>Ga0080064_1000033_pt1 | contig 430323 bp, 393 predicted proteins | sample Subgrocontami54m_FD_69260 | JGI IMG/M metagenome (GOLD analysis project Ga0080064, IMG submission 69260) | Subsurface groundwater microbial communities from S. Glens Falls, New York, USA - GMW46 contaminated, 5.4 m (SPADES assembly) (version 2) ... | reverse complement strand
AACGTCTCGCCCTCCCTCAGAATCTCCACGATCTGCTCCGTCGTCTTTCGCTTCTTCATCCGACCCCTCCTTTCAGGCCCAGAGTATCAAACCTCTGGACCAGATTGAGGGGGCAAGGTCACACGGACATCGCCTTGCTGTGCAGCATCACCCCCTGGAAGAGGAAGATCCGAACGCCCCCCGACAGCAGGCGTCCGAAGACGTGACGGCCCGCCAGGGCTGCCAGGGGGACGTCGCCGGAAGCCGGCACCAGGATCCGGACCTTGACCCCCCGGCCCGCGGCACGGCGGAGGGCCCGGATGATCCTGCCGTCCGGGATGAAGTAGGCGCTGGAGATCACGACGGAGCCGAGGGCCGCCTCCAGGGCCCTGCAGGTGGCCCGGCGGATGCGGGTGCGGAAGAGGAGGTTTCGGTTCGCGAGGACGCCCACCCAGGCCGCCCCGGGCCCCGAGGAGGATTCGGGAGGGAAAGGCACACGTTCTCCGCGGAGGCGGTTCCAAAGCCCAAGAAACTCGCTGTCCAGCCGGGCGGCAGCCGGCCCTTCCACCCTCACGTGCAGGTCCCGCCAGCCTCCGCCCCCCTCCTCCCGAGGGGCATACTCGTCGGCGATATTGAGACCGCCCGTGAAACCGAGGCTCCCGTCCGCCACCAGGATCTTCCGGTGATCCCGGCGCTGGAATCCTCCCGGCAGGGACCCCAGGCCGATCGGTCCGTACGCCAGGACCTTCACCCCCGCCTCTTCCAGGGAGTCGGGGAGATCCCGGTCCAGCCCCAGGGACCCGAAGGCATCGTAGAGGAGCCGGACCGCCACCCCCCGCCGGGCGGCGCCCGCAAGGGCCTCCCCGAACCGCCGTCCGGTCCGGTCCGCGCGGAGGATGTAGGTCTCCAGATGGACCGTGTGCCGGGCCTGCTCGATGGCCTTCAGCATCGCCGGATAGGCCTCCCGGCCGTCCTGGAGCAGGGTCACGCTATTCCCGCCGGTCAGGCGTTTCAGGCCCAGGCAGTAGCGTGCGGATCCGTCTTCGAGCGGATCCAGGTTCAGCTCCCGGAGGCGGGGACGATGTCGGCCAGCACCGCCCGGTGGTCGGAGACGAGGTCCGGGAGCGCCCGGTAGGATCGGAAGTCGAGCTCGCGCGAGACGAGGATCCAGTCGAGCCGCCGGCCCGTGAGGGGAAAGGTGGCCATGGAGGTGGCCTCGGGCAGGTGGCTGCGCAGGGAGAGGCCGTCGGCGAGAAGCCTCAGCGCAGAACGCGGGGACGTCCAGCCGCAGTTGAAATCCCCCATCACCACCAGGGGGCGCCCCCGGCGCGCGAGCACCTCGACGATCTCTGCGGCCTGGGACCTGCGGGCGGCAGGCAGGAGGGGATCCAGGTGGGCCGAGACGACATCGATCTCCCCGCCCTTCACCGAAGGCCAGGGAAGGGTGGCCAGGAGGAAGCCCTTCGGAAGGGGGGACGGGAAGCGGGTGAAGCGGACGGAGGCCGGCGCATCCAGGGGCAGGCGGGACAGGAGGGCCGTCCCGTAGGAGAGCAGCCTCATGGGGCGCGCATGCTCCCCCCGGACGGCATAGGGCAGGGAAGAGGTCCGGGCCAGATAGCGGACATGATCGAGGTCGCCCCTCCAGAGGGAGGGTCCGTCCGCCTCCTGAAGGGCCACGACGGCCGGGCGCTCGGCCGCGAGCAGGGCCGCGATCGCATCGAGGCTGGGAAGGACGGAGGCCGGCCGGAAGGGCGGCTTCAGCCAGGCCGGACGGCCATGGGCCATGTTCAAGGTGACCACCCGCAACAGGGCGGCGTCCGCGGGCGGGACTTCGCCTGCTGGGTCCGGCGTCACCTCCGGCACAGACACCCTGGGAAACGAGATCCGGGACCTCATCTCTCCAGTATACCTCGGACGGATCACCCTGTCCGGGGAACACAAAGACTGGCATCCACAGGAATCCGCTACACCGCGGCATTTCGACGGGCGATAATCCCGCTCATGCGCATCGGCATCGACCTGGGCGGGACCAAGATCGAGATCCTGGCCATGGAAGGGGACGGGATCGAACGCCTCCGACGCCGCATCCCCACCCCCACGGGGGGGTATGAAGCCATCCTCGATGCCGTCGCGGCCTTGGCAAGGGAGGTCGAGACCGAGGTGGCCGGGGCCTGCACGGTGGGCATCGGGATCCCCGGCGTCCTCTCCCCGGCGACGGGTCTCGTCAAGAATTCCAACACCGCCTGCCTGAACGGGAAGCCCCTGGACCGGGACCTCTCCCGGGCCCTTGGCCGAGAGGTCCGCATGGCCAACGATGCCAACTGCTTCGCCCTCTCCGAGGCCACGGACGGGGCGGGCGCCGGCGCCGCCACGGTCTTCGGGGTCATCCTGGGCACCGGCACCGGGGGTGGGATCGTGGTGGACGGACGCATCCTGACCGGTCCCAACGCCGTCGCAGGGGAATGGGGCCACAACCCCCTGCCCTGGCCTGAGGGTCCCGAGCGTCCTGGCCCGCCCTGCTACTGCGGCCGCTCCGGATGCCTGGAGACCTTCCTTTCGGGACCCGGCTTGTCGAGGGACTACCGCCTGTCCGGAGAGGAGGAGAGGACCGCCGAGGAGATCGCCGCACTTGCCCTCGCAGGAGACGCCCTGGCCCGTGCCGCGCTGGACCGCCACTCGGACCGGCTGGCCCGGGGCCTGGCCTCGGTGATCAATCTCCTGGATCCCGACGTCATCGTGCTGGGCGGAGGCCTCTCCCGCATGGAGCACCTCGCCGCATCGGTGCAGGAGCGATGGGGACGCTGGGTGTTCTCGGACCGGGTGGACACCCGACTCCGGACGGCGCAGCACGGGGATTCCAGCGGGGTGCGGGGCGCGGCCCGGCTCTGGCCGCTCTAGTCGGAGGGAACGTCAGGCGTTGCCGCAGCGGCCTTGAGCCCGTAGGGCAGGCGGATATGCACGGTCTTCTTCCCCCGGATGACCTCCAGCTGACGCGACACCATGGGGCCCTCCGACGAGCGGACCTGGTCCCAGATGGCCTCGAAGCTGGCCGCCGGAACACCATCCACCCCCTTGATGACGTCCCCCACCTGGAGCTGGTCCTCGGCGTCCCGGTTGTAGCCCGGGAAGGTCTCGATGCGGCCGGTGATGACGGCCCCCTTCTCCCCACGGACCTCGGTGTCATAGGGCGCGCGGGCGTAGGCCCCGATGGGATCCATACGGATGGACTGATGGAAGGCCAGGGAGCCCATGCCCTTCACCTTCAGGACGACCGGCTCACGGCGCTGGACCTCGATCTCGAACTCCTGGCCGGGCTTGAGACGGTCGATGGCCCGGTAGGCCGACGGCACGTCGTCTGGGATGGAGGCGTTCACCTCCAGGTCCCCGATCCTGCTGATCACGTCCCCCGTCTCGAGCCCGGCGGCGGCGGCGGGGGAGTCCGGGAAGACCCTGAGGACCTTGACGCCCTTCTCCAGCTTGTAGGCCCACTCCAGGTCGTCCTCGTCGGGACGGAAGGGGCCCAGATCGACTCCCAGGAGGTTGCGCTCGACCTGCCCGTCCCCGGCCGCGGCGGCCTTGAGGTCCGCCAGGATCTCCTTGGCCGTGTTGATGGGAATGGCCAGGCCCAGACCGTCGCTGTGGGGATAGCCGCGGGAATTGATCCCGATGACCTTGCCGTCGAGGGTGACCAGGGGGCCGCCCGAGTTTCCGGGGTTGATTGCGGCATCGGTCTGCAGGAAGACGTTCATGAGGCCCGAAACCCCCCCGCGCGGGGTGGCCATGGCCCCCCCGAAGCGGCCGAGGTGGCCGACGATGCCGAAGGAGATGGAACGCGACAGGCCATGAGGGGAGCCGAGGGCGGCGGCCATCTGTCCCGGCTTGAGCGTGGAGGAATCCCCGAACGGCAGGATCCTGACGTAGGCCTTGGTCGCCTCGTTGCGCATGTCGAGCTGGACCAGGGCGAGATCCATGGCATAGTCGCGGGCCAGGACCTTGGCACTGACCCAGGCCCCGTTGTAGAGCATGATGCGGACGTCCCGGGCCTCGCCGACGACGTGGGCGTTGGTCATCCCCCGCCCCTCCTCGTCGATCAGGAAGCCGCTGCCGAGGCCCCCCTCCTTGCGATTCTCAATGTGGAGCAGGGCCGGGCAGGTGTCGCGAAGCATGCGCTCGAGGGCCTCCTCGAGGCCGGGCGGCGCCGGGGGGACCGGGGCAGGTGGCGGAATCATCGGCGCAAGCGGAATGGGATCGGGAGGAGGAGCGGCAGGAGGCGGGGCCGGTACCAACGCGGCAACCGGAGGGATCTGGGCATCCGCCTGGCGGCGGACCTGGCCCCGGAGGTTCAGGACACCCACGCCCAGGGCGACGACCAGGGCGCCCTGGACGGCGACCGCGGCCTTGAGTCCCGTGGACATCAGAACGCCACCTTGCTGGCGAAAGTGCCCTGGTTCTCCCCGGTCAGGTCCTTGAGGAAGCGCGCCTCCCCGGTGGTGATGGCGTGGATGCGGACCCGGGCGTAGCGGTTGACCCCGCGCACGACCTCCAGGATGTCGCTCAGGCGCTTGTATTTGCCCTCGTTGGAATCCTCCCCCCCGTCGCTCAGGATGAAGACGGTGTCGGCGGCCTCCTTCATCTCCTCGGGCTTGAGGTCAACCGCCCCCCCGTCCTCGATCTCCAGGGCCGTCAGGAGGGCATCGCAGAGGTTGGTCCGGCCCGAGGCCTTCTGGCGCTTGATGTGCTTGGTCGCCAGTTCCACCTTTTCGGGCGCAGCCTGGAGGAGCGTCTTCTGCCAGACGTCGTTCTGGCTGTGCACGAAGATCATGTTGAACTTGCCGCCGGCCTTGCCGATCTGCTGGACGGCCCGGATCAGCTCGCTCTGGCAGACCCCGAGCTTGGTGGCTTCGCAGCCCTCCTCCAGCTCCGGACGCTTGGTCGTATAGCCGAGGGGAGAGCCCATGCTCGTCGAGCAGTCCAGGATGAAGACGACCCGTTTGGAGTTGCTCCCGATGCCGTGGTACTGGATGCCGTAGCCCTTGAGCTCTTCATCCCCATCCTTCTTCTCTCCCTCCTGCTGGAGGGCCTGGATGGCAGCCCTCAGGTCGTCCTTCAGGCGTCCGTCCTCCTTCTGGGCCTGGCTGCGCAGGGAGGACAGGGCCTCGGTGGCCTTGAGCGCCCTCAGGGCGTCGCAGGCCGCGGACTTGACCCGCCACTCCTTGTCCTCCGTGATGAGGCGGGCCAGCTCCTTCCAGGACCCGGCATCGCCGAGCTGGGCCAGGACGTCGCAGCCCGACACCCGCACGCGCTGATCCTTGTGCTGAAGCAGGGTGCGGATCTTCGCAACGGAGGCGACGGACTTCCTGTCCCCCAGGGAGCGGGCCGCGGTGGCCGCCACCAGCCAGTGGGGATCGGTCAGGCGGGCTTCCAGGATCTCGACGATGCGGGGATCGTCCATGCCGGCGGTTGTTTCCATCCCTCCCATTCTTCCCAGGGCCTCGAGGGTCAGGGTGCGCACCTGGGCATTCTCGCTCTTGACCGGGGACTGCAGCAGCCAGTCCAGGCAGGCCTGGTTCTTCACCTTCCCCAGGAGGCGAACGCCCGCCTGCACCACGACGCTCTCGGGGTCCTTGAAGACCTCCGAGACGACGCGCTTGCAGACCTCAAGGTCCTCGGCGTCCACCAGGTCCTCCACCGCGGCCTGGCGGACCTCGGCGCTGGGGCTCTGGAAGGCCTCCTTGAAGATCCCCAGCCGCTTCGCCCCTTCAGGCGAGGCGCCGGCAGGAAGGCCGAGCCATCCGCAGAGGACGGCGAGGGCCAGAGCTACTTGTAGTGGTCGGTGACGAAGGTTTTCCATTGCGTCTCGAACTCCCCTTGGGTCATGCCGTAGACCTCGCGCAGGATGGCCGCCTGGTCGCAGCCCCTCTTGCGCAGTTTGGGAACCATCACCGCCACCTTGTCCAGCCCCTTGCGCAGAAGGAGATCCATATAGCTCCAGGCCAGCTGATGGTCGGAGCACTGCATGTCGTCCAGGCCCATCTTGGCGAGCTCGGGAAAGGGGCGTGCCTTGCCCTTGGCGAGCAGCTGGGTGACGCAACGGGGCCAGTTGTTCGCGTTCCAGCCCTCGGAACCCCTCTTGTTGTCTACCTTCTTGGTCTCCTGGACGCCCCCCTCCTCGCAGAGGCCGAAGCGGCGCATCTCAAGGATGTGCTGGAACCCCTCGGTCATCCAGGTCGGCATGCGTTCGTCCTTGGCCTTCTCCTCCCAGGAGCGGCGAGGATCGTCGGCATACTGGTGAAGGATGCCCCCGGCCGCGGCGGCATAGACGTACTTGTGCAGGTCCTTGTCGGTGCCGAACTGCATCGGGCTCTCCCAGACCGAGGCGCAGCTCGACCCCGCGAGGGGACCCGCCGTCTCCTGCTCGAACAGGCGGGCGGTGAGCCTGCGCTGGGCCTCCTCGTTGGCGAACACGAAGAGGGTGAAATCGCAGGCCCTCATGGCAGGAGGCTCCTCGTCTTGAGGTGCATCCTTCTCTTTCTTGACCGGCTTGGCCGCGTCCTCGAAGGCACCGGGCTGGTGAAGGGCATTGGCGTCCTGGAGGACCTCCCGCAGCCTGGACAGGTAGAGGTGGTGGACCTGGTGGGCATCGAGCGGCGTCAGGTTCCCCTTCAGGCTCACCCGGCGGGCGGCCATGTCCGTCAGGAGGGTCAGGTGGGGGCAGGCAAGGACGTTGAGGAAAACCCTCGACACGGTCGGGGGCTTCGGCGGCTCGGTCCCCTGCTTGCGCCGGGCGTTGCGCTCCTTCACGAACCGGCAGGACTCCGCCTGCACGTACTTGGCCTCGTAGACCTCGAGGAGGCGGTCGCAATGCGCCTTGGACTCCTCGATCCTCGCCTTCGCGCGCTCTGCGGCGGCGGCATCCTTGCACTTGGGGCAGGGGACCCAGCCCACCCCGTGGCAGCACTCCAGATCCAGACAGTCGGCACACATGAACTCGCCTACCTTGAGACCTTCGACGTTCAGGGTCTCGTGCTTGACGCAGGCCACCTGTCCGGTGCCCTTGCAGCGGGAACAGCCGTCCTCGGCCCCTGCGGGAAGCACGGCCAGGACCAGGCTGACCAGGAGAAGGAGGATGACGTTGATCTTCATGCTGGTTTCCTTCCTAATCTCCTTCACTTCCCCTTGAACTGGGGCTTGCGCTTAGCATTATACGCGGCGATCCCCTCCTTGGCGTCCTCGCTCTGGAAGAGCTGCTGCTGGAGCTCCCGCTCGATGGCCAGGGCGGACTCGAAGGGCACCTCGGCCCCGGACTGGCAGGAGCGCTTGATCAGGCCCACGGCCTTGGAGGCGCGGTTCGGCGGACAGTACTCGGCCGCCAGGGCATACACCTTCTTCATGAACTCGTCGGCGGAAGCGGCCTCCACGGTCTGGTTCAGGATGCCCCACTCGACGCCCTGCTGGAAGCTGTAGTTGAGCCCGGAGGTCATCATGTCGATGGCCCGGGACTTCCCGACGATGCGGACCAGGCGCTGGGTCCCGCCCGTGCCGGGCAGCACGCCGAGGTTCACCTCGGGCAGGCCGATCATGGGCTGCTTCTCCTTCCCGGATCCGGTGTTCCGCCAGCCGATCCTCAGGTCCGCGGCCATGGCGATCTCAAGACCGCCGCCCACGGTGTGGCCGTTGAGGGCCGCGATCACCAGCTTCGGCGTATGCTCGAGGCGATTCAGAGTCTCGTTGGCGTGAAGGCAGAAGAAGTACTTGAAGCGGGGCGTAACCGAGGCCAGCATCTTGATGTTGGCACCGGCCGAGAAGAACTTGTCCCCGGCCCCCTTCAGCACGATCACGTGGGCCTCGTCGTCGAAGCGGGCCTTGAGGACGGCGAGGTCCAGGTCCAGCATCATTTCGTGGGTATAGGTGTTGGCAGGCGGATCCGTCATCGTGATGGTGGCGATGCCGTCCTTGGACTCGTACTCGACGAGCCCGTGCGGCATGCGTTCGGCGGTTTTCTGGGCGGCAGGTGCGGTCATGCGATCCTCCTTACAAAGGGAGAAAGGGAGAAAGTGTGCCGGTTCGCTAGACGGTGACCAGGACGTCGCTGCCCTGGACTTCGACGGGATAGGTCTTGACCGAGGCGGCGGGGTTCGTGATGCAGGCGCCGGTGGTGACGTCGAAGTCCCAGGCGTGCCAGGGGCAGGAGAGCGTGGTGCCGGCCAGGGCCCCGTCCGAGAGGGGTCCGCCGCGATGGGGGCAGGTGTCCGCAATGGCACAGAGCTTCCCACCGACGTTGAACAGGGCGATCTCCATCCCGTTGACGGTGACCTGCTTGGCGGCGCCGGGGGGGAGATCCGCAACATGGGCGACGACGGCCTTGACGGGAGCGCTCATGGGGAAATTGTAGGCGAGGCAGCGGGGGGCGGCAACACCTTCCCGGGAGGCTGAGGCTCCGGCAGGCGGGTGATGGAGGCGACCTCGACGGCATACATGCCGGCCCGGTTGAGGAGGACGCCGCGCACCTCGCAGCGCTGGGCCGCGAAGGCGGAGAAGTCCGGTCCCTGGCCCGGGGCCTGGGGAAGCAGGAGAAGGACCTTGCCGCCGCTTTCCAACAGGCCCACGGGCATGCCCTGCTTCAGGCAGGCCTCGGCACAGGTGCGGTGGGACTCCCCCCTGGCCCCCTGGCGCAGGTAGCAGCCCAGGGCCACGACCTCGCCCCGGAAGACCCCGGGGTCGAGGGGCCCGTTGACCGGGGGCGGGACGGGCGGGCGTTCCTGGCGGGGTGGGCCCTCGGGGGCGCCACAGCCGGAGAGGAGAAGGAAGGTTGCGAACAACAAGTGGCGGAGCTTCATCCCAGGGATTAAAGCAGGACGGGAGCCGCACCGGGAGGGAAATCCCGGCGGCGGTCCCGGAACATGAGCTTACAGGAGCCAGATCAGGTCCCAAGGCTCGTAAAACAGCATCATGAGATACTCTCCGCCCTCTTCGAGTTCCCCCTGGTCAGGCTCCACCACCCCATCTCCATGCCACCAGCGCCATTCGTCCGAATAATCTCTCTCAGGTTGGTCGGGGCGATCGGGGTATCTACAATCAATCACTTCCCCGATATCGATCCCCCATTGATCCCAATACCAAAGCCACTCGTCGTCGTGCAATTGGAACGCCTGGCATACAGCGCAATGGATGCAATCGGCGTGACTGAACACGTGGTGAGTGTCATGAGAACAACCACATGGGTGGTACCGATATCGATCGTCACCTGCCTGATTATCCGGAGTTGCCGGTGCCACCAGCCCAAGCATCTCTTCGTTAATGAGCTCCTCCACGATCTGGACATCGTCCACCTGATTCCAGGCATTGTCCGTGACGGCCCACGCGTTGTCGGCCTCCCACGCATTATCCGTCCATGTGTTATCCGTGGGCGATGCCGAAACCCGCCCAAGAGGCACGCAGACCACGGAAGCTCCCAGCAGCAGAGCCGTTACGGTTCCTCTCCATGTCATCGTCGATCTCCTGATATGAAGCCCAGAAACGACACCCACCCAGGAACGGATCACAGGAGCCAGATCAGGTCCCAAGGCTCGTAAAACAGCATCCACAGGAACTCTCTTCCGAGATCAAGGTCGGCTTCAGGAAGGACAGGCTCCACGATCACTGCATTGCCGATTACGATACAGTCCACACAGTCCTGGTCCTGAACCCAAAATTCCCCTTCGCCTATGATGCAGTCAGGGTAAGGCCACCCTCTGCCCACCCAAATGTCACATTCGTCAGGCCATGCGACTTCCGAATACTGATCAAGCTCATCCCCCCCGTCGAGCCCGGGAACCGGCGCTGGCATGAGCCCGAGCATCTCCTCGTTGATGAGTTCCTCCATGGCCTGAACGTCGTCCGCCGGGGCGGAGTCCGTCTGCACCCACGCGTTATCCGCCTCCCAGGCGTCGGTCTCCCACGAATTGTCTGTCCACGCGTTGTCCGTGGGTGCGGCGCTGACAGAAGCCAAGGGCAACAAGCCCAGAATCCCGCCCACTAACAATGCTGTCATGCTCCATCGCGATTTCATGCCATCCTCCTGCTTGTCATGTCCTAACGCAACTGATGCCAATCCCCGCAAGTGCACCCATACCTCCTGCAAATTAATGATTCTCGACAAGACAGCCTGCTGCATTTTGCAGGCCGTCAGACTGAGAGAAAAGATAGCTACCTCTCGGGGGACGTCAATCCGGGCAAGCGGAATTGACCTCCCATTCCGCCAATATGAGGGCGACCGGAGAGGTTTTTCCAGAGCGGAAAACTGTTCACCTCTCCGTGAACGCTTTCAGGCGTGACGGGCTTACGTCACCTTGGCAGTCAGGGGCACGGGGTCCCACATGAGGCAATACAAGTCCATGTCTTTTCGGGAGGACCGCCTCTTGCGCGCCGGAACCGTCTCGCTGAGCCATCGAATGTACTTCTGATGAAGCGCCCTCATCTCGGAAGCAGTGAGCATGATGTTGACGTGCCAGGATCGAAGATCCGGATAAGCACCAAAGTTCGACAAGGAGGCGATGGCCACCTCGTGGTCACGCTTCGCAAGTTCGACAATCAAGGGCTCGAATCGTGGAGAGTCGGGCGTGGCAAGCTTTTCGGGGATCGAGATCAGGAGGCGACGTTCACGGGTCCGGATGAAACGGAACCGTTTCAGAAAGTTCAGGGCATCGGTAGCTTCTGATATCGACACGTGCCCCAGCAGCCTGCGGTGGATCCATCGGGGATCCGCCCGAAAATCCGGAGTCCGAGCCAGGGCCAGCACCACGCACCGCGCCCACCGGCTGCACAGTTCCAAGACGACTTCCGAGCCCATGACGACCGTCGAGTCCCCCTCTCGCCAGGCCCTCAAGGCTCCCGTGGCGATCCTCTTGGCGGCCGGCCCCTGGGCCTGGTTGGCCTTCACCAGCAGGAGAAAATACTCGTTTTCCCGTGCATCCAGACCCAGGCCCTTGGCATACGCACGGCTCGATTCCGGAGTGAGGTCCCTTCCACTGAGAACGCCTTTCATGTGACTGCGGGCCACCCCGGCGCGCTTGGCAAAGGATCCGTACGAGAACGCGGGATCCGCACGCTTGCGGAAGACGTAGTACTCCTGAAGGTAGCGCCGGTAGTCGGCGTAGTCCGTGACTTTCGGAAGGCTGCCCCGGCCCCGCCTGGGAGTCCTGCCTGTTGAAGCTCTTCCCACGCGGACATCATAACTCAGGCCCACGGCGACAGGGGCGCCCCCTGCGCTATATCTTCCCTAAGCGGGAAAACCCCCTATCCCCCGGCGAAGAGTTGCCGGAGGATGAGGGGTATACCTCTCAAACAAGAGGCGACCATCGTCACCCTTGACAGCATCTCCCCCGTCGGGGGAAAACTCCTGCCATGTCCCGAAGCTTCTTCCTGGGTTTGATGCTTCTGGTCCTCCTGGTCGGCTTCACCCGCCCCCTCGGAAGCTATGACACCGGGCTCCACCTGCGCCTCGGCGAGGAGATCCTCTCCACCCTCACGGTGACGGATGTCGATTTCCATTCCTTCACGGCCAATGGCAAACCCTACGCCGCCCATGAGTGGCTCTCCGAATGCCTGATGGCCCTCGTCCATCGCGCCTTCGGGGTCCCGGGCCTTTGCGTGCTGCCCGGGGTCCTGGTGGCGCTCACCGCTCTCCTCATCCACCGCTCCCTGCGTGCCGACGGCTGGGGCGGATTCGCGGCACTTCTCTTCGCCGCCGCCCTGGCTTCCTTCCACTCCTCGGCCCGCCCCCACGTCCTTGCGTGGCTCTTCCTGGGCATCCTGCTGTTCCTGCAGCGCCGGGGCTCGACCTGGGGACTGCTGGGACTGCTGTGGGTCTGGGCAAACTGCCACGCCAGCGTCCCGCTTGGCGCCCTTCTCGCCGCCTTCGGTTTCCTGGAACGTTTCGTCGCCTGCCGTAAGATAGAGTCCTTGGGATGGGCGACAGCCATGCTTCTCGTTCCAATCTTTAACCCTTATGGAATAAGGATCTACATCCATGTCATGGAGATTCGTCCCGGAGTCGTCTGGGTCGAAGAGTGGCAACATTGGCCCATGAGCCATCCCGGCTTCTGGATCTGGGCCGTCTATGCCCTGACCCTGGTGACGGGCCTGCTCCTGTCGCGATGGAGGAGCCCCTTCGACTGGACGCGCGCCCTGGCCCTTCTGGCTCTGGGATCGACGGCGTCTCGTCAGGCTCCGGTGGCAGCCCTCCTGCTGGTGCCACTCCAGGCGGAGGTCTGGTCCGGCCCCCTGGAACGCCTATCGGCGCGCATGCCCTCGCTTTTGCCGGGCCTCCTGGCGGCAGGCGTGGCGGCGGGGAGCATCTTCCTGGTACGGCATGACGGGGCCGGACGGGTGGGCGTGAACGAGAAGCGCCTCCCGGTGGCCTCCACGCGCTTCCTCCTGGAGAAGGAGGTGCAGGGCCCCTTGTTCAACGACTACAACTTCGGAGGTTACCTTCTCTGGAAGGCCTGGCCCCAGCACAAGGTCTTCCTGGACGGCCGGACGGACCTGTACTGGCCCCAGCCCCTCCAGGATGCGCGCATCGTCCATTTCGCCAGGCCGGGATGGCAGGCGATCCTGGACCGCTACGCCATCGCCTGCGTGATGATCCAGAAGAACCGTCCCCTGGCCGCCTCCCTGACCAAGGACCCCGGATGGGACCTGATCTATGAGGACCCCCTGGCGGTCCTGTTCCTGCGAAAGGGCACCCCAATTCCCTTGTCTTGAAGCGGAGGTCCAGCTATCCTCCTCTTCAACTTCCATGCGATTCAAGCACCTCGGCATCTCCAGTCTGCTCCTGGCCCTGGCGGCCGTCGTGGAGCCCCTGAGCGTCCCCCGCCCCACCGAGGCCGCGACCCCCCCCCCCCCCTCCGAAACCGTCTTCTACGGTTGCGTCGTGCCAAGTGCGCCTCCTCAAAAACCCGCTTCCGCCCTTCCGACGCTTCCGATCCTTCCGAATGGCATCCCGCCCCCCCCTGCCGGCTGGGCCTACTGGAAGTCGATCCGCTCCAAGGTGACGGCCTATGACCCCTCCGAACGCTGTTGCGGCCGCTGGGCCGAGTACGGCCTCACCTCGACCGGGGACGACGCCTGGATCCTGGACGGCCTGGCGGCCGACCCCAGGGCCATCCCGTACCGCACCAAGGTCTGGATGGACGGGACCGGCTGGCGCGAGATCGACGACACCGGTGCGGCCATGCGCCAGGCCTGGCGCAAGGGCCGATACCTGGTGGACCTGCGCATGAACTCCTACGAGAAGGCGCGCCAGTGGGGACGCCGGGAGATGACGCTCCACCTCTACCGTCCCCTGCCCCGCTAGCGGGAACCATGGCCGGACACTCCCACTGGAAGAGCATCAAGCACAAGAAGGGCGCCACCGACGCCAAGCGCGGGAAGCTCTTCTCCAAGCTCGCCAAGCACATCATCTCTGCGGCCCGCCAGGGCGGCGGGGACCCCGACAAGAACCTCAAGCTGCTGTATGCCATCGAGAAGGCCAAGGAAGGCCTCCTGCCCAAGGACACCATCGAGCGGGCCATCCAGCGCGGGACGGGCGAGCTGGGCGAAAACACGATCGAGGAGCTACTCTACGAGGGCTACGGCCCTGGTGGCGTGGCCCTACTCATCGAGATCATGACCGACAACAAGATGCGGACCGCCCCGGAGATGCGCAAGCTCCTGGAGGGCAAGGGCGGATCCCTGGGCGCCGCCGGCTGCGTGGCCTGGAACTTCGACAAGCGCGGCGTGCTCACCGTCCCCAAGACCGCCGTCCCTGAAGAGGTCCTCATGGAAAAGTCCCTCGAGGCCGGCGCCGAGGACCTGAAGGACGTCGGCGAAGCCTGGCAGGTCATCACCCCGCACACGACCCTGCTGCAGATCAAGGCGGCACTCGCCAAGGCCAGGATCCCCGTCGAATCCGCCGAGATCCTCTTCCTGCCCAAGACCCTGGTGACTGCGGACGCCGAACTGACGGCCAAGGTCATGACCCTGATCGAGGCGCTCGAGGACTACGACGACGTCCAGGCCGTCCATACCAACTGCGACTTCGACGAAGCTACCCTGGTGGCGGCCCAGGCCGGGGCCTGAGATGTCGCGGCGCGCCGTCTTGTGGCTGGTCGTGGGCCTTGGCCTGCTGGCTGCCGCCGTCGCGACCAGTGCCCTCGTGACCTGGCGGATGTGCCAGCCCGAGACCCTGCCCCCCGTCAGCGTCCGCGCAGCTCCCTCCACCCGTACCGAACGTCCCGTCGCATCCCCCATCCCCTGGCAGACTGCCCGGGCCTGTCCCGTCTCCGCCCTGGCCTTCGTGGCCGTACGTGATCCCGCCACACTGGCGGGACGCCTCTCGGCCTCCGGCGAAGGGCGCTCCGTCCTGGCCCAGGCGGCCTGGCTCAAGGCCATCTCGGAACAGCGCCTCGGCACCCCCCTCGTCCCCGCCTCCTTCCTGGAGCGCCTGGCCTCCGCCCGCTGTGTCGAGGCGGCCCTGGTCCTGACCGATGTGGACACACCCCCGCTGTCCCGCCCCGTACCCCACCTCCTCCTGCTGATGAACGGGGACGAGGCCCTGCTGTCGAAGACCGCCCTGGACCTGTTTGCAGGCCTGAAGGCATCGGAGCCGGACCTGCAGGAGCGCGAACTCCTCTTCGAAAAACAGGTGCCCATGCACCTTCTGGGCGACGGGGAAGTCAGCCTGGGCTGGGCCGTCCGCGACGGGATCCTCATCATGGCCTCTCACGAGATCGGCCTTCGCCAGGCGCTCCAGGCCGTTTCGGGCCAGGCTCCTGCGCTCCAGTCCTCAGGACCCTTCCGCGCCCTGTCGGAAGCCCTGGGACCGGATGTCCTGGCCTACCTGAAGACCTCCCCCCTCTGGGAGCGTCTGGAATCGTCCCGCCGCAAGCCCTTCCTGCAGGCCCTCGGCACCGAGGCCATGGCCGCAGGGATGGACGCCTCCGGAAAGGAGTCCTTCCTGGCCGCATCGAGGATCCCGGTCCCCTTGCCTCTCCTGGCGGGGGCACTCCTGGAGGCGCTCGACCTGAAGACCCAGGGAAGCCAAGGAAACGGAGGCGGAGGCGCCCTGGCATCCCTCGGCGAGGCCCTGCCCGCCCAAAACGCCTCTGCGACAGGCCTGCTGCGCTGGGATGTCTCCGACCCCGTCCGCATCCCTCTCTTCCTGGCGACCCTGCAGGACGCCCCCTAAGTGGTAAGGCGTCTGGTCCTGGGCCGCACGCCCGGGCGCTGGACACCGGCCGTCTCGCCTGCCCTCCTTTCCCGCAAGGGGATTCCCGCCCGCATCCTCGGGGTGGATCCGGGGACCCTGAAGGTGGGCTGGGCGGTGCTGGAGCGCTCGGAGCGGGGCCCCGTCTCCCTGCTGGAAGCCGGCGTGATCCGGCTCAAGGGGACGGATCCCATCGAGGTCAGGCTTCTCGCCGTCCACCGGGCCCTGATGACGGAACTCGGCCGCTTCAAGCCGGACCTGATGGCCCTGGAGTCGGCCTTCTTCGGCCGCAGCGTGTCGGCGGCCATCCGCCTGGGGGAAGGGCGGGGGGCAGCGCTTGTGGCCGCGGCCGCGGCCGGCGTGCCGGTGCGCTCCTGGGCTCCGGCCCAGGTCAAGAAGGCGGTCTCGGGCCACGGGGCGGCAACGAAGGCGACCCTGCAGGCCATCACGCGCTCGGCGCTGGGGCTGGGGAAGACCCTGCCGGTCGACGCCTCGGACGCGGCGGCCGTGGCGTTATGCCATCTGATGCGTACGTAGCCGCCGGACGTCCGGCAAGACGTCAGCGCGGGCCGGCCGCGGAGATCTTCGCTCCCGCCTCGGCGGCGAAGGCCTTGAAGTTCTCGGAGAACAGCGCGGCCAGGTGCCTGGCCTTCAGGTCGTAGGCGGCGCCATCCTTCCAGGTCTTGCGGGGCGTCAGGACCTCTGAAGGCACCCCGGGACAGGCCCGGGGGATGGCGAAGCCGAAGACCGGATCGGGATCCGAGGCGACCCCCTCCAGCTTCCCTTCCAGAATGGCAGTGAGAATGGCCCGGGTGTGGGCGATGGACATGCGCCTGCCTTCGCCGTAGGCCCCCCCCGTCCAGCCGGTGTTCACCAGCCAGGCCTTCACGCCGTGTTTGGCGATCTTCTCGCCGAGGAGGTTCGCGTAGACGGCCGGAGGCAGGGTCATGAAGGGCGCCCCGAAGCAGGCGCTGAAGGTGGCCTTGGGCTCGGTCACCCCGCGCTCGGTCCCGGCCACCTTGGCCGTGTATCCGGAAAGGAAATGGTACATGGCCTGCTCGGCCGTCAGGCGGGCCACCGGGGGCATGACCCCGAAGGCGTCGGCCGTCAAGAAAATCAGGTTCGCGGGATGCCCTGCCGTCCCGGTCGCCGATGCATTCGGGATGAAGTCCAGGGGGTAGGCGCCCCGGGTGTTCTCGGTCAGGGACGCGTCGTCCAGGTCCAGCTTCCTGGTCTGGGGATCGCAGGCCACGTTCTCCAGCACCGTACCGAAGCGCCGGGTGGTGGCGTGGATCTCCGGCTCGGCCTGGGCGGAAAGGCGGATCATCTTGGCGTAGCAGCCCCCCTCCAGGTTGAAGACGCCCGTGTCGCTCCAGCCGTGCTCGTCGTCCCCGATCAAGGTGCGCGCCGGATCGGCGGAGAGGGTGGTCTTGCCGGTCCCGGAAAGGCCGAAGAAGACGGCCGCATCGCCCTTCGAGCCCACGTTCGCGGAGGCATGCATGGAGAGCACCCCCTGGCGGGGCAGGAGGGCGTTCATGACGGAGAAGACGGACTTCTTGATCTCCCCGGCGTAGCGGGTCCCGCCGATGAGGACCAGGCGCTGGGCGAAGTTCAAGAGGACGAAGGCCTCGGAGTGGGTCCCGTCCCGCCTGGGATCGGCCTGGAAGGTCGGGGCGGCCAGCACGGTGAAGCGGGGCTCGTGCCCGGCCAGCTCCTCGGCCGTGGGACGCAGGAACATGTGGCGGGCGAAGAGGGCGTGCCAGGCGTATTCGCTGACCACCCGGATGGGAAGCCGGTAGGAGGGATCGGCCCCCGAGAAGGCGTCCTGGACGAAGAGGTCCCTGCCCTGGAGGTGCTGGAGCACACGCTCCTTAAGGCGATCGAAGGCCGCGGCGTCGAAGGGGCGGTTCGCCTTACCCCAGCCGATCCACCCTTCGGAGGACGGCTCCTTGACGACGAAGCGGTCCTCGGGGGAGCGGCCGGTGTACTGACCGGTGCGGGAGACCAGGGGACCGCCCTCGGCAAGCATGGCCTCGCCACGGCGGACGGACTCCTCCACCAGTGAGGGGACGCTGAGGTTCCTCAGGACGCTCTTGGGGTTGCGGATCCCCAGGGCATCGAGAAGGAGGGACTTCTGGGGTTGGGGGGCATTCATGGGAGAACATCATATACGCCGGGGGGGGGGATGGAAAACTGCTAAGCTGGGGTCGATGACATGGTCGGCGCGCCGCGGTCTTGCCCTCCCCGTCGTCATCAGCATCCTGGGCGTATCGGCCGGTCTGGCGATCTGCTTCATCACCCTGACGCGGCTCGAGCGGCGGGCCTCCCAGCAGCGCATCCATGCGACCCGGGCCCTCCTCCTGGCCCGTTCGGGGATCGAGGACGTACTGGCCAGGATCCGCGTCGGCCAGGATCCCTGGATGCCGTCGGAAGTCTGGAGAGACGGACGTCTGGACGCCTCGCCCCTCGGAACCTACGCTCTCCGGATCGAGGGCGGGGGCTTCCACCTCAACGGCGGGGATCCGGCCCAGGCCGCGGCGCTGGGCTACAACGCCGTGCTGAGACGGATGCTGGGCACCCTGGCGGAGGCCGTGGACCGGGAGACGACCCCGCGTCGCGGGGTGCTCACCGAATCCGACGGCTGGTCCCTCCTGGACGCCCGGCCCGCCGAAGGATGGAAGGACTTCGACCAGGTCCGTCGGCTGGCCTTGGGGGACAGCCGGGCGAAGCTCGACCTGCTCAAACCCTACCTCTGCCTTCACGCCTGGGTGGACCGGAAGGTCATCCGCCCTACGGCGACAGTGGCCCTGGCGGACCGGGCCTTCCAGAGCTGGGCGGAGATCCGGCAGGGAAAGGGTGACATGAGGACGAACCCGGCCGCCGCTCCGACGCGCAGCCCGCCGGATTTCGAGAGGGTGGGCACCCGGCTGGTCGGCAGGGCGCCTGTGGACCTGGCCTGGGCCAGGAGACACCGGCCCGCACTCCTCGCCCTGATGGCAGGACTCCAGGGACTCTACCTGGGGGAACGCTCCTGCCAGCCCATGGCGGAGCAGGACGGCCTCCCGGCAACCGACTGCGTGGGCCACCTGAGGACGGCGGAGATCCGCCTGGTGTGGGACACCCCCAACGACTGCGAAACGGCGGCGGACTGCGTCCTGGCCTGTCCTGACCCCCTCGACACCTGGGAAGACTGGGACCGCTTCTGCGGCGGAGTCCCCTTCCCCGACGCCGTGGCACGAGCCGCCCTGGACGGCGCCGGAGCGGATTCCTCCTACGCCGCGGCCCTAACCCTGTACCAGGACGCCCGTGCGGCGGAAGGAGCCGCACGCGCGCAGTACGATGCCGCGCTCAACCGCGAAGCCTGGGCTCAACAGGAGCTGGAAACCGCCCAGGCGGATCTGGAACTGGCCGAGTTCATGGAGGATCCGGGCTGGATCGCGCGCGCCCGGGCCCGGCGCGACGCGGCGCAACAGGCGCTGACCGAAGCCCAGGCGGCCGTGGAGCCCCCCCGGACGGCCTGGGAGCAGGCCAGGGATGCCCTGGCCCAGGCCAAGGCCGTGTTGGACGCAGCCCAGGCGAGGCGGGAGAAGGTCTGGGACGGAGCGGACGTCGAGGAGGCATGCCGGGCCATCCTGAAGGCGAATTTCAATCCCAATTCCGACCTGAACAAGTTCAACCCCAACGCGACCCAATGGAAGATGGTGGACAAGTCGGACCTGCTGCAGTACTCCACGGAATTCAGCCTTCAGCCGCTGGGGGCCCTGAGGGTGTCCAGCACGGGCAGGGTGCTGGATGCCACCGGAGGCCTCCTGGCGAGGCAGGAGATGGAAGCGGAGCTGGGCGGGCCTTCGGTGCTGCGCCTGACGACCCAGGCGGAGTTCGTGGCCGGGGATTTGGGGGATCCGGCCGTGGCCGGGGATGAGAGGGCCTTCCGTGCTCCCTCCGCGCCGCTCTATCTGGGCCGAGGCAACGGACTGCTGCGCACCTGGGGAAAAGGCTTCCTCCCGGATCCCGCGGAGAAGGGCCTTGCCCTGCAGAGCTATCCGGAGCCGTACGTGGCGCCGGGACCGGCGATCCGGCCGGCCGACTTCGACGGCAGCCTCCAGCTGGCCACGGTGGAGACGGAAACGGACGCGTCCTTCGGACAGGCGGGCGGGCGCATGACCTGCCTGGCCCGCTTCGACGACGCCTTCGACCTGGACAGGCCGGCCACCCCCGCACTGGCCCGCTGCCGGCCCGACGCCCTCCTGGCGACAGGTCCGGCCCTCCTGTCCCGCAGCGTCCTGGACCGCGACCTCCCCGGCACCCTCTACCCGGACGGGGCCTATTCGGAACGGGACCGGGAGCCGGCCTATCTCTCCCTCCTGAACATGCCGCCGCGCCATGGCCTGCTGAGCTTCTGGGTGAAGCCCAACTACGACTTCTCCCGGTCCCGCCCCCTCCATCCTCCCCGCGAGCAGACGCGCCGGGGGCACCTGCTCTTTTTGGCGAACCGCTGCAGGATCTCCGGCATGGCCTCGAACCAGCCGGACACCCAGGCCTTCGTCCTCTGCCAAGGCGCCACGGAGGGTCTGGGTGAGGTCCTGGGCGCTTTCTTCGAGATCAACTGCCAGATGAACGGCTTCCCCGAGGACGAGGACCGGGAGCACGAATATGCCCTGGCGGACCCCTTCCCCCCGCGGCAATGGCGCCTGGTGTCCTTCGCCTGGGATTTCGAGACGGAGGGCCCAGGCTCGGCGGATACCGCGGGGGAGCTGGTGCTGGACGGCACGCGAGCCGCCTCCGGGGACCTGTACCGCAGCTCGATCCAGAACGTCGGGGCCCATGCCCAGAACCTGACAGGAGCCGGCGCGGAGAACTTCGCCTACTCCGGCGCGGGAGGGGCCCACCGCTTCGTCCTCGGCGGACGCATGCACGAGGTCGAACTGCAGGCCCCCTGGGACATCTGCGGAAGCGGGGCGGATTCGACCTTTGACGAGTTCGCGATCTGGGACTTCGGAAGGGATGCCTCCAACGCCATCGCACGGGGCCTGGCGGCGGCACGGCACGCGGACGGCAGGTACTACGCCGGGACGGCCTACACGCGGTACGGGGAGGTCCCGCCGGCGGACCGCGCGCCGGAATGGACGAGCGCGCCCATCCTCCTGCCCCCGGGCTCAAGGCTGGAGGCGGTCTCCTGGACCCTCTCCCCTGCGATGGGCTACTGGCTGGAGCTGGAGCTCCTCTCCGCCGACGGGAGCGGGTACCTGGGCGGGGATGAGACCTCCAGCCGCTCCGGCAACGTCGGGGCCGGCCAGACCTGGGCCCTCTCCAGGGTGCCGGGAGCCTTCCGGGCCCATGCGGTCTTCCGAAGGGATGCGGCTCCGGCCAGCCTCCTGGACACGCCGAGACTGGACGACCTGAGCTTCGTCTACACGCCGGCGGGAGGAAGGCCGGTCCTGGCGTGGGATCGGAAGTAGCGCCATGAACACTGGACTGGGGAAGCTAATCCCTCTGTTTTCATGAGGGATATCGTACGGAGCTGACCCCTCCGATACGTGCTAGAACGCAGGGAACAGGAGGTTCCCATGACCCACGTCCCATCCGTCCCTTTCGGCCTCCAGCTCAAGATCTGGCTGGGCCTGGCCGACGTGCATGAGCACAACGATTACGAAAAGGCCTTCTGGCAGGGGGCAAACCCCTCGGCCGCCTCCGTCCTGGCCCTGCGGACATTGAAGCTGCTCGCATCCCTTGCCGTGGGTGTCCTGGCCCTCTGGCTGGTCCTGGGCATCTCTCCGAGAACGCCACGACCTCTCCAGGGAAACCTGCCGCGCAACTACCTCCTGGCCGTCCAGGTCGATGACGAGATCTTCCGGACCCAGTGGCGTGAAACCAGAGGGCAGGAATCCTTCGACACGATGTTCCTGCGCCTGAACGCATGGGCCAGCGGCCTTCTCGCGCAGTAGCACCCCCTACTGCGGACAGGAAAGCTGGCGGTTGGGATCGAACCAACGACCTGCCGCTTACAAGGCGGCTGCTCTGCCACTGAGCTACGCCAGCGCCGGGGCGCGACTGTACCAGGACCCCCCCGCCTGCCGCAAAGCCCCTCTTGACCGGACAGGAGGATCCGGGGAACCTAAGGGGGAGCGTGAGACCCCAAGCCCTCCTGATCCTCGCCGCCCTCCTCTCCGCAACGGCCGCCCGTGCCGGAGGCGGCCCCGAGAACGTCCTCGTTGTCGTGAACGACCTCTGCGAGGAATCCGTGGCGCTTGGCCGCTTCTATGTCCTGAAGCGCGACCTCCCCCGCCACCACATCGTCCATGTCCGAATTCCCGGCGCTCCGCCCAAGGACCCGAAGAAGCCGGAACCCTTCTCCTGTCCGGAAGCCGTCCCCGGCGGCTACGAGGGCTACCGCACTCTGCTGGAGGAGCCGGTGAAACGCTGGCTGGCGGACCACCCCCGAAGCCCCATCACAACCCTCGCCCTCACCCGGGGCATCCCCATCGTGTCCATGACCAGACCCGCCCCCGACCACCCCGAGGCCCCCCGCTCCACCACCCACCTGCTGGCCCTCCTCGGTGCACCCGACGATCTCCGGACCGCGGGCGACGGGCAGTGGGGCTTCAAGGCCAATCCCTACTTCCGCAGCGATGCCAGCATCGATCCCCGGTCCCCGCTGCCGGGTGCCCCGCCGCTCTACTCGGTCGTCCTGCTGGACGCCATGACCCTCGAGGACGCCAAGGGCATGATCACCCTCAGCCTGGCCTCGGACGCCAAGCGTCCGGACGGGACCGCCTGCCTTGCCCGCTCGTCCAAGGACGATCCGCGGGGCATGTACAACGGCTCCTACCCGGACCTTGCCGCGGCCCTCAAGATACTGGGCCTGAAGGCCGAGACCCTCGACCCCCTCGACACCGCGAGCCCCTTCGCCCCCCGGGAAGGCATCTCCCTGCTCCAGTTCGGGCAGTCGCACTGGGATCCTGCCTTCCCCGCGAAGAACCGTTTCCAGCCCGGGGCCCTGGTCGACAACCTCACGTCCTATGCCCTGGCCTGGGGAGCCTTCGCCCCGGGACGCCCCGTGGACCAGACGCCCATGACCCGTTTCCTCTCCGCAGGGGCCACCGTGATCCATGGCTGCGTACGCGAGCCCACCACCGGGGCCTGGGACAGCGGTTACCTCCATCTGAGGCGCTACGCAGAGGGATACAACGCTGCCGAGAGCTTCACCATGGCCCATCCCTGGCTTCCCTGGATGAACCTGGTCTGCGGGGATCCGCTGACCCAGCCCTATGCCCTCCGTCCCGCCGTCACCCTGGAGGAAGGCCCCGGAACCAAGCCTCCCTACCGCCTCAAGGTCTCGGCCAAGGCCTCCCGGGAGGGCGCCGCCATCCGGAGCCTCACGCTCTATGTCGACGGGGTGAAGGCCGGGGAATCCACGGGGGGAAAGGCCGGGTTTGAGCTCAAGGACTTCGATCCGGCCGTCAACGGCTGGCGCGTCGTGGCGGAGGACGACTCGAAGTTCAGGACCCAGGGCTTCCTGGCCAGCCCCCCGCTCAAGGGCGTGTCCTACAAGATCTCCGTCAAACTGGTGGAATACGTCCGGGGGAAGGCCTTCTTCCGGGTCAGCGCCTCCGGCCCCGACCCGGTGTTCACCTTCGTCTCGCCCGACTCCAAGGAGAAGGTCGGCACGCGCAAGGGCGTCTTCACCCTCACCTTCGAGGATCCCTCGGTACCGCATGCCGTGGAGGTCTGGATCATGAACGGCAAGGACAAGGACGCCGGAGCCATCCTCAACGCGGAGGTTCCCGGGAAGCGGAAGTAGCTACTTCTTCGGCCCTGGATCCTCCAGGCGATAGAGGAAGGTTCCTCCCCCCTCGCGACGGTTCAAGGCGAAGATCTTTCCGTCCGGCGAAAGGGCTGCCCCGCCCAGACGGGAGGCGCCGGCAGGTTCCAGGACGGCTCGCGCCAGTTCCTGTCCCGTGGAGGCATCCCAGAAGCGCAATTCCTTGAAATCAATGCTGAGCAGGCACCCTCCGTCCTTGGAGCAGAATACCCCCACTCCCCTGCCGCCAGAGGCGTGCTCCACCTTCATCATTTCTTCGCGCTTCTCAAGGTCCCAGATCCTCACCGCATCATCGAATCCGGAGGTGACCATGCGCTTTCCGTCCGAAAACACCCTGCAATCGTTCGCTGCAGGCCGATGGACTTCTATCGGTTCGGATTCCTTGAGGCTCGTGACATCCAGCAGATGCACCAAACCACCCTGGGCACGACGATTCTCGATCCAGGCCAGGGTCTTGCCGTCCGGGAAGCATACGGCGGCGCCGAAGAGGCCTTCCTTGCCTGCCTGGCTTCGCCAGAGCTCCTTGGCAACCGGAGACAACGCCCAGAGCGAAACGATGGTCCCGGTCACGTCTCCCATCTCCGATTCCATCCTCGTGGAGACCGCCAGCAACTTTCCATCCGCCGAGGGAGAGAGCCCCTGCAGGACTTCCCCCTTCTTCAGGGGAAACTTGGCCAGGATCTTCCCGCTGGCAGTATCCAACCGCAGGACAGCTTGATCCATGTCCGCTCCAAGGGTTTCGGCTCCCAACATAAGGCTCTTCCCATCTGGAGCGACGACCGGAGACACGAACAGCATGCCCTTCGGAAGAGGGATCTTCCGGGTTTCCTTCATGGTGTTCAGATCCCAGAAATGCGCGATGCTTCCGAATTCCTCCACGGCGACCAGGTATTTCCCGTCCGGAGTGAAGCAGATGGCCGGGTCGCATTCTCCGCTCGGGCCCTTGTACAGGGTCTTAAGGACGGATGGCTTGATCTCCCTGAAGGCATCCTCACCAGGAAGGGAATCCGCGAAAGCCGTGCCGGCGACTGCGGCCAGACAGATCGCGGTGAATCGATGGGCTCGAATATCCATGCGGGCAACTCCTTTTGCATCATGAATTTGCTCGGTCCTGGAGCGCACGCAACCTGCATGCCCAGAACCAGTTGGGGAAATATCCTGCAGAACTGAACCTCTTGCCAGGCTTTTCGGCTCCTGTTTGCGGGAATTCACCACACGGGAAGTCCACCGGCTGGATACAACTCCAGGAGACACTGTGGAGAGGAAGTCGGTGGTTTCCGTCTATCTCCGGATGTCCAGCAGGGTCCCGAGCATCTCGTCCTGGGTGCGGACCATCTTCGCGTTGATCTGGAAGGCGCGCAGGTTCCCGACCTGGTCCGTCATCTCCCGACCCAGGTCCACGTTCGAGGACTCCAGGGCACCGGACGCCAGCTCCCCGAAGCCGGGAGAGCCGGGGATCCCGTCGCGCGGGATGCCTGCGGACGGGAAGGGCGCCAGCACCCCGCCCCCGGCCTGGAGCAGGCCCCCCGGATTCGGGAAGCGCGACAGGGTGATCTGCCCGACCTCCTCTTGATGACCATCCAGAAACGCCAGGACCCGGCCGTCCCGACCGATCGCGAAGCCGGTGGCGTCCTGGGGGATGCGGACCGGCGGCGAGAGCCTGAAGCCCTGGGGCGTGACCAGCTCGCGGTTGGCATCCAGACCGAAGAGGCCGGCGCGCACGTAGCCGGCGCCCCCGTTGGCAGTCTGGACCTTGAAAAAGCCCTCACCCTGGATGCCCAGGTCGAAGGCGTGGGTGGCGACTTCCAAAGAGCCCTGGGAGGGGTCCCGGGAGATCTCGGTGATGTCGGTGCCGCCTCCGTGTCTCGTCTGGTTCAGGGCCCGGGAGCGCTTGAAGCCGGCCGTCAGCGCATTGGCGGCATGGTGGGCGGTGATGTCCTGACGGACCAGCAGGCTCTGGAGGGCGGAGGACGACGCGGAGAGTCCGGACATGGCTCCCGAAGTATAGCCCGCGTTTGGACGGGGCGCTATGATCCCTGCCATGGCCATCCAGGTTCCCCAGCCGCCGAACGGGATGCGCGACCACCTCCCGGAGGACTACCGGGAGCGCCTCGCGTTGGCCGACCGCATCCGCGGCGTCTACGCGAAATACGGCTATGCGCCCATCGAGACCCCTGCCATGGAGCGGATCGAGGTCCTCAAGGGCAACGATCCCGAGAACGAGAAGCTGATGTTCGAGGTCCTCAAGCGCGGGGAGAAGCTGGAGGAGGCCAAGGCCTCCGGCGACGCGCTGGCCGACCAGGCCCTGCGCTTCGACCTCACCGTCCCCCTGGCCCGCTTCTATGCCGCCAACCGGGCCAAGCTGCCTCCCGTGTTCCGCTGCCAGCACATCGGCCCCGTGTGGCGGGCCGACCGCCCCCAGAAGGGCCGCTTCCGCGAGTTCATGCAGTGCGACGTGGACGCGGTGGGTTCGGCCTCGCCGGCGATGGAGGCCGAGGTCATCCTGGCCACCGCCGAGGTCTTCCGCGACTTCTTCGGCGAGGCCTTCGCCGTCCACCTGAACGACCGGCGCCTCCTGACGGTCTTCCTGAACCAGGCCGGAATCCCTACGGAACAGCACCCGACCGCCCTCATCGCCCTCGACAAGCTGGACAAGATCGGCGAAGACGGCGTCCGCAAGGAACTGGCCGAACGCGGCATCCCTGAAGCCAAGACGGAGGCCCTGCTGGCCGCCCTCAAGGTCCCCGGGGATCTCTCGAGACTCCACCCCGAGGCGGCCGCGGCCCTTGCCACCATCCAGGAACTGACGAAGGATCAGGCGAACGTGCGCTTTGATCCCCACCTGGTGAGGGGCCAGGACTACTACACCGGCCCCATCTTCGAGGTCCGCATGGAGGCCTTCCCCGGCGCCATGGCCGGCGGGGGCCGATACGACGAGATGATCGGACGTTTTCTGGGTACCTCTGTCCCGGCCGTGGGCTTCTCCATCGGCTTCGAGCGTCTCCTGCTCGTGCTGAAGGAAAAGAACCTCCCCCTGGCCTCCAACGGGTGCCCCCAGGTCTTCATCCCCCTGATGGAGGCCGCCTTTCAGGCCCAGGCCTTCGCGCTGGGGGCCGCCTTGCGCGCCAAAGGCCTGAACGTCGTCGTCCAGCCCGAGGCAGGCAAGCTCGTCCCCCAGCTCAAGACGGCCGACGAGGTCCTCGGCATCCCCTTCGCAGCCATCTGTGAGCCCGGCGGGAAGGTGACCCTCAAGCACCTGAAGACCCGCACCTCGGGAACCCCCCTGAGCGTGGAGGACGCGGTCAAGGACCTGTGCGGCCGTCTGACCCCCTGATGTTCGGCTTCACCCGCCGCGACTGGCTAAAAACCGCTGGATATGTGCTGTGGGGAGAACTCATCGTCTTCGTTATTTCCACTGCGCTTCAGATCGGTTGGCAGGAGGCATTCTCCATACGAACGATTCGCACTCCACAATGCGGAGGACGATGGGCAGAGCCTGATTTCGCAGGCACCCTCGACATTGTGCTCAGCTTATCCATGTTCTTGGGATACACATGGTCCGCACTCTCTATCCTGCATCCTGCCGTCAATCATTCTCCGAGTCCTGCTCTCAGGATATGCGTACTCTCTCTGCTGGCTAACCTGCTCCTCTACAGTCTTTCTCTAGCCCAGATGTACCGTTTCGCCTGGGACAGAAGAGGTGCGCTACCGAGAGACATTCGCTTCTCTCTTCGTGGCATTTTAGAACTTCAAGGATCGATTTCGATCGACATCACGATCGCTTGGTGCGCCTTCTGGGCCATCCAGTCCGTGCGCCTGCAGAAGTCGCCGCCTATCCCCTGACCGCTACCACGAGATCCGCCACGTGGGTCCCGGCCGCTCATCCCGCCAGCACGTCCCCCAGCTGCCTGAGCGGCACCGCCTCCACCTTCCGATCCAGGGAATATCGACGCTCCCCGGGATGGACCACGTACAGCCGATCCAGCCGGAGGTCCGCCAGGGCCGAATGCATGGACTTCGTCATCCCCGGCGCATCCGTCATCTTCATCTCCAGCCCCAGGCGCTTGCCCCGCCGGAACAGGAGGAGGTCCAGTTCGGCCCCTCCGTGCGTGCCCCAGTAGTAGGCGTCCCGGGTCCCGGCCATCGCCAGCGCCTGCTCGATCGCGAATCCCTCCCAGGAGGCGCCGACCTTGGGGTGCCCCATCAGCTCCCTGCGGGTCGAGAGCCCGAGGAGGGCGTGGAGAACCCCGCTGTCCCGGACGTAGATCTTGGGAGCCTTCAGCTGACGCTTGCCGAGGTTCTCGAACCAGGGCAGGAGCTGGCGCACCACAAAGACGCCATCGAGGAGGTCCAGGTAGCGGCGGGCCGTGTGCTCCGTCCCCCCCAGGGAGCGTGCGAACTCCGCCGCGTTCCAGGTCTGGCCGTGGTAGTGGGCCGTCATGGTCCAGAACCGCCTCAGGGCGGCAGCAGGGAAGGCGGTGCCGAGGGCGGGAAGATCCCGCTCCAGGAAGGTGCGTACGAACCCCTCGCGCCAGGCGAAGCTCCCCGCCTCGGTCGGCGCCAGGAAGGAGCGGGGGAAGCCCCCCCGGAGCCAGAGGGCGTCCAGCTTCCGGCTCCCGGTCTCCCCCAGGGTAAAGCCGCCAAGATCCACGAATCGCACCCGGCCGGCCAGGCTTTCAGAGGCTCCCCGAACCACACGGGGGGAGGCGCTTCCCAGGATCAGGAAGCGTGCCTTGCGGCCGGGCCGGTCCACCAGGACCCTCAGGACCTCCAAGAGGGCAGGACGGTTCTGAATCTCGTCGAGCACCACCAGGCACTTGAGGGAGCCCAGCGCCCATTGGGGATTCTCCAATCTCCTCAGATCCGCAGGGTTTTCCAGGTCGAAGAATTCGGACGGCTCGCGCCGGGCCAGGGTCCGGGCGAGGGTCGTCTTCCCGCACTGCCGGGGGCCCAACAAGGCTACCACAGGACTCGTGCCAAGGGCCTGAAGGACGGCCTTTTCCAGCTTCTCTCTCCGGAGCATGCCGGATTCTACATTGAAAATCCTAAAGTAAGAACCTGTTTTTCAAGGATCTATTATCCCCTGACCGCCACCACGAGGTCCGCCACATTGGTCCCGGTCGGCCCGGTGACGAGGCGCTCCGGGCGGTTCAGGAAGAAGGCGTGGCTGTCGTTGTCCTCAAGGGCCTTGCGCGCCGCCGCGGCATCGCCCTTCTTCGCGCAGGTCTCCCCCGTCACCACAGCCCCGGCCGCGTCCGAGCTCCCATCCACCCCGTCCGTCCCCGCGGACAGGAGGGCGACACCCGCCTCCCCCGCCAGTTCCAGGGCCGCCGCCAGGGCCAGTTCCTGGTTGCGGCCTCCGCGGCCCTGGCCCTTCACCGCCACCGTCGTCTCCCCCGGTGCCACCAAAACATGCCCGGATCCCAGGGCCTTCAGCTGACGTCCCAGCAGGGTGCCTGCCATCCGGGCCTCCCACTGCAGGGGCTGGTCGGCCACTTCGGCCTCGTATCCGAGCTCGCGGGCCTTGCGCAGGGCCGCCTCGGCCGCCGCCAGCCCGTCCCCGACGGAGACGTGATACACCCGCTTGCGGAAGGCGGCGTCCATCCCCTTGCGAAGGTCCTTGCCCTCCAGCGAGGCAAGGTGGGCACGGACGCTCCCCGGCAGCTTCTCCCAGACCCCCCAGTTCCTCAGGCCCGAGATCACGCCATCCAAGGCGAAGGCCCCGGGCATGGTGGGACCCGAGGCCACGTCGGCCATCGCGGCGTCGCATAGGACCAGGGCGAGGACGCGGGCAGGGGAGGCGGCACGTGCCACGCCGCCATCCGCGGCCTGCAGGCAGACCCGACGGACCTGGTTCACCTGCTGGATCTGGAAATGGTTCGCCAGAAGGAGCCGGGTGGCCTCGCTGACCTCCTCGCGGGAGACGCCGTCCACCGGGAGGCCCAGGCAGGAGGATCCACCGCCGGACCAGAGGGCGATGACCAGGTCGTCCGGCGAAAGCCCGGAAACGGCCTCCAGCAGTCGCCTGGTCCCTTCCACCGCACGCTCGTCCGGTGCCGGATGGGCGCAGGAAAGACAGCCCAGGCGGGACAAGGGGCGTTGTGTGCCCTCGACGGCCAGGATCAATCCGCTGGAGACGCGCTCCCCGAGGAGGGCCTCCACCGCCGAGGCCATGGCGGCCGCGGCCTTGCCTGCACCCACCACCACGACCCGCGCTTTCGGGGAAAGATCGAACCTCCGGCCCCCGCAGAAGAGGCCCCCCCCCTCGAGGGCCAGCGCCTGGCGGACGAGACGGCCCGGCTCCACCGCCTCCAGGGCGGCAAGGAAGATGGCCCGGGCCTGTCCTGCGGGATCCGGCACTAGGCCGGGACGGCTTCGCGGCCTTCGCGGTCGATCATGCGCCCGCAACGGCGGCAGTAGAGGTGGCTGACCGAAAGCGTGAAGAAGGCCTGGCTGAGCTGGTTCGAGTACCTGCAGCTTCCGCAGGTCACCGCCGAGGGGGCCCATCCTCCGCTGGGGGCGGTCGCCTGGTGTTCCTCGCCTCTGGCCAGCAGGCTCGCGCCCGGAGGACGGCCCGAGCCCCTCACACGCATGGAAACTTTCGTGATCATGTCTTTCCTCCCCTACTGGCCACACTGAGCCCTATGACGATCGACCTGGCCTCCTCGGCCTTCCGGTTCACTGCAAATGCCCGTTCCTGACGGGGGGCCTTCCGGCGCACCGCGATCATCTCCGCGACCACGGCCAGGGCGATCTCCCCCGGGGACCTCGCCCCGATGTCCAGGCCCATCGGCGTCCGGACCCTGGACAGGGCCTCCCCGGACACCCCCTCGTGACTCAACTCCTCGAAGAGGGCCTTGCGTTTGGCTCCGCTCCCGAGCATGCCGACATAGGCCGCCGGCTGGACGGCCGCCCAACGAAGGATGTCCCGGTCGTGCTTGTGTCCTCGGGTGGCGAGGAGCAGGAAGGTCGAGGCGTTCACGCCCAGGTCCTCGAAAGGCCCTGAAAGGGGGCGGACCTGGATCTCGGAGGCCTCCGGGAAACGGTGGCGGTTGGCGAAGGCCTCCCTGTCGTCGAGGACCATGACACGGAAGCCGGCCATGGCGGCCGCACGGCAGAGCATCTGGCCCACATGCCCGGCTCCGAAGACCACCACCCTCGGCAGGGTGACGCATTCGACGAAGACGGTCACCCGCCCCCCGCAGGCCAGGCCGCTCTCCTCGGCCTCGGGCCCACTCAGGTCGTAATGGAAGGTGCGGCATTCCTCGTCGGAGAGGGTCTTTCTGGCCAAGGCCAGGACCTCGGCGTCCAGGCATCCGCCACCGACGGTGCCCAGGACGGGGCCTGCCCCCTCCTCGGGAACCAGCATGCGGGATGCGACCGCTCCGGGGGTGGAGCCCTGGGCCTGAACCACGGTGGCCAGGGCGGCTCTTACGCCCCTCTCCCGAAAACGGACGATTTCCTCAAAGATATCCATCGAGATCGTAAGACGAGTATAGACCAGGGTGAGCGACCTGGCAATGGATGTTATTGTAACTAATTTATAGTAAACAAGTTATATTAAATCATTGCTTCGGGATGCCTGTCAGCGCCCTCAGATCGCTCCAGAAGCGGGCGCTCCCCATGCAGGCGATGTAGTAGGTCCTCCCCCCCTTGCGGAAGGTTCCTGCGAAGCAGTGGCGGGCAGCTCGGGTATAGCCGGTCTTGCCCACCGGAGCGGAAGCGTAGTCCCCGAGCAGCTTGTTGTGGTTTGCCATCGTGGTCCGTCCACCATCCGCGTGAAGCAGGGTGAAGGAGGGCGCCTGAAGGGCAGCGACCACGGCCGGATGCCTGCGGGAGGCGGCCAGGATCTTCAGGAGGTCCCGGCACGTAGAGACCTGGCCCGAGGCGCTCAGGCCGCTGGCGTTGCGGAAGCGGGTGGCGGTGCAGCCCAGGTCCCGGGCCCGGCGGGTCATGAGGGCGGAGAAGCGGTCCTCCGAGCCCGAGATCCCCTCGGCCAGGACCACGGCGGCATCATTGGAGGAACCCACAAGCAGGGCCCTGAGCAGGTCCCGGACACGGTAGCGGGCTCCGGGCCTCAGGTCGGCCTTGGTCCTCGGCATGGAGGCTGCCCGCCTCGAGACGGTCAGGAAGGCCTCCGGATCCAGGCGTTCAGCGGCAAGAAGGGCCGTCAGGAGCTTGGTAGTGCTGGCCGGGGGCCGGGGAGCATCCGCACCACGGGAGAACACGCTCCGGCCGGTCTCGGCGTCCACCACCAGGGCGGAAGGCGCACCGACGCCGGCATCTGCCCGAACAGGAAGGGTCATGCCCAGAAGCGCCAGCAGAAGGACAGGATACCGTCGGGACATGGTCTTCAGGATATCGGCAGGAGGCCGCCGGGACTGGACTGCTACTCGCCTTCCCGCCAGACAAGGGTCCGGGGCCCTCCCCGGGGGGTTACGGTGAAGGTGATGTCATCGAACACCGGGGACTCCAGGAGGGGCATCTGGGTCCGGGCCCAGGCGAAAAGGTTGTCGTCAAGCCGGGGCCGGAGGTTGATGCCGACCTTGAGGCCGCCTGCGGGGATGTTCAGGGAAAGCGATCCGGGCCTGGTCATGCGGGAAGGCAGCAGCAGGCTTCCCGAGGCATTCAGCAGGCTCAACGCCGCATCGGAAGTGCTCCCCTGGGTCAGGGTGTTTCCATCCCCGTAGAACATGCGGTTGGGGTTCAGCCACTGGTCCGCGGGTCCTCCGGCCACGGGCGTCAGGATGCGGGGAAGGCGGAGGGTCCAGTCCAGGCGGACCAGACGGGATCCGGGTTCTACGCGGATGGGGCAAGAGAGGTACTCGCTCTGGGCCGGGTCCAGGGCCTCGTCATGCTTGGCGTAGCGGCCCTGGGCGTAGCGGGTCGAGGCCAGGACGTTGGAGTCCGCCATGGAGACGCCGCGGGTCAGGAAGGCGAGCTCGTCGTAGGTCCCGTCGGGATAGCCGTTCACCTCCGGGGGGACCCCGCGCCGGTAGCCCAGGTAGAAGGAGGGAGTCCCGAAGGAGCCGTCGGCCCGAAAGGCGTTCCGGGTGAGCTTGATGAGGAGGGGGTTCAGGGAGGCGCCGTTGAGGACGCCCCCGGGATGGGTGTAGTTGTACTGACCGGTCTTCGGGGATCCGTTGATGTTCAGGTTGCTGTAGTTGGCCTTGGTGGTGGCCAGCAGGTTCCATTGCATCGTGACCAGATGCCAGCGGTGAGGAAAGAGAAGGGTGTTCGGGGTCTGATAGATGCTCCCGTCCTCGCTATTGTCGTCACCCGAGATGACGTTATGCTCGAAGAGGCATCCGTATCCGTTGCCCCCGTCCCCGGAGTAGAACCGGCTCAGGGCCATGCACCAGTTCTGGGTGTGGTTGAAGAGCGTCATGCGATTGGCCCCCTGATAGGGAGCGAGGGGAGTGGGATCGATGTCGTACAGGTTCATGTAGAGCAGGTGGGGCCTGCGGTAGGTTCCCGTATTGGTGAAGGCCCCGTCGAAGGAGGGCTTGTACCAGAAGGAGGCGATGCCCTGCAGGCCGTCGCCAAGGTTTGCCGGAGCCTGGTACCCGGGACAGCGCCGGGACTCCGCGTAGCATCCGTCGGGATACAGCATGCCCAGGCGTTGGGGAGAGCCCGGGACCGCTGCAGCATCCCCCAGGACCGAGACCGAGGAGGAGGAATGGCAGGCATCCAGACCACAGGCCGGGGAGCCTGCCGCGTAGGAGGCGTCGTAGCCATAATCGAAGCCTGCCAGGAAGGTGAGTCCCGGCTCGGAGTGGGGAGTCTCCAGGGTGGCAAGCTCCAGATGGCCGTCGTAGGCCGCGGGGGCAGGACATCCGCCCCCTCGCCACTGGGGCTCCGGATAGGTCTGGAGGGAAAGGCCCTTGGTGGAGACCGCCGGAGGGATGGGCGGGTAGCGGCTCCCGAAGGTGGGATCCGCGCCCCCGGTCTGCGCGATGAAGCCGGGATCCCCGGGAAGGCGCACGCCGGCCTCATCCCCCGCGACATCCAGGCCTCCCAGGTCCGCGGCACAGAATTCGGACTGGGATGTGAGCCTCACCTGATCGTAGCAGGCGGAGGAGGACAGCGTGCGCTCGGCCAGCAGCCTGCCTTGAACATCCAGGACACGGCCCGTGCAGGAGAGAGACTTCAAGGGGGTCTGGAAGGAGAATTCCGTGGAATAGGCCAGGAGATCGCTCTTGTCCACGGCCCTGTAGAACGTCTCCCCGGGATTGGACTTGTTGAGATCGCTGTTGGGGTCGAAGTTCGCCCGGATCAGGTCCCTCTTGTCCCTGGGCTGGGCAGGAAGCTTGAGATCCAGGAAGCGGCTGAACTCGTCCCAGGAGTCGAAGGATGCCGTGCGGTCCCAGTCCGGGAAGTCCGCGGCCCAGGTGGGGAAGTCCGCATGATTCTGGATGGCCGAGGCCACGGCCGTCACGTCCGCGGCGTTCAGGGAGGTCCTGACCAGGATCCCGATGTTCCCCTCCTTCTCGATCGAGAGCGGGTGCTCGACGTGGACCCTCTGGTAGTCCGAAAGACCTACTCCGGAGAGGTCCCTCAGAAGGGCCCTCAGGACGGCAGGACGGGTCCTCGCCCAGTTCAGGTTGACGGGAGCCCGGCCCACCACGCGCTGGGCGCTGTCGCGCTCGAAATCCGGAGCGTAGGAATTCGTCCGGAGGTTGAAGACCCGCTTCCCGGACCAGTCCGTGGCCAAGCCGCCCAGGGCATGGAACTGGCATCCGGTCTTGACCTCGGCCAGGCTGGCCACGGATGCGGACCCCGCAGGGGCGGGCCAGGCGTCAGGCCTGGGACGCTCGGGCAGGGCCCAGTTCGGGTCGATGTTGGTCCGGATCACCTTCCTGTCCACCCAGGCCCTGAAGGCCAGGCAGGGCCTGAACTGCTCCTTGCGGGACGGGGTCCAGCCCAGGATCAGGGCCGCGTGATCCAGGGAGGTCCAGCCTCCCGCGGGCCTCAGGGACACGAGGTTGGTCCCATCCGTCCTCAAGGCCCCCAGTTCCTCGGCCAGGTTGCCCAGGATGCGGCTCAGGGTCTGGTCATAGGTTCCCACGTGAAGGCCTGCACTGGTCAGGTCCCCTCCGTTGACGTGGATCCCCTCCTCCCCCGAGACCTTAAGGGACCAGCTGCTGCGGGGAAGGGTGCCGCGCTCCGGGGTCCCGGACCATCCACGCTGGCGTCCATCCACGGGGCGATAGCGCGGAAGGGCTCCGGAGACGGCGGGGAATGCCGGACGCAGGGCCGCCCGGCTCGGGCAGGAGTCCACGTCCAGGATGCCGGTGCGGAACACCTCCTGCTGGCGCTCGAAGGCATCCAGGGCGCCGGAGAGGTCCAGGTCCTCCCCCCCAAAGCGGTTGATCCAGGCCAGGGCATCCTGCCCGGCGTCCATGCGGGCCAGGGCGTCCTCGATCCCGGACCTCGCCAGCAAAAGCGCCCTCGTGCCGTTCAGGCGCTGCTGGCTGGCCTTGCGCTCCAGACGGGCCAGGGTGATGAAGCAGACCGACAGCACCGCCACGACGCCCAGGACGCCCAGGACGCCGACCACGATGACGAGAGCAAGGCCTGAAGGACGTCTTCCCACTCTACGGAACTCTAGGGTTTCGGACGGAGCGCCAAGGTGGAGTCCGGGCAGTTCCTGCCCAGAAATCCGCCGAGGACTCCACCCATGAGGTACAGGGTGCCGGTCTTGGGATCCCAGGACCCCGCATGATAAGCCCGCTTCTCGATCTCCCCCGCCGGGCCCGCGACGGGCTTGGCGCAGGGGATCACGACCAGGGTCCCGGAGTCCCCCTGCGGATGCTCCGCTCCCCCATGGAGGAACAGGGCGTCCCTCCCTGCGTCGTAGATCATGACATGGGCGGAGAGAAGGGGGACGTGGGTCTTCTTGTCCACCTTCCACTCGGGCTTGGCCGCGCCAAGGTCCAGGACCTCTACCACGCCCTGGTTCCCCTGGCCCCCGCAGACCCAGATCTGATGGATGTCCGGTTTCGACCTCAGGGCGGCCCCCATGAGGAAGGCGGGATAGGGGAAGTCGGGGCCCCGGGACCAGGCCATGGTCTTGAGGTCCAGGATCCAGACCTCGGAGGTGGACTTGAGGGGGGAGAAGCTCTCCAACCCCCCGATCAGGAAAAGGCGGTCACCCTTCTTGGCATCAGGCACGAAGACGAGGGACGCTGCATCCCGGGGACCGGGGCCTCCCTTCGTCTTAAGCTGGCTCCACTGCCGTTTGGACGGCTCCAGGGTCCACAGGTCGCCCAGCATGTCGTTCTGGAAGCCTCCGAACAGGTAGACCTTGTCGGTGGCCGGGTCCACGGCCATGGACGCATAGGCCCGGGCCGAGGGGCCTTTGCACTCGAGCTTCTTCCATTCGGGCTTCTTCGCATCCACAGGAAGGAGCATGACGTCGTCGAGGAACGTCAACGCCGGATTCTGCTCCCCTCCGAAGCAGAGCACCTGGCGGCTCTTGGGCAGGAAGACGGCGGAGGCGGCGTAGCGCTCCCCGAGCCCCGCGCCGAGATCCTTCACCTCGGGGACCGGATCCTCCCCAAAGGCAGAGGCGAGGATGCAGACAGTAAGAAGCAGGAGTGGAAGTTTTTTGTGCAGCATGGGAGGGATGTTAGCAGACGTCCGCCAGGGGCGAAAGGAGCTCCACTCCCTCTTCACTCCCGCTTCCAGGACAGGACGGAAGGCCCTTCGGCAGGCTGCCAGGCGAAGGTGATGTCGTCCAGGAAGGGGGTTTCCAGCACGGGCTGGTTGGCGTCGTCGGGCAGCCCGGTGACGGGATCCAGGAGAGGGCTGGTGCGGAAACGCACTCGATACCGGAAGGCAGGAAGGCTCCGCTGGATGGGGCTTCCCCCGGGACTGTCCAGACGCTGGATCCCGGGTCCCGTCAGGGTCCCTCCGGACTCCAGCAGGTCCACCTGAAGGCGGGTATTGTCCAGACGGCGGTCGTGGAGGCGGGGGATCAGGGCCTGGGACGCGTCCGTCAGGCTCGAGCGCCGCGTCTCCAGCCTCTCCTGGGAGGGGAGGCGTTCGGTCCAGGAGGCCGACAGGAGACGGCAGGAGCCGCGGAGGGAGGGAGCCAGGGGAACGGACAGGAAGGTCCCGTCATCCCCCTTGTAATAGCGCCCGTCCTGGAAGCGGTTCAGGACCCAGGCGTCAAACCGGGGACGGGCCACAAGCGCGTCGTCCTTGAAATCGCAGATCGCGAACTCGTCCAGGACCGCATGTTGGACATAGTGGACCTCGAAGCCATCGAAATGATCCCCGTCGCAACCCAGGGTGAAGATGGCGGCAGGGCTGGTGACCAACTTCTCCCCGCTGGGGCCGTTGAAGAGGTTGAGCGGATTGGGGTCGTATCGGGCCTCCGGCCTGGAGCCGGAGACGCCCATCACCGACGCCCAGACGTCCCTGCCGGCGATGCGCTCGTCATCGTCGTAGAAAGCCCCCACTAGGCGCCAGCGCATGTCCGGGACGGCCGGCAACTGCGTGACACCGAGCCCATAGTTGACCGGAGCCGAACGCAGGAAGGTCGAGCCCGAGCCCTGCTCGTGGAGACCGTCTGAGGAGGCCCAGGGGGCCGGAGCGGGATCGGGTTCGGCCCAGTTCTCCAGAATGATTCCCATGACGAGCTCTCCCCAGCTGGTCCCGCCGCCACGCCCCACCATCAAGGCCTGGGTCCCCTCCTTCATCGTACGGGACCTCACCTCCCGCTTCACGCAGGAGAAGTCCAGGGAAACGGTCAAGTCCCGGCTGTTACGCTTGACCCAGTAGCTCAGGCTCCCGTGGTTGCTGCGGAGGTCCGCGTCCCGCGGCAGGTTCCAGGCCGAGTAGGAAGGGCAGCGGCCGTCCTGGAGGAAGGCCCCGTCCGGGTGCAGGGTGTTGGGCTCCACCCCGGAGGCCGGCCAGACCGGCAGGGTACAGTCGCGCTGGAGGCCGCTGTCCGCCCCAAAGGCCGTAGGCTTAAGGCGCTCGTCCCGCGTGGGAAGGACGAAATCGGCGTTCCAGCCATCGTCGAAATGCTGGAGGAAGAGCAGGCTCCCGCCTGTGGGATCCGAAGAGGGCATCTCCACGCTGGCCAGGCCGATGCAGCCGTCGCAGTCCGCCGCGTTGCCCGCGTTCACCGCCGGCATCGGGCAGGGATAGGTGATAGCGCCGAGGCCCCTGCCGGCTGCCCAGGTATTCCAACCCGCCGAGGCTCCGGTCGTGCGCTGGGGCGGGATGGGGAACACGGGAAAGGGATTGGCTAGGGAAAGGTAGCTGGTGCCGGAGGCGTCCGGGGTCCGCCCCTCCACGAAATCCCTCTGGGTGGTCTGTCTCAGAAGATCGAAGGCCCTCACCAGGGCCGACGCGCCTGTGGACGCCAGGAGCTTGCCGTCCGGTCCGGTCACCCGGCCCAGGGCATGCAGGGTGAAGTTCCCGGTAGGGCTGAGGTTGCCCTCGGTCGACCAGGCCGTGAGGTCGCTCTTGTCGATCCAGCGCCAGGAGAGCTCGTCCGGCATCTGCTTCTCGAGCATGGTGTTGGGATTGAAGTTGGCCTTAAGGAGATCCGAGAGGCCCAGGTTGCAGGCAGAGGGATTCCGGCCGGGGGCGAAGTATCCGTTCAAGACGCTCGGTACCAGGGAGTCGAGGAAGGCCTCGAAGTCCGGCCAGGTCCTGAAGGGACGGGAAGCCAGGACGGCGCCCGCGATCGCGTCTGCGCTGGCAGCCGTCACGGCATAGGGCACGGGCCAGGTGACCCTGGTCCAATCGGGAACGAAAGAGACCTCAGGGATATTGAGATGGTAGAGGTCTCCTTGAAGGCCCTCGATCAGGGCGGCGAGAACAGGGCCCGAAGCGGCATTGAGGTTCACAGGAGGACGCCCACCCTCCTCCAGCAATAGAGCCCCTCGGGCCTTCTTCAGGTCGCTGTAGGCCCTGTAATTGATGGTCCTCGAACTCGGCCGGATCACCTTCCGATCCGTCCAGGCCGCCAGGCAGAGATAGGGTGACAGGTCCGTGGTCGAGGTTCCGGCCGCCGCCTGGACCTCGTCCAGGCTTCGATACCCGCCCTGAGGGCGCATCGTCATCAGGTCCGTCCCCAGCGCCGGCAGTCCAAGACGCCTGCCCAGATTGCCCAGGATACGGGTCAATGGACCGTTCCATCCCTGGGCCGGGGTCCCGCCCAGGATCCCGCCGTTGACGCAGAGCTTTCCCGATTCGTCCTCGATCTTGAGCGCATAGCACCCGCGGGATGTGAAGGAGCCCGAGGAACCGCGCTCCAACCCGTCCACCCGGATCCTGGCCGGGGCCTGTAGGCCGTGGGCATCCCGCCGGAGGGGATCCCGGGAGAAGAAGCTGGGCCGCAACGCGAACGGCAAGGGACAGTCCTGGGTATTGAGGACCCCAGGGCAGTAGGTTTCCGCAGTCCCCTCGGCCGTCAGGGTCCCGTCGTCATCCCAGTCCTCCCCGCGGTAGCCGGATTCGCGGGCCAGGGCGTCCTGGCCCATGTCCAGACGGGCCAGGGCGTCCTCAAGCCCGGAACGGGCCAGCAGGAGAGCCTGGGTCTGATGAATGCGCTGCTGGGAGGCACAACGCTCGAGACGGGCCAGGGTCGCAAAGCAGGTCGCCAACACCGCCAGCACTCCCAGAACGGCAACCACGACGATGAGGGCCAGGCCGCGGTGTTGCCGGATCATCTCCGCCGTCTTACCTCTGCGAGAACGGGAAGTAAAGAGGAGGTCCTCAATCGCATCGGAAGGAGAGGAGACGAGAGCCCTCACGCGGCAGATAGACAAGGGTCAGGTCGTCCAGGGACGGCGAGTCCAGGATGGGCATGTCGGCGGCCAGGGCGGCCGGCCGCTTGAAAACAGCCTGAAGGCGGAAGGCCCCCTGCACGGACAGCAGCGGATCCCAGCGGCGGCGCGCCGGGGTCCAGGACGGCGCCAGGACGGAGCGGGAATGCCCCGGGGTCGAGAGGTAGGCGGTCCCCGCCGGATTGGACAGGGCGATCTCGGCGTAGTCGTCCTCAAGCTCCTGGGGCCTCCGGAAGGACCAGGACACGCTGCGCAGGGCGGAACCGGAAGGCAGAGAGATGGGCGCCGACAGCCAGGCGGCGGCCGCGTCGGCGAGGGGGGCATCGGCAAGGCTTCCGTACGCCCAGCCCCGATAGTAGCGCCCCTCGTGGTAGCGGGCCGAGGCCATGGGATTGGGCAGGGGGCCCGGGTCGTACCCGGGGCCGGGGTCACCGTCGCCGCCGTCCGGAGGGACATCTCCTCCCCGGTCGCCTCCGTCCGGAGGAACGTCCCCTCCCCGATCGCCGCCGTCCGGAGGCTCCTCATCCCCACCACCCTCGGGAGCCCCCCCCATGTCCCAGATCCCGAACTCATCGAAGGTGGCGTCCGCACCCTTCCCGAACACGGGAGGCATCAAATAGGGGTCCTCCGGGCGCCTGCCGCAGGGCCCTAGCGACAGGACATGGGGACGGGCAGGACTCCCTGCGGGACCGGGGAAGTCATCCACGGTGATATCGGCCGGAGGCCAGGATCCGCCCCCCTTGAACAGGTACCAGTCCGAGGAAAAGCGCTCGGTCGGCAGTTGCCCCGCGTTCAACAGGAGTTCGCCGCTGGCGTCCGCCGAGACGGAACGGAAGTCCCAGAAGAGGCTGATCAGCCTCCATCGGTGCGCAATGGGATCGAGATTCTGCAGGCAGAACCAGCGCTCCGTGTCGTCCCCACCGTCGTTCTGTCCGGAGTTGAACTGCCAGTGGATCTCCGGGGCCCCGCCGAACATGGGCGCCCAACCCTTCTCGTCAAGCATCCCGAGGATGAAAAGCTGGTGTTCTCCCTGCGGGGCAGGATTCAGGTTGCTCCAGTAGACGTAACGGGACCCGCGACGGAAAGGGGCCCGAGGCGTCACCAGCATCTGGAAGTTGTTCTTCACCCAAAAGGACATGACCCCGTGATAGCCGTGGACGTTCCCACGGTCCAGCCAGGACGGGCATCGGTCCCGCTCCGAATACGCCCCGTCCGGACCGAGGGTGGACGGCCTCAGGGGATCCAGAAGGCCGTTGGCTAAGTCAGCCCCGATCGCCAGGGAGACGTCGGGCAGGCAGGGCTTCTTGGGATCTCCCCCGGCGGCGACGTCCAGGTCCATCCCCCTCGAGAAACGTGCCAGCATCCCCGCATCCGTCCCGGGCGTTTCCAAGGCGGCCAGCTCCAGGCGTCCGTCGTACTCCGCCAGATGTTGGACCAGACCGGCTCCCGCGTCCGCCACCGGCTCCGGATAGGACTGCAACGAGGCTCCGCCGCTGTCCCCGTCCAGCCAGCAGGACGGGCCGTACCGCGGCCTCAGATCCAGCGCATGACCCCAGCCCCTGGACGGGGTGAGGGCTTCCGAGACGAATCTCGGATGGCCCGGAAGCCGGGGATCGCTCTCGTCGCCCGGAAGGTCCAGGCTCCCGAGGTCGTCGCAGACCAGCTCCTTCTGGGTGCTCAAGCGGACGATCCCGGGAGGCGCCAGCATGGCCCTCAAGGTCTTCTGGGCCAGGATGCGACCGGAAGCGTCCCTCCATCTCCCATGGCACTCCAGGAGGTGCCCCTGCACGGGATCCAGGCTGAATTCCGTCGAGTACGCCGTCAGGTCGCTTTTGTCCACCGTCCGCCAGAGGGAGCGGTTGGGATTGAACTTGTTCAGGTCGCTGTTCGGGTTGAAGTTCGCCTTCAGGGCATCCCGCTTCGCCTGGACCTCCTCCGGCGTCCCGGAAAAGGCGATGCCGTCGCAGGAAGCCTCGAAGGCCGGCCAGTCCGGATCCACGGGAGAGGCGGCCCACGTGGCCGCCAGGGCCGCGACCGCAAGGTGGCAGTCGTCCGCGGGGTTCCAGGCATTGGCGATCGAAACCTCCTTCAGTGTGCCTACGAAGTCGTCCTCCCCGACGGCCGCACCCGTCTCGTCCAGGTAGACTCCGGAGAGCCCGGCGATCAGACTGATCAGTGCAGGCCTGTGTCCCGCCGCCCAGGCCAGGCTGACCGGAGCACGGCCCACGTTGCGTCCGCCAATCCTCTCGAAGTCGGGCTCCCGTGTCCCGGATGCATTCACAGGCCGCCCCAGCTTGATCTCCCCCCAGCTGTGCACATCCATTCCTCCGACCGGGGGGATCGGCGCGTTCGGCCGGATCACCCGCTTGTCCGTCCAGGCCTGGAAGCACAGGTAGGGTCTGAACGCCTGGGCCTTGGCCGCATCCCATCCCAGCGCCTGCACGATTTCTTCCAGGTCCTTCCATCCCGAAGCCGGACGGCTGTCGACCAGGGCAAACCCGTCCGACGCGAAGGTTCCCCTGCCCTCCTCCCGGTTCAAGGCCTCCCCCAGCGTCCCCAGCATCCGCCTCAGCACGGCGTTGTAACCCTGCGTCGGACCGGCCGCGGGATCCCCGCCGTTCACGTAGAAGCCCTCGGCCTTCTCCAGCTTCAGCGCATAGGTCGCCAGGAGCCTTCCGTCCAGGCGCCCGCTGTACCCCCTCGACCGGGAATCCAGGGAAACCTGTTCGGGTTGGGCCGGGCCGGAGCCCTGCACCGCCCAGCTCGGCCTCAGGGCATGGGCGGCGGGACAGTCCTCCGCGCCGGAGGGGAGGGCGTACTGGGCCAGTTCGGAAGCGGAAAGGATCCTGTTGCCATCCAGATCCGCGCCTCCGTAGGAGGCTTCCTGTCCGGCTGCCAATCGGGCCAGGGCGTCCTCCAGGCCGCTGCGGACCAGAAGCATGGCCCTCGAGGCGTTCGCGCGCCGCTCGGAGGACTTCCTCTCAAGCTGGGCCAAGGTGACGAAACAGAGCGCCAGGATGGACATGACGCCCAGTACGCCGAGCACGATGAGGAGGGCGAGGCCCGAAGGACGTCTTCCCATGATGAGGTCTACTCTCCTTCCCGCCAGGTGAGAGCCCTTGGACCCTGGGGGAGGGTGTAGACCAGGGTGAAGTCGTCGAAACAGGGGGATTCCAGGAGCGGGGCGCTGCCCTTCGCCCAGGCCCCCTGGTTGTCTCCGAGGCGGGGCATGAGGTTCACCCCGACCTTGAGCCCGCCCGCCGGTATGGACACGAGCGGGGCTTCCCCGCTACGCGAGAGCCGGCCGGCGAGAGGGGCTCCCGAAGCGTCCATCAGGGTCAGCGTGGCGCCGGCCGTCTCCCCCGAAAGGGGATCCGTCCCGGTCCCGAAGTAGGCCCGGTTCGCCGAAGGCCAGGGGGAGGTATCCGGGAGATGCTGGAAGGCCTTGAGCGGCCTCGGCAGGACCAAGGTCCAGTCCGCCCTCACGATCCGGGAGCCCGCCGGCAGGGGGATGACACAGGAGGTGAATTCCGGTGTCGCCGGATCCAGCGCCTCGTCCTCCTTGACATACCGTCCGGTCCGGAAGCGCGTCGTGGCAAGCGTGGCGGACTCGGTCATCGCCGTCGTGCGGCTGTAGATGGCCAGCTCGTCGAAGGTCGCATCCGCTGCCCCTTTGACGAACCAGCTGAATCCTCGGATGCCCAGATAGAAGCTCGGAGGACCGATCGTGCTGTCCGTGCGGTAGCAGTTCGCCCCCAGGTTATTGAGGAGAGGATCGGGTCCGCCGCCGTCAAGATCTGTGCCATAGCTCCACGCGTTCGGGATGGAGTCATTCACGCAGAAGTTGGCGAAGTCGGCCCGGGCCGTGGCACGAAGGTTCCACTGGAAGGTCATCAGGTACCAACGGTGGGCACTCCAGAAGGGAGTCGGGGAGCTGAATTCGGAGGCGTTCTCGCTGTTGGCATCGGGGCTCATGTAGCGGTTCTCGACGAAGCCGCCCCACTGGTACTGGAACGGGTACTCCTTTGCCTGACGGGAACCCAGCATGAAGGCCTGGGACTGCTCGATGCCGCTGGGCCCCGGCACCAAAGTCCCGATCCGCATCAAGTTCAGAAAGAGAGGGCCGCGTGCGCTCCGGTTCCCATAGAAATCGGGCCCGAAGGCGGGCTTGACCCAGAAAGAGAGGATGCCCTGCAGTCCGTCGCCGATATTACCCGGGGCCTGGTAGCCGGGGGTCCTCATCGTCTCGGAGTAGCAGCCGTCGGGGTAGAGCATGTTGAGCTGGGCCGTTGGACCCGCCGGGCCGAATCCGAGCAGAGACCTTGCGATCGATCCATGTCCTGTGTCGAGAGAGCATCCTGCCAACCCTGCGGCGGCCGTGGCGTTGTACCCGCTGTCCCAGGTGGCCAGGAAGGTCAGGCCCGGATCGGCCGCCGGGGTGGCAAGGCTGGCCAGCTCGAGGTGACCGTCGTAGGCCGCCGGGGGCGGACAGGGAAGAAGCCCCGGCCACTGGGGCTCGGGGTAGGTCTGGAGGGATAGGCCCTGGGTAGAAGCGGCCGGGGAGATGGGAGGCCAGCGGTTTCCCCAGGAGGGGTCGGGACTGTCCGTCTGAGCGATGAAGCCCGGAGTCCCAGGCCTGCGGAAGGATGTCTCGTCCCCGGCCAGGTCCAGGACGCCGAGGTTCCCGGCGCAGAATTCCGACTGGGTGGTCAGCCTCAGCTGATGATGGGCGACCGAGACCGAAAGGGTCCGCTGGGCCAGGAGCCTGCCGGAGGGGTCCAGCACCCGCCCCAACGAGGCCACCCTCCTCAGAGGCGAGCGGAGGCTGAACTCCGTGGAATAGACCGTGAGGTCGGACTTGTCGATGGACTTGAAGAAGGTCTCGCCGGGATTGAACTTGTTGAGGTCGCTGTTCGGGTTGAAGTTGGCCTTGATCAGGTCTCGTTTCCCCCGGGTCAGGCCGGAGAGCTTGAGGTCCACGAAACGGTGGAACTCGTCCCAGGAGTCGAAGGACGCCGTCCGGTCCCAGTCCGGGTAGTCCAGGGCCCAGGTCGGGAATCCCGTGTGGGCCCCGAGCGCGGAGACGACGGCGTCCACATCCGTCGTGCTCAGTGTGGCTTTGAAGAAGATCCCAACATAGCCCCGTTCAAGCTGGTGCACGGGACCGAAGTTCCAGCTCAAGGTCGGAGCCAGTGCTATCGTGGAAAGTCTCTGGTCGGTATCCGAAAGCAGGACTCCCGCAAGGTCCTTCAAGAGTGCCCTCAATACGGGCGTCTTGTCCCGGGCCCAGTTCAGATCCACCGGGGCCCGCCCCACGACTCTCCCCCCCAGATCCCGCTCGAAGTCCGGGGCATAGGAGTTGGTCCGGATATTGAAGGTCCTCAGCCCCGACCAGGCAGTCCCGAATCCGTTCGGCGGATCGTCGGACTTGCCCACCTTGATCTCGGCCCAGGCGTCTGCGCTCTGGTAGCCCGCCGGCAGATAGGGAGCCGGCGGAGGGCTGGCTAGGTCGTCATCCCCCGCCGGAGGATTCCATGTGGCCTTGAGGTTCGGCCGGATGACCTTGCGGTCCACCCAGGCCTGAAAGGCCAAGTAGGGCTGGAAGGCCTCCGCCTGCGCCTCCGTCCAGCCCAGACGGGAGGCGGCCTGGTTGAAATCGGTCCATCCTCCGGTCGGCCTCAGGATCACCAGGCCCTCCCCGTCGGCGCGTGTCAGGAGAGCCCCCAGCTCTTCGGCCAGATTTCCCAAGAGGCGCTTGAGCACGGTATCGTAGGTCCCCGCATGCTCGCCTGCGGAGGAGAGGTCTCCCCCATTGACGTACAACCCGTCCTCTCCGGAAACCTTGAGAACGTAGGAGAGGCCCTCGTCTGAAAGCCGTCCCGAACGCCCTCTGTGGCGTCCGTCCACAGGCGTTAGCACGGGGCCTGAGGCGTCCCGATGGGCCCAGGAAGGCCTCAGGGCATAGCGAGGCGGGCATCGGTCCCGATCCAGGACCCCGGGACGGAAGACCTCGGCTCCGATCTCCGACCCGTTCAGCAGACCGTCGGCGTCCCAGTCCTCGCCAAGGTAGCGGCTGGCATCAGCCATCGAATCCTGGCCCATGCCCATGCGAGCTAGGGCGTCTTCCATCCCGCTACGTGCCAGCAGGAGGGCCTGGGTCTGATGGATGCGCTGCTGGGAGGCCCGACGCTCGAGGCGAGCCAGGGTGATGAAGCAGATCGACAGGATTGCCAACACCCCCAGGACGCCTACCACAAGGATGAGGGCGAGAGCGTTGCGGCGATGGGGCATGGGTCTGCTCATCGCAGGGCTACTCTCCCCACGCCAGGACCCTGGGGCCATCCGCCGGCTGCCAGGCGAAGGTGATGTCGTCCAGGAAGGGGGTTTCCAACACGCCCTGGTTGTCCGGGTCCGCCATCGTATTCCGGAAGGCAACGCGGTAACGGAAGCGCCGTAGGGATCGGGAGAGGGATCCTCCCTGCGTCAGGGGCGGCCGGGGGGCATCCGACAGGCCGCCGGCTTCATCCAGAAGATCCAGCTCCAGACGGCTGTCCAGGAGCCTCGCATCGATCAGGCGCGGCGCTGGCCCCCCATAGGGCGGGAGCATGGGTATGGTCGCATTGACCGACAGCATCTCCTGCCGGCTGTCACGGGGGAGGTACTCGGTCCAGCGCGCCGAAAGCAGGCGGACCGGACGGCCGGAGTCGGGCTCCAGAACGGCCGACAGGAAGCGCGCGTCGTCCCCCTTGTAGTAGCGGCCGTCGGCGTAGCGCTGTCTAGCCAGGTCCGCGGCCCGAATCCTCGTCCCCGTCGGACCGTTCACGTCGTCCCCGAAATCACAGATTGCGACCTCATCAATGATCTGGTTCGAAGTGCCGGGATCCACGGTATTGAGCAGCGCCTGCGGATGGTTTCCCAGCGCGAAGGCGACCCCGGGGACGAACAGGTCCTGTCCGTCCGCGGTCGTCCAGGTGGCCGTGTAGAGGTATCCGGGCCCGCTGGTGAAAGGCCTGACTCCGCGGATGTCCATCGAGGCCTCGTCCGCCGCCAAGGCCTCGTCCGTGTCGAACCAGGCCGTGACGAGGTTCCAGCGCAGCCCCGGCTTGAAGGCCCCACCGGAGAGGAAGGGGGTCGGCTCGCTGTTCGAGGCATAGGTGGCATGCTCGTGCCCGGCGTCCGTCGTGGAGACCGAGTTTTCCAGCAGAAGCCCCCAGCAACGGGCAAAGAACTCCCTCTCCCCGATCGCAAGCGTCTGCGTCAGTCCGGAGCCTGCGTACCGGGTGCAGGAGAACTGCCAGGGGTAACGACCCACCCCCGAGTCGCTCCACTGGGCATTGGGCAGCTTGACCCAATAGCTGATCACGCCGTGGTTGCTGGGGACAGGCCCCCCTCCGCTCGCCGGGAAGTTCCCGAAGGCCTGGTAGCCCGGGGAGCGGTACCGCTGGCTGTGCAGGCCGTCCGGCAGGAAGGTGCTCGGCTCCACCGGAGGCGCGGGCCAGATGTCCTGGGCCAGGTCGGTCTGCAGGGAGGAGCTCCATACCCCGGACGTCACCGCCGTGGGTGTCCCCACATCGGCATCCAGGCTGTCGTCCAGATGGTGGAGGAAGCGCAGGCCAGGACGGGAATGCCCTTCCTGCACGGTCGCCAGGGCAAGGTAGCCGTCCAGGCGGCTCGCCGGGGCCGTCGGGGCACAGGGATAGCTCAACGCGGCCAGGCCCCGCCCGTCCCCCCAGCCGGCCCCTCTCCAGGAGGCCGTCGCCCCCGTGGTCCGGTACCCATAGGGCCCTCCGGGGGAGAGGGAGAAGCATTCGTCGAGGGGTCGGCCTGATACGAAATCCTGCTGGGTCGTCTGCCTCAGAAGATGAAAAGCGTCCACCGTAACCGCAAGGCTGCGCATGGCCAGGATCCGGCCGCCCGGATCGAGCACCCGTCCCAGGGAGGAGATCCGGAAGGTCCCTGTGGGCCCGAGGCTCCCTTCCGTGGACCAGACGGAGAGGTCCGACTTGTCGATCCAGCGCCACAGGATCTGGTCAGGGAGCTGTTTGTTCAGGGCCGTGTTCGGGTCGAAGTTGGCCTTCACCAGATCCGCCCCGCAGAGGTTGCCTCCTCCCCACCTCTCAGCCGGGACTGCCAGGCCGGTGATCACGTCCTGGCTGACCAGGGTGTCGCAGAATGCGGAGAAGTCGCTCCAGCTGGCGAACGGGGCAACGGCACGGCGGGCGACGATCCTGGAGGCGATGATGCTTCCGGTGCCTGGGGTGATCTGGAAGCTCCTTGGAGTCCCGACCGAGTGCCAGCTGGTGCCTTTGAGGTTCTGCATCAGGACGGAGAGGACGTTGCGGGGCGCGGCATTCAGGTTCACCGGGGGCCGGCCGCCTTCCTCAAGGGCCAGCGGGCGCCGGTCCCTCTTGACGTCGTTCAGGCCCGGGAAGCTCAGCGTGGCATCCTGGGTCCCGTAGCCGTTCGGATGCACCACCTGGACGTCCGCCCAGCTGCGGGTCGTCAGCCAGGGGGAGAGGTCGGTCGTCGTGGAAAGGGCCTCCTGCAGGGCCGTGAGGGAGGGATAGCCCCCTGGCGGGCGGCGGGAGACCACGTCCAGACCCAAGGTCGGCATGTTCACCGGCCCGCCGATCTCGCTGCCAAGGAGGTTCAGGATCCTCGCCAGCTGGGCGTTCCAGCCCCGTCCCGTGTCCTTCGGGTCGAGGGGATTGCGCACATCCGGATCCCTGCAGTCGGGCGTGAGGTCCCCGTCCCGGTCGCGACTGTCCAACAGTCCCCCGTTGACGTTGATCTTCCCGGATTCGTCCTCGACGTTCAGGGCATAGGAAGCCCCGGAAGAGCCCGGATCGGCGGCAAGACTCCCCGAGAATCCCCGTTGCCGGCCGTCCACGGCCAGAAGCCGCGGAGCGGCGCCCGAGAGCGCAGGGAACGACGGGCGCAGGGCATGCACAAGGGGACAGGCCTCGGCATCGAGCTTGCCCCTGCGGTGGATCTCCTGGGCGGCTTCCACGCCGGAGAACCCCGAGGAGAGATCGGCGTCCTCCCCTCCATACCGGTTCTGCTGAAGCGAAGGGTCCTGACCTGAGGCCATGCGGGCCTGGGCATCCTCGAGCCCCGAGCGCGCCAGGAAAAGGGCTTGGGTCTGGTGGATGCGCCGCTGGGAAGCGCGCCGCTCCAGCCTCGCCAGAGTCACGAAACAGACGGCCAACACGGTCGCGACGACCAGGATGCCGATGGCGATGATCAGGGCGAGTCCGGCACGGTGCTTCGCCACGGCCAGACCTACTCCCCTTCCCGCCAGGCCAGGAGCCTGGGGCCCTGCGGCGGCATGTAGGCCAAGGTCAGGTCGTCAAAATAGGGGGACTCCAGGAGGGGGGCGTTGCCCTTCGCCCAGCTCCCCTGGTTGTCGCCGAGCCGGGGCATGATATGGATGCCGACCCTGACCCCTCCTGCGGGGACGGGGACGAGAGGCGCCTCCCCGCTGCGCCCGAAGCGTCCGGCAAGCGGGGCCCCTGCGGCATTCATCAGGGACAGCACGGCGCCGGCAGTCTCCCCGGCCAGGGGATCCGCCCCCGTCCCGTAATAGGCCCGGTTGGCGGCAGGCCAAGGGGAGGTCTCCGGAAGGTGCTGGAAGGCCTTGAGCGGCCTCGGCAGGACCAGCGTCCAGTCCGCCCTCAGGATCCTCGAGCCCGTCGGCAACGGGATGGCGCAGGAGGAGTACTCCGGGCTCGCCGGATCCAGGGCCTCGTCCTCCTTGAGGTACCGGCCCGCACGGAACCGCGTCGCGGCAAGGCTGGCTGACTCGGCCATCGCCGTCGTGCGGCTGTAGAGGGCCAGCTCGTCGAAGGTCCCGTCGGCGCAGCCATAGCAACTCGAGGCGACGAAACCCCGCATCCCGAGGTAGAAGCTGGGCGAACCCGTCGTCCGGTCAGGGAGATAGGAGTTCCCTGCCAGGTTGTTGAGAGCGGGATCGGACCCTCCGCCGTCGGGGGCGTCGACATGGTCCCAAAGGGACTGGACGGAATCGTTCATGTAGAAGGCCTCATAGTCGGCCCGGGCCGTGGCACGGAGGTTCCACTGGAAGGTCATCAGGTACCAGCGGTGGGCCCCCCAGAAGGGCGTCGGGGAGGCGATGATGGCGGCATTCTCGGTATTGAAACTGTCCGGTGTGTAGCGGCTTTCGACGAGGCCGCCCCAACGGTAGTCGTTGCGCCCGAACTTCGGCTGGCGGGCCCCCAGCATGAGGACCTGGGTCTCGTCGAAGGGTCCCGGCCAGGACGCCAGGCGCCCGATCCTCACCAGGTTGAAGAGGGTGGGTGCACGGAAGTGCCGGTTGCCGTAGAAGTCGGGGCCGAAGGCGGGCTTGTACCAGAACGAGAGGACGCCCTGGCGGCCGTCGCCGACGTTGCCCGGAGCCTTGTAGCCCGGGGTCCTCTGGCTTTCCGAGCAGAGCCCGTCGGGATAGAGCATGTTGAGCTGGGACACGAGTCCGCCAGTCCCGCCGGGAGGAGCCGTCGTCGAGGCGGACAGCAGGGACCATGCGACGTTCCCATGTCCCGTGTCCGTCGAGCAGGTCGCGGACCCCGCCGCGAACGTGGCATTGTACCCGCTCTCCCAAGTCGCCAGGAACCGCAGTCCCGGCTCCGTCTCCGGGGTGGCCAGGGTGGCCAGCTCCAGATATCCGTCGTAGGGCGCCGGCATCGGACAGGCCCCCGGCGCAGGCCACTGGGGCTCGGGGTAAGTCTGCAGGCAATATCCCTTCGGCACCCAGCGGCTGCCCCAGGCGGGCTCCGGACTCCCCGTCTGGGCGAGGAAGCCCGCCGCCCCCGGTCTGCGGAACGCCGTCTCGTCCCCGGCCAGATCCAATGCGCCCAGACTTCCCGCGCAGAACTCCGACTGGGTCGTCAGCCTCAGCTGGTCGAGGGCCAGGGTGGCCGCGAGCGCCCTGTGGGCCAGGAGCCTGCCGGAGGGATCCAGGACCCTGCCCAGGGCCGACACCCGCCTGAAGGGCGTCCGGAAGGAGAATTCCGTGGAATAGACCGTCAGATCGCTCTTGTCGACGGACTTGAAGAAGGTCTCGCCGGGGTTGAACTTGTTGAGGTCGCTGTTCGGGTTGAAGTTGGCCTTGATCAGGTCCCGCTTGCCTCGTGTCAGCCCGGAGAGCTTCAGGTCCACGAAGCGGCCGAACTCGTCCCAGGAGTCGAAGGAGGCCGTGCGGTCCCAGTCCGGATAATCCGCGGCCCAGGCAGAGAATCCTGTATGGGCCCCGAGCGCCGCAACCACCGCGTCCACGTCAGCCGCATCCAGGGCGGCCTTGAGGAAGACCCCGACGTTGCCGCGTTCCACGCAGTTCACGGCCCCGAAGTTCCAGCCGATCGTCGGGTCGAGCGTGGACTTGACCACCCTCTGGTCGCTGTCCGAGAGCAGGACCCCGGCCAGGTCCTTGAGCAGGGCCTTGAGGACGGGCGGCTTGTCCCGGGCCCAGTTCAGGTCCACCGGGGCCCGGCCCACGATCCCTCCCCCGATGCCCCGCTCGAAGTCCGGGGCATAGGAGCCGGTCCGGGCGTTGAAGGCCCGGATCCCGGACCAGGCCGTCCCGACGAAGCTGTACGGGCCATCGGACCGGCCCGCCCTGATCTCGGCCCAGGCGTCCGCAGCCTTGAACCCCGGGGGCAGGTAGGGCGCAGGCGGAGGGACGGCCAGGTCGTCGTCGCCGGCCGGGACCGTCCAGGCCGGCTGGATACTCGGCCGGATGACCTTGCGGTCCACCCAGGCGTGAAAGGCCAGATAGGGCCTCAGAGCTTCCGTCTTCCCCGCCGTCCAGCCAAGTCCCGAGGAGGCCTGATCGAGGCCTGCCCATCCGCCGGTGGGCCTCAGGACCACCAGATTCTCCCCGTCCGTCCGGGTCAGGGGAGGCCCCAGCTCCGCGGCCAGGTTCCCCAGGAGGCGCTTGAGCACCGTGTCATAGGTCCCTGCGTGCTCGCCTCCCGAGGAAAGGTCCCCCCCATTGACGAAGAGGCCGTCCTCTCCGGCGACCTTGAGGACATAGGAAAGCCCGCCCCTGGAGAGTAGCCCCGAACGCCCCCTCGGCCGGCCATCCACGAGGTTCAGGACAGGACCGGAAGCGTCCCTCACCGCCCAGGAGGGCCTCAGGGCATGACGCAGGGAACAGGTCTCCCGGTCCAGGATCCCGGGCCGGAAGCTTTCGGCAAGGGGCTCCGGCCCGGAAAGGGTGCCATCTCCGTCCCAGTCCTCGCCCAGGTAGAGGGCCTCGGGGGCTTCGGCGTCCTGTCCCATGCCCAGGCGCGCCTGGACGTCCTCGATCCCGGAGCGGGCCAGGAGAAGCGCCTGGGTCTGGTAAAGGCGCTGCTGGCTGGCCCGCCGCTCCAGCCTCGCCAGACTCACGAAACTGGCCCCCAGCAGTGCCAGCACGCCCAGGACGGCAACCGCGACGATGAGGGCCAGCCCCCGATGGCACTTAGGCATCGACCCGTTTGTACCGCCCCCGCTTTCCTGGATACAAGGGAATCTTCGCCCGATCGGTAACCCGATTTTCTGTTGCGTCCCATCCCCTCTCCGACATAGAGTCGCTCCATGAAAACACGCGCCCTCACCGCCCTCCTACTCTCCGCCGCGACCCTGGCCATCGCCGAGGAGAAAACCGCGGCTCCGGAAGTCCTCCCCACGCCGGAGGACCAACGGATTGCCCTGGTAGAACTCTACACCTCCCAGGGATGCAGCAGCTGCCCCTCGGCCGAGCCCATCCTGGGAGGACTGGAGCGTCCCGAGGACGTGAAGACCGGGAAGTCCCGGGTGGTACGCCTGGCCTTCCACGTAGACTACTGGGACTACCTGGGCTGGAAGGACCCCTTCGCCTCGGGTGTCTTTTCGAAACGGCAGAAGGAGACCACGGCCCGCATCAAGACCCAGACCTATACGCCCCAGATCCTGGTCGACGGGAAGGACGCGGCCGGAGATGCAGCCCGCGCCGTCGCCAAGAGCCTGGAGCAGACGCCCCTGGTCAGGATCCACCTCACCGCCGAGTGGGACAAGAAGAAGCCCGGGGTGCTGCGTTGCAGAGCCGAGGCCAGACCGCAAGCTGGAACGAAGTGGAACCGCAAGGCCCTCCAGCTCCGCATGGTCCTCTTCGAGAATGGCCTGAGCACCAAGGTCCCGGCCGGGGAGAATGCGGGGAAGACCCTGGAGGAGAACTTCGTCGTGCGTCTCCTCCCTGCGCCCACCGATTGGAAGGCGGACCAGGCCTCCGTGAGCCAGGATTGCGGCGTGGACACCTTCGGTTGGAAGGAGGCCCGTTGCGGTCTGGCCGCCTTCGTGCAGGATCCCGAGACCCTGGAGGTACTCCAGGCTGCTCAGATCCCCCTGCCCGCCTACGACGACAAGAAGTAGCCCCGTGGGAGGCACCCCCCCGGACGTGATGGCCTCCTTGGCGTCGCTGTGCAAGCGACGCGGCTTCATCTTCCCCTCCAGCGAGATCTACGGGGGCATCAACGCCTGCTGGGACTACGGCCCCCTCGGCGTCACCCTCAAGAACAACATCAAACGCCTCTGGTGGCAGTCCATGACCCAGTGGCGCGATGATATCGAAGGCATCGACGCGGCCATCCTGATGCATCCGAAGGTCTGGGAGGCCTCCGGCCACATCCAGAACTTCACCGACCCCCTCGTGGACTGCAAGACCTGCAAGGGCCGCTTCCGCGAGGACCAGATGGCCGAGTCCCGCTGCCCGAAGAAGCCTTCCAAGACCCCGAAGGAATGCGGCGGGGAGCTGATGCCGGCCCGGAAGTTCAACCTGATGTTCAAGACCCACATGGGCCCCGTGGAGGAGGAGGGCTCGGTCTGCTACCTGAGGCCCGAGACGGCCCAGGGCATCTTCGTGAACTTCCTCAACGTCATGGCCCCGGCCCGCCAGAAGGTGCCCTTCGGCATCGCCCAGATCGGGAAGTCCTTCCGCAACGAGATCTCCCCGGGGAACTTCATCTTCCGCTCCCGCGAGTTCGAGCAGATGGAGATGCAGTTCTTCGTCAAGCCCGGCACGGACGCGGTCTGGTTCGAACGCTGGCGGACCGCCCGCCTGGCCTGGCACAAGGCCCTGGGCCTGGCCCCCGCTAAGCTGAGCTACCACGACCACGGCCCGGACGAACTGGCCCACTACGCGAAGGCCGCCACCGACATCTACTTCGAGTTCCCCTTCGGGGCCAAGGAGCTCGAGGGCATCCACAACCGCGGGGACTACGACCTGAAGCAGCACATGCAGTTCTCCGGCAAGGACCTCTCGGTCTTCGAGGAGGCCACGAAGGAGCGCTACGTGCCCTGGGTGGTCGAGACCGCCGTGGGGGCCGACAGGCTCACCCTGGCGGTCCTCTGCAACGCCTATGCCGAGGAGGAGGTCAAGCCGGGGGACATGCGGACCGTCCTGAAGTTCCACCCGGCCATCGCCCCCATCCAGGCGGCCGTCCTCCCGCTGGTGAACCGCGACGGCATGCCCGAGCGCGCCCGCGAGATCGTCCAGGCCCTGAGGCGGGAGTTCCGCATCTTCTTCGACGACGGCGGGGCCATCGGGCGCCGCTACCGCCGCATGGACGAGGCGGGCACCCCCTTCTGCATCACCGTGGACGGCGACACGCTCGCAGGGGAGAACGCCGGCACGGTGACCCTCCGGGAGCGCGACAGCATGGCCCAGTCCCGCATCCCGATTGATGCGCTGGGGGAGGCCCTCCGGAGCCGCTCGCTCTTCGAGCCTCCAGCCGTCTGATGGCCCGTCCGCAGCCTCTTCCACCGCAGTCCCCGACCCCGCCGCCCGCCGCCCAGGCGTCCCCCGTCCCCATCTCCCGTCAACTGGCGTCCTTCGCCGTCATCGCCTTCCTGACCGTCCTGTGCTACCTGCCGGCCATGCGCGGGGAGTTCCAGTTCGACGACGCCATGGGCATCGAGCGTGGAGGCTGGCTCCTGCGCAAGGGCCACGAATCCGAAATGCTGTGGAAGACGCTCTGCAATTGGGGCGACCGCGGGCTGGTGACGGCCACCTACCAGATCAACTACTGGATGTCCGGCTGTGACGAGACGCGGATGCGGACCATCAACCAGGGCATCGACGCCTCCCGCGTGACCCCCCCCTTCCACGTGTTCAACCTCTTCGTCCACCTCCTGACCGTGGCGGCCCTCTATGCCCTGCTGGCCTGGATGACCTGGCGGCTGGGCAGGCCCTCCTGGATCGTCCCCGCCCTGGGCACGGCCCTGTTCGCCCTCCACCCCCTGTGCACGGAGAGCGTCGCCTACATCTCCGCGCGGACCGGCCCCATGTCCGCGGCCTTCGCCCTGATGGGGATCACGGCCTTCCTGATGCTGGGCACTCCCGGGGCGGATGCCGCGGCACCTGAACCCCGGGGTCGCCTGGTGGGTGCGGTCCTGCTCGTCCTGGGCATCCTCCTGTCCGTCGGCTGCAAGGAGACCGGATGGATGGCCCCGCCCATGGCCGTCCTGGCCCTGGTCTGGGCGTATCAGGGGGACTGGAAGGCCTTCCGGCGGGACTGGGGCTGGGCGAGCCTGGCAGGCGTCGGACTCTTTACGGCGGCCATGGGGTTCTGGATCCACGAGCGCGGCCACTTCAGCTCCGGCTGGCTGACTTCCTACTGCATGACCTACAACTTCCACCCGGCCGACGCCTTCGCCGCCTTCCTCTGCCATCTCGGCACCCAGCTCAACACCTGGTGGACCACCCAGCTTCCCCGGATGCTCCTGCCGCTGGGCCTCTTCCACCCCAGCATCGAGCTGGACCCCGTCATGTTCACCTCCTCCATGCCCCCGACCTCCACCCAGCAGGCCATGCTGGCCCTGGAGATCGCGCTCACCCTGGGCATCACCGGCTGGGCCCTCTGGAGGTTCCGGAGCCCTGCGGCCCTGGGCCTGTCCTGGATCGCCTTCGCCCTGGTCCCGGTCACCTATTCCGCGATGCAGGACGTCACGGCGGAACGCCATGCCTACCTGCCCCTCCTCGGCGCGATCCTGGTGATCCTGCCCCTGCTGGAGGCCGTTGCCAAAAAACCCTGGGCCCTGGCGGGGGCGGCCCTCGCCGTGCTCTGCCTGGGGGGAATGACGGCCCAGCGGGCCGCCGAATGGCGCACGGAGGAGAGCCTCTGGCAGTGCGCGATGCGGGACTCCCCGCGCAAGCCGCGACCCTACTACAACATGGCCAAGGCCATGATCCGCCGGGCCTCGGAGCTCACGAAGGACGAGCCGGCTCTCGGACAGATCCTCTCGGAAACGGCTGTGAACGCCCTGCACCGCTGCCTGAAGATCACCCCCACCTTCCATCTGGCCCACGGCACCCTGGGACGGGAGTTCCAGCGCAAGGGCCGCTTCGAGGAGGCCGTCCCCGAATACCGGATGGCGGCCGGCCTCCATGCCTCGGCCTGCGCGGGCGGGGAGGCCCAGGAGCTCCACGCCAGCCAGGTGACCGCTGTCACCTGCTCCCTGGGGGAATGCCTGAAATCCCTCGGCCGCATCCAGGAGGCTTCCGAGGACTTCCGCCGTGCCGTCAATTTCCACATGCGCCAGGCCGGCGCCGCGCCCCAGGGTTCCCGGATGCGCCAGATGCACGCCGTCCATGCCGCCGGCCTCTATGCGGTGCTGGGCCGCCTTCTCAGGGACTCCGGACATCTTCCCGAAGCCCGCCAGGTGGCGACGGAAGGTCTGGGCATCTTCCCGGGATTCGGCGACCTGCTGGACCTCCGGAAGACCCTGGACGCCGCCCCCTGAGGGCCTACAATCCCCTCCCTATATGGCGAAGCCTCCTCCGCTGGTGTCGCCAGCCCCGTCCTTTCCCGAAACCGGGCAGGAATCCGCATCCCTCTACGCCCTCCTGTTCTCGCACGCCTACGACCCCCAATACGTGCTTGATCCGGAAGCCAACCGCTTCCTCCTCGTCAATGACGCCTTCCTCCGCCTGACGGGATACACCCGTGAGGAGCTGACCTCCCCCAAGATGCAGGCCTTCTCCCTGATCGCCCCGGAGGACCGGGACCGGGCAGGCGCTCAACCCCAAGGAAGCGACGAGACGACGAACGCGGCCTACACCCTGCGGATCCTGCGCAAGGACGGCACGCGGCGCGAACTCGATCTCAGCGTCCACAGGCTGACCGTGGGCGGACGTCTCCTGACCCTCGGATCCGCCAGGGACGCCACGGATCGCAACCTCAGGCTGGCGGAGGTTCAGCAGCGTGCCGAACGGAGCCTAGCCCAGCAGTCGGCCCTCCTGAGCCTGCAGCGGGCCTCCGAGTCCGAGCAGGAGGAGACGGATGCCGCCTTCCGGAAGGTGACCGAGACCTCCTCCAGGATCCTGGGGACCCAACGCGCCAGCCTCTGGATGCTCTCGGAGGACGGCAGGGAGCTCGTCTGCCGGGACCAGTATCTCCTCGCCACCTCCACCCATGAGTCCGGCACCCGCCTGAAGGCCCTGGAGTATCCGCGCTATTTCCAGACGGTCTCTTCCAGCCGGGTCCTGGCCGCCGACGACGCCGTCACGGACCCGAGAACCTCGGAATTCGCCCAGACCTACCTCAAACCCCTGGGGATCTCCTCCATGCTGGATGTGGGGATCCACCTGCACGGGCGCCTGGCCGGGGTCCTCTGCCACGAGCAGACCGGGCCGGCGCGCGTCTGGACGCCCGAGGAGCAGGCCTTCGCCTCGTCCGTGGCCGACCGGGTCTCCCTCCTGCTGGAGGCCGGCCAGCGCCGTCTCGCCGAGCGCCGCTTCCGCATCATCTTCGAGCAGAGCTCGATGGGCATGGCCATGGTCAGCCTGGACCACCGCTTCCAGGACGTCAACCCCACCCTCTGCAGCATCCTCGGCTACCCCCGTCAGGAGCTGATCGGGAAGGCCTTCGAGGAGATCACCCACCCCGACCATGCCGTGGAGGACCGGGAGGGGGCGCGCAGGCTGACCGGCGGGGAGATCCCCGCCTACCGGACGGAGAAGCGCTACCTGCGCAGGGACGGATCCGTCGTGTGGGTCTCCCTGACCGCCACCCTGCTCAAGGATGGTAGCGGCCCCATCGGCTTCCTTTCGACGATGGAGAACATCTCGGAGCGCAAGGCCGCCGAGACCCGCCTGAAGGAGAGCGAGGAGCGATTCCGTCAGCTCTTCGAGGCCACGACGGAAGGCATCCTGGTCCACACGGACGGGATCATCCTGTTCGCGAACAGGAACCTGTCGACGATCCTGGGGGTCGATCCGGCGGAGCTGGTCGGGCGCGGCGTGATGGACTTCGTGGCTCCCGACTCCAGGGACCTGGTCTCCCAGAAGATCCGCGAAAGCAACGAGCAGCCCTACGAGTTCCTCGGCCTGCGCAAGGACGGTTCGACGGTCCCCTTGAGGAGTTCCGGCAAGGACATGCCCTTCGAGGGACGCCTGGTGCGCGTGGCCGCGCTGAGGGACCTCACCGAACGCAAGCAGATGGAGGCCTCCTTGGAGCGCCAGGTCCGCCTGGAGAAGAAGAAGACGATGGAGGCCTTCCAGGCCAACGTGCGCATCTTCCACCTCACCGAAAAGGTCCGCGCCGCCTACCAGTCCATCAGCCAGCTGGCCCAGAGCCGCAAACCCGAGGAGCTCCTGGGGGCGGCCGTCCGCCTGCTCTGCGATCCGGCCGGCCTCGACTACCGCGAGGCCGCCATCTGGGTGTCCCGGGAGGGGGCACTGGAACTGGCGGCCGCCCACCCGGAGCGCGACCTCCGGCAGTCCGAGCGCATCAGCGTCGGCACCGACCATCCCGTGGCCAGGACCCTGCGCGGCGAGCCCGAGGCCGCGCCCGACCCCGGAGGCCTGTTGCTGCCCCTCAAGGGCCAGTCCGGCACGGCCGCCGTGCTGGAGGTCCGCTTCCACAACGCGGAGGATGCCCGCTCCTGGCAGGAGAACATCCTGCGCACGCTGGCCAACGCCCTCGCCCTCATGTTCGACAACCTGAACCTCTACGAGATGGTCCGCCGCCAGTCCATCACGGACGCCCTCACGGAAGTGCACAACCGACGGCATTTCGACGAGAAGCTGGCCGTGGAGACCGAGCGTGCGGTCCGCTACAAGCGCGACATGGCCCTCGTCCTGCTCGACCTCGACAATTTCAAGCGCATCAACGACGACCCCCGCTACGGCCATCCCCAGGGGGACAGCGTCCTCAGGGAGCTGGGCGCCCTCCTGCGCAAGCAGAGCCGCCAGATCGACATCGTCTGCCGCTACGGCGGGGAGGAGTTCGGCCTGATCCTCCCGGAAACCAGCCTGGAGAACGCCACCCGCCATGCGGAAAGGCTGCGCGTGGCACTGGAGGCCAAGACCTTCTCCAACCTCCGCGAGCCGCTCAAGCCCCTGACGGTGACCGCCAGCTTCGGCGTCTCCGCGGTGGATCCCGGTCATGCGACCCCCGCGGCCGTCCTCCAGGCGGCCGACCAGGCCTGCTACACGGCCAAGCGCGCCGGAAAGAACAGGGTGGCCGTCCATGCCCAAGCCTGAACGCGTAGGGTCCGTCCTCGCCCGCAGCGTGCTGGACAGCCGAGGCCTGCCCACGGTGGAAGCCGAGGTGCATCTCTCGTCGGGCGCATGGGGACGGGCCGCCGTGCCCTCGGGCGCCTCCACCGGGGAGCATGAGGCCCTGGAGCTCCGCGACGGACGGCCCACCCGCTGGCTGGGCAGGGGCGTGGAGAAGGCCGTCTCGCACGTGCGGACGCGCATCGCTCCCCGCCTACAAGGCAGGCCCCTGCCCGATCAGGGGACCCTGGACCGCTTCTTGATCGATCTGGACGGCACCCCCAACAAGCGCCGCCTCGGGGCCAATGCCGTGCTGGCGGTCTCCATGGCCGCCGCCCGCGCCCGCGCCTCAACGGAAGGGCGATCCCTTTCCGCATCGATTGCCGCTTCGCAAAGGGCGGGTGGCGGATCCCGCCTTCCCCTCCCCCTCATGAACGTCCTCAACGGCGGCGCCCATGCGGACAACCCTCTCGACGTGCAGGAGTTCATGATCGTCCCCCACGGGGCGAGGACCTTCGCCGAAGCCCTCCGCATGGGCGCCGAGGTCTATCAACACCTCAAGGCCCTCCTGAAGGGCAAGGGCCTCTCCACCGCCGTCGGCGACGAAGGCGGCTTCGCCCCTGCCATCCGCTCGAACGAGCAGGCCCTCCAACTCCTCGTGGAAGCCATCCGCCGTGCCGGCTACGTCCCGGGCCGGCAGATCTCGCTGGCCCTGGACGTGGCCGCCAGCGAGCTCTTCGACAAGGGAAGCGGACGCTACCTCTTCCGCAAGTCCGGCGCCCCGGCCAGGACCCGCCAGGGCATGGTGGCCCTCTACCGCCGCTGGGTGGAACGCTTCCCCGTCCGCTCCATCGAGGACGGGATGGCCGAGGACGACTGGGAGGGCTGGGCCCTGCTCACCAGGGCCCTGGGAAAACGCTGCCAGCTCGTGGGCGACGACCTCTTCGTGACCCATCCCGAGCGCCTGCGCCGGGGGATACGCGAAGGGGTCGCCAACGCCATCCTCATCAAGCTGAACCAGGTGGGCACCGTGACCGAGACCCTGGAGGCCATCCGGACGGCCCGAAGCGCGGGCTACGGCGTCGTGATCTCCCACCGTTCGGGAGAGACCGAGGACACCTTCCTGGCCGAACTGGCCGTCGCCGTGGACGCCGGGCAGGTGAAGACCGGGGCTCCCTGTCGCGGGGAGCGCACCGCCAAGTACAACGAGCTGTTGAGGATCGAGGAGAGGCTGGGGCGCCGCGCGCGCCTTCCGGAGGCATGGCCATGAGCAGCATCCGTCTGGAGGAGATCCCCGTCCCACCCCAGGCCCACGGCGCCAGGCTGGAGACCTTCCTCGCCGAGCACTTCCCCACACTCGATCCGGCCGTACTGGCCCGCCTCTTCCGCACCCGTAAGATCCGCGTCAACGCCCGGCCTGCTGGAGCGGATCTCCTCCTCAACCCCGGGGACCTCGTCACGATGCCGGGCGAGACCGCCCGGAGGGCGGCCCGCCTCTCCCCTCCGATCGGCCTGGACATCCTTTTCGAGAACCCGGTCTGTGTCGTGCTGAACAAGCCGCCAGGCCTGGTCGTCGAGCCCGGCGCCGGACATCGCCACGGCACCCTGCGCGACGCCCTCCTCGCCCATTACGGCCCGCCCCAGCGCTCGTTGGGCCCCCAGAGGGACTATGGCCTAGTCCACCGCCTGGACCGGGACACCTCGGGGGTCCTCCTGGCGGCCCGCACGGCGGGCGCCTACGACGACCTGGTCCGCCAGTTCTCCGAGCGCGAGATCCAGAAGACCTACCTGGCCCTCGTGGCCGGAAGCCCCGTCCTCGGCAACCGCCTCATCCTGCGGGACCCCCTGCGCAAGATCCGCCAGAAGGGGCGCAGCGCCGTCCGAGTCTCCCGGGGCGGGGCGCCGGCGGAGACCGTGGTGCGGCCGCTGGAAAGCTTCGCCAAGGGCTTCTGCACCCTGGTGGAGGCCATCCCCCGGACCGGCAGGACCCACCAGATCCGCGTCCACCTGGCCAATGCCGGATACCCCATCCTGGGCGACCACGACTACGGGGATCCCATGGCCAACGCCCAGGCTTCCCGACGCCTGAAACTGAGACGGGTGGCCCTCCACGCCCAGCGCATCCGTTTCCAGGACCCCCTCACCCGCCACCCGGTGGAGGTCGAAGCCGAATTCTCCCCGGACCTGGCCTCCCTCATCCATCGCCTGGAGCAGGGAGAAAGCCTGTAGAAGGCTCGCACAGTGTAGAAGGATCCGACAGCAGGTCCTCCGGATGCCTGTTCCGCATGAATCACAACCCATTGGAAATGAATGTGTTGTGGATATATCCTTCGATTTCTGCTTTGGCACATCGCTTGCTATAGTCCTTAGCGAGCCGATCAGAGGCAACTCATGCAAGGAGACAGGATCATGAAGATCAAGACGCTTTGGCTCTCGAGCGCCGCCCTCCTGCTGGCCCTTCCCACCGCGGCCCTCTGGGCGGAGGGGAACGGGGACAACCGGGACGACACCCACAGCGGGAAATGCGATGAGGAGGGGGACGGCAACAGCGGTTGGGGCGACGACCGGAAGGATCACCGCGAGCACAAACAAGGCCAGGGCGACGAACGCGAGCGCCGGAAGAAGATGAAGAAGTTCCTCGAGAACCATCCCCACTTCGGCGAACGTTTCAAGAACCTCCCCCCGGAGAAGCGCGAAGAGATCCTGAAGCGCATCCGGGAGCGGCGCGAGAAGCTCCGCGAGGAGCTCGATGGGAAGAGCAAGGAGGAGTGCCGGAAGATCCTCAAGGAGCGCAAGGAGAAGCGCGAGAAGCGCCGCAAGGAACGCAAGGAGAACCGCGAGGACCGCAGGGACGACAGGCGTGACGACCGAAAGGATGAGCGGAAAGACGACCGCGAGGACCGCAGGGACGACAGGCGTGACGACCGAAAGGATGAGCGGAAAGACGACCGCGGAGACCGCCGTCCTCCTCCCCCGCCCCACAGGGGGCCGCGCCGCTAGCGCCGGACACTGACTGCAGGGAACCCCCGGGCGGCAAAACCCGGGGGTTCCTGTTTAACGCTCCGCTATACTCCTCCCACGGCATGCCCAACTTCTACCGCGACAATCCCGACCTCCTCTTCCAGATGGCCCGCACGGACTGGACGGCCTTCGTCCCCGGGCTCGAGGACGGATTCCAGGATCCTGCCGAGGACGCCCCGCGATCCCTGGAGGAGGCCAGGGAGACCTACGAGGCCGTGCTGGAGCTGGCCGGCCAGATCTGCGCCGAAGTGGCCGCCCCCTCCGCCGCGGCCAACGACCGCGAAGGCGCCCGTCTCGAGAATGGACGCATGGTCTACGCCGCCGGCACCCAGCGCTCCTGGGACGCCCTGAAGGAAGCCAGGCTCCTGGCCATGGGCCTCCCGCGGCGCTTCGGAAGCTGGAACCTCCCGACCACGGTGACCACGGCCGTCCTGGAGATGGTGGGCCGGGCCGACCCCGCCCTCCACAACATCGTCGGGGCCCAGGAGTTCGCCTACGTCATCCACGAGTTCGGGAGCGAGGCGCTGAAGACCCGGTTCATGCCCGACGTGGCCTCCGGAGCCGTCGGGGTGGCCATGGTGCTGACCGAGGCCGACGCAGGCTCCGACCTCAATGCCGTCCAGTGCCGGGCGGACTTCACAGCCGACGGCCGCTGGCTTCTGAACGGTACCAAGAACTTCGCCACGAACGGCGGCGCAGGGCTCCTCGTCGTATTGGCGCGCTCCGAACCGGGATCGACGGACTCCAAGGGCCTGAGCCTCTTCGCCGTGCCGCGTTCGGAGAAGATCAGCATCCTCAAGCTCGAGGAGAAGATGGGGATCCACGCCTCCCCCACCTGCCAGCTGGCCTTCGACGGCGCCGAGGGCTTCCTGGTCGGCGAGCGGGGCAAGGGCCTCCACCCCTACATGCTCCACCTGATGTTCGAGGCGAGGCTTTCCGTCTCCAGCCAGTCGGTCGGCGTGGCCCAGTCGGCCTATGAGGAGGCCCTGAAGTACGCCAAAGTCAGGCAGCAATTCAAGCGTCCGTTGATCAAATTCCAGCCCCTGGCCGACAAGCTGGTACGCATGTCGCTCGAGATCCAGGCCGCCAGGGCCCTGCTCTACTATGCCTCGGCCAAGGTCGACCTGAAGAATGCCACGAAAAAGGGCGGAGGGCCGCTCCATGAAGCGGCGAACAAGGCCGCGGATGTCCTGACCCCCATCCTCAAGTACGCGGCCTCCGAGATCGCGGTCCGGACGGCCTCGGACGCGGTCCAGATCCACGGGGGCTACGGCTTCATCCGGGAGTACCCGGTGGAGCGCATCTACCGAGACGCCCGCATCCTGCCCATTTATGAGGGCACGACGGAGATCCAGGTCGGCTACGTGATCGGACAGATTCTGGCCGGGGCCCTGGATCCGGTGCTAGATGAGCTGATGGGGAAATCGGCCGCCTCGCCGGAGCGCAAGGCCCATGAGGAGGCCCGGGCCCTCCTCACGCGCGCCTGTGCCGCCGTATCCAAGGCCAACGACAAGCAGCTCACCCAGCTGTTGGCCCGCGGCGTGGTGGACTCCGCCTTCGACCTGCTGGCCGGGCTCCTGTTCGCCGTCCAGGCGCCGCATTCCCCGAAGAAGGCCCTGGCTTCCGGCAAGTGGATGCGGGACGCCCTGCCGAGGATGCGGATGCGCGCCGAGATCGCCGAGGCCGCGGACCGCACCGTCATCGAGCGGGTGGAGGAGCTTCTCTAGGCGACCGGCTCAGGGATCCCTGTCCAGGTCCCGCCAGGACTTCCCATCCGGGGATGGCATCTCCGGATGCAGTGCGTCCAGGCGATCCATGTAGGCAGCCTCTTCCCGCTGTCTCCGCGCCTCCTGGAAGTCCTCTGAGGGATCCCGAAGGTGGGCGGTCTGGCGCTCCAGTTCGGCATCAGCCTGCTCCCGGGAGATCTCCCCATTGCGACGCCTCTGCGTGATCGCCGCAGAGATGCGGTCGAACTCCTCCAAGTTCCGCTCGGCCGTCGCCGCGTCGAAGGGCTTTTCCGGCCGCGCACGTTCTGCCTCCCACGCCTGCGCGTGCCATTCCTTCCGCCAGGCTTCGAGGGCCGCTCGACGCGCAACGTCGCGAACCTCGCGGAAGGGGTCTGCGCTGATGACGTTCTCCATGGCCCGCTTGGCGACCGTCAGGATGGGCGCTGGCCGATCGGTTCCCCAGGCGACGGCATGGCTGAGGGTCCTGGCCGCCTGGAGACGCAGATCATCTCGGAGACTGGGATCGAATCCGATGGCAAGGAACTGCTGCAAGGATTCCGGATCCTGGCCCACGTATTTGCCAAGGCCCTTGAGGGCAAGAACCTGAACATCCTTGTCTTCCTGAGGATTTTGGACGATCCCTGCAAGGTACTCATGATTCCCCGCCACGCCGTCATCCAGGTGCTCGATGACCTGACGGCGAAGTTCGGGCTCCTCGGGATGGGCGGAAGCCCAATCACGCCGGAAGCGACTTGACTCTGTTGACTGGGATCTTTCAAGGGCTTCCAGGATGGCTTGAGCCATCTCACGACGAGGGAAGGACTGGAGGCGTTTCCCCAGGAGGGCCACTCCACCAGGACAACCCTCATAATCCTCGTTGAATGCAAGAATGCCTCCCAGGCTTTTCAAGACCTCCGGATCATCCGTGCTGGAGGCGATCTCCATGACATGTGCGGATTGGGAAGGGGCGGCCACCCACAGACCGAACAGAGATTCCCGCAACGCGGGATCTGTCTCCGGAGTCTTGAGGTAAAGGTCTCTGGCCCAGGAAGCCATCGCCTGGTCCTTCCAGTTGAATCGGGTATTGATCTCGAAATCTAGGTGCTCCTTCTCTCTACCGGGCGGAAGCGTGGCCCAGCGCCTCAAAAGATCCAAGACCTCCTGCTGGGATTTAACCGTATTCTGCTTATCTATAGGGTGAGACCCTCTCCCCGGATGCATATTTTTCCTAGCTGTTTTCGTGATCTCAGCAGAAACATAAGTGCCCTCTCTCTCGATAGGATTTCTTTGAGGAGATGGCCTTGGCTCCCGAACTCCTAATGTCTGCAGCGACGTGGAAAGAGGCTGTTCGGATGCCACCCGATGACGATTAATAAACAGGCCGATAGCCAAGACTAGTGCGGCACCGGCCATAATCCAGGCCCTGAGCTTACGGTTTGCCATGGGACCTTTGAAGGGGATGGGGATAATTCACCCCTCGGCTTACGTTGTCGGCATTCGGATTGGCGCCGGGACTTGAAGGCGGGTTTGGGCCGGTGGAGCTGCCCCACCAGTTCCGGATCGCATCGATGGCGAATCCTGGCTCCGGGCTTCTCACCTCGATCCCGAACGAGCCGAGAGGGCTGTGACCCGTCAGATTGTTCAGCTCAATCCGGATATTGGGGGACAGGAGAAAATTAGACACGCGGATCACATTCGTGTCGAAGCGGATTCCGGTTATTCCTCCGGCGATCGTGTTTTGCTGGATATGCATGACATTTCGCTCTCTGGGATTATTCAACCTGAACACATCCCTGAGATCGTCGAGCCCAAGGACATCGAGATTGAGCGCGTTGACCAGAAGGCTATTCATCACGACGTCCGCGATGCAGTGGTCTAGCCGCATCCCGACATCGTTCCCAGAGATGCGACAGGACGTCGCCGTCAGCCTGGAGGATTCCAAGGCATCGACACCGATCCCGAATCCCTGGATCTCACAGTTCTCAATGACAAGCACCACATCCGGATCCTCCAGTTCGCACTCCAGGTTCCCGAAAAACGTCACATTCTCATTGCATACGTGGTCGACGGTGATGCCGGCGCCGAGACCGCCTCTCCCCGTCATTTTGACCCCCTGGATCACGTCCAGGTTCCGCAACCGGACTCCTGCAAGATAACGAGAGGCAAAGTCCACGCCGAAGTTCAAGGCCGACACGGCTCGACGGGCCTGATTGTTCGTGTCGCGATCCTCCCCGGTGTCATGCAAGTAGATGCCGTCTGCGCTACTGTTCAACCCTCCCACGGCAACACATCTCGAAATCGTCCCGTTATCGATAGAGAATTGAGTGATCTTCTCTCGGATCTTGTCCGCGTACTCCGCAAAAACCGCGCCTCCCCTGCCTCCGACCCTGCTAGCGGCAATGCTGAACCTGTTCATCTTCAGCAAGGATGGGATTCTGTTGCAAAAAAGCGCTGGGAGAAACCCTCCGCCGCTATCCACGCTGCGCAATGCGATCGCCCCTCCGTTCCTGTCAGCTCGATTAACCTGGCCCCCAGGTTGCCCCAGAAAGCTACAGTCCTCCAGATCTACCCTGGCCTCCCGAGCATCGATAACTCCACCGTCGAGCGCCGCGGAATTGTTGACAAAATCGCACCCATTCAGCAGAGCGATCCCCCCGCAGGTCATATGGAACACACCGCCGTATCCGCTCACATAATCGCTGGTGCCGCCCGTCGCCCGATTCCCGGTGAACAGGACCCGCCTTGCTTTGCTGGGCATCATCTCAATCTTCCCAAGAGTCGTGATATAGCAGGCGCCTCCGTCCGGAGCGGAATTATCCCTGAATGCGATACGCCCGAACAACGTCACCGTCGAGATCCCACCACAGGAGATAGCCCCGCCCCGGGCGCTATGGTTCGCCTCAAACGTCACATCGACCATGGAAATCAGGGAATTCCGGCCCTCGCAGAAAAAGGCTCCACCGTTACCATTGGCCTCCCCCGTTCCCAGAGCCCGATTACGAAGGAAGTCGCATGTCGTAAAATCCACCGGCGCTCCGCCGTTTCGGGCGGAGGGGAAATGCTCTAGGTCCTCATCGTCCCCGAACACTGCGATCGCCCCACCGACGCCCTCGGTCGAGAGATTGTCCAGGAATTGGCAATCGAAGAAGGCCCATCGCCGATTCCCGGAGTCTTTCAATCCCTTGATCGCAACAGCCCCCCCCCCTCTCTGTCAAGATCCGCTTCGCTTCCTCTAGCTCGGCCGTCATGTATCTGAAATCCTCTCCTCCCGCCTCCGCTCGAACTGCAGGTCGTGAAGCTTGGCGTAGAGGCCGTCCTTGCGGGCCAGCAACTCCTCATGGCGGCCCTCCTCTCTCAGCTCCCCGTGGTGGAAGACCAGGATGCGGTCCACGTCCCGGATGGTCGAGAGACGGTGGGCGATCACCAGAGAGGTCCTCCCCTTCATGAGGGTGTGCAGGGCCTCCTGGAGCTTCGCCTCGGTATGGGTGTCGACATTGGCCGTGGCCTCGTCCAGCAGGAGAATGGCCGGATCGAAGGCCAGGGCCCGTGCGAAGGACAGGAGCTGACGCTCCCCTTCCGAGAAGCCTCCGCCCCTCTCCTGCACCTCGGCGCCATACCCTCCCCGCGACAGGATGAAGTCGTGGATCTGTACGGCCCGGCAGGCCTCCTCGATGCGCGCGTCCGTGATGTCCGTCCGGCCCAGCCTGAGATTCTCCGCGAGGGTGCCGCTGAACAGGAAGGGATCCTGAAGCACCAGGGCCATCTGGGATCTCAGGGTCCCCAACGCCAGTTCCTCGGTCGGGATGCCGTCGAGGAGGATGCGGCCCTGTTTAATGGGATAGAAGCGGTAGAGGGCGGAGAGCACCGAGGTCTTTCCCGCCCCCGTATGGCCGACCAGGGCCACGCGCTCCCCCGGTTCCACCCGGAAGGAGACGCTCTTCATCACGTCCGGTCCGTCACGGTAGGCCATCGTGACCCCCTCGAAGGCCAGCGCGCCGCGGGACCGAGGCAGCGGCCTCGGGGATGCCGTCTCGGCAATGACCTCGTCGGTGTCCAAGAGCTGGAAGATGCGCTCCGAGGAGGCCATGGCGGCCAGCAGGATGTTGTACTTCTCCGACAGGTCCAGGATGGGGCGGAAGAAGATCTGGGTGTAGCGCGTGAAGGCCATCAGGAGGCCGATCGTCACCGTGGCATCCCCGTCCAGGAAGCGCCGCCCTCCGTAGCCCCAGAGGGCTGCCACGGCCATGACCTGCAGGAACATCAGCAGGACCTGGAAGGAGTTGTGGTTCGTGATGGCCTTGCGCCACCACTGGGCGTGCTCGTCGTTGATGGCGTCGAAGTCCCGGAAGCTGCGCTCCTCGCGGTGGAAGAGCTGGACCACCCGCATCCCGGTGATGTTCTCCTGCATGGCCACGTTGAGCCGGGAGACCCTGAGGCGGATCTGGCGGTAGAGGCGGGGCGCCGCCCGCCGGAAAAACAGGATGCAGGCCAGGAGGATGGGGACGACCGAGAACACGCTCAGCGCCAGCGGGGCATGCAGGGTCAGCATGACGGCCAGGATGCCCGCCAGCAGGAAGACGTCGCTCAGCGCGGTGACGATGCCGGAGGAGAGCAGGTCGTTCAAGGCGTCCACGTCCCCCATCACGCGGGTCATCATCCGGCCGACCGGATGCCGGTCGTAGAAGGACAGCGAGAGCCTCTGGAGGTGGGCGAAGACCTGCATCCTCAGGTCCCGGGTCACCTTCAGGCCCAGGGTCGTCATTGCATAGCTCAGCACCCACTGCAGGAGGGCCACCGCAAGCAGGACGCCCAGGTAGGCGCTGCCGAGGAGGACCAGCCGGGCGGGATCCTTGTCCCGCACCGGACCATCGATCACCCGCTTCAGCAGGTAGGGCAGGCAGAGATGGGCCGCGGTCAGGGCCACCGTCACCAGAACCAGGAAGGCTACGCGCCCGCGGTACGGGCGCAGGTAGGTCAGCAGGCGACCCATGAGACGGGGGTCATAGGCCTTCTGGCGGATCTCCTCGTCCTGGAAGGGGTCGGCCATCTACGAGCGCTCCAGCGCCTCTTCCAGCTCCTGGCGGCGGCAGAGCCAGGCGTATTGCCCGCCCAGGGCCAGGAGTTCGGCATGGGTCCCCCGCTCCCGCACGCGGCCGCGGTCCATCACCAGGATGAGATCGGCCCCCCGGACCGGGGAGATGCGATGGGAGACCACGATGGCCGTCCGCCCCCGGAAGAAGGACCTGAGTCCGCCGAGGATGCGCTCCTCGGTCTCGGCGTCCACGCTGGACAGGCAGTTGTCCAGCAGCAGGATCCCGGGATCCTTCGCGAGCGCCCGGGCGATGGCCATGCGCTGGCGCTGACCGCCCGAGAGGGTCACGCCCCGCTCCCCGATGACCTGGGCGTAGCCCCCCGGCAGGGCGAGGATCTCCTCGTGGACCCCCGCCAGACGGGCGGCGGATTCCACCGCGGCGTCCGTCGCGTCCATGCGCCCGAAGGCGATGTTGTTGCGGACCGTGTCCGAGAACAGAAAGGTGTCCTGGGGGACCATCCCGATGGCCCCCCGCAGGGACGCCAGGGTGATGCGGTTGACGTCCCGGCCGTCCAAGGCGACCTGCCCGTCAGGCACCTTGACGAGGCGGGCGACGGCATTCAGGAGGGTGGTCTTACCCGAACCCACGGGACCGACCACGGCCACGAAGGATCCGGCCGGGATCTCGGCCGATACGCCGTCCAGGGCAGGCCGGTCCGCGCCGGGATGGGTCAGCGTGAGCCCGCGCAGGCTCAGCGCCCCGAGGACCCCGGCCGGGGTCTCCGCCTGGGGGTCATCCACGATCTCGGGCGGGGTATCGAGGATCTCCTGCAGGCGCCCGAGCGAGGTCCTCCCCTTCTGCCACATGGTCAGGATGACCCCGAAGCCCGCCATGGGCCCCCCGGCGATGGCGAGGTAGAAATCGAAGGCCACGAAATCGGCCAGGGCGATGCGCCCCGTGGCCGTCATCCATCCCCCCGTGACCAGGGCGGCCAGGGCCCCCAGGCCCGCGCAGAAGGCCAGCAGGGGGTTGAAGGGCGCCTCCACCTTGGCCAGGACGAGCTGGCGCCGGATGAACTCGTCGTTCAGGCGGCCGAACCGGAGCGTCTCCGAGGCCTCCTGCACGAAGGCCTTCACCACACGCACCCCGGTCAGGTTCTCCTGGACCCTGGCCGAGAGCACGGAGAGGTGCTCCTGCACCGACTCGTAGCGCAGGTGGATCCTGCGGTTGAAGGACACCACCGCGAAGGGAAGGACCAGGAGCGGCGTCATGGCGACGAGCGTCAGGAGGGGGCTGGTGTGAAGCATGAACAGCAGGGACACGCCCAGCAGGTTCAGGGTGTCCACCACGAGCATGAGGCCGAGGCCCAGAAGCATGCGCACCGCGTTGATGTCGCTGGTGGCCCGGGACATCAGGTCCCCGGTCTTGGTCTTCACGTAGTACGAGGGCGCCAGCTTCTGGAGATGGCGGAAGAGGTCGTTGCGGAGGTCGTACTCGATGCGGCGTGAGGTCCCGACGAGAAGCCCGCGCTGGAGGAAGGAGAAGGCGGAGCGGCCCAGGCCCGCCAGCAGCAGGAGGCCGACCAGGGAGAGCAGCGCGGCCGCAGGGGCCGGACCGCCGTCCTCCAGCATCCTCACGAAATGCTTGAGGATGTAGGGCTGGGCCAGCTCACAGAAGTTGCAGGCGGTCAGGCACAGCAGGCCCAGGAGGATGGGACCGCGATGCCTACCCAGGTACCCCAGGAGGGGACGCATCGAGACGGCGGGCGTCTTCACGAGTCTAGTCGAAGCGGCGCAGGCGCATCAGGAGGAAGAGGAACCAGATGCCGGAGAGGCTCCCCACGCCCAGGGCGGCCATCTCGGGCCCCGTGGCCATGAGCATCGTCCAGCCGGCCTCCCGGGGGGCAGGGGCGCGTCCCGCGCGCTGCTGCTGCTTCAAGCGGTCCAGCTGCCCCTTCCCACGGACCCCGCTCAGCACCTCGAAGGCGAACAGGCCCAGGCAGATCACGACGATGGCTCCCGCGAAGCCCATCTTGAGCAGGTGGGCCTTTCGGGCAGCCTCGGAGCGGGCCCCGGAGCTCTCCTGCCGGATCCTGCGGACCAGGTCGTCCTCGTAGCTCACGGCAGCTCCCGCCGGTCCGACAGCTCACGCCACCAGGGGAAGAGGAGCTCCAGCCAGAGGATCTTCACGCCGGCAGCCAGGGGCACCGCAAGAAGGAGGCCCATGGCCCCGAGAAGCTGTCCCCCCACAAACAGGGAAAAGAGCACCACGGCAGGATGCAGGGCCATCTGACGTCCCAGGAGCCAGGGCCCGACCGCGGTCTCTACCAGCTCCGCGGCCGCCAGGGAGCCCAGCACCCAGAGCACCCCGGTCAACCCCTGCCCATCCAGCAGGGCGAAGCTGCAACCCAGGGTCCCCGCCGCCGGGAAGGCCAGGAAGGGCACCAGGCTCATGCCCCCCGAGGCCAGCCCGACAAGGACGCCCAGGGGGATGCCCCCGATGGCCATCCCGACCGCCGCCACCAGTCCCTTCAGGCCGCAGATCATGAGGCGCCCCCGGAAGAAGGCCGCCATGGTCTGGTGGATCTGGGTCAGGACCGACATCCCCTTCTCCCGGTAGGAGCCGGGAAGGAGATCGCGCAGCACGCCCGGAAGCCCGGGCAGGGCCAGGAGGAAGAAGTAGGCGTAGACGGGCACGAGGATGACGTTCATGGCAAAGGCGAGCAGCCACTTCAGCCCGCTCTTCGTGACGTCCAGGGCTCCCCCTGAGGTATGCAGGACGTCGGCGCGATGCATCAACAGCCAGTCCCGGGTACTCTCCGCCAGGGTCTTGGCCTCGGTCTGGAGGCCCAGCCTCAAGCCCGTGTTGCGTTCCATCCAGGACACGGCCTTCTCCCCCCACGCGGGAAGGCTCTCGGCCAGCTCCGACAGGCGGCCGCTCAGGGCTCCGGCCTGGCGGGCGCCCCAGGGGATCCCGACCAGGAGGAAGACGACGAGGATCGCCAACCCAACGAGATACAGGGCGGCGATGGCCCTGGGACGGGAGATCCTGAGCCGCATCAGGCTCGTGACGACGGGATCCAGGAGATAGGCCAGCAGGAGGGCCAGGAGGACGGGCAGGAGAACGCCCTGGAGCTCGACCAGGAGCCAGAGCAGGCCTGCCGCGCTGGCCAGCAGGAGCAGGATCTTGAGATGGCGGGAGCTCACCCCTCGTCGCTCCACTCGACCTTGAGGGGCTCGCCGGCCCCGAAGGCCTCGTGGAATTCGTAGACCCCGCGGAAATCCTCCTTGGAGTCGGTGTCGGTCTTCCCCATGAGCTTGGCGTCGACGAGGTTGTAGACGATGTCGCCGAAGTCCTCGGTGGTGCGCACGCCCCAGCGTTCGAAGACCAGGAGGCTGAGCTGCCCGAACTTCAGGGGGGCGCAGTCGCGGATGCCCTCCAGGAACTCCCGGGCCGTCAGGTGGCGACGCTGTCCGACGCGGCTGAGGGTGTGGGCCAGGGCCTCGAAGACGAAGTGGTAGGCCTCCGGGGCGTAGCGGGGGTCCTTCCGGCGGATGGCCCGGATGCGTTCGGCGACCTCGATCATCTCGTCGGCCATGATGGGCGGATTTTATCCATCCGCCCGGAAGGGGTCAAAGGCTAGGATGAAGGCCCCCGGGCGGGTGGCGGAACTGGCATACGCAGGGGACTTAAAATCCCCGGGCCGAAAGGCCGTGTGGGTTCGACTCCCACCCCGCCTACAAAAACGAACCTTCTGGCCCGCCAGCCGCCGACTCTCGTTCACCGTCTCCGTGCCGATGGGCTTTCCCGTGAAGAGGCTCCCGTCCGCGATCTTTCGGTTCATGGTGTCGACTCCGGGCCGGAGGTGTTCGGGTTCCGTTCGGAGCGGGCATCCCAAACCGCGAGTTCGAGGCGTTCATGGGGGTCAAGATGGAGATGCCCCGGAACCGTGCGGCGCGGGTCAAGGAGCTGATGATTTTCTGAGACTTCCGGCGGGTCCTTGGACCTACATATTTCGCTGGCTCCAGAACGCCCGCCCTTGTAGATTCCCGTCCTGATGTCAGCCCCTTCCACGGGACCCAGCCTTGGTATCGGTTGTGCCGCCAAGAGCCTGAGCGTCCCCATCACCACCCTCCGCTACTGGATCGACCAGGGGAAGATCCCCGGCATCACGCTTACCACCGGGGGCCACCGCCGCATCGACAGGGGGAGCTTTCTCCAGTTCGCCCGGAGCCGTGGCGTAGAACGCCTGGCGGAGAACCGCCGCCGTCATCCCCGCCTCCCGGCCAAGAAGCTCCGGGTCCGCATCACCCTGCACAAGGATGGCGTCCTCCTTTCTCAAGGCGAGGGGCGGCTCAGGGACATCAGCCGCTCCGGCTTCCGGGCCGACCAAGTCCGCTGGCCGGACAAGGTCTCCCCTGCCTGGGGGGCCAAGGTGAGCTTCGAGATCCCGGCAGGACGGCTCGCGGGGGTCTCCGGCACCGCTACCATCGCGTGGAACATGGACAACCGCCGCGAGCGAGGGGCCACCCTGGGTGCTGCTGTGGCCCGCTTCCACACCAAGAAAGCAAAATTAAACTGGCTGACCTTTACCTCGATGGAGAAAAACTGATGAACGCAGCGAGACGCATGGCCGGATTGTTCTTGGCACTTTTCCTGACGTTCTCGGCGTCGGCGGCCAATCCGCCTGCCTTGACCATGAGCATCACGTCTCCAGCCAATGGATTCGCGACCAACCAGGCAAGCCTCAACGTGGTCGTCGCCTACAGCGCCAAGCAGGGCAACGTGCAGGACATCGATCTTCTGAAAAACGGAACGCTGATTCAGACTTTTACCAATAAGCCGAGGACCAAGACCGGCACCCACGCCTTCGCCGTAAGCCTGACCACACTTGCTGAGGGGACCTATCAGTTCCAGGCCCGAGCCTTCCAGGGCAACCGCAAAGCCAACCAATTCGTGCTCTCGACCCCAATCAGCGTGATCGTGGACCGCACCGCACCCCAGATCACAAACCTGGTTCCGGCGGAGGGAGCCACGCTGGACACCCCCCGCCCCACGATGTCGGCTTCCTTCTCGGACGCCTTGTCCGGGGTCAAGGTCTCCACCATCCACATCACCTTGGACAACGTGGACAAGACCGCCCAGGCCACGGTTTCCGCCACGGGATTCAGCTTCACGCCCTCCGCCGATCTCGCGGACGGGAACCATACCCTGATCGTCTCGCTCGCCGATAACGCCGGAAACCCCGCCACAGCTACCCGGCACTTCACGATCTCCAGCCTGCCGCCCATCACGAACCAGACCGGCTACATCACCGGAGTGCTCTACAACGCCTCGACGGACGCTCCCTTGGAGGGCGTGAAGGTCTTCCTGAAGGATGTCCCCGGAGCGGTCTTCACCAACGCCCAGGGGAAATATGCCTTCCCGGCTCCTGCATCCGGCCCTGCCCTCCTCCAGGTAACCAAGCCCAGCTACCACTATGCCAACCGCACCGTCGAAGTGGTCTCCACCCGGGAGACCGGTGTGCCTCCGATCTACATGGTGCCGGTGGAGTCCACCACCCACCTGACGGCGGCAGCCGGAGGCGTGGCCACAGCCCATAATGGAGACCTCACGGTCACCTTCCCGCCCGGCGCGTTGCCCCAAGATGCCGACGTGACGCTCTCCCTCATCATGCAGGAGAGGGACCTGCCTGGGCCTTCGCCCGAGGGCGACATCCTGATCGCGGCATTCTTCGGCGAGCCGACCGTGGTCTTCAACGTGCCCGTGCATGTGCGGATGAAGCTCCTGACGCCGCTTCCTGCCGGAACCCAGTTCCCCATCGCGTTCTGGGACCGCGTGAACCAGAAGTGGGTCGGCGGCCCCATGGCTACCGTCTCGGCGGACGGGCAATTCATTGAGGGAGACTGGGCGAGGTTCTCGTCTGGGGGCACCTGGGGACGGAACATCCGCAGGGTCGGACAAGGTGGCGGAAATCCGAACCAACCTGCCACGACTGAGAAGAGTGACACGGATGCCGCAGTGGGAGATCCGGCAGGATTCTTCACCGACTACAAGGGTGGTAACGTAAAACTGGAGCACAGCCTGCCCCCGGTGCGCCGCCTCGGAGCGGACCGGACCGTGGGCCTGAGCTACCGGAGTGATACGGCTAACCCCGATCCTGTCATCGGAGCCTTCGCCAATCTGGACACCAACACTACTATCGTCCCGCTCAGCTCCACCTTCGAGGCCGAGGTCGCCGGGACCTATACCCAGATCACCCGCCAGGCGGTAGCCGGAGGCACCGCCGAACGCCTGCACCTGGGCGGCACCGGGGGGCAGGGCCTTCCGCTTGCTACCGGAGCCTATCCCGTAAGGATGAAGCTGGCCAACAACTACAGCGGCACCATCGGCACGACCACCACCTACGGAGGAGCCGTGGTCACGGATACTGGCATTCCCACCCGTCCGCGTCCCGTCACAGAAGCGATGAACAGCCGCGTCATCATCGAGAACAACGCCCAGAGTCCCTATGGCAAGGGCTGGGACATCACCGGCCTCCAGAGACTCTACCCTCAGCCGGACGGCTCCGCATTGGTCACCGAGGGCGGCAAGGGAGCCACCATCTTCGATCCGGCCTTCGTGGAGGCCCCCTCGGCTTTCGCAAGCTATAACCGGACCGCGTTAGGTTCCATCGATCCGAACACCATCGTGACCAACATGGCGATGACCGGCGACCTGCTCGCCGTCGCCATCAATCACACCCAGACTCTCAACGACACGATTCGTTTCATGCGAGTCGTCCTGAAAGATGCCACCTCGACCCGATGGGATGTAACGGTGGACCGAGTCGAATTCATGCATCAAGGGTCCTTGGCCTTCACGCCGGACGGGACAAAACTCTATGCCGTGGTGAACCGCTTCGTTTCCGGAAACTCCGGGGACAACCGTCCCGAGATCCTGGAGTTCGATGTTGCCACAGGTGCAGTGACCAACATTTTCAACGGACCGCTGAACGGCTCAAGGTTTGCCGGGATGGCAGTGGACCCTCAGGGTCGGGTCTATACCCACAGTGAAAATCCAAATGACAAGGCGATCTATCGCCTAAATCGCACGACCTCCCAGTTGGAAGCCATTGCCCCCCGCCTCCCCGATCATGTGGCCGGAATCGGAGGCTACGTGGACGGGATGGGCATTGATCGCTATGGCCGCATCTATGTGGCTATGCATAGCCTGGACCGCAAGCATAGGCTCTACCGCGTCACGGAGGGAGGAGTCCCCGAGGAGATTCTCAGCCTGGATCAATCGCGCCAAGGCCGGAGTCAGGACATCCGCCACCTCACCGTCGCCCCGGATGGGACCTGCTATTTTTCTGGCTCGGTCGCGGCCACTCCGTCGGGCATGGGCACTGTTCTGACAGAAGTCTTCCGGGTCACTCCGCAAGGGATCATGCATCGGGTCCTTCGTTCCGTAGCGACGGGGAATCCACAGACAGGCCCCTTCCCGATGAATGTCATCGGGGTTGCGACGGACGGGACCCTGATTGTTTCCAAAATTATCTATACCCCCTTCCCTTCCACGGATTCCCAGATCCGCCTGTACCACACCTTTGCGGGAAGGGTCTTCACCTCTCCGGGTGGAGAGCGATCCGAACTGACCCGGGAGACGGACGGCAGCTACCGCCGCAGGATGCTGGACGGCACAGTGGTGGCCTTCAACGTGGACGGCTTCCAGACCTCCGTGACCGACCGGCATAACCTCGCCACGACTTACGCCTACAACAGCGGCATGCTCTCCAGCGTAACGGACCCCACAGGGGCCATCTGGAGCCTGTCCTACATGGGTGGGCACCTGAGCCAGATCCAGGACCCCGCCGGGCGGGCCACGCAGTTCACCCAGGACGGCTCCGGGCAACTCACCCAGATCACCCAGCCGGATGGGACTCACCGGAACTTCTCCTATGACCTCCAGGGCCGAGCGACTTCTTCCGTAGACGAGAACGGTGCCGCCCTCTCCTTCTCCTGGGCCAACGGCCGCCTCTCTACTGTCACATTCCCGCCAAGGACACAGGTCTCTGTGGATGCCAACGGCATCGCCACCCAGACGACGGCCTCCGAGGTGCGCCATTTCCAGCCCTCAGACCTGATCGGCCTCTACACCCCCGGAGTGGGCACGCCCGCCAATCCTGCTCCGGCGACCATGACCGACTCGGTGAATGCGGGCTTCACGGACGGAAGTGGAAACGCCTCCAATTTCAAGACCGACAGCCGGGGACAAGCTACCGAGATCGTAGACGCCCTGGGACGAACCACCAAATTTGACCGGAATGGCAACGGGGATGTGATCCATATGGTCCGAGCGAACGGCACCCAGACCTTCACTTTCTATGACCTGGACAATGCCCGTCTTTTCACGGACCTCGACCTGGTCCGTTTCCTGGATGTCAGCCGGGGGGCACAGACTACCCTCGAATATACCGTCGATTTCCATCAGGTCAGCCGGGCCGTGGACTTCCGGGGGAATCCCACGGTACTCGGCTACTCCCTCCAGGGAGATCCGACGACAATCACCGACGCGGCGAACCACAGCACCACCCTGACCTATACCGCCGAGGGCCTTCCAGATACCGTCCAAGACGCTCTCAATGGGCAGACCCATTTCGAGTACGACCCTGTCACCAAGAACCTCGTCCGGATCACCAATCCCCTGGGCAAGGTCACGACCCTGCACTACTACAGGGCTAGGTACTACGACCCGGACACTGGGAGGTTCATCGGAGAAGATCCCTTCCAGCCTTTCTCTCACGAAAATCTTTACAGCTACGTCCGGAATCATCCAACAAGACTCGTCGACCCTTTCGGTCTTATTCCTAACGAATTCGATCTGGCTGAATCCCTCCAACGGCGAGGGCAAGCTCTCTCTGCTCTCCAACACCTAGATGGTGCAGGGGAGAGGCTCGCGGGCGGCTATGTGGTAGCTGGCATTGTGGCCGAGACTCTTATTACTGGGCCTGGAGGAGCTGGGAAAGCCTTTGAACTTAGATCTCTTTCAGAGCTGGCCAGCACCTTCAAGAATGCCTCCCGAGCAGAGCTGAGAGGAGAGGTCGTCAAGGAGTTGATCGGACGTGGCCGTGCTGGCGGCGAAGCCGGAAAGGAAGCGTTGGAGCTTGCCAATGAACTCCGCAAATCCATCGGCCAGGCTCCACTCATCAAATAGACGCATGGGCAGCCTACAATCCTATTTGCGTGTAGGCCCTATCGGAAATGTAGGGGTTCCTCCGTTTCGAGACCATTCCGTAGCCATAAGACAATTTGCCTGCCAAGCGTTCCCGGATTGTTTCCCTTGGCCAGAAAACAGGTCTGCCCTAGTCCAACCTGCCTACCAGCCCGGCGACGTCCTCATGGAAGCATCTTTTGGATACTGGGCTTGCGGCCTAACCAAAGGCCCGAGAGATAACTTCTTTCCTGTAGAACCTGCTGAACGATGCTCCTTCGAATGCGCCGTCTTTATACCGTGCGACACATTACGTATCGCCGTGCTTCCCAACCCAGGGATTGCCATTACAACGTCTGGAATGCTCTTGAAGGATCTCCAGACCGTCCGAAAGGAACTGGGGATTGATCTGACAGCCCCCATCACTGATTCAGAACTCACCGAAATCGATCGACTCCGTGCGCTACCCATAGACTGCGCCACGACAGACTTTGACTCTGCACAGATACTCACGATCGCACGTTATCTCGCCAAAGTCTATTACCAAGCGATCACCCTTGCCGCAAAGCAGCACATGCCATTGACAGTGCTTCTGTACGAAGGTTTTTACGACAACAAGAATGCTTGAGCTGCCCACCTGGAGCCACGAAGGTGGTCTGAGGGACCATTCCCATCTGAGAGCATGGCCGCGCACCCCGTCTCGACCCTTGTGAACGCCCCGCAGAACGACCTTCCCACTTGCCTGGAGCCGGTCCCAGCCTGAGTCAGGCACCTGGAGCCTCCCGCCGAGGAGGGTCCGCAAGCCCCGCCCCCTTGATCCTCCCGGCGACCTCTCCCCGGCTCACGACCGCGCTGGGTTGATCGATCCGACCTTGGGTAGTGGGTTGGGACCGCCGGGAGGCCCGAACGCTCTGGTGGCCCTTTCCAGGTCCCCTGGCGGTTCTGCCGCCGAGTTTGTCAAAGGGTTCTGGCTGGAGCTTCCGGCTTGGACGGCCAAAGAGGCCGAAACCGCCATACCCGCCATCTTCCACCGCCTTGGCAAATGGGTCGTGCACTGGGCCATTCTGCATGATTCCGCCCCAGTGCACAGGCCGAGCACACTCGTCACAACTAACTATATGCCAATGGGATACAGCCCGATGCGACTCATGAATCCCATTCCGATGCACAGTGCAGAGCCACAGGAAGACACGGTGGCCAGAGCCTGCGGAACTGCTCCCGGTCCATGTTCATGGGCTGGACCTGGACGTTCAGGTTAGCCTCAAAGCCGTCCACCGGGGCGGCGCTGGCCTGGAAGACCGTGGCCGTCCGCCGGTCCACCAGCGGGAAGAGGGGGGCCTCCAGGGAGAAGCCGTATGCGGCATCCATATAGGTGGAGCGCTTGCGGCCTTCCCGCTCGGCGTAGGCCAGGCCGGCAAGCAGGGACAACAGGAGGAACGCCGCAAGACAGACGCATCGCTTCATGGGAACTCTCCTTCCAATTTTTCCCTGTTTCCTGATGCTGGTTTCCCTCGGATCGCCTCCAGGACCGCCACCACACCCTCGCGCACGTTCGCCGCGTGGATAGGATCTCCTACCCTCTCCTTGGGGTACGGAGGCACGTGGAGGAAGCCGTGGGGCCCCGCCATCCCGCCATCCTCCCCGCGGGCGGCCAGATGCTGGAGCGTGAAGAAGCACTCCTCGCAGAGGTACTTTCCCGTGTCCGCGGAGCGCTCCACGGGAAAGGACCCCTGACGGCCCAGGGCCTCCACCACCGCGTCCACCGGCAGGGTGGTCGGGTAGCTCTCCGGCGCGCCTGCGAGGACCACCGTCCGCCCCGGCAGGGCCTTGCGGTTGTCCGGGTACGGGGCCACCTGGTTTCGCGCGACGGTCTCCACGCTGTATTTCCCGGGGCGGCCCTCCCCCAGGCAGAGGACGACGGCCGGATGCCAGCGGTCCAACGCGGCTTTCAGTGGGGCTTCCACCTCCCCCCATTCCGTCTTCAGCAGGACGCAGCGGACGACAGCGCCTCGCACATGGGTCCCCTCCAGCGGCGCAATGGCATCCCAGGAGACGTTGGCCGTCCGCCCCCCGAAGGGCGTGAAGCCTGTCAGAAGGATGACGTCCTCCCGGGGTGCGGAAACGCAACCCAGCAGGAGAAGAAGCGGCAGGAAACGGAGCATCCTCATGAGGCCTCCCTTCGCGGGGGATGATACCCTCCCCACCCTCCGCTCGTGTATCCTCGGGCGCCATGAAGAAATCGAACCTGGCCGACCTCTCGCCCCATGGTTTCCTCCTCGACCCCCGCTACTGGTGCTTCGGCTGGTCGCGAAGCCCCAGGATCTTCCTGCGCCGGACCGTCGCCTGCCAGCTCGTCCGCGCAAGGGAACGCCTGCCCCAAGGCTGGAACTTCAAGGTCTGGGACGCCTACCGGACCTATGCCACCCACGTCCGCATGGTGGAGAGCTTCCGCCGGCGTCTGGCCTGCGCGAATCCCGGCCTGGACGAAGCCGAACGGGAGGCCCTCCTCTGGCGCTATGCCGCTCGCGTGAAACGCCGCGTGACGAGGCCGGACTCCCACCGGACCGGGGGCGCGGTGGACCTGACCCTGGTGGACGCCTCAGGCCGTGAGCTGGAGATGGGCACGGACCATGACGCCCTGGTCCCCGAGGCCGCCCTGGCCTTCTACGAACGAAAGCCCCGCCTCTCACCGCGGGAGAGGGCCTTCCGCGACCGGCGCAGAATCCTGACCCGGGCCATGACGCGCGCCGGCTTCCGGCGCTACGCGCCGGAGTGGTGGCACTGGTCCAGCATCCTCTGAGGGCGGCTAGCGGGACAGGCGCTTGAAGAGCCTGTTGAAGTCCTCCACGGAGTAGTACTCCAGCAGGATCTTCCCCTTGCGGCCGCGGCCGGGCCGGATCTCCACCCGGGTGCCGAGGATCTGGCGCAGCTGGTCCTCCAGCGCCTTCACGTCGGGGGACTTGGTCTTGGAGATGCGCGGCGGGAGGACCTCGGGGGACGGGGCCGGATTCGCGGCCTGCCCCGAGACGAGCTGCTCGACCTGACGGACCGAGAGCCCCTCCTGCTCGATGCGGCGTCCGAGGGCCTCCCGTTCGGCGTCCGACCGCAGGGCCAGCAGGGCCCGGGCATGGCCCATGCCCATCGCACCGCGGACCAGGGCCTCCTTCGCCGAAGCCGGAAGCTCCAGCAGGCGCAGGGTGTTGGCCACCGTGGAGCGCTCCTGTCCCACGCGCTCGGCAAGCCCCTGCTGTGTGTAGCCAAACTGGTCGAGGAGCTTCTGGTAGGCCTGGGCCTTTTCCAAAGGGTTCAGGTCGGCGCGCTGGATGTTCTCGACCAGGGCGGTCTCGAGCATGCGGTCGTTGGCGATCTCTCGTACGACGGCCGGGAGCGTGGAGAGGCCCGCCAGGCGGGCCGCGCGCCAGCGGCGCTCGCCGGCGATCAGCTCATAGACGCTGCCGGAGCGGCGGACGACGACGGGCTGGAGGATGCCCGTCTGCCGGATGGAGGCCGCCAGGTCGGAGAGGACCTCGGGCGCGAAGTGCTTGCGGGGCTGGTGGGGGTTGGGGACGACGGCGTCCAGCGACAGCTGGAGCAGCTGGCCGACACCGGCGGCCGGGGCGGGCGAGGCCGGAAGGAACTGGGCCCCGGGGACCGGGGATGGGGAGGCCTCCGCGCCCTTGTTGAGCTTGAGGAGATCCCCGATCCCCCGACCCAGCCGACGTTCCTCCGGCATGCCGACCTCCTTCTTTTCCTAGTTGGACGCCGCCAGCCCCGGCCCGGAAGCCACATGAGCGGGCGGGACCGAAGGCTTCACCGTGCGCAGGAGTTCCCGCGCCAGCATCACATAAGCATAAGACCCGCGAGAATCCGGCGCGAAATCCAGGATGGACAGGCCATGGCTGGGCGCCTCGGCCAGCAGGGGATCGCGCGGGATGGAGCTCTTCAGGACCGCCTCCCCGAAGTGCGACCTCAGCTCCCGCTCGATCTCCCCCGCCATGGACAGCGCCGGATCCACCATGGTCATCAGCACGCCGCGAAGGGCCAGGGAAGGATTCAGGTCCCGCCTCACCCGCTCCAGGGTCGCCGAGACCTGGGCCAGGCCCTCCATGGCCAGGAACTCGGCCTGGAGGGGGACCAGGACCCCGTCGGCCGCCTTGAGCGCGCTTTCCGTGAGCACGCCCAGGGAGGGAGGGCAGTCGATGACGCAGAAGTCCCAGGCGACCTCGCGAAGGCGCTCCCCCAACCGGGCCCGGCCGTCAGGGGATTGTCTCAGCTCCTGCTCGACGTCGCGGAGTCGGGCATGGCCGCTCCAGAGGGTCAGACCCTCGGCCCCGGCGGGCACCCCGGCGGCATCCCCGGAGCAGAGCCCGCGCAGGGCGGCGACCGTGCCGGCGTCCTCCGGCTTCTCCTGGCCCAGGGCGGTGGTGGCGTTGCCCTGGGGGTCGGCATCGACCAGCAGGACCCGGCGGCCTGCCCAGGCCAGGGCGACGGCGAGGTTGACCGCGGTGGTGGTCTTGCCGACCCCCCCCTTCTGGTTGACCACCGCCAAGCATTCCCCCATGGAAGCCGGGATGATAGCAGAAAGGCGGAGGGAAACGGCCCGGCGGATAAGCGCTCCGCCGGGCCTTGTCGTCTGGACTATGAACCGTGAACGATGGTGGACCTGCGTCCGAACAGCAGGACGAAGAAGTTGTCGCTGTCGGCCCAAGCCACGGTGCCGATCCCGCCATTCTGCGTGGCGGCCTCCAGGCTGGAGTCGCCCCAGGCGATATCTCCTACGAACGGGATGTACAGGTAATAGGACGTCGCCACGCCCTCCCTGGGCGCCGACATGTTGCCAGTCCCTACGGTGATGGGCCCCTTGTTGGCGATGATCGCCCCGGTGGTCGGAGCCTTGACACATCCGGCGGATCCAAGGGCCAGGACACCCAGGAGAAGGGCAGGCCACAGACGCTGCTTGACCATGATCGCCTCCTTCAAAGGTTTCCTAGTTGCCCTGGACCTTGGTGGTGTAGGAAGAGAAGATCCCGAGGACGTTGAGGGCCTCGCGATCCACGTTGTTGACCTTGGAGATCCCGCCGCTCCTGGCTGCGGCCTGGATGGAAGCGTCCCCCCAGGCGAAGAGCCCCAGCACCTGATAGGCCGAGGCCTCGCCGGCCTTGCCGCCGCCGATGGCGCCGGTGGTCGCCACGGGACCGCGGTTGGAAGTGATCGCGCCGACCGTGGGCGCATCCACGCAGCCCGAGAGCCCGACCAGACCTCCCACAAGCATGGAACCGAGAAGCAGTTTCCGCATCGAAGCCCCCTTTCCGACCTTAGGTGCCCAGGACAGATGAAACCGGAACGCAGGCTGTATATCAGAAGCCAACCCCTTGCGCTCCAAGACTTTCCACGGTAGCATCTTCGCCCGTGTCCCCACACCCCTGTAAGGAGGTCAGCATGCGAAACGCCCGCCTTTTGACCGCTGGTCTGTTGGTGCTCTCCCTGGCCGGATGCAGCACCCAGGTTTCCCTCGACGCCGGGGCCTCCGGCAGCCGGGTGACCCTGTGCGCGGATGAAGGCCGTCCCGCGAAGAACGTTGGCAAGGGCATGGCCAACAAGTTCGCCCGCGGTTTCGTGGACGCGGTGACCGGCTGGGTCGAGTGGCCCATGCAGACGTACAAGGGCTATGAGCACGGAGTCTCCTTCATCAACAAGGGCAACGGCGGCTGGTCCAAGACCGTCGGCGTCCTCAAGGGCCTGATCTTCTCCGGCCCCGGCCACGCGATCGGTCGGACCGGAAGCGGTCTCGGCGAGGCGTTCGGCTTCTGGACCGCCAACCGCGCCGACAACGTGGGCGTCGGCTGTCCCCTGGACGACGAATTCGCCTGGGAGGAGGGCAAGCCCGTCAGCATCTTCGAACCCACCCTGGCCGATGGCGTCAAGCCCATGGGCTGGAAGTTCGTGCACGGCGTGGCCAACTTCCTCACCGGCTGGCTGGAGATTCCCGGCCAGATCCGCAAGGGCTACAACAAGGGAGCGACGGGCATGGGCATCGTCAAGGGCCTCTGGTACGGCGTCAGCCGCACCGCCAGCTCCGGCGAGGCTGTCCTGTTCCTCTTCCCGAATGCCAAGGACACCTGCGGGTACGCCTGGGAGGACCAGTGGGGCTGGTCGGCCCTGACCGCTCCGGCGCCGATGGCAAAGAAGTAACGACCGTTTGAAGGCTGATCTCAGCGCGGGGGGGGGCCATCCGGCCCTCCCCCGTTTTTTTGTACTCCGGCGGGCCTGCATCGCGTGCCGCGTCTGCGTGGACCAGGCTCCGGCCCTCTTCCGGGTGACGTCCCGGGCGATTGCGACGTTGAGACGCCAGCCCGCGACGAGGCGGGAGCACGCGGCGGCCGAGGAGGCGCTGGAACTCTGCCCTACCGGGGCGATCGGGCTCGGGCAACGAGATTCGACGCCCGGTGCAGGGACTCGATCGTCCCCGCATCCGTCCACCAGCCCTTGAGGACCTCCGCGGTCATGGTCCCCCGCCGGATGTAGGCGTTGTTCACGTCGGTGATCTCCAGCTCCCCCCGTTTGGAGGGCTTGAGCTTCTTGACGATGTCGAAGACCGCCGCGTCGTAGAAATAGATCCCGATCACGGCGTAATTCGACTTCGGGCGCTTCGGCTTCTCCTCGATGCCCATCACCTGCTTGCCCTTGAGGAGGGGCACCCCGAAGCGCTCCGGGTCGGGCACCTGCTTGAGGAGGATCTTGGCCCCCTCCCCCTGCCTGTCGAAATCGCGGCGGGCCTTGGTGATGGAACCCTGGATGAGGTTGTCACCGAGGATGACGCAGATCCTCTCCCCGTCGGCGAAGTCCTCGGCCAAGGCCAGGGCCTGGGCGATGCCGCCGGCGCCCTGCTGGTAGGCGTAGGCCAGCTCCTGGAAGCCGAATTCCTTGCCGTTGCCGAGCAGGGTGAGGAAGTCCCCGGCGTTGTTGCCGCCGGTGACGACCATGACCTCCCGGATGCCGGCGTCGGCAAGGGTCTGGAGGGGATAGTAGACCATGGGGCGGTCGTAGACCGGCAGGAGGTGCTTGTTGGTGACCTTGGTGAGCGGCAGCAGCCGCGTCCCGTAGCCGCCGGCGAGGACGATGCCCTTCATGGGGCGGGAGCATAGCAGAGCCCCCCCGGGCGCCGCTATACTTCGCCCCATGCCCGCCCTCCCCCGCGCCTTCTACCGAGGAAAACGCATCCTGGTGACGGGCGGCACGGGTTCCATCGGCACGGAGATCATCCGACAGCTCCTGGCCTGCAACCCCAAGGTCGTCCGGGTCCTCTCCCGGGACGACACCAAGCAGGCTGAGCTTGCGGAAAGCCTCGGGCGCGACGCCCGGATGCGCTACATGATCGGCGACGTCCGCGACCTCTACCGCACCAAGCGGGCCATGGAGGGAGCCGAGATCGTCTTCCATGCCGCCGCCATGAAGCATGTCCCAACCTGCGAGTACAACCCCTTCGAAGCGCTGCAGACCAATGCGGTCGGAACCATGAACGTGATCCAGGCCGCCCTGGACGCCGGGGTGAAACGCCTGGTCGTCATCTCCACCGACAAGGCCGTCAACCCCGTCAACACGATGGGCGCTTCAAAGCTCCTTGGCGAACGCATGGCCATCGCGGCAGGCTCGACCTGGGCCAAGGGCCGGACACGCATCAGCGCGGTCCGCTTCGGGAACGTCATGGGCTCCCGGGGCTCCCTGATCCCCGTCCTCCTCTCCCAGATCCGCAAGGGCGGCCCCGTCACCGTGACCGACCGCGACATGACGCGCTTCATGATGAGCATCCCGGACGCGGTGCGTCTGGTCCTGGACGCGGGAAGCCGCACCCAGGGGGGCGAAGTCTTCATCCTGAAGATGGATGCCGTCAGGATCGGAGACTTCATCCAGGCCCTCATGCGCCGCGAACATGCCCGCGTCCCGATCAAGTCCATCGGGATCCGCCCGGGGGAAAAGATGCACGAGGAGCTCCTGACCGAAGAGGAGATCCTCCGCACCAGGGACCTGGGGAAGATGTTCGTCGTCTTGCCGCCCCATCAGGCGAAAGGGCTTCGGCCCCGCAGGATCTCGCCGAAGCTCCATCGCTCCGAGGACGCCGACAAGCTCCAGGGCAAGGCCCTCGACCGCCTGATCGCCCGCGCTACGGCTTGACGGGCACCGGCTCCGGTTTGACCAGCCCCAGGCGGATCAGACGGGCGCGGATGTACTTCTGCTCCCCGATGGAGAAGGTCGTGCTCGTCAGCCAGTAGAGGGTGATGCCGGAGGGCAGGTGGTACATCATCCAGCCGAACATGACCGGCATGATGAACATCATCATCTTCTGCTGCTGGGCCATCTGGGGGTCGGCCGGCTTGGGGGCCTTCCACATCTGGTACAGCATCACTCCGATCAGCAGGATGGGAAGCGGGTTCAACGTGTGCAGGAGGGGGATGCCGGACGTCACCGCATCCTCCTTCGCCAGGTCGCGGATCCACAGGAGGAAGGGGGCCCCCCGCAGCTCGACGGCGCTCTGGAGCACCCCGTAGAGGGCCCAGAGCACCGGCATCTGCAGGAGGATGGGCAGGCAACCGCCCAGGGTGGAGAAAGGGCTCATGCCCTCCTCCTTCATGAGGCGGCCCTGCTCCTTGAACAGCTTCTCGGGGGTGTTCTTGAGGCGCTTCTTCAGCTCGGCCAGCTTCGGCTGAAGGCGCTTCATCTTCTCCCCCGAGATCATCATGGAGGACTGGGCCATGCGGTTGAGAGGATGGATGGCCCCCCTCACCAGCAGGGTCAGCAGGATGATGGCCAGCCCGTAGTTCCCCGCCAGCCGGTACAGGAGATCCAGGATGCTCTTGATCCCCGACTCGATGTAGTTCAGGAAATCGAGCCAGTCGTGCTTGTCCATCAGCGTGGGGAGGATGGGATCGACCGTCGCCAGGGCGGCCTTCTGCTTGGGGCCCACGAAGGCCCGGAAGGCCAGGGTCCTCCTTTCCCCCGGCGCCAGCGTCCAGGAAGGCGCCGTCAGCGACAGCACGGCCTGATCGACGGCAGGATCCTTCGCGGGCGGGATGGCCTCGCTTTTGTGCACGGGCCATGCCTTGATGGCTGCCCCCTCAAGATCCACCACCGCGGCAAAGTAGGAACTGGTCATCCCGGACCAGCGGGCGGGCCAGCCGAAGTCCTGCTGCCCTTCTTCCGAGGGGCTCCAGGGAAGATCCTTCCCTATGACATCGGAAGCGCTGCGGATCTTGTGGCGGGGCTTGTCGGAGGGGCTCCTCTGAAGGAAGCACTCCGCCTGCTGGAGGATGCCGGTCGTGGCGGTGCCATCCCCCGGCGGAGGCACCAGGGTCTCCAGAAGGAGCGTCACGGGGACCGATCCGGCATGGAGAACCTCCACCTCCCCGGTGACCAGATACCCCTTTTCCGGCATCCTGAGGGTCTTGACCAGGGAGATCCCGCCTCCAAGGTCGCAGGTGAAGCGGATGGAACGCCCGTCAGGGACCTCTTCCATCGACCACACGTCCTGCCATCCCAGGAGACGATCTCCGGTGACGACGGTCGCCAGCAGGGCAGGCATCCGGGGAAGGTCGGGGGATGCGGTGTAGAGGGGAGCGTCGTAGAGCACCGAGGACTCGGCGTTCTTCAGGCAGGTCAGCTCGAAGATGCCGGCCCCCCTGTTCGTCACCTTGACCCCCAGGGCTCCGCCCTCCAGCACGACCTTCCGCTCGAGGATCTGCGGCGCAGGCGGAGGCGCCACGGCGGCCGTCGGCCCGGGAGGCGTTGCGCCGGGCAGGGAGGCCTGCACCACCGGCGGCGGGGGCTGGGGAAGGAAGAAACGGCTGTACAGGGCAAAGACGAGAAGGAAGATCCCCCCCATGAGCAGGAGGTTGTTCCCCTTGCGGGGATCCTCGGGCTGGAGCGGGGGCATCAGGGTGAAGTCGGCCATGGGGGCGGGGCGGAGCATAGCAGAGGCGTCCTGACGCGGACAATACGCCTTGATTCCCCCTGGACCCTTTTGCTAGCCTCGCCTTCGTTCCGTTGCTGCTGAGCCGAAGGAGATCCCACAGATGCGCATCGCCAGGATCGCCGCCGCCTGTTCCCTCCTTCTTCTCGCCGCTCCCGCTGCACGCGCGGACGATCGCGAGGAGCAGCTCCGCCAGTTCTTCTCCTCCGGCATGAAGAGCTTCCGCTCCGGTCAGTACTCCGAGGCCGCCGTGGCCTTCGAGAAGTTCCTGGAACTGAACCCCGAGCCGGACCTGGTGCTCTCCCTGGAGGCCGAGGCGGGACAGATGGCCCTGCAGCAGATGCTCCTGGCCAGGACCGACGGCCTGCAGGAGATCGCCCGGCGCATCCTGCGCAAGTCCGAGGAGAGCCGCCGCCGGGCCTCGGCCGACCCCGCCATGATCCAGTCCCTCGTCGCCGAGGTGGACCGCGTGCGGGAGAAGGACGACGCCCAGGGCTTCGAGGCCTACATCGACGCGAAGGACCGCCTCATCCGGATCGGGGCGCCCGCCGCGCCCGCCCTGATCGAATGCCTGATCGACGAGCCCCACCACAAGGTCCGCGCCCGCGTGCAGGTCACCCTGGTGGAGATGCGCCGGGAGGCCGTCCTGCCCCTGGTGGCCGCCCTGTCCGATTCCCGCCCCTTCATGCGCCAGTGCGTCTGCTTCGTGCTGGGCCAGATCGCCGACGCCAGGGCCACCGCCGCCCTCAAGGCCCGCTTCGACGACCCCAAGGAGCTGTCCGAGATCCGCGATGCCGCCTCCAGCGCCCTGACCAAGATCACCAGGGCCGATCCCGCCGGGCTGCCTCCCGCTCCCGTCTGCTTCTTCCGTCTGGCCGAGGGCTACCATGATGCCGCGCCGGACATCGCCCGCAGCCCCCTCGAGACGGACCGCACCGTATGGTATTTCGACGCCCAGCGCTCCAAGGTCATGGGCCGTGCCGTCCCCGGCTACTCCTACAACGACCACATGGCCGAACAGGCCTGCTACGAGGCCCTGCGGATCGATCCCGACTACGCCCCCGTCCTGCCCCTCTTGGTCTGCGTGACCTTCACCCAGATGCGCGAGGTGGAGCGGGCGCTGGCACTGGAGACCCAGCGCCTGGTCTCCGGCGAAGGGGATGCCTCCCGGGTGGACGCCCTCAAGGCCCGTCGCGCGGCCCTGGCCAAGGGCAGGGCCCTGGCCCTCTCGACCGGACGCTCGCCCCTGTATGCGGCCCTCCAGCGTGCCATGGACCACGGGGAGATCCCGGTGGCCCAGGCCTGCCTGGAGACGCTGGGGGATCTCGAGGACAGCCAGTGGCTGCCTTCGAACGCCCGCGTGCCGGAGATCACCGGGGCCTGGGGACGGGCCCGCTACTTCCCCGCACCCTAGTCCAGGAACTCCCGGCACCACAACTCGAAAGCCAGGCAGGTCCAGACCCGGTGCAGGGGCCTGGGGTCGCCTCCGATCAGGGCCTCCACGTCGTACCGAACGGCCTCGGGCCTGAAGAGACCGCGCGCACGACACTTCTCCCCCAACAGAACGCTTCTCATCAGGCCTGACCAGGGCTCTGAGGAGGCCCAGGTCAGCAGCGGAGGGATGAAGCCCTGCTTGGGGGCTGCGAGGATGGCCGCCGGGAGGCGTCCGGCCATGGCCCCCTTCAGAAGGCGTTTTCCCGAACCGTCGGCCGCCAGCCTCAGGCCCTCGGGAAGGTCCAGGGCCCAGTCCACCAGCGGGAGGTCCAACAGGGGGGCGCGGACTTCCACCCCTTCCGCCATATGAAGACGGTCTTCCAACAGGCAGTAGGCCGGCAGGAAGGTCGCCGCCTCGATGGTCATGGCCCGGTGAAGGGGAGGGAGGTCGTCCAGGCCGGCGGACAGATCCCCGAGCACCCCTTCGGGATCCCCCTGGCCGACGAGCCGAAGACCCTCGCCGGTCCAGAAGGAGGCCTGTTGCGAAGGCTTCAGGACTCGGGCCCAGACGGCCAGAAAGGCCTTCCGGAAGGTTTCGGGATCCTTGGCCCCCACCAGGATGGGGGCGTAGCGCCAGGGATAGCCCCCGAACAGCTCGTCGCCGCCGCCGCCGGAGAGGACCACCGTCACATGCCGGCGGGCCAGGCGGGCCGCAGCGAGGTTCTGGAAGGAGGCCGCCAGCCGGGGCTCCTCCAGCGTGCGGATGAGTTCCTGAAGGTCCCTGACGGCCTCCTCGGGGCCCAGCCGGATCTTATGCAGAGGAAGCGCCAGGGACTTGGCAAGCTCCCTGGCCACAGGCCCCTCGTCCACGGCCCTTTCCCCGGACCGGCTTGCGGAAATGCCCTCGAAGCCCACTGTGAAAGCCGGTATCCCCGGCCTCAGGCGAGAGCTTTCCCAGGCCACGGCCGCGGAATCCAGCCCCCCACTCAGGGCCAGGCCCACGGGAACCTCGGCGGCCAGCTGGCGCTCCACCGCCGCGCCCAGCCGCACCCTCAGGCCTTCCACGGCATCGGCTTCGGACAGGCGGGAGGAACCTGAAAAGACCGGACGCCAGCCCCCCCGGGAGACGAGATGGCCGCCCTCGGCGACGAGCACCTCCCCCGGAGCCACCGGCAGGATGCCGGCAAAGAGGGTGCGCGGGCTCCAGATGTTCTGGAAGGTGAATAGCTCCGCCAGGGCCGGCCCGTCCAGGGCCGCACGGATCCTTCCCGAGGCAAGGAGCCCTTTGATCTCCGACGCGAAGAGGAGATCCCCTCCCGACTCTGCCCGGTAGAGCGGCCTCAAGCCCATGCGGTCCCGGGCCAGGATCAGGCGGCCCTGGCGGGCATCCCAGAAGGCCAGGGCGAAAACCCCGTTGAAACTCCTCAAGGCGGCCTCCCCTTTCAGGGCCAGGGCCGCGAGGACCACCTCCGCATCCCCCCGGGAGCGGAAGCGCCAGCCTTCCCCCTCCAGCTCACGGCGAAGGTCCGCATCGTTGTAAAGCTCCCCGTTGTAGGCCAGGGCGAACCGTCCGTCCGCGGAGGAGAGAGGCTGGGCCGAGGCCCCGCCGGCGTCCCGGACGGCCAATCGCACCGCGCCCAGGGCCAGGGGAGGGGAGAGCAGGATTCCCTGCCCGTCCGGCCCACGGTGGCGCTGGGCCTCCAGCATGCGGGTCAGGACAGCGGCATCCGGAGGCTTTCCCGGCGAGAGGATGCCGGCGATGCCGCACACGGGCGCTAGGGAGCCTTTTGGGCGTCGCGGAGGGTTCGTCCCCCCTCTTGCGAGGAGGGTGGCCCGGCAGGAACAAGACAGACCCTGCGGGGGATGACCACCAGGACCAGCCGGGTCTCTTCCAAGGACTCCCGCTCCGTGGAGAAGAAGGCCTTGAGCACGGGGATGGAGCCCAGGATGGGGGTCTTCTCCCGGAAGCGGGCACGCAGGCTTTCCAGCAGCCCCGAGACGACCACCGCCTCCCCTTCGGCGCAGACCACCTCGCTCTCCGTGGTGAAGGTCGTGAAGGCGGGCTCCCCGCCGGCGGCGCCTTCCACCGGGGCGCTCACCTCGATGGACAGGCTGGTGCGCACCCGCCCGTCGGACAGGAGCTGGGGCTTCACCTTGAGGAGGAGTCCGTATTTCTTGAACTTCACGTCGGCCACATTCGCCCCGGCCACACGGATGCCCTGCTCGCCGCCCGAGTGGAAGGAGGCCTCGCTCCCCGAGACGGTGCTCAGGTGGGGGGAGGCCAGCACCGTGGCCTTGCCCTGTGCCTTCAGGGCCTCGATCAGGAGGGGCAGCTTGGCCGAGGCGGAATAGACCGGGGATTGCCCCGTACCGGCCGTCCCGGTGAGCAGGGCCGTGAGATCGGCAGGGAGGTTCCGGCCGGCCTTCTTCAGGTCCGAGAGCTGGATCCGGGCGAAGGTGGCCTCCACTTCCACCATGTCCGGAGCGACCTGGAGCTCGTTGACCACGTCCTTGAAGTAGGCCTGGGCCATCTGGGCGGCGGCGGTCTTGTCCGCATCGCTGGGGACCGTGCCCCTCAGGATCGCGCGCCCCTCGGCTGCCTGAAGGGCCAGGTCGCGGCTGCCCACCCGGCGTCGGATCTCCTCCGCGATGGTGTCCTGGTGGCCCTCCAGGTCCACGGTGGTCAGGTTCAGGATCTGGGGATAGGCCTTGGCGATGAGGTCGATCCGCTCCTTGTCCCGGGTCGTCAGGAGCTTGCCGTCCAGGACCACCTTGTCGCCCAGCGTGCGCACCAGGAGGCCCTCGATGCCGGCGGTCAGCTCCTTGATCTCCGCGGCGAAGCGCTCGGCGCTGAACTCGGCGACGCTCACGACCACGCGGCGCGGAACGGATCCCTCGCCCTCCCAGAGCAGGAGGTCGGTGCGGCCGGGCTTCAGGGCGGTGACGAGGATCTGCCGCCTCTCGCCCCCCTTCTCGTCCACCAGCATCGCCTCGGCCACGCCGGGATCGGCCAGGGAGACCCGGGTGACCTTGCCCGCCGGGAGGACCTGCTGCTGGCCGACGGCAAGGTTCAGGCTCTCGTCCGCCCGTGCGGAGGAGGAGAACAGGAGGACGGCGGCGCAGAAGGAGGGGATCCGCATGGACCCCATTCTAAACACACCGGGGTTTTCTCGCCACACGCCCTTGAGCAAGGATCTACAATCCCCGCGTCAGGCCCATCGGAACCCACGAAGGAGACCCTCAAGATGCCCGGACCCAAGACCCTGATCGCCCTCGGCGCCCTGCTCCTCCTGTTCGTCGTACCCGGCTGCTGGGCCGTCTCCTCCTACAACGGCCTCCAGCGCGAGCAGGTCCGGGTGGACGAGTCCTGGGCCCAGGTCCAGAACGTCTACCAGCGCCGCAGCGACCTGGTGCCCAACCTCGTCGCGACGGTCAAAGGCTACGCGGCCCACGAACAGTCCACCCTGGACGCCGTCGTCTCGGCCCGGTCCAAGGCCACGGCCATCCAGCTGACCCCGGAGGCCATGAAGGACCCCGAGGCCTTGAAGCGCTTCCAGGCCGCCCAGGGCGAGCTCGGCGGGGCCCTCTCGCGGCTGATGGCCATCAGCGAGAACTACCCGAACCTCAAGGCCAACGAGAACTTCCTGGCCCTCCAGAGCCAGCTCGAGGGGTCGGAAAACCGCATCACCGTCGAGCGCCAGCGCTTCAATGCGGCGGTGGGCACCTTCAACGCCCACCTCAGGGTCTTCCCCGCGAATGTGATCGCGGGCTTCGCCGGCCTGACGCCCCGGGCCTTCTTCCAGGCAGACCCCGGAAGCGAGAAGGTCCCTCAGGTCAAATTCTGATGCGACTTCGGGGCGCCCTGCTCGCCCTGGCCCTGCTTCTGGGCGGCACGGCCACCGCCCTGGAAGTCCCCCCCGCCCCTCAACCGGGGGAGCGATGGGGATACGTCTCGGACTTCGCCGGGGTTCTTTCCGAAGCCCAGCGTGACGCCCTGGAAGCTAGGTGCAAGGACCTGGACGCCTCGGACTCCACCCAGGTGGCCGTGGTGCTGGTCAAAAGTCTTGAGGGGGATTCCCTGGAGGACTTCTCCATCCGGCTGGCCCAGGGCTGGGGGATCGGACGGAAGGACCGTAACAACGGGGTCCTCCTGCTGGTGGCCGTCCAGGACCGCAAGATGCGCATCGAGGTAGGATATGGTTTGGAGGGGAAGCTAACCGACGCCCTCTCCTCGGAGATCATCCGGAGCGTCATCACCCCCCGCTTCAAGGCCGGGGATTATGCCGGGGGGCTGGATGCGGGGGTGGAGGCTATCCAGGCTGTCGTGCGCGGAGAGTACCAGGCCGCCGCTCCAGTCTCAGCGCCGCCTTCCGAAATCCTTGTCTTCCTGTTCTTCATCCTCCTGTTCGGCCCCCTCTTCGCATGGAAGCTGCGCGGGATGCGAGCCTATACCTTGGGCGGAGGCCGACATCGAGGCGGATGGGGAAGTTCCGGTTTCGGGGGATCCTCGGGCAGTGGTTTCGGAGGCTTCGGCGGCGGGAGCTTCGGGGGAGGAGGATCCAGTGGCCGCTGGTAGCTTCTCCCTCTCCCGTGCAGACCGCAAGCGCATCGCCGAGGCCATCACCGCCGCGGAGAGGACGACCTCCGGAGAGATCGTGGTCCGTGTCGTGCCGTCCTGCCCTCCCTCCAAAGGCACACCTAGCGAGCAGGCCCTGAGGGAGTTCCAAAGTCTTGGCCTGGAGAAGACCCGGGACCGCACCGGGGTCCTCCTCTTCATCGCCGCGGAGCAGCACGCCATCGAGGTCCTGGGCGACGTCGGCATCCACGCCAAGGTCCCCGACGGGTTCTGGGACGGGGTCGTGGCTTCCCTGTCGCAAGCCTTCAAGGCCGACCGCTTCGCCGACGGGATCTGTGATGCCGTCTCTGGGATCGGAGCCCAGCTCGCCAAGCACTTCCCTCCGAGACCGGATGACGCCAACGAGCTTCCCAACCGGCCCGTGGTCGGGTAGGGTAATCCCATGACCCACCCCGCCCCCTCCGTCTGGCGCCCCGCCATCCTCAACCCCCAGGACATCGAGGCCGAGAGCTTCCGCATCATCGAGGCCGAGATGGGCCCCCACCCCTTCAGCCCCCAGGAGTTCAAGATCGTCCAGCGGGCCATCCACGCCACCGCCGACTTCGATTTCGGCAGGAACGTCGTCTTCAGCCCCAAGGCCATCGAATCCGGCGTGGCCGCACTCAAGTCCGGCTGCGACCTGGTCGTGGACGTCCAGATGATCCAGGCCGGGGTCTCGGTCGGCATCCTGAACAAGCTCGGGAAGGGCAGGCTGATCTGCGCCATCTCCGACGACGACGTGATCCGGGATGCCAAGGCCGCCGGGGTGACCCGAGCCATCATGGCCATGCGCAAGCACGCGCGGACCTCTCCCGGAGCCGTCTACGCCATCGGCAACGCGCCGACGGCCTTGCTGGAGATCCTGAGGCTGGCCATCGAGGAGAAGACCCCCCCGCCCGCGCTCGTGATCGGGGTGCCGGTGGGCTTCGTCTCCGCCGTGGAATCCAAGGAGGCCCTGCTCTCGGCGCCTTTCCCGTTCATCGCTGCCCGGGGCCGCAAGGGCGGCTCCACCGTGGCCGTATCCATGGTGAATGCGCTCTTGAGACTGGCGGACGCCAAGGCCTGAGTCAGGTCTTCCCTTTTCCAATCAGCACCAGATACCGCAAATCCTCCCGGTCCTTTTCGGAGTCGCGCATCCGTTTCAGGAGACGGAGATCTGCCAGGGAAGGCAGGGACACCTTGAGCGAATCCCCCGCCGATTCCGCCACGTTCCGGCTTCGATAAGCCTTCTCGAACTCGATCGTCTTGCCGTCCAGGTTGGTGAAGGTCCGGATCAGGAAGATATCCACCTTCTGCCTGTCCTTGTAGATCATGAGCAATTCCCGGCTTGAAACATTCCAGGTCGCATGGGAATCTTCGAATCCGAGCGCTTGGGCAGTTTCCACCAGGCGACGCACGTTCTCCGGCTCCGGATCTGCCCAAAGATCAAGATCCATTGTCTGCACCGGGGCTCCGTACTGCGCTACGGCCTGGCGGCCGATCAGGAGCCAGCGGATCCCCGCCCGATTGAGGGCAATCATCAACTCGACGTAGGTGGAATCCTCAGCCTTCACGCGTGACCTTCCGGATCCGGAACCCAGCCAGGCGCTCCCTGAACCTGAGGTCCTGCTCGATCGACTGGATCTTCTGTGTCGGCGTCAGCCGGCTGAACCAGGCGATGTTGGCCAGCCTGGCCTCGTCCTCCGTGGGCAGGCTGGGCATGGCGCGGCGCTTGGGCGCGATCCGTTTCATGCCTGAATCCTAGCACAAACGGGCTAGAATGGCTTCCCATGAACCGGCTCTCCACCGCTCTCGTCATCTCCGGGGTCCTGGCCGCCGGGGCCTGGGTGCTCTGGCCCAAGGATGGCTCCTCGGGCCCCGAGGCCCCGGCCGGCCCCCCCACAGTCATCGATCCTGCCACCGCAGGAAGCATCTCCGGCGTGGTCCGCTTCGAGGGTGCGTTGCCTGAGCCCTCCTTCATCGACATGAGCGCCAAGGCAGAATGCCATGCCCTCCATCCGGATCGCGTGCCCGACGGAAAGCTCCTGGTGAAGGACGGCAGGCTGCAGAACGCCCTCGTCTACGTGAAGAGCGGCCTGGAGAAGTGCCGTTTCGCCGTCCCCGCGGAGACCGTGCTCGTCGACCAGAAGGCCTGCCTCTTCGTTCCCCGCGTGACGGCCGTCCGGGCGGGCCAGCCCCTGGAGTTCCTCAACAGCGACCCGACCCAGCACAACGTCAAGACCGCCCCCGATCCGAAATTCTCGGACGGCTTCAACGTCAACCTTCCCCGAAAAGGGAGCCGGGCCTCCACCCGTCTCGACAAGGCCGAGGTCGCCATCCGCCTCTCCTGCGACTACCACGGCTGGATGGAGGCCTGGGTGGCCGTGCTGGACCATCCCTTCTTCCAGGTGACGGGAGAGGACGGGGCCTTCTCCCTCAGGAGCCTTCCGCCCGGCGACTACGAGATCGCCGCCTGGCATGAGACGCTCGGGGAGCGCACGACCAAGGTCCATCTGGACGCCAAGGGTGCTGCCGAGATCGTCCTGGGCTTCTCCCCGAAATCGTAGGAATCCAGGAAGAACCCCTCAAGGCACGGGGTAACCTGTTCCAGATGGACGCCGAACCCACCGGGGATGCCGACCTGCTGACACGCTTCACCCGCCAGGGCGACCGCGAGGCCCTGGGCGCCCTCTTCGAGCGTCACGCCGCCTTCGCCTACCGTACGGCCCTTGGCGTGCTCGGGCATGGCGGGGCCGCCGAGGATGCGGTCCAGGAGGCCTTCCTCAAGGTGATCGCCTCGGCGGGATCCTTCGATCCTGCCCTCCCGTTCCGCCCTTGGCTCAAGGTCCTGGTGGTCAGGACGGCGCTCAACCGTCGCCGCGGGGAGGGCCGCCGGGTCCGCCGCGAGGAGGCCGCGTCCCCGACGCCCCGGCAGGAGGATCCCTCGATGCTGAGCGAACGCAAGGAGGCCGCGGAGCGCCTGAACGCGGAGCTGGGCCTCCTGCCGGAGGAGGAGCGTCTGCCCATCACCCTCCACTACCGGGCAGGATGCAGCTACGCGGAGATCTCCCGGGCCTTGGACTGGCCCGAGGGCACGGTGGCCCGTCGCATCTCCAACGGCAAGGAGAGGCTGAGATCCCGCCTCGCTACTGCCGGCATCCTCCTGGCGACCGCTGCCACATGGGAAGAGGCCCTGGCCTCCGAGGTCTCCCAGGCTCCCGTCCCTGAAACCCTTCCGGGAACGCTCCGGGAGATGGCGCTGGCCGCGAAGGCCCCCTCCCCCCAAGGCTCTGCCTTTCCTATCCGCCTAAGACCCTTCCTGATGGGCGCCGCCGCCCTCCTGATCCTGGCCGGCGCCGGACTGGGGATCCGGGCTCGAAACGCCCCGCAGGCGGCCCCACCCGCGATTTCCGGAAATCCTCCCGGGGCCCTTAAGGCGACATCCCGCGGGGTAGCCTCCTCCCGGCCGACGGACAGAACGGTCCGGACTCCCTCCCCCGCGGCAGGAATTCCGGCCGCCAAGCCGTCCGCCGCGTCCGAGGCCGTGCTGTACGGCCAGGTCACCTGCCTGGAGACGGGCCTGCCTGTGGCCGGGATCCGCGTCGAGCTCCTGTCCGACATCCATTTCGGGAACGACTGGATGTTGCTGCAAACGAAGGGCATGCAGAGCACCGAGGTCCTGACCGACGCCGAAGGCCGCTACCGCATCGTGGTGGACCCGGGACCGGGGCCCCATTACCGGACACAAGAGGCTTTTGTCCAGCCCAAGCAGTCGCGCCGACAGGAACAGCAGTTAGCATCCCTCCTCCCCGTTCATGAAGACCCCTTCGGGGTCCAGATCCTGGATGAGAAGCAGGGCTTCCTGCCATTCGAATCCTGGCAGGCACCTCTCCAGGCCCTGAAAGCCCGCTTCCCAGACAAGACGCTCTGGGATCTCTCTCCGGAGGAACAGGCCACCGCCCTCTTCACTCCCCTGTTTCCCGGCGAGGAGAGGAAGCTGGACTTCCGTCTCTCCCAAGGGGTGGGCTTCCAGATCCGCCTCCTGGACGCCGCCGGAGGGCTTTCCCGGGATTCCTGCTCCCTGTTCTACAACCTGGCCAATGCGAAGCGCTCCACGACACACGGCGACATCTTCCGGGAAGGGATCTTCCGGAGAAGCGGTTTGGATCCGGCCGAAGTGGACCTGGACCTGACCTGGGTAAGGCTCGAGATCAGCACTTGGAAGCGAAACCTCTCCCTCAAGGGCCTCCCGCTGGAGAAGGGACTGAGGACCCTGGAGATCACCCTGCCCCCGGCCGGCGACTCCATCGCAGGTCGGGTGCTGGGCCCGGATGGAATCCCCTGGAAAGGGAGCTGCCGGATCTCCTGCTGGCCAAAGACCCTCACCCGGGAAGAGGCCGAGAATCAAGAGCTGGTGGGCCAAGGGGAATCCAAGGACGGCGCCTTCGAGCTCCGCTTCCTGCCCGACTCCCCGACCGGCTACCGGATCCTGGCCGAACCCTACCAGGATGCCCAGCCCAGCGCCCCCGTCCTGGTACCTGCCGGAGGCGGCCGGGCTGATCTCACCCTCCAGGCCGGCTGGGAACTCTGTGGGAAGGTCCAGGACGAGCAGGGCCAGCCGGTGCCGGAAGCCAACCTCCACTTCTGGTTTTCGGACGGGGGGTTCGACCAACGTCATTGGATCCGGGCCGGGCAGGACGGTAGCTTTTCCATCAGAGGCCTGCCACTACAACAGGGACTCTCCTTGGCCGCCTATCCCGCCGGCGCGCACAGCCTGAAGACCTCTTCCGAGGAAAGCGCAGATCCCATCATGTACGCCGTGGTCCCGCAGGGGGAGAAGCAGACCTTCCAGCCCTCCGGCTGGCGGAACATCCCTCCGGGCACTCTCAGCCTGGACATCCGCCTCGGCTCGGGAATGCAGGCCCTGAAGTAGCCCCGCTCAGACCTCGGTCGAGACCTTCCCGCTACGGCCGATGAGACCGTGCATCGCGCCGAAGCCGAGCACCAGGGACACCACGATGGCCACGGGGCCGAAGTAGCCCGCGAAGTTCACCGAGGCCAGCATGGCGAACAGCATGGGACCCGACAGGTAGGTGTTGGTCCGGGAGGCCAGGAAGGCCACGCGGGTCAGCTTGTCGGCCTCCGGATTCTTCTCCCCGGCCTTGAGCCAGCCGATCAGCTTGCGCTGGCGGGGCCAGATCACGAACCACACGTTGAACCACATGATGGTCGCGAACGTCACGCCCATCATGACCCAGCCGGCGCGGCCCTGCAGCTGGCCGGCGCCATCCTTGAAGTAAAAGGGATCCTTCATGGCCAGCAGGGCCAGCATGGCCACCCCAGTCAGGAAGGTGCCCATGGCGCCCCAGCGGAACCACCAGAGGGCCCTGGGCATGAGCTCGGGGACCACCTTCTTCTTGGTGTCGGCATCCAGGGTCTTGGCGAAGGGGCCGTTGACGAAGTTGAAGAAGTAGAGCATGCCAATCCAGACGATGCCGAAGAGCACGTGGAACCAGCGCAGAAGGAAACCGACGGTGGTGGCATCGAGGGCGAGGGGAGTGGCGACGGAAAACATGGAGAACCTCCTGGGTGAATTTCCGCGAGGATGATAAGTCCTTATGCCGCAAGGGTCAATATGATGCCCCCATGGCACGATTCTTGACCCGCCGGATAGCCGCCCTTTTCCCCTCCCTTTTGGGCGTGGCCCTCTTGGGCTTCCTCATGGTCCACCTCGTGCCCGGGGACCCGGCCCGGGCGTATCTAGGCGAGCGCGCCACCCCCCAGGCCCTGGCCGCCCTCAGGGCCCGCCTGGGCCTGGACCACCCCCTGGCCGTCCAGGCCTGGGGTTATGCGGGACGCCTGGTCCGCGGGGACTTCGGGACCTCCCTCCGGACGCTCCAACCCGTCTCCGAAGAGTTGGGTCGGGTCGTGCCTGCCACGATCGAGCTTGCGGCGGTGGCCCTCCTGCTGGCCGTCCTTCTCGGCATCCCCCTCGGCGTCGCCGCCGCGCTGAAGCCGGGTTCCGGCATGGACCTGGGCATCTCGGCGGTCTCGGTCCTGGGCCTGGCCCTTCCTGTTTTCTGGCTCGGCCTGATGCTGACCTGGGCCCTGGGCGTGCACGGGCCCGGACTGCCCTTCGACGGCCGCCTGGCGCCTGAACGGGAGATCCCCATGAAGACGGGCCTGATGCTGGCCGACACCCTGCTTGCCGGGGACGGCGAGGCTTTCCGGGACGCCCTGGCCCGCCTCGTCCTGCCGGCGTTGACCCTGGCCTTCGTACCCGCCGCCATGCTCTGCCGCATGACCCGATCCCAGATGCGGGAGGCCATGGCGGAGCCCTATGTCCTCGCGGCCCGTGCACGGGGACTCTCCCCGGCGCGGGTGGTCTGGGCCCACGCCTTCCCGAATGCCCTGGTGCCCGTGCTGACCTCGGCGGGTCTCCAGGCCGGTGCCCTCCTGGGCGGGGCGGCGCTCACCGAAACGGTGTTCTCCTGGCCCGGGATCGGACGCTATCTGGTGGAGGCCGTGCGTAACCGGGACTTCCCGGCCCTGCAGGGCGCCCTCGTGGCCGCCGCCCTGGCCTTCCTCCTGGTGAACCTCCTCGTGGACCTGGCTTATGCCGCCGCCGATCCCAGGATCCGCAGGCCCGCATGAGCCGCTCCGGACGTATCGGGCTGGGGTTGGCCGGGGCCGCCCTGACGGCGGCCCTGCTCTCCCTGTTCTTCCCCGCACCCGTCCCGGACCTGCTCTCCGTCCTGGAACCGCCGTCCCGGCAGCACTGGCTGGGCACCGACGACCTGGGCCGGGATCTCCTGGCAAGGCTCCTGCAGGGTGCACGCCTGACCGTCCTCCTGGCCTGCCTGCCCGCGGCCTGCGGCGCCCTGGTGGGCATCCCCCTGGGCCTGGTCTCGGGTTCCAGTCCCCGGCTTGACCCTTGGCTGACCCGCCTCTGCGACGTCCTCCTGGCCCTTCCTGCCCTCCTCCTGGCCCTGGTGGTGGTGGGCATCCTCGGCACGGGCCTGACCCAGGTGGCCTGCGCGGTGGGCCTGGTCTCGGTGCCCGTATTCTGGCGACAGTCGAGGGCCGAGGCCCTGAGGCTCTCCGGAAGGGAGTTCCTGCTGGCGCCACGGGTACTGGGCGTGGGCGGCGTCCGGATCCTGATCCGTCACCTCCTGCCCAATGCAACCCCGGCCCTCCTCGCCCTGGCCACGGCCCAGATGGGCGCGGCGGTACTGGAGGTGGCCGGGCTTTCCTTCCTGGGCCTCGGCGGGGAGCCGGGCGTCCCGGAATGGGGCTCCATGCTGGGGGAGGCGCGCAACCAGGTCTACTCGGCGCCCTGGCTCCTCTTCGGCCCGGGGGTCTGTCTGGCCCTCGCGGTCCTGGGATTCACCCTGCTCGGCGACGCCCTGAGGGAACGCCTGGACCCCCGACTGCAGGCCACCCGATGAGCCGGGTTCTGGTCACGGGAGCCTCGGGCTTCGTCGGGAGCCATCTGGCGCGGAGACTGCTCCAGGAAGGCCATCAGGTGGCGGCCCTGATGCGCCCCACGGCCGACAGGACCCATCTGGAAGGCCTGGGGATCTCCTTCGTCGAAGGAGACGTCCAGGATCCCGCCTCCCTGGCCGGGGCGATGGAAGGATGCGGGACGGTCTTCCACGCCGCTGCGGGCCTGGGTATGTGGCGGGGGACGGAGCGCCTCCAGCATGAGGTCAATGTGACGGGCACCCGCAACGTCTGTGCGGCCGCGCGCACCGCGGGGGTCGGCCGTCTGGTGCACACCTCCTCCGTCGCCGCCGTGGGCTTCCCCCCGGAAGGCGAGACCGCCGACGAATCCAGCCCCTTCTCGGCCGAATCCGCCTCCTTCACCTATCCCCGCAGCAAGCACCTGGCCGAGATCGAGGTCCAGCGTGCCGTCGAGGACGGCCTGGATGCGGTCATCGTCAATCCCGGCGTGATCTACGGGATCCGCCCCAACCGGCACTATGCAGCCAACCTCTTCGAATCCCTGGTCGCGGGCAGGGTGCCCGTCGCCCCGGCCGGAGGCCTCTGCTGGGTGGGCATCGCCGACGTCGTGGAAGGGCATCTCCTGGCCTGGCGCAAGGGCCGCCGTGGGGCCCGCTACATCCTGGGCGCCGAGAACCTTCCCCACCGGGAGTTCATGCGCCGGGTCTGCCGGGTGGCGGGTTCCCGCCCGCCCTTCCTGACCCTGCCCAGGGCGGCGGCCCTGCCGGTGGCCTGGAGCCTGGAGCGCATCTCCGCATTCACCGGCCGTCACCCGGTGCTCTCGATGGACATGGCCTGGATGATCTCCCGCCACGTCTATTACCGTGCCGACCTCGCCGGCAGGGAACTCGGCTGGCGCCCGACCCCGCTGGAGAAGGCCGTGGCCGCCCTGCTGGGGAAGGCCTGATGCCCCTCCTCCCCCTGACGCCCGAGGAATTCGACCGAAAGCGCAAGACCTACGATCCGGTCGAGGAGAGGCGACTGAGGGACCTGCAGGCCGTACGCGGGGAGCATCCCACCTGCCCGGCCTCCAACGCCTTCTTCAAGGCCCGAGTGTCGGGCCGGAGATTCCATGCCGCGCTCGATCTGGGAAGCCACGACGGTTCTTTTGCAGCCGAGGTCCTCTCCGGCGTCGCGGACCACCTGGTCCTGGTGGACTTCTCCGGCGCGGCATTGGAGAAGGCCCGGACCCGACTGCCGGGGGCCGAGACCGTGCAGGCCGACCTCGCGAGGGAGTGGACGAAGGTCGCCCCGCTGGCCCGTTTCCCCCTGGTCTCCCTCTGCGAGGTCATCCAGCACATGCCCCAGGCAGGGGACCGGGAGGCCGTGTTCGCGGGTGCGGCGGACATGCTGACGCCCGGAGGCATCCTCCTCTTCTCGACCTACTTCGAACGCCCGGGGGAGCCGGCGGACGGCTTCTTCCATTCGGACCGGCACAGCCACCTGCTCTTCTTCCACCGATCGTCGGAGGAGGAGAACCTCCGGCGCTTCAGGGCCGCTGGGCTGCAGATCCTCGACCGGATGCGGGAGGAGAGGGTGGATGCGTTCGTGCTGATGCGTGTTTCTGAAGGAACCGCAACGTAACCCGGAAAGCCTCCTCCAGCTCCGGGGTCGGTTCCCCGAAGGGGTGGACGGCGCCAAAGGTGTGCCCGGCGCCGGGAAGGATGTGCAGGGTCCCCCTCCCCTCCAGGCTCCGCGCAAGGCTCTCGGAGGCCTCCGGTCCCACCGAGGCATCGTGGCTTCCGTGCACCAGGAGGACCGGGATGCGGAGGGCGGGCAGGCGGGTCAGAAGGTCATACCTCGCGGCGTTCGCCTGGAGATCCTCGAAGACCTCGTAGTCCAGGCGCATGATCTGGCCGGTGCGGGCGTTGAGGAAATCGAGATGGCCCTGGCGCTTCCAGAGTCCGGCATCGGTCCCGTGGAAGAAATGGGCCACCGAGGCCCAGGTCGCCACCGCATGCACGGAAGGATCCTCCAGGGCGCCCAAAAGGGAAACGCCCCCGCCCAGGGAATGCCCCAGCAGGGAGATCCGGCCCGGATCGAGGCGGTCTCCGAGCTCCCCGCCGCGCACGGCGGCCAGGACGCGCTGGAGATCGCCCAGTTCCCTGGTCACGGTGTTGCGGGTGAAAAGATCCAGGCGGTCGAAGGTCTGGCCGTCCTCCCCGATGCCGTTCAAGGAAAAGTCGAAGCGGATCGCGGCGAAGCCCGCGGCAGCCAGGCGCTCCGCCACCCAGGGGAAGAAACCCCAGTTGCGGAAGCCCTTGAACCCGTGACAGATCACGACAACGGGCAAGCGTCCCTTCCCTGCAGGCAGGTGGACGTCCCCCCGCACGGGAGGGCCGGAGGGAAGCTCCAGGCGGAAAGGACGGATGGATGCCGCCGACATGGCCGGGGGGGATCATATCCGGGAATACCCGTATGCTCTCAAGGCCACCGGCGCACCATCCGATGCATCCATGCGTCTGAGGCACACCGTCGTCGTCCTGTTGCCCCTGGCGATCCCCGTCCTGGCAAGCCCCGGTCCCGGCTGTGTCCGTACACCCGCGATCCGTCTGGAACACGCCTGGCCCGCCCTGAGGTTCCAGCGCCCGATCTTCATGGCCTGCCTGCCCGGCTGGCGCTTCGTTGTGGAGCAGGGTGGTCGCATCCTGGCCTTCCCGGACCTCACCGACGCCGCGCAACCCACCTGCTTCCTGGACCTCTCGGAGAGCGTCCTGCGGGAGGGGCGGGAGACCGGCCTCCTGGGCATGGCCTTCCACCCCCGCTTCCTCTCTAACGGTTACTTCTACGTCTATTACTCCGACCGGAGAAGCTGGCGGGGCGGAATTTCCCACCGGGCCCTCCTCTCCCGCTTCCAGGTCCGTCCCGGCGCCACGGCGGCGGATCCATCCTCCGAGACCATCCTCATGTCCATCGAACAGCCCTATGCCAACCACAACGGCGGCGGCCTCCTTTTCGGGCCGGACGGTCTGCTCTACCTGGGCCTTGGGGACGGTGGCAGTGCCGGAGATCCCCAGGACAACGCCCAGAATCCCCACTCCCTGCTGGGCAAGATGCTCCGGCTGGACGTGGACCATCCGTCGGAGGGCAGGCCCTATGGGATCCCCCGGGACAACCCTTATGCCGGTCGGAGCGGGACGGGGCGGGAGGAGATCTTCGCCCTGGGCCTACGCAATCCCTGGCGCTTCTCCTTCGATCGCCAGACCGGGGACCTCTGGGCCGGGGACAACGGCCAGAACGCCCTGGAGGAGGTCGACCGCATCGTCCGGGGCGGGAACTACGGGTGGAACCGGAGGGAGGGCAGCAGGCCCTTCCGGAAGGCGTCCGGTCCCCAGCCCATCTTCCTTCCTCCCGTTGCGGAGTACGGCCCGGACGAGGGAAGCTCGGTCATCGGCGGCTACGTCTACCGGGGGCGGCGGCATCCGGCACTGGCGGGGATGTACCTCTATGCCGATTATGTCTCCGGCAAGGTCTGGGGGGTGAGGCCGGGAGCAACCAGCGTCCTCCTTGCCGAGCGGGGCCTGTCCATCTCCTCGTTCGCGGAGGATGAAGAGGGCGAACTGTCCCTGATCTCCCTCGACGGCGGGATCTGGCGCATCCTGCCGGGATGAGGCGGCCTATCGCTCCCCGCGCCCATTGGCCAGGAAACGCTCCATCTCCTTCCGGCGGCCGGCGTCCTTCTCCTTGGCCAGGAGAAGCTTGAGGACGGGCTCGGCAAAGCGGCCGTGCTTCTTGACGGCTTCCTCGATCCTGCCGGCGTCCACCAGGTCCAGGATCTCCTTCTCCAGCTCAGGGGTGAGGATCTCCAGGCGGGCGACCATGACCCGTTTCAACTCCCCCGGGGTGGGCGCTATCGTCAGGGGCAGGATGCGGTCCACCTCCTCGCGGGGCAGAATGTAGAAGACCCTGAGTCCAGGCCCGAACCAGCTGTCCTTCCAGGTCTCGATCATGGCAACGGCCTCCTTCTCATAGAGGCCGGCAGCGACCAGCATGCGGCGGAGGTCCTCCTTGAACTCCTTCGCCGGGACACCAAGCTTGCCGTTTTTCCAGACTCCTGGAGAGACCTTCATCCCGGCCTGGGTCTCCCCTGCCACCTGGCCGCACCATCCCCGGCTCCCCCCTTTCGCATCCCCGAAGAAAGCCAGGTAGTGGATGTCCGACAGCTTATGTCCCGTCTGAACGTTGTGGAGGATGAGCGTATCCTCCTGGAGTGTGGCCGACAGGGGTAGAGCGAAAGTTCCCACGCCCCGGTAGAAGAGGAATTTCTCGGTTTCGGACCTCCCGTTCGAGCCGCAGACGCGCAACAGGGCGGAATCCGTCTCCCGGGCCGCGTAGTAGTGATCGTCGCCCTTCTCCGTGGGAAGATCGGCCTTGGCACCGGGAAGGATCTTGAAGCGCCCCCAATCGATCCCTCGGCCGGGGCTGGCCTCCTGGGCCCAGGGGTACCATTCGGTGATCCGACCCTTGGGAAATCCCACCTGAACGTAAGCCTCGCATTCCCGGTCGGCGTAGAAGTAGATCACCGGGGTTTCCATACGGACGGTCCCCTTCATGCATTTTTTGCAGCAACGGCAGTCCGCATGATTCGTCCGGATGCATTCCGGACAGGTGCAGTCCCCGGCCTCGTAGCTGCGGGATCCGTGAATGTTTCCTCCCGCCCCGTGCACGAAGCCGGGAAGATCGGAGGGGCCAGAGAGCGGCCTCCACTCCAGGGCGACGCCGTCACTGCCGGACACCGAGGTGAAGGTCCCCCACTCGTGGACGACGAGCTTGGGAGGGTCCTCGGCCTGAAGGGAGGAGACGAGGAGAAGAGACAGGAGAAATGGGAGGCTACGGCGCATGGGTTATCCTTTCTTCTCCAGAGAGAGTTCCTTCAAAATGGCGAGCCGTTCGGCAGAAGAAGGAGCACGCTTGGGCTCCTTCAGTCTCCCATCCACCACATGCCTTTCTAGGACCTCCAAATCCTGGGCCAGAGCCATCTCGAGATGCGCCCGGACATCCCCCTCGGGCAGGGCCTGGGTGAGCTCATGGGCCTTCACGAAGGCCTGGGCGTGCTCTTCCAGGGTGCCGGTCCTCATGAGCGGAGTGACTGCCCGGGCCAGGAGGTACCAGGCGGCCGGATCGGAGGAAACATCCTCCACTACGGATTTCCGAAGCTCGTTGAGCACCTGCTTTTCGGGATCATTCCCCCGAAAGATCACCTTGGCGGCAAGCACCTCGAAAGCGGCACGGTGTCTGGCCACCAGTAGCTCCGCCCTGATCTTCTCCGCCGTGTCGGGAGGCACCTTCCCGCCGTTCGCGACATCGAAGTTGCGGTGTTTTTCGGAAGCCTTCGAGGAGACCTTTTCAAGCATCCCTAGCACGGCTCTTCGCGTCCCTCCTTTGCAGTCCCCGTTGTTCACGACGTTCCGGAGGATCTCCAGACGAACCAAGGTCTCGGGCTCGGCCATCAGACGCGCCAGGATCCCATCGATTTGTGGGGGCAAGGCCTCCTTCAGCACAGGACCGTAGGGATGACAGAGCAGGGGCGGGCCGGCCAGGACGGGCAGGGCCAGGGAGAGCGCAAGCAGAGCGGCGACTTTCTTCATCGGAGATCCTCCAAAAGGGTTCTGGAGGAAAGGGTGGGCAGAACCTGCTCAGCGCGTACGGGGGATTCCTGATTCCCTCCCGGCCCACCAGAGCTGCCAGGGCTCCGAGGCTTTCTCCAGGTCCTCGCCGTCTTCCGGAAGGGCCTTCCACTGCGCCACATCCAGCGGCGCGGGTCGGGGCTCGGGAGCCACTCGGGCCAGGGCCGCGGCTGCGGCCACCCTCACCTCCCCATCGGAATCCGACAGCAGTCCGACCAAGCCACCGGCATGGCGGAGCGAGGCCAGGGAAGCCATCCGTACGGCAGCGCTCCGCCGCCGCTGGGGATCCTTCCTGGAACCTGCGGACTCCACATAGCGCAGAAGCCCCTCGGCGTCCGGAGCCTCAGGATCCGGCTCGACCCAGGGGTTGAGGATCTTCACCCAGGCCTCGCTCTCGTCCGCACTCGGGGCTTCCTCCAGCATGCCGAGCCGCCCCTCCCGGATCGCACAGGACTTCCCCGTCGTAACGGTGCGGCGTCCCCCCTTCAGATCCCGGAAGAGGGCGGCTCCGGAGAGTGTGGTGAGGCGGCTTTGCCGTTCGGTCACAGCTACGTCCAGGACACAGCCCAGGGGGGTCACGGCCCCGGCCTTCACGTCGATCCTCATCGGGGCATCAAAGGAGGCCACCAGGGTCCAGATCTGTCCGCGCTCGACTTCCAGGTGGCGGTCACTGTGGAAGACGACCTGGCTTCCGGCATTCAGGCAGACCCGGGTCCCGTCCTCGCAGCGGAAGGACGCCTGAGAGCCCTGCGGCGTGCGGATCCGGCCCGAGGAGGACACCGGAGATCCCGCCGTCAGGGTCTTCCACATCCCGGTCCCGGCATCCAGCCATTGCACGGGGCCATTGGCATGCTCCATCTCGGCCACTATGGGGGAAACAGGGGAAGGAGTCGGCCCGAGCCCGGGGACAAGGACCCAGAAAACCGGCAGAAGGGCGGCCGCAGCGAGCGCCCAGGGCAGCCAGCGGGGACGAAGTCCTCCGTGGCGGGCGGCGCCTGAAACCATCCCTGACAGGCGGGTCCTGTCCCCTCCCGAGAGAAGGGCATCGAGTCCTTCGGCGTCCCGGCGGGCACCCTCGGCCAGGTCCCGGCAGGCGGCACAGACCGAGAGATGGGCCCGGGCGCCGTCGAGCTCCGCGGCCTCGAGATGATTGCCGAGCCAGGGATCCAGGCGGTCCCGGAAAGCCTCGCAGTCCATCAGGAATCCCCCTTTTCCATGTTCTTTTCCATCGTGGCCATTCTCTCCCTCAGCCTCGTCCTGGCCCTCGAGAGCCGTTGGCTCACGCCCGCACGGCTCAGGCCCAGAATCCTGCCCAGGGCCTCGTAGTCCAGGCCCTCCATGTGATGGAGGACGAGGACCTCCCGGTCGGACTCCGAAAGCTCCCCGAGCCCCCGGGAGAGGAGTTCCAGGCGTCCGTCGGGATCTGCCCCTTCTGCCGCCGGAGCCTGGGACTCCAAGCGAAGGTTTTCCAGGGAGAGGCCCTCCAGGGGCTTCTTCCGGAAGCGCTCCGAGCAGACGCGGATCGCGATCCCATAGAGCCAGGACCCGAAGCGGTCCGGCTCCTTCAGGGTCCCGACCGCGGCCACCGCACGGCTCAGGGTCTCCTGGACCAGGTCCTCGGTCTCCCCCCGCCGCCCCGTCCTCGACAGGATCCCGGCATAGGCCGCCCCGGCGTGCCTGGCCAGCAGTGCGCCCAGGGCCTGGCGGTCCCCGCCCGTGGCACGGGCGTGAAGGGCGGCGTCGGTCATTTCTCCTCCTGTTCCCTCTGCCTCCGGCATGTCGGTCAGGCTCCTGGTGACGGGATCAGGATCAGGACATACAGGCATGTTACGGAATTCAACTCCCCGTCGAGCGGTAACGGCTCACCCCCAGACGCCACAGGAAGCCCGAAGCCGTAATGCAGGCCAGGGCCACCAGCGGCGTCGCCATCGCCAGCATCCGGGTGGATTCCGACCAGCGCCCAGCCTCTACGAAGAGCCCTCCCGGGTAGTAGCCGATGAAGGCGAAGGGGATGACGAACCTCAGCAGGAACCTCACCGCCGGATGGAAGACCTCGATGGGATAGCGTCCGAAGACGATGCAGTTGAAGACCGGGGGCTGGACCCCGAAACGGTCCTCGAACCAGAAGCTCACGCAGGTCAGGGCCAGGAAGACCGAGATCAGGATCACGCCGCCCGAAATCGCCATCCCTCCTGCGGCCAGTGCGCTCAAAGGCCCCCAGGAGAGCTCCAGACGGTGCGAGGTCCATCCCATCAGGACCAGGCCGGCCAGGATCTCGGTGGCTCCCATCGGGTTGAAGCCCGTCAGCAGGACCTGAAGCAGGGGCGAGACCGGCTTCAGGAGGACCTGATCGAAGCGGCCCTCGATCAGGTAGGTCTCCGGAAAGCGGTACAGGGCCGGTCCCAGCATCTCGAAGAGTCCCATGCTCAGCATGGAAAATCCATAGATGAAGAGGACCGTATCCCGGGGCCAGCCGCCGATGGCCGAAACCCCCGCGCCCCCGAAGACCCCGGCCAGGAAGGCCAGGCCGGCCGCGGTGCCCAGCAACTCGGCCAGGAATTCCGCCAGGAAATCCCCCCGGTACGACAGGCGGACCCTGAGGTACTGGCGCAGGTACAGCCAGGCGACCCTCATCTATCCGCCTTGCACCGTCAGGCGCTTCATGGCCTTGGACCATGCCCAGGTGCAAAGCCCCCAGAGCGTGCCCGCCCAGAGGGCCTGGACGCCCAGGGTCCGCCACGGCGACGCGTCCCGGCCCATCCAGATCAGGACCGGGGACTGGCTGACGGCTGCGAAGGGCAGGGCCTCCAGCACGCGCCGGACCGTATCCGGGAAAAAGCTGAGCGGCACCAGGAGGCCCGAGAGGATCTGGAGGGCCACGTGCTTGGCATAGATCAATCCCTCGATCTGCTTGAGCGGAAAGGCTGCCAGGGAGAGGAGGAAGTTGAGCCCCGCCATCACCAGGAATGAAAGGAGGAGGCTGAGGGAAGCGGCCGCCGCCGCCCGGACCCCCGCGGGCCCCTGGAGTTGAAACAGGGGCCCCACCACCAGGGCGATGGGCGCCGTGAAGAAAAGGAGGCGGAAGGCGCTTTCCCCCAGCGCCGAGACCAGCTTGGCGGCAGGGTAGGAGACCGGCCTCAGCAGCTGGGCGCCGATGCGCCCCTCCCTCACCTCGGCGGCCACCTCCCGGTCGATGTTGTTGAAGTAGAAGGAGCGGAAGATCCAGCCCAGGGCCAGGAAGGAGGTCATCTCCGCCGTGCGGAACCCGCCGAGCTCCTCGGCGCCGCCGTAGATGCCCCGCCAGAGGAAGACGTAGGCGCTCACGTACACCAGATAGGTCAGGATGCCGGTGACGTAGCGGAGCCGGTACTGCAGGATCTGCAGGAAGGCCAGGCGGGCGTAGGCGGCATAGGCCCTCATCCTTTGGCGTCCCCCGCCCCCTCCGCGTAGATCCGGCGCACGACCTCCTCGATCGGGGTCGGGGCCAGGGCCAGGTCGGCCACGGGCAGGCTCCCGAGCAGGGCCCGGGTGAGATCCACCGGCTGGGTCCGGCGGCGGTCCACCGCAGCCTCCCAGCGCGATCCCCCCTGGTCCTCCCATGCGACCCCCGGGCCATCGAAGGCGGCCAGCAGCTCGGCATGCGAAACCGGACGGGAGAATTCCAGCCTCAGGCGGGCCTGGACGTCGTGGCGGCGGCGGAGCGCCTCGAGAGGACCGTCGTAGAGGAGGCGGCCCTTGTCGATCAGGAGGATGCGGGTGCAGAGCTCCTCGATGTCCGCCAGGTCGTGGGTGGTCAGGATGACCGTGGCACCCAGGTCCCGGTTCGCCTCCTTGAGGAAGCCCCGCATGGCGGCCTTGGCCACCACGTCCAGGCCGATGGTGGGCTCGTCGAGGAAGAGCACCTTAGGCTCGTGGAGGAGGGCCGCCGCCAGGTCGCAACGCATGCGCTCCCCCAGGGAGAGCTTCCTTACGGGCACCAGCATGTACTTCGAGATCTGCAGGCGGCGGTCCAGCTCCGCCATCCGGTTCCTGTATCGGTCCGGCGGGACGCCGTAGATCTCCGCCAGGAGGCGCAGGGAGTCCCCGACGGGAAGGTCCCACCAGAGGGAGGAGCGCTGTCCGAAGACGGCGCCGATGCCGGCGACGTGGCGGATCCTGTCCTTCCAGGGGACCAGGCCGTTCACCTCGACGAGACCCGCCGAGGGGACCAGGATGCCCGTCAGGATCTTGAGGGTGGTGGACTTGCCGGCGCCATTCGGGCCGATGAGTCCGATCATCTCCCCCTGGGCAACGGAGAAGGTGACGGAGTCCACGGCGCGGACCTCCGTCTGCTCCCGTCGGAAGAGGTCGCGAAGGGCCCCCCTCAGCCCTTCGCGCCGTTTGTCGACGCGAAAGGCCTTGGAGAGCCCTTCCACCCGGATCATGACCGCATCATCCCGCCGACAGGCGGGCTACTTCTTGGCAGGAGCGCAGCAGGGCTTGGTGCAGTCCTTGCCGCAGGCCGCCTTGGCCGCAGCATCCTTGGAGCAACAGCCGTCCCCGGATCCGCACTTCCCGCATCCGGCCAGGGCAACCACGACAACCGCGAGACCCAATAGCATTTTCATCTTCCGTCTCCTTTACGAGGGTTCGAATCCCGACGCTCGATCTCATCGATCTCCTGCTCGACCGCCTCCCTCTCCTCCTCGGAAAGCCCCGGATCCCGGACGTCATCCTGCAGGCCCTGCTCCAGCTGGAGCATCTCCTCCGCAATCTGGTCGATGTCCCCGGAGTCGAGGGCTCCTGACCTGGGCTTCCCCGCTCCGCTCCCGGAGCAGCCGGCGAGGAGAAGAGCCGAAAGAGCGATCCCGACCGTTCTCATTCCAAGAGGGTATTGAGTACGGGGTTCCGGGTCCAGCCCCAAACGGCCCGAGCTTGCACCCTCCCCCCCGGCCCACTAGGCTGAGGGGGATGGATCCCCAGCCTCCCCGCAGCTTCGGCCTGAAGGCCCTGCTCTTCACGGGCCTGGCAGCCGTCCTGCCGACCCTCCTGATCACCCTCATCATCGTCAAGGGCTTCGACCTCGTGCACGGCATGGGGGGAAGCCACATCGCCGAATTCCTCTTCCCCGGGCATGCCGTCCCTCTTCCTCTGAAGCTCCAGCTCGCGGCGGACCTGACGGCCCTCCTGCTCCTCGTGGCCCTGGTCCTGGGCGCCGGTCTCCTGGTCCATAACGTCTTCGGACGCCACCTCCTGGAGATCGCCGAACAGGGACTCCTGCGCCTTCCCGGGATGCGCCACCTCTATCCCGCCCTCCGCCAGCTGACGGACTTCCTGGTCTCCCAGAAGCGGCCTTCGGAGTTCCAGCGGGTGGTGGCCGTGCCCTACCCACATCCGGGGATCTACGCCATCGGCTTCGTGACCGGGGAAGGACTGCGGGAGGTCGAGACCGCAACGGGACGGCGCATGCTGGCCGTGTTCATCCCCTCCTCCCCGGTCCCCTTCACGGGCTGGATCTGCATGACGCCCCAGGACCAGGCCATCCCCCTGTCCATGACGGTGGAGGAGGCCCTGCGATACTGCGTGTCAGCCGGGGTCTCCAAACCGGGCCAGGCTCCCGCGGCCGTTCCTCTCCCCCCGGCCTGACATCTGCTAAAATCCCCTCGTGACCGACCCACGCGAGGAGACGAACTACGACCCGGCACTTCCAAGCCGCATCCGGCGGGAGATCGAGGGCGACTCCCCCGGCCCTCCTGCGCCCCCGCGGAGGCGGCGCGGGCTTCCCCTGCCCGCCCTGCTCCTGGCCGGATGCGTCATGATCCTGGGCGTCAGCCGCATGTTCGTCGTCTCCGAAGGCGGCGCGGCGGCACCCTTGGCCCAGGCCCGTCTCCATCTGTCCGAGAAGGCCTGGGAGAAGGTCTCCCGGGACTTGGATCCCCTGAGGGCTGCCGGCCCCCTAGCCGCCGAGGCCGTCCGCCTCGATGAAGCGGCCCAGGGCATGCTCCGTCTCGACGCGGCCCAACGCGCCGGGGACTGGGTGACCGCCTACGACACGGCCCTGGACCTGAGGGTCCTCTGGAAGGAGGAGGGCGCGCTCTCGGTGGAGATCTCCCGGCGCCTGGACCGGGCCCGCGCCGAGGTCCTGGCGGCCCAGAAGCTGGCGGAGGCCCGACACCGCCTGGCTTCGGGGGATCCCCAGGACACCCTGGAGGCCCTGGAGGCCCTCCGTGAAGTCCCCCCGGGGACGGCCTCGGCCGAGGCGGCCCGGGCCGAGGCCGAACGGGCCCTGACGGCCCGGCGCGAGCGCTCCCTGGCCCAGGCCGCCCGGGCGGCCTCGGAGCGGCACTGGGAGGAGGCCCGCAAGGCGCTGGACGACGCGGACGCCCCGGCGGATCCCCGGAGCCAGGAACTCTCCCGCCGCATCGCGGAAGGACGCACCCAGCAGGAATCCCTCGGGAGGGCACGGGCCCTGCTGTCGGCCCTGCGCGTGGACGAGGCCCTCGCCGCCCTTCAGGACGTGGACGCCCGGGGCCCCTGTGCCGGAGAGCGCGCGGAGCTCTCCTCGGCCCTCGAAAAAGCCAGGGGAGAGGCCGACCTCGTGGGGAGGGCAAGGACCCTCTTCGACCGGGGACGGGGAGAGGAGGCCCTTGCCGCCCTCCCGGCCGATGCGGCAGGACTTCCTGCCGAGTTGAGACGGGGCATCTCCTCGACCCTGAAGGCCCACCAGTCCGTGCTGGATGCCCTGGATCTCAGGGATGACCTCTCTGCCCTCGAAGGGGTCCGCCGCCTCGGCAGCATGCCCCTGGCCGAGGGGAACTGGTACCGCACCGAGGCCGTCCGGGCCCGGGAGGCCCTGGAGCGCAAGGTCCGCGACATGGCCGAGCAGTGGGTGAGCGAGGGGGTGGCGGCCTTCCGCGAGAAGCGCTATGAGGCGTCCCGCGCATCCTTCGCCAAGGCCGAACGGGCAACCCCCGACCATCCGGTGGCCTCCTTCTACAGGACCCAGTTCGCACGGGAGGGCCAGGAGCTCTACCGCAAAGGCTACATCCTCAGGGCGGTGGACCCGGCGGCGGCCCGGGAGAGCTTCCGTCTGGCCCTGATCTGCCTGCCCCCGGACGACCCCACGGCCGAGAAGGCCCGCAAGGCCCTCGGCGAGTGAACGCGCCCGTCTTCCTGGTCGGCCCCACCGCGTCGGGCAAGTCGGAGGCGGGACTGCTGCTGGCCGAGGCCCTGGGCGAAGGCACCGAGATCCTCTCGATGGACGCCATGGCGGTCTACCGGGGCATGGACGTGGCCACCGCCAAGCCCTCCGCCGAGGCGAGGAGACGCATCCCCCACCACGGGCTGGACCTGGCCTCCCCCTCGGAGGAGTTCCACCTGGGTGCCTTCCTGACGGAAGCACGGCGGGTCCTGTCCGACGCCGAAGCCCGCGGCCGGCGCATCCTTGCCGTGGGCGGGACCGGCTTCTACCTCCACCGTCTGAGGGAGGGCCTCTTCGAGGGGCCGGGGGCGGACTGGGCGCTCAGGGCCGAGATGGAGGACCGTGCGACGAAGGAAGGCCCCCAGGCCCTGCATGCGGAGCTGGCCCGGCTGGATCCAGAGGCGGCGGCCGGCATCCGCCCCGAGGACCTGAGAAGGACCATGCGCTCCCTGGAGGTCTGCCTCAGCACGGGAAGGGCGATGACGGCCTGGAGGCGCGAGGGCACCCGCGGCGGCATCGGCGGCGGCGTCCTGCTGGGCATCCGAAGGCCCGACGGGGACCTGAGACGACGCATCGACGCGCGGGTGGACGCCATGTTCTCGGGAGGCATCGTGGAGGAGACGCGCCGGGTGGCCGCCGCCGGCCTCTCGCACTCGGCCTCCCAGGCCCTGGGGACCAAGGAGGTCCTCGGAATGCTCGAAGGCCGCTGGAACCTGGAGGAGGCCCGGGACCTCGTGCGCCGTCGCACCTGGCAGTTCGCACGCAGACAGAAGACCTGGTTCCGGCGCTTCACGGAGATCCGCTGGGTGGACGCCGGAGAGGACGACAGCCCCGCCGACCTGGCCGGGCACCTGCTCGAACTCCTGAGGGATGCGGAGGTGAAGGTGGCATGATCCTCCTCGCCGTGGACCTGGGAAACTCCGCCGCCAAGCTCGGCCTCTTCCGCGGAAAACGGCTTCTCCGACGCTGGCGCATCCTCCATGGAGCCCCCCTTCCTCATCTTCCTTTTCCGCCGGAGGTCGTCGGGATCTCCTCGGTGAATCCGCCCCAGCTCCGCCGGCTCCTGCCCCGCCTGAGGCGCCTCGGCGTCCCCATCCGGGTCGCGGGCAAGGACCTCCGCATCCCGTGGAAGGCCGTCCGGTCCCGCGGCACGGGAACGGACCGCCTCCTGGCCACCTACGCGGCCTTTCTTCGAGAGATGGGTCCCGTCGCCGTGCTGGATGCGGGGACGGCCCTGACCCTCTCCCTCGTCGACGGCCGGGGTCGATTCCTGGGAGGGGCCATCGCTGCTGGGCCCGCGCTTTCCCTCTCAGCCCTGGCACGGGGCACGGCCCAGCTGCCCCGGCTGGATCGTCCCGGAAAGGCGACGGTCGGAAGGGACACGACCTCAGCCATCCGCTCGGGAACGGCCCTGGCCGCACGCGGCTTCGCCAGGGAAGCGGCGGATCTGGCCAGGAAGACCCTGGGCCGGAAGACCGTGATCTATCTCACCGGAGGCGGCGCGGACATTCTTCAGGGCGCCATCGCCGGGGCGAAGCAGGTGGACGCCCTGGTCCTGGAAGGGATCGCGCGTACCCTACTTCCTTCCCGCTAACTCCTTCTCCGCAGCCTCCCGGGTCGGAAGATCGGCCACGAGCCGCTCCAGCTTGGGCAGGGTCGGGTGGGGGGCGGAGGTCATCGGACCACCCCGCGCGCCGCCGAAGCCCCCGCCGCGGCCGCCACGCCCACCACCGCCTCCGCCGCCGCCTCCGCCTCCGCCTCCGCCTCCAGGAGGAAGTCCGGCTACGGTCTTTTCCCACTCGGCACAGCGCTCCTGATACTCCTTCAGGAGCTCGGCCCTGCGGGCCTTGATCCTCGACTGCTCCAGGACTTCCAGCTTCCTCTTGGCGTCGCACCCCGTGACCTGGATCAGGGCCCAGCGGCGGGCCTTCTCCGTGGCGTCATGGGCGAAGGCCTGGGCCTCGACCTCGTCCGGGAATCCGCCCTTGGCGACAGTGACCGCCGCAAAGTCGGGCTCCGGCTCCAGGTAGTCCTTGCCGCGGTTCTCCTTGTCCTGCTGGAAGGTCGCCTTGGCGAACTCCCACTTCGCGTGCTCGTCCCTGGACTGTTTGAGCAGGGACTCCTTGCGCGCCTTCAGGTCCTTGGCGGAAACGGCCAGGAACTCGACCGAGTCCCCCCGGACCACCTTGAGCACGGAGAAGGTGGATTCCTCCACGGCGTGGAGTGCCGCGGAAGCCAGCAGGAAAGCCCCGAAAACCCAGGAAAATCCACGCATACAGACCCCCTTCATGAAAAAAGAAGCCATGCCAAAAAGATCGGAGAACGCAAACCCCATGCCTTGAATTCTAACACGGAGCCATTGCCCTCAAGACGATTCCTGGAAACGGGTTGCAGATCCTTCCCGGAGGAAACAGGAAGACCCGGGGGTGATGGATTTCCCGGCAGTGGGGGATGCGACGCCCTACAGGTCCCCGAAGAGACCCAGCAGCAGGCCCCCCGCCCCACCCAGGAAGGCCAGGACGGAGGCAGCGGTCCAGCAGGGTGGATCGACATGCTCCGCGCCCTCCGGCGCCGGCTGGAGGAACATGGCCAGGATGGGCTTGAGGTAATAGGCCAGGGCCACGACGCTGTTGAGCACGGCGGCCACGACCAGGACCTCCAGCCCCCGAGCCCAGGCCGCCGAGAACAGCATGACCTTGGCCACGAAACCCGCCGTCGGCGGAAAGCCGGCCAGGCCGAGCAGGCAGGCCGCCAGCATGAGGGACATCACCGGGCGGCGGCGGCCCAGGCCCCGCATCCGGGAGATCTCGAGACCTCCCGTGGCAGGGTCCTCGAGGGCCGAGGCGGCCGCGAAGGCGCCCACGGTCAGCAGGGCGTAGGAGGCCAGGTAGAACAGCAGCGGGCCGACCGGATCCTGGCGGCGGATGCCCGCCAGTCCCACCAGGAGATAACCGGAATGGGCGACGGCGGAATAGGCCAGCAGGCGTTTGAGACCGGTCTGGGCCAGGCCGGCGAGGTTGGCGAAGGTCATGGTGGCCAGGGCGGCCAGCACCAGGAGGGAGGTCCCCGCCGGCAGGCCGGGAAGGCTCAGCATCGCGAAGCGGGCCATCAGGGCGAAGGCGGCGGCCTTGACCGATGCGGCCAGGAAGGCCGTGGCCGGGGACGGGGCGCCGGCATAGACGTCCGGCACCCAACTGTGGAAGGGAACAAGGCCCGCCTTGAAGGCCAGGGCGGCCAGCAGGAGGCCCGCCGCCAGGGTCCCCAGCGGGCCTGAAAGGCTTCCCGCCCCGATCCGGGTGCTTCCCGTGGCTCCGTAGTGGCAGGCCGCCCCGTACAGGAGCAGGCCCGTGGCCACCGCCCCGGGCAGGAAATACTTGAGCGCAGCCTCGGCGGAGGACGCCCGGCGGGCATCGTAGCCGGCCAGGGCATAAAGACAGAGCGAGGCGGACTCCAGGGCAAGCGCGGCGGTCAGCCACTCCCGTGCGCAGGACATGACCACGAGCCCCATGGCCGCCAGCAGCAGCAGGAGGGTGAAGTCCGCCGAATGCAGGCCTCGACGTTCCGCATGGGCCGGCAGGAGAAGGACGGCGGCCAGGGCACCGGCGAGCACCACCCCGGAAGCCCCCGCCGCCAGGGCGTCCCAGACCAGGATGCCTCCGAAGGCTTCCGCACGACGGGACGAAAGGAGAAGCACCAGCAGCAGGGAGGATCCCAGGGCCGCGCCGGCAAGCCAAGGCACCGCGCGGTCCACATCCCGGCCCAACCAGCGCGCGGCCACGAGCAGGACCAGGGCCGCGGCGAGCAGGGGGGCCAGCGGGGTCAGTACCGCCCAGTCCATCATTGGAACAGCCCTCCCGACAGGCAGGCCTCGAGCGGGGCCATCAGGAAGCGGGGCGCCAGGCCCAGGAACACGGCCAGGAGGAGAAGCGGAGCCAGGACCAGGATCTCTCTCAGACGCAGGTCGGGGAAGTTGTTGTCGGGACAGCGAACGGCCCCGAACGCGATGCGCTGGTAGGCCCTCAGCAGATAGGCTGCGCCCAGGACGACCCCGAGGACCGCCCCGAGCGCCCAGAGCGGTCGGGCCTTCCAGGCCGCGGCCAGCACCGGGAGCTCCCCGGAGAAGCCGCAGAGCCCGGGCACCCCGGCGGAGGCGAAGGCGATGAACCCGAGGGCCGCCGCGAAGCGGGGGGCCTTCGTGGCCAGCCCGGAGAAGTCGCCCAGGCGCCGGCTGTGGGAACGCTCGTAGAGCATGCCGACCAGGAAGAACAGGGCTCCCGTGGTCACCGCATGGCTGAGCATCAGGAAGGAGGCCCCCGCCGCCCCGGTCAGGCGCAGGGTACAGATCCCCAGCATGCAGTAGCCGAGGTGGCTGACGCTGGAATACGCCACGAGCTTCTTCAGGTCGTCCTGGGCCAGGGCCATGAGGGCCCCGTAGAGGATCCCGGCCACGGCCAGCCCCCCCAGCCAGGGCGCTGCCGCAGCGGCGGCGGCAGGGAAGAGCGGAAAGGCGATGCGCAGGAAGCCGTAGACGCCCATTTTCAGCAGGACCCCGGCCAGGAGCACCGAACCGCCGGTCGGGGCCTCCACGTGGGCCTGGGGAAGCCAGGTGTGCAGGGGGAAGAGCGGGACCTTGATCGCGAACGCCAGCGCGAACGCCGCGAAGGCCCAGTATTCAAGGCGCCCCGGCAGAGGCTGCGACGCCTGCAAGACGTCGAGCGAGAATTCCCAATGCCCTCCGCGGCGGGCTGCGGCTAGGATGGCGGCCAGCATCAGAAGGCTGCCGACGGCGGTGTAGATCACGAATTTTGTCGCGGCCGCCAGGCGCCCGGGGCCCCCGTGGATCCCGATCAGGAAATACATGGGGATGAGGACGGCCTCCCAGAACACGTAGAAACAGAGCAGGTCCCTGGACGCGAAGGTGCCCGCCAGGGCCGCCATCAGCACCAGGACCCAGGCGTGGAAGCCTGCGACCCGGTCCTTCACCTGGGTCCAGGACCCCAACACGACCAGGACGGTCAGAAGGGCTGCAGCCCCGATCAAGGACAGGGAAAGGGCGTCCACGGCCACGTGATAGGAGGCGCCGACGGAAGGCAGCCAGGGAAGCGTCCCTGAGAACGCCCAGCCGGAATGCGGGAGGGCCCTCCAGAGGGCGAACACGGTGAGGCATTCCATCCCGGAGAAGAACAGGGCCAGGAGCCGGACCGCTGTGTTGCGTCCGGGAAGAAGGGAGACCGCCAGGGCCCCGGCCAGGGGGCAGAGGATGAGGAAGGAGACCGGATCCAGCCAGGCCATGCTTGCCGACATCACGGAAGCCCCGGCACGTGCAGAAGCCACAGGACGAGGAGGACCCCGACCAGGAGAAGGGCGACCGAGGTGGCGACCAGGCCGCCCTGGACCCGCCGAGCGGCGGCGCCCAGGCCACGGATCGCCAGGGCCGGGGCCTCCACCATCAGCCCGTCGATGAGAACGCGGTCCATCCAGAACCAGAGGGCTTGAGAGCCCTTCCGGATCGGCCCCAGGATCGCCGCCTCGTAGGCCACGTCCAGGGTCGCGCAGGGCGCGCCGTCCAGGGGGGCGGCGGCGAAGTAGCGTTTCCAGGCGAAGAGGATGCCCGCGGCGGCGGCGGCGATCGCGAGGCCCATGGCGAGATGCTCTCCCACCAGGGGATCATGCCCGTGCGGGGCAGGCAGACCCAGCCACCGCATCAGGGGATGATCCATCAGACCCCCCGCTGCCGCCAGGATGGCCAGCACGACCAGGGGAATGGTCATGGCGGGCGGGGACTCGTGCAGGTGGGCGCGGGCATGGGCATCGAGGCGATCCGTGGACCAGAACGCGAGGAGGTAGAGCCGGGTCATGTAGAAGGCCGTCAGGGCCGCCCCGGCCAGGCCGACGGCCCAGAGCGCAGGATGGCCGGCCTCCAGCACCCCGGTGAGGATGGCTTCCTTGCTGAAGAAGCCCGAGAACGGGGGAACCCCGCAGAGGGCCGCCACGGAGACGGCGAAGGTCGCGTGGGTCCAGGGCAGGGCCTTGCGCAGCCCCCCCATCCGCCCCAGGTCCTGGATCCCGCCCAGGGCGTGGATCACCGAGCCGGCGCCCAGGAAGAGGCAGGCCTTGAAGAAGGCGTGGGTGAGCAGGTGGAACATGGCCGCGCCGAAGGCTCCGGATCCGCAGGCCAGGACCAAGTAGCCGAGCTGGCTGATGGTGGAGTAGGCCAGGACCTTCTTGATGTCGCTCTGGCGGCAGGCGTAGATCGCCCCGACCAGGAGGGTGGCCGCCCCGACCGCCGAGACCGCGTCCATGGCGGGAGGACAGTGGAGATAGACCGCCGAGAGCCTGCAGAGCAGGTAGACGCCGGCCGTCACCATGGTGGCCGCATGGATCAGGGCGCTCACCGGCGTGGGTCCGGCCATGGCGTCGGGCAGCCACACGTAGAGCGGCACCTGGGCCGACTTGCCCGCCACGCCCACGAGAAGACCGAAGGTCCCGACGAGAAGCGCCGTTGTGCCCAACACGCCGGCCCCGGCCGCCAGGTTGATTCCGGTGAATGAAAGGGTCCCCGTCGCGGCCCAGAGGGCCAGCATCCCGATCACGAAACCCGCATCCCCGACCCGGTTCGTGAGGAAGGCCTTGAGGCCCGCCGCGGCATTCTCCGGCTTCTCGAACCAGAAGCCGATCAGGAGGTAGGAGCAGAGGCCCACGCCCTCCCAGCCCAGGAAGCAGAGGGCCAGGTTGTCGGCCAGGACCAGGACCAGCATCATCGCCACGAAGAGGTTGAGCCAGGCGAAGTAACGCGGCTGGCAGGCGTCCTCGGCCATGTAGGCTGCCGAATAGAGGTGGATGAGGAATCCAACGCCGGTGACCAGGCAGATCATCACGGCCGAAAGGGGATCGAGGGCCAGGGCCAGGCGGGCCGAGAAGTCCCCGGCCTGGATCCAGGGCCCCAGGTCGGAGGTCAGGAGACGGCCGGGCTGGGAGGCCAGGAGATGGGTCAATGCCCCGGAGAGCACGGCGGCCGCGCCGACCGAGGCGCAGGCCAGCACGGCCGGGCCCCTGCGAGGCAGGAGGCGGCCGACGAGGAGGTTGAGGAGGAAGCCGAAGAACGGCAGGGCCGGAACCAGCCAAAGCGATGGCGTGTGCATGGAGACGGGCGGGATGATAGCGGAGGGCGGCGGCGGCTACAACGCCGCGGCGGGGATCGCGGGGTCCGTCAGGACCTCAGGCCCTCGGACCCAGGCGTCGAGACGCTCCCGGACCTTCCGCATCGTCTCTTCCAGGGAGCCCGCGATGTCCTCGGACAGGGAGCCGAGCAGGCTTCTGGCCTGGGAGTACCCGCTTTCCACGGCCTTCCCGATCAGGTCCCGGTAGGCCGACCGGTCGGAGGGCATGCTCGCGAGTCCGAAGCCCGTCACGGCGAAGTTCGCGATACGTTCCGCCACCTTGTCGGGGGTCCATTCCGCCTTCAGCTTCTCGAGCAGGCCCTTGGCCGCCTCGGGATCCCCCGCCACCGTCAGGGTCATGTCGAAGGTCTGGGCGTAGATCTCGGTCCTGGAATACTCCGTGCCCTCAAACTCGGTGCGGATGGCGTGCATGGACCGGTAGTGGAATTCCATGATCGCGACGGCCTTGTGGTCCTTCGCAAGGCTCCCGGCCAGGGCGGAGAGGTCCAGGGAGTCCCTCCCCCGCATGCCTTCGGGATCGACACCGCCGGCCTCGGGCCAGGACAGCTTGCCCTGAAGGGAGGAAAGGAGGCTCGAATCCGTTGTGCTTGTGATCTGCATGGGGGTCATTCCCTTTATCGTCCTGGGTAGGCCCCCTCAGCACAGCGATTGTCGAGAATAGTTAGAGTGCCGCGACAGGCCGGGTCTACAGGGGGGCGTTGAGACCCTCGGGGACCGGCGGCGCATCGGCAGCGAAGGAGTTCATCTTGTCGATCACCTTGAGCCGGGTCTCCTCCAGGCCGGAGGCCACCTCCCCGGAGACGTTCCCCAGAAGGGTGCGGGCCTGGGCATACCCCTTCTCCATCAGTGAGACGACCAGATCCCGGAAGTCCGAGGGGGCCTGGGGAAGATCCTTGCGGCCGAAGCTCTTGAGCGCAAACCCCGTGATCCGGTCCGCCACCTTGGCCGGAGTCCACCTCTCCTCCAGATTCGCGACCAGGGCGGCCGCCGCTTCGGGATCCCCTACGAGGGTCATGTTCATCTCGAAGGATTGGGCCATGACCTCGGTTCGGGACACCTGTCCCCCAGAGAAGGACTGGGACACGATGTTGATGGACTGATACGTGAACTCGAAGAGAGCCATGGCTTTATGATCGCCGGCGAGATTTTTCGCTAGACTGGTGAGATCCAGGGAATCCGCAGGATTGCTTTCCGCCTGCTTCCAGGAGGAGAGGCCATCCCCAGCCTGAGGCAGGGTCGGCAGGGAAGGCGCCGTCGCCAAGGAATCGATCGAGGGGATCTTCATCAGCACCTCTCACATCGTCCCAGGGAGGGCCGATCTTCAATCCCAATAACCGATTCTCAAGCCCCAGGACCCCTTCCTTACAATAGGAGTGGCACAAGCCAGAATCGATCCGGATCTGCATGCATGCCACATTCAATTAACAATTTGTAACTATATTGTGTTATAGTGTTTATATTGTTTTGTTGATAACTTTATTGATCTAATAATATTTCGGAGCATGTTTGAAATGCTCCCGATTAAAGTCGCGGCAACATGCCATTACAGCCTGTAGATTCCATGCTTCCTGGCATAGGCAAGGACCCTTGAAATCCCCCCTTCCGGAGGATGATGTTCCCCGGCCAAGGCCATGCGCAGGGCCGAAGCTGAAATCGATCTGAGGGGCATGGACAATTTTTGGACATGCTTTGGAAATGGCGATCCAGGCCTGGCGAAGACGGCCAGGTGAGCTAGGCGCCGGATGCCGGCGGGATCCCGCCATCGACGGAATTCCTTGAAGGCATCCGAGCCCATCAGCAGGAAGAGCTCAGCCCTGGGAAAGCGGCGGTGCAGGACCTTCAGGGTATCGATCGTATAGGAAGGCCCTGATCGCCTCAGCTCCTGGGTCCCGATCCTGAGCCAGGGCAATCCCCGGACGGCAATCCTCAGCATGGCCAGCCGGTGCCTGGGAGGAGCGGGACGGCGGGGCTTGAGCGGGGAGATCCTTGCGGGAATCAGCAGGACCCGGTCGAGCTTCAACTCCCGTCGGGCGGCACGGGCCATGGCCAGATGGGCGCCATGGACGGGATCGAAGGTCCCGCCAAGAATCCCGATCCTCAGGATGTTCGCCTCAGCCCCTCTACCGGTATCCGGACAGGATCTCTTCCAACACGGCCTTGGAGGGCCTCGTCTCCGCCTCGGTCAGGGACCAGAGGGGCTTGTCCACCATGTTCGCGATGGCGTTCAGGTCGGCCTTCTTGGGATCCACGTAGAGCAACCCGGTCAGCAGGACCCCGGCATGACGGGCCTCCTCCAACGCGCTCATGGCCGCCACCTTGTCCGTGGGATCGTAATCCCTGTCGATCTTCTTCAGGATGATGCGGCCCCCGTCCGGAAGGTCCACCACCTTCGTCGTGCCGGCGTCGTAGTCCACCACGATCTCGGGCTGGGGCTCCACGTAGTCGATGGCATGGAGGGGCTTGTCGTGATCCTTCACGTAGGCGTAGGACTTGGTCGAGCCCTCGTGGTTGTTGAAGGTGATGCAGGGGGAGATCACGTCGATCAGGGCCAGGCCCCGGTGGGCGGTGCCGGCCTTCAGGAGAGGCACCAGCTGCTTGGCGTCCCCCGAGAAGGAGCGGGCCACGAAGCCGCAGTCCAGGGTCATGGCCAGCTCGCAACAGTCGATGAGCTCGAAGGGGTTGGCGGCACCGCCCTTCTTCTTGGAACCCTGGTCGGCGGTGGCGGAGAACTGCCCCTTGGTGAGGCCATACACGCCGTTGTCCTCGATGAGATACAGCATGTCCACGTTGCGGCGGACCAGGTGGCAGAACTGCCCCATCCCGATGGAGGCCGTGTCGCCGTCCCCGCTGACGCCCACGCAGGTCAGGCCGCTGTTGGCCAGCTTGGCCCCCGTGGCGATGGAAGGCATGCGGCCGTGCACGGCGTTGAAGCCGTGGGACTTGCCCAGGAAGTAGGCCGGGGTCTTGGAGGAGCATCCGATGCCGCTCAGCTTGGCGACCTTGTAAGGGTTGACCCCGGACTCGAAGAGGGCCCGGATGAGGTTGGTCGTGATGGAGTCGTGCCCGCAGCCGGCGCAAAGGGTGGACACGCCGCCCTTGTAGACGTCGCGGGTGAATCCGAGGCGGTTGGTGGCGGCAGGAGGGGGTGCGGCGGCTGTCATCGTGGGATCTCCTTGGTGACTTCCTGCTGTTTCCTGTCTAGTCCATGCCTTCGTGGTGCTGGGCGGCGGAGGCCTTGGATGCTGCGGCCTTCGACTTCATCCCTTCCTGCTCCAGCACGGCGTCGGAGAGGGAACGGGCATCCACGGGCAGCCCGTTGTAGTGCCGGACCGAACGGAGCTTCGCGGAGAGCTCCGAGCCGACCTCCAGACGGATCAGGTCGAACATCTGGCCGTCCCGGTTCTGCTCGATGACGTAAATGCGTTTGTGGGCCTTGAGGAACTCGGCCAGGTGCGTCGTGAAGGGGAAGGCCCTCAGGCGGTAGTAGGAGGGCTTGAGGCCTGCGGCGTCGAGCTGGTCGCGGCACTCGCGCATGCAGAGGTCGGTGGAACCGAAGGCCAGGAGGCCCACCTCGGCGCCGGGCACCGCCTGGATCTCGGGCTGAGGCACCAGGGTCCTCGCCGTGTCGAACTTGCGCTTGAGACGGTCCATGACCCGCACGTAGTCCTGGGCCTTCTCGGTGTAGCCGGCGGCCTCGTTATGTCCGCTGCCCCGGGTGAAGTAGGCGGCCAGGGGGTGCTCGGTGCCGGGAAGCGTGCGGTAGGGGATGGCGTCCCCGTCCACATCGCGGTAGCGCTCGAACTTCCCGAGCTTCTGGAGCTGCTCGGCGTTGAGGACCTTGCCCCGGTCGAAGGCCTTGTCCACGTAAGGGAAGGGGTCCGTCATCCAGAGGTTCATGCCCATGTCCAGGTCGGTCATCACGAAGACCGGGGTCTGGAGCCGTTCGGCCAGGTCGAAGGCCTCCTGGCTCATGGTGAAGCACTCCCCCATGCTGGCCGGGAAGATCATCGGGTGGCAGGTATCGCCGTGGGAAAGATGGGAGACCTCACGGATGTCTCCCTGCATGGTGCGGGTCGGAAGCCCGGTGCTCGGGCCGACGCGTTGGACGTCGAACAGGACTGCGGGGATCTCGGCGTAGTAGCCCAGCCCGGCGAACTCGGCCATGAGGGAGATGCCGGGGCCTGCCGTGGAGGTCATGGCCCGGGCGCCCGCCCAGCCGGCCCCCAGGACGATGCCGATGGAGGCCAGCTCGTCCTCGGCCTGGACCACCGCGTAGGTGGCCTTGCCGTCGGCGGTGTGGCGATGCTCCTTGGCGAAGTCGATGAAATTCTCGACCAGGCTCGAGGAGGGTGTGATCGGATACCAGGCCACCACGGTGCACCCGGCGAACATCGAGCCCAGCGCGCAGGCGGCGTTGCCCTCGATCAGGAGCTTGCCCTGGGTCTTGTTCATCTTCTCGATGAAGAAGGGGTCCTGCTTCTTCAGGTTCTCCTTGGCCCACTTCATCCCCACCTGGATGGCGCTCAGGTTGGGCTCGATGGCCTTGGTCTTGCCGGAGAACTGGTCGGTGACGACCTGCCGGGTGACCTCGAAATCCAGGCCCAACAGCTCGATGAGGATCCCGACGTAGAGCATGTTGGTCAGGAGCTTGCGCAGGCGGGCGTCCGGGATCTGCTTCTCGGCCAGTTCGTCGAAGGGCACCGCGTAGCGGATCACGCCGGGGCGGTCCCAGCCGGCAGGGAACTTGTAGGAGGCCTCATGGAGGAGGACCCCCCCGTCCTGGACGGCGTTGACGTCCTCGGCAAAGGTCATCTCGTTGAGGCAGACCAGGATGTCGATCTCCTTCTTGCGTGCGACGTAGCCGTCCTTGCTGGCCCGGACCGTGTACCAGGTCGGAAGGCCGGCGATGTTGGAGGGGAAGAGGTTCTTGGCCCCGACGGGGATCCCCATCCGGAACAGCGTCTTGGAGAGGACGATGTTGGAGGTCTGGGACCCGGAGCCGTTCACCGTGGCCACCTGGATCGACACGTCGTTGACGATGCGCTTGGCGCTCATGGCTCTCCTCTGAAGGGGAAGGGCGGTATCCTAAGGATCGCTGGGGGGGCCGGCAAGGCCGATCCGCGCCAGGACCACCCCCTGGCGTTCCAGGACCGGGCCGGGCCCCACGCGGAAGGCCTTCAGGTCCGGCGGGGAGAGCATGCTGCGGCGGCCGGAGAGCAGAAGAACGCCCTCCCCCGGCCGGGTCCCCTCCGGAAGCCAACCCGTCGCGCAGAGAAAGGCGGCGTAGTCCTCTGACATCGGGGCCGTACGGATGTCGAGGGGGCCGGGAGGAAGGGCCTTCAGGAGCCCCGGGGTCAGGGCGTCGCCCCAGTAGGTAGTCTCCATCCCGATCCGCTCCGCCCCCTTCAGGCCTCCCACGACGGGGGAATAGTAGGAAAGCAGACAGGGATCCAGGCTCCACAGCTCCAGGAGGATGGGAAGGGCGACGAGGGCGGGCAGCGCGACCCTCCAGCGCCTCATCCTCTCCAGAGCCAGGTCCAGCCCTCTTCCGGCCAGAAGGGCCAGGAAAGGGAAGGCCGAAAGGAAAAGTCGGACCCCGTCATAGCGCGGCACTCCGGGAAGGGAGGCCAGGCCCAGGGTGAAGGTCAGATGGAGGGCGATCCAGCCGCCGCCGGTCTCCTTGCGTTTCAGGAGGCCCCCCGCCCCGAACAGGGAGGCGAGCAGGAGGGCAGGCGGCAGGGTGATCGCCGTCATCACCAGGGGGAAGTGCCAGGGCGGATAGGCGTGGTCGTAGATCTTCCCGAAGTAGAGCGTGGGCACGATCCAGCGGGCGGACTTGTCCAGGAGATAGGCCTCGAGCCTGTGGCCGGTGTCCACCCAGAGCCAGGGCCAGCCGATGAAGAAGATCCCGCACCCGATCCCGACGGCCGCCAGGCCCTGGAGAAGGTTCAGGTCCTTCTTCATCAGACCCCAGGCCAGCAGCGGCGCGATCAGGAAGATCCCGTTCACCTTGGTCAGGAGGGCCAGGCCCCAGACGAGGCCGAGCAGGACGCTCCCCTTCCAGCCTTTCAGGCCTTTGAGGGACAACGCCGCGGCCAGCATCCAGACGAGGGCCATGGGCAGGTCCAGCTCGGCCAGGTGGGCGTGGGCCAGGACCCGGGGCATGAGGACCAGGCTCAGACCTGCCATCAGTCCGGCCTTCGCCCCGAACAGCCTCCCTCCCGTCCAGGCGGTCAGCCAGGCCAGGGCCGCGAAGAGGAGGCCGGAGACGGCCCGGGCCGGGACCAGGGGGCCGAGATCGGGAATGGCGTGGAGGGCGGCGCCGTAGAGGAGCTTGGCCACCGGCGGATGCTCATGGTTGATGCCCCAGGCGGGGGTGATGGGGCCGCTGGGGGTGCCCATCCAGCCGACGTAGGAGTAGCCGGAGACGCAGTAGACGGGCTCGTCCCAGGTGAGGCCGGGGGCGGAGCCGAGGAGGACGGCCAGGAGGGCGGCGAGGGCGGGGAGGCCCAGACAGAGTCTTTTCCAGGAGGATTCGCTCATGGCCTCCCTCGCGGAAGTTCTGCGAGGGGCTCGTTCGGAGTGTGCAGCTTCCAGCTCTGGATCAGGACGAATCGGATCATGCCAGGAGGGAACCGTTGCATGCCGAGCAAGCCGTCAGGAGAACGGTAGATCTCTCTTTGCATCGGTGCCAGGAAACCCCATTGCACCGTCACCAATGCAACCAGGAAGAGGACAGGAAGGAGCAGGCTGATCCACCGCAGAAAGCGTGGGGTATTCTTAAGCGTCAGCCAGAGTGCGTAAGGGACTACAGACAAGACAGGCCAGACCAGGATGCCTGTCCTGGAACAGAGTAAGGATCGGCACTCGATCGTAATCAGCGTCGGAAAATTTACATCTCCGATATCACACAAATCCATCCAGCGATACCAATACCCTCCCGCATTCACCACGAGGTAGAGCAGGGGAATCAGCGGCAACCACGCCAGCACCCAGAGACGCAGGGCCCGCTGACGGTCCTCCTTCACGGCATCCTGAACTTTGGCTCGCCCTCGGACAGCCCCCAGGCGAGGCCGGGTGGTGTGCCCAGGAGGGCGGCCGAGGCGACGATGCAGGGGGCAAGGCGGGACAAAAATCTCATTCGACTTGGAACACGAGGGGAACATCAGTCCGTGTCTTGGGAAAACTCGCGTGGGGCTTCCAACTCTGGACCCGCACGCAATGCAACACTTGCCGGTTGAGAGGCGTCATGCCCTCCTTACAGCGCTCCATGTACTCGAATGGAGCAAAGAAAGAAGCTTGGGTGCGAAACAAAATAACCACAAACCCGCAAACAACAAGGCCAGCGACTACACGCCTCGCCCACCGCAAAGGGGGGATACATTTCCAAAGACCGTAGGGCACCGCCAACAGGCCGGGCCAAGCCAGGACTCCCCACATGGAAACAAGAATTGCGCGCAGATTAAATGCGACTAAACGCTCAAAATGGTACTCACAAAAATACAAGTTCGTGTTCGTGAGATCCACCATGCCCAGCACACGAGATACAGCAAGGAAGTACCCGCCGCCATTAAGCACCAAGTAAAGGTACGGAACCAGAAACCACCAAGCCGCGACCCACAGGCGGCGATCCAGCTGTTCCTCTTTCTCGCTCTCAGCCATCACAGGATGGTGTACTTCGGCCCGCCGCCTCCCTCCGGCGGCACCCAGGTGATGTTGCCGAAGGGGTCGCGGATGTCGCAGGTCTTGCAGTGCACGCAGTTCGAGGCGTTCAGTTTGATCGGCCCCTTCCAGCCCTCCCCGGGCGTCTTCTCCTTCTCGTAGACCGCCGCCGGGCAAAAGGACTCGCAGGGCGCCGAGCCGCCGAAGGTCTTCAGGCACATCAGGCAGGTGTCCGCCGAGCGGATGAGGAGATGCGGGGGCTGGTCCTCCTCGTGCGTCGTGCCCGAGTGGAAGACGTCGTCGACTTTGGAAAACGTCAGCTTGCCGTCATAGGCCATCGTGCGCGGGCCAGGACCGGGCCGGGCATGGGCGTGGTCGGGAGAGGACAGGAGACGGTTCCCCCCGAGAGGATCCAGCCCGGCCAAAAAGTTCTGGGCCCCCGCACGCGCCATACCCAGCCACATCGGGCCCTCGAAGGCCGCATGGAAGTTGCGCGACGACCACATCTCCTCCCTGGCCCAGGACTTCTCGAAAGCCTCCGGATAGGCGCGCAGGATCTTCTCCGAGGCATCCCCTTTGAGCAGGGCCTGGAAGGCGGCTTCGGCCGCCAGCATGCCCGACTTGATGGCCAGATGGATGCCCTTGAGGCGAGGCGCATTCACCATCTCGGCGCTGTCCCCGATCAGCATCACGCCGTCGGCCGCCAGCCGGGGGATGGAGAAGTAGCCGCCTTCGGGCACGGCCTTGGCCCCGTACTGAAGGAGCTTGGCGCCTTCCAGGATCCTTCGGACGTAGGGGTGGGTTTTAAGCCTCTGAAGATCCTGGTGGGGATCGCAGAAGGGATCCGCGGTGTTCAGCCAGGTCACGAAGCCCACGACCAGGCGGCGGTTCGCCATCCCATACAGGAAAGACCCGCCCATGGTCCCCCCGGAGAGCGGGAATCCCATGGTGTGAAGGACCTTGCCCTCGAAACGGTCGTCCGCAAGCTCCCAGACCTCCTTCACGCCCGTCCCATAGGCCGGAGGATTGCGGCCCTCGTCCAGGGAAAGCTTCGCGCGCAGGGCCTTGGTCAGGGTGCCGCGAGGGCCTTCTCCCAACACGGTCACCTTGGCCTTGAGGTCGATCCCGGGCTCGAAATTCCCCTTGGGCTTGCCGTGCTTGTCGAGGCCCTTGTCCCCGGTGCGGACGCCGACCACCTTATCCCCTTCGTACAGGAGTTCGCGGCCGGAGAAGCCCGTGAAGAGGCTGACCTCGCGGGCTTCCACCTTCCGCCCCAGCCAACGGCAGAGTTCGGACAGGGACACGATGACGTTGCCGTGATTCTGCATCGGGGGCGGGATCACCGGCAGGCGGACATAGGTGCCTTCGGTCAGGAAGAGGACCTCCTCTTCCGACACGTCCGCCTGGACCGGGCATCCCTGAGCGCGCCAGTCCGGCATCAGCTCGGTGAGGCCCCGGGGGTCCATCACGGCCCCCGAGAAACCGAGGTTGCCGACCTCGGCGCCCTTCTCGATGATGGCGATCTGGGGGGAAAGCAGGGTCACGCCCGGCCTGGCGTTGTGGGCCTTCACGAGGCCGGTGAGATGGTAGGCCGAGGCCAGGGAGGCCGGGCCGGCCCCCACCAGCAGGACGTCGACCTCCAACGTCTCGCGTTCGCTCATGGCCGCGGAGGATACCCCCCTGCCCCGAGGGATCTCAAGCGCCAACAACCCTCCTGAGGCCCCGGCTCACTCCCCATCCCGCCAGGACAGCAGGCCCGGGCCCGGGGCCGAGTAGACCAGGGTGAGGTCGTCCAGGACGGGCCCGTCCACGATGGAGGACGGATCGGCGCCGGAGCGGCGGAAGACGGCGCGCAGCCGGAACGCCTGGGGGACCGGACGGCCGCCCAGAAACCAGGACTGGCGGGCGGCGGGCCAGACCCCACCCCCGGTGGAACGGCTGTCGGCGGCCCCCCAGAGGTAGGCGGATCCGGAGGCGTCCGCCAACTCGATCTCCGCAAACTCCCTGAACATGCCGAAGGGGCGGTACCAGGTCCAGTCGACCTGCCTGAGACGGGCGCCGGAAGGCAGCCGGATGGGAGCACTGGTCCAGGCAGCTGCCTTGTTGGCGGCCGCAGGCGCGTCCAGGCCCAGATAGGCCGACTCCCGGTAGTACCGGCCTTCCTGGTAGCGGCCCCAGCAGAGGCGGGAGGCCGCCAGGAGGCTCCCGGGCGGCACCCCTGGCACACCGCCCGGAGGGGCTCCCCCGAAGTCGTAGGCGGCGAACTCGTCGAAGGTCGCATCCGCCCCCCCTCCGATGTTGCTGTACAGGTTGCGCTCGATGCGGTTCCCGGTCTGCGGGGGAAGGCGGAGCCACTGGCGGCCAAGACAGATCTGGTGAGGGACGCCCGTCCCGGAGACCACGTCGTCCAAGGTGAGATCCTTGGCCTCTACCGCATTGTTCGTGGTCGTGCCGTTCTGGGTCTCGTAGCCGTCCGGGTTGCCCACGGCCCCGTCGACCCAGACATGCACCAGGTCGGTCGTGTTCGGGCATCGGAAATCCCACCAGACGCCCCAGCAGGTCCAGCGGTGGGCCTGGACCGCGCCGGTCCTGCTGGCGCGGTGCTCCCGGTTGGTGTCCTCCCCCGCGACCGGGGGGAAGTGGCCGATCTCGAACATGCAGGTCCTCAACCCGGTGGTCCCCCACGACGCCGGGGGAAGGCCCGGGGCGCCGGAGCTGTTCATCTCCCCGACGAAGAAGAACTGGTCGGTGCGCGCCTGATCGAAGTTGGTCGCTTGCACGTACTGGCGCCCACGCCAGGCAGTGGATCCATCCCCGAGATAACTGTAGTTGGGCTTCACCCAGAAGGACAGGCAGCCGTGGAATCCGTCCAGATTGCCCTGGTCAAGGTAGGCCGGGGACCGCCGCAACTCCGAATAGGCCCCGTCGGGATAGAGCGTGCTCGGGGTGGCCGGGTCCAGGAGGCTCCGGTCCAGCCCTGAGGTCGGCAGCAGAGCCGCGTCCCGCTGCACGGCGTCCTTCCCGGCCCCTCCCGTCCAGGAGTCCAGGTCCATGCCGTCGTCGAAGCGGGCCAACATCCTCATCTGTGCCAGTGGCGGCGGCGGAACACCGGTGTTAGCGGAATACAGGGCCCCGTCGGCGGCCTCCAGGGTGGCCAGTTGGAGGCTTCCGTCGTAGTCCGCGGGCAGGATGCCCAATCCGCCCCCCAGGCGGGTGTCCCGATAGGGTTCGGGATAGCTCTGCAGGGAGGCCCCGGGGGCGGCGGCGCTCCCGTCCATCCAGGTCCCGGGATACTTCGCACTCAGGTCGAGCCGGTGCCCCCAGCACTTCCCCAGGCCGCGGTTGGGGGTGAGGAAGGCCCCGGCGCCGGGGCAGCGGAAGTCCCCTTCGTCCCCGGCCGTGTCCAGGTCCCCCAGATCCTCGCAGACGAACTCCTTCTGGGTCGTCAGGCGGCTGGTCCGGACCCCCGGCAGGGTGGCCGTCAGCACCCGCTCGGCCAGGATCCCTCCTCCCCCGGCGGCGCCCGTCACCCGGCCCGCGCTGGAGACCTCGAAGCTCCCGGAGGGCTCCAGGCTGAACTCGGTGGACCCCTGCAGGAAGTCCGACTTGTCCACCGGCCTCCAGATCGACCTGTTGGGATTGAACTTGTTGAGGTCGCTGTTGGGGTTGAAGTTCGACTTGAGGAGGCTGCATTTGGCCTCGACCATGCCGGCATTGCCCGTCATGTAGGGGCCCATGCCGTCCATCCATCCGTTCCACTGCTCCCAGGTGTCCATGGCGGCGGCGGGAGAGGTATAGATCCAGTTGACGACACTGTTCATCTCGGATCCCGGGGCCCAGTCCAGGGGAATCTCGGCGACGCGCAGGGTGCCGACCTTGTCGTTGCCCGGAAGATCCATCCCCCCCTTGGCGGTGCTTTCGTCCAGATACAGGCCCTTGAGGCCCCCGATCAGGGCGGTCAGGACGGGGCGCCGGGTCCGGGCCCAGGCCAGACGGACGGGGGCACGTCCCACCACGCGCCCCCCGATCCGCTCGAAGTCCGGGATCCCCCGGGGTGGCGGCGCGACCGCACCCCAGTACCGACCCAGCTTGATGTCCCCCCAGCTCTGGACCGCCCGGTCGACATAGGCGACACGGGCAGTGGAGCGGATCACCTTGAGGTCCGGACGGCCCGTCAGGGACAGGTAGGGCTTCAGGACGTCCAGCTTGGCCTGGCTCCCGCCCAAGGCCAGGTCCCTCACCTGGACGAAGTCCTGCCAGCCCAGGGCGGGGCGCTGGTCGACCAGACGCTCCCCGTCGATCCGGCCCACGGGGTTTCCGTCCGCGGCACCGGCTTCCCGGTCGAGGGCCTCGGCCAGGATGCCCAGCATGCGCCGCAGGTCCGTATTGACGTCCGAGACCGCGGCGGGGTTCGAGACCACGGCCGGATCCCCCCCGTTGAGGAAGAACCCGTCGTCCGGGATCACCTTGAGGGCATAGGCGCCTTCGGGCGACGGGACCGGCCCGGAGAGAGACCCGCTGTAGCCTCGAGGACGGCCCGCCACAGGCTGCCAGGCGGAAAGGACGGGAAGCGCCGGAAGGGCCCGGGCGAAGAACGACGGCCTCAGGGCGAGGCGGACCGGACAGGTCCAGGTGTCCAGGAAGGTGCGACGGTGGACCTGGGCCTGGGTCTCGACCCCGGCGTCCAGCACCCCGTTGAGGTTGCGATCCTCCCCGGCGTAGCGGTTCAGGGGGACATCCGGATCCTGGCCGGCGTCCAGACGGGCCCAGGCGTCCTCGATGCCGGAACGGGCCAGGAGAAGAGCCCTCGTGCCGTTAAGCCGCTGCTGGCTGGCCTTCCGCTCCAGACGGGCCAGGATCACGAACGCGACACCCAGGACGGACAGGACGCCCAGGATCCCCAGCGTGAGCACGAGGGCGAGCCCGGAGCGGGAACGGGCCAGGATCGAGGGGGCTCCCACGGACTCCAGGATAGCCGCCGTCGAGCGGGCCGACAAGCGACGAGCCGGGATGACGCCTATCCCGGCCTCTGCTATGATCCCGCGCCCATGAAGACCGTCCGCGTCGGCCTCGTCGGCTTCGGCAACATCGGATCGGCCCTGGCCGAGACCCTTGAGAAGGACGCCCTCCGCCTGGAGCGCTCCTCCGGGGTCCGGCTGGAGCTGGCCCGCGTGGCCGACCGCAACCGCGGCAGGAACCGCGCCTCCCTCAAGGACCCCCGCATCCAGACCACGGACATCGCCAAGATCCTCGGCGACCCCGGGATCGACGTCGTCGTGGAGCTGATCGGAGGCGTGGGCGACGCCCGGCGTATCGTCATGGGCGCCCTGGCGGCGGGCAAGCACGTGGTCACGGCCAACAAGCACCTCCTGTCCGAGCACGGCGGCGAGATCGTCCGGGCCGCTTCCAAAAAGCACCTGCTGGTGGGCTTCGAGGCCGCCGTCTGCGGAGGGATCCCCCTCATCAAGGCCCTGCGCGAGGGCCTGATCGCCAACCGCATCCGCCACGTCCTGGGCATCTTGAACGGCACCACCAACTTCATCCTGACCCGGATGGCAGAGACCGGCGCGTCCTACGCCGAGTCCCTGGCCGAGGCCCAGCGCCTCGGCTTCGCAGAGCCCGACCCCCGCCTCGACGTGGGCGGATGGGACACGGCGCACAAGGCCAGCGTCCTGGCCTGGCTCATCTTCGGCCAGACCCTGCCGTCGTCGAGGTTCCGGGTTGAGGGCATCCAGACGGTCTCCCGCGAGGACATGGAGGCCGCGACGCGCCTCGGCTGCCGCATCAAGCTCCTCGCGGTCCTGAGCGAGGAGAAGGGCCGCCTCTGGATGGGCGTCCATCCGGCCCTGGTGCCGGCCGTCCACCCCCTGGCGGACGTGCGCAACGAGTTCAACGCCGTCTATCTGGAAGGCGACCTGACGGGTCCTCTCCTCTTTTATGGCCGTGGGGCGGGGAAGAAGCCCACGGTGAGCGCCATCGTCTCGGACCTGGTGGACATCGGCGCCCACATCCTGCGCGGGGACCGCAGGGTGATCGGCGCGGTGCCGGCGGTGGGGATCCGGGGGCTGTCGGACCCCGGGGAATTCAGGACAGAGTACTACCTGCGCTGGAAGGTGGCGGACAGGCCGGGCATGATCGGGCGCATTACGGGGTGCCTGGGCAAAAGCGGAGTGAACATCGCCTCCGTGACCGCAGTCCCGGACGCCGCGGGCTCGGGGCGGGTGGAGATCGTGACGGGCCTCTGCCGGGAGGGCCAGGTGATGAAGGCGGTGAAGGCGGCGGACCGGCTGGCGGGGATCAGGATGCCGGCCAGACTGCTGAGGTTCGAGCGGGGGCTGGTGGGGTAGGGGATTCCCGGAGGTTGCGGGTTCGAAACGGGTCGCCCTCGCCATGAATACACAACCGTACTGGGGCGGTTGTCAACTCCCAACGAATGGGGCGCCTGTATCGGCACCAGCAACCGCTCGCCCTGCTGGACAACTGGTTGAGGGTCAGGTCTCAAACCCAGATTCAGCAGGTAGCGGGCTCTGCCCCGGCTGACCCACTCTCCTTCAATGCACGGAGGGGCAGGTGCCTCAGGCCCAAGAGCATCGGGAGCGAAAGGAAAAACAGGATTGCCTCACGGAGGATCGTTGCGAAGATCGCTTTCGTGGAGAACGGGGGGGCATCGAGGAACAACGCTGCGTGGAACGTATACGATATCAGCGATACGGCCCCTCGGGCCGGCGTCCCTGGGTTATACTGCCTATACCATGAGCGACCGCATCGTCTCCGACCTTCAGGTATGTGGCGGCGAGCCCGCCGTCAAGGGCACCCGCATCCCTGTCCATGTCATCCTCAGCCATCTCGCCGCTGGCGAGAGTGCCGAGGAGATCCTCAGAAACTTCCCCCGCCTTGCCCGCGAAGACATCCAGGCCTGCCTGGAGTACGCCTCCTACTTGGCCACCGAACGCGTTGCGTAGATGCCCGGGGCCGTCCTCGACGAGAGTGTCAGTCTTCTTGTCGCCGACACCCTCCGCACCCTCGGATTCGAGCCCCTCGTCATCGCCCACCGACCCGACCGGGGCATGCCTGACGAGGCCGTCTTCGAACTGGCTGCGGCCGGTGGGAGCCTCCTGGTCACCCGCGACGCCCACTTCACGAATCCCCTGCGCTTTCCTCCAGACCGAACCGGGGGGATCCTCTACATTGCCCGCGGCAACCTTTTGGCGCGGCGGGAAGCCGATCTGGTCGAAGGCTTCCTCAAGACGCACGCACCCGGGGACTACCGGGGCAAGCTCGTCTTCCTGACGCTCGCGGGCCCCAGGATCCGGTAACTACACGCCCGAGCCAAAGGGAACCCCGCTCCTGGGACAGAAGTACTCATCAGCGCGTGAATCCGCCCCTACCAAGATAGGAGCATCGCCTTCTTGACGACCCGACACTGGCCCGGACGCATGCTCGAGCAGATCCGGGGGATCAACCCCTTCGAGGGCGATTGCAGACCCTCGCGGGTCCCGCTGTTCGGACGCGGCCGCCCCTCCCTGCCGTTCCCGCACCCCTGGAACTACAAGCACCCGATCCGCATCTTCGAGTCCTTCTTCTGGGACGCCGGGAAGGAGACCGGATCGGCGAGACACAATCGGTACCTGTATGTCGCCGGACTCCCTCCCGTGCTGATGACCCGCGAGCCGGCCGTCATCAAGGCGATCCTGCTGGCCACGGGGGACCAGCCGAGCCAGTTCGACCGGGATACCCTGCCCACGGCGGGGATCGCGCGGGCGACCGGCAAGGATTCCCTCCTGTACGCCAACGGCGCCGTCTGGCGGAGGCAGAAGAAGCTGGCGGCGAAACCGTTCAGCCGGGGCACGCTGTTCCAGCCGGAGGAGTTCCACGGGTTCGAGCGGACCTTCCGCAAGACGATCGTGGAGCGGCTCTCGGCGCTCCGTGCCCGCCAGCAGGAAAGCGGACAGAAGGTGGTGCGCGTCAAGCTCGAGCCCGAACTCCAGGCCGTGATGCTCGAAATGCTGGTCAACAACTTCTTCGGGGGAAGCGTCCCCTATCCAGAGCTGCGCGACCGCTACGTCCCGTCGCTCGTATCCCTGATCGACCACATGGTCCTCGACACGGTCGCTCCCGGGATCCCCGCGCTTGCCGCGATGCTGACGGGCCGCCACGCCCTACTGAAAAGGAGGAAGGCCGACCTCGAAGCCCTGACCGACATCGCGCTCGAGGGGCGGGGGAAGGGGCTCGGACTGTGGAGCCAGTTCCAGTCGGACGCAGGAGACGACATGCTCCGCAGCAACCTCCGCGTCTTCCTGGCCGGGGCCCTGGAGGCCACGACCTCGTTCGCGGGATGGGCCCTTTCCCATCTGTCGCGGAACCCCGATCTTCAGGACCGGATCCACGACGAAGTGAAGGACATGGACGTCTACGATCCGGAAAACCTGGCCCAGGCCAAGACGCTCCGTCTCGTGCTGGAGGAGACCCTGCGGCTGACCCCGGCGCTGTATTTCTTCCCGCGGAAGGCCGGCGTGGACATCCGGATCGAGACGACGGATGGCCGATGGATGCTCATCCCGCAAGGCACCCACATCCGCCTGGACATCTGGCATGCGAACCGGTGCGAGGAGTTCTGGGGGGAGGCCGTGAGCGGATACCCGGCAGGAACCTTCGCCCCGGACCGCTGGGAGGTCCTGGCCGGGAAGGGGATCACGTCGCAGGAACTCCTCCACTTCGGGTTCGGGGCCGGTCCCCGGGCCTGCCCCGGGAAATTCCTGGGGCAGCTCGAGGTCGGCCTCGTGGTCGGCGCCCTCGTCAAGGTGTTCAGATTCAAGGCGGCCACCGAGAAGACGCTCGTCCGGGCCGGCGTGACGACGAAGCCGGACGACGGCGTGCTGGTCGACCTGGAACTGAGATAGCGCCCGCCGGGGGCTCAGGCCAGATACCCCCAGCTCTGCAGCCGGTCGCCGTCCTCGGTCCAGCGCTCGCCGATGTCGGTCCGGTAGAAGGCATTGGGGATGAGGATGCCCCGGACATGCCCGTAGGCTTCCCGCCTCGCCTCCCCCATGGTGATCCCCGAGCCGGTGCAGACCAGTGCATAGCCGGAATTCCCGGCCAGCCTCCAGTCCCCGTCGACCCGCTTCACGTCGCAGGGATGGACGCCGTCCGTGGGCGGCTTGCGGAAGATGATGGCCGCGTCCTCCGAGTACTTCCGGAAGGCCTCCGCATCCACGAAGGGGAAGGGAGGGACCGCGACGACCACCCCCACCTGGAAGCCCCGCTTGGTCCTGAGGGGATGCTCCTCGCCCTTCGCCATCGCCGCAAGAAGCTCCCCCCAGGGGCTCAGGACCCCTTCCATCTGGATGTTGATCGTCGGGTATCCGAAGCGGCAGGTGAACTCCAGGGGGAAGATCCCCCGGCTGTTGGCGATGAGGTTGATGTCGACATAGCCGACGTAGCCGTCGGCGGCCAGGGCAGGCGCCATCCGCTCCAGGGTGCCGCGGTAGAGGGCGTTCGTCCCCGACCAGAACATGGAAGTCCCCATCTCCCCCGTGGAGGGCCCGATGTCCCCGTTGCACATCCGCTTGTGCTCGAAATTCACGCAGACGGGCAGGGTGAAGGCCTTGCCGTTGAAGAAGGCCCCGACGGCCACCTCCACGCCGGCGACATGCTTCTGAAGCTGGAAGGAGCGGATCCTGCCCCCCCAGCCCTTGCGGTAGTGCTCGAGGACGGTGACCACGTCCCGGCCGTCCTCCTCCTGGCCTACGAAGGAGAGCACCTTCTCGTTCTGGGCATTGCCGTTGGGCTTCACCACATAGCGGCCGGGAGTGGCCTTCACGAAGGCGATGGCCTCGTCGAAGGCGCTGAAGTCCCACTTGGGCAGGATGTGAAGGCCCGCCGCACGCATCGCCTCCTGCCCGAACTCGCGGTCGAGCTCCAGGCGGTCCGAGTACGGCGTGCCCCCCACGACGGCCTTGCCCGCCTTGCGCTGCCTCTGGGCCTCCTCGCCGAAGCCGGTGTCGTCGAAGACCAGGATCTCGGCCCAGTCCCGATGAGCCTCCCAGTCATCGACCTTCTCGACGAAGCCGTCCCCTACATCGCGGTCGGCACGGCTGGACACGGCCATGCGTACCTCGTGCCCTTCACGCGCGACCTTCCATGCCAGGTCCACGGCCATCGCATAACGGGAGACGAACAGGAATCTGGCCAGCGCTTCTCCTCACATTCTGGGGCCGCCTGCGGCGCGCCGCCAGGAGAAAACGCCGCCGTGATTCTCACGCCTTTCCCGCCGCCTCGTTTTTCCGGGCCTCCCTCACCGCCACGACCTCCAGCTCCACGGACACCGAGCCCTTCCATTCGTTGATCTTCGGCGTGAACGCCAGGTCGAACCCCTCGCGCATCGCGAGCAGGCGATCCAGCCCCTCCCCCTGGTTGAAGGCCACCGCCCGCATCGAGCCGCCGCCTGAGATGGACCGGACCAGGAACGAAAGGTGCTTCCCCTCCACTCCCATCCGCTTCGGATCCCCCGCCAGCCTCAGGCCCCGGACCAGGAAGACCGGAGGCCGGTTCCCCTCGCCGTAGGGCGCCATCCGGGCCAGTTCCCGCACCGGCCCCTCGCGCAAGCGGTCCAGGGGGATTTCCATATCCACCGTGGTCAGCGGCATGGGCTTCTCCCCCCCCGACCAGGCCAGGAGGGACGCCTCGATCGAAAGGCGCACCGCCTCCAGGTTCTCCCGCTTGACCGTGAAGCCCGCCGCATAGGCGTGGCCTCCGTAGGCGACCAGATGGTCCTTGGCCCGTGTCAGGGCCTCCGTCAGGTTGAAGCCGGGCACGGAACGGCCCGAGCCCTTGGCCAGGCCCGTCTCGGGATCGATGGCCGCCAGCAGCACCGGCCGCGAGAAGCGCTCGGCCAGTTTGGAAGCCGCGATGCCCAGGACGCCGAGATGCCAGCCCTCGTCGCCCATCATCACCACTGGCGTCAGGGAGGCCTCCGCGCGGGAGCGGGCCGACTCCACCACCCCGCGCTCCACCTCCCGGCGTTCCTTGTTGAGCCTCTCCAGTTCCTGGGCCAGCTGTCCGGCCTCGGCCTCATCCCGGGTCGTCAGCAGGCGCACGGAGAGGTCTGCCGCAGCCAGTCGACCCCCGGCGTTGATCCGGGGCCCCAGGCCGAAGGCCAGGTCCCTCTCGGTCAGCTCCCCCTCGGCCTTCGCCAGACGCTTCAGGGCCACCAGACCGGGCAGGCGGCTCTTCTCCAAGGCCTTCATGCCGAAGCGCACCAGGACGCGGTTCTCGCCGTCCAACGGCGCGGCGTCGGCCACCGTCGCCAGGGCCACCAGGCCGAGGGCGTCGAGCAGGAACTCCCTCACCTCGGGCGTGGCCTTCCGCCCCGGTCCCAGCTCCTGGGCCACGGCCCAGGCCAGCTTGAAGGCCAGGCCGGCCCCGCAGAGCTCCTTGTAGGCGGAGCCACATCCGGCCTGATGGGGATTGATGAGGGCCAGGCAGTGGGGCAGGCGCTCGGGCGGCTCATGGTGGTCGGTGATGATGAGGTCGATGCCCAGCTCGCGGGCCCTCTCTGCCGCCTCCCAGGCCGAGATCCCATTGTCCACCGTGACGGCGACATCGGCCCCCTCGGCAGCCATGTGCTCCACGCCGGGGACCTTGAGCCCGTAGCCGTCCTTCACGCGATGCGGGATGAGAAAGCGCGGCTCGGCGCCTACCAGCCTCAGGAACATCATCAGGATGGCCGTCCCGGACGTGCCGTCCACGTCGTAGTCCCCGCAGATCCAGATGCGCTGCCTCTGGCGGACGGCCAGCGCGAGGCGGCGGGCGCCCTCGGCCATGCCCAGGATGTCGCCTGGGTCGGAGAGGTCGTCCAGGCGGGGCGTCAGGAAGCGCCGGCAGCCCTCCGGGGTGTCCACGCCCCGTCTTAACAGCACTCCTGCGGCCAGGCTGCCGATGCCGGCGACAGCGGAGAGGGCCTCGGCCTTGGTGGCCGAATCCTGGGGCGGGAGTTCCCAGCGGCGGTCGAACATCTAGGGCCTGGGCTCCTCTCCTGAGGAGATCAGGCGCGCCATCTCCACCAGGGTCTGACGGAGCTCAAGATCCTCCGGAAGAAGGACGGCAGCCTCCCTGACGGCAGCATAGGCCTCTCCCACCCTCCCGGCGTCTGCGGCGGCAGCCGCCTTGCGCTTCAGGAGGGCCGCGAAGTTGATGCGGTCGGCGGGACAATACTCCTCCGGACGCATGGCGCGGTACAGGGACTCGGCCCGACTCATCAGGCCCTCCCGGCGCCTCTCGTCGGTCTCCTGCTGGGAGCTCAGGAGGTGGGCATAGGCCGTCGCTGAGCGTGCATGTGCCAGCACGGCCAGGATGCGTCCGTTGGAAGGCGCCTCGCGGACGGAGGATTCGGCCAGGGCCAGCGCCGCCTCCACGTCCCCCACCCTGAGGACGGCATCGGCCATCTCGGACAGGCAGAGGCCCAGCTCAGCGCCGTAGCCGGCCGGCACGGCCACGCCCGCGCGCCCCTTGCCGCCCTCGCGGTAGAGGCGGCAGGCCTCGGCGTACTCCAGCAGGGCCAGGGAGGTCTCCCCCGAGGCGAGCAGGAGGTGCCCGAGCTGGTGATGGGCGATGGGCGATGCCGGATCGATGCGCTTGAGGCGGTCCAGCAGGCGCCTCGCCTCGGCCGTGAGGTTCAGCGAGAGGCGGGCGGAGGCCAGGTTCCCGGCGGCGATGAAGCTGCGGGGCTGACGCCTCAGGGCCGGGGCCCAGAGGCCTCCGTCGGAGGCCCAGCAGCGTCCCTGGGCGAAAGCCAGCAGGGCCAGGGAAGAGACGACGACGGGGACGGCGAGGCGGCGCAGGGGCTGACGGAATCTCAGGGTCGCCAGAACGGCACCCGCGGCCAGGCAGAATCCCATGGAAGGCAGGAAGGCATAGCGGTCCGCCCGGGGCGTGGAGGTGGCCAGGCCCAGGTTGATCACGGGCAGGAAGAAGGCCAGGGTCCAGACCAGGCCCGCACGCACCCGGGCCATGCCGGGATCCTTCCACACCCGGAAGACCGCCAGCAGACAGACGCCCAGGCAGACCCAGCGCATCAGGCCCCAGGCTCCGGCGTCCTGGGGGTAGGCCGGCGCCAGGGAAAGGGGCAGCAGCAGGGCGCCGACCTGGTCCATCAGAGCCCCGAGCGGGGTCAGGAGGGCCTGGTGGAGGCCCTCCGCATCCGGCTGGTAACGCCCGGCCGCACCGGCAGCCAGCGAGACCGAGGCCTGACCCCAGGCGAAGCCCCCCATCGCCAGAAGGAAGGGCAGGCGCTCCGGCAGGCTCCAACGCCTTCCTTCCGGCGGCAGGATGCGGTCCAGGGCCCACCAGGCGAGGGGAAAGGGCAGGGCCGCGGTCTTGGACAGGCAGGCGGCAAGGTAGGCCATGAGGCCCCCGACCAGGCGGACCCTGCGCCGCCCCCTGGTTTCCGGACAGGAATCCAGGAAACCCCAGGAGACGAGGAGAAAAAAGGCGCAGAGCAGGTCCTTGCGGCCCGAGATCCAGGCCACGGCCTCGGCGTGGATCGGATGGACGGCGAAAAGAAGGGCCCCGGCCAGGGCCGTGCCCTCCCCGAAGCGGCGGCGCGCCACGAGATACAGTCCGGATGCCGCCAGGGCGCCGAGCAGGAGGTTGGTGACATGGAAGCCGAGAGGATTGAAACCCCAGAGGCTGTGGTCCAGGGCGTAGGAGAGGTCCCTCAACGGCCACCAGGTGGTCCCTGCCGGACGGGCAAAGGCCCTGGAGAGGGCCTGGTCGAGCGGGAGGCCGGCGACAGGGTTGTCCTGGACCAGGGCCTGGTCGTCCCAGAGCAGGAAGTTCCCCTTAAGGGAAGGAAGGTAGAGGGCCGCGGCCAGGAGGCCCAGGCAGGCCGCACGGAGCGCGGTCCGCACTTACGCGCCCAGCCGCGCCGCGGAGCGGGCCAGGACGACGGATTCCAGGTCCCTCGCCTCGGCACAGAGGGCGGCAGCCTCCGCACGCAGGCGGCCGGCGGCCTCGGGATCCTTGATGGCTCCGGCGTTGATGCGCACGTTCCAGGCGGCGCCTTCCAAGCCCGCCCGGGCCTGCAGGGCCGCAACGGCGGCGTCCGAGACGGCGTTGACGTTGCCCTTGTCCGCCGCCAGGCGGGCCATCGCCAGGACCTCCAGGCAGGCGCGCATGGTTCGGAGGGGCACCTCACTGGCGGCCAGCAGGGCCGCCTGAAGGGCCGCGGTGCGGGCGGTCTTGTCGGTATCGGTAGCCTTGGGAAGCTTCATGGCGGCGGAGACGGCGTTGAAGGCCGCGCTGTCCTCGGACATGAGCCGGGCCAGGGTGGCGCGCAGGGATCCGGCCTTCTCCTGCATCCCGCGCATCTCGCCGTCGCAGGCCTCATACCCCTTCTTGCCGGCGGTGAGCCCTGCGACCATGCCGGCCAGGGCAGCACCCAGGGCTCCCGACAGGGCCGCGGCGGCCCCCCCGCCCGGGGTGGGGCTGGAGGAGGCGAGGTCGCTAAGGAAGCCGTCCAGGGTGGGCGTCTCGCCGAGCGCGTCGCGCAGACGGTTCTCGAAGACCTGCTCCTGGGAGTAGCCGATGGGGCGCATCAGGTCCACGGCCGAGAGCTCCAGGGCCTCCCGAGGGATGAGCCCGATGACCTCGGCGCCCTTCACGGCGATCCCCCGGCGCACGGCCTCCTGGGCCACGACGCCGAAGACCTTGCCCGGAGAGGTTAGGTGGAAGTCGAGGAGGTTCATGGAGACCTGGGTGGCCTTCCCGTCCTCGATCGCAAAGCCCCGGGCCTGGACGCCGGGCAGGCCCCCGTTGCTCTCCCGCAGGCGTTTGGCCATGTCCTGGGCGAAGGACAGGTCGGTGGAATCCAGGTTCACGTTGAAGGCGATCAGGAAGGGCCGGGCGCCGACCGCGCAGGCCCCCGCGGTGGGATGGACCTTCGCCGGACCGAAGTCGGGCTCGAGGTCGGCCTTCGCCTTAAGCCCCTCGAACTCGCCTTTGCGGATGTCGGGAAGACGCTTGCGCTCAGGACGGCTGGCGGCTTCCGCATAGAGGAAGACGGGCACGCCGAGCTCCCGCCCGATCCGCTCGCCGGCCTTCTTCGCCAGGGCCACGCAGTCCTCCATGGAAATCCCGTGCACGGGCACGAAGGGGCAGACGTCCAGGGCGCCCATGCGGGGATGCTGGCCCTTGTGGCCGTTGAGGTCGATCTCCCGCACGGCGACGGCGGCGGCGCGGAAGGCGGCCTCGGCGACGGCCTCGGGGGCGCCGGCCAGGGTCAGGACGCTGCGGTGGTGGTCGGGGTCCAGCTCGACGCCGAGGACGGCACATCCGGGGACGCCCCGGGCCGCGTCGGCGATGCGGCGGACCTTGGCCTCGTCACGGCCTTCGCTGAAGTTGGGGACGCACTCGACGATGACGGACATGGGGAGGCATCATAGGCGCGGCGCGGCGGGGGCTCAAGCGGGGGCAGACAAGCCCCTGCCCCCCGTTCTTGACAATCATGTAAATTGAATGATAATAATTCTATATGCATGGACACTTCTCCCGTGACCTGAAGGCCGTCCTGGAGCGCGACCTGGTCCGCTACCCGGCCGTTGCGATCGTGGGCCCTCGCCAGTGCGGGAAGACCACCCTGGCCAGGATGCTGGCCTCCGAGCGTGCCGGAACGCTCTACCTGGATCTCGAACGTCCCAGCGACCGCCGGAAGCTGGAGGCCGATCCCGAGGAGTTCCTGCGCCGCCACGCAGCCGTGACCGTCTGCATGGACGAGGTGCAGCGCGTGCCCGCCCTCTTCGAGGTCCTGCGCTCCCTGGTGGACGAGGACCGGAGGCCCGGACGCTTTCTCCTGCTGGGGTCCGCCTCGCCGGCCCTTCTGAGGCAGGGATCAGAGACCCTGGCAGGACGGCTGGCCGTCCGGGAGCTCACGCCCCTCCTGCGCGACGAGACGGCCCGCCGCATCCCCCTTCCCGTGCTCTGGCTGAGGGGGGGCTTCCCGGGAAGCCTGCTCGCGGACGACGATGCCGCAAGCTGCCGATGGCGGGACGACTTCATCCAGGCCTTCCTGGAGCGTGACCTGCCCCTGCTTGGATTCCGGGTCCCCTCCGCCACACTCGAGCGCTTCTGGCGGATGTGCGCACACCTCCACGGACAGGAGCTGAACCTCTCGGCACTGGGACGGTCGATGGGGGTGAGCCACACGGCGTCCCGCCACCACCTGGACATCCTTGCCGGAACCTACATGCTGCGGGTGCTCGAACCCCTCTCGGCCAATCTCGGCAAGCGCCTGGTGCGCACTCCGCGGGTCTACCTCCGCGACGTGGGAATCCTGCATGCCCTCCTCAACCTGGAGACCGAGGACGACCTGGCCGGGCATCCCGTCCGCGGAACCTCCTGGGAAGGTTTCGTCCTGGAGCAGGTGCTGGCCCGGGCGGAGGGCTGGCGAGCCGCCTACTACCGGACCTCCCAAGGGGCTGAACTGGACCTCGTGCTTGAAAAGGGGCGGCGGAAGCTGGCCATCGAGTGCAAGGCCTCCAGCAGTCCCGCCGTCACCCGGGGCTTCTGGTCGGCACTGGAGGACCTGGGGATTCGGGAGGCCTACGTGGCGGCGCCCATCCGGGAGCCCTTTCCCCTGGGGAAGGGCGTGGAAGCACTACCCCTCGATAGGCTGCTGGAACAGCTGAAGTAGGACCGGAATCGCTCCTCACCTCCGCTACGGCTGTTCGGATTCGATCCCTTGGATCAGGACGGAGATGTGCTTCTGGCGTCACCCGGATATCTGATTGAAAGGGGAAAGCAGGGAACACACCGCTTTCCCACTATCGCGGGATTTTATCTCAAGAGTCACAGGCCCGACCTCCCATGCGCCGAAGTTCCAGCGCGTCGTCACACGGGTATCTTCCATTGAACTGCGCGTTCCTCCGCCATCCCCGAAACAAGAGGACGCGATCCATTGCAGGCCACCATGGATCAGCCCAAGTCCGGGCGGGCGCGACCGCGCGTCGCGGTGCAGGCGATCCGTGACGTCGATCTCCACCGGCGCAAAGCCCAGATTCCTGCCATCCGCCCAGACCTCCATCCCGGGAGGCAGAGTCCGGACTTCCAGGACGACCCTCGAAGGCCTGAGGAGGTTGAGCCGGACGAACAGGGTCAGGGAAAGCGTCGCGATCAGGACAACGACGGAGACAAACCGAAACCAACGGGGCCAGCCGTTCCAGATCCTCCGGATCATGCTCCCCGCCTTTCCACCACGTCCTCGGTCCTGAACCTCACCTTCGCCATCGCGGCGGTCTTGTCCGCCGCGCTGCGGTACCCCAGTGCGCAGGCCACCACCGTGGCAAAGCTCCGGGCCTTCAGCCCCAGCACCTCGTCGTACTTCCCCGGCTGGATCCCCTCCATCGGGCAGGCGTCGATGCCCAAGACCGCCGCGCAGGTCATGAGGTTGCCCAGCGCGATGTAAACCTGGCGGGAGGCCCATTCGTCCACCTGGGAGGCGGATTGGGGCCCCAACAGCCCCCCCACCATCACGTCGCGGTACTTCTGGAAGGTCGAAGCCGGCACCCCCCGGACCTCGCCCATCCGTGAGACGAAGCGGTCGATGTCCGACTCCGTCAGCCCCGAGCGGCGGGCCAGGACCACGTAGTGGGAGCAGTCGGCCGGCTGGGGCTGGTTCCAGGACAGGGGGACCAGGGAGGCCTTGAGCGCCGGATCCGTCACCACCACGAAGCGCCAGGGCTGGAGGCCGTAGGAGGAAGGGGTCAGGACAAGAGCCTCTTCCAAGGCCTTCCAATCGGCCTCCGGGATGCGCCGGGCCGGGTCGAAGCGCTTGACCGCGTAGCGCCAGCGCAGGCTGGCCAGTAGATCCTCTGGGGTCGTCATGAGGGGATGATGCCTGCCAAAACGGCTGGGATCAAGCCTGGGGGATCCGGGCGGGGAAAGGTAGAATCCCCGCTCTCATGCGGTTCCCCGGGAATATTTTACCCTTTTCTTACGTCGATCCTTCGGGGCCGGACCTTGGCTGAGCACAACTGGGATTCCCTCGGTCAGGACGTGTACCGGGCCGTGGCCAGGGCCCTGGGCAATGAGGCGAGGGCCTGGGACGCCTGTCAGGATGCCTTCCTGAGGTCCCGGGAGGCCCTGGCGAAGGGCAAGGACGGCGTTCTGAACCCCGCCGCCTACCTCTACCGGGCGGCCATGTCTTCGGCCATGGACCAGGGCCGAAGGAGGAAGTCGGAGGAGAGGGCCCTCAAGGGGCGGCTCGCGATGGGATCCGCTCCTGCCGCTTCGCCCCTGGAGCTGATGGAACGCGAGGAAGCGAAGGAAAGGGTGTGGAAGGCACTGCGCGGGATGGAGACGGAGGAAAGAGCCATCGTGACCTTGAGGGACATCGACGGGCTGAGCTATGCCGCGATCGCGGAGAGGTTGGACCTCCCCGCGGGCACGGTGATGTCCCGCCTGCACCGGGCCCGCCTCAAGCTCAGGACCCTGCTGGAATCCGGGAATGACGGGAAATTCGGGAAGGAGGAGTCGTGAGCGGACCGCATCTCGGCGACCTTCTCTCGGGCTACCTGGACGGGGAGCTTCCGGAAGATCACAAGGCCGCCGCCGAGGCCCACCTGGCTGCCTGCGCGGAATGCCGTGACGAACTGGAGGTCCTGAAGGCCCTCTCCGCAACGGTCTCCGGCCTGGGCTTCCGGTACACGCGGACTGCCCCCCGCATGAGACAGTCCTCCCGCAGCCTTCTGAGATGGACGGCCGCCGCCGCCACGGTCCTGCTGGCCGCCGGAGCCGGGATCCTGACCCTCAGGCGCATGCACCCCCCCGTCAAGCCGGAGGTCGTCACCGAGACCAGGCTTGCGGACGGCACCCGCCTGGCCTGGAGTGCAGACGCCGCGATCCATCTCCTGGGCCCCCGCGGCCATGGTCCCGTGGCCCGACTGGACTCCGGCTCCCTCTACGTGGAGGCAGCCAAGGGCAAGGACCCCCTGAGGATCCAGACCCCCGCCGGAACCGTCACCGTGCTCGGCACCCGCTTCCGCATCGCCGCCTCGCCTGCGCGGGCTTCCGTCTCCGTGTTCGAAGGCCGCGTCTCCTTCGCCAATCCCCTCGGCGAGGCCTTCGCCGCGACGGGCCAGGAGATCCGTGCCGAGGCCGGGAGCCTCCCCGAATCGAGGTCCAGGAGCCTGACCTCGGGCTTCGCCGACCTGTACCGGCCCGTGGCCGCCGAAGTCGCCGCCTCCCTGCCCCCCACCCGCTTCCCCTTGGATCCGGCCGGCATCGTCAACTGGCCTGACGCGAAGCGTCTCCGCCTCCCCGAGGCCGCCCGGCGGGCCGTGCTGGAAAGGGGCTTTGCCGTCATCCCCTGGAACCGGACCGAGGCGAACGCCGCCACCGAGATCCCCGCAGCCTACGAGAGCCTGAAGGAACTGGGCGTGCCCTCCCTGGTCACCCCGGACGCCCTGCTCCATCTCTACCAGCTCCAGTTCGGGGAGAGCCTGGCCCGCCTGGAGGAGGGCGCCTTCACCGGGGATCTGGAGGCCCTCTGCAGGACCCTTGGCGGCCGTTGCCTCAAGGCCCGGGATGCCCTGGATCCCGGCCAGCATGCGGAGGAGGAGGGAGCCCTGGGCCTGGCGGCCCAGTATTTCGCCGTGACCCGGACCCTGCTGAACGAGGACGGTGCGATCTCCTCCCTCCCGAGGGACCTGAAGCCGGCCGCCGAGGCCGAACTGGGGCTGCTGGCCGCCGCGGCCGGGCCGGCGCGCTCTCCCCTCTTCGGCTGCGAGGAGGACTACACCCAGTACCGGCCCCGGGGACACTACGTCCGCAACGAGACCCTCCGGCGCTACTTCCGGGCCACCGCCTGGCTGGGCCGCATGCGCTTCCTGCTGCGCGATTCCCGCCAGACCCTGGCGGCCCTGCAGATCTCCGAGTTCCTGGACCAGGAGCACCTGCCGGATGGACGGACGGCCCGGGAGGCCTGGGAGCGCATCTACGCCGTGACCGCCTTCACTTCGGGCGTGTCGGGGGACCTGACCCCCGCGGACTGCCTGGAGGTCCTGCACGAAACCGGGAGGAACTCCGGGGAGATCGTCTCGGACGCATCCGCCTTCGACCGTGTGAAGGAGATCCTGGACCTGCGCCGCCCTCCCGAAGTCTTCTCCGGATCGCACAGGGACCCGGGCCTCAGCCTGCTCGGCTGCCGCTTCGGCCTGGATGCGGCCTGGATGGACCGCCTCTCGGCGCCTGCGCTCGACGGCGTATTCCTCGGCGACAGCGGCGACGGCACCCCGTTCAGCGCCATGCCGAAGGGTGACACCCTGGTCCGCGGATTCCCCAGGGGCCTGGACGTGATGGCCCTGCTCGGGAGCCGCAGGGCCGAGTCCTGGCTGGACACCGCCGGGGACGACGACTTCGAGGGCTACCGCGAGGCCCGCGGGCACCTCCGGTCCGAGGCCGGCCTCCTCTCCCCCGAGGAGTGGAACGCCAACCTGCACTCCGGCTGGCTCTGGAGCCTCAAGCCACTGCTCCAGCCCGCGGGCGAGGGCTGGCCGGGCTTCATGCGCTCCGAGGCCTGGCAGGACAGGTCCCTGAACACCGCCCTGGCCTCCTGGACCGCCCTGAGGCATGACGGCATCCTCGCCGCCCGGGACGCCTTCCCCTACCGGGTCCCGATGACGACGTCCGAACCTTCCCCGACGCCGGCAGGCTGGGTCGAGCCCCAGCCGGAATGCTACGCCCGCCTCCTGACCCTGAACCGCATGACGGAGCAGGGCCTGAGGAAGCTCAAGGCCCTCGACACCCGGGCTGCGGTCTCCCTCCAGTCCATGGACCGCATGCTGGCCAGCCTCCTGCAGATCTCCCTCGACGAGCTGGCCGGCAAGGATCCGTCGGCGGAGCAGCGGGCCTTCCTCGACGGCATCGCGGGGCAGATCCGCGACGCCCTCCCGGAGGGCGACACCTCGGCGCCCCTGACCGCGGACGTGCACTGGACGACGGACCAGGTCCTCCAGGAGGCCACCGGAAACCTGGACCTCCTGGTGGCCGCGGTGCCGCGACCTGACGGCGGCTTCTTCCTGGCCGCAGGGCCCGTGCTGTCCTCGTACGAGTTCAAGCGGCCGATCTCGCAGCGGCTGACGGACTCGACCTGGCGCGGGATGCTGGAGAAGGCCCCGCCTCAGCGCCCGGCCTGGGCCCGGGACTACCTCATCCGGCCGTAGGGAACTCCAGGCGGCGCCCCCCGGCCTTGCCGGCCGCCTTGCTCCAGCGCCTGAGCCTGACCTCGGCACCGGGCGTCAGCTCCACCGTCAGCACGGCCTTCTTCTCCCCGAAGGAGCGCGCGACCACCCGGCCCGCCGCGGCCAGGGCCGCCTGGGCTTCCCCGTCCGCGGTCGCGCAGGAGATCTCCAGCACCCGACGCCCCTTCGCCCCCTCCCGGTCCACGGCCTCCAGCAGGAGGTCGACCCCCTCTCCCGTGAGGGCGGAGAGGCGGTGCCCGGCCACATGGGAGGCCGCCCTCTCCAGGCCGTCCAGGCGGTCGATCTTGTTCCAGACCCGCCAGACGGGGGCGGACGCCCCGATCTCCTTCAGCACCCCCTCCACGTCGTCCGCCTGACGCTCGGCGTGTGGAGACGAGGCGTCGATCACGTGAAGCAGGAGATCCGCCGACAGGACCTCCTGCAGGGTGGCCCTGAAGGAGGCCACGAGCCTGTGCGGCAGTTTCCGGATGAAGCCGACGGTGTCGCTGACGAGGACTTCGTGGTCCAACAGGGCGCGGCGGGTCCGTGTGTCCAGGGTGGAGAAGAGGCGGTCCTCGGAGCGGGCCTCGTAGCCGGTGAGCCGTCGCATGAGCATGGACTTTCCGGCGTTCGTGTAGCCGACCAGGCAGACGGCGAAACAGTCGGCGCGGGCGGCCGCCTCGGCCGCGTGGCGCCCCTGGATGCGGGAGAGCGACTGCTGAAGCTCCCCGATGCGGCTGCGGGCCAGACGCCGGTCCACCTCGAGCTGGGTCTCGCCGATGCCGCCACGGGCCCCGATGCCGCCCCCGATGCGGTCCAGGTGGGTCCAGGCCCGCTTCAGGCGGGTCATGCCGTACTGGAGCTGGGCCAGCTCGACCTGGAGCTTGGCCTCCCGGCTCTTCGCGCCGATGGCGAAGATGTCCATGATGAGCTCGGATCGGTCGAAGACGCGCAGGTCGAGGGCCTTCTCGAGGTTGTTCACCTGGGCGGAGGTCAGCTCGTGGTCGGCCACCACGGCGTCGGCCTCCTCCAGCAGGGCCAGGCGCTTGAGCTCCGCCGTCTTTCCTTTGCCCACGTACGTGGCCGGATCGGGGACGGTGCGGGCCTGGAGCATGCGGCCCGCGATGACCCCGCCGGCCGACTCCACCAGGGCGGCCAGTTCCGCCAGCGGTTCGGGCTCCTCCTCCCCGGGCAGGAGGATGCCCAGGAGCAGGACGCGCTCCTTGCGTACCGTCAGCGTGTTCCGTGGAGGAGACAACCTCCCCCCAGGATATCCGGCGGGATGGCAAATCCGCAACGCCGGGCTACAATCCACCCCATGCCCTACCCCGAGGCGCTGCAACGGGCCCTCGTGGCGGGGACACCCCTGAGGCTACGCGTGGCCCTCTCCGGCATCAGCTTTCCCGCTGCGGCCCCAGCCTGCCCCCCGGAGCTCCAACCCGGCCGGGGCTACCTGTGGGTACGGGCCCCCGAACTCTCCACCGGCCATACCCTTCCGGCCCCACAGGGCACTTCCATCCGCGTCTCCTTCGAACTGGGGGTACGCCATTACGCCTTCGCCAGCCGGCTGGAAGGGACCAGGACCCTCCCATCAGCCCTGGGCGGGGAGGCCTGGGTGCTGAAGGTGCCGGATGCCCTGGAGCCTCTCCAGCGCCGTGGGGCCTTCCGCCTCCGCGACTGGGTGATGCCCCCGCTCAAGGCCCGCTTCTGGTCCCTGGGTGGGGGCCATCGGGGCATCCTGGAAGGCATCGCGGAGGACCTGAGCTCTTCCGGCGTGGGGCTCGCGGTGCCGAAGGCTGTTGCCGGGGCCTTCCCCATCGGGCAGGAAGTGGGACTGAACATCGTCCTGGGGGACGGGCGGCGACCCCTCGTGCTCAAGGGCAACGTGCGCTCCCGCCGGCACCGCATCCGCCAGCCCTTCGTGAAGATCGGCATCTCCTTCTCGAACCCCGGCACCGGCGCCTCCGTCTCCCTCCTGATGCGCTACGTCGCGGAGCAGGAGAGGATCCGGATCCGGCGCGACCGCATGCAAAGCGACCTGGAGGAGGGGAAGGACGCATGACCCAGCGCATCCTGGTCCTGACCCCGGACAAGATCCTGGGCGAGACCCTCCAGGACCACTTCCATGCGATGGGCTACACGACCCTGGCCTGTCCGCCGGACCAGGCGTCCGGACGCCTGGACCGCTGGGGAAAGCCGGACCTGGTGGTCTGGGACCTCCCGGACGACGCAGCCGGCGAACCCGCCGCATCAGGTGCAATCCTGCTGGTCCTCCTGCCCGAGGGTTCCCGTACGGCACCCGAGGGGGCCGCCGCCCTGAGGCGCCCCATGGACTTCGAGGACCTGGCCGAGGCGGTGGACAACCTCCTGACGACGACTCCCCCCGGCGAGGAGGAGAATCTTGAATCCGCCTCTCCCATCGAGCCCTTTCCGGCCGAGGCCGCCAGGGCCGAGCAGGGACGCAGGCTCAGGCTGGAGCGCCATACGGTCCGCGTCCTCAAGCTTGGCTTGCACAGCTGCTGGCTGGGGGTCCCTGCGGACTTCCGCACCGAGGGCAAGATCACCCTCTGGCTCCCGGTCCCGGGAAGGACCAGGCCCCTGAGGATCCCCGCGGAGATCCTGGCGGCCCGACGCCAGGGCACACGCACCATGGTCGTATGCCGCTTCGAGAACCTCGGCATGGAGGAAGCCGGGGACCTGGACCGCATCCTGACCGACCGGCGCAAGCCGTGAGCGCCCCGCGCCTGCCCGACACCCCCTCCGCACGGGAGGCGGCGGCGGTCTGCGCGCGCCTGCGCTCGGAAGGCCACCGGGCCCTCCTGGCCGGGGGCTGCGTCAGGGACCTCCTGCTCGGCCGCCAGCCCAAGGACTTCGACGTGGCCACGGACGCCCGGCCCGAAAGGGTCCAGGCCCTCTTCCCCAGGACGGTGGCGGTCGGTGCGGCCTTCGGCGTGATCGTGGTCGTGACCGAGACCGGCCATGTGGAAGTCGCCACCTTCCGGGCGGAAGGGGCCTACTCCGACGGGCGCCATCCGGACGCGGTCTCCTTCGGGGACCCCGAGGCCGATGCCCAGCGCCGGGACTTCACGGTGAACGGCCTCTTCCTGGATCCGCTTTCCGGGGAGATCGTGGACTATGTGGACGGGCTGGGGGATCTCAAGACCAAGCGCCTGAGGGCCATCGGCGACCCCGACCTGAGGTTCCGGGAGGACCACCTGAGGCTGCTTCGCGCCGGGCGCTTCGCGGGCGTATTGGATTTCGAGGTCGAGGCCGCCACCGCCGCAGCCGTGCGCCGGAACGCCGCCCTCCTGGCCACGGTGAGCCCCGAACGCATCCAGCAGGAGCTCTCCAAGATCCTCCTGTCCCCGAGGCGGGCCGACGCCCTGAGGGCCTGCTCGGAGCTGGGCCTCCTGCCCGTCTTCCTGCCCGAGATGGAGGCCATGAAGGGCGTCGAGCAGCCTCCGGAGTACCATCCCGAGGGCGACGTCTTCCTTCACACCCTCCTGGTGCTCTCCCACCTCCCGGAGGACGCCTCCTTGACCCTGGCGCTGGGCGGCCTCCTGCACGACGTGGCCAAGCCCTGCACCTTCGAGCGGGCGGACCGCATCCGCTTCAACAACCACGACCGCATCGGAGCGGAGATGTCGGTGCGCATCCTGGAGCGCCTCAAATTCCCCAATGCGGTGAAGGAGCGGGTGGAGTACCTGGTGGCCGAGCACCTGCGATGGAAGGACACGCCGAACATGCGGGTCTCGACGCTGAAGCGCTTCCTGGCGGCGGAGGGTTTCGACGAGCTCCTGGCCCTTTACGTGGCGGACTGCAAGGGCTCGCACGGGAAGCTGGACTTCTACGACCTCTGCGTCTCCAAGAAAGCCGAGTTCGGAGTGGAGAAGCTGAAGCCGGTCAAGCTCCTGACCGGGCACGACCTGGTGGCCCTCGGCATGGCGCCGGGACCGAAGATGGGCGAGATTCTCAAGGCCCTGGAGGAGGAGCAGCTGGAGAACCGTATCACGACGCGGGAGGAGGCGATACAATGGATTCGAGATCGAATGTGAAGCTCCTGCTGCCATTTCTGTTCTCCTGCCTGCTCGCGACTCCGTTCATCCTTGAGGCAGAGGATGCCCAACCCCTGAACGAGCAGATCCGCAAGCTAATCGCCCAGCTCTCGGACCCGGTGTTCAAGAACCGTGAGGTAGCGTCCAATACCCTGATCGAGCTGGGGACAGACCACCTCGAACAGGTGCTGGCACTCCTGCCCCGAAATGCGGAGGATCCGGAGATCCAGGATCGTTGCGATACCTTGAGGACCGCGATCCCGTGGTCGCGGGTCCGGAGGGATGCCCTCGCGGCCGCCCGGGGAGATGTCCTTCTGGAGAAGGCGGTCGAGAAAGCCACCACGTTCGTCTATGCAGCACGTTCCGAAGAGACACTCGGACCGCCTTTTATGGAGAACCAGGGCATCCGCGACCTGTGTAAAGGCGTCCTCCAGGATCGGAATCCCCAGGCTGTCCTCATCATCGCGGCTTTCCTGCAAGCCCCGGAACCCAGAGTCCGGGAGGATGCCCTTGACGCCGTACACTGGGGGAGCGGACTTGCAGTCCCGGCAGCCCCCTACCTGACTGCCCTCTTGACCCACCCTGACCCGGGCGTCCTGGGTTCCATCCTGAAAGCCCTGAGATGGAGCAAGTCTCCCGGTATGGCCGAGCAGGTCCTCCCACTGCTCAAGCACGCCGAGCCTTCCGTGCGCCGAGAAGCCGCCATCGCCCTGGGTCAACTGGGCTCCAAGCCCCATGCCCAGAAGCTCTTACCCCTATTGAAGGATCCGGATGCAGAGGTTAGAGGCAATGTTGCCGGAGCCTTGGGTGATCTGGGAGTTGCATCCACGGCCGTCGAGGTGGTCAAGCTCCTGGGCGACTCCGTCGCGGACGTACGCGACGAGGCCGTTGGGGCCCTGGCCAAGCTCGGTGACAGCTCCCTGATCCCGGCGATCGACCCCTTGCTAAAAGACCCGGAGATAGAGGTCCGAGCCCAAGCTGTCTCGACCCTCGGGAAACTGGGTGCCAAGGCCTACGCGGACCGTTTCGCAGACTACCTCAAGGACGAGGAGGAAGGTATTCTCGTCAAAAAGGCTGCCCTCGGGGCCCTGGGCGACCTCCACCAGGTCCAGCACACGCCCCTGGTGGCCTCCTTCCTGAACCAACCTAGGCTACGTTCGAATGCCATCAAGACCATCGCCCAATTGGGGGATAGGTCCTTCGCCCCCCGGATCGTCCGGATGCTCACCTACAACACCAATGGCGCCGCGATGCGGGCCCTGATCCAATTCGGGGACCGTTCCGTTATCCCCTTGTGCATCCGTCGGCTCGACCATGCCCATGAAGCCCAAGCGATCCAGACGATCAGGGTGCTCCGAGGCCTGAATGCCAAGGAGGCCATCCCCTACATTGCGCCTTTCCTCGATCATCCCATGGAATGGGTCCAGGCCGAAGCTGCCGGAACCCTCGCAACCCTGTCCGGGATCGAGACTCCAGATCCGGATGACGACAAGCGGAACAATGCTCTCATCGCCACTATGAAGGCCTGGTGGGCCCAGCACCGGAGAGACTCTGCCTATACCCGTGATCCCGGCATCGACCTGCTTCCCCCGTCCCGATTCGAGCCACCCGAGTCATCTCCGGAGTCTGCGCCGAACCCAGCCATCTCCGCGCGCATCCAGGTCTTGGTGCGCCAGCTCGGCACCCCCGGAGCGGAAGGAACCTTGGTCGCAGCTAACCTCCTCGACATCGGAGAACCTTCGCGGGAGGCCGTCCTGGAAGCCGCCCGCCACGGCTCCTCTGAAGCCAAAGCCTCGGCCCGGGACATCCTGACTGCTCTGAACGATCGCATCCTCCGGGAGAACACCCGGAAAGCTTTCGACGCCGCTGAAGTCGTCCTCCGATTCCGCTCGACAGGGTATGCAAGTAGCGATTTGACCGATACCCTGAGCTGCGATGCCGAGATCCTGGAGATCCTGAAGGGGAACTTCCCAGCCACGATACGCTCCCTTATTATTGAGGTGTCCAAGACCGCGGACAGCGACCTCCGGCGTGTTTTTATGCACGGCCCTGATGCTCCGGGCTGTCCGGAATTTTTTGTCTGTCTAAAATCCGAAAACGGACGGTACGTCCTACTTTCTAATGAGGACACCGGCTTCGCCTGGGACACCGACTCTCCCATGGGCCGCCTCGTAAAGTCGCTGGCCTCCAAGCCGTAGCGACCAACTTCAGGCTCCGGCACACCTCCAGCATCGCCGCGGACTTGTTGAGCGTGTAGAAGCGGAGATCCTTCAAGGCGCTGGAGGAGGAGCAGCTGGAAGGCCGGATCACGTCCCGGGAGGAGGCGATGGGGTGGGTCAGGGGGAGGACCGGGAAGGCCTAAGGGCCTCCCGCGTCACGTCCATCGGCAGAGGCCCGACCCAGGCCTTCACGGGCTTGTTGGAGCGCGACAAAACGACGCCTCCCATCCTGGAGAGGATGACGGCAGGTTCGGTCTGATGACCGGACAGCGGCTTGTCCACCGCATGGGGTTTCCCGATCTCCAGCTCCGTCACCCAGAGGGCCCCGTCCTTCTCGAAGACCGTCGCAACGGAGCGCGGCGAGGGATCCTGCCCGCCCCCGAACGCCACGACCGCCATCTGCCTGGAGAAGTCAATGGCGTTCCACTTCAGGAGGAGGTCGATCGGGTACCGGTGAGAGCAGGAATCCAGGAATCCCCTGAATTCCTCCACGGTCCGGCACACCTGCAGGCCCTGACCCGGCCGGGCACAGCCCTCCAGGTTGAGCTTCCAGGAGACGCGTACGGGTTTCGCATCATCCGGAAGGCGATGGATCGTCGTCTCCCGCCAGGGCTCGACGAGTCTCCTCGTCCCCTCATCCCAGACGAGGTCGGGATGGGCCGCCAGCCAGACGTCCCAGGCAGCGGGATCGTCGGGAAGCCGCTGGCCCGTGATGCGGGCCAGGATCTCCGGATAGGCGCTTCTGGGAATCCAAGTCTTTCCCGCTCGGAACCCAACCCAGGAACAGTTCCGCCAAGACGGCAACAGCAACTCCTCGCCTCCGCCGCAATTGGGGGGTACGTCACACCAACCGATGCCCAGACCCCCTTGATCAAACACGATCCAGTAGGCGTCGCCGGACGCGATGCGGCGCGCCTGCCATCGCTCCGCCAGGATCGCGGCGGTGAGCAGACAGGCCGCCACCGTGACGCCCACGAGCCATCTCACCCGCATCAGGTCTTCAGCGCCCTGAGGATCTCCCGCGTCGCCGCGGACTTGTTCAGCGTGTAGAAGTGGATCCCGGGAGCCCCCGCCGCCAGAAGGCCCCGGCACTGCTGGGCCGCATGCTCGACCCCGATCCGGGCCACGGCCTGGGCGTCCCCCGCCGCCGCTTCCAGCCTGGCCAGGAGCCCCGCCGGGATCCTCGCCCCGCACATCGAGGTGAAGCGCTTCACCTGCTCCAGATTCCCCACCGGCATGATGCCCGGCACGATGGGCACCGAGATCCCCGCCGCCCGGGCCCTGGCCACAAAAGAGAGATACTCCGCGTTGTCGAAGAACAGCTGGGTGATGAGGAACTCTGCCCCGGCGGCGACCTTGAGCTTGAGATGCTGGATCCCGAGGTCCAGGTCCCGGCATTCCGGATGGCCCTCGGGGTAGCAGGCCCCCCCCAGGCAGAACTTCCAGCGGGAGCGGACGAAGTCCGCCAGCTCGGAGGCATGGGCAAAGCCTCCCGCCATGGGCCGGAACGCCGTCTCCCCCTTGGGCGGATCCCCCCTCAGGGCCAGGACGTTCTCGATGCCGAGCTCGTTCAGACGGTCCAGCACGGCGGCCGTCTCGTCCCGGGAGGAGCCGACGCAGGTGAGATGGGCCATGGCCTCGATGCCGAGCTCGCGCTTGATCCTTCCCACCAGCCCCACGGTGCGCTCCCGGGTGGAGCCGCCCGCCCCGTAGGTCACGGAGACGAAGGAGGGTCCCAGGGGCTGGAGCTCATCCACCAGGATGCGGTGGAGGGCCTCGGCCCCCGCCTCGTCCTTCGGCGGAAAGAATTCGAAGGAGAAGACGGGCTTGCCGCTCCCGAACAGGTCCCTGATCTTCATTGCGTTTCCATCGGGGAAGGGCGATTCTCGCGGATCGGCCGATGGAACGTCAACCTCCCATCCCAGCACCTGCGGACTACTGGACGGACCGGGCCGGCTCCGGAAGCCTGGCGTCCTTCGGGAACAGCCCGATGGGAGAACGCTACAACCGGGGGCTCTTCTGGGCCAAGGCCAAGGCGCTGGCCTCGGCCCTCCGCAGCGAAATCCTCCCGCTCCCGGCACGGCGGCGCTGCCTGGACGCCGGCATCGGGCACGGCTGGCTGCTGGAACGCTGGCGGCGCGAGGGGATCGGGGTGATCGCGGGACTGGACATCGCGCCTCAGGTGGCCGAACGGGCCCGAAGCCTCGTCCCCTCCGCAAGCATCCGGGTGGCCGACCTGGCCGTCTGGGAGCCCGAGCCGGGAGAGTCCTACGACCTGGTCAGCGCCCTGGACGTCCTCTTCTACCTCCGGGAGGACACGGCGTTCGAACATGCCCTTGCCGCGCTGGCGCGGGCCGTCGCCCCGGGAGGCCTGCTCGTCGTGGCGGACAACTTCGCGCCGGGAATCCGCGACTACCGGAGCAACCGGAGCCGTCCCTGGGCGTCCTATGCCCAGGTGCTCAGGACCGCGGGGCTGGCGCCGCGCCGCCGCAGGGCCTTCTTCGTCCTCGCGAACCGCCACCCTGGGCCCGACGGCACGGACCCCTTTCATCTCCGCATGATGTGGAACCTGGCCCGTGCCCGAAACCCCCTGGCCCGCCCCCTGGAGGCCGCGGCAGTGCTGGCGCTCTACGGACTGGACGCCCTGATCCTCTCCCAGGGCGGACGTTGGGGATCCCAGGAGATCTCCGTGTGGAGGAAGCCGGGCTAACCGGTCGCCAAGCTCCGCAGCTCCTCTTCCGTCAGGAGACGGGACGAGGCCTTGGCCGCCTGGAAGACCCGCTCCACGCGCTCCGGCGCCGTGTCGAAGCCGTTCCTCTCCAGCCAGAAGAGCACGTTGGACTTCCCGGACATGGGGCCCACCCTCACCTTCTGCGAGAGTCCGAACTCCCCGGCCGGAACGCCCGAGTAGACCCGGTCGGCCAGCCAGGTGTCGCCCTTGCGCAGGGCCTTGATCACGGCGGCGGCATGGACCCCGGTGCCCGTCTCGAAGGCGTCCGAACCGACGACGGGGTAATTGGAAGGGATGGGCACCCCGCAGGCCCGCGAGGCCGCCTGGCAGTACTCCGGCAGGCGCGTCAGGTCCTGATCGAGCCATCCGAGGAGCTTGAGGTTGACCAGGATGAGCTCCATCGGGGTGTTGCCGGCCCTCTCCCCGATCCCGATGGCCGCCCCGTGCACACGGGAGGCGCCGGCCGAGATCGCCGCGATCGTGTTGGGAAGGTCCAGGCCGCGGTCCCGATGCCCGTGCCAGTCGATGCCCACCTCTTCGGAACCTGCCTTCAGTTCGGCCACCAGCCCCTTGGCCCACCCGATCAGGGCGGAGACCCCCTGAGGAGTGGCGTGTCCGACCGTGTCGCACAAGCAGATCCGGGAGGCCCCCTCCCGGATCGCGGCGGTGTAGAGCCTCTTCAGGGTGTCCGGATGGGCCCGGGTGGTGTCCTCGGTGACGTACATGACCTTCAGGCCGAGCTTCACCGCGTGGCGGATGGCCGTGGTCGTGTGCTCCAGCATGCGCTCCACCGTCCAGTCCTCGGCATACTGCCGGATGGGCGAGGAACCGATGAAAAGACAGGCCTCGATCCCGATCCCGGCCTTCTGGCTGACGTCGGCGATGGGATCGATGTCGGCCATCAGGGTCCGGGCCGCGCAGTTGGCCCGGATCTTCAGCTTGGAGGAGACGATCTCCCGGGCCAGGGCCTCGACATGGGCCTTCGCACGGGGTCCGGCCCCGGGCAGGCCGATGTCGGCCGTGTGGATGCCCAGGGCATCCATCAGATGGAGAAGCTCGATTTTCGCAGGGATCTCGGGGTCGGTCACCGAGGGGGACTGGAGCCCGTCGCGCAGGGTCTCGTCGTCGAACTGGACGGGACAGGAAGGCCTGGCCGTAGGCGGCCCGGCCAGGTTCCAGTCGTAGATCAATCCGTCCTTCCCGGCAGCATCCACGCCGGGATTGTAGGAGGGCTAGGGCTTCTTGACCAGATCGGGCATCCCCTCGCCCATCTTGGTGATGATCTTCCTCAGGACCTGGGCCTCCGTATCCGTCAGGGCGTTCCCGATCAGGCCTCCACCCACGGCCCCCACTCCGGCGCCCACCTTGGTCCCGGTGCCCGAGTTCCCACCGATGCTGGAGCCCGCCAGGCCCCCGACGACGGCCCCGGCCAGGCCCCCGGCGATGGTGCCGGCCATGCTATGCACCTTGCCAGACCCCTCGGAGCTCCAGAGCAGGCTCCCGTCCTGGGCGTCGAGCATCTTGGCCGTCAGGCTGACCTCGTCGCCGTACTGGGGGATGTTGACGATGCAGACGGCCTGGACGTTGAGGATGGCCCCGGCCTTCACGGCGTCGATCCCGCCGGTCTTCCCGGAGGACTGGAAGTCCTGCTCCTTGAAGATGGACTCGACCTGGGTGCGTTCGATGACGTTGAAGCCGTGCTGGAGAAGCTCCTTGCCGAAGAGGTCGGCGACCTCGTTGCGGGCGGCCTCCCGGGTCCCGGCCCCGGTCACCTGGATGACGGCGACCTTGCGGGCGTTGACGAAGTCGAAGCCGGGCTTGGTCACGCTGGAGGCCGACTTGCAGCCGGACGCCAGGGTCAGGAGCGCTACCATCAGGATGCACTTCATGCGCATGGACTCTCCTTGGGTTCGGTCAACGCAACAGGTGTCAGCTTACACGATGGCGGGTGGTGGGGGTTCCAGGATTCCTCACCCCCGGATCGCCTGGAGCAGGGTCGGAAAGACGGCCTGGACAGAAAGCCTCTCCTCGAAGTCCTTCCGGGCCGCCCGGCCCATGCGTTGACACAGGCCGGCGTCCGAAGCCAGCCTCACAAGGCTTTCCTCCCATGCCGCCTTGCTTTTCGGAAGGAAGCCCGTCACGCCGTCGAGGATCGTCCCTCCCACAACCCCCACCGGGGAGCCCACGACCGGAATGCCCACCGCCAAGTACTGGAAGAGCTTCCCGTGACCCTTGCCCCGGGTCCAGAGATCGTCCGTAAGCGGCAGGAGCCCGACGTCGAAGGACTGCAGATCCGAAACCTCCTCGTCCTGCTTCCAGGGTTTCCTCTCCACCTCCACTCCCCGAAAGGAGGGGAAGCGGTTGGAGACCACCTTCAGCCGGAAGTCCGCCTTCCGGGCGACCTTCTCCAGTACCCCCCCGAGCCGCTCCAGATACGGCAGGGTCCCCGCAGAACCGAGCCAGCCCAGGACCACAGTCCCCCCTGCCGGATGTGGCGGGCCGGGACGGTAGATCTCGGCGTCCACCGTGGAGGGCACCACGAAGACCCGATCCGCCGGGAGGACCTTGCGTCCTTCGGCGGCGATGAGGGCGGAAGAGGCCACCAGGGCCTGGCATCGTGCCGCCATGCGGCGGAAGCGGGACCTCCGGCCAGGCGAAAAGCTCAGGAGGTGGCGGCTGGAGCGGTGCATGACGGGATCGTCCACATCCCAGATGAGACGGGAAGCCTTCCGGGCCAGGACCGAGGCTTCGGTGTCGCTCAAGGCCAGGCGCTGGACGACCGCCACCGACGCGGGCGGCAGGGACTCCAGAAGCTTGAGGCGCTCCGGCCCACTGGGGGTATCCACGTACCGGGCCTGGATCCCGGCCTTCTCCAGCAACGGGAAGAAGTAGCGGCTGCGGCAGCCGTTGGTATTCGCATGACCCAGGAAAAGGACATCCACAGGAGGAAGTATACCAAGTCCATTCAGGACAAGGGGTTGAAGCATGGAACTTGAAGCCGGTTCCTTCGTGTATAGTGTCGAGCCCACGATGAAAGCCCTCCCCTCGCTCCTGCTCTCCCTGCTGGCCTTTCCGGCCTTCGCCCTGACGACCGAGGAGGTGCAGAAGCTGGCCCAGGCCGGGCTCTCCGACGAGGTCATCCTGGCCCAGATCCAGGCGGAAAAGGCCTCCTTCGTCCTGGATGTCGAAGGGATCCTGGCGCTCAAGCGCACCGGGGTCAGCGACCGGGTGATCCAGGCCATGATCGCCTCCAGGCCTGAGCAGGGAAAGGACAGGACCGTCTCTTTCGGGCGCCTGGAGATCGCCAACGACACCGACCGCCCCCTTGTCGCCCTGCTCCACCCCGCCGCCCGGACCGTCTTCCTCTGCCACGGCCGCATGAAGGATGAATTCGTATTGGAAGGCGGAGCCTCCCGCATCCTGGAGCTGGCGCCGGGAACCTGGGCCATCCGCTGGGTGGGCGAGAAGGACTGCGTACGGGCCGGCGTCGCCGTGGGGGAATCCACCCGGGCCGTGGCCACGAGGCTGACGACCGAATCCCTCGACGCCCTCCAGGTCACCGTGTTCGAAGGCGAGCGGGAGACCGGCTCCGGGGTGGTCAAGACCTTCGCTTCCCGGGAAGCCAGGCGCCCCGAGTTTCCTGAGCCCCAGGCAGCCTTTTACGTTCCGATGCCCATGCCCGTCTATGGTGTCCAGTCGATTTCGACACCCGCTCCTACCCGCCGGGAGGCCCCCCTCATCGGCCGCTGGACCCTGCTCGGCAGCGCCGCCGGTGCCGTGATCGGCCATCAGAGCGATTCGCGGGACAAGGGCCTGGCCCTGGGCGCCGTCCTCGGCCACATCCTGGACCACATGCAACCCTAAAGGAGTCCAACCCATGCGCGCTCGGACCGTCATTGCCCTCCCCTTCCTCCTGCTGACCGGCTGCGGGAACAACCGCGATACCGCCGGTGCCCGCGTGGAGGTGACCCCTTCCGGCTCCGAAACGGTCAAGGCCTCCTTCAACGACCTGACCCTCAAGAACGCCGTGGAAGTGAAGGGACAGGCCTCCCGTGTCGAGAACGGCTTCCTGGTGGTCCAGCTCAGGGTCCAGAACACGAAATCGAAGAACCTCCCCTGCGAGTGGCGGGCCTCCTTCTACGACAAGGACGGGATGGAAATGACCCTGGCCGCCAACCCCTGGACCCCCGTGGTCCTGGGCAGCAACGTGATGACGACCCTCGAGAAGACGGCCCCGACCCCCGGCGCCGTGCGCGCCGAATTCTATTTCCACGAAGCATCCCCCATCCGCAAGTAAGGAGAATGCCCATGCGCATCGCCGCCGCCTCCCGTCTCCCTCTGGCACTTGCCGCCTTTCTCCTCTCCGGCTGCGCGGAGAGGATCGACTACGAGGACCCGGACGCTACCGTCCTGCTGGACGACCAGTACAACGCCACGGACCTCAAGCAGATCGCGGACAAGATGACCCAGTCCATGCTCCGCTCCAGCCTCTTCGCCGAGGGCGCGACCAGGAAGCCCGTGATCGTCGTCGAGCGCATCAAGAACCGCACCCACGAACACCTCGACATCCAGGCCCTTTCGGACCGCATCGTGACCGGGATCGTCCAGAGCGGTCGGGTCGACGTGGTGGACGAGACCGCCCGGGAGACCCTGCCGGCCGAGTACGAGTTCCACGCCTCCGGCAACGTGGACCCCGCCACGGCCAAGGGCCCAGGCCGCCAGGTCGGCGCCGACTATGCCTTAAGGGGGGATTTCACCGACCAGGTCCACGAGACCAAGAACCAGAAGACCCGCTCGGTCTGGTACCAGGTCACCCTTAAGCTGACCGACATCTCCAAGGGGACCATCGCCTGGCAGGAGGTCAAGGAGATCCAGAAGATCCGGCGCAAGTAGGCCTCCCGGTGGCCGGTCTGCCCCTGGCTACGCTCGGGCTCGTCGTCTTCTGTACGGCGGGATGCGCCTCGCTGACCGAAAAGAGCCGCAAGGCCCTGCCGCTCTACGAAGCCGGATGTTTCGAGGAGGCCGCCAACGCACTGTCCGCCCTTCCCGCTTCGGGCGGCCGGGACCGCCTCCTGGCCCTCTACCAGCGCGGCATGATCCTCCACGCCGCCCGGCGCTGGAACGAGGCCAACACCGCCCTGTTGGAAGCCGCCGACCTCGCCGAGCGTATCGAGCTCATCGGCACGGGCGAGCAGGCGGGGAACCTGCTCCTCAACGAGACCTTCGCGGACTACCGCGGGGAGGACTACGAAAGGATCCTCTGCCACACCCTGGCAGCCCTGGACTTCCTGGCGCTGGGCAAGCTCGAGGGTGCCCAGGTGGAATGCCGCCGCATGAACGAGGTCCACCGCAAGATCCGCGAGACGAGGGGATCCCCGGACCGCCTGAACGCCTTCGCCCTCTTCCTGTCCGGGCTCTGCTGGGAGCTGGGGGGACAGGTCGACGACGCGACCCTCGACTACCGGGCCTGCAGGGATCTGTCGCCCCCCTTCCAGCGGACGATCGACGACCGCCTGCTCAGGCTCTCGGGAAAAGGAAGACAGCCCGACGGGATAGGGGAAGTGATCCTCCTGCTGGAGGCAGGCCTGGCTCCGACCAAGCGTGCCGGCGGCCCCCTCGGCATCCTCCCCGCCCTGAACCCGCGGCCCACGACCGTGGCCGGGGCCCTGCTCGCCGCGGACGGCTCGCCCCTGGCTCCCACGGTGGTCCTCAACGACGTGGAACAGTGGGCCCGAAAAACCCTCGCGGAGCGAGAAGCCTGGCTGCTGGCCAAAAGGGCCCTCATGCTGGCCGGCAAGGAGGTCGCGGCCCGGGCTGTCGAAAAAAAGAAAGGCAAGACCGCCGGGGATCTGACCCGCCTGGCCCTCCTAGCGCTGGAGGAGCCCGACCTGAGATCCTGGAGCGCCCTGCCTTCGAGTTTCCAGGCCTGCACCGCAAGACTCCCGGCCGGGAAACATGACCTCGAGGCGGTTCCGGTGGATGCCCTCGGCAACCGTGCCGGGGAAGCGGTCCGCTTCCCTGGCGTCGAGATCGTTGCAGGCAAGCCCGTCGTGCTGATCGTCCGCGTGGTCCGATAAGGTCTGCGCTAGAATCCCCGCCATGTCCATCCGCTGGGAAACCTGCGCGCCGGGCTTCGACGGGGCCCTGCACGCCTTCGACCCCGCCGCTGCAGCCTCGGCCGCCGTCCCTGCGAAGGAGAACCTCTCCCGGACCGTGGTCCCCTGCGAGATCGCAGGCCGCCGGGCCTTCCTCAAGATCCACCGTTCGAGATCGGGATGGGAACGCCTGAAACAGGCCCTGGCCCCCAAGGCCCGTCTGGAGGCCCGTCTGGCCGGACGCCTGCGCACGCTCGGCATCAGCGCCCCCGAGCCCCTGGCCTGGGGCGTGGATGCCACGGCCAGCTATCTGCTCACCCGGGAGCTGGAGAGCGCCGTCCCCCTCGAACGGGTCGGTGCATCCGCAGCGCTCGCCAGGACCTTGGGGACCCTGATGGCGCGTCTCCATAAAGCGGGGCTCTGGCATCCCGACCTCCACGCCGGCAACCTCCTCGTCACGACCGCCCCGGATGCCAAGCCCTGGCTGACCGTGGCCGACCTGCCCTCGGCCCGTCTCATCCCGGAGATGCCCCGGCGCCTGGCTGTGAGGGCCCTGGCCATGCTCGCGGCCTCCCTGCCCCTCTTCCGGCCCGCCGATCTCCTGAGGGCCCTCAAGGCCTACCGCGGCGGGTCAGGCATGTCCCGGAAGTCACGACGGAAGCTGATTCATCTCGTCCTGGCGGAGCGGGAGGGGATCTGGAACCGGCACTGGCGGAGCCGGACGAGGCGCTGCATGCGCACGACAGGGGCCTTCCTGGCCTCCCCGGGCATGGTCCGCCGGCGGGACGTATCCGAGGAGACCGTCCGGGCCGCCGTGACGGCCCACCGGGAGGCCCTGGCGGGGACGGGGACGTCCCGACTGCTGAAGCGGGACCGGAAGACCTCCCTCTCCCTGGGCGGGGGGCTTTCCGTAAAGGCCTTCCTGGGTGATCGGGCCCGCCGATCCTGGATGGGAGCCAATGCCCTCTGGGAGCGCGACTGCCCCACGGCCAGGCCCCTGGCCTGGGTCCGGGAAGGGCGGGATTCGTTCCTGGTCACCGGGGATCTCTCCTCCACAGCCCGGGAAATGGACCGCTGGGTGACGGAGCGCTGGAAGGGCCTGCCCGCCTCCGGTCGCCGCCGGTTCCTGGCGGACCTCGCCGCGGCCTTCCGGAAGCTGGGCGAAAGGGCAGTCTGGCCGGGAGATGCCAAGGCCTGCAACCTCTTCGTCCGGGAGAAGGACGGGGGCTTCGAGTTCCTCCTGGTCGACACCGACGGCGTCCGTCAGAAGCGCCCTTCCACCGCGGCCCTGGCCAGGACCCTGACCCAGCTTCATCTTTCCACTCCCCGGCGGATCGGACGGACGGAGCGGGCCCGCTTCCTGAGGGGACTGGCCGGAAAGCAGTGGAAGTCCTATGCCCGCCTTGTCCTGCGCATGAGCCGTCGAAGCGCCATCCTCTTCCAAAGCGACGGCGGGGACGTCCAGGAGCCCCAGCCCTGAGGATCCTCCACACCTTCTCGGACTGGAAGTGGACGGGCCCGGCCGAGCCGGCCTTGAACCTGGCGCTGGCCCTCAAGGCCCGGGGCCACGAGGTCCTCTTCGCCTGCTCCCCCCTGCCCTTCGACGCCGTCGACGCGTTGGAAAAGCGGGCCCGGGAGAGGGGACTCGAGCCCGTCACCCGCTTCCGCCTGGCCAAGCATTTCTCGCTCCGGGACAACTTCGCCGATGCCCGGGACCTGCCGCCCTGGCTGAAGGCCCAGGGCATCGAGATCGTCCATTGCCACCGCCGACAGGACCACTGGGTGGCCGGAAGGGCCGCCCGACGCTGCGGCATCCCGGTGGTCCGCAGCCTCCACGACGGCACCCCCCTTGCCGGCACCCTGCGCGACCGCTGGCTGACCGCCCGGGCCACGGACCGCCTGCTCTACGCGTCCGCGGCCGCGAAGGCCTGCGACCAGACGCGCCACAGCTGGGCCGAAGGCTTCGCCCTCACCCTTCCCCCCGCAGTGGATCTCGACCGCTACTCCCCTCAAGGACTGGGCAACCTGCGCGCCGAGCTGGGCATCCCCGAGGGCGCCGTGGTGATCGGGATTGCCGCGAGGGTCCAGGAGAAACGACGCTTCGACCTCCTGCTCGGGGCCTTCCAACGCGTCCTGGCCTCCCTTCCCGAGATCAGACTCCTCATCATCGGCCGCGGCACCAGGCTGGACGAGGTGGCCCGCAAGCCCGCCGAGCGCCTGGGCATCTCCCACCGGCTGGTCTTCGCCGGGTACCGCCGGGAGGACTACCGCCAGGCCCTCAACACCATGGACTTCCAGATCTTCCTGGTCCCGGGATCGGACGGCAGCTGCCGGGCCCTGCGCGAGGCCCTGGCGCTGGGCAAACCGGCCGTGACCACCCGGCGCGGCATGATCCCGGAGATCGTCCATGACGGCGACAACGGCGTGTCGGCGGACGAGACCGTGGAAAGCCTCGCGGCGGCCCTGGTCCGCCTGGGATCGGACGCGGGACTCCGCAGCCGCATGGGTGCGGCGGCGCGCCAGAGGGCTCTTCGGGAATACGCCCTCACGCTCCAGGCGGAGCGGACGGAGGCGGTCTACCGGGACTTGGGCTTGGTCAGCACGACCCCGCCGCCGTCGAGAGCCTGAGCGGCGGCCCTGAACATCACGCCGCGCTCGGCGGCAGCGCCCACGATGAGGCGGACGGCGGTGGCGGCCTGGAGGCGGAGCCGGGCCTTGGCGGCCAGGTCGGCCTTGGGGCTGGGGACGGGCATGCGGATCAGGCCGGCCACCCCGCGGTCGGCGGGCATGGCGCGCATGAGCTGGTAGAAGGCATGGTTGCCGAGATAGGCGCCGGCATTGTCGGAGGCCACCGAAGGGATGTCCGCGGCAGCCAGGCGGGCACGGATCACATCCAGGGGCAGGGTGGAAGGCACTTCCGAAGGGCCCTTGCGGTCGATCGGCGTTGCACGGTGGACCTTGCGGCCTGCGTCCGGACGGGCGTCGTCGTCGCGGTTGCGCGCGGTGCGCTCCAGCAGGAAGGGGCCCGGCGTCCCGGCGGCAAAGCAGACCACCGCGCAAGGATCGAGGCGCCTCAGGGCGGCCTTGAGCCTGCGGGCTGCGGGACCGTATTCGGAGGGGAGGATGACAGCCTGGACGCGGGCTCCGGCCACGCGGAAGCCGTGCAGGGCCTTCACCGCGGCGTCGGCGGGGTTCTCCTCGGCGCCGGCATGGGGCCCGAACCCCGTCACGAGGACGATAGGATCGTTCGAGGGGGCCTTCCGCATCTTGGCGCCCCGCATGGATTTGATCTTGGCCTGGGGCATCGAAGAGCGGGCATTCTACTTCTCCCCGCCGTTTCCCACAAGACCGCCCTTGCAGGGAATCGGGAGCGCTGACACAATCGCCCCGTGCCGGATTCAGACCGCTATTGGGTGATCTCCTCCGGGAGGGAGTTCGGTCCCACCGACCTGGCGGGACTCGCGCAGTGGGTCCGGGAAGGCCGACTCCTGGGGGACACCCTCCTTCGCAAGAACGACGCCGCGCCGGCAGCGGCCTCCTCCCTGAGCGAGCTGGCCGGCATCCTTCCCGGGACCGTGGTCCCTGAGCCCTATTCCGCCATTCCGGGCCGCTGCGCCAACCACCCGGAAGCGGCGGAATCGACCCGTTGCGCGGCCTGCAGGAAGCCACTCTGTCCCAACTGCGTCGTGGACCTGGAGGGGAGGCTCCTCTGCGGCCCCTGCAAGGCCCAGGCCGTGCGCCAGATGGAGCGGGGCTCGGCGGCCGTGTTCGGCACGGCCCCGACCGATCTGGTGGTGGCTTTGCCGTCGGAGTTCGGAGTCTGGGAGTTCATCACCCTCGGATGGAAGGTCATGGCGCCGCATTGGCTGACGCTGTCGAGCATGTTCCTCCTCACCACCATCCTGACCAGCCTGCTTTCCATTCCCGAAATCGTGCGAAACTTCCAGATGATGGGGGAACTCCTCAAGGGGCGCCAACCCCAGCCGCAGCCCTTCGATATCCTGGTCATTCTGAATCTCGTTCAGACACTCGTGAACCTGCTGATCACGGGAGCCCTTTACGTCGGCATCTCCCGCACCGTGCTTGGAGTGATCTCCGGAAAGCGCCCCTCGCTGGGCATGCTCTTCGGAGGCTTCGACCGCTTCGGCGGCGGCATCCTGACCTGCCTGGTCGGCGGCATCCTCATGTACCTGGGGTGCGTCTGCTGCCTGGCGCCTGGCATCCTCCTGCTCCTCATGTGGCTGCTCACGTTCTTCGTGATGGCGGAAAGTCCCCGGGACTTCTGGCAGTGCATGATGGAAAGCGCCCGGCTCACCAAGGGCTACCGCTGGTACATCCTCCTGCTGCTGGTCGTGTTCTTCCTCATCTTTTTCCTGAGCCTGTTCGCCTGTTACGTCGGGGTTTTCGTCGCCCAGGCTCTGTTCTTCACGACGTTCGCCCTGGTCTACCGCTTCCTGCAGGCGAAGCAGGGCCCCGCGGCGTGAGCCCGTCGGAGCGCCAGGCCAAGGCCCTCGGGGCCCTGGCCCTGGCTTCCCTCCTGGCCGTTGCCGCCTTCCTTCCGGCCGACCACCCCCTCGGCTTCCCCCTCTGCCCCCTGAAGCGCGTCACGGGCGTCCCCTGCCCCACCTGCGGCATGACGCGGGCCTTCTGCAACGCCGTGCAGACCCATTGGCAGGCCAGCCTGCTCTGGCACCCGCTTGGGATTCCCGTGGTGATGGCCTGTCTTGTCGGCGCCGTCTGGCTGGGCGCCGAGGCCTTTCAGGGAAGCAGGCTGAAGCCCCAGTGGCGGAACCGCATGCTGCCTCCCCTGGCCGTCCTGGGGATCGGCGGGATCCTGGCCACCTGGGTGATGCGACTCTGCGGGGTCGGGCCTTTCAACCAGCTCTGACGGCTCTGAGACGAAAAACGCCCAGGGACCTCTTCATGTCCCGGACGGTGTCCGCACCGAACTTCTCCAGCAGGGCGTCGGCGAGCACCCAGGCCAGCATGGCCTCGGCCACGGGCACGGCTGCGGGGACCACACAGGTGTCCGAGCGCTGGTAGCCCGCAGGCAGGGCCTTCTTCGAGACCAGGTCCACCGAAGGCAGGCCCTTCCTCAGGGTGGAGATGGGCTTGAGGAGGATCCTGGCCTCCACCGTCTCGCCGTTCGTGATCCCGCCCTCCACCCCCCCCGCACGGTTCGTCGGGCGGAAATAGCCCCGACCGGCCCTCCAGCGGATGGCATCCTGAGCACGGCTTCCGACAGCAGCAGCCTGAGCCTCTGCGTTCCCGATCAGGACGCCTTTCACCGAATGGATGGACATCAGGGCCTGGCTGATGCGGCCGTCCAGCTTGCGGTCCCACTGCACGGAGCTTCCCAGGCCGGGCGGCACGCCGAAGGCGGAGACCTGAACGACCCCGCCCAGGGTCTCGCCGGCGGCCTTGGCGCCGTCCACGGCCCTGAGCATGCGCCGGGAAGCCGCCCGGTCCGCACAGCGCACCGCCGAGGATTCCACGGCTTCAGCCTTCCGGGGATCGGAGAGGTCCGCGGCGCCTGCCTTCACCCTCCCGATCCGGACGACCTGAGCCCGGCAGGAAATCCCAGCCTCGGCCAGCAGAGCCTTGCAGACGGCCCCGAGGGCCGTGCGCATGGCGGTCTCCCGGGCGCTGGCGCGCTCGGAGACCCTGCGGGTGTCATCGAAGCCCCACTTGAGGCATCCGGCCAGGTCGGCATGGCCGGGACGGGGCAGGCGGTTGGGCGGGACTTCCAGGCCCTCCCAGTTCTTGTAGTCGAGGTTCTCGATCACCAGGGCCACCGGAGCGCCGGTGGTGATGCCTCGGACAAGCCCGCCGAGGATGCGGGCATGGTCCTTCTCGATTTTTTGCCGTCCCCCGCGGCCATGGGCGAACTGGCGGCGGGCGAGGTCATGGCGGATCGCCTCTTCGGAAATCTTCAGCCCGGCAGGCAGGCCGTCGACGATGCCGACCAGGGCGGGGCCGTGGGACTCGCCGGCGGTGAGGAGGCGAAGGGTCATCGATGCTCCTTCCACCAGTCGCGGAAGGACCTGAGCCTGGGCAGGGATTCCCGGTCCTTGGGGCGGTCAGCGGCCTCCTTGCTCCGGATAATATCGTCCGGATGGCAGACGGGCATTCCCTCCACCTTCACCGAACGCCGCTCGGCCTCCTCAAAGGTCTCGATCCCGTCCGGCGCGAACACCAGATCCACATCGAACGGGCCCGAGCGGACCTGCACGAAATCCTTGCAGGCGAGGATCTGCTGACGTTGCGCATCCTCCAGAGAAAACCCCAGATCTTCCAGGGCGGCAAGCACAGCCCGGCCGTTCTCTGGTGATTTCTTCAGGAAGAGGTCCACGTCCTGCGTGGTGTCCGGGAAACCCAGGAGGATGGCACCGGACTTTCCCAGGAACAGGAAGCGGGCGGAGTGCCGCGAGAAGGCGGCGGCAACCTCCTCGGCCTGGCGGTACTCAAACCGTCCGGCCATACCCCAACCAGGAGGGAAGGTTCTCCTCGCACCAGCGGCGGTAGTCGGCCATCGTATCGAAGGCCCGGAAAGGAGCGTCGTCCATCACGGGCTTGTAGGTATGGATGAATGCATACCGCATCCGCTCCTCCAGGGTCCGCTTCGCGGCCGCCTCGAAGTCCCGAATCCATTCCTTCAGCTCGGCGGGATCCACATCCATGGTCGCCATTATACCGCCTGCGCCAGCAGGGCCTCGAACTCCGGCAGGGAGACGGCTATGCATTCGGCTCCGCGCACCAGGCTCTCCCCTTCCGCCACCAGGGTCCCGGCCATGGCCAGCGCCATGGCGATGCGATGGTCCCCGGCCGAATCGACCGCGGCACCCTTCAGGCGCGCCGACCCCTGCACGACGAAGCCGTCGTCCGTCCCCTCGATCCGGGCCCCCATCGCGCGGAGCCCGGCGACCAGGGCCGAGATCCGGTCGCTCTCCTTCAGGCGCAGTTCGGACGCCCCTGCCACGCGGGTCTCCCCGAGGGCCTGGGTGGCCGCCACGGCCAAGGCGGGGAGCTCGTCGATCAGGGAGGGGACCTCCGCCGCCGGGATGAAGGTGCCCTTGAGGGCACGGCCTTCCACCTCGATCTCCCCCACCGGCTCCCCTCCCGTCATCCCGGTCTGACGGACCGCCACGGAGGCGCCCATGCGCCTCAGGACCGCCACGAAACCGATGCGCCCGGGATTGAGGCAGAGCCCCCGCACCGTGACGAGGCTGCCTTCCCGTCCCGCGGCGGCACAGAGAAAAAAGGCCGCTGAGGACGGATCCCCTGGAATCTCCAGATCGCCGCCGCCATCCAGGGTCGCCGGACCCCGCACGTAAAGGGCGGGCCCCTCCACCCCCCCCTCCATGCCCACCTCCACGCCGAGGAAGCGCAGCATGCGCTCGGTGTGGTCCCGGGTGGGAAGGGCCTCCTCCACCGAGGTCATGCCCTGGGCTCCGAGGGCGGCCAGGAGGATGGCCGTCTTCACCTGGGCGCTGGGGACAGGGGGGCGGTAGGCGATCCCCGTCAGCTCCCCGCCCTTCACCCGAAGCGGAGGCCTGCCGGACTCGCCCTCGCAGTCCACGGAGGCCCCCATCAGGCGCAAGGGCTCCGCCACCCTCTCCATGGGGCGGCGACGGAGGGACCCGTCACCGTCAAGCCGGGTCTCGAAGGGACAGGCGGCCAGGACGCCTGCCAGCATCCGCAGGGTGGAGCCGGAGTTGGCGCAATGGATCGTCCCCTCAGGAGCCTGGAAGCCCTCCCGTCCTCCCCCGGCCAGGACGACCTCCTCCCCTGTCCTGCGCACTCCCGCACCCAGGGCCTTGAGGGCCGCCAGGGTGGAGGCAGCGTCCGCCGCGCTGGAGTAGCCGCGGATCCGGCCCCCCTTGCGGGAAAGGGCCAGCAGGATGGCCGCCCGGTGGGAGAGGGCCTTGTCGCCAGGGACCTGGAACGAGGCCCTCAGATGCCGGGCGGGATGGACCGTCAACTCCACCGGATCAGAAGGAGAGGACCCAGAGGAAACGGCGGGTGTGCTTGCGGAAGGCGTGATCGCCCTCCCGGTAGACGCGCTCCGTGGAGCCCCAGAGCCCCAGGAAGTTCAGGTCCGTCAGGCGGACCTCCTTCAGGGCGCCTGAGGCGTCCTTCTCCACCGTGCGGATGCCCAGGTTGAGCAGGCCCAGCAGCCCCAGGTTCACGTCGTCGGAGTGGTGGGAGAGCAGCAGGGGAGAGCTGACGTGCCAGAGGTAGTTGTTCCGGTAGAACCAGAGGGGGGGCGCGCCGCGTATCCCTCCGGAGTCCAGGGCCGGGATCTCCTGGCGGCTGGTGCCCAGAGGCAGGAACCAGAGGATGCGATGGGACTTCTCCCGGACCAGGTGGTCCCCCTCCAGGAACTGGCGCTCCGTGGAGTTATGGAAGGCCAGGAGGTTGTAGTCCCGCATTCGGAAGCCGGTGGCATGGCCATCGGCGGTGCGGTCGACACGGGTGGTCCCCAGGTGGAGGATGCCGAACAGGCCCAGCGAGAAGTCCTTCTGATGATACATCCCCAGGAGGGGAATGGACACGTATCCCTCCTCGCCCCAACGATAGAAGCCCAACGGGGGGATGCCCTTCATGCCGGAGGAGGAGGCCGCCCGGGCCAGCTCCTCGTCGGGAGGGCCCGGAAGCTGTCGGGGCTCCCCGCCGCAGCCGGACAGGAAGGCCGCAACCGCGAGGAGGGAGGGGACCAGGACCGACCGGAAGGCGTTCAGGCTCACGGCAGGCGGGATTGTAGCGGCCCCTGGGACCCAGTCAAACGCCCAGTCACACGGGGGGAGCCGCCCCCCCAATGGCGACGGGCCCCGACCGTGACCAGCTTCCAGGACGGATTGGGACCCATCTGTTCCACCGTGAATCGGCGCGCCCAGAACAGGGGAGCGACGCCGTGGGCCGGAATGTCCTCCCTCAGAAGGATCCTCTCGGGGGCTTCCATGCCCTCGAGGCGGATCTCCATCTCCACGCCCCAAACAGGAAAAGGGTTGTCGTTGCGGATCACGCCCTGGAGCACCGGGGCGCGGAAGGGGCCGGGACGCATCCTGAAGTTGCTCAGCGGCCTCAACCCGGAGGGGTCCGCGCCGCGATCCAGGCGGATCAGGGGAAGGGCGTCGTCCGGGACCCCCTGCATCCCCCGCAGCAAGTACGCCCCTCCCCAGGCGATGCCTGCCGCGAGAAGGACAAGGATCAGGGCTTCGGCCACGCGAAGGTCCCTTCTCAAGGTCCTCCCGAGGGAAAGTCCTGCCACGAAGGCCAGGACGGCCTGGAAAGGCCAGAGCCTGAGGCCTTCCAGGCCGGTCTCAAAGGGGCCAGACAGGGAAGGAATCAGGCCCAGATCCACGCACCAGGACGTCACCAGGAGGCTCAGCAACACCCCAAGCCAGACGCCCTCACGCACGCGAAGAGGTTCCGGCGGGCCCATGGCCCTGAAACCGGTGCAGAAGCAGAACGCCATGACCGGGAAGCCGAAGATCTGCCAGGCGCTCCAGGGCGGCATCCCGTCGTAGAGCCAGGCCAGGGCCCAGATCCAGACCGCCAATACGGCGGCCAGGGCCGCGCTCAGTCGGGGTTTCATGATGCCCCCAGGAACGGATGAGGAGCCGGAAGGTTCATTTCCGGACGGCCCTTTCGTAGCAGTCCAGCATGGCCTCGGCATTGCGCTTCCAGTCGGCCCGCTCCCGCGCCAGGGACAGGCAACGCTCCCCCATGGACCGCCTCAGATCCGCGTCGGCCAGGAGCAGGCCCAGGCGGCCGGCCATCACCTCCATATCCCCGGGAGGGACCAGGAAGCCGTTGACGCCGTCGACGACCCATTCGCGGTTGGCCGGAAGGTCCGTGACCACGGCCGGAAGCCCGCAGGCCATGGCCTCGAGCAGGGAGACCGAAGCCCCGTCACTGAAGGAGAAGGAGGCGTAGACGTCCCCCGCCTGCAGGAAGGCCGGCATCCCGGCGTTCTCGACCGCCCCCGCGGCGTGCCAGCAGGGGCCAAGAGGCGCCAGCGCCTCCTCCACCCGGGGTCTGAGCGGCCCGTCCCCCACCAGAAGCAGCCGGGCGGCCGGGGCCAGGGCCAGGATCTTCCCGAAGCCCTGCGCGAACGGGAGGACCCCGTAGACCTCCCGCATCTGCCGGGTCATCACGACCACCGGTGCGCCCTCCCAAGCCAGGCGGCGCCTCAGGCCCGCCGCCGCGGAGGGGCGGAAGCGCTCCAGGTCCACCCCCCAGGGGAAGACCCGGACGGCGTCGGGTTCGATCCCGGAAAGGGAAAGGATCTCTGCCTTCACCGTCTCGGCGTCGCACGCCACGCCGTCGGCCGCCCTCAAGGCACGGCGGGCCTTCCTCCGGTCACGACGGCTGCGTTTCGGCCAGAGCAGCACATCCGAACCCCAGGGCATCAGGAAGAAGGGATGGAAACCGCTCAAGGCCGCCGCCCATCCCGTGGACTGGATCCATCCGGCGTGCAGGAGATCGGGGCGGATCTCGCGAAGGGCCGCCGCAAAGGCATGCACGTAGCGGCGTTCATCGAGGCGGCGGGCCAGGGCCGTGCGCAGGCGTCCCGACCGGGAGGGAAGCTCGGGATAGGCCGGGAAGCGGCGGTGGTGGATCCTCACCGTAGGACAGTCGCGGGAGAGCCAGGCGGGCAGGGACTCGGCCCGGTTGAAGAAGGTCAGCAGATGAACCTCATGCCGGGAAGCCGCCGCCTTCAGCAGCCTCTGGTCATGAGGCCCGAGGTCGTCCGAGGCATAGGCGACCTTCATTCACCACATTCACCCTTCATCGGCGATTGAGGACGTCCCGCTCCGCCCGACGCGTGATGGTCCTCAGATGCTCGGCGTCCAGGCTCTTCGTCCAGTCCACGGGGGAAGCCACCCCGCCGTTCACGTGGGTCTCCACATACTCCCAGAAGGCGATCCGGATGGCCTGGGGCTTGAGCTGGGTCCGGTAGACCTCGTCCCCGTAACGGTCCTGCCACCGGTCATGCTCTCCCTGGACGGTGGCGACCTCCTCAGGCTGGAGAAGCCGGCTGACCAGTTCGGCCCGCCAGCGGCTGGCTTCCGAGACCGAGAGCCCCTGCCGGGTCGTCCGGGTCCGGGCCTGATCCCATGCCTGCCCCTGCCCGAGGCCCTGCGAGTACGCCTGAGCCCGGGAGCCGCTCCCGGAAAAGAAGACCTGGAGGAAGGAACACAACAGGACGATCAGGGGCAGGGCAAGACGTGCCACAACAGCAGCCGCAAAAACAAGGGAAACAGCCCCGAGGACCTTCGCACGGGGCAGGAGGAACCTCCTGCCCGGACTGCGCCAGAGCCCGTCCAGGTGCTCCTGGACCTCCCGAGGGGAGGCCAAGTGGAACTGCACTTTCAGGCTGGTCAAGAGACCCATGGCCCCATTCTCCCAGGAGGGGCCGGGAAGTCAATCATCCCGCAGGCCTAGTCGGACTGCCAGAACAGCAGGGCGAGCCCCCCGGGGGGCTGGTAGACCAGTGTGACGTCGTCCAGGGAGGAGGCGTCCAGCACGGGTACCTCGGACGGAAGAGGGAAGAGGCGCCGGAAGACGGCCTGGAGGCGGAAGGCGGAGGGAGCCGGCAGGCTGACGTCCCAGCTCTGCCGAGAATGGGTCCAGGCCGGCGCCGTCGTGGAACGGGAGGCGGACTCCGCGGATGCATAATCGTTCCCGGCGAGGTTGGCCAAGGCGAGTTCGACGTAATCCCCGGCCAGTTCGGGAAGGTCGGAGGCCCGGCGGAAGGTCCAGTCCACCCGGCGGATCCGGGAGCCCGCCGGCAGACGGATGGGCGCGGAAAGCCATTGGGCCGCCTGATCGCCCAGGACCGGCGTGAGAGGCCCGGGGATGCGGGCGTACGCGGAGCCCCGGTAGTAGCGGCCCTCCCGCCAGCGGGTCAAAGCCAGATCTTGAGGGATGCTCCCGGGCGTAAAAGAAGCGAAGCAGGTGGGGTCTCCGGAACTGTTGTAGTCCCTTCCCCCGAAGTCCCAGACTGCAAACTCGTCGAAGGAGGCATCTGCGCCTAAACCGCAAGAGACTACGGCGTCGGAAAAGACCCGCCCGAGGACAATGGCGTGGGGGCGTGCCCCGCCCTCCTCATTGCGGGTGATGTCCTCGGCCATGGCTTGGCCGGTGGGGGATCCCGGGATGTAGAGGTCCGGAGAGGCGCAATCCACGCCATCCAGGACGAGCTCCCCGGTGTCGTTCTGGATGGCCGCGCGGAAGTCCCAGAAGAAGGTGACCAGGCGCCAGCGCCGGGAGGCGGGATCCATGGGGACGAGGCGGAAGGTGTGCTCCACCTGATTGTCCTGATCCTCCCGGGACCCGAGCTCGAAATGGGCGGACAACGAGGGGACGCTGCCGTAGTCGTTGTCGTCCCAACCCAGGCCCACGAAGAAGAACTGGGTCTGGTCGCTCGGGGTGTGGCCGCTGGTCTGGTAGTTGTCCATCTGGACGTAGTTCCTTGCGCGGGTGTCCCCGACGGGAAGCTGGAAGTGGTTCTTCACCCAGAAGGAGAGCAGGCCGTGGTATCCGTGCACGCTCCCCCGGTCCAGCCAGCCCGGGGCCCGGTCCCGCTCCGAGTAGACCCCGTCCGGGTGCAGGGTGGAAGGCTTTGCGGCATCCCACAGACCGTTACTGAGCTCTGCGCGGGAAACCAAGCGGGTATTGTTGTCCATGAGCCGGGCCATCGGGCTCCAAGGGCCTCGGCACTGGGGGTTTCCCCCGTCCGCCAGGTCCAGGTCCAGACCCTCGTCGAAGCGGGCCAGCATCTTCATGTCCGTCACGGGGGCCGTCACGAGGTAGCTGTCGTTGTCCGGGGTCTCCAGGGAAGCCAGTGCCACACGGCCGTCCCAGTCCGCCGGCTTCAGGTCCAACCCGGCTCCCGCGTCATAGCAGGGCTCCGGATAGCTCTGCAAGGAAACGCCCTTCGCAAAGCCCCCCTGGTTTCCGTTGAGGAAGCAGGATGGCCCGTAGCGTACCCTCAGGTCCAGGACATGACCCCAGGTCCTGGGGATCCCCTGGCTCTCCGAGACGTAACGGGGGTGTCCCGGGAAACGGACATCCCGCTCGTCGCCGGGAAAGTCGAGGCTCCCCAGGTCCTCCGCCACCAGTTCCCTTTGGGTGCTAAGCCTCACGACCATGGGCGGCGAGACCGTCCCCCTCAAGCTCCGCTCGGCAAGAAGGGTCCCCCGGGGGCCCAGCACCCGCCCGCAGCTCTCCAGGTCCACGGCCTGAAGGGGACCCAGACTGAACTCCGTCGAGTAGACCGTCAGATCGCTCTTGTCCACCGAACGCCAGCAGGAACGGTCCGGATTGAACTTGTTGATGTCGCTGTTGGGATTGAAGTTGGCCTTGAGAAGGTCCTTCTTGGCCTGGATCTGAGCCGTCGTGGCACCGGTGAAGGGGATGGCTTCGATCAGGGCCTCAAACTCCTGCCAACTGGAGACGGTCCGGCCCGCCAGTGCGTCGGAGGCGAGATGGCAGTCGTCCGCAGGCGTCCAGGAATTCTGGATCGAGACCGCCCTCAAGGTGCCGATCGCTTCCGGCGCCCCAGGGCCGGGGCAGGGGGTGGCCCCTCCCGCCCCGGCGATGGAGGCCTCCTCGAGGTAGACCCCGGCCAGGCCTGCCATCAAGGCGATCAGCGCGGGGCGACGGCAGGAGGCCCAGGCCAGATTGACCGGGGCCCTCCCGACATTGCGCCCCCCGATGCGCTCAAAATCCGGGGCCTTGCTCCCGTCCGGAGCGGTCCGACGGTCCAGGAGGAGCTCCCCCCACGAAACGTAGTCCTTCGGAAGGGCAAGGCCCGCCGGGAGATTCGGAGCGACCACCCGCTTGTCGGTCCAGGCCCTGAAGCAAAGGTAGGGACGGAAGACGGCGGTCTTGGCCTGATTCCAGCCCAGGACCCGGGCCACTTCGGCCAGGTTGTTCCAGCCGGCTGGAGGCCTGCGATCCACGAGGTCCGTCCCGTCGGCCGGAAGGACGGGGCGGGCCTCTTCGCGCTGGAGAACCTCGGCAAGTGTGCCCAGGACGCGCCGGAGGACCGCGTTGTAACCCACCGAGGCCGGGACCGCGGGATCCCCCCCGTTGACATAGAAGCCCCCGGAGGACGCCTTCAGGCAGTACATCTGGGGCTGCGTAGGACCCAGACGACCGGAGTAGCCCCATGGCAGGAGGGCCGGGAGGGAAGAGATCGGATCCAGGACCGGCCAGGAGGGCCTCAGGCTCCTCCCGGCGGAAGGATCGATGACCGACAGGGCGTTCGGATAGAAGGCACGCTCCGCCACGGACACGCTTCCGTCGGCGTTCCGATCTGCTCCCCGGAATCGGATGGGGGAGAAGTCCGGATCCTGGCCGGCCTGCAGGCGGGCGAGGGCATCCTCCAGACCGCTGCGCGCCAGCAGGAAGGCCCGGGTGGCGTCCGTTCTGTGCTGAGCGGCCCGGCGTTCCATGCGAGCCATCGAGATGAAGGCCAGGGTCAGGAACAGCAGGACGCCCAGCACCCCAAGCGTGATGATCAAGGCGACACCACGACGCCTTAGCATGACGGGATTCTACCACTTCCTAGCAACTCTCGCAGTCCTCCTCAGAACGTTTCCCCGGAGGGACCGGGAAGTCAATCATCCCGCTTGACCTTGCCTTCCCGGCCCATTTAGCATGGTTTCCAGCCATGGCCTCCGTCGTCCTCCAGACCTCCCTGCCCGGCCTGACGCTTTGGCGTCGTGGAAAAGTCCGGGACGTCTACGACCTCGGGGACCGCCTGCTCTTCGTCGCCACGGACCGCATCTCCGCCTTCGATTCCATCCTCCCGACCGGGATCCCGGGCAAGGGGCAGGTGCTGACCCGGATGTCCGCCTTCTGGTTCCAGCACATGAGGAAGCTGACCGCCCACCACCTCATCTCCACGGAAATCCCCGCTGAGCTTGCCGCCGACCCGGCCGTCCGGGAGCAGTTGGAGGGACGGACCCTGGTGGTCGCCAGGACCGAGCCCGTCGCCTTCGAGTGCGTGGTACGCGGCTATCTGGCAGGAAGCGGCTGGGAGGACTACAGGAAGTCCGGCGCCGTCTGCGGGATCCGCCTGCCGCCCGGTCTTCAACAGAGCCAGGAGCTGGAGAAGCCCATCTTCACGCCCGCCACCAAGGCCGAAACCGGCCACGACATCAACGTGCCCTTCGAAGCCATGGCCGACTCCATCGGCCAGGAGTTGGCCGGGACCCTGCGCGACAGGTCCGTGGCCATCTACACCGAGGCCAGGGCCTATGCCCGCAGCAGGGGCATCCTCCTGGCCGACACCAAGTTCGAGTGGGGCATCCTCAACGGAAAACCCATCCTCATCGACGAATGCCTCACCCCGGACTCCTCCCGCTTCTGGGCGGCGGCGGAGTACCGCCTGGGGATCTCGCCGCCCTCCTTCGACAAGCAGTTCGTGCGGGACTGGCTGCTCGCCTCCGGCTGGGACCGCAATCCCCCGGCACCGCCCCTGCCACCGGAGGTGGCGGAGCGGACCGCCGCCCGCTACCGGGAAGCCCTGGACCGGCTGACCGCCGCAGCACGTCCGGCGCCGTGAGCACCTCCCACCCCGCGCCGGACCACGGCAAGCGGATCGCCGGCTATGAGGTGATCTCCAAGCTGGGCCAGGGCGGGATGGGTGCCGTCTACAAGGCCCGCCAGATCTCCTTGGACCGCGTCGTCGCGCTTAAGGTCCTGCCCAAGCAGCTCACGGACAAGACCGATTTCATCAGCCGCTTCAGCCGCGAGGCCCGCATGACGGGCCAGCTCAACCACCCCAACATCATCAAAGTCTACGACGTGGGACGCTCCACCACCGGGATCTGCTACTACGCCATGGAGTTCGTGGAGGGCGAATCCCTCCGCAACATCGTGGAACGCGAGGGGAAGCTCGCTCCGCCCAGGGTCCTGAGGCTGATCGAGGAGGTGACCCGGGCCCTGGAGCACGCGCAGAAGCACGGCATCATCCACCGCGACATCAAGCCGGACAACATCCTGATCGACACCCACGGGAACGTGAAGCTGGCCGACCTGGGCCTGGCCAAGGACGTGGACTCCACCGGCTCCATGGCCGGGGCCAGCCTGTCCGGGACCGTCATCGGCACACCCCACTACATGTCCCCGGAACAGGCCGAGGGAAAGACCGTGGACACTCGAAGCGACCTGTACTCCCTCGGGGCCACCGCCTTCCATCTGCTGTCCGGCTCCCCCCCCTTCAGCGCCGAGACCCCCATCGGCGTCATCACCAAGCACCTGACCGAGGCTCCACCCCCGATCCAGGAACGCGCTCCAGGCATCCCCCAGGGCTTCGCCCGCGCGGTACACCGCCTTCTTCAGAAGGACCCGTCCAAGCGCTTCCAGACCCCCTCCGAGCTCCTGACCGAGCTCAGCCGCCTTCACCTGGAGAAGCCCTCCGCGCCTGAGGCCAGGGCCCGGGAGAAGGCCGGCGCTGCCTCGTCCCCCCCCTGGTTCCTGATCCTCTTCTGCATCCTGGCTGCGGCAGGCGTAACGGCCGGCGTGTTGCACACCCGCAAGAGCCCGCCGGAATCCCCCCCCTCAACCCCCCCCCCCGAACCTCCCGAAGCGAAACCCCCCGCCCAGCCCGCCGCCGGGGATCCCGCAAAACGCGACCTGACCGACGTCGACCGCTATGCCGCCCAGAATCCGGCGGATCTCCAGGGCATCCTCCTGCGCCTTCGCGAGCTGGAGACCCGCTATCCCGGTACCAAGATTGCCGGGGAGGCAGGATTGAGGATCGGGAACATCACGGAGGTGATGAAGGTCCGCGATGCGCGACGCAAGCAGGCCGAGGACGAATTCGAGACCCGGATCAGACGACTGATCCGTGAAAGGAACTGGAGCCAGGCCGAGAACCAGATCCGCGCCGCCCCACAAAGCCTGGCCGAGCTCGCGACGCTCCTGAATGCCGCCTTGCAGGAGGCGAGACGCGGAGACGAGGCGCTTCAACCACCCCCCGTGCTCAGGCTCACGCCGGAACTGAAGGAGGCCGAGAGCCTTCTTGCGTTGCCGGCCCCGTCCGACACGGACATGGCCCGCCTGAAGGAGATCCTCTCCAAGCCGCCCCCCTCCCTGGAGCTCGCGGCCAGGCAGAACAAGCTGTACGAGAACTTCCAGAAGCTCTGCCTCCGCAGGGAAATGGAGATCCTGGAGGCGGACGCGGCCTGCCGGGCCTGGAAGCGGGTCCAGACCCGCATCCCCGCCATCCATTCCGTCCATGCGTCCGTCCAGGACGACGGCCAGAAGGCCCGCCTGGCCCGTCTGGCTGACGAAGCCAGGCACGCGCTCTCCCAGGGAGCCTGGCATGAGGATTTCGAGGAAGGGGCGCTGGATCCGGAATGGAAAACCGCGAAACCCATGTGGGGACGTCCGGTTGCGGGGGAGCTCAGCCTTCTCGAGAACGACAAGGCCTCCCCCCAGGAGCGGGCCCAGGGCCGCTTTGCGATGCGAATGGGATCCGCCGCCGCGGGTGACGGGAGATCCAGCGTCGAGATCCAGAGCCCCCTGCTGGACCTCCGCCCGGGAGCCCGCCTGCGCGTCAAGGCCGCCAGCCTCCTGAGGACGGCACCCGGGATCCGTCCCCCTTCGTCCAAGACCCCGGAGGCGCTCTACTTCTGCCTGCGCAACGCGCGCGGGGACATCCTTCCTTTCGGAGGGAACGACCGGGTCCCCCAGTTCATCCGGAAAGCCGGATTCCTCCTGGGCAGGAACGTCGCCGGCGCCTGGTGCTGGGGGACTCCCGCCCCCCTCTCCGACACGATGCTCCTGGACATGGACCTGGACGTCAGGACCCCCGTGGAGGCCCGCCTCTGCATCGGGATCAGCGTGGAGGAGGTCTCCGGACGAAGCGCGACCCTGATCGTCGATGATATCGATCTCTCCTATCCGTCACCCTCACCACCCTAAGGAGGCGCCATGAGCCAACGTCCCTCGGTCATCATCGTCTGCGGAAGCGAGAACGACCTCCCCGCCATGGAGGGGGCCGCGAAGGCCTGCGAGGAGTTCCAGATCCCCTTCGAAGTGAGGGTTCTCTCCGCCCACCGGGCCCCCGGGCTCCTGCTCGAGAACCTGAAGGAATGGGAGGAGCACGGGGCCAAGGTGCTCATCGCGGGAGCCGGAGGCGCAGCCCACCTGGCCGGCATGCTTGCCGCCCACAGCATCCTGCCGGTGATCGGCGTGCCCATCGATTCCTCCCCCCTGCACGGGATTGACGCCCTGTATGCCACGGTCCAGATGCCCTCCGGGATCCCCGTGGCGACCATGGCCGTGGGTCGGGCCGGGGCCACGAACGCAGGCATCCTGGCCGCAGAGATCCTGGCGCTCTCCGATCCGTCCATCCGCAAGCACCTTTTCGCCTACAAGGAAGGCCTCTCCGAGAAGGTCCGCGCCAGCGATGCCCGCAACCGGCACGGGACCGGGCAACCCAAGCCCTCGGCCCGATAGGATGGCCGTCGCGACCGTCCTGTGGGAGGGAGATGCCGCCACCGGAATCCTCTCCGCCATCGACCAGACCTTGCTTCCAGGGCAGATGGTCCGTCTGAGGCTGGAGACCCCCCAGGCCGTCTGGGACGCGCTGAAGCGTCTGGCCATCCGGGGGGCTCCGGCCATCGGGGTGGGAGCGGCCTTCGGCGTCGTTCTCGGCGCCCGCGAGGGCCTAGACGGAGGCGCCGAGGGCGTCTCCCGGGCCGCGCGGACGGCGGCAGCCCATCTGGCCACCTCCCGTCCCACGGCCGTCAACCTCTTCCATGCCCTTGATCGCATGCGGGTCGCAGCCGGGCGCCTGAAGGGCTCCGGCCCCGACGCCCTGAAGGCCCTCCTGGACGAAGCCCGGGCCTACTACGAGGAGGACCTGGCCACAGGCCGCGCCATCGCCGCGAACGGGGCCGCCCTCCTGACCGGACTCGGGGACGGGGACGCCATCCTCACCCACTGCAATGCCGGAGGCCTGGCCACGGCGGGCGAGGGCACGGCCCTGGCCGTCATCCTGGAGGTCGCCAGGACCCGGAAGATCCGGGTCTATGCCGACGAAACCCGTCCCCTCTGGCAGGGTGCCCGACTGACCGCATGGGAGATGGTCCAGGCGGGCGTGGACGTCACCGTGATCACCGACTCCATGGCCGCCTGGGTCATGAAGACCAAGGGCGTGAAGGCCGTGGTCGTCGGCGCCGACCGCATTGCCGCCAACGGGGACGCTGCCAACAAGATCGGGACCTACGGTGTCGCCCTGGCGGCCAGGGCCCACGGCATCCCCTTCTACGTGGCCGCCCCCTTCTCCACCTTCGATCTCACCCTGAAGGACGGCTCCGGCATCCCCATCGAGGAGCGCACCGCCGAGGAGGTCTCCGCCCCCTTCGGCCGCCGCCTCATCCCCGAAGGGGCCTCCGTCTTCAATCCCGCCTTCGACGTGACCCCGGCGGATCTGATCACCGCACTGGTCACCGAGCGCGGGGCGCTCCAGCCCCCTTACACGGAATCCATCCGGAGGGCCATGTCCCATGCGGCGATCTGACCTGTCCCGCCTGCTGCTTCTGCTCACGGCCCTTCCCGTGGCGGTCCCGCCCGGGAGGGCGGTCGCCGAGGACTCCAAGCCGGAGGCCCCGAAGGCGGCGGCCTTCGGCGAGATCCTGACCGGCGCCGCCCGCTCAGGACGCCAGCGCAGGAACCTCTTCACCCGCTTCCAGGAGGTCATGGCGGCGCATAAGAAAGAGCGCCGCAAGCTGATCGAGGAGGGACGGGAGAAGGTCCTTCGCCGCTCCCGCAGGGAGGCGAAGGAGGCCATGGAGAAGGCCTATGCCACCCTGGGCAGGGTCGCCGAAGGCCTCCTGAAACTGGCCGAGGACGTCCGCGACAACTGGGAGGTCCGCCGCAAGGCCGAAACCGACGAGGTCGCCCGCCTCAAAACCGACCGCGAGGCCCAGAAGGCCTGGGTCCACAAGCGCGGATTCACGAGGGCGGATACCGAGGAGGCTGCGGCCGCCTTCGTCTTCAGCGACGAGCGCTGCCAGCCCCTGCCGCCCGCCTCGACGGCCTACCTGCAGTCCCTGGGCTTCGACTCGGAGGAGTCCGAGGTCATCCTCCTGGTCCTGGAGCTGGCCGACCAGGTGGCCTCCCGTCTGGAAACCCAGGGCAAGCCCTCCAAGCCGTGACCGGACGCCGCGGCTTCACCCTCCTGGAACTGATGGCCGCCGTCGCCATCGTCCTCGTGCTCGCCTCCCTGCTCCTGCCGGTCCTTTCCAAGGCCCGCGAAGCCGCCCGGAGGACCCGGTGCCTGTCCCAGCTGCGCCAGCTGGGGCTGGCCTTCACGGCCTATGCCGCGGAGTTCGACGATCTCCTCCCCCATGAGGACAACGGGGACACCCTTCCCCCCTTCGGATGCGGATGGCAGGAGGTCCTCACCCCCTACCTGGGCCCGCGCAGCCGGCAGGCCGACTGCCGCCAGTGCCCCTCCCTCTCGGTGGATCCTTCCTGGCGCTCGTATAAGATGAACTCCCTGCTGGAGGAGGACTCCGTGGACTTCCTGTGCCTGACCTCGATCCCCGATGCCGCCAGGACCCCCCTGGCCTTCGACGGCCGGGTGGACAACGCCGGCGTGCGTCTGTCGCCCAAAGGGGACTGGGACTCGGCGGCCTCCCGCCACGGCTCGGGCACCTCCCTCCTGTTCTGCGACGGACATGTGGCCTGGCTCCCCGCCCGCTTCGACACCTCAGGATGGGACGGCCCCGGAGCCGTCGCATGGAGGCCATAATGCCCCTCAAGGCCGTATTCTTCGACATCGACGACACCCTCTATTCGACCACACGCTTCGCCGAGAAGGCCCGGCGCAACGCCATCCGCGGCATGATCCGCTCGGGCCTGAGGATGGGCGAGGACGAGGCCCTGGCGGAGCTGAACGAGGTCATTGCGGAGTTCTCGTCCAACTACGAGCACCACTACGAAAAGCTCCTCCTGCGCATCCCCAAGGCTGCCCGCGGCCTGAACCCCGCCATCCTGGTGGCGGCGGCGGTGGTGGCCTACCACCAAACCAAGTTCCAGTCCCTGGCCCCCTTCCCGGACGTGGCCAAGGCCTTCCCCCGCCTGGCGAAAGCCGGCCTCACGCTGGGCATCATCACCTCGGGCCTGACGGTGAAGCAGGCGGAGAAGATCGTGCGCCTGGGGATCCTGCCCCATCTCCACCCGCGGGGGATCTTCATCACGGAACAGATCGGGATCTCGAAGCCCAACCCCAAGCTGTGGCAGACGGCCTGCCGGGTGCTGGGCCTCAAGCCCTCCCAATGCGTCTACGTGGGGGACCATCCGGTGCACGACGTGGAGCCGGTGAAGCGGCTGGGAATGGTGTCCGTCCTGAACAAGCGGGGCGGGAAGTACGAGAAGGTCCCGGCCCGGGTCGCGCCGGACCACGAGATCCGGGATTTCGGCGCGCTGATCGGGATCCTGAAGACGGTCTACGGAGTACGCATACCCTGAATGACCTGACCCTGGCCCCTTGCGGTCAGGGCCGGATACAGCGGGATCGAGAGCATCCTGCGATCCAATTCCTCTGCAACCGGAAAGCGCCCCGGATCCAGCCCCAGGTACCGGTGCAGGGGCCGGAAGACCGGAGGCTTGGCCTCGATGCCCTTGCGGGCCAGCGCCCGGGCCGTCTTCCGCGCATCCGCCACCTCCACCGTGTAGCGGAACCAGGTCCGCTTCGGGCTCTCCGCGTCGAAGGGAAGAAGAAGCCCCGGAACATTCCCTAGAGAAGCCGTATAGCGGTCCGCCAGGCGCTTCCTCGTCTTCAGAAACCCCTTCAACCGCCCCAGCTGTACCCTCCCCACCGCGGCCTGGAGGTCCGTCATCTGGGCGTTGAAGCGAAGCTTGTAGGCATCCCGGTTGTCATGGAGCAGGAGATCCCGGACCGATTCCATGAGACGCCGGTCGTCGCCCAGCACCATGCCCCCTTGTCCTCCGGAGGTCAGGAGTTTGGTCGCGTAGAACGACAATACGGTCAGCGACCCTGCCCTTCCCACCCCGGCGCCCAGTGTCAGCGCGCAGTCCTCCACCACGGGAACCCCGAGTCGGACAATCTCACGGACGGGAGCCGGACGGCCGAACAGGTGCGGCACGATCACGGCCGCGGTGCGACGGGTCAGGGCCTTCTTCACCAGCGCCGGCGTCAGGTGGTAGCTCTGGCGGTCCACATCGGCGATCACGGGCCTGGCCCCATTGGCCAGGACGGCGTTCAGGACTGCACTGCAGACATACGAGGGACAGAGCACTTCACGGCCGGATCCGGCGCCCAGGGCAGCCAGCGCCAGTTGCAGGGCCGAGGTTCCGGACGAAACGGCCACGGCATGAGGGCGGCCCAGCCAGCGGGCGGCCTCCCGCTCGAAGGCCGCGACCTCGGGCCCCATGGCCGGATGCCCTGATGCCAGCACCCGCCCGGCGGCGCGGGCCTCGGCGGGCCCCAACGTGGGTTTCGAATGCGGGATCATGCCCGCCGTCTCAGGCGCAGGACCACCAGACAGCCGACCAGGAGTCCCGCCAGCACGACGCTGGCATGACGGTAGGACGGCATGCCGAACTCCTTCAGGTCGACGAAACGGTCATAGAGGAGGGCGAAGCGCCCCTGCACCGCGAGTCCGTAGGAGGCCCCGAAACCGACCATCAGGAAAAGCATGCCCAGCCTGGAGGCGGCCTTTACCGGCCCCTTGCGCTCGACCGTGAAGAAGAAGTGGGCCAGCACGGTCACGACCCCCACCAGAAGCAGCAGGGCGCTGAAGTCCGCCCAGAGGCCGGCCGTCGAAAGATCCACGACGGAAAGGCCCTGCTCCGGCTTCATCCGAACCAGGGGCTGGATCGTCCCCTGGACCTGCTGGAAGACCTGGGAGGCCACCAGGTACGGCACGGTCACCCCTGCCGTATAGCCCATCAGAAGGGCGATGGGCCAGCGGCCGAGCCAGGCGGTCCGGGGGCTCAGCCGGCAGAACAGGAGGATCCCCAGGCCGGCGGGCACCAGCAGCTCCCAGTGATGCGGATCCTGGACCAGGGGCTCCCACCAGCGGGGGATCAGGGTCTGGAACAGGGCCTGGACCAGCAGGTATCCCAGGGAGGCGCCGACATACAGGTGCTCGGCAATCTTGTAGAAGGGGTTGTCCTCGTACAGGAAGGAGAAGATGCAGAGGGTCAGGCCGGCCGCCACCCACCCGCCCAGGAACTGCTCCCAAGGAAGGGTCACGACCTCCCCTTTCGCCAGTCGTTGACGTTGGCCAGGAGCACCAGGCCGATGAGCAGGAAGGCACCCAGGGTCAGGGAGTCCATGCCGCGGGTGGCGGATCCGTCCTCCTTCGTCAGCATCTCGTACTCGGCCGCACCCTTCATGCCGGAGACCAGGCCAAGAAGCTGCCCCCCCTGCACGTAGGGCTGGAGCGCGGAGACGTTCCCCGAGGTCGTGCCCGCTGCCATGGGGATCCGGTAGCGATCCCCCGCGAACATGACCCAGGTCACGGGCCCGGGCTCCCCGGCGCCCAGGGAGACGATCAGGTGCATGTCCTTCAAGGTCCGGATGTGCCTGAGGGGGGGGATGTCCGCCAGCGGGATCCCGCGGGCATCCCGGGGAAAGACCGCGGCGATGTCCTGACCCAGGCCCAGGCTGACGTTGAGGTCCCCGAGCTGGCTCCCCAGCAGGATGAAATCCCGGCCCTCCTTCACAGGGAGTTTGGCCGTCGCGGCGCAATCGCGCACGATGCGCTGGGTCATGCCCCACCCGTCCGGCCAGAGGCCCAGGACGAGCACCGTGAGGCGGCGCTTGAAGGCGTGACGCAGGATGGCGCGGGCCTGGGGCTCCAGTTCGGCCTTGGTGCCGGGATTGAAGTCGAAGGAGACCAGGATATTAGCCCCTGACGGAAGATTCTCGATGCGGTCGTGGAGGGCCTGGACGGACGACGTCACGCTGAGCCCGGGGAAACGGAAGGGGTGGACCATGGGAAGCCACATCACCAGGGCCAGCAGCAGGAAGATCCGGCGACGGCCCATCAGTCCTTCCCCTTGTCGCCCATGCCCAGATAGGGCCGGTCCAGCCCCAGGATCACCTTGAGTGCGGTCACGAGGGAACCCAGGGCCACCCCGAACAGGATACCCCGCTGGGCCGCCAGGGTCGGCACCCCCACGATCCACTCGGTGACGGAATTCAGGGAATGGGGGATCGAGGCGGCCTGCCGGGGATCGTAGTGGGTGGTGAGTCGGGACCAGAGGGCCTCGGCCAGGGGGACCCGACCGAAGACCAGGATCAGGGCCGTCGCCATCAGGAGGCCGGCCTCCAGGCTCTTCAGGCGGAAGGTGCGGACGGCAGCCGAGGCCACGTAGAAGCCCAGGGTGGCGAACACCGTGGCATTGAGGGGGCTCAGGACATAGGTGTAGGCCCAGCCCAGGCCGGTGACCCGTCCCGAAACCGGATCCGCATCCTGGAAGCGGCAGGACGTGCCGAGGACCGTCATGCCGGCCATCGCCATCAACAGGACCAGGCTGTAGCCCCATCCGGCCCGGACGGAAGCCAGGCGGCCGACATGGGTCTTCAGGACGCTGGCCAGGCCGAGCAGGACGGCAAAGGCTCCCACGATGGCCACCCAGGTGCTGGCCTCCGAGAGCAGGCGCTGCGACAGCGGATGAGGCACGTAGTACTGCAGGAAGAAGACGATCCCGGTCCCGACGCAGAGCAGGAGAGGCAGACGCCGCTTCAGGAAACCCACCTTAGAACGCCCCTGCCAGGTCCATCAGGCGTGCCATCCAACGGCTCCAGGGTTCCGGGGAGAGGGCCGCCCCCGTCGCCACGACCGCGCCGCAGAGGAGGAAGCCCGCGAGCAGGGCCTTGCCAAGGTCCTGGGCCCTCAGGGTTCCCGCGCCGGCAGGATCCCCGGAAAGTGCGGCGGAGGCGGCGAAGAGCTCCTCCCCGATCAGAACGTGATCGCAGGCCGTCACGAGAAAGGGCATCTGATCCACGCTGTCCGTGGCGGCCACCTGGAAGGCCCCTGAGGCCGCTCCCGTCTCGGCCAGAATCAGGGACTCGGCCCCGTAGCTTCCCAGGTAGAGGCAGGAGGCCGGCTTCTCCCGGGCCATGGTCCCTGTCACTGCCGCCGTGAAGGCGAACTGCTCGCCCGTCACGAAGACATTGTCGCCGGGGCGGGCCGTGAGCTCCTCTGCGGCCGCCATCACGAGGGGATCGATGTGGGGGACCGTCATCCGGGCCCCGGCCTCGGATGCCCGGGCGGACACCTCCCCCAGGGTCGAGAGGGAGGCGAAGGTCGGCAGCGTCAGGAAGGAATCGGTCCTGACCAGGCAGAGGAGGGGCCGCCCCAAGGCGGCGGCACGCCGGACGGCCTCCGGGATCGCCTCCAGGGCCGGAAGGGTCTTCAGGAAGGGCTTCCGGCGCCGCGCGGACGCCACGGAGACGAGGATCAAGGCCATCAAGAGCAGGGAGAAGAGCAGGTTGTTCGCCCGGCATGGGTTGAAGAGGTCGGGTGTCGCGGACACCTCCATCGCCGCGCCCGTCGGCTCCAGTTTTCCCATTCCGGCATCCTGGTATTTCATCTGCACCCGGTAGCGGCCGGCGCGGACCCTCGCACGGGCCAGGATCAGGGCCTCCTCCTTCCGGACAAGTTCCTGCTCCGCGGATCGAACCTGCTCGTGCGGGCTTCCGGAGGACTTCAGACGGTCGATCTCCTTGCGCTGGAGGGCCACCTCCTCCTGCTCCTGGCGGGGCGGGAAGAGGGTCAGGAGATCCATCCTGAGGTAGTGGGTATCGCGGTGGGGATCCGGCACCGGTGGCCAGCACCAGAAGGGGTAGCCCCTGTACTCGTGCAGGAAGGGGGTCGTTTGGGCTTCGAAGTCGGTCGCCATGCGCTGGGGACGGAGCCAGGACATGGGGCCGTTCTCCAGCGGTTGCATCCGGCCCTGCCCATCGGGAAGAGCGATCTGGGTGATCTCCGCCCGCCAGAAGCGGTCGAACGGATCGGTCTGGCGGTTGTGCCAGCGGACCGCAATCACCCCCCCGTCGTCCCAGGGGGAATCCCCGGCCCAGAGGTCGTCGAGCTCGGGTGGGGCGGGATCGGCCAGGACGGCGCTCAGGGGCGCGGCGAGCAGGAGAAGAACCGCGAGCCGAAGGACCCTGACGGGAGGCTTGGGCATGCCGAGCTTACGCCGGAGGATGAAGCAGGCAACGCACGGTGCGGGTGGACGAAAGCGTCGCCACGGCCGGATCCGTGGAGGAGCACGCGGGCAGGACCTCCGCGCAGCGCGGATGGAAATGGCATCCGGACGGGGGGTTCACCGGAGAGGGCACGTTCCCGGAGAGGCGGATGCGGGGGCCGGAGCCGTCCTCGGCCAGCTTGGGGATGGCCGAGAGCAGGGCCTTGGTGTAGGGGTGCTTGGGAGAGGAGAAGATCTCCTCCCGGCTCCCCAGCTCCACGATGCGGCCCAGGTACATCACCGCCACCCGGTCGGCCAGGTAGCGCACCACGGAGAGGTCGTGGGTGATGAGCAGGTAGGTAAGCCCCAGCTCGGCCTTGAGATCGGTCAGGAGGTTGAGGATCTGGGCCTGGACCGAGACGTCCAGGGCGCTGGTGGCCTCGTCGAGAACCAGGAATTCCGGCCCCACGGAGAGGGCCCGGGCGATGCCCACGCGCTGGCGCTGCCCTCCCGAGAACTCGTGGGGGTAGCGCTCGGCGGCGCGGGGATCCAGCCCCGAGCGGGAGAGCAGGGTCCCGGCAGCGGCCTCGCGTCCGGAGCGGTGGGAGTTCAGGCCGTGGGCTTCCATCCCCTCGCAGAGGATCTCGCGGACCAGCATGCGGGGGTCCAAAGACGAGAACGGATCCTGGAAGACCATCTGCATGCGCCGGCGGTAGACATGGCGTCCGGCACGGGAGAGACCGGCCAGGTCGACCCCGCCGTAGAGGACCTCGCCTCCGGTCACGGGGGCCAGGCCGAGCAGGGCCTTGCCCAGGGTGGTCTTCCCGCATCCGCTCTCGCCGACCAGGGCCAGGGTCTCGCCCTTCTTGACCTCCAGGTCCACGCCGTCCACGGCCCTTACGGCGGCGACCTTGCGGCGCAGGACCCCTCCAAACACGGGATAGTGGACCTTGAGCCCCCTCAGGGACAGCAGCACGTCGCCCCCCGCCGACGGCCGGGCGGAGGGCGCGGGACGGTCGATCTCGGCCAGGGGAAGCGGGTTCTTGGAAAAGGCGGTGTCGTAGAGATGGCAGGCCGCATCATGCCCCTCCGAGAGGGAGATGGAGGCCGGAAGCAGGGGCAGGCGCTCGCGGCAGCCGACCATCACCTTGCGGCAGCGGTCATGGAAGCGGCAGCCTGGCGGGTATTCCGTGGCCTGGGGCACCATGCCGGGGATGGCCTTGAGCCGGTCCCCGGGCCTATGGGTGGCCGGAAGGGATTCCAGCAGCTGGACGGTGTAGGGATGAAGGGGACGGGAAAGGACCTGGGCAGTCGAGCCGCGTTCCGCCACTTTTCCGGCATACATGACGGCCACCCGGTCGGCGGTCTCGCGCACCACGCCGAGATCGTGGGTGATGAGGAGGACGGCGGTGCCGGTGTCCTTCTGGAGCTGCTTGATGAGATCCAGGATCTGGGCCTGGATGGTGACGTCCAGAGCCGTGGTCGGCTCGTCGGCGATGAGAAGGTCGGGCTTGCAGGCCAGGGCCATGGCGATCATCACCCGCTGGCGCATCCCCCCCGAGAGTTGATGGGGATAGTCGCCCAGGCGGCGGCCCGGGTCCGAGAGCCCCACCTGCTCGAGCATCTCGGCGGCACGCTTCAGGGCGGCGGCCTCGGTCATCTTCTGGTGCAGCCTCAGCACCTCGGCCACCTGGAAGCCGACGGTGAAGACCGGATTCAGGCTGGTCATGGGCTCCTGGAAGATCATGGAGATGCGGCCTCCCCGCACGGCTCGCATCTCGGCCTCCGACAGGGGCACGAGGTCCCGGCCCTCGAGCAGGATCTGCCCCCCCACGATGCGGCCGGCGGGACGGGCCACAAGACGCAACAGGGATAGGGCCGTGACGGATTTCCCGCACCCGCTCTCTCCGACCAGGGCGAAGGTCTCGCCGCGACGGATCTCGAAGGAGACCCCGTCGACGGCCTTCGCGACCCCCTGAGAGGTGTCGAAGTAGGTCTTCAGGTCCCGGACTTCCAACAGGGGGCCTTTCATGTCAGCGGCGCCTCATCCGGGGATCGAGCGCGTCCCGCAGGTTGTCCCCGAGCAGGTTGGCCGGCAGCACCAAGCCCAGCATCAGCAGGAAGGCGGCCATGAGGTTCCACCAGACCACCGGCTCCCGGGTCAGCTCCAGGCGTGCGTTGTTGATCATGTTCCCCCAGGAACCCACGTCGACGGGAACGCCCACCCCGACATAGGCCAGGACGGCCTCGGCTAGGACGAGCCCGCTGAACTGGAGGACCGCAGAGATCGTGACGAGGTGCATCAGGTTGGGCACCACGTGCTTGAGGAGGATGCGGGGACGCGAAACGCCCAGCGCCTCCGCCGCCTGCACGTACTCCAGCTCGCGCAGCTTGAGGCATTCCGCGCGGACAAGCCTGCAGAGCCCGGTCCAGGAGGCGATCCCGAGGATGATGCAGAGCTGGGCCAGGCCCCTGCCGAAGATCAGCACGAAGGAGACGATGAGCAGGATCCCCGGGATGGACGCCAGCACGGAGTAGAGGTACTGGACCACGTCGTCGATCCAACCCCCGTAGTAGCCGGCCATCACCCCGAAGAACAGGGCGAACGGGATGATGATCAGGGTCCCCAATCCCCCGATGACGAGCGCCGTGCGGACGCCCTTGAGCGCCTGGAACAGAACATCCTGGCCCACCTTGTTCGTGCCCAGGAGGTGGGTGCCCGGGTATTTCAGAGGGGCGGAGACCCACGTGCTCCTGCCGGTGTCGTCCTTCACCAGATCCTTGCTGAACTGGCGATCGGCCAGGGGAGCCGAATAGGTCTTCTCGTTCTGGAGGCGCAACGGGCTGCAGATGCGGTCCAGGATGCTCAGAGGCTTCGGCTCCAACTGGATCCTTCCCGTGGCGTCGCGGCGGGGCTTGCCCTGCTCGTCCTTGAGCGCATCCCGCCAGGAGATCGAATCCAGGATCCCGACCAGCGCGTAGAGGCAGAGGAGGATCAGGGAGATCCAGGCCATCGGCCGGTGCCGGAGCTGACGGCAGGCCGACCGCCAGGGCTCCCGGGGAAGGACCGAGGAGGCGAACCAGGCGATGCCGGCGAAGATCAGGACGACGGCGACATTGCCCAGCATGAAACCCCAGGCGTCCAGCCAGGCGGCGAGCGTGTTCCCGTGGGCGGCGGCCGTCATCCGAGCCTCACGCGGGGGTCCACGAGAGTGTAGCTGATGTCCGTGATGATCTGGGCCACGATGTAGAGGATGGAACCCAGGTAGACCATGGCACGCACGATGGCGAAGTCCTGGGAGCCGATCGCCTCGATCGTGAAGCCGCCCAGGCCGGGGATCCCGAAGAACGCCTCAGTGGTGAGGCTTCCCATGAAGAGGAAGGGGATGGAAAAGACCACGGTCGTGAGGACCGGGATCATAGCGTTCTTGAGGACATGGACGTAGAGGACCCGGCGCTCGGAAAGCCCCTTGGCCCGGGCCGTGCGCACGTAATCCTTCCCGATCTCCTCCAGGAAGACCGTGCGGTCGAAGCGGATGGACCCGCCCAGGCCTCCCACGATTCCGACCAGGACGGGCAGGACCAGAAACTTCGCCGCCGAAAGGCCGTCCCCGTAGCCGGAGATGGGGACCTGCTTCAGGACCAGCCCGAAGAGGAACTGCCCACCGATGATGTAGAAGAGGGTCGAGATGGACATCATGAGGACACAGAGGAAGAGCACGACGGTATCCAGGTAGGTCCCCCGGTAGAAGGCAACCAGCAGGGCCGCCGTCATCCCGATCTGAAGGGATAGGACAAAGGTCGGGACGGCATAGGCCAGGCTGGGGAACATGCGCCGGCGGATCTCGGAGCCGATGTCGAGGTTGTTGCGGTCCGAATGACCGAAGTCGAACCGGAGCATGCTGACCGACTTCTGGTAAAAGATGGTCTGGGTCAGCGTCCCGAGGCCCTTCTCCTTGCCGTTCCAGACGCGAGGGAGATGATACCCGCGTTCGTGCTTCCAGTTCTCGACCGCGGCATCGCTCACGTTCTTCCCCCCGAGGATGGCCCGGGCCATGTTCTCCGGGGAGTTCACGAAGAAGAACAGGATGAAGGTCAGGAGGTTCACCCCGATGAGGATGGGGATGGCGTAGAGCAGACGGCGGACAAGATAGGTCAGCATGCCCCCCGTCTCCTTTCGCGCCGCCGCGCGATCAGCCAGGCCGGAAGGACCAGAAGCACGACGCCTCCGGCAAGCACCCACAACGGAGTCCAGACCGGGGTGTTCCATTCCCGCCGCTGGCGGGAGCGCAAGGACGCATCGATCCTGCGGTACTTCAGGTTCCCGTGGGACATCTCGTTGGGCTTGGCGTTGCCCAGCCAGGAATGGAACAGCGTGTACTCCTCACGGTAGAAGACGCCGACCCAGGGGGAGTCGTGCTGAAGCATCCGGTTCATCTGCCGGATCCGCTCTAGGCGGCTCGGGGTCGTTTCCATGTTCTCCACGATGCGGAAGAGCCTGTCGTACTCGGGACTCTTGTAGTTGGCGGAATTCTCCCCATGCAGCTCCGAACGGGCATTGGGGCCGTAGAACAGGAAAAGAAAGTTCTCAGGGTCGGGGTAGTCCGCATTCCAGCCCCAGGGGATGATCTGGAAGTTCCCTGAGTGGACCTTCTCCTGGAAGCGGTTGTAGTCCGAAGTCCGAATGTCCAGGTGGACGCCGATCAGGGCCAGGCGCCGCTGCATCCAGACGAGGTAGGGCTGGTCCGTGGCCTGGGTCATGGCATTGTCGAATCCGAGGACCAGCTGCTTGCCGTCCTTGCCGATCCCTCCGGGGTATCCGGCTTCGGCCAGGAGGGCTTTGGCCTCCTCGAGGGATTTCCGGCGGGGGCATCCGGCCGCCTCGTCCCAGGAATACAGGTAGGGGTTCAGGGCATCCCGGCCGTTCTCGTAGCCGTCGATGCCGGGCGGGATGGGGCCCATGCCGGGGATCCCGCGGCCGTTACGGAAGATCTGGATGTTCTCCTCCACATCGATGGCGATCCCGACGGCCTGGCGCAGCTTGCATCGGGGCTCGTCATAGCCCCCCACCACGGGATCCAGCATGTTGAAGGCCGTATAGTACGTCGACGCCATGACGTTGCGGTCCAGGGTGATCCTCCGGCGTTCCAGCTCCCCGCTGACTTCGGGGGAGCCTTCGGCCGACAGGGAGATGGCCCGTTCGAAGCCGTCGGAGGGGATGCCCGAGGCGTCATAGTATCCCTGGAGGAACTTGTTCCAGTTGGAGGTGGCCTCCTTCTCCAGGACGTAGACCCCCTTGTCCAGGAAGGGAAGGCGCTTCCCCGCGTCCTGCAGGTATCCGGCCTCCCGGTCCCCCGCCTCCCCCTCGGAAGGGTAGCGCTCCTCGTGGAAATTCGGGTTCCGGTCCAGGACGAGGACCCGGTTGGCTTCGTGACGGGTCAGACGGTAGGCGCCGGTGCCGACGGGCCAGCGTTCCAGGGTGACGTTGCGGGCGGCCAGGACGGGCTGACCGTAGAAGTCGAGGGCCTCCTGGGGGATGGGGGCGAAAAAGGGCATGGCGATCCAGTAGAGGATCTGCGGGTACTTGGCCCCCAGGACCAGACGGAAGGTGAGGGCATCGACCTGCTCTATCCCCGGGAACGGATGCCCCTCGAGATCAAGACGGATCGGATGCTCCGCCTCGTCCAGGGTCTGGTTGTAGCCGGCGCCCCCGTCCTGCTTGCGGCGTGCACGCTCCTTCTGAAGATCCTTCTCCAGGGCGGCCGTGTACTCCGACATGCCGACCAGGTACTTGGACAGGGTCTCGCGGATCGGGCAGTGGATCCGGGGATCGGCCATCCGGCGGATCTCGAGAAGATAGTCCGCCGCGGTCAGATCCCGGCTGGACTTCTCGGGGAAATCCTCGGGAGAGGAGACCCGGCCTGCCAACGCGGGATCCACGGGAACATAGCGGGGCTTCCCGGAGGCGTCCTTTGCGAAACAGGGATGGTCCTGCCAACGGATGCCGGGCTTGATCCTGCATTCGTAGACGATCCGGAAGACCTGGTCGGCAGGGGCATCCGCCGAAAGCTCCCGACCGTCCTTCGCCAGGTATTTCGGCTTCGGAATCTCCGCAAGGGTCAACGGCTCCAGCGCATACGGGCGCTTGAGGAAATGGTACTGGAGCGGCGGCTCCACGATCTGGCCAAGGAACTGATACTCGTTGGCGTTGTAGCTGACGGCCGGATCCAGGGTCTTCGGAGGCTCCGTGAAGACGCCGTAATAGATGTTCTGCCCCTCCTCTTCCGAAGGGTACGGGCAGTTCAGGGGCTGGCAGCCCCCCCCTCCGGCCTGGGCGAGGATGACGGTCCCGATGAGGCAGGCGGTGGCGCGCATCCTAGGCGGGGATCATACCGGAACCGCAGGAGACGGCGCCTCGATCTTCTCCATCCGTTCCACCAGGCGGGCGAGGGTCTCGCGGCGCTCCAGCAGCCCGGCCGCCCGGTCCCATTCCTCCACGGAGAACACCGTACCCACCATGGGCTGGAGGAAGAGCATGGCCTGGCTGCCCACGAAGTTCAGCGGCTGGACGCTGTGCAGGAAGAGCAGGGCCGGGGCCTTGAAGCCGCGGCGCACCACCCCGGCCGCAAGGCGGTCCAGAAGGGCCTCGTCCTCGCCGGAGCGGAGGACCGGGGCCTCCTCCAAGGCGAAGGCGTGCGCCAGAAAGGCGTTCAGCTTGCCCACGGGTCGCGCTCGCGCATCTTGGCAGCCAGCGCTTTCCTGACCCGGGGGGAGACGAAGGTGGAGACGTCCCCGCCGAGGGAGGCCACCTCGCGGATCAGACGGGCGCTCAGGTAGGCATGCTGGGGGCTGGGCATCACGAAGACCGTCTCCAGCCGGCCTCCGCCGAGGGCTCGGTTGGTCATCGCCATCTGGAGCTCGTACTCGAAGTCAGCGACGGTCCTGATCCCGCGGAGGATGGCCGATGCGCGCCGGCGCTTTACGAAATCCACGATCATCCCGTCGAAACGCTCGACCGTCACGCCGCGGATCGGCTTGACCTCGGCGGTCAGCATGTCCAGGCGCTCGTCGAGCGTGAAAAGGGCTTCCCGACCCGCGTTGACGGCCACGGCCACGATGAGGCGGTCCACCAGCCGCGCGCCCCGGCGGATGAGGTCCAGGTGGCCCTGGGTGACCGGGTCGAAGGAACCCGGATAGACCGCCGTCCGCATTAAGCCCGGCCCACGGAACGGTAGTCGAAACCGGCGGCCCTCATCACGGCCGGATCGTAGAGGTTGCGGCCGTCCAGCACGACGGGATGCCTGAGCAGGGTCTTGAGCTTCGCCAGGGGGAAGTCGCGGAAGACGGGCCATTCGGTGCAGACCAGGAGGGCGTCGGCGTCCTTCACGGCCTCCTCGGCCGAGGCGCAGCAGACGAGACCGGGGATCGCCTTCTGGGCCTTCTTCATCGCCTGGGGATCGTGGGCCTTGACGAGCGCGCCCTTCTCCATCAAGCCCTGGATCAGCGAGAGGGCCGGAGCCTCGCGGATGTCGTCGGTGTCCGGCTTGAAGGCCAGGCCCCAGACGGCGAGGGTCTTCCCTTTCACGATCCAGAGCTCCTCTTCCACCTTCCTCAAAAAGCGCTGGCGCATCTCGTGGTTGATCTTCTGCACTTCCCCGAGGAGGCCGAAGTCGACGCCGAGCTCACGGGCGATCTGCTCGAACGCCGCGACGTCCTTGGGGAAGCAGGAGCCGCCGTATCCCAGGCCGGCGGAGAGGAACTTCGAGCCGATGCGGGGATCCAGGCCCATGCCCTGGGCCACGAGCTGGATGTCGGCGCCGGACATCTCGCAAACCACGGCCACGGCGTTGATGAAGGAGATCTTGGTGGCCAGGAACGAATTGGACGCGTGTTTGATGAGCTCGGCCGAGGCGATGTCGGTGACCAGCACCGGGCACGTCACGTCGGCGTACAGCTTCTTCATGACCTCCGCGGCCTTGGGCGAGGTCACGCCGAGGACGACGCGGTCGGGGTTCAGGGCATCGGCCATGGCCGAGCCCTCGCGCAGGAACTCGGGGTTGGAGACCACGTCGCACCCGACCCCCTTGGGCGCGTGGCGCAGGATGGTTTTGTGGACCTTGTCGCCGGTCTTCACGGGGACGGTGCTCTTCTCCACCACCACCACGTAGCGGGTCAGGTGGCGGGCGATCTGGCGCGCCACGTTCTCGATGGCGGAAAGGTCGGCCGTCCCGGAGGCGGTCGGCGGGGTGTCCACGCAGACGAAGACGACCTCGGCGTCCTTCATGCCCTCCGCGATGTCGGTGACGAACCTCAGCCGCCCGTCCCGGCGGCAGGCCTTGACGATGTCCTCTAGACCGGGCTCGTAGATGGGCATCTCGCCGGCATTCAGGACGCGGATCTTCTCGGCGTCCTTGTCGACGCAGACGACGGTGTGCCCCTTGTGGGCGAAGCACGAGCCCGTGACGAGGCCCACGTAGCCGGTGCCGATGACGCAGAGGTTCATGGCGCGGGAGTCTAGCAGAGGGCTTCAGGCACGGGCAAGGAAGGAGGTAGGGCGGGAGAAGGCACGATCCGTGTGTGAGGCGGTCCTGGATCCGCTACTCCAGCGTGAGGCGGTAGAGGCGCTTGTTGGCGACCGCGTAGACGACGTTGTTGGCCGTGTCGACGACCATCACGGTGACGGAGGGGGCGGAAGGCAGGGTGACCGGCCAGTTACCCCTCGCGGCGGTGGGGTCGGATGCGTTCACGGCATAGAGCGTCCCCGTATCCGTGCCGAAGTAGACGTAGCTCTTCCATTGGAAAGGCAGGGTCGCAATGTTGCCCGTCGTGGCCATGGGCGTGTTCGAGATCAGGCTGCCGTCGGTCGTGTTGACCTTGTAGAGCTGGTTTCCCACTCCCATGAAGATGAAGCTCTTGAACTGGTTGAACTGGGCCCCAGAGGTCTTCACCGTGCCCGGGCTGGCGCTCTGGCCGGACGTCCAGGTGTTGGTCAGCAGCCCCGACGTCAGGCGGTAGACGTAGTTACCGTCCGGGGAGACGTAGAGGTCGTTGCTGTTGCGCCACAGCAGGAGGTGGCGGACCGCATTGGCGACGGCGGAGGACATGGTCTCCGCGCTCCCGTCCGCCCCCCTGCGGTAGACCTGGCTGGTGTTCCCGGCCATGTAGACGTTGTCATTGATGACGCGCAGGAGGGACTCCACGCCGTTGGGCGAGTACTCGGTGCCCGCGGGGAAGCCCGTGACGTCGTTGCCGTTGTCCGCGGAGATCTTGTTGATGCCCACATGGGTGGTGTTCACCGAGGCCATCATGTAGAGGTAGCGGGTGCCGCTCTCGCTGTTGAAGGCTAGGGAGTGCAGGACGTTGCCCGTGGCGTTGCCCACGATCTTGGGGTTGTTGCCCCAGTTGGGATCCTTGGACAGGGTCGTGCCGTCGTCGATGAGGGCCAGGAGCTGGCCGACGTTGCAGGCGATGTAGAGGTGGACGTTCCCGGAATAGGTCGCGGCGAGGACATACCGTGGGATCGCCGACTTCAGAGTATAGGAGCGGGCGAAGGCTCCGGTGGAAGTGTCCACGGCGTAGAGCTGGGAGGTGCCGTCCACGACGTAGACGGCGGACTTGGAGGTATGGGTGACGATGGGGACCGAGACCGCTCCGGGCAGGGCGAGGGTGCCCGAAGGGCACGCCCAGGCCAGGTGGGGATGGGGTCTGCGGGCCGACTGGCTGGGAGGGGACCAGCCCGTCAGCCCCGTCAAGCCGGAATCCGAGGTGACGATCTTCTGGCCCGTGGCATCGAAGCCGAACCAGAGATAGTGGTCGATGTCCCGGGGAAGGGAGGACGCGGAGAAGATGCCCTGGAGGGTCGTGGCGGTCGCCTGGAAGGTGTAGGACACCCCTGGCCCTGCGAGACGGGTCCGGTAAGTGGCCGGAGAGAACGGCGCAACGACCAGGTTCGAAGAAGTATCCACGTACAGCATGCATGCCTGCGTTCCGGCGACAAAGGAGCCCACAGAACGCGAGGCATTGCTCGTGCGGACGGTAGGGATCGCCGGAAATGTGCGTGACACCCCCATGAGCTGGGCGTACGTGAAAAGAAAACCGACGGTCTCCGCGACAGGACTGTACGCGCTCGTTGAGAGTTGGACGAAGCCGCTGGCATCCGCCGTCATCGCGGGGGTGTTATTGATCCCTGTGGTGATCATGTTGTCCGGCGTGGTCGTGGTCTGGGCCAGGTTCAGCCAGGTGCTGGAGGCGGGAGCCACGCTGTCGGCGTTCGAGGAGCATTTCATGTAGATGGTGGACGTGCTGGTGACGCCGGGCCTCCAGGCCACGAAGATGTTGTTGTCCAGATCCACGGCCAGGTTCACGCTGTCCAGGGCCGCGGTATTGTTCGCAAGTGTGGAGCTCAGGTCCGTTTCCGCCAGCCAGGCCGTGGTCGCCGTGTCGTACTTGGTGTACATGAGGTCCGGAACCGTCACTCCCCGACCCGCCAGATGCGGGGTCCCCTGAGAGTCCAGGGCGAAGGAGTAGTCCGTGATGTTGGTGCTGACCAGAAGTGGCGTGCTCCAGTTGCCGGCAGTAGCCACACCTGCGGCCGTGGTGCAGGTGGCGTAATAGCAGGTCCCGGAGGTATTGGCGGCCTTCCAGACGAGGTGGAGGACGTCATCCAGGCCGATGGCGATGGAAGGATAGGAACCGCTGGTGTCGTTGGCGGGCGCGGCGCCGATGACCCCGCCTGCGGCGTTGTCGACGAGGGTGACCAGGCTCCATCCGCCGGCGTTGAGGGGGGTGCTGGTCGTGGAGTAGGCCAGGACGATGTCGGTCTGGGAGCCGTTCTCCCAGACCACGTACCAGAATCCGCTGGAGTCTCGGGTAAATTGACGGAGCCCGTTGCGCGGATCCCCCATCGGATGGGTGGCTGCAGAGGTATCGCAGGTCCCCGGCAGGCTGTAGACGGCGGCCATGGCCATGCGGATCGAAAAGGCCAGCAGGGCGGAAGCGATGAAGAACTTCCTGGAGAGCATGCGTTCCATGGGGAACGAAGGATACCCTCAAGGCAGGAAGATTGCCCTGGAATTGGTGTTGGTTGGCGACCTTAGCGATCACTCCAGGCCAGGATCCTGGGACCACCCTGCGGCTGCCAGGCGAAGGTGACGTCGTCGAGGAAGGGGGATTCCAGGACCGGATCTGATAGGTCAGCCAGATTGGGCTTGAAGGTGACGCGGTAGCGGAAGCCGTCGAGGGTCCTGCCGATCCGCCCGCCCTGGGTAAGGCCCTGCAGGGGAACGCTGGAGAAGCCTCCGCTCCTGTCCAGGAGCTCGAGCTCGACCGCGCTGTTCAGAAGGCGGGGGTCCAGGAGACGGTCCTCCACCCCGGTCGGCCTGACGTTGTAGCTTTCGATCTCCTTGCGGTTTTCCTTGGGGAGATACGCCGTCCACCGGGCCCAGAGCAGGCGCGAAGCGCCCCCATCCGGGCTCAAAGACGCCGAGAGGAACCTCGCATCGTTCTCCTTGTAGTAGCGCCCGTCGTTGAACCGGTCCGCGGCCCAGGTGCCCATCCGGGGGACGGCGGAGAAGGCGGCATCCCCGAAGTCGCAGATGCAGACCTCATCGATGACAGCATAGCTGGAGGCGTTGTAGGCGACCACGATGCGCGCAGGGCCGGGGTGTCCCAGCACGATCAGGGCGGACGTGCCCGGAAGCGTGTCGCGGGCGAAGAGATCCGAGCTGGAGGTCGTGTTGTAGAGGGTATAGAAGACCCCGGTCTCCGGGTTCTTGGAGACGGCAGGATGGACGGAGCGCAGGTCGAATTTGAGTTCGTCACCGGCCACGGTCTCGTTCGTGTCGAAGTGGACGGTTTCAAGGGCCCAGCGGAGCATGGGGCGTCGCAGGGGGATGTCGGCGGAAGTCAGGGTCACCGGCCGTTCCCGGCCGGAATCTGCCGCTCCCAGCGCCACCCGGTTTTCCTGGATGACCCCCCATCCTGGGGGAGCGGTCTTCTGTCTTCCGATCAGGAGCACCTGGGTATTGTCGAAATCAACCCCCTTCACGCTGGAGAAATCGTACATATGCGTGGCGCCGACGGCGGGCTTCACCCAGAGGCTCACCTCGCCGCGGTTGTACCCGTTGGCTCCGGAAAAGGTGGGGGCGGGCATGTTGGAGGCCAGGAAGGCCGGGCATCGGTCGCGCTGGATGTGCAGACCGTCCGGTCTCAGGGTGTTGGCCTCACCGGAGGACGGCCATACGCTTGACGTGAGGGCGGCGCTCAACTTGCTGTCGCTGGGCCCCGGGGTGACCCGATCCGGATCGACGGCGCTGTCCGCGGTCCAGCTGTCGTCCAGATGGTGCAGGAACATCAACCTGCCTCCGACCAGGGGGGACGGAGGAGAAGCCTCCACGGTCGCCAGTCCCAGGTAGCCGTCGAAGTCCGCCGCGGAGGAAGAGGGCACGGTGGGCGGGTTCGGATAACTCAGGGTGCTGAGCCCCGGCGCCGAGGAAGGTCCCCAGGTTTTCCAGCTTGCCCCCGCCCCTGTGACAGGCAGGCTTCCCGTAGAGAGGGAATGGCACTGCCCCAGCGGCCGGCCGGCCAGGAAGTCCTTCTGGGTGGTCTGGCGCAGGAGGTCAAAGAGCCTCACCGTGATGGCGAGGTGGCGTTCGGCCAGGAGTTTCCCGTCGGCCCCCCGGACCCGCCCCAGACCGGTGATCCGGAAGATCCCCGTGGATTCGAAGCAGCCCTCGGTGGACCAGACCTTGAGATCCGACTTGTCCAGGAAGCGGAACTTCAGCTGGTCGGGAAGGTCCTTGTTGAGCGCCGTGTTGGGGTCGAAGTTCGCCTTGACCAGGTCAGGCAGGCAGAAGCGCCTGGCGATGTAGGCAGCGGGAGCGCCCGGGACGGCGTTGGCCAAGGCGGGGATCGTGTCATCGCAGAAGGCCGAGAAGTCCGTCCAGTCGCGGAACGGATTCGAGGCGCGGCGGACCAGCATCTGGTCCACGAACCCATCCACCACGGACGGATTCGGAACGCCTGCAAACAAGGGGGAGAGCGTGATGTAGAAGGATTCCGCGCAGTCGTGGCAGTTGTAGCCCCCAAGCCTGCGCAACAGGGCGCGCAGAAGAGCTCGGGGAGCCGTATTCAGGTTCACCGGAGGCCTTCCTGCGAGGTCCAGGGCAAGCGGCACGCGCAGTTTCTTGATCTCGTTCACGGCGTTCCCGGAGAGCTGGACGCTGTTGGGCTGGATCACCTTGCGGTCCACCCAGCTTGACGTCGTGAGGTAGGGGGAGAGGTCCGTCGTCGTCGAGAGCAGGGACTGAAGCTGCACGATGGAGACATACCCCCCCAGCGGCCGGCGGGTCAGGACGTCCGTCCCGAAGGTGGCGGGCATGCCCAGTTCCGGCTCCTGACCCAGCGCACCGAGGATCTGGCAGAGCTGGAAGTTCCAGCCCAGGCCGGTGTCGGAAACCAGCGTCGTGAGCCTGACGTCCACATCCCGATGATCCCCAATCCCGTCTCCGGCCCCGTTGTTGTCCCTGTCGCCGGAATCCAGGAAACCGCCGTTGACGTTGATCTTGCCCGATTCGTCCTCCACCTTCATGGCATACGTCAGGGCCTCGTCCGTCGCCAACAGGCCCGAAGTGCCCCTCTGGCGCCCGTCCACAGCCAGCAGGGCCGGGTCGAGGTTGGTCGCCGAGGTCCTCTTGTGGAAGCTCGGGCTCAGGGCCCTGTCCAGCGGGCAGGACCCCAGGGCCGCCAGCTGTCCGGCCGCCCTATTGATCAGCTGCCGGGCCTCGAAGCTGCTCAGGATCCCGTCGGAGTCCCAGTCCTCCCCCCGGTAGGCGTTGCCGGAGGCGACAGGGTTCTGGCCGGCATCCATGCGGGCCAGAGCGTCCTCGACCCCGGAGCGCGCCAGGAAAAGGGCCTGGGTCTGATGGATGCGGCGCTGAGAGGCACGCCGTTCCAGCCTGGCCAGAGTCACGAAGCAGGCCGCCAATATGGCCAGGACGGCCAGGACGCCCGCCACAATGATGAGGGCAAGAGCCTTGCGGTTTGATCGGCCGGAAAGGAACATCATGTTGCACGCTTCCAACGGCACAGGGAGGTCTCCAGGCGTCCGCCCCAGCAGACGAGGGCACAGGAGGAAGCCTCAGCCGGGATTCCGTAACGCTTCAGGGCCTCTTCCTGGGTGGCCCTCAGGATCTCCTCCTGCCCCACGAACAGGCTCACCAGGATGTCTCCCTTTCCCGATCCCGAAACCAGGGCCCTCACGCGGACCCAGGCTCCGCCGGCCCTCACCAGGGCATGGCCCAGAGGCACCTCGATCCCCCCTCCAGGGAGGGACAGACGCAGGCTCACCCCGGTGGAGGCGCCCCGCCGGAACACCGCCTCGCAGAGATAGCGCTCACGCACCTCCGGCGGGGCGATCTGCTGGATCCCGTCCCGGCGTTCGGTCGGAAGGCCTTCCATCACCCTCCAGGTGTCGTCTGTTTCCCCCCAGGCGGCGACTGGCACCCCACCCGCCCCGAAGTCCCCCCCCCGGATCTCCTGACCTGGGACGAGGGCGTGTTCCTTTCCATCGAGGGTGACCCGTGCCTTCCCCTCACGCAGCAGCACCCTCCAGCGGGGCTCGGCATCCGCCCAGGCCGCCTGGAGGAGGAAGGGATTCCCGGCCATGGCTCGGGGAGTCTCTTCACACTCCAACAGGAGGATCCCCCCCTCCAGGAAGATCCTGGCCGGCCCGACCTGGAAGACGCGCTGGGAGGGTTCCTCCGCCAGGAGGGCTCCCGCCTCCAGCTGGAGGGTGCCGTCTTCCAGCAGGCGTGCCCGGCTGTCCTGCTTCAGGCGCAGAAGCGCCGAGGTTCCCAGCAGGACCTCCCGGTCCGAACCCTCGGCCGAAAACAGGGGGGAAGAAGGAAGGAGGGGGAATGGGGCTGAAGAGGGATCTCCGGATCCCGGAGCGGCCCCCCCTGGCAAACCCTCTCCGGGCTTCCCTTGCCAGTTTTTAGGCCCTGACTTCGGAAACCCCGCCAGAGCCAGACTCAGAAGAAGGGCTGCGGCAATGGCGACGGGACGTACCCAGCCGCCTGCCAGGATCCGACGCGGAACCAGGGACAGGGCCCGCTGCCGCAAGGAGGATGCCTCCCAGGCATCCCCCTCCGGTCCCGGCCAGGGCTCCAGTCCGTCATCGAAGGCGCAGGAGCGGCACCGGGCGCAGAGCGTCAGGTGGGTACGGACAGCCTCGCGGGCATGCTCGTCGAGCCCGCCAGCCGCCCATTGAGCCAGAACCTCATCCCCGGGGCAGGTCATGCTGACCGGAGAGAGGGGAAAGGAGAGGCCTCCGCTTTCAGGAATCTCCCATTTCCCGCGACATGCGTCTCAGCGAACGGCTGACCCAGGTGGACGCCGTCCCCGGCGGGATCCCCATCCGGACAGCCGCCTCCCGCTGGCTCATCCCCTCCAGATAGATCAGCTCCAGAAGGGCCCGCGGAGCCTCGGGGAGGATGGCCAGGGCCTCCTTCACCGACTCGCGACGCTCGCGGATGCGGTGGGCATCCCCCTCCTTGGCCTCGAAGAGATCCAGGGCCTCCCCCCCCAAAGAGAGCGGACGGGGCAGGGATCCGGAAGACTCCAGGATCATCCTCCGGGTGACGATGTGCAGATAGGCCTCCAGAGGGGCCTGGCCCCGATAGACCTTGAGGACATGGGCATCCTTCTCCAGGATGCGGACGAACACCTCGGCTGCGGCGTCCTCGGCGCCGTCCCTGAGTCCCATCCTGCGGGCCAAAGAGAGGATCCGGGGCCCCACCCTGTCCACGAAGACCCGCCAGGCTTCAGGGTCCCCCGCCGCACAGCGCGCCGCCAGGGCCAGGTCCTCCGGAAAAGCGACGCCGGACATCGGAGGCATGATACAGGACCTCCCGGAGGCCCCTGCCGGAGTTCAGAACAGCCCCTTCGGGTAGACCAGGAAGAGCAGGTTGGCACCGTGGTTGGCGTCCCGGCCGATGCTGAACTCCATCACCCACTCGTGGAGGTCCCGGCGCAACAGCAGCTTCTGGTCTCCCCGGTGCCCCGGGAGCCACTGGTACTCCTGCTCGATCCCCGCGCTCCAGCGTTCGGACAGGACATAGGTCAGCGTGCCGTTCAGGGTCGAGGAGTCCCCCTTCACGTAGCGGTTCTCCAGGTTCAGCGACCAGCGGTCGGAGAGGGAACCCAATTTGGGAGGGGAGGCGCTCGCGTCCGTCTCCAGGGCCCTTGCCGAGAACCGCGCCCGGCCGAAGCGGTCCGCCCCGAAGGCCTCCGCGTAGTCGGGGTTGATCGTGACCCCCACGTTCCAGGTCTCGACCCCGTCCGAGACCTCCGGGTTGTAGGTCCAGTCCGTGTAGGCCGCCAGGTAGTCCCGGGGCACAATGCGGAACTTCCCCTCCAGCGGGCTCCAGGGATGGTCGGCGTTGTCGCGGTGGGGCACCGGAAAGTAGTGCATCCTCAGATCCAGCGTCGCGAAATCCCCCGTGACCAGGGGCGGCGGCTCCGCCTCGGAAAGATCCGTCTCCTGGCGCACGGCCGGGCGACGACGGGCCTGCCAGATGTTGCCGAGCGAGAAGGTGACGCGTTCGAAGCGGTCGGCGGCATCAACGGAATCGAACTGGTGGAGCCGGTCGTTGCGTATCGTGGAGTCGTAGGCGGTCCGGTACTCCACCTGGGGGACTACGATGTGGCGCATCGCCCGGATGTTCCAGAACTCGCTCGTGGTGTCCAGGGGCTTGAGGAACTGGGTGCCGACCCGCATCCCCCCCCCGTGGATCATTCGGACCTTGTCCACCTCGCTCTCGGCCGTCTCCGAGAACCAGGTCGCCCGCTCGTCCACGAAGGCCTGGGCATGGAAGGGACCGACCGGGAAGGGGAACACGGCCTCCTGCCGCGTGTCGGCGCGCAGGGCGGAATGGTCCGGTCCTGCGTTGACGAGGTCGCTGTGCCGACGCTGCAGGGAGGCCACCTCGGTCTTGGCGTTCCACAGTACGCGCCCGTCCAGGAAGCTCTTGGAGAGGACCCGGACGTCGGCCCTGGGCAGGTATTCCGTCTGGGTCTGGAAGTCGTTCAGGCGCGGCTGGACGCCGAAGCTCTGGGCGTATTCCCCCTGGACATGCTGGACATGGACCCGGGTCTCCTGCTCCTTGCCCGTGCGGGATTCCTTCTCGAAGTAGAGCGGAAGGAAGCGCGGGTCCGAGAGCTTGGAGGCCTCCACCAGGCTGCTCCAGCCGTTCCCGTGGAAGCGGTGGTCCACGGCATAGAGCCAGCCCCGGTGGGTGGTCTCCACGGGAAGGTCCCCCGGATCCTTGCCGCGGTCGTTGATGCCGTAGGCCAGGATCCGCCCTTCGGCGTCATGACCCTGGTCCCAGCTCGACCAGTCGGCCGCCGGGCCGCCGCCGAAGCCGTGGCGCCCGAAGTAGTCGACATGGGCCGAGAGGTTCCCCTCCTCCCAGACTGGAAGCCCCCATGTGGTACGCAGATAGTCCCCGAGGTCGTTCTCCCGTCCGGCCTTGGTCTCCCTCAGCGGGAAATAGGTATGCCCGAGGTCGTGACGCCAGACGGGCAGGTAGCCCACGGTGACGCCGCCGATGTTCAGGATATTAGTTCGGCTGACCACCTTGCCCAGGCCAGGGCCGCCCCCCTCCGTCAGGACCATCTCGTCGGCATGCCAGGCGTAATGGGGATCCGCGAAGGAGCAGGTGGTCAGCGTCACGTCATGGAAGACGCTCCGGGAGCCGTCCAGGTCGATGGAGGCGGCCTGGAGGTAGTAGTGGATGCCCCGGGCGGGATCGTGGCGGATGACCCGGCCCCTTTCCAGGCGCCCCTGCCGCGTGTCCCAGCTGTACCAGCCCCGGTCGGCGAAGATGCGCCGGTCCGCGTCCTCGAAGACGACGGTGCCCTCGGCGTAGGCCGTGCCCTCCCTCTCCCAGTAGACGATCTGCCCGGCCGTGAGCGTGGCTCCGCCGCGGCGCATGACGACGCCGCCGGTGCCCACCCAGCACCCGGCCTCCGCACGATGCTCGAGCTTCGCCTCCGGCTTGAGCCTCAGGAAGACGGGCTCCGCCGATGCTGGGTCGGGGGCGGGAACCGGGGAAGCGCCGTTCGCCGGTGGAGGCGCCTGGGCCTCCTCCGCAAGGCCGGCATCGGCCAGGAGAAGGGCCAGGGAGAGTGCGGCGATGCTAGAGCGGCGACAGGCCGGCATCCGGACCCTTGCCCTTCCGGTACCGCCGGCCGCAGGCGGCGCAGGCGAAACGACGATTGCCGAGGCGCTCCCCGCAGGTGCAGGCCCATCCGGTCCTGCGGGCCGGCACCCCGGCGACCAGCGCATGGTCCGGCACGTCCCGGGTCACCACCGCACCGGCCCCCACGAAGGCCCAGCGCCCCACCGTCCGGCCGCAGACGATGGTGGCGTTGGCGCCGATCGTGGCTCCCCTGCGCACCAGGGTCCGCTCGTAGCGGCTTTTGCGGGGGAAGGGGCTCCTGGGGCGCGAGACGTTGGTGAACACGCAGGAGGGCCCGCAGAAGACGTCGTCCTCCAGCGTGACGGCGTCGTAGACCGAGACCTGGTTCTGCACCTTGACCCGGTCCCCGATCACGGCCGTGGCGGCCACGAAGACCCCCTGCCCCAGGATGCAGTCGCGGCCGACCCGCGCCCCCGGCATGATGTGGGAGAAGTGCCAGACCCTGGTTCCCCCGCCGAGGACGGCGCCGGGTTCCACCACGGCCGTGGGATGGACGAAGGCCTTCGCCGGCTTGACCGCTCCGGCCACCTAGACCACGTCCCGCGGGGGCTGGACCCCCTGGGCATCGGAGGCTTCCGGGGGCGTCAGCTTGTCCTGGAAGGAGGCCTGGTCGGCGAGCACGCTTCCGGGCCTGGGGATCTTCCCGGCCTCAAGAGCACCCAGGAAGGCCGTCACGCAGGCGGGATCCCACTGGACGCCGGCGCCTCGGCGGATCTCGTCCAGGATGGTCTCCTCGCTCAGGCCCTTGCGGTAGGCGCGGTGGGAGGCCATGGCGTCGTAGGCGTCGGCCACGGAGATGATGCGGGCGATCCGGGGGATGGCTTCCCCTGCCAGGTGGTCGGGGTAGCCCTTGCCGTTCCACTTCTCGTGGTGATGGCGGACTCCCAAAAGGACCTCCCCGATCCGGGGGATGTTCTGGACGATGCGGGACCCCAGGGCCGGATGCTCCTGGATCTCCGCATATTCATCGTCCGTGAGCTTGCCGGCCTTGTTGAGGACCCGCTCCGAGACCCCGATCTTTCCGACGTCGTGGAGCAGGGCCGAGAGCCTCACGGTCAGCTGCTCGGCCTCGGACAGGCCCATCTGTGCGGCGATGGCCACGCTGAAGGTGGTGACCCGCTCCGAATGGCCCCGGGTGTAGCGGTCCTTGGCCTCGATGGTGGCCGCCAGGGTCTGGACCGTGCTGTAGAAGAGCTCCCGCGTCTCCTTCAGGTACATGGCCCGCTGGACGGCGATGCCCGCCTGCCGGCCGATCACGCTCAGGAGCTCCAGCTCGCTCTCCTGGAAGCGGCGGTGCCCCCCGATCGTGTCGACGTACAGGACCCCGAGGACCTTGTCGTGGCTCTCCAGCGGCACGCACATCGCCGCATGGATGTTCTGCATGACGATGGAGGCCCCCGCCCGGAACCGCTCGTCCGCCAGGGCGTCGGCCGTGAGCAGGGACAGTCCCTTGAGACCCTCGTCCACGATGGTCCGGGAGATCGCCACGGTCCCGTTGGATCCCGGCGGGCGCCCCCGCTCCCGGGAGGCCGCCGTGCGCAGCGGGCCGTCCCCATCCGTCTTGAGCAGGGCCGCCCCGCGGTCCGCGCCGGTGACGGCCATGATGGTGTCCATCACGAGCCCGAAGAGGCGGTCCAGGTCGTTCTCCGTGCTGAAGAGGTCCACCACCTTGTAGACCGTGGCGAGGTCGCGCTGGAGGCGGACCAGGTCCTTGACCTGTCCTCCCCCGGAGAAGAGGGTGGAGCGCTCCAGCTCGACGCGCTTCTTGAGGCCGATGGTGGGGACGTCGGGCTGGAGAGGCTGTGCGGGTGCGGACGAAGCGCCCTCGATCTTCAGGTCCACGGTCCCCAGCCCCACCACGTCCCCCGGGGCCAGACGGTGGCGGTCCACCCGCTGGCCGTTCACGGTGGTGCCGTTCTTGGAACCCAGGTCCTCGACCCAGGGCTCGGCATCCTTCCAGTAGAAGCGGCAATGGGTGCGGGAGAGGCCCTCGTCAAGGATCTGGAGGCGGCTCTGGGTCCCCCGGCCGACGACAAGGGGATCGTCGGGGGAGAACTCCGCAGAGGCCCCTACCCCGGGCCCCCGGATCACGTGCAGGCGCATCTTCACGGGCCGGGATTATACTGGTAGTATCCCGCGGTATGAAACTCGCCATCGCAGGACTTCCCGGTTCCGGCAAATCCACCCTCTTCGCCGCCCTCTCGGGCCTGGCTCCTGCGCCTCCCGGCCAGCCGCCTTCGGCCAAGCGGGTCCCTGCGGCCGTGAAGGTCCCCGACGCCCGTCTGGAGCAGTTGCGCGACATCTTCAAACCGGAGAAATACACCCCCGCCGACCTGGAGTTCAGCGACTTCCCCGGCATCCCGACCTCGGAGATCAAGGGCAAGGGGGAGCTCCTCGGCGCCATGCGGGAAGCCGAGGCCCTGGTGATCTGCTTGAGAGGCTTCGAGGAGGCCTCCTATCCCTACGCCCGGCCGGCGCCGGACCCGGTGGCCGACCTCAAGGCCCTCCTTGACGAGTTCCAGCTCGCCGATCTCGCCGTCTTGGAAAAACGCCTGGACCGCCTGCGCCGCGACGTCACCAAGCCCTCCCGAACCCAGGAGTCGGACAAGAGGGAGCTTGCCATCCTGGAGCAGGTCAACAAGGTGATGGAGGAAAAGGGCACGCTCCGGGGCATGCCCTTGAGGCCGGAGGAGGACGCCCTCGTGCGCCCCTACGGCTTCCTCACGATGAAGACCCTCCTGCCCGTCCTCAGCCTTCCCGAGGGGGGGAAGTCCGACCCCGCCTGGACCACGGCGCTGGAAGGCATGGGCCTCAAGCCCGTGGGCATCCAGGCCAGGATCGAGGCCGAGATCGGCGCACTGGCCCCGGAGGAACGCGCCGGCTTCCTCAAGGACTACGGCATCACCGAGCCGGCCTCGGCCCGGCTGATCCGGGCGGCCTACGACACCCTGGGCCTCATCGCCTTCTTCACCATGGGGGAGGACGAGGTCAGGGCCTGGACCATCCGCAAGGGGGACACGGCGGTGATCGCCGCCGGGAAGATCCACTCCGACATCGCCAAGGGCTTCGTGAGGGCCGAGACCATCTCCTTCGAGGATTTCAAGGTGGCCGGGACCCTGGCCGAGGGCCGCAACAAGGGGACGCTCCGGCTGGAGGGCAAGGACTACCCCATGCGGGACGGGGACTGCGTGAACTTCCGCTTCACGCCGCCGGGGGCCAAGGCCTAGCGATGACCCTGTCCTCGACCGCCTGCCGCCATCATCCCGAGCGGCCGGGCATCGGGATCTGCCCCTCCTGCGCCGTCCCCGTCTGCGAGGAGTGCTCCACGCGTGTCGACGGCATCCTCCACTGCCGCGCCTGCCTGGCCGGCAGGGTTTCCGCCACGGTCCGGCCCGCCTGGCGCAGCCTTGCGGCCCTGGCCCCGGCCATCCTCCTGGCGCCACTAGCCTGGCTTGGGATCTCCGGGCTGCTCTACTCCCTGGGCTGTGCGGTGGCCGTCCTTCCTTGGTGTCAGGAAAAAATCGAGAGCCTCCTGCGATGAGAAAATGGGGAAGATGAGAAAGGCGGACGTCTTCCCCCCGGCCTCCGTCCTCCTTTCCCGGGCCTGGTGGCGACTGGCCGACCGTCCCGCACCCGTCCTCCTTCTGGGCCTGGGCGGATCCGCTCCCTTCGCAGCCCTTCTTCTGCTCTTCCTCAAGGAAGCCGAGGCCGGAAGCCTGACTGGGGAGCATGGCGCGGCGCCCATGGGCCTGGCCTTTGCCGTGGCCGGTGCATACCTGCTGCGCTACCCCTTCCGCCTGGCCCTGGCCCGCTGGACGGTCCTGGATACCGAGGGAAGGGCCTCCCTGCCCGCGGCCCTCGGCTTCGCCTTCGTCCATCTGCCGACCGCCGTCTTCTACGGCGCCCTCTCCACCCTGGGCTTCCTGGGCGGACTGACCATCGCGATCCCTTTCCAGGGATGCTTCCTTGCCACCTTCGCCCTGAACCGCTTCGCCTCCTCCCGGGAGGAAAGCGCCTGGACGGCCCTCAAGGCCTCCACCCGCCCCCCCCTCTGGAGCATCGGCCTTCGCCTCCTCAGCGTCGCCGCCACCCTCTGGCTCTGCCTTTTCCTTCTCTTCTGGATGGCTCCAGGCACCCTGCTGGCCCTCGCTGAATGGCTTCTCAAAACCGATACGGCCGCCCTCGCCTCCCTCTTCGGATCCTTCTCCTGGGCCGCGGCGGCGGGCGTCCTGGCCCTGACCGCCGTCGAGCTTCTCTGGTCCCTGGCCTACGGCCTCCTCGCAGAGGAATGGCGGGCGCTTTCGGAAGGGGCGGACCTGGCCGCGACGCTGAGGAGACTGCAGGCGGAACGGGAGGCGGCATGAAGCCGGGAGCCTCCATCCTTCTCCTCCTGCTCGCCCTGCCCCTTGCCGCGGTGGAGCCGGACCCCATCCCCTACCAGGAGCGCCAGAAGCAGCTGGAGGAGATCCTTTCCCGCAAGGAGTTCCACGCCGAGGAGAGGCGCCTGGAGCGTCCCAAGGCCCCAACCCTCCCCGAATGGACGGACAGGCGGATCGAAGAGCTGAGGGGCTGGCTCCGAAAGGTCCGCGACTGGATTCAGGGCAAGGAAAAGGACAGGCCGGACGATCCCGCACCCTGGAAGCACACGGGAGCCCTGGCCGCCCTCCCCCAGGCGACCGCCTGGACCCTGGGGGGCTTGGGCCTCGTCCTCCTGGCCGTGCTGGCCTGGCGCATCCTCAGGTCCCCGGGGACGGCTTCGGCGGCCCCGGCCGGGGGCGGCGCAGGAGCGGCCGCGATGCCGGACGCCCTCTCGCGTCCCCCGGAGGCCTGGCGACTGGCCGCCGAGGCCCATGCGGCCAAGGGCGAGTGGCGCCTCGCGCTCAGGGCCTGCTACCTGGCCCTCCTGAACGAGCTTCACCTGCGCCGGGCCATCCGCTACAGCCGGGAGAGGACGAACGGGGAGTACGTCTCGGCCCTGGCTTCCCATCCTGCGGGGGAGAGCTTCGCCCGGTTGACCCTGGCCTTCGACTCGGCCTGGTACGGGACCCTGGCGTTCGGGGAATGGGAATACCGCGAGGCTGTGTCCTTGGTCGAGGCAGTGGACCGGGCGACAGCTCCGGTGGAGGCGGCGGTATGAAGCCCTGGATGATCCGGACGAGTGTGGTGCTGACGGCCCTCCTCTGCCTGGGGACGGCGGGCTATGCCGGGCAGGTGTGGCGGGCGAGAAAAATGGCAGACAGAATTGCTACTGTGACTGCTCTCAGCCAGAGTTTTGATACACCCATTCAAATCAATGGGATAGAGATCGTCAACGCATGGCGGGATACGCCGTGGTACTCGAATAGCTGGAACGGGACGATGGGATGGTGCCCCAGAAGGACGTACTTTGAATACCTACGCCTGCTGACCGGGCTGAATCTTCCTAACAACCCCGATATCTGGGAAGCCTATTTCAAAGCCCACCCCAACCTCGTCTGGGACGACAGACTGCATCGGCTTGTGGATCCGCAACCGGAGGCTGCCCCATGAAACGCCTCGCCACCTGGCTCGGCGCCCTGGCCGCGATAGGCATCCTCCTCTCCGGCGTCGCCTGGATCCTCACCCTCTCCTGGAAGGAGGGCCACCAGGTCCCCGAGGGCTCTTCCCTCGGCAGCGAAGCCTCGGGCACCCGGGCCCTCTTCCTCCTGTTGGAAGAAAGCGGCTTCAATCCCCGACGCCTGACCGCCCCCGCTCCGAAAACCAAGGGCATCCTGCTCACCGTCGAACCCCAGAGCGGAGACGAATCCGCCGACCGCCATCTCCTCGACTGGGTGCAGGAGGGAGGCACCCTGGTCCTGGCCGGCCTCCCCCCCCCGCCCAAGGAAGAAGACGGGATTCCCACCAAAACCCTCGGCGACATCCTGGGACTCGCACGGGTCCAGGCTTCCGTTCCCGCCGACCCTTGTGATCTCGAGACCTCCTCCTGGACGGGATTCCGCGGCGCCCGCGCGGAGCAGCACTGGCGTCGCCTCCCCCGAGGAGGAAAGGCCCTGCTCGGGACCCCCCAAGCGCCCGTCCTCCTCTCCTTTCCCCTTGGGCAGGGGAAGATCCTGGCCCTGGCCGAGCCGTCCTGGCTGGAGAACGGACATCTCCAGGAAGCCGACCGCCTGCGCATGGCCCTCCACCTCCTCGTCTCACCCGGCCTGCCGGTCTGGTTCGACGAGCACCGCCACGGCATGAAAGAGGAGAGAGGCCTGGCCTGGATCCTGGAGCGCTACGGCCTCCTGCCTGCCGCCGTCTCGATCGTCCTCTTCCTCGGCCTCCTGGTCTGGAGGACCTCGGCTCCGGAGCGGACCCGCCCCCTGGATGAGGCCGTCCGCCCGCCCGTGCGCGACGCCCTGGTGGAGACCCGGGCCTCCCTCTATGCCCGCTCCCTCTCCTCCAAGGAGCTCCTGGATCTCCTGGAGAAGAACGGCCGCGCCTCCCTTGCCGAGGCGCTGGGGGATCACGACTGCCCCCCCTGGCCCGAGCTGGTCCGCCGCATGGGGGTACGCAAACCCAACCTCCTCCGCCGGTTGGAAGAGGCCGTCGGACAGGCGGACTGGTTCCGCATGCGGCCTCCCAAGGATCCTGAAGCCCTCGTTCCCCTGGCCCAGAGACTGTCCTCACTCGAGAAGGAGACCCGATGAATCCCGCCACTGACGCCTTCGGCAAGTCCATCGCTGAAGTCCGCACCCAGGTCGCCCGGGCCGTGGTCGGCCAGACCGAGGCCGTGGACCTCATGCTCTGCACCCTCCTGGCCGGGGGGCACGCCCTGCTGGAAGGCGTCCCGGGGACCGGGAAGACCCTGCTGGTCAGGTCCCTGGCCGCCTCGCTCTCCCTGGGCTCGAACCGCATCCAGTTCACCCCCGATCTCATGCCCTCCGACATCACCGGAACCAACATCTTCCAGATGCAGAAGGGCTCCTTCGAGACCGTGAAGGGGCCCGTCTTCACCGAGCTCCTCCTGGCCGACGAGATCAACCGCACCCCCCCCAAAACCCAGGCGGCCCTGCTGGAGGCCATGCAGGAACGCCAGGTCACCCTGGACGGCAAGCGCCACGAGCTTTCGCCCTTCTTCACCGTCTTCGCCACCCAGAACCCCATCGAATTCGAGGGCACCTACCCCCTGCCCGAGGCCCAGAGGGACCGCTTCCTGCTCTGGATCGGGATGGACTACCCCTCCGAAACCGAGGAGGACGAGATCCTGAGGCGGGCGAACCAGGCCTCTCCGCTCGAGCCCCCCCGACCCGCCATGACCTCCGAGGAGGTCGCCGGGGCCCAGCGCCTGGTCCGTGCGGTCCACGTGGACGAGCCCGTGCTGGCCTATGCCCGCAAGCTGGTCCGCGCCACACGCCGCCACGACGACATCCAGCTCGGGGCCGGACCCAGGGCCGGGGTCGCCCTGCTGGGAGCCTCCAAGGCCTGGGCCGCCCTCTCGGGCCGGGACTTCCTGACCCCGGACGACCTCAAGCGCATGTCCGTCCCCGTCCTGAGGCACCGGCTGGTGCTGAAGGCCGAGAGCGAGATCGAGGGCGTCAACGCCGCCGAGGTGCTGAAGGAAGTCTGCAGCGCCGTCGAGGTCCCCCGGTGATCCTGCCTTCCGGCCGGGCCCTGAGGCTCGGCGTCCTGCTGGCGGCGGGATCCCTCCTGGGTGTCGCCTGGTCGCCGGCGGGCTGGGCCTGCGTGGGCCTGTTGGGCCTCCTGGCCGCAGCTGTCCTGGCCGAAGGCCTGCTTCTGCCACGGCAGGTGCCGACGCTGACACGACGCCCTCCCCGCCAGCTCTCCCTCGACGAACCGGAGGAGGCCTCCACCCTCTGCGAGAACGCGCAACGCATGGCCTTGGAGATCCGCCTGCTGGAGACCTGGCCGGAGGGCCTCGTGGCCGAGGCCATCGGGCCCGAGACCCTCCTCCTCCCTCCCGGAGGATCCGCCCAGTTCCAGGTCCGCCTGCGCTCCCCCCGCCGTGGGGAACTGCGTTGGGGCCCTCCTCTCGTCCGCTGGGGCCGTGCCGGAGGCCTGGCCGTCCGTCAGGACCTGGGCCAGGGCGAGACCGTGCTGAGGGTCCTGCCCAACGTCGCCCGCCTGAAACGCTATGAGATCCTGAAGCAGGCGAGGGCCCTCTCGGCCCTCGGCATCCACAGGACCCGGCAGTCGGGCCTCGGCGTGGAGTTCGATCATCTCAAACCCTATGGCGCAGACGATGACCTGAGGCGCATCCACTGGAAGGCCACCGCGCGGAGGGGCCTCCCCGTCTCCCAGGTCGTGCGCATGGAGCGGGGTCAGTGCGTGCTCCTGGCGGTGGACCTCTCCCACTGGATGGGGGTCGCGGCCGGGGAGCTCACCCGCCTGGACTACGCGGTGGACGCCGCGCTCTTCCTGGCCCACGTGGCCGCACGCTCGGGCGACCGGGTGGGCCTGGTCCTCTTCGCCGAGGAGGTCCTGGACTTCCTTCCTCCGTCCTCGCGCCCCGGCCAGGTCCGGAACATGCTGGAGACCCTCTACGCCGTCCGGCCGCGTCCCGTCCATCCCTCCTACCGGAACTTGGCCCGCCACCTCCTGACCCGCCGCCTCCCGCGAAGCCTCGTGGCCGTCCTCTCCGAGCCCCCCGACGACGAGTCGGTGCGGGAACTGAATGCCAGCCTGGGCGTCCTCAAGCCCCGCCATCTTCCCCTGCATGTGGGACTGAAGGATCCGGGCCTTCAGGGGAAGATGGACGCCGAGCCGGCCGGACTGGAACAGCTCTGCCTGAGGCTGGCCGCCCGGGAAGCCGCCCAGGAACGTGCCCAGCGCCTGCAGTCGCAGGCCCTGAGAGGCCTGGGGACCCTGGACGTCCTTCCGAAGGACCTGTCGGTATCCCTGGTGAACCGCTACCTGGCGCTCAAGTCCTCGGGGACGCTCTGATGGGCCGGGAGCGGCATCAGCCACAGGTAGGCGTGCAGGAGAAGACCCAGCACCAGGGCCATGCCGATCTTGAGCCCGTAGGGCAGGAGCGGGCCGTGCATCTGGCTCAAGGTCCCTTCCATCACGCCTGTCGGGACCAGAAGGGCCGCGGCCCCTCCCAACAACGGAAGGCCCCGGGCAGCCTCCAAACGGATCTGAGCGCCCCGGGTCGTCCCCCGCGGCCAGAGCATGCCCCGGCCCAGCAGGAGGCCGGCAGCCCCGGCCAGCACGATGCAGGTCAGCTCCGGGATGCCGTGAGGCAGGATCCAGCCCAGGAAGAAGATCCCCTGCCCGTCCTGGAAGTACTCCACCGCCAGGGCGCCCAGCATGACGCCGTTCGTGGCCAGCAGCAGCAGGGTGGGCAGGCCCCAGGCGATGCCGACCGCGAAGGCCAGGATGGAGACCTGGATGTTGTGGGTGAACAGGAAGGAGGAGAAGCCCGCCTGGTCGGCGACCCCCATGGGGTTCCCGTCCTTCTGGGCCTCCTCATCGTGGTGGACCCGCTGACTGGGGCTGATGCCCTTCCATCCTTCCATCTTGAACAGCTCCAGGCCCTCCGGGTCCAGGGCGGCGGCCAGACCTCCCAATACGACTCCGAAAAGGAGGGCGCCCGCCGCAAGGGCCACGGCCAGGGCCTCTCGGCGCACGGCCGAAGGAAGCCCGACACGGAAGAAGCCCCAAAGACCCCGGAAGGCCCCCAGCCGGGGCGGGGGATGAAGAAGGGCATGGCCCCGCCCTACCAACGCCTCCAGGTATGTGCAGGCCTCCGCGCCTCCCCCGTAGGTCCTGGCCTGGATGAGGTCGGCGGAGGCCCTGCGGTGGAGGTCCACCAGCCTTCTCGCGCGCGTGTGATCCAGGGTCGCGACGTCCCGGTCCTCTGCCGTCCTCAGGCCGGATTCCAGCTCCCGCCAGGCCGGGCGGCGCGCCTGAAGGAACTCCGCAAGGTTCATCCCGGGATTCTAGCATGAGGCATCATGTGGTGCGCACCCCGGAAGGCGTGGAGTTCCGCTACGCCCTCGCCGGGCCCGCCGAGCGGATGTGCGCCTATCTCATGGACCTCCTGTGCATGGGCATCCTCTTCGTCGGCGTCCTCATTGCTGCTGCCCGGACCGGACCCGCCGCGCCCTTCCTGTCGTATCTGGGGATCTTCCTCGTCCAATGGGGCTATTTCCTGTTTTTCGAGTGGCGCTGGGACGGAGCCACGCCCGGCAAGCGCTGGCTGGGCCTCAAGGTCCTCCAGACCGAGGGGTCCCGTTGCGGCATGGAGCGACTGGTCCTGAGGAACTTCCTCCGCGTGCTCGACTCCCAGCCCTTCCCGTACGGGATCGGGGCGCTGTCCATGCTCTTGAACCGCCGGGGAGGCCGCATCGGGGACCTGGCGGCGGGCACGGTCGTCGTCCGCATCCCTCGCGCGCCGGCACCCGAGGCGGCGGCCGAGGTCAGCCGACGCTTCAACAGCCTCAAGGAGGACGTCCAGGCGCGACAGCGGATCCGGGTGGGACTCTCCCCGGAGGAAGGAAGCCTCGTGGTCTCCTTGGCCCTGAGGCGGGATCTCCTGGAGGCCGCTCCCCGGCTCAGGCTCTTCGCCGACACGGCGGACTATCTCAGGAAGCGCCTCAAACTCTCCCAGCGCCACGAGGGCCTGCCCGACGAGAGCCTGGTCCTCAACGTCGCGGCCGTCGTGTTGGAAGAGAAGTCCCTCTAGAATCCCCGCTCATGCCCTGCACGAACCATCCCGAGGCGGACCTCGTCGCCTATTGCGCCGGATGCACGAAAGCCTTTTGCGCAAACTGTCTGGTCGTACTGGACGGAAAAAACCTCTGCGGCCCTTGCAAGGCAAAGGCCGTCCGAAGGCTCGAACGGGGAGAAACCTCCTACTCCTACATCCCAGCCGCCGTTGTCCGAGCCCCTTCCCCCTGGGAACAAGAGAAGTCCCTGGGCAACCTGGTCAAGACCGCCAAAGCGGTCCTGTTCTCCCCGAATGCCTTTTTCGGGAAGCTCAAGCTGTATGGCCAGGGGCATTGGCTCTACATCGCCCTCTTGTACTGGCCTGTCGCCATTCTCGAAACCGTTCTGCAGTGGAGCCTGAGCTTGGGAATGTTCTCCACAACGAAGGAGCCCCCCCGCCCGGGAATCCTCCTCGCATCCTGCCTGCTTGTCCCCCTTCTTCCACTCCTCCAGTGCGCCATCTCCGGAAGCCTTGTCCATCTCTTCCTGAAGATGACCCGAGGGGCCAAGGCCGAGCTGGAGACCACGTTCAGGATCTATGCATATGCCCAGTCTGCCTACATCCTCATATGGATCCCCGTCGTCGGCGCTCTCCTCAGCGGCTTCTGGTTCATGGTCCTCCTGACCATCGGCCTCAAAAGGATGCACCAGACCTCCTACTCCCGAATGATCCCTGTCCTGCTACTCTGCGGCGCAATGCTTGCCCACAGACTCTGGGAAGTGCTCGGCGTTGTCCGCACGATGCTCTAGCGTCCTGATCACGATCCTCCCGGAACCTGTCTCCTTCTGCTGTCCAATCTCCTCTTCGGCTAGTCTCCCCCCATGCCTTGCACAAACCACCCTGAGACGCCCGAGGCGGCCCAGTGTGCCGGGTGCTCCCAGTCCTTCTGCATCAATTGCCTCGTCGTCCTCGACGACCGGAACCTCTGGGGCCCTTGCAAAGCCAAGGCCGTCCGAAGCCTGGAGCGCGGGGAGAACGTCGACGGGGATGGCAGGACCCCCTCGCCCTGGGAGCGGGAGAAGTCCATCGGTAGCCTCCTCAGGACCTGTACGGAGGTCCTGCTCACTCCGACCCGCTTCTTCAAGGGCCTCCCCCCTCAGGGCCGGGGACACTGGTCCTTCCTGTTCGCCCTGGAAGGACCCTCTTTCCTGCTGGGGTTCGGATTCCTCTGCTTGCTTGTCCTCCTGATTCCGAACTTCCACAATACTCTGAATATCCGGAGCGTCCTCATGCTCCCCGTGGGCGTTCTGGTGTGTCTGGTCCTGTACCTGTTGTGGATCCTCCTCCTCGCGGGACTCAGCCACCTCATGCTCAAGCTCTTGAAGGGGACCTCCGCCGGGCTGGGCGCCACCTGGCGCATCGTGGCCTATGCCCAGGCCACCCTTCTCCTCCAGGTCGTCCTCCCGGTCTGCGGGTTCTACCTCTTCCCTCTCTGGTTCCTGGTCACCCTGACCCTGGGACTCAGGGCCATGCACCGGACCAGCCTGATCAAGGCCCTGGCCGCGACCCTCCTGTCGACGGGCATCGGCGTCGGCCTCCTGCTATTGCCTGGCCTCCTCTCCGGGTAGACTCCTCCATCCCCATGCCTGCCGCCCCCTACGCCGGCCGCATCCCCTGTGCCCACTGCGGCCGCACCCTGCTCGCCGCGGGGGAGGAAAGGGACTCCGTCCGCTGCGCCTGCGGCCGGGAGTCTCGGATCTTCCGTTTCCACCCTTTCCGCCAGGCGCCGCCCGTCTCGGCAGTCCCCTCCGCCGGATCCCCCTGCGCCTTCCACGCCGGCAACCAGGCCTCCGCCGCCTGTGGACGCTGCGGCTCCTTCCTCTGCACCCTCTGCGCCACCCCCATCCAGGGCAAGACCTACTGCACCGCCTGCTTCGGACGCTTGAAGGACGCCGCCACGACGGGACTGGGCAACCGCTTCCCCAGGCCGCACGCCATGGCCCTGGGCCTCTCCCTCGCCGCCCTGCTCTTCTGCGGATGGCCCGCCCCCATCGCCCTGCCCCTGGCGGCCTGGCAGTGGATCAAGGCCTACCGCACCCGGCACGAGATCCTGGAACGCGAGGGCAGCGTCGCCCCCACCCTCATCGCCGCCCCGATCGTGGCCCTGTTGAGCCTGGGCGCCCTGACGGCCATGCTCGTGAGCCTCCTGCTGAAATGACCCCCTTCACCCTGTCTTCCTGGTCCGACGTGGTCCAGCGCCACCGCGCACTCCTGAGGGAGCACTGCGTGGAGGACCTGACCTGCTCCATGACCCAGGTCGAAGCGGGCCGCCTCTTCTTCGACGAGGCCGCCTGCGCCACGGTCCATGCCAAGCCGGCCTGGCCTGAGGTTCTGGCCGGCGCCGCGGCCTCCCTCGTCTTCCTCGGCATCGCCATCGGGATGTTCCCCGAACCTGTCGCGGCAGGGATCTGCGGGGGCCTGGCCATCGTCCTGGCCGTCGTGACCCTGCTGGCGGGCTCCTTCCCGAAACACCAGCTCACGATCCGCACAGGGGACCAGACGATGACGATCATCCTGGCCCGCCGCCGCGGGAAGCGGGAGGAGGCCCTGAAACGGCTCCTGGAGGCCGTGAGGGCTTGGCAGGAGAAACACGCTCCGGCCTGAGCGGCATTGACAATAGTAACGCTATGCGTTACTATTCCTTCGAATGATCCGGAGCTTCCGCGATACAGGGACGGAACAGGTCTTCCGACGCGAGGGGTTCCGCAAGCTTCCCCCGGAGGTCGCCCGGGCGGCCTTGAGGAAACTCCTCATGATCGATGCCGCGGAGTCGCCCGGCGATCTCCGGGTGCCTCCAGGGAACCGCCTAGAACGTCTGACGCGGGACCGGGAGGGCCAGTACAGCATCCGGATCAACGACCAGTGGCGGATCTGCTTCACATGGCAGGGAACGGACGCCTATGACGTGGAGATCGTGGACTATCACTAGGAGGGTTGAGCCATGGCAAGAAAGAAGATGTCCCCCGTGCACCCTGGCGAGATCCTACTGGAGGAGTTCCTGGAGGCGCTTGGCCTGACCCAGTACCGCTTGGCCAAGGATCTCAGCGTCCCGCCCCGCCGCATCAACGAGATCGTGCTGGGCAAGCGGGGCATCTCGGCGGATACGGCCCTGCGCATGGCCCGCTACTTCGGGACCGCCGAGCGCTTCTGGCTCAACCTCCAGACGCGCTACGACCTGGAGGTGGAGAAGGACCGCCTCGGGGAGCGGCTCCTCCGCGAGGTGCCGATCCTGAAACGGGCGGGATAGCGCGATGCCCTGCTTCGCCTGCCGGCGGATCGCGGCGATCCGGACCGGGGCGGACCCGGGATTCCTGGCCGAGCTTTCGGAAAGCTACGCGGTCCTCTCGGAGTCCCAGGGCTATGCGGGATGGTGCATCCTCCTGCTCAAGACGCACGAGGAGCACCTGGACCGGCTTCCTCTGGAAAGGCAGACCCGACTGGCAGGGGATTTGGCCTGTCTGGCGGCAGCCGTGCGGGCCGTCTTCTGCCCCAAGCGCCTGAACTACGAATGCCTGGGAAACGTCCAACCCCACGTGCACTGGCACGTCATCCCGCGCCATGAAGGCGACCCCCAGCCGGATGCGGCGGTCTGGGTGAGGCCGACGGCGGAGCGGGAGGCCAAGGCGTCCGACGCAGAGCGGGACGAGCGGGTGCGAGAGCTCAGAAAGGCGCTGATAACATCGGCTTGAGCTAAGAACCTTCCGTCTTCTCCGTCATCGCTACCTGTGGCAAGGCAAGCCCCAGCAGGGTCAGCCCCCCCAGGACCAGAAGCCCCAGCAGAAGGAGACAGGAAAGCCAGATGAAAGCGCTACGCGGCATCCGTCGCAAGATCAGGTAGGCCCCTCCCCATAGGATGGCTGGAACAAAGAGACTTCCTGAAAAGAGCGCCCCCAGGTCCCCGATGCTCAATACCTTCATCGTGAGAAATGGCAATGCAATATCCGAGGAGTGGAACATCTCCACATAGCGCGGCATGACGAAGGTAAAGGTCCAGCCGAATACGATCAGGGCCGCCTCGACCAGCAGGAAAAGAGGCAAGGGAATGGAGACATTTCCGCCCCTGAATGCCACAGGCGGAACGGGCAGTTCCGACACCTTGGGCTCCAGGGCATCCATCAGCTCCCTTGACTCTTCGATGCTGATCTTGCCTTCTTTGAGAAGGCTCTCGATCCGGGTGCGCTCGTCGGTACTCATGGGTTCTCCTTTCGCTCCTTGAACTTCCTCAACAGGGCCGCCCCCTCCCGGGCCGACAGCTTCCCGCTCTCGATCTGATCCAGGACCTCCTGCTGCCGCCGCCGAGGGGAGGCCTCGGGAAGCCCCTCAAGGGCCGCAACGACCTCGTCCAGGCGCTTGCGCACCGTCGGGTAGGAGATCCCCAGGGCCTTCTCCACCTCCGTGATGCTGCCCCCGCAATGCACGAAGACCTCGATGAAGGCCTGGTGCTCCCGCGAGAGCTGGGCCAGGCGGGGCAGAACGAAGTCCCCCTCCATCCCCATCCGGCAATTGGCGCAGTGCAGGCGTTGGACGCTGAGCTTCCCCCCGCAGGCGGGACAGCGGTCCAGGAGTCCCGGCTTGGCGCTCATGCCCGTCAGGATAGCCCGGGATATTAATATTTACAAGTAGTAAATTGAATTATTCAATTTACAGGCATGAACAGATCAGTTTCATAAATCCATCCAGACCGCCGCGAAGAATCCCTTAGCCTGCAGCCAGGCCTGGATGGGCCCCTTCACCGGATCCTCGGCGCAGGAGGGACACTTCACCGTGATGGAGCGGACGGCCGCCAGTGGGACCCCGGCTTTCATGGCGACGGTCTTGCGGACCTCGGTCAGGTCGGCGCTCTCAGCCAGGGTCCAGGGCGCGTCGGGACTCGGCCGGGAAAGGACGGCGATCCCGGTCACGCCTGCGCGAATCCCTTGTCGATCGGGAAGGCCCGGCACAGCTCCGCGACGCTCCCGCGGATCCGCTTCGCCGCGGCCTCGTCCGCCGGGGCCTTGAGCCGCTCCGCGATGAGGGCGGCCACCTTGCGAATCTCCCCCACTCCCAGCCCCCGCGTCGCCAAGGGAGCCGTACCCAAACGCAACCCCGAGGCCTCCAGCGGGGGGCGCTTGTCGAAGGGGATGGCGTTGCGGTTCACCACGATGCCCACCTCGCCGAGGAGGCGCTCTCCGTCCCGACCGCTCATCAAGGCGCCGAGGTCCACCGAGCAGAGGTGGTTGTCGGTGCCGCCGGAGACGATGCGGAAGCCCTCGGCCGTCAGGCTCTCGGCCAGGACCCTGCAAGTGTCGATCACCCGCTGCTGATAGGCTTTGAAGCCGGGCCTCAGAGCCTCCCCGAAGGCCACGGCCTTGGCCGCCACCACGTGCATCAGGGGCCCGCCCTGCATGCCCGGGAAGACCTCGCGGTCCAGGGCCTTCTGGTGCGTGGCCCGCGACAGGATGAGGCCGCCGCGGGGCCCGCGCAGGGTCTTGTGGGTGGTCGTCGTCACGATCTCGGCGTGGGGCACGGGGTTTGGATGGAGGCCGGCGGCCACCAGCCCCGCGATGTGGGCCATATCCACCATGAGGGAGGCCCCGCATTCCTTCGCGATCTCCCCGAAGGCGGCGAAGTCGATGACGCGGGAGTAGGCGGAGGCGCCCGCCACCAGGACCCTTGGCTTCTCAGCCAGGGCGATGCGCCTGACCTCGGCCATATCGATCCGCTCCGTCTTAGGGCTCACCCCATAAGAGACGATGCGGTAGGACTTGCCGGAGAAGTTCAGCTTATGGCCGTGGGAGAGGTGGCCGCCCTGGTCCAGGGACATGGCCATCAGGGTCTCGCCCGGCTTGATCAGCACCATGTAGGCAGCCAGGTTGGCCTGGGTGCCGCTGTGGGGCTGGACGTTGGCGTGCTCGCAGCTGAAGAGGGCCTTGGCCCGGGCAATGGCCAGATCTTCGGCCTTGTCCACCTCGGCGCAGCCGCCGTAATAGCGCTTCCCGGGGTAGCCCTCCGCGTACTTGTTGGTCAGGACCGAGCCCTGGGCCTCCCGGACGGCCGGGGAGGCGTAGTTCTCGGAGGCGATGAGGTTGAGGACGGCCTCCTGCCGGGTCTCTTCGGCGGAGACGACGGCGGCCACTTCGGGATCGGAGCTCCTGAGGGCGGGGATGGGTTGGGTCATGGGTGGGATCCTAACAAAAAGCTAGGACGTCCGTCTCCCCATCCCGACCGCGATCCAAAACTCCTCCAGCTTCAACCCCCGGCAGGCCAGGGCCAGGAAGGCCAGCCCGGCGGCCATGTCGGCCCCCAGCCTGGCGATCTGGACCCATAGCTTTGGATGATCCCCCCCTACGGGAAGCCAGGCCACCATCCCCCGGTCCGTCCAGAGGCAGACCACGGCCATCCCCGCCGAGGCCAGGCCAATGCGGGCGAAGCCCTTGCACATCGTCCCCGTCTCCAGGGAGCCCATCTGTCTTGCCAGCAGGACGTACAGCAGGAAGGCGTTCAGGAAGGCCGTGATCGCCGTCGCCAGGGCCAGACCCTGGAATCCCAGATGGAAGGAGAGGGCCGCCGGCGGTCTCCAGCCGAGGATGGGCAGACGCGCACCGGTCATGATCCAGGAAAGGAGGATGTTGGCCAGGACGCTGGCGACGCTGGCCGCCACCGGGATGGCCGTCTTGCCGAGGGTGTAGAAGGCCGGCACCAGGATCTTGGCCGAGGCATAGAAGACCAGCCCCGAGGCATACCACTGCAGGGCCAGGGCCGTCATCCGGGTGTCGTAGGCGGTGAACCGCCCGTGCTGGTAAACGGCCGCGATGATGGGCGTCGACAGGGCCAGCAGGCCCGCCGTGGCCGGGACCGTGACCATCATCAAAAGCCTCAAACCCCTGGCCAGGGTGCCCTTCATGGCCTCCAGGTCCCCCCGGGCGTGGTGGGAGGCCATCTGGGGCAGGGAGGCCGAGGCCATGGCCACTCCGAAAAGGCCGATCGGCAGGTACATGAAGCGGAAGGAGAAGCCCAGCCAGGAGACGGGCCCCTCGCCCTCCTGGGTGGCGAAGACCGAGGAGATGAAGATGTTGAGCTGGACTGCGGCCAGGCCCAGGGTCCCGGGGGCCATGAGGGCCGCCACCTTGCGTACCCCGGGGTGGAGAAGGTCGAAGCGGGGCATGAGTGCCAGGCCCTCCCGCTTGAGCATCGGCACCTGGATCAGGAACTGCCCGAGCCCGCCCACCAGGGTCCCGACAGCCAGGGAAAAGACGGGATCCAGGCCCCACTCCGGATGGGCCGCCAGGACGGGGGTGAGCAGCCAGGCACAGCCGATGGAGGCGACGTTGAACATGGCCGGGGCCAGGGCGGGAAGGAAGAAGCGACGCCGTGCGTTCAGGCAGCCCATGGCCGCCGCGGCCAGGGCCACCATGGGCAGGAAGGGGAACATCCAGCGGGTGAGCCCCACCGTCAGCGCGAACTTCCCCGGCCCTCCCGCCCCCTGGCGCTGGAAATCCTCCGCGAAGAGGCCCACCAGGTGCGGCGAGAGGATCATCCCCGCCACGGCCACGCCCGACAGCAGGATGGCCAGCAGGGTCATCACCGTAGCGGCGAAGGCCCAGGCCTCCCGGGCCGTCTTCTCCTTCAGCTCCCGGGTGAAGGTCGGCACGAAGGCGGCTGACATCGCCCCTTCCGCAAACAGGTCGCGCAGGAGGTTGGGGATGCGGAAGGCGATGGCGAAGGCGTCGGTCTGGGTCCGGCTGAAGAGGGCCGCGGCCGTCTGCTCCCGGGCCAGGCCCAGGATGCGGGAGATCAGGGTGGCGAGGCTGACCGCCCGCGCCGAGCGGGCCAGCCCTCTCGCCTCGGAGGCGTCCGGCATCGGCATTGCCACCATAGGCAGGGATCCTACTCGCCCGCGCTCGGCCTTTACAAGCCGCCGAAGGGGGTCCTACAATCGACGGCGTGATCCGCTCAACCGCCCTTGCCCTCCTCCTGGCCTCCCTGACTGGATGCGGCGGCCCCCGGGCAGATCCCGGCGTCAGCCTGGGACGCATGCCGGAGGCCCCCTCCCAGTGGCGTATGCTCACGGAGGCGAAGGGGCCCGATCCCGTCCCCCTGGGATACGTGGAGATCCAGCGCGTGGCGGGTGGGGCGGGGATGGAAGGCCTCGGAAGCGGCCTCTACGTGGCCTATGACCGGCAATTCCGCGTCCTCGGTCACGTGACCGCCAGGGGCCATGGCCTCCGGTACCGGGGACCTGACGACGACATCGGCGAGAGCCTGGGCATCGCCGGACTGCACGACCAGTTGGGACGCATCCTGGGTGCCAAGGGCCCTCCCTCCGACATGAGGAGCTTCGACCTCCAGGGCCGTCCCCAGGGGATTCCGTGACCTCGAACGCCACCTGTGACCGTTGCGGGACCGTGCTGGAGGGAAGCCCGGGAATGCCGCCGAAAGGCCAGCCTCGTCTCTGCACGCCCTGCCGGTCCCTCCAGCAGTCCAGGACTTCCGACCGCAGGCCCGTCCTGCCCCTTGTGCTTCTGGTGGCCGGCGTGGGGACCGCGGCCTGGATGGGCCTTCGTCTCCATGGCCTCGAGAACCGCCTGGACCTCCTCACTCTCCGCGTGAAGGCCCTTCCGGAGACCGTGGAGAAGCCGGGCCCCTTCCTCCCCTCCGAAGCGGAAATCCTCAAGACCCTGGCCAAGACCTCTCCGGCCTCCAGGTCCGACCTCGAGGCCCTCAGGGCCGAACTGACCAAGCTTCGGGGGGAACTCCATCTGGATGGTCCGGCGGTGCTGAGACCCATCAAGCCCATCCCGGAGGCCCCGACCGTCCCCCCCGTACAGCCGGAGAAGCCTCCGGTCCAGGCCACGCCGCCGGCACCGGAGAAGCCGAAGGAGATGGATCTTTCCAGGGACCTTGCCTCCGAGGATGCCCTGACCCGCCACCAGGCCCTGGCCATGATCCAGATCCAGCGCGCCGACCTCGCCCCCGCCGCCGTCCGTCTCCTGAAGGACGAGATGGGCTTCGTGCGTCGCGCGGCGGCCGAGGCCCTGGGCCGCCTGCAGCTTCCGGAAACCGTCCCGGCCCTGACGGCTGCGGCACGGACGGAGAAGGACCTCCTGGCGAAGCGGGCCGTCCTGCAGGCGCTCGAAACCGTCACCCGCATCCCCTGCCTTGCGCCGGAAGGGTCCGAGGCCGATGCCCTCAACCGTTGCGAAGCCTGGTCCCAGCAGAAGAAGAGGAGCACGCCATGACCCCCTGCAGCGTCTGCCACCAGAACGAGCTCGGCGAGGAGGCTCTGGCGCTCAAGGAGGCCATCCTGGCCAGGGGCCAGATGGTCTGCGCATCCTGCGCGGAGCAGTTCGGCATCCCCGCGGATCCGCCCGTCCTTCTTGTCCAGCAGGCCCGGGGGACGACCGAAGAGATGCCGGTTCCCGTGAAGCCCGCCGCTTCCCCGGCAGGTCCGCTCGTCGCCATCACCCTGGCCTGTCTGGCCGCCGGAGCCTCTGGCTGGGCACTCTGGATGCAGCAGGACCTGACGAACCGCGTCGCCGACTACCGCCGGGAGGCCCCGCCGACCGTCGTCCGGCCTCCCTCCGAGGACCTGAAGATCCTCGACCGCAAGCTCGCCGAGACCGAGAAGGCCCTCTCCGAGCTGAGGACCCGCGAAGCCGACTCCGGCCGGGAGATGGCCAGGCTCGTCGCCGATCTCCGGGAGGAGACGCGCAAGGCCCGGGAGCAGTCCACGGCGGCCCGCGAGGCCGCGGAGAACGCCTCCCGCGACCTGGCTGCCGCCGTCGCCAAGGCCCTTGCGGAGAAGACAGCGGCGATGGAAAACCCGGGAAAGACGGAATCGCCCGAGAGGCCGAAGACCCCGTCCGGCTCCGACGTCCTGGCGGAGCATTACTGGGACCTGGCCCAGAACCGGGCCAAGGCCCTGGCCCAGCGCGGCAGGCTCTCCCAGGCGATCAAGGAATTCGAGGCCATCCCCTTCCGTCACCGCATCCCCGGCTACGACCAGCGCGTGGCCGACTTCCGCGTCCAGTGCGACCGCCAGGCCCTGGAGAGGGCGGATCTGGTGCTCAAGAGCCTGGACGCCCGCCTGGCCGCGGCCGAGTACTTCGAAGCCGAACAGCTCCTGGTCCAGGTCCTGGAGGAGTGCGCCTTCGAACCCGTCCAGAAGAAGCTCGAACCCAAGCTCGAGGAGGTCCGCGCCCTGCTGAGGGCCCAGAGCCAGCGGGAGCAGGAGGACAGCCTGAAGAGCAAGCACCTCCTGGTCGCGGGCCTGCTGGACGACCTGGCCAAACCCGACGAGAAGACCCGGCAGCGCACGGTGGAGGCCCTGAGGACCCTGGGGCCTGAGGCCATCGGCCCCCTCACCCGGGCGCTGGAGCGCCCCGAGCCGGCGGTGCGCTGGGGCATCCTCATGGCCCTCGGCGGCATCCGCTCCCCGGAGGCGGTGCCGGCCATCCTCAAGCGCCTGAAGGACTCCGACCGCAAGGTCCGCCTGATGGCGGCCGACGTCCTCTCGGAATTCGACGACACCCGCGCGGTCCCGGAACTGATCGAGGCGCTGGCGGATGCCGACTCGGCGGTTTCCGAGCAGGCGGAGACGACCCTGGAGAGGATCACCCACCACATGCTACCTCCGGAGGCCGGGGAGAAGCCCGCGGAGAGGGCCTCGGCGTGGCGGGCCTGGTGGGAGTCGGGACGCCTGAGGGGCTCGAAGCCCTAACGTCAGGTCTTGGGAGTGCCGCGGAAGCGGAAGGTCCTCACCGTCCAGTCGGCCCGGCGCCAGGTGAGGGTCCCCCAGACGGCATCCACGTTGGCGCATCCGGAGACGTTCAGGATCTCGCCCTGGTCGTTCTTGTTCTGGAACTCGAAGCCGATGGCCCCGTCCTTGGGGGTCGTGGAGAAGCTTCCGGGAACATAGCCCCGGTCCTGCCAGGTCATGAAGCCGGCGACACGATCGGCGAAGCGGAGGTAGTCTTTGGCCGCCGTCCCCCCGGCATCCAGGGGTTCCATGCGCAGGGCCCAGGTGGTCCCGTCCAGGGTGGCGAGGGCGGGAAGGACGACGGGGTCGCTGCCGGAGGCGGCGGGATCGACCGGGCCGCTGCAGCCGGCGAGAAGGGCGGAGAGGACGATGGCGGACAGGATGGGTTTCATGGGGGGATTATAGCGGAGGAAGGCCTCTCCTTAAACACCGCGACCCCCAGGGTCTCCCCCCGAGGGTCGCAGGAAGATCCGATCCTGAAGGCGGCCTACGAGCAGCCGCTCGTCCCGCCGCAGTTGACGCACTTGTAGCAGGCGCCGTTGGGCACCATGATCGCCCCGCAGTCCGAGCAGGTCGGGGCGTCACTGCGCTTGGCATCCATCTTGTGGGCATGACCGTTGCCGGACGGCTTCGCCGGCACCACGGCCGTCACCGCCCCGTCCACCGCCGCCTCGACACCCTCCGGAGCCTCCGCCGGCACGAACTTGATCGCCAGGTAGCGGAAGACGTAGTCCATGATGGACTTCGCGATCGGGATCTGGGGGTTGTTCGTGTAGCCCGAGGGCTCGAAGCGGGTGTGGCAGAACTTGTCCACCAGCACCTTGATCGGCACCCCGTACTGGAGCGCGATCGAGGTCGTGGTCGCCACCGAATCCATCAGCCCGGAGATCGTGGACCCCTCCTTGGCCATCTTGATGAAGATCTCGCCGGGCTTGCCGTCCTCGTACATCCCGACGGTCAGGTAGCCCTCGTGGCCGGCCACGCTGAACTTGTGGGTGATGGACTGGCGCTCGTCGGGAAGGCGCCGGCGCTCCGGCTGGCCCCGGGCGGCCGTGGCATTCCGGTCCGCGTCCTTGGAGGTGTTCAGCGGCTGGCTGCGCTTGCACCCGTCGCGGTAGATCGCAACGGCCTTGAGGCCCAGGCGCCAGGACTCCTGGTAGGCCTTGGCGATGTCGTCGGGCGTGCTGTCGGTCGGCACGTTGACGGTCTTGGAGATGGCGCCGGAGAGGAAGGGCTGTGCCGCCCCCATCATGCGCACGTGCCCCATCGGATGGATGGAGCGGGTGCCGTTGTTGGGCTTGAAGGCGCAATCGAAGACGGAGAGGTGCTCCGGCTTGACGTAGGGCGCACCCTCGATCGTCTCGTGCTGGTCGATCCACGAGAGGATGTCCTTGATCTGCTCCTTCGGGTAGCCGAGGCGGTCGAGGGCCTCGGGCACGGTGCGGTTGACGATCTTCAGGTAGCCGCCGCCGACCAGCTTCTTGTACTTCACCAGCGCGATGTCCGGCTCCACCCCGGTGGTGTCGCAGTCCATCATGAAGCCGATGGTTCCGGTGGGCGCCAGGACCGTGACCTGGGAGTTCTTGTAGCCGTGGCGCTCGCCCTTCTCCACGCAATCGTCCCACACTTCGTGGCAGGCCTGCATCATCTCCGGCGGGACCAGGGCCCCGTCGATGCGGTCGACCGACGCGCGGTGCTTGCGCATGACCCTGAGCATGGGGCCGCGGTTCTCGGGGTAGTACTTGAAGGGCCCGAACTTCTCGGCCAGCAGGGCGGAGGTCAGGTAGGCCTCCCCGTGCATGATGGCGGTCACGGCGCCAGCGTAGGCGCGGCCGGCCTCGCTGTCGTACGGCAGGCCGCGGGCCATGAGCAGGGCCCCGAGGTTGGCGTACCCCAGGCCCAGCGGACGGAAGTCGTAGGAGTTCTGGGTGATCCTCGGCGTCGGGTACGACGCGTTGTCCACGATGATGTCCTGGCCGATGATCGAGATGCGGGCGGCCTGCCGGAAGGAGGCCACGTCGAACTCGCCGGTCTCGGTGCGGAACCTCATCAGGTTCAGCGAGGCCAGGTTGCAGGCCGTATCGTCGAGGAACATGTACTCGCTGCAGGGGTTCGAGGCGTTGATGCGCCCCGAGTTCGGCGAGGTGTGCCAGTCGTTGATCGTGGTGTCGAACTGCATCCCCGGGTCGCCGCAGAGCCAGGTGGACTCTACGATCTGGTTCATCAGGTCGCGGGCCTTGTAGGTGTCGACGGTCTCCCCGGTGGTGACGGCCCGGGTGCTCCACTCCCGGTCCTCCTCGACGGCGCGCATGAACTCGTCGGTGACGCGCACGCTGTTGTTGGAGTTCTGGAAGAAGACGCTGGAGTAGGCCGCGCCGTTGACCGAGGAGTCGTAGCCGGCCTGGATCAGGGTCCAGGCCTTCTTCTCCTCGCTGGCCTTGCAGTTGATGTACTCGACGATGTCCGGGTGGTCGATGTTCAGGATCACCATCTTGGCCGCACGGCGGGTCTTGCCCCCGGACTTGATCACGCCCGCGAAGGCGTCATAGCCGCGCATGAAGGAGACCGGGCCGGAGGCGTAGCCGCCGGTGGACAGGCGCTCCTTGGAGGAGCGGACCGGGGAGAGGTTGGTTCCCGTCCCCGAGCCCCACTTGAAGAGCATGCCCTCGGTCTTGGCCAGGTCCATGATCCCGCCCATGCTGTCCGTGACCGAGTTGATGAAGCAGGCCGAGCATTGGGGCTTGGCCTCGATGCCCATGTTGAACCACACGGGGCTGTTGAAGGAGAGCATCTGGTTGACCAGGAGGTAGGTCAGCTCGTGCTCGTAGGTGGCGGCATCGGCCTCGGAGGCGAAGTACCCCTGGGCCCGGCCCCACTTGGTGATGGTCACGGCTACGCGGTCGATGAGCTGGCGGACGCTGTGCTCGCGGTTGGGCTGGCCGACCCCGCCCTTGAAGTACTTGGAGACCACGACGTTGGTGGCCAGCATCGACCAGGAGGAGGGGACTTCGACGTCCTGCTGCTCGAAGATCACCTCGCCCTTGTCGTTGGAGATGGAAGCGGTGCGGCGCTCCCACTGGATCTGGTCATAGGGGTGGACGCCGGCGCGGGAGAAGACGCGGGGGATCCTCAAACCCTGCGATGCCATCCCCTCGCCACGCTCGGTCGTGAAGCGGGGCCGGGTGGAGCCCAGGGTCGGACGGGTCGAAGGGTCGTCTTGAACAGGCATGCTTTTCCTCTCCTTGATGTCCTGGACGTCTTGGTTTTCCTTCTGGATTTCCTTCATGATCTGTCGTCTCTCCCCTCTTTTTCCATCTTTACCCGTTTTCGGCCAAAGACACAACCCCTAGAACCAGATAAGGACAACAATACTACCGGTAGTGGCTGTCGACCAAAAAAGAGCCACCCGCCGGAGTGGTGCAGTCCTCGAAACGCCTCGGCCGAAATTGGGGAGCAGGAGCCCGCGGGCTGCAGAACAGCCCCGTCCGTCGCTGATTCCTTGGCTTGCTCTCTCCCGCGCGCTCCCGTCGATCCTTCAGATGCGAATGGTTAATTTCGGCGTTGGCGGAGTTTATATCGGATGCGAAAATCTGCAACGTCCTTTTGCGCTTTTTCGCGAAAATTCCCGGGCCCACGGGCTACGGATTTCTGCGTTCGCAAAAAACAGGACCGAAGAGGCCTTCCTGCCTCACGGAGACGAGTCCCATGCGCGCCAGTTCCAGCACGGCCAGGAAGAGCCCGACGACACGTCCGCGGTCGCGACGCTCCGCATAGATCTCCCGCCAGGAAAGCGTCGCCGGCATGCCGTCGGCGCAACGGGCCAGCACCTCGCCCCTCAACTGCTCGAGCGGGACTTCGATGGCCGTCAGCGTGGCGGTCCTGGGCGGGTTGAGCTGGGCCATCAGGCGGGAGTACGACTGGAAGAGGATCCAGGGGTTGCGGGAGCCGGGCTCCTCGGGTTCGACCTCGGCCTCGGGCACCGGCTCGGCCGGGCGGGCGAAGCGCAGGGCCATGTGGGCACCGCGGCCCTCCAGGAAGGCGGCCGCGTCCTTGAAACGCCGGTATTCCAGCAGCTTCTGGACCAGCTCCCAGCGCGGATCCTCCTCGGACTCCTCCCCCTCCCGGGGCGGCAGGAGCATACGAGCCTTGATCTCCATCAGGGTGGCGGCCAGGAGGAGGAACTCGCTGGCCCCTTCCATATCCATGGCCTGCATGCCGCGCACGTGTACCAGGAAGTCCTCGGCGATCTGTCCGACGGGGATGTCGGAGAGGTCCATCTCCCGCTCCCTCACCAGATGGAGGAGAAGGTCCATGGGGCCGGAGAAGGCCGTCAGGCGGACCCGGAAGACGGGCGGGGTGGCGACGGTCATGCGAGGCGGTAGAGGTGCACAAGGAGGAATTCGCGGGCCGGGGACAGCAGGGAGAAGTCCGTCATCCGCCCCAGCAGGAGGTAGCCCAGCAGGAGCCAGGTCCCCATCCCCTGGGTCCGTTCGAAGGCCAACGCGGCGTCCAGCGGAAGGGCATTGCGCAGGACCGTGAAGCCGTCGAGGGGATGGATGGGCAGGAGGTTGAAAAGGAAAAGCGCCACGTTCATGACGATCCCGGAATAGAGCATCACGACGAAGACGTCCCGGTAGGCGGGCGGGATCCAGGGCTCGGCCACAAGCACCACCCTGAGCACCCCGGCCAGCAGGAGGTTGGAGAGCGGACCGGCCGCCGCGACTCCCAGCTCGGTCCATCGACCCCAACCGGGATGGGCCGCGAAGAGGTTGGCGCGGTTGTAGGGGACGGGCTTGGCCCAGCCGAATCCGCAGAAGAACAGGGCCAGGGTCCCCCAGAGGTCCAGGTGGACGAGGGGATTGAGCGAGATGCGCCCCGCCTCCTCGGCCGTGGGATCCCCGAACAGGCGGGCGGTCCAGGCATGGGCGAACTCATGGAAGGTAAGGGCCAGGAGCACCATGGGCGCGGCAAGCAGAAGATGGTGGAGGTCCGCCACCAGCGGATCCTACCCTTGAGCGGGGGGCGTCTTCAACGCCCTTGCCGCAACCAGGGCCAGGAGAAGCCCCCCCGCCCAGAGGGGCAAGGGCGGCATCGGGGAAGGCGGCCCCGCCCAGGAGGGCAGGAAGGCCATGCCGGCGGCGGTCACGGCATTGTGCAGCGCATGACCGAGAATGCAGGGCCAGAGGCTTCCGGCGGCGGACCTCAGCCAACCCAACGCGATCCCCAGGAGGAAGGCCGCCAGGTACTGCTCCACGCTCATGTGGTAGAGCGAGAAGAGGCCTGCCGAGAGGAGGATGGCCAACCCCTTCCCCCAGGCCTTCTCCAGCAGGGGCTGGAGGATGCCCCGGAAGGCGATCTCCTCCATCAGGGGGGCCACGACGGAGACCGTCGCGAGAAGCTTCAGGAATCCCGCCGGATCCGTGCTGACCAGGAGCTTGAACAGGTCCTGGCGCTCCGGGTCGCTCACCCAGGCCTCCCTCAGGCTGTCCAGGGCCAGGATGCCGGGCCAGAGGCCGAGGACCAGGAAGGCGGCCGGCAGCAGGGTCCTCCAGGGAATGGAGGGAATCCCCAGCTCGGAGCGGCCCAGGCGGAAGAACTCGGCGGCCAGCAGGCAGGGCAGGCCGAGACCGAGGATCTGGGCGGTCGCAAGGGCAAGCCTGAACCTGTCGGGCGTGGCCGTGCCGATCCAGATCGAACAGAGGTGGCTGGCGAACAGGAAGCAGAACAGAAGAAGGGGAGGAAAGAGCAGGAGGGCCAACCAGGCCCTCAGACGGCTCGACGCAGGCATGGAGGATTGTATACCCTACCCCCCGTCTTGAAGACCACCCACCGCTGGCTCCTGGAGCGTTGCCCTCACGGTCTTTCACCCGAGGCGGCGGCCGAGGTCCTCCAGTCCCTGGGTCATGAGGTGGCCGGCGTCGAGCCCCTGCCCGGCGGGGATGCCCTGATCGAGCTGGAGATCACGGCCAACCGCCCCGACTGCCTCTCCGTGCTCGGCCTGGCCCATGAACTGGCCGCCTCGACCGGCAAGCCGCTGGCACCCCTCCCCGCAGCCCCGGGCGTCTCCGGGGAGCCCCCTCAGGTCCAGGTCCTGGACCCCCAGGGATGCCCCCGCTACACGGCCCGCCTGATCCGCGACGTCCATGTTGGCCCCTCCAGCCCCGACATCCGCGGGCGGCTGGAGGCCATCGGCCTCAAGCCCATCTCCAACGTGGTGGACGCCACGAACTACGTCCTCTTCGAGCTGGGCCAGCCCCTGCACGCCTTCGATGCGGACAGGCTCACGGGCGGCATCACGGTCCGAAGGGCGAGGGCCGGAGAGAGGCTCAAGACCCTCGATGGGGTGGACCGCACGCTCACGGCGGACATGCTGGTGATCGCAGATGACGGGAAGCCTGTGGCCCTCGCAGGGATCATGGGCGGCATGGACACGGCCGTCACCTCCTCCACCCGCAACGTCCTGCTGGAGTCCGCCCTCTTCGACCCCGCCCTCGTCCGCCGGACCGCAAGGGCCCTGAACCTGGCCTCGGACTCCTCCTACCGCTTCGAACGGGGCGTGGATCCCGCGGGCCTGAAGCGGGCTTCGGACCGGGCCGCCGGCCTGATCGGCGGTGTCGCCGGGCCCTGCGCGGCATCGCCCGAGACCGAGCCCGCTGCCCCGCTATCCTTCCGTCTCCGATCCGCGCGGCTGGAGGTCGTGCTGGGCTTCGCGGTGAAGGCGGAGGAGGTCGAGAGGATCCTGCGGGGCCTCGGGTGCACGGTGGCCTCTGAAGGGAACGGGAATGGAACCTGGACGATCCGGCCCCCCAGCCGGCGGGCCCGGGACATCCGGACCGAAGCTGAGGCCGCCGAAGAGGTGGCCCGGGTCCTGGGTTATGACCGCATCCCTGCCCGCATCGCCCTTCCCGCCAGGCCGGGACGACGGGATCCCTTCCGGGACCTGGCGGCCCTCGTCTCGGAGCGCCTGAGGGCCGCGGGCTTCTCGGAGGCCGTCAGCACCTCCTTCACGGCCGCCCCGGATGCCGCGGGGGCAGGCTCCCTGGCCCTGCGCAATCCCATGACCCAGGAGCAGAGCCATCTCAGGACAAGCCTCCTGCCCGGTCTGATGGCTTCCCTGGCCCACAACCAGAGCGTGGGCGAGGGGGTGGGGAGACTCTTCGAGATCGGCCGAACCTATTCGGCCGAAGGGGAAACCTGGCGCCTGGGCCTGGCCGCCGCCGTCCCGCTGAGGGAGATGCGCGGGGCCCTGGAGTCCGCACTGGGGGCCCTGGGACTGGAACTCTCCGCCGCCCCCGGCAGGGCCGGACCCTTTCTGGAGGACGGCCGCAGCCTGGAGCTCTCGGCGAACGGCGCTCCCCTGGGCCTGGCCGGATCCGCCTGCCCGAAACGTACCCGGGCCGTGGACCTTCGCAAGGCCCCGATGCTGGCGGAGATCGCATTGGAACCCCTCCTGCCGCTCTGGAAGCGGGACCACCGTTTCCAGCCCCTGCCCCGCTTCCCGGGGGTGGAACGGGACCTGGCCGTCACCACGGACGAGACCGTGACCTGGGCGGCCGTGGAGGCCGCGGTCCGCTCCGTGCCCTGCGCCTACCGCGAGGGCCTAGCCCTCTTCGACCTCTACCGGGGAAAGCAGGCCGGGGAGGGGAGGAAGTCCTTCGCCTTCCGCATCCGCTTCCGCAACGGCGAGCGCACGCTCACGGGTGAGGAGGTCGACGCGGTCATGACGGCCACCGTCGCGGCGCTGGAGAAGGCAGGTGCCCAGGTGAGGCGCTAGGTCCCGCCCACTGCGGGAGCACGGGCAGCGGGGCAGAAGCCCCGCCGCCCCGCATCAGCAGAATCTACATCCGCGAGTGTCTGCTCGATTCCTCGCGCGCCCCATCCTTGGCGGCGGCGAAGGCCGCGGTCAGATCCTCCCGCTTGCCTTCGAGGAACCCCTTGGCCTCCTCGATGCCCTCCTTCGCCTTGCCCTTGAGCTTCTTGACCCTGTCGGCGAGAAGCTGACGGGTCTCCTTGCCCGAGCGCGGCGCATAGAGCAGGGCCACCCCCGCCCCGGCGAGGGCCCCGACGACGAACGCAGCCACATAGCCGCCAACCGGTGAAGCATTATTCTCTGACATGATTCTCCCCCTTCAAATGGTGATTCCGATCTCCGAACACGTATTTCATGAAGATGCCGGCCCCCACGCGGAACGCCGAAGCGTTCCTCAGCACGGAAATCACAGGCGGCGCCACCAGTGCATGCACCGCCTCCAGCAGCTGATCCCCCCGCTCGGTCCACTGCCGCAGGATGCGGGTCACTTGGCCCAGGTCGTCCAGCTCCCGGTCGGCGCGAAGGATGAGGGCGTTGGCGTTACGCACCAGCTCCCGGCTGTCGCGCAGGAGGACTTCCAGGTCCGCCTGGAAGCATGCGAGGGCATCCAGCTGGCGGCGGGCCTGGAGCAGGAGCGGGATGGCGCAGGCCGTCAGCGCGAGCATGGCCAGCGAGGCGAGGCACAGGGCGATCTGGAGGATGGGATGCATGGGCTACCTGCACTTTCCGGGGAACGTAGATTTCTTGGCCTTGCGAAGCATCGGATCCTCTTTGCGTGACCCCCGTCTTCTAGCATGGGGGCGCAAAGACAGATGAATACGTAATTACGAACTGGAACGAAGGAATCGTCTTACTACGGGAGGAGCAGCCCGTCTATGGGTCGCTACCGGCCCATGCGCCAGCGCGGGTCAAGGAGGTGGAGGTTCGAAGGCACCCAGGGCCTTCGGATCCGGCTTCGGCCCAATCTCAGGTTCCCCGGAGCCCCAATGGCCCGCTTCCCCTGCAAAGCCTGCTCCAGGGAGACTCCGCCTCCGGTCGCTCCGGCCTTGACCGCGCGATAGGCATCCCGGAACGGAGTCCCTGAAAGCGCCAGAAGGGTGGCCCGGTCCGTGGCCAGGACAGCATGGTCGCAAGCCTCCCGACAGCGCTTCCGGTCGATTTCCATCGCCTCCACCGTACGTCGCGTCACCTCCAGGACTTCCAGGGCCCTCTCCACGGATCGCATCAGGAGACCCTTGGAAGGCTGAAGGTCCCGGTTGTAACCCGAGGGCAGATTCCCCTGCAGGGAAGCCAGGGCCGTCAGGTCACCGAGATGCAGATGATAGGCCGCCCGGATCAGTTCCCAGACGTCCGCATTGCGCTTGTTGGGCATGAGCGAGGAGCCCGTGGTCATGGAGACAGGCAGACGGACGAAGCCGAACTCCGCCGTCGAGAACAGGAGTCCGTCCGACGCCAGGCGGTTGCAGTCCAGGAGGGCCTGGGCCAGGGTGTGCAGGACCTCCAGCTCCGCCTTGCCGCGGGAGGTCTGGGCCGCCAGCACGTTGCCGGGGGATGGCATCCCCAGCAGGGAGGCCGCGTAGGCCCGGTCAGGGTTCACCAGGGTGCCATAGCCTGAGCCGGAGCCCAGGGGACAGGGCCACTGGCCCAAGCTCGAGAGCAGACGGGCATCGGCGCCGAAGGCCTCGGACCAGGCCCCCATCCAGAGCCCGACCGAGGAAGGCATGGCCCGCTGCGTATGGGTGTACCCGGGCATCGCCGTCGAGACGTGCCGCCGTGCGACGGCGAGGCAGGCCCTCCGGAGGACCTCCAGGGAAACGGCCAGGTCGGCCAGGCGGTCCTGAAGGTAAAGATGGAGGTCGGTCAACACCTGATCGTTCCTCGATCTCCCGGTATGGATCTTCTTGCCGAGGTCCCCGAGCCGCTTCGTCAGCTCCGCCTCGATGCGGGTGTGGACGTCCTCGTCCGAGAGCCTGAGCTTCAGCCCCCCCTGCTCCCAGGTCCGGTAGAGGACCGCCAGGACCTTCACCAGCCTCGCGCCCTCCGCCTTCGTCAAGACCTTGGCCTTCACCAGCAGGCGGGCCTGGACCGCATTGCCCAGGATGTCGTAGGGCACCAGCCTCTGGTCCCACTGGATGTCGTCGGAGGCGAGAAAGCGCTCTACGACAGGATCAAGCTTGCCCGAACCGGACTGCCAGAGCTTGGGACTCATCTCGGCCTCTCAAGATAGGCGTCCACGATCTTCGGGTAAAGCGCGGCGGCCCTGTTCATCTGAGCATCCGTGACGTATTCGTCGGGAGCGTGGGAGAGCTTCGGAAAGCCGGGCCCCAGGATGACCCCCGGGATGCCCCGCTTCGCGCAGAAGACCAGGTCCGAGGTGCCCAGGAGGGCTCCGGGCCTACCGGATGGATGCGCAGCACGGGCCGCCTTCACGATGGGCTGGCTCCGCGACGTCAGCACCGGATCCAGGCGCTGGGAATGCACGTGGACCTCGGAGCGGAGCAGGGCCGTCGCGCGGCGCACCACCGAGGCGTTGGGATCCAGCGGCGTGGTCCGGAGGTCGATCCAGAACTCGCAGGCCGCCGGGATCACGTTGCGGCGGGTCCCGCCCTGGATCATCGTCGCCGCCACGCTGCCGGAGCCCATGAGAGGATGCCGCTTCAGCTTCAGGCGCCCCAGCCTCAGGATGTCCCGGGCCGCCAGCTCGATGGCATTGACCCCCTTCTCGGGACGGGAGGCGTGGGCGGACTTCCCCCGCGCGGTGGCTCGAAGGATGACCAGTCCCCGCTGGCCCAGGTAGGGATCGCAGGAGGTGGGCTCGCCGATCAGGGCGGCGGAGAGGGGGCCCAGCCTCGGCAACAGGACCTCCAGTCCCTGGCCTCCGGTCTCCTCATCACAGGTGAATGCCAGGATGATGCTCCCGCCCCGGCGCTTCGCGATCTCCGTAAATGCGGGAATGGACGCAATCATCGCCGAGACCGAGGCCTTGGCATCGCTGGAGCCAAGGCCATAGAGGCGGTCCGCCACCCGGCGCGGCGTAAACGGGTCCAGGGTCCAGGAGGGGTTGGCCGGGACGGTGTCCAGGTGGCTGTTGACCAGGAGGCAGGGACCTTCTTTCCCGATGCGGGCATACACGTTTCGGCCCCAGCGCACGGGCTTCAGTCCGGCGGCCCTCATCCAGGCGGCACAGCGGTCGGCGGCCCTGGCCTCCGTCCCGCTCACCGAGGGGATGGCGGTCAGGGTGCGGTGGATCTCCCTCAGCGGGGGCAGGCTAGGCGTGGGCCGCGGCCTCCGCCGCCTGAGGGGTCTCGCGCCGGGTCACGATCATGGTCCCGCTCCCGGCGTTCGTGAAGACCTCCTCCAGCAGCGCGTGCTCCTTGGTCCCGTCGATGACGTGGGCGCGGTGGACGCCGTTCTCCACGGCAGCCAGGCAGGCCTCCACCTTGGGCCTCATCCCCTCGGTGATATGCCCGGACTCCACCATCTGCCTCAGTTCGATGGTGTCCAGGTAGGAGACCAGGGTGGTGGGATCCTTCCTGTCCCGGAGGATGCCCGGCACGTCCGTCATGACGATGAGCTTCTCGGCCTTCATGGCCTGGGCCAGGGCCGTCGCCACGGTATCGGCGTTGATGTTCAGGATGCTCCCCTCGGCGTCGCAGGCCAGCGAACAGAGCACGGGCACGTAGTCCTGGGCCAGGAGGGCATGCAACAGATGCGGATCCACGTGTTCGATGTCGCCCACATGGCCGAAGTCCACCTCACGGGACTTTCCGGTCGCCTCGTCGGTGAGCTGCTTGGGCGCCCGGCGCGAGGCGGTGAGGATGCCCCCGTCCACGCCGGAGAGGCCGACGGGATCGGCCCCGCCTTTCCGCAGACCCGCGACGAGCTCCAGGTTGATCTTTCCGGAAAAGACCATCTTGGCGACGTCCAGGGTCTCGTCGTCCGTGATGCGGCGGCCGTTGACGTAGCTGGGCTTCATGCCGAGGCGCTCGAGCATCTCGTCGGCCTGGGGGCCGCCCCCGTGCACGACGACGACGTCGATGCCGACGTTGTGCAGGAGGGAGAGGTCTTCCGTCAAGGCCTCGAGGTTCTCGGGGTCGCGGACGACCTCGCCGCCGAGCTTCACGACAAAGGTCTTCTTCCGGAACTTCCGGATGTAGGGCAGGGTGGCCTTGATGACGGCGAGCTTTTCCATAGGTGGCCGGGATTCTACACGCGCTCAGGCCCGCTTGAGAAGCTTGAGCAGGATGGCCTTCTGGGCGTGGAGGCGGTTGGCGGCCTGCTGGATGATCAGCGACTCCCTGGAATCCAGCACCGCGTCCTCCACCACCACGTTGCGGCGCACCGGCAGGCAGTGCATGAAGCGCCCGCCCCGGGTCCTGGCCATCCGCTTCGCGGTCACGATCCAGGACTTGAGGCGGTCCCGTTTCGCCTTCTCTTCCTCCCAGCGCCCGTAGAAATGGCGGGAGCCCCAGGCCTTCGCATACACGACCTGGGCGCCGGCGTAGGCGGCGTCCGGATCCTGGACGACCTCCACAGCCCCACCGCGACGCCGCGCGAGCTTGCGCGCCGAGTCCATCACCCCCTCGTCGAGATCGAAGCCCTCCGGGTGGCAGACGCGGACCTTCATGCCGAGCATGGCGGCCGTCGTGACCACGGAGTTCGGCACCGCCATGGGCAGGGGCTTGGGATGGTACGCCCAGGTCAGCAGCAGGGTCTTGCCCTGGGTCTCGCCCAGGGCCTCCTTCAGGGTCAGCGCGTCGGCCAGGGCCTGGCAGGGATGGTGGACGGCGCCCTCCAGGCTGAGGATGGGCACCGGGGACCACTTCGCGAAGGCCGAGAGTACCGGATCCTGACGGTCGTCTTCCCAGCTCGACATCTTCGCAAAAGCCCGGACGCCGAGGAGGTCCACATACTGGCCCAGGACCCGCACCGCCTCCTTCACGTGCTCCGCGTGGGCCCCGTCCATGCGCACGCCCTCGCGATGCTCCAGGTTCCAGGTGCCCTGGCCCACGTTCAAGGTAACGGGATGGCCGCCGAGCTGGTGCACGGCAACCTCCATGGAGGCCCGGGTCCTGAGGGAGGGATCGAAGAAGAGCAGGCCGACGGAGCGGCCGTTCAGGCTGCCGACCGTCTGGCCCTTCTTGAGGCGGGCGGCGAGGTCCAGCCAGGCCTCGAACTCCCGGGCCGTGAGATCCGCGGGGCTGAGCAGGTGCCTGGGTTTCATCGCGTCTTCCCGAGAATCGCCAACATCTCGTCCACATGGCTTTCCTGGATCGTCAGCGGCGGCATCAGGCGCAGGACCCCGGGGCCCTCGCCGACGACCAGGCCGGACTCCAGAAGGCGCTTCGGAAGATCCTGGGCCGAGGCCTCCACCTCGATCCCCAGGAGGAGGCCCAGGCCTCGGACCCCGGTGTAGGGCGCTCCGAGCCTGCGGACGCCGTCCCGGATGCGCTTTTCCAGCCTGGCGGCAGACTCCCAGACCTTCTCCCGGGTGAGGACCTGGAGGGTGGCGACGGCGGCCGCGCAGACCGTGGGCCCGCCGCCGAAGGTGGCGCCATGGTCGCCCAGGGCGATGGTCTTCGCGATGCGCTCGGGGATCCAGGTCACCCCGATCGGAAGGCCGCTGGCCACACCCTTGGCGCTGGTGGCCAGGTCCGGCTCCACGCCCCAGTGCATCCCGACCATTTTTTGTCCCGTTCGCCCAAGGGCGGTCTGGACCTCGTCGAAGATCAGGCAGGCGCCCTGCTTCGCGGTCAGCTCCCGGGCAGCCCGGAAGTATTCGGCGGAGGCCGTCCGCATCCCCGCCACGGACTGGACAGGCTCGAGGAGGACGGCGGCGGTCCTGTCAGACACGGCAGCCTTCAGCGCATCGATATCCCCGAAGGGGATCTGACGGGTGCCGGGGGCCTCGGGCCGGAAGCTCCGGTACTTGGGGATCCCGCAGACGGAAAGAGCGGCCAGGCTTCGGCCATGGAAGGAGCCCTCGGTGAAGAGGATTTCCTCCCGGTTCGTGAACTTCCGGGCCATCTTGAGGGCGGCCTCGTTGGCCTCGGCCCCGGAGTTGGTCAGGAAGACCTGGGTATGGCCCAGGTAGCCGAGCCTCACCAAAGCCTCGGCAGCCTCTCCGCGCACGGCGTTCGGGACCGCGTTGGAGTAGAAGAGCAGCTTCCCCGCCTGCTCGCGGATGGCGGCGACCACCTCGGGGTGACAGTGGCCCGTGGAGGCCACGGCGTGGCCGCCATAAAAATCAAGATGCCGCTTCCCCGCCGCATCCCAGAGATAGGCCCCCTCGCCGCGCACGGGCTCGAAGCCCATCTTGGCATAGGTGCGGAGCTGGTAGGTCTCCTCTTTCGTCACGGCCAGGTCCCCGGGAATTCCAGGCCCGTGGTCTCGGGCCAGCCCATGACCAGGTTCAGGTTCTGGACGGCCTGGCCGGCGGCGCCCTTGACCAGGTTGTCCACGGCCGACAGGAGGACGGCGTCCTTCCCCCTGGCCACGACGGACAGGTCGGCGAAGTTGGTGCCGGCCACCACCCCCGCCCGCGGGGGCTCGGCCAGTACCCGCACGAAGGACTCGCCCTGGTATTGCATGCGGTAGAGCGCGGACAGATCCTCGCTCTGCATCGCCAGGGGCAGGGAGGCCACGGCCGTGGTGGAGATCCCGCGGACCATGGGCGCCGAATGCGGAACGAAAAGCAGGTCCAGTTCCCGCCCGCCGAGCGCGGTGAGGGCCTGGACGATCTCCGTCACGTGCTGGTGGTTGAGCACCCGGTAGGCGCGGAAGTCCTCAGCCCTGAGGGGATGATGAGTCCGCTCGGAAGGCTCCGCACCCGAGCCGGAGGATCCGGTGACGGCGGCCACGACCACCCGCCCCTTAAGGAGGCCCTCCCGCGCGAGCGGCGCCAGGGCCAGGATGCTCCCCGTCGGGAAACAGCCCGGGCAGGCGATGCGGCGGGCTTTCTGGATGTCGGCCCGGAAGCACTCCGTCTGCCCGTACACGAAGGAGGGGATGAGGTCGGGCGCCTCGTGGGGTTTGCCGTAAGCCGCCTCCCAGGCCTTCGCGTCCTGCAGGCGGAAGTCGGCCGAGAGGTCCAGGATGAGGCGGTCGGCGTCCGCAAAGGGCCTCACCCGGCTCATGGCCTCGCCGTGGGGCAGGGCGAAGAAGACGGCGTCACAGCCTTCGGCCACCTTCTCCATCGGATCGTCGGAGAAGAGGAGGTCGGCGTGGTGGCCCAGGTGGGGATGGACCGCGCCGACGGGCTTGCCCTTCCTGGAGCGGGAGGTGACGGCAACCACCTCGACGTGGGGGTGGTAGAGCAGGATGCGCAGGAGCTCGGAGCCCCCGTAGCCCGAGGCCCCGACGATGGCGACCCTCAGCTTCTCAGGCACCGCCCGCGGCCTTCCTGAGCGTGCCGAGCACGAACTCCCCGAGGGCGGGGCCCGAGGTCCGCGCGTTGATGGCCCGGACCGCCATCGTGCCCTCGATGAAGGAGACCCCCACCTGGTTGTCGGTGGCCGGGCCGCTGATCACGTCCAGGGTGATCCCGTACTTCTTGAGCTGTTCGACGGCCCCCCAGGCGGCCACCGGGTCGTTGGCGCAGCAGACCTGGCACTTCACGTAGGAAAGGAGCTGCTTGTCGGACAGGAGCTCCTGCACCCCGTACTCGCCCAGGATGCCGTCGCCCAGCTCCAGGACGATGGCGTCCAGCTTGCCCCGGTTCAGCTCCGCGATGAGGCCCTTGGCCACCTCCGTGACCTTCTGCGAGACCGTGGACACCAGGCCGGCGTCCGTGAAGTTGATGGCCCGCTCGGCGCCGAAGTCCACCATGTCCAGGGTGTCCTTCATCAGGGAGACCCCGGTCAGCTTGGCCGCGCCCACCTTGAGGCCGGCATGGCTCAGGCCCTGGACGATCTTGCAGCAGGCGTAGGTCTTGCCCGCGCTCATGCAGGTGCCCGAGACCAGGATGAGGGGCACGGAGCGCTCCAGCGTCGACTTGAGCGCGATGGCGTTCATGCCGATGTGGGCCGCGATGCCCACCCGGTCCTCGATGGAAGGGAAGACCTGGATGGCGCCCAGCACCTCCAGGCGCAGGGCCGGGCCCAGGTCGGGGTTCTCGCTGATGCACTTCCCGACGACGCCGCCGAGATTGAGCATATTGATCTCGTCGCCGACCTTGACCGAGGCTGGGATCACGCCGGTGTAGCCGCGCAGGGCCTTGCGCTCCCCGAAGACCCCGGCGATGAGGTCGCCCTTGCAGATCCGGGTCATGCGCCCGCTGACCAGTTCCAGCTGGTTGTAGACGGACTTGTCCTCCAGCGCCTTGACGGCCACCACATAGCCGGACTTCGCCGTGATCTGGTCCGAGAGGACCACGTCCTGGCTGAGGCGGCAGTTCCGGGTGACCGAGGCGATCTTGTCGAGGCGGATCTTCATGGCGTGCCCTTGAGAAAGGCCGAAGGGTGTTCGAACACCACAAACCCCATGGCGGTCAGAAGCACCAGGCAGAGCAGGCACGCAAGAAACAGGAGAATCCCCCTTTTCCAACCCCTCGTCCAAACGAGATAAACGCAGGAGGCAACAGGCCAGGTCAGAAACATGACCCACTTCGCCCAGCGGGGCATCGGCTTTGAGAGATACTTGGAGTCGGCAACGCAAGTCAGGATGACGGCCAAGGAAATGGCGATCTTCATCAGGAGTACGGGCCGAAACTCCTCTTGCCTGAGAGGGGCCAGGAAGGCCAGCAGTCCGAGGACGCCCAAGTGAACGTTACGGGCCCTTGGCGAAACGGATGAGGTGGAGGACATCTAGGCCCGCGCCAGCCGGGAAAGCCGGGCTTGGACCCCGTAGATGCGGCAGAAGCCCGCGGCGTCCCGCCCCGTCCAGAGACTGTTCGACTCCCCGTAGCGGGCGGCTTTGGGCGCCAGGAGCGAACGCCGGCTCCGCACGCCCTCGACCTCGATCCGGCCCTGCCTCAGCCGCACGCGCACGTCGCCGGTGACGGCCTCCTGGCTGGAGCGGATCAGGGCCTTGAGGTCCCTCACGACGGGATCGAAGGCGAGACCGCCATGGAGGAGCTGGCCGTAGGCCTCCCCGGCCTGGTTTTTCCAATTTTGTTGGAGGGCCGTGAGCACCAGCTTCTCCAGCTCGCGATGGGCGGCAATGGCGATGAGGGTCGCGGGGGCCTCGAAGGCGATGCGGCCCTTGATGCCCAGGATGGTGTCTCCCAGGTGGATGCCGCGGCCCACGCCGTGGCGCCCCCCCGTGACGGCCAGCGCGGTGATCAGGCGGACCCCGTCCATGCGACGGCCGTTGAGTGCCACCGGAATCCCCTTCACGAAGGAGAGCGTGAGAAGCTCGCCCTTGCGGGGGGCGGAGGCCGGGTCGGCCGTGGAGGTCCATGCCTCCTCGGGCGGATAGGCCCAGGAGTCGTGGGTCTCCCCCCCGCCGATCGTCACGCCGCACAAGCCGGCGTTGATGGAATAACGGGAGACCTTGGGCGGGAGCACCACGCCCAGCTCGGCCAGCCGGCGCCTCTCCTCCTCCCGCGAGATCCCCAGGTCCCGGATCGGGGCGAGCACCTCCAGGTCGGGCGCCAGGGCGGCGAAGGCCGCGTCGAAGCGGACCTGGTCGTTGCCGGCCCCCGTGGAGCCGTGGGCGATGGCGTCGGCCTTCTCCCGTCGGGCGATGCGGACGGCCACCTCGGCCTGGGTGGTGCGCTCGGCCGAGACGCAGAGGGGGTAGACCCCGCCGCGCAGGCAGTGGCCCTGGATGATGGTGGTCAGGTACTCGTCCCAGACTTCTTTCTTCGCGTCGATGGCGTAGTGGCGGACGGCGCCGAGCTTCTTGGCGCGGCCGGCCAGGGTCTTGAGCTGGGGCTTGGTGAACCCCCCGGTGTCCACGGTGACGGTGACGATGCGGGCGCCGTGCCGCTCGCGCAGGTACGGGATGCAGAAGGAGGTGTCGAGGCCTCCGGAGTAGGCGAGGACGATGGTCTTGGGCGTCTGGACCTTCTTCAAGGGGGCGCGATTATGGCGGATCGGGATTCGCAGTCAACGGCACGGCCTGAAAACGATAAAATCGCCGGCCCATGCAGACCCCCACCGACGGCCTCCGCCGGGTGACCCGCGAGGAGATGAAGCTCATCGACTCGGTGGCCACCTCGTCCTACGGGATCGAGCCCATCGTGCTCATGGAGAACGCCGGCCGGGAGCTGGCTGAGGCCGTCCAGGAGGTGCTCCGCGACCTGCGCGGCGGCCGGGGCGCGGTGGCGGTCTTCGCCTCCACCGGCAACAACGGCGGAGACGGACTGGTGGCCGCCCGCCACCTGGTCAACGCCGGATGCCCCGTCGTGGTTCTGCTGGTGGGCCGTAGCCTGGACACCCTGACGCCGGAGACCTCCGCCAACCTGAAGATCCTCAAGCGCATGGGCCTGCCCGTCGACGAGATCCGCCATCCCCTCGGCGCCCGCGAGGCGGCGGACCGCTGCGGGGGAGTCTCCGCCGTCGTGGACGCTCTTCTGGGTACGGGATTCTCGGCCATCTCCGGCGGGCTTCAGGAGCCTATCTCCTCCGCGATCGACACGATCGAACGCATGGGCGCCCCCGTGATCTCCGCCGACATCCCCTCCGGGCTGGACGCGAACACCGGCGAGGTGATCGGCAAGGCCGTCCACGCCACGCGCACGGTGGCTTTCGGGCTCCCCAAGAAGGGCTTCTTCGCCCCCGGCGCCGCGGCCTACGTGGGCCGGGTGACGGTGGCGGACATCGGCTTCCCGCGCGCCCTCCTGGATGGCACCGGGCAGGGCGCGGGCGCATGAGCGACCCCCGCTACCTGAGGGAGCGGCGCGCGGCCATCCTCGTGACCGCCGGCATGGCCGGGGTCTTCTGGACGGCCTTCGGCATCCTGGGCTGCGGCGTGACCTTCCGGGACGCCCTGCTCAAGGCCGCAGGCGGCAGCCTCCCGCTCGCTTCCGCCCTGGCGGCCCTGGCCTACCTGGCCGTGGGCGCCGCGGTCCTCGGGCCCATGGGCTACCTCCTGGAAAGAGCGCATCCAGCCACCTGGGGCCTGGACGCCCCCTCCCGTTCCGGATGGCTGGCATCGGCCCTCCGACGTCTCCTCCTGGCTGCCCTGGCCGCGGCCCCCGGAGCCGTCCTGCTGGAATCCGCCCTGCTCTGGCGAACGGGCCTGTCCTGGCTCTGGATCACCCTGGCGCTGGCCGTGCCCGTGGCCTGGACCCTGCGCCGTCGCGGGAAGGCCGCCGCCTGGGCGCTCGCGGGCTGTCTCCTGCTGGGCGCCGTGGCCCAGGGCCTCCTGGACTACGCCTCCCTCAGGGGCCTCTGGGGCATCACGGGCCGGGAGGACCTGGCGGCCTGGCCCCTTCTTGGCGTGGTCCTGACCCTGGTGGCGGCGCCCGGCATCCTCCTCCTCAACCGGAAGGCGGCACGATGAAAAACCCCCTCCCCTTCCTTCTCGTGCTTGTGCTTCTGCCGGCCCTGGCGACCCCGGCGGCGGAAGCCCCCGCGCCGGTCCTGGTCCCCGTCCTGCAGTCTTCCGTGAAAGCCCCCGTGCTGGACGGCCGCCTCGACGAGGCGGAATGGAAGGACGCGGCGGTCCTCAAGGCCAAGGGCCTGGATCTGAGGATCCTGCGCGACGGACAGGCCCTCTACCTGTCCCTGGAGGTCCCCACGGCCTGCACCACCCAGGAAGAGCTCTACCTCCTGCTGGGCGCCGGCGCATCGGCGACGCCGGGCACGGGCGACCTCCAGCTGGGCTTTGCCCCACTCTCCATCCAGCGCCAGCCCTGGACGGAGTCCAAGGGCGACGGGAAGACCTGGGTGGCGACCCCCACCCCCTCCGGCTGGACGGCCAAGGCCTCCTATGCCTTGACCGGTCGCCTCCAGATCGAGTTTGCCGTCTCCCTCGCCCGGATACCCTCCCGCACGGGGCTCCGCCTGGGCGCCCTGCTCTCCGGCGAGAGGGATCTGGCCCTGCCCGAGGCGGCCAACCTCTACCTCCCGGACTCCTGGGCGGACCTGACCCTGGGGGAGGACGTCCCGGCCGGGGACGCCAAGGCCTTCGATCAGGCCTTCAAGACCGCCGAGACCCTCGATCTGGCCCGCAGATGCCGGGAGGCCGCCGTCGCCGCCCGGGCCCGGCACGAGGAGCTGACCAGGCAGGAGGCGCCCCCGAAGACCCAGGCCGAGCGCGCCGCCCTGGGCCAGGCCCTGGAGGCCGCAGACCGGAGCTATGCCAAGGCCTGTGAACTGGAGCCGGCCAACCCCGTCCTGCATTTCGACCATGCCTCCACCCTCACCATGAAGGGGAACCTGGAGGCGGCCATCGCCGAACTGGAGGAGACCTGCCGTCTCGCCCCCGGGGTGGCGCGTTTCGAACAGCGCCTCTACGGGACCTGCATGAACGCCGGCCGCTTCACGCGCTGCCTCCAGCTCGCCGAAGCCGTGGTGTCCGCCCACCCGGACCGCTGGGACGGCTGGTTCCTGCGCGGCCAGGCCCGCCTCATGCTCCAGGACTACGACGGGGCCCTCGCCGACCTTGAGAAGGCCTCCACCTTCACCCTGGGCGCGAAGCTGGGCCAGACCCTGGACAGGACCATCGAGACCGCGAAGAACTTCCAGAAGGCCTGGGCCGGGGAGCTGGAGGCCCGCAAGGGGGACCAGGCCAAGGGGGACCTCCCCCGTGCGGAGATCCGGACGGCCCGGGGCGTGCTGCTCGTGGAGCTTCTCGAGGATGACGCGCCCCAGGCCGTGGCCTGGTTCATCCGCCTGGCCGAGGCCAAGGCCTTCGACGGCAAGCCCTACCTCGGCATCCGGGATCCTGGCGTCCTGCCCGAGAGGCCGGAGCCGACGCGGCGCCACTGGCGCGGAAGCCTTTCGCTGATCCCCCCGACCCAGCAGGGCGCGGTCCCCCAGTTCCTTCTGATCCCCAAGACCCTGCCGGAGTACGACGGGCAGTGCTCGGTCTTCGGCCGGGTGCTCGAAGGCGTGGAGATCATCGACGGCCTGAGGCCGGGGGAGATGCTCCAGTCCGTGCGCATCACCCGCAAGCGGGACCATTCCTACGCGCCGCCGGAACCTCCGAAGCAGGAACCGCCGCAGCCGTGAGTCTGCCGTTACCTCTGACAGCGGGCCGGGTCCTCGTTATTGCCGAGGCCGGGGTCAACCACGACGGGGATCTCCGCAAGGCCAGGCTGCTGATCGAGGCGGCGCGGCAGGCCGGGGCCGATGCCGTGAAGTTCCAGGCGTACCGGACAGACCTCCTCGTCACTGCGGCGGCCCCCAAGGCCGACTACCAGGTCGAGCAGACCGGCCCCGGGGGCCAGCACGACATGCTCAAGCGCCTGGAGCTGGGAGCCTCCGCCTTCCGGGAGCTGGCCGCCTTCGCGGAAAAGACCGGCATCCCCTTCCTGGCCAGCCCCTTCGACGCGGACTCCCTGGCACTGCTTCTGGAACTCAAGGTCCAGGCCATCAAGCTCGGATCGGGGGAACTGACGGATCTCCCTCTTTTAAGAAAAGCCGCCCAGGCCGGAAAGCCCCTCCTGCTTTCCACCGGCATGGCCGACGAGGATGAGATCAGTGAAGCTCTTCAAACGATCGAATCCGCAACCGACCCGGCACCGCCTGTAGTCCTTCTCCACGCCGTCTCCTCCTATCCTTGCCCCCTGGATCAGGCCAACGTGAAGGCCGTGACGACCCTGGCGGAGCGCTTCGGGCGTCCTGTGGGCTACAGCGACCACACCCTGGGGGACGCCGCCGCGCTCGCCGCCGTGGCCCTGGGCGCCTCAGTGATCGAAAAGCACCTAACCCTGGACTGCCGCGGCTCAGGCCCAGACCATGCGGCCTCCATGGAGCCGAGGGAGTTCGAAACCATGGTGCGGAAGATCCGCGAGGTCTCCCGTCTGCTGGGAGACGGCGAGAAGAAGCCCCAGCACTGCGAGCTGTCGACCAGGATTGCCGCGCGCAAGTCCCTGGTGGCCGGACTCGACATCAGCGCTGGAACGGCCCTGCTCCCGAAAATGACCGCGATGAAGCGCCCCGGCACCGGGCTTCCCTACAAGGACCTGGAGAAACTCCTCGGTCGCATCGCGAAGCGGGCCATCCCCCGCGACACCCTGCTCGACGAGGGGATGTTCGAACCGTAGAGGGATCCCTATCATGGAGGCATGAGGGTCCTTCCTACCGTGATCGGCGACCGCCTGCGCCAAGTGCTGGCGCTCTGCGCCAAGCATCAGGTGTCCCGCCTGGAGCTGTTCGGGTCGGCGTCCCGAGGCGGGTTCGATCCTGCCTCCAGCGACCTGGATTTCCTCGTGGAATTCCAGGAAATCCCCCAAGGGGGAAGAGCCAAAGCATACTTCGGCCTTCTGGAGGACCTCGGCATCCTCTTCGGCCGGCAGATCGACCTCGTGATGCCCTCGGCGATCCGGAACCCCTTCTTCCGGGAAAGCATCCGGACCGACCGCACCCTGCTCTATGCGGCCTGAGTCCCGCAAGCTCCTCTACGACGCCAGACAGGCCGCGGACCTCATCCTCCGGTTCACCCGGGGGAGAACGCTGGCCGACTACTCCACGGACCCCATGCTCTCCTCTGCCGTCGAGCGCCAGTTCGAGGTGATCGGCGAGGGGATGTTCGAGTAGACCGGGACAGGATCCGAGACTGGGTCGCTATGGCCCCCTTTGGAAATCTCCCATTTCCTCCTTCGCTTCTTCCGGAGGCGGAGTGGGAATACAGATCCTCCCCATGCTCAACGGAGGGTGAGGTAACGCAGGGGCCGGCGTCAACGCCTGAGGTACAGCGACAGGGCTCCCCGGCTCCTTCCGGCAGGAGAAGGCCAGGACACTGAACACCCAGGCGACGAGTCCCGCGGCTACGGCGCCGGCGGCACGGCGGAAGGCCAGGATCTTCCGGCAATTCCTGGTGAGCACGGTGCCATCCGGGCGGCGGTAGAGGCGCACGCAAAGGCGTCCGGAGGCCCCGGACACCAGCGCCTCAGCCTCCTTCCGGGGCATGGCCGAGAGGTTGTAGACGTCCAGCTTGCAGAGGCCGCAGTAGCGCCTGCGGTCATCGCCCTGCATCCCCTCCCAGGAGACCGTGCAGGGGACCCGGATCTCGATCGCGTCCAGCGGGTTCCCTTTCACTTTCATGCCTCTTGGACGAACTGCGCATGGAAAGGTTCGGCACTTTCTTCGAATTCATCCGGGGCGGGAACCGCATCCAGAATGAACTTCGGGCCGACCTCGACGTTCTTGGGGACAGGCCCATTCCGGAGGACAACGTCATGAACAGGAATCCCGGTGTTGAGGATGAAACCGAAGAGACCCCCGAGACTTCCAGGCTGATCCCTCCCCTGGGCCTCTCCTCCGGCCTCCACCTTGCCGCCCTCGTCGTCCTCTATGCCTTCGGGAAAGGCTACGGGGCCGTCCCGACGATCCATGTGGAGAAGGTGGAGTACGTCGTCCAGGCTCCCCTCCATACGCAGGATGCCGCCCAGCCCGAACCGACCCCGAAGCTCGACTCTACACTGCCCAAGAACATGGATGTCCTGGACCAGCAGCAGATCCCTTTTCCCGAGTCGGGAGAACGCAATCCTGCACAAACGCAGGACATCGAGATCGGCCCGTCCCAGACCGACGACGGGGAACCGGGGAATGGGGCCTCCGGGGATCCGAACCAGAGGGGTCTTGTGAACCAGGCCTTCCAGATCGACACCTTCGTTCCGAAGGGGATTCGCGCCGTGCGGGGACTGGGTCGTGGAACCGGCCCCTCCGAGCGCTTCGGACCCAGGGGTCCTGGGAGCCGGCATAACCGCATCAAGCCCCTCGGCGGTGGCCCCCAGACCGAGGATGCCGTACGCAAGGCCCTGGAATGGCTCCAGCACCACCAGGGCCCGGACGGGAGATGGGACGCTTCCGGCTTCGACACCTGTTGCCGCGGCGGGACGAAGTGCACCGGTCCCGGCAATACGGATTACAACGTGGGTGTCTCGGGCCTGGCCATGTTGGCCTTCCTAGCCCATGGGGAAACGGCCTCCAAGCCCGGAACCTACCAGGATACGGTCCGGCGGGGCCTCTCGTGGCTCAAGGGCCAGCAGTCCGCGGACGGATGCATCGGGCCCAAGGCCCCGGAAAAGCACCTCTACAACCATGCCATCGCGGCCATGGCTCTGGCCGAGGCCGTGGGCATGGGTGAGTACGGCTACGGGGATTCCGCCCAGAAGGCGGTGAACTATCTCCTGTCCTGCCAGAATCCAGCCGAGAAGGGTGGAGGATGGCGGTACCGGAACTACAACCTCCCGGGCGAGGAGAAGGGTTGCCACGGCATCAACGACACCTCGGTGACGGGATGGGCCGTGATGGCCCTGAAATCAGCCCGGATGGCCGAACTGACGGTTCCGGACGACGCCTTCACCCGGGCCGATGCCTGGCTGGACTCCGTCTACGAAGCCCAGGACTACAAGGGGGTCTTCGGCTACCTCAGGAAGGACAATGGGAAGCTCGGGCTGGTCCATCAGGAAGGCTACACCACGACCTCGGTGGGCGTACTGGTCAAGCTCCTCATGGGACGGAACAAGGGGGTCTCCGAAGGCGCTGCTACGCTCCTGGAGAGGACTCCGGACTGGAAAAACCCCAACCTCTACTACTGGTACTACGCCACGCTGGCCCTCTTCCAGACGGGAGGGGAGTCCTGGGTCCGGTGGAACAAGCCCATGAAGGAGGCCCTCTGCAACCATCAGGAGCGTCAGGGATGCCAGGAAGGCTCCTGGGATCCTGCCCAGGACACCTGGGGCGGCGAGGGTGGCAGGGTCTACACCACCGCGATGGGAGCGCTTTGCCTGGAGGTCTACTACCGTTATGCGCAGGGGATGAAGATCCATGACCCCAAGTGAACCGGAACTCGCGACCGGGATCAACGTGACCCCGCTCTGCGACATCTTCGTGGTCCTGCTCATCATCCTGATGATGGCCCATGACGAGGCAGGCCAGCAGGGGCCGTCCATCGACCTGCCCCAGCGGATCGAACCTTCCCAGCCCCCCCAGCCTGGTCACGACGACGTCACGTTGACGATCACCCGGGACCCCGCCCACATCTACCTTGCCGTGAACGGTGCACCGGGCCAGGCCTGCACGATGCAGGAGCTCCCGGCCAGGGTTCTGGACGCCCTGGCCCGCTCCCGGAAGAAGGAGGCCATGGTGCGCGCCGACGGGGAGGTCCCCCTGGAGCGCACGGTGAAGGTGATCTCGATCGCCTATAGGAACGGCGCGAAGTCGGTCGCGATCGGGACGATGCTCCGTTAAGGCCGCTTTTCCCTCAACTCCTGAATGCCCAAGTAGAGCATCGCAAGCCCCATCAAACCAAAGGCAAGCACGCTTCCCCATTTCCCTCCGATGGCGTAGAGAAATCCGGTGAAACCACGAACACGGTAAGTGCCTCCCATGGCCTCAATTCGAGTCATGTCCAGGTACAAGTACACCGTTAGCCCCAGCAGAACCAAACCTAAACCGAACGTCTTCCACCATCCGACACTCTGGTTTTTCGGAAGTTTAGGTGTATTCATGCGCCTGGCTTCGCCTCCGCCAGCGCGATCTTGAACACCTGGCCCAGCCTCCGCACGAAGCGGAAACGCATGGCCCTGCGGATGTCCTTCGGCAAATCCTCCAGATCGCCCCGATTGGAGGACGGCAGGATCACCTCGCGGATCCCCGTGCGGTGGGCCGCCAGGATCTTCTCCTTGATCCCCCCCACCGCCAGCACCCGACCCCGTAGCGTGATCTCTCCCGTCATGGCCAGATCCGCCCTCACCGGCCGGCGGGAAAGGCAGGAGACCAGGGCCGTCGCCATCGTCACCCCGGCCGAGGGGCCGTCCTTGGGGGTGGCCCCTTCCGGCACGTGGATGTGGATGTCGGTCTTCGCGAAGACCTTGGGATCGATGCCGAGGCGCCTCGCGTGGGAACGGACGTAGGAGAGCGCGGCATGAGCCGACTCCTTCATCACGTCCCCAAGCTGACCGGTGAGGGCCAGGCCCTTGCCGCCTTTCATGCGCGTGGCCTCCACGAAGAGGCGCTCGCCGCCCGCCTCGGTCCAGGCCAGGCCGACCACCACGCCCACCTCGGCCTTGCGGTGGGCATCGTCCGGCGGGATGCGCTCGGGACCCAGGAAGCGGTGCAGGGCCGCCGGGGTGATCCTCACCCCCTGGCGCCTCCCCTCCGCGACGCGCCGGGCGGCCTTGCGGCAGACGGCCGCCAGTTCCCGCTCCAGGCTGCGGACCCCGGCCTCCCGGGTGTAGTGGCGGATGACCGCCTCCAGGGCCGCCCGGGTGAAGGCCAGCTGGCCGCGCTTGAGGCCGTGGGCCTTGAGGAGCCTGGGCAGGAGGTGGCGCTGGGCGATGACCCGCTTCTCCTCCTCCGTGTAGCCGGGGATGCGGATGACCTCCATGCGGTCGGCCAGGGCCGGCGGGATGGGATCCATCATGTTGGCCGTGGTCAGGAAGAGCACGCGGGAGAGGTCGAAGGGGACGTCGAGGTAGTGGTCGCTGAAGGTCCCGTTCTGCTCGGGGTCCAGGGCCTCCAGCAGGGCCGCGGAGGGGTCCCCCCGGAAGTCGGCGCCGATCTTGTCGATCTCGTCGAGGACGAACACGGGATTGCGGGAGCCAGACTTGCGCAGGGCCTGGATGACGCGGCCGGGAAGCGCCCCGACGTAGGTGCGCCGATGGCCGCGGATCTCGGCCTCGTCCCGGATCCCGCCGAGGGAGATGCGCACGAACTTCCGCCCCAGGGCCCTGGCCACCGACCGGCCCAGCGAGGTCTTGCCCACCCCCGGAGGGCCGACCAGGCAGAGGATGGGGCCCTTCAGGTTGCGCTTCAGCTTGAGCACGGCCAGGAACTCCAGGATGCGCTCCTTGACCTTCTCCAGCCCGTGGTGGTCCCGGTCCAGGATGCGCCGGGCCCGCCTCAGATGAAGGGTGTCCTGGGTCTGGACGGCCCAGGGCAGGGAAGCCAGCCAGTCCAGGTAGGTCCGAGACACCGAGTACTCCGCGGAGGAGGAATGCATGGAGGCGAGGCGGCCCAGCTCCCGGTCGGCCTCCTGACGGGCCTCAGCGGGCAGGTGGGCGGAGGCCAGCCGCTTCTTCATCTCGGCAAGGTCCCCCGCCTGGGCGTCGGTCTCCCCCAGCTCTTTTTGGATGGCCTTGAGCTGTTCGCGCAGGAAGTACTCGCGCTGGCCCTTGGAGATCTCGGTCTGGACCTGGTGCTGGATCTTGGAACCCAGCTCCAGGACCTGGAGCTCCCGGGTGAGCAGGCGGTCCACATGGTCGAGCCGGGCCTTCACGGAGAGGGTCTCCAGCAGGGACTGCTTCTCCTCCCGGGGCAGGGTCAGGGAGGAGGCGATGAAGTCGGCCAGCTTGCCGGGGTCGCCCAGGTTCATGGCCGTCACATGGAGTTCGTCGGGCAGGGTCGGCGACAGGGCCACGACGCGCTGGAAGAGGGCCAGGACGTTGCGCGTGAGGGCCTCCAGGGCCACCCCCTCCTTCACCTCGTCGGCCAGGCTGTGGGCCACGGCCCTCAGGAAGGGCTCGGTGCGGGCATAGGGGCCCAGACGGGCCCGGGCCACCCCTTGGACGATGATGCGGTCGGATCCGTCCGGGAACTTGAGCATCTTGAGGATCATCGCGATGGTGCCGACGGCACAGAGAGCCTCCGGGGCCGGATCCTCCTGGGCCGCGTCGCGCTGGGCCACCAGGACGAGGGTCTTGTCCCCGGAGGCCACCTCCTCCACCAGGCGCATGGAGCGGGGACGCGACACGATGAGCGGGGTCACCATGGCCGGGAAGACCACGGCGTCCCGCAGCGGAAGGACCGGGAGCTCCTGGGAGGCGGTCAGGTATCCCCCGCTTCTATCCCTTGGAGACGACCGTGAGGTTCTGCCAGTCGGTGGCGTGGCTCTGCTTGGCGATGGCCAGGGCCCCCTCGCCCACCAGGTGCCTATAGTTTTTCACCTTGCGGACCACGGTCGCGGTGAACCCCTTCTGCTTGAGCTTCTCCTGAATGACCGCGTCCAGGTTCTCGATGCGACTTCCGCCTCCCGCCAGGATGATGTTCTGTTGGAGGCCCTCCACCATCTCGGGAGGCGATTTCCTCAGGAGCGCTGCCGCCATGGACACGCAGGGATCGATCAGGGTCTGGCAGGCGATCCGCACGGCCTCCCCGATCTCCAGAGGCTGGATCTCCCCCAGGACGGGGTAGCTTGCGGTGATCGACTTCATCTCCCCGAGGTAGGAGTGCTCCTCCTTCAGGGCGGTCACCCGGGTCCGTGGCATGCTCAGGTCCGGATAGAGATGGACCATGTAGTCCCAGAGCCGCTGGTCGACGGAATCCCCGGCGATCGGGACGCTCAGCTGGTGGTCCAGGCCCGGCAGCATCCCCTGCACGATGGTCACGTCCGTGGTCCCCGCGCCGATGTCGATGACCATGGAGTTCAGGGCCGGGTCGCTCTCCCCGTTCCCGGCATTCCCGTTCTGGCGGAGTCCCATAACGACGAGGAAGGGCTCGGGGTAAAGTTGGACCTTGTGGAAGCTCCCCCCCAGGGCCTGGCGGACCGCGGACATGTGGCCCGCCGGGGCGTGGGCGGGGGTGCCGACCACGACATGCAGGGACTTTTTCCGCTCGGGATCCACCAGGGACGCCACGTGGGCGGAGAACTCGGAGGCGGCCTGGGGCTCGGCGACGGTCCCCTGCCGGATGGGCCATACGACATCCACGAGGTTGTGATGGCTCAGCGCCTCCTTCCCGTAGAGGGTGGCCCCACCGTTGGGCAGGAGCCCGGGCAGGACCCCCGGCTTGGGACGGCTCAAGGCCGTCGGCAGGTAGAGGCTGCCCCCGTCGAACACGACGGCGGTGGAACTGGTCCCCAGGTCCATTCCCACGAGCATCGCATCGCCGGAAGCGGACGTCTTGGCAGTGGGGGGCATGGTCATCTCCTCGTGTCACCGCACCCTAGAACATTTCCTAGAACAGGTCTAGATGAAATCCGAGGCGCCGACCAGATCCTCCAGAGCCTGCAGATCGTAGAGGATGAAGCGCTCCGTATTCCTCAAGTGGAAGGTCACGGCCCTCCCTGCCTTATAGAGCAGGACGAACCGATGGTGACGGTCCGCATCCGCTTCATGGAGCCCGCATTCGAACTGATGAAGGCCATGTCGCTCTAGAACTTGTCCCTCCGAGAATGCCCCGTCCGGGAAGCGGTCGGCCAGCATCCTGCGGAAGCCCTCGTCGGCGGCGGAGGCGGAAGCCCATCCGGAGGGTGCCCCTTGGATCTCGATCCGTCCACCGGAAGACGCATTCTCGATCATCCAGCGCCTGCCGGGCTCGGAAACCGTGCGGAACCACGAGGCAGGGATAAGGCGGCAATGGAGGCCCAGGAAAGTGTCGCGGATCTCCTGCGGAGGGGGTGAGGGCTTGGGCGCCTCCGGGCTGGCCTGGGAGGGGGAGGAAAGGACGTCCGGCGCAGCGAACCTGAAGCGTGGGTGGGGTGGCAACGCTCGAAGCGTGCTGGGATCGTCCGTGATCCCGGCACGCAGACGTGTGATCCGAGTCGGCATCCGTTTCATGAGACCGGAAATCCTCTCATGCACGATGCTCTTCAACAGAAGGTCCCCGTGGGTCATGGTGATGGTGCCTGCGTGGGCGGCCTCCTCGAAGGCGAGGGCGGTCATGGTCTGGTCGTCCAGATCCATGACCAGGACAGGCGCCTTCGAGATCCCGAGCAAACGGCAGGCGGAAAGCCAGCGGCGCCCTGTCCCCAATTCGTAGATCCCCCGGCGGGGCCTCACGAGAAGGGGGAATGACAAGCCTTCGTCACGCACCTGATACGCGGCCCGGACCACATCGTCCTCGTCGAGAGAGAACCCGATCTGGAAGGGATTGTCCGTGATGAGCGGCAGGGGGAGCATCTCCAGATGATCCTGCTTGAGTTTCAGCTTCATCAGGCGCCTGACTGCATAGAAAGACTCGGGTTTTCTCCGGATTGCCCCGAAGCATACCCGTAACCGTCGGGAGATTCCCGGTGCTTATGGGAATTATTTCGCGCCCCCTAGAGGATGTTCTCCTGCGGAAGCACGATGGGGATGTCGAGGTTCCTCAGCATCTCCTTCTCCTCGGGGGAGGGCCTGGTCTTCCAGCGCCTCGGATGCCAGAAGGTCCACTCGGGATGCTTCAGGGCCATCTCCTCGAAGAGGGCCACCCAGCGCACCTGGACATCGCGCTGGACCTCCCGCGGCGCCCAGCGGCCCACGGGAAGGGATTCCATCGTGGCTCGCCAGGAGGACCCCTCGGGCAGGCAGAAGGAGGCCATGCAGGGGGCCCCGGTGTCCGCCGCGAGGCGCGGCGCCAGAGGGTTGATGGAGGCGGTCCGTCCGAAGAGGGGCATGAAGGCCCCGTCCCGGCCCGCGTCCCCGTCCGCGACTACGACGACGACCCGGTTCAGCCTCAGCCAGCGCAGGGCGTCGATCCGGGCGCTCGAGAAGGAGCTGGTCCTCACCTCCCAACGGCGGCGAAGCCTCTCGGCGGCGTCGTGGACTTCCACGGAACCCAGGCGCCGGGTGACCAGCATGACCTCCCCTGTCGCACCGGCCAGGGCCGCGGCCAGGCCCTCCCAATGGCCGATCCAGCCCGTGACCACGATGGCCCCCGTTCCTGCCTGAAGGCCCGCGCGCACCGGGCCTTCCAGGGCGGAGATGTCCACCGTCGCCATGCGGTCGAGCGGGGAGAGGTGGGCAAGGCGTGTGGCTTCGGCCCAGCAGGCGCCGGCGTTCCCGGCCGAGGTCCTCACCGTGGCCTGAAGACGGGCACGGGGCCAGTCGGGGAAGGCGCGGGACAGGTGCATCATGGCGCGCCGCTCCCGGCGTCGGGTCCAGCGCAGGAAGGCCGAGGCGGAAAGGCGTCCGACCGAGCGGGCGGATCCCTGGGAGAGGACGCCCACCTTGGGTCCCTGGCGCAGGGCCCAGGCCTGGACCTGGTGACGGATCATCATTCCGGACTCCTCATGTCCCCTCCCGCGCGGGGGCGAACTGGATCTCGCAGAGCCTGCGGTAGAGCCCGTCCTGGGCCATGAGCTGTTCGTGGGTACCCTGGGCCGCCACGCGTCCTGATTCGAGCACCACGATGCGGTCGGCGTGAAGCACCGTGGAGAGGCGGTGCGCGATAACCAGGGTGGTCCGGCCTTCCATGAGGCGGTCGAGGGCCTCCTGCACGGCGCGCTCCGAGGCGGAGTCCAGGGAGCTGGTGGCCTCGTCCAGGATGAGGATGGCCGCGTTCCTCAGGATGGCACGGGCGATCGCCACCCGCTGGCGCTCGCCTCCGGAGAGCCTCAGCCCCCGGTCCCCCACCAGGGTCTCGTAGCCCCTGGGCATGGCCTGGATCGCCTCGTGCAGGTTGGCATCCCGGGCGGCGGCCTCGACCTCGGCCTGGGAGGCGCCGGGGCGGCCGTAGGCGATATTCTCGCGGATGCTGGCATGGAACAGGAAGGGGTCCTGGTTGACCACGGCGATCTGGGCGAGCAGGGAATCGCGCGTGACGTCGCGGAGGTCGACGCCGTCGATGGTGATGCGGCCGCCCTGCGGATCGTAGAAGCGGGGCAGGAGGGAGAGCAGGGTGCTCTTGCCGGCCCCGCTGGGCCCCACCACGGCCACCAGGGCGCCTTTGGAGGCATGAAGGCTGACGTCCTTGAGCACCACCTCGCCATCGTATCCGAAGGTGACGTGCTCGAAGACGATCTCCCGTGCCAGGGGGGCCAGGGTCGACGCGTCGGGCCTGTCCTGCACGGAGGGCACCGTATCGAGGACCTCGAAGACCCGGACGGCTCCGGGGAGGTTGGCGTACATGGTTCCCAACGATTTGCTCAGGTTGCGCACGGGGCCGAAAATGCGCTGGACGCCGATCATGACGAAGCCTCCGAGATGCTCGGGGCGGATGGCCTCCATGCGCCCGGTCCTCACCAGCCAGGTCAGAAGGACACCGCCCCCCGTGGCCAGGAGCCCGTAGGAGACCAGCTCCACGAAGGCGCCCGAGGCCGCGCGGGCCCGGACGATGGACATCATCCTGCGGAAGAAGCGCTGGTTCGCAGCCGCGAAGGAATCGCGCTCCCTGGCCTCGGCCCGGAACGCCTTCACGACCCGCATCCCCCCGAGCATCTGGTGGGTGGCCTGGGTGATGTCCCCCAGGCTCTCAGCCCCCTCCTGCCCAGCCTTGCGGATCTTCTTCGAGAAGTAGCGCAGGGGCACCACCACCACCAGGAGGATGCCCAGGCAGGCCAGGGTCAGCTTCCAGTCCTGCTGAAGGAGGAAGATCAATCCCCCCAGGATGGAAGCCGGGTGCTGGAGCATGTCCTGGAAGACGAAGGTCACCGCCGACTGGGTGTAGGCCACGTCGTTGTTCACCCTGGAGATGAGGTCCCCGGTCTTGCGTGCCTGGAAGAAGCCCAGATCCATCTCCAGCAGGTGGTCGCAGAGCTTCTGCCTCAGGTCCCGCATGACCCTCCAGACCAGCAGTCCGCTCCAGACCCCCTTGAGGTAGGCCGTGACTCCCACGAAGAGGGCCACCAGGCTCCCCCAGAACAGCACCTGGGAGAGGGGCATGTGGGCGGTCGTCCCCGCCATCCTGGACTGGAGCCAGGCGGGGATCAGGTCCCCCGGAATCCTGCCCGTGAAGATGGTGTGGAAGAGGAACCAGAGCATGCCCGAGGTGGCCAGGGCATAGGCCGCGGAGACGGCAACCACCCCGATCGCGATCGGGAGATAGGGCAGGCCCAGGACGATGACCCGCCTGAGCACGGTCCAGGTGGAGACCGGCTTCACGAAGCCACCGCGGCGGAGACGGGAGCCGGGGATCCCGTCGCTCCGGCATCCAGGCCCCAGCCTGGAGGGCACAAGAGGAGGTGCCAGGCCAGACGGTAGCCTTGGGAAGCCGCCTTGTCCCGCCAGCGGGCGTAGAGGCCCAGCGTCGCGACCATTCCGACCCCGTTGATCAGGCAGCCCCCGAGGATCCTGGGCAGGATCCCGAGGTAGAGGATGGCCACGGCCGCCATCCCGTGGTGCTTGCGGAAAAAGCGGTAGCGGGAGAGGTCATACTCCACCCGGGCCTGGGGCCGGACCTTGCGGGCCGTGAGGCCCTGTCCGTGGATGACCCGGGCCGAAGGGGCCACGAGGACCCCCCATCCGCCCTGCCTCAGTCTCAGGCAGAGGTCGGTCTCCTCGAGGAAGAAGAAGAAGCGCTCGTCGAACCCTTCGACGGCGTCGAAGGCCTCGCGGGAGACCGCCATGCAGGCCCCCACCAGGGTGGGCACCTCCACCGGGGCCGTACCCTGTTTCACGGTGGGGAAGCGCCCGGGCATGAGAAGCCTCAACGGCGTCTTACCGAGAAGCTCCCCGGCCAGCAGGGGCACCCCATCGGCCGAGCGCTGGGGCGATCCGTCCGGGTTCACGAGGAAGGCGCCGACCGCCCCGCAGCGGGGATGGACCATGAAGCAGGCCTTGAGGCCCTTGAGGGCAACCGGCGTCAGCTCGGCGTCGGAGTTCAGGAAAAGAAGGACCTCGCCGACGGCGCTGCGGGCGCCGAGGTTCGCGGCCCTGGCGAAGCCCAGGTTCCTCCCGGCGGGGAGGACCCGGGCGGAGGGCACCTGGGCCCCGAGGGCGGCGACGGTCCCGTCCGAGGAGCCGTTGTCCACGACGATGAGCTCGTCCCCTCCGGCCAGGGAGGCGGCCGCCTTGCGGGCGTTGGCGGCGGTCATCTCCCGGGTGTTGTGGGTGATGAGGATGACGGAGAGTTTCACGGGCAGGGATTCTACCCGCCCGCCATCAGGGCTTCCACGGCGCGGCGGACCTCCTGCTCGAACCTCGGAAGGTCGAAGGCCTCCGCCCGCGCCCGGCAGGCTTCCGGGCTGATGCGGGAGCGCTCCCGTTCCAGGGTCTCCACCGCCCCGACGAGGGATTCCACAGACTGTTCGCGGAAGAAGACGCCGGTCGGTTCCGGGAAATCCAGACCCCTCACCGTCTCCAGGGCCCCTCCTGCGGCGAAGGCGAGGACGGGCTTGCCGGAAGCCATGGCCTCCAGCGGCGTGATCCCGAAATCCTCCAGCCCGGGAAACCAGAAGCTCCGGCAGCCGGCATACCAGCCGACCAGCTGGGCGTCGCTCTGCCAGCCGGCGAACTCCACCAGACTTCCGGGTCCCGCCAGGGCCTTGAGCTTGGTCATGTCCGGCCCGGTCCCGACGACGACCAGGCGTCGCTTCAGGCGGTTGGCCGCAGCGATGGCCAGGTCCACCCGCTTGTAGGGCACCAGGGCCGAGACCACGAGGTCGTAACCTCCGGGATCCAGGGAGACCTTGAAGGCCGTGCAGTCGACAGGAGGATAGATGACCTGAGACTCCCGCCCGTAGTGGCGCCGGATCCGGTCGGCCACGCAGTTCGAGATGGCCACGAAGCGGTCCACCCGGGACGAGACGGCCCGGTCCCAGCGCCGAAGCCAGGCCATCATCGGGCCGGCAGCCAGGCGAGTGGCCAGGCCCGCCCTGCCGGGACCGAAGTAGTCGTCGAAGAGGTCCCAGGCGTAGCGCACCGGGGTGTAGCAGTAGCAGAGGTGGCGGCTGGGCTTGACGGACCGGGCGCCCTTGGCCACGCAGTGGCTGCTCGAAAGGACTAGGTCGTACCCGGAGAAGTCCCAGCGCGAGACCGCCCAGGGGAAGAGCGGCAGATAGGAGCGGTACTTGCTCGCCGCGGCGGGAAGGTCCTGCACGAAGGAGGTGACGATGCGGCGGTTCTCGATCAGAGGGCTCACCGAGCCCTTCACGTGAAGGAGGGTGTAGAGGTCGGCGTCGGGAAAGAGGCGACAAAAGACCTCGAGGCAGCGCTCGCCGCCCCGCATCCCCGTCAGCCAGTCATGGACGATGGCGACGCGCGGCATGCAGAGCCGGCCGCGCGTGGTCTAGGTCTTGTCGGTCTTGGCGGCGGGCTTGGGCTGAGCGGCCTTCGCCGGGGCCTTCGGCTTGGAGGACTTGGCCTTGGCGGCGGCGGGCCTAGCGGATGCCGCGCTCGCCTGGGAGGCGGCGACGTTGTTCAGGCGCATCAGCCTGGACTTGCGGCGGGCGGCGGTGTTCCTGTGCATCAGGCCCTTGGCGGACCAGCGGTCCAGCAGGGCGACGGCGGTTTTCAGGGCGTCCTGGGCCTTGGTGGGATCGGCCTTCAGGGCCGTCTCCGCCTTCTGGAAGGAGGTCTTGAGGGCGCGCATGGCGGCCAGGTTCCTCTGGCGGCGGACCTCGTTCTGGCGCAGGCGCTTGAAGGCGGAGGGTGTGTGTGGCATAGGGCGGGGAAGTGTAGCGGGCTAGGGTATGCCCGGCAAGCGGTTTCCCCCTGCCGCAGTCTCCCCGTCCATCACCAGGGTGGAGAGCAGGCGGCGGGCCATGTCCGCGGCCTGGGACTTCGTCCAGCCTCCCTCCCATTCGAATCCCCAGAGCAGGGCGGGGGATGCGTCTTCGGTCGCGTAGAACAGCCCCCCTTGAGGCCCTTCGACCTCCCGGAAGCGGTGCCCCCCCAGGGTCAGGGACCGGCCGGAAGCCAGTTCGGACGGCGTCAACCGGACCTCCCCCCGATGAACGAGGGCAAAGCCCATCTGATCCGTCCAGACGGCGTGGCCCTTGTCTAGAAACTCCTTCCAGAAGACGGGGCGGGACATCGTGTACCCCGATTCGTCATGGTGGACCCGGACCATGGCCCCGATCCGGACCGGATAAGCTTCCAGGCCCCTGACGCTGCGGACCGCATGCCATCCGGCCCATCCCAACACCAGCACTCCTCCTGTTGCAACCAGGGCCTGGCCACTTCGCTGCCAGGCCGGGCAGGTGACCAGACGCGAGGGATGGAGGAGAAGGCCCAGCACGAATCCCGCGGCCAGGCCGGCCAGGTGGGCCCGGTTGTCCACCTGGGGGATCATCTGGCCCAGGGCCAGATTGGCCAAAGTCATCAGCAGGGCGTTCTTGAAGAGTGCGCTGCGGAACCGGGGAGGGAAGATCCTCCCGCGGGCCAGGAGTACTCCCAGCGTGGCCCCCAGCATGGAAAAGACCCCACCCGAGGCCCCCACCCCCATCGGCGCCCGAGCCGCCAGGACGCTGGCCACGGTCCCCGCCACCCCGCCTCCCAGGAAGAGGATCCAGAGGCCACGGCCCCCGAAGAGATCCTCCACCAGTTCCCCCAGCACCCAGAGCGCATAGGCGTTCACGGCCAGGTGGAGGATCCCGACGTGGAGGAAGATGGCCGCCACCAGACGCCAGGACTCGCCCTGAGTGGCGGCTGCGACCAAGCCGGGAGCGGCCCCACCGAAGCGGACCAGGGTGGATGCCTGGGGCATGAGGATGCCGTCCCCCATCGCGAGGCCCATCCCCCAGACCAGTGTGCAGAGGCCGATGACGGCCGCGCTGGCGATCCGAAGACGTTCCGGGGGAAAATCGCTCATCGGGGGAGGGGCCGCGGAGAAAGCGGACCATTCCCGGGCCTCACGGCGGGCCAGGGCGTCCCACTGCAGAAGGCTCCAGAGCCTGGCCCAGCGTGCGGCTGCCTGGAACCGGCCCCGCTCTGCGGCCTTCCAGCTCGCCTGCCGGAAGGCCCTCGGAAGATAGATGAAGAGCAGGGCCAGGAGCCCGGCCCCCGCCAGCGCCACCGTCGAATCCCAGTGCAGGAGCAGGCCGGCGCCGCCATAGAGACCGCAGGCCAGGGCCTGGAAGAAGGCCACCGGGTAGCGGCGCCACTCGGAGCGGGTGATCAGCAGTTGGAAACCCGCCAGGACGAGGAGGACGAGGAAGAGCGCTCCGTCGTCCAGGCTAAAGCCCCATGGCGTGGTAGCCGGCGTCCACGTGGATCAGCTCCCCGGTGATGCCCCGCGACCAGTCGGAGAGCATGAACACGGTCGTATCCGCCACCTCCGAGGCCTCGATGTTGCGGCGCAACGGCGCGCGATCCTTCACCACATCAAGGATCTTGGTGAAGCCGGAGACGCCGCGGGCCGACAGGGTGTTGAGCGGCCCCGGGGAGATCGCGTTCACGCGGATCTTGGCGGATCCCATCTCGGAGGCCAGGTAGCGCACGGAGGACTCCAGGGCGGCCTTGGCGACCCCCATCACGTTGTAGCCGGGCACGGCCCGCTCCGAGCCCAGGTAGGTGTAGGCCGTGACGGACCCGCCTCCGGCAGCCTCGAAGAGGGGCCGGGCCTGACGGCAGAGGGCCACCAGGGTGTAGGCGCTGACATCCAGGGCGGTCTTGAAGCCGTCGCGGGAGGTCTCGACAAAGGGCCTCTCCAGCTCGGCCGCGGGGGCGAAGGCGATGGAGTGGACCATGCCGTCGAGCTTCCCCCACTTCGACTTGACCTCGGCGAAGAGGGTAGCGACGGAAGCCTCGTCCGTGGCGTCGCAGGGAGCGGTGAGGGTCCCAGGCACGGTGGCGGCCAGCTCCAGGACGCTTTCCTTGATGCGATCGCCCTGGTAGGTGAGGAAGAGGTCGGCGCCCTGGGCCCTGGCGGCCAGGGCCGAGGCCCAGGCGATGGAGCGCTTGTTGGCGACGCCGAGGATGAGGATCTTTCGGCCTTGCAGCAGTCCGGGCATGGGCATCTCCTGAATGGGTGGAGGGGATTATACCCTCCGCGATGCCCGGCCCCTTCCCGCTCTACGGGATCTGCCGGACCGGCCCCAACAGGGGGGCGTCCGGCGGCGGCAAGGGAGGATACCCCGCCAGAAAATCCCGGATCCGTGGCTGGTCCGGATTCACCGCCAGGGACTGCCTCAGGTAGCGCAGTCCCTTCTCGAGATCCCCCTGCCGCGTCGCCAGCGCCCCGAGGTGCTCCAGCGCCTCCCCCACGATGCGCTCCCGGGATTCGATCTCCACCCGGTTCGGCAGCGGCGGGCTCAGGAGGACCCTCTGGAAGGCGCCCTCCGCATCCGCCCAGCCCTTGCGGGCCCTTGCGAGGGCCTCCTGGACCTGGATCGCATCCGCGTGGCCCGGCGTCTGCTTCAAGGCATCCGCCACGAACTCCTCGAGAGCCCTCAGGCTCTCGGGATCCTGGGGAGCCCGCGGCAGGGAGGCCCAGATCGCCTCGGCCTCGGCGTGGCGGCACTTGGCGTACGCCAGCGCGGCCAGGGGATCGTCCGGAGAGCGCTCCAGGGCCTCCTCCAGGGACCTGCGGGCCTCGGCCCGGTATCCGATGGCCTCCTCCACGGCGTCCTCGGCCTCATCCTGCCGGTGCCGTGACAAGGCCTGGGCCGCGCGGGCCTCCGCCTGGGCGGCCAGGACCTCCAGGGCCAGGCCCTTGTTGAGACGGGCCGTCGGATCCCAGGGATTGTGGGAGAGGACCTCCTGGAAGCAGGCCAGGCCTCCTGCGGCATCCCCCCTCTCGGCCAGGACGGTGCCCAGGGCGTTCAAGGTCTTGGGATCCCGGCGTTTCCCGTCGTATTCCAGGGCCTTGCGGTAGGCCTCCTCGGCCTCCTCGGACCGCCCCTGGGACTGTCTCAGGGTCCCCAGCTTGAACTGGGCCGGGGCGTACCCGGTCAGGGCGCTCCAGATCGCCCCGGCGGCCTCGGGGTTCCCCATCGAAAGCTGGATGCAGGCCAGGTTCTGGAGCGCCTCCGGATCGCCCGGACGGACGTCCAGGGCCCGGACCGTCCAGAAGGTGGCCCTGGACAGGCGCCCGAACTCGTTCTCGACCTGCCCGAAGTTGCCCCAGGGCTTCTGGGAATGCGGGGAGACCCGGCAGGCCTCGCCCCAGAGGCTCCTGGGTTCGGCCCAGACTGCAGCCCGCGCCATCGTGACCATCAGCATCAGGCCCAGGACGGCGGCGACCGGCCGGCCCGCACCCCGCGCGATCAGCCCGGCCAGCACGATCCCCGCCGCCACGGCCGGGGCCGCCAGGGCCAGGGTGCAGCGGTGCTCCATCATCCGGTCCTCCATCGGGATGATGCCGGACTCGGGCAGGAGGGAGACCAGGGCCCAGAGGGCCGCCCAGAGGATCCAGCGGCGCCGCCTCAGCATCCAGAGCGTCCCGAGCAGGAGCGCCCAGAGCGCCGCGGCACTGAAAAACCGGGGGTCCCAGCGTTCCATGTCGGGGACATGATGGGTGACGCTCATGGACCACGGAAAAAAGGCGAGGCGGACGTACTGGGGAAGCACCCAGGCCTGGGTCCCCCAGTACACGAGGTATTCCTGCCAGCGGCCCGGCAGGGTGCACATCCAGGAGAAGTAAAGGAGTACCTCGAGGCCGAACAGGCCCAGCAGGATGCGGCTCAGGAACGGGGCCGTCCGCCGGGTCCAGGCCAGCGCGATCCAGGCCAGGATGGGTGCCACCACCGCGGTTTCCTTGCTCGCCATGGCCAGGAACCAGCCGGCCAGTGCCAGGCCCAGCCAGAGCCGGCGCCATCCTCCTCCGTCGGCGGCCTTCAGGACGAGCAGCACGAAAGCCAAAACGCCGACCGTGGCCAGCAGCGTGGAGCGGTTGATGACGTAGTCCACCGACTGCGCCTGGAGGGGATGAAGGCCGAAAACGAGGGCGGCCAGGGCGGCCTCGAGACCGGCCCGGGGCCGGCCTGCCAGCAGACACAGGGCCAGGCGGTAGAGCAGGGCGACCGCCACCAGATGGAGGAGAAGGTTGGTGACGTGGAAGCCTTCCGGCAGGGTGTTCCCGGTGCGCCAGCGGTCGAAGGCCAGGCTCGTCTGGGTCAGGGGGCGTCCGGACGGGAAACCGAGCCAGCTGTGCAGGATCCCGGAGGCGTCCAGGAAGGGCAGGGCGTTGACGACGGCCGCGTGGTCGTCGTACTGGAACGGGGACTCCGGCGCGCGCTGGTAGGCGAAGAGGACCAGCAGGGCCGTGAAGAGCCCGGCGGCGAAGGGATGGCGCAAGAGGTCCCAGCGGGAGCTCACGATCCCTGAAGGATCCGCGCCGGGAGCGATTTCTCCAAGACTTTTCCGCAATCGGATCGCACAATGACGGGATGATCCCTCCCGAAGCGGCGGCCGCGGACCTGGCGCGCTTCGGCATCCCCTGCTCCGGTCTGCCAGTATTGGAGCCCCTGGCCGGGGATGCCGGCGCCCGCCATTACGTCCGCATCCGGACCGGGACGGGCCTCCCGGTGATGCTCATGCTGATCCCCTCCGGTGGGGGCGACCGGGAGCTGGGATCCGGGGAAAGCGCCGGCGAACTCCCCTACCTCAACGTGCAGCGCTTCCTCAAGGGCCGGGGCCTCCCCGTCCCCGAAGTCTACGGATACGAACCCCAGTCCGGACGGCTCTACCAGGAGGACCTGGGAAGCCGCCACCTGTCCGCCGAGCCCGACGCACCTCTGGCCTATGCGAAGGCCGCGGCCCTGCTGGAGGAGCTCCGGCGGCGGACGGTCGAATCCGATCCGGCCTGTCTGGCCTTCCGGCGACGCTTCGACGAGGCCTCTATCCGCTCCGAGTTCCGGGAGTTCCAGGCTTTCGGCCTGCCCTCACCGGATATGGCCGGGGTCCTGGATCCCGCCCTGGACGACCTGGCCCGCCGCGTGGCCTCCCTGCCGGCGGGCTTCAGCCACCGGGACTTCCACGGGGACAACCTCCTGCTCCGCCCCGAGGGCTCCCTGGCCCTGATCGATTTCCAGGACGCCTTCCTGGCCCCGCTCTCCTACGACCTGGCCTCCCTGCTCACCGACCGCGGCGCGGCGGACCGCATCGGCTGGGGGACGGTGGAAAGGCTGGCGCGGGATTCCGGGGATGAGGCCGGCTTCTGGCTCTGCGCCCTGCAGCGCCAGCTCAAGGTGGCCGGACGCTTCGTGAACCTCGCCCGGAAAGGAAAACCAGCCTACCTGGATCACCTCCCTGCCACCTGGGCGGCGATCCGGCAAGCCCTGGAGCGCACGGGCTCATCGCGGTTGAAGGAACTCCTGGCCTCTCTCGGCTGCCCCGTTTAACGTATCCCTTCGTGCGAGCCCTCCTTCTCTGCGCCGGATACGGGGAACGATTGAGGCCTCTCACCCACGAGATGGCCAAACCGGCCCTTCCCGTCCTCAACGAGCCCCTGGCAGGTTATGCCCTGGGGCGCCTGGCCGAAGCCGGGGTCCGTGAGGTCGCCGTCAACCTCCACCACCTCGGCGCCACGATCAGGGCCGCCCTCGGAGACGGCTCCCGCTGGGGCCTGGTCATCCGCTATGTGGAAGAGCCCACGATCCTGGGCACCGGCGGCGCGGTAAGGAACCTCCGGGAATGGCTGGCCGGACAGGGCACCTGCCTGGTGGCCAACGCCGACACCGTGACCGACGTGGACCTCTCCAAGGCCCTGGTGGACCACCGCGTCTCCCTGGCCCAGGCCACGCTGGTGGCCCAGGACTTCGACCCCCGCCCGGCCTTCTCCGCCGTCTGGCGGAATGCCAAGGGCTCCCTCATGGGCTTCGGAACCCAGTCTCCGAAGCCGGAAGCGCTTCCCGCACACTTCGCGGGCTTCCACTTCCTGGAGCCGGATTTCCTGAACAGCCTTCCCGCGACCGAGGCCTTCTGCCTGCACCGGGACGGCTATGTGCCATTCCTGGCCGCCGGCGGCCGGGCCCGGGTCTGGACCGGGGCCTCGGCCGTGCACGATGCCGGCACCCTGGAGCGGTACCTGGACGTCCAGACCGCCCTCCTGGCCGATCCCCTGCGCGCCGGGAAGCTCAGGGGCCGTCCCCTTCCGCCCGCACGCGCGCCGGGCGTATTCGTGGACGCCGGCTGCGGCCTGGCCGGGGATGCCGTACTGGAGCCGCCGGTCCTCCTGGAGAGCTGTTCGGTCGCCGCAGGCTCCCGCCTCGGTCCGGGTGTTGTCGCCGGCGCGGGCTCCCGGGTCGAAGCCAAGGTCCATCTCTCCCGGGCCGTCCTGATGCCGGGATCCTCGGTGCCGTCGGGCTTTGCCGGGGACGTCTTCGTCGCCCTGCCCCGCAAGGAGGAGGCGGCATGAGCAGGGTCCGGACAGGCCTGGAAGTCCTGCTGGCGAACACGTCCCGCCTCAAGGGCCGCCGGGTGGGTCTGCTCTGCCACCCTTCCTCGGTCCTGCCCGATCTCACCCACGCCGTGGACGCCCTGGCTTCGGCGAAGGACCTGAATCTGGCCGCACTCTTCGGCCCCCAGCACGGGATCCGAGGCGAGACCCAGGCCAACATGATCGAATGGGGAGGCTTCGAGGATCCCCGCACCGGCCTGCCCGTCTACAGCCTCTACGGGGAGGTCCGCGAACCCACGGCGCCCATGCTGGACGGCCTCGACGTCCTCCTGGTGGATCTCCAGGACGTGGGGGCCAGGCCCTACACCTACGCCAGCACCCTGGCCCTCTGCATGAGGGCCTGCGCGAAGCGCGGAATCGAAGTCATGGTCCTGGACCGCCCCAACCCCATCGACGGGATCTCGCTCGAGGGCCCCGTCCTGGACCGCGCCTTCATCTCCTTCGTCGGCCTCTTCCCCGTCCCCCTACGCCACGGGCTCACGATGGGCGAGCTGGCCCGGCTCTACCGGGAGGGCTTCGGCCTGGAGTGCACGCTGAGCGTGGTCGGGATGGAAGGCTGGCGCCGCAGCATGGCCTTCGAGGAGACCGGTCTTCCCTCTTGGGTCCTGCCCTCCCCCAACATGCCCACGGTGGACACGGCCTACGTCTATCCCGGCATGATCCTGCTGGAAGGGACCAACCTGTCCGAGGGGCGCGGCACCACCCGCCCCTTCGAGATCTGCGGTGCCCCCTTCCTGGACTCCTCCGAAACGGCCTCCCGTCTCAACGCCGCCGGCCTCTCCGGCGTACGCTTCCGCGCCATGGGCTTCAAGCCCACCTTCGACAAGCACGCCGGGGTCCTCTGCGGAGGGGTTCAGCTCCACGTCATGGACCGCAGGACCTTCCGTCCGGTCCTCACCGCCGTGGCGGTGCTCCAGGAGGCCAGGCGCCAGACGGGGGGCGCCGAGGCGGCCTTCCGCTGGACGGCCCCCCCCTACGAGTACGAGATGACCCGCCTCCCCATCGACATCCTGGCCGGCTCCGAACAGCTCCGCGGCCAGGTGGAGTCTCTGGAGCCCTTGACTGCCGTCGAGGAAGCCTGGAAGGACGGCATCGCCCAGTTCGAGAAGCTCCGCCGCGGCATCCTGCTCTACGACTGAGGGCTTTCCTGCGTCAGGACCGCCGTCGCCGCAGCGACGGCCTCCTGGGTCCCGGCCAGCACCAGGACGTCCTCGGCCCTGAGGATCCCCCGGGCGGTCGGCGCCAATGCGCCCCCTTCCCTCAGGATGGTCAGCACCGTGGCCCCGGTCAGGCCGCGGAGGTTCAGCTCCGCGAGGCAGCGCCCGGCGGCGGGACTGGAGACGGCCAGGCGCACCGGCACGGGATCCCCGATCCCGGGGAGCATCCGATGGATCTGTTCGAGGGCGGGCCTGGGGGAGCCGGCCTGGTGCATCTGGGCCGCCAGGACCTCGACGATCATCCCCGCCCCGGCCTGGACATGGCCCTGGAGGTTGGCGGCGCTCCTCCAGAAGACGATCCCCAGCACGACGAGCAGCATCAGGAGGAGGGTCGCAACGGGAAGCCCCGGCAGGAAGGGCTGGGTCACCGCCAGGAGGGGCGCTCCGACAAGGAGGAGGATTCCCAGCTGGAGGGTCACCACCAGGGCCCGGCGGGGAGCGGCCGCCAGGTCCAGGGTGCCCGGGGCGGAGGAAGGGGGAAGCGCCATGCCCGCCAGCAGGGCCCCCAACCTGCGCGACAGGCCGATGATGCCCACGCAGAACGGGATCCCCAGCAGGGGGGCGACGCAGAGCAGGACCAGTCGGGACACGTCCGGGGCCAATCCCGTCCATCCCGCCAGCAGGACTGCCGCGCGGTCCAGGAAGAGCAGGGAGCCGAAGAGCAGGGCGGCCAGGAAGGCGAGGTCGAGCAAGAGGAGGCGGATCAGGCGCCGCAGGGCCGAACCCTGAACGGGATGACGGACGGAGGCCGTACGGATGGAATCCATCCAGCTCCCGTAGAGAGAGGCCAGGGTCTGCAGGGGGCGGGGAAGCTTGCGGTCCACCCAGTTCGCGGCGTGTCCGGAGAAGCGGATCAGGCCAGGGGCCAGCAGGGCGGTCGCCGCGGAGACGGCCACGGCCACCGGGTAGAGGAAGGAGCGCGTCGCACCGAGGGAGGCGCCCAGCGCCACCAGGATGAAGGAGAACTCCCCGATCTGGGCCAGGCTCATCCCGGCTTGTACGGAGAGCCGCGTCCCATGCCCCGTCAGGAAGGCGCCCAGGGAGACGCCGGCAATCTTGCCCAGGACGACGAGTACCGTCAGCGCCAGGGCCTCGTGCCAGTGGGCCGTCAGCTGGAAGGGGTCGATCAGCATGCCCACGGAGACGAAGAAGACCGCCGCGAACATGTCGCGGACCGGCCTCACCAGCCGGTGCACGGCCTCCTCCTCCCCCGACTCGGCCACCAGGGAGCCCGCCAGGAAGGCCCCAAGAGCCATCGAACAGCCGGCGGCCCCGGCCAGCAGGGCCAGGGCGAAGCAGATCCCGATGCTGGCCACCAGGGTCGTCTCGGGGCGGCCCAGGCGCACGATGGCCCGCATGGCCCGTGGCACGACCAGGAGGCCCAGGCCCGCCAGCAGGGCCAGGAACCCCAGCAGGCGCCCGCCCGTGGCGGCCAGGATCCCGAGGGAGACCTTGCCCCCGGCCGCAGCCACCGTCAGGACGGTCATGAGCAGGATGGCGATCAGGTCCTCGGCCACGAGCACCCCGATCACCAGGTCCTTCAGGCGCCCTTGGTGGATGCCCTGCTCCTCGAACACCCGGGCCACGATGGTCGTGCTCGAGATGGCCACCGCCGCACCGGCGAACAGGGATTCCAGGGTGGTCCAGCCGAACCAGCGGCCGGCCAGGAAGCCGAGCCAGCCCACAAGGCTGGTCTCGACCACCGCGGTCAACCCGGCCGTGGGGCCGATCCGGACCAGCTCCCTGATCCGGAATCCAAGCCCCAGGGAGAACATGAGCAGGATGACGCCGAGGCCCGAGAGCGTCTGCACGATGCCCTCGTCGGCCACCAGGGGCACGGGGACGTGGGGGCCGATGATGAGGCCGGCGAGGAGGTAGCCCAGCACGACGGGCTGGCGCAGGCGCTGGAAGACCACGGTGATGGCCGCCGCGACGCCGAGGACCATGGCCATCGTCTTGAGGAATTCGTCGGGCGCGTGCGGCATGGCGGACTTTACCCCAGGCTCCGGACCCCGCCAAGCGGTAGCATTCCCCCGATGGAACCGCACGCCGACCGGAAACGCCTGGCCCAGCTGATCATGGTCGGATGGCGGGGAGGTTCCGCCGCCGGCCTGAAGCGGCTGCTGCGCCGCTGCCCGGCCGGAGGCATCCTCATCCTGCGCCACGGGGACGTCCGCGAGACGGCCCGCTTCATCCGAACTCTTCCGAAGGGCATGCTGGTAGCGGCCGATGTGGAGGACGGCCTGGCCATGCGCTTCCCCGGGGCCATCCCCCATCCCAGCGCCAGGGCCGTGGGCGCGACCGGGGATGCCCGCCTCGCCCGACTCCAGGGTCTGGCCATCGCCGTGGCCTGCCGGCGCATGGGCATCCACCTGGCCTTCGCCCCCGTCGTCGACGTGAACTCCAATCCCCTGAATCCCATCATCAACACCCGCTCCTTCGGGGAGGACCCTGCCCTGGTCGCCCGCATGGGCTCTGCCTGGATCCGCGGCTGCCAGGACGCCGGGGTCCTGGCCTGCGCCAAGCACTTCCCCGGACACGGCGATACCCGGACGGACTCCCACGACCGCCTGCCTTCGGTGTCCTGTACCGTCCGGACGGCCTGGAAGCGGGAACTGGTCCCCTTCCGGGCCGCGGCCCGTGCCGGCGTGGCCTCGGTGATGACGGCCCATGTGGCCTTCCCGGCCCTGGATGGAGATCGCCCGGCCACCCTCTCGCACCGTCTCGTCACCGGCGTCCTCCGCCGGCGGCTCGGCTTCCAGGGGCTGGTCGTCACGGATTCCCTCCGCATGAAGGGCCTCTCCGCCCGATACGACGAGGCCGAGGCCGCGCTCGAAGCCCTGCGCGCCGGATGCGACATCCTCCTGGATCCGACCGATCCCGGGGCCGTGCTGGACCGCCTGGTCCGGGCCGTGCACCGCGGGGAGATCCCCTGGCCGGCGGGGCCCTTGGCACGCCTGGCGGCGGCGCGTCGGCGGCTGGCGCAGCGCGGAGCTGCGCCCTCGGTCGACGAGGCCCGGGCCCGGCGTCTCGTCGCGCGCCGAGCCGTCACCCTCCGGGGCGGCGCCCTTCCCGGCCCGGACCTGAAAACGAAGCCCAGCCTCTGGATCTGCCTGAACGACGGCAGTCCGCCCGAGAGGATCCGGGCCTTCCGGGGCATGGTCCTTCGCCGCTTCCCCAAGGCCCGTTTCTCGGGGACAGGCCGTTTCCCCCATGCGGTCGTCTGCCTCTTCGCCAAGGTCCGCATGAGCAAGGGGCGCATCGCCCCTCCCCGGAAGCTGATCGCCGGGGCAAGGCGGGAATCCCGCCGCGCAGGGCGGACGGTGGCCCTGCTGGCCGGATCGCCGTACCCGGCGGCGGATCTCCCGACATCGTGGCCGAAACTCTTCACCTACTCGGACGCCCCGGACAGCCTGGAAGCCGCCCTGGAAGCCCTGGCCGGACATCTGACGCCGAGGTAACATCCCCCCATGCGTCCCATCGCCGTCCCCATGCTGCTGGGCCTTTCCCTCCTTCCCTGCCTCTCCGGCATGGGAGAAGAACCGCTTCCGGCCGGGGCCGTCCGCAGGCTGGGTGAGGCCGATCCCAAGGCTCCCGTCTCGGCCCTGGCCTTTTCCCGTGACGGGGAAGTCCTGGCCGTGGCCCGGCTGGAGGCTCCCCTCCTCTCCCTCTGGGAGACGGACTCGGGCAAGGCCCTGGGCACGAACCCCGACGCCATGGAACGCATCTCGGCCATGGTCTTCACTCCGGACGGGAAATTCCTGGCGGGCGGGACGGCGGACTTCGACGGCCTGACGGAGTACGCGACGCCCCTGCTGAAGGTCTCCTCCGGAGGCTGTCTGATGCAGATCCCAGGGAGGACCGACATGGGCACCGTCGCCCTCGTCCCGGGCGCTGCGGCCCACGAATACCTGGTGGCCGGGAAGGACGGCTGCATCCGCCGCGTGAGCCTGATCCCCGGCGGGATGGAGAACCACGAGACCCTGGTCCAGGACCTGAAGCGCCCCCCTCTCTGGATCGCCGCCCGCTCGACCGGCATCCTCATCCTGGACGCCGAGGCCGGCACCCTGAGGCTCTGGAACAGCGCCGGTGGAAAGGATCTGGCCCGTTGCAAGGGTCCGGCCCCCATCCGCTGCGCCACAGCGTCCGGGGATGGAGCCCTCCTGGCCTCGGCCGACGAATCCTCGATCCGGCTCTGGAGCGCTGTGGGCGGCAGGGAAAAGGCCCGCTTCGACGTCCCCGGCGTGACGGCCCTGGCCGTTTCGACCGACCAGCATTGGCTGGCGGCCGGCCTTCTCGACGGCACCGTCCTGCTCTGGAATCTCGTCCTCCCGGATGCCGACGGGGCACACGATCCGCCCGCCGCCGCGGAGCTGGAGAAGCTGTGGGCCCGGCTTCTCGAAAAGGAGGCCTTCGAGGCGGTGGCCCGCCTGACGGCCTGCCCGGACCAGGCCCTCCCCCTGATGGAGTCCCGCCTCCAGCCCGCCGTGACGGACGAGGCCGGGATCGCGAAACGCATCCTGGAGCTGGACCACAACGACTTCCCGGTGCGCGAGCAGGCCTCCAAGGCCCTCGCGGCCATGGGCCCCCTGGCCGCCCCCGCCCTGCGCAAGGCCTTCGCGGAGAGTGCTTCCGCCGAGGTCCGGGAGCGCGCCAAGGCCCTGCTGGAGGGGATCGAGAATGCCAACCAGGACTATCCGGGCGAGGTCCTGAGAGCCCTGCGCTCCGTCCGGATCCTGGAGGTCATCGGCACCCCGGCGGCCCGTGGGATCCTCAAGCGCCTGGCCGCGGGGGCCCTGGAGGCCCCGCTCACCGAGGAGGCGAGGGAAGCCCTGAGGCGGCTCAGTCCCTGAGCAAGGTCTCGCCAGCCTGACCGAGCACGGCCCGGCTGACCCCGTCCAGGAGGTCCACCCTGTTTCCCGTATGCAGGATGCGCGCCGAGGAGGCCCCGTGCGTGAAGATCCCGGCCTTGGCCGGTCCGAAGCGCTTCTCCAGGGACTGCCTCAAGGCCTGCTCGAACTCCCCGGCGTCGGCCTCGCTGTCCCAGGCGGTGCGCCAGACGAGAAGACGGTCGGCCTCCCGGGAGAGGAGGACGAAACGATCCCCTCCCCAGCCCGCGGCGGCCTGGTCGGCCTCCGCCTCGGGCAGGAAACAGCGCAGGGCGGCCTGTATCCCCAGCTCCCCCCGGGTGTCGGCATTCAGGCTCTTCCAGCCGGGACCCAGGCGGGCCTCCAGCTTCCCGGGAGGAAGGGGAACGCCCACCGGCTCGTCGCGCTTGGCCCCCAGGAACTTCTCGGGATGCAGGACCTGCTCGGTGGAGGCGGGTGGATCCTTGAAGAGGGCGTCGACCCCGGGGAGGCCCCGGGCCTGACGGACCTTCTCCACGAACTCCTTTCCGTCCTCGTAGGGGAAGGTGGCCTCGCGCAGGAGGGCCGGGGGCATGGCCGCCAGGGCGGCCAGCTGACCGGAGGCCCATCCGGGATTGACCAGGATCTCCAGGAGCATCCTCAGGCCCTGGGCCGGACCTCCCCCCTGCTGGAGATAGTCCATCATGATCACCGTGGCGTCGCCTTCGATGCAGGCCAGGAGACCCGCCTCACGGTCGGAGTCCTCCTGCTTCCCCTGGGCCTCCTGAATCGCCTTCAGGTCGAAATGCTGGTCCTGGAGCGCATGGGTCATCTCGTGGGCTGCGATCATGCCCTGGGCGGGCACGCCGCGGATCAGGTAGAGCTTCTTCGTCTCAGGGTCGTAGAAGCCCCCCACCAGGTCCACGAAGGCCCCGGTCAGGATCCTGCGCAGGTCCTGGCCCGGCTCCAGCAGGCCGAAGGCCAGCATGGATTCCTGCTGGGCCTCCATCTTTTCGGGCGGCATCTCCTTCGCAAACTCCTTCTCGAAGAGGGCATGGGTCTCCTCGGACGTGACCACCTGGAGATCCAGCGGCTTGAGGAAGGGCAGGCCCCTCAGCGCCGGCATCCCGGCGGTCACCCGGTCGGCGGTCACCCTGGGATCCTCCAGGACGTCCCGGGCGCGCAGGGCCTGCCAGGCCAGCACGCCGAAGCCTGCCAAGGGCTGGCCCCCCCATGGGGAACGTACGCGCACCGTCATCCCTCCCCCGTCCTCCTCGACCGAAAGGTCGCAGACCGCCCGCGTCTTGAGGATGGGCGGCACAGGCTGTCCCTGGCCGGCCAGGAAATCGGGCAGGGGACCGAAGAGCTCGGGCAGGCGGACCGTGGCGCGGAAGCCGGGCGGCCCGGGGTCGGGCGCGGCGGCACCGGCGGCAGCCTTCACCGCATTCTCCACCTGGACCGGGTCCATGCCGATCCAGAGGGCCTTCTCCCCCGCCTCCATCGCGCAGGGCACCATCAGGCCGGGAAGGGCCAGAAGCCATACGCCGGGATGCCCCTCGAATTCCATGGCCTGACCGCCTTCCGCCCTGGCCCGCTCCGCAAGGGACTTGAGGAGGGCCTTGGGATCGGGGGTCTCCAGGCCCAGGAGGAAGTTCGGAAGCAGGGCGCCCCAACCCGCGGAGAGGGCCACCTCCCCCTCCCAGTCCTGGAATCCGGAAGGCAGGGGAAGGTTCTGGCCAAGCAGGCATTCAAGGGCATCGCGGAGGCGGACGGCCGAGAGGCGTCCGGTGACGCGGAGGGCCCCGCCCGCGGGCAGGGATCCCGCCAGGCGGGAGGGTCCGACCGGCAGGAGGGGCTTGCGGCCCGGCCTCAGGAGGCGGACCGTATCCGTGAAGCCGGATCCCTTGGCGGGATAGGAGCATCCCCAACCCAAGGCATCGCATCCGGGAACGGCTGCCCTCAGCCTCTCGCCCAGCAGCCCGGCACGGGCCAGGGCCCCGGGGCTCAGGGTGCAGAAGACCTGGCCCGGCGTCTCGAGACGCAGGCGGCGGTAGTCCGCCGAGGCAGAGAGGGGCGCCGCAGGAGGGGCGGACAGGAGGCGTTCGACGAGCTTGCGGTCCCGCCCGACGAAGAGCCAGGGGTTAAGCTCCGTAGGCCGGAAGGCCGCCCAGAGCCTCAGGGCGGGGCTTCCCAGGATCTCCCAGTCCCCAGCCTTCTCCCGGACAAGGTCGAGCTTCCGCACACGGGCTTCCCGTCCGGCCCACTCCTGAACGGCCTTGAGGTCGACGTCCCGGGCCAGGGCCACGGGACCTTCCGGAAGCCAGGCGACGGCCACGGGACCCTTCAGGGCGGGACCCAGGGCCTCCAGCCAGTCCCAGGCCACGGGGCGCACCGGCTCTGGATCCACCTTCGCCTGTTCCAGCACGCCAGCGCCTGCGGAGGCCCAGACCCCGTCGAAGGCTCCCGTGTAGAAGCCCGAGGTCTTGAGCGCACGGACCAGCCCGGACAGGGAATCGACCTGGGCAAAGGCCAGGGCCCCGGCGGGGATGCGGTCCGCCGGTTCCTCCGGTGGCGCCGCTTCCTCCGCCCCGAAGGCGGAAAGCAGGAGCAGTCCGGTCAGGAGCGCGAAGCGCTTCACGCGAACACCTTGGCGGTGATGCCGCGCTTGAAGGCCATGGCGGCGATCCCCTCCAGACGGTCGGCAGGCACCCGTTCAAGTCCCTTGGCCGGCGGCACCCGGTCCAGGGAATAGAGATGGACCTCCTCGGGCCGGATCCGGACCAGGCAGTCCAGCCAGGGTGCCACCAGGGCCTCGGTCGTGTTGTCCAGGGCTCCCTGCACGAAGAAAGACTGGATCACGACAGGACGGAGCGCGGCCAGGGTCTCCACATGGCGGTCCAGATCGAACGGCGTCAGCGGCCTGTCCAATACGGCGGCGTCACCTGCGTCCAGCTTCATGCAACGGTTGTCCATGCGCATCAGCGCGGCGCGGACTTCCGGCTCGGCGGCCCGTTCCGCATTGGAGAGGATGGAGATCCTGGCCTTGGGCAGGTGGCGGTCCCTGGCGCGGATCAGCGCGTCCACGGACTCGCCGAAACGGGGATGCAGGGTGGGTTCGCCGTTTCCCGACAGCGTCAGGGTATCGGGCAGGGTCCCGGCACGGGCCAGGGCGGCGAAGCCCTCTTCGAAGGCAGCCGACAACTCGGACACGGTCGGGAAGCGGGCGGGATCCCCGAGAGGGCTGGCTTCCTTGGAAGTCCATCCGCACTGGCAGTAGAGGCAGTCCCAACTGCAGGTCTTGTCCCCGTAGGGAAGGAAGTTGATCCCCAGGGAGAGGCCCAGACGGCGACTGGGGATGGGGCCGTAGAGGATGCCGTCCTTCAGGTCGAAAAGGTGGAGGCCGGGGTAGGCCGCCTGACGCGCGTCGATGTCGAGGCCGAGGACCATGGGAGGCGAGGCCTCTACGCAGCCTTGAACAGGTCCTCGAGGGCGCCGAGGATCATCGCCTCGTCGATGCCGTAGCCCATGGCGATCTGGCCGATGGTCTCCTGCTCGCTGATCCCGCAGTGGGAACATCCGCCCAGGTGGAAGGCGGCGAAAACCTCGGAAACGGCCGGATGGGTCCGCATGGCCTCGCCCACCGTCATATCGCGGTGGAAATGCGTGGCCCCCTCCTGGGGAGCGGCGGCGGACGGGATCTCGGGCTGGACGAAAGGGGTGGGCTCGGGCATGGGATCTCCTCCTGCCGGCCATTCTACCCGCAGAAGCTCCGGCGGGCGACCTCCAGGATCAGCGCGGCATGCCGCCGCCCATGCCTCCGCCGCCGCCCCTTCCGGGAGGGACCTGGGGCATATCCCAGAGCGCCAGGGCGAGGCGGTACTCGGGGGGAAGGTTCCGGTTCAGGGCATGGGACATCTCCCAGGCGTTCGGGGATCGCGGGCTTCCGAACTGCGTCTCCGTCTTGAAAAGCCTTGCCAGGGCCAACATCCGCCTCGGGTCGTCCTGGAGCAGGATGTCCTGGGCCAGGGCCCCGCAGACGCGGACCGTGACGTCCTTGTCCTTCTGGGTCAGGGTCTCCAGACGGGGCAGGGTGGTCTTGTCGGCGTAGACCGCCAGGGCGACCGCAGCGGAGCGGCGGACCTCCAGGGCCTTGTCGTCCAGGCATGCCTGCAGGGCCGAAAGGGCGCCGGGAACCCTGAGTGTGCCGACAGCCAGTGCGGCGTACTGGCGCACGGTGGCGTGCTTCGGATTGGCCAGGGCCTCCAGGAGCGGGGCGGGTTTGGAGATTTTCCCGAGAAGCTGAAGGCCGGCGGCTCCGGAGGCGGCCGATCCGAAAACGTGCTGGTTGGAGAGGAGCTCCACGAGGTAGGGCTCGGCCTCGGGTAGTCCGACCCGGCCGAGGGAAAGCGCCGCGTGGTACTTGACCAGGCAATGGCGGTGACGGGCGGTGGCCTCCCCAAGCGGCTTCACGACATCCTTGCCGTAGCGGCTCAGGGCGCTTGCCGCGCAGCCGGCCACGGTGGCATCGGACTCCTTCTCCAGGACCTGCAGCAGGACCGTGCGGGAAGCCGGCTCGGGACGGATCCCCAGGGCCATGGCGCAGACGGCGCGGCAGGTGGCATCCTTCTCCTCCCCCTGCAGGCGCCGACGCAGGAGCTCCCCCTTCCCGCCGGCGATCCCCAGGCCCAGAACGGCGCCGGTACGGACCTGGGCGTCCCTGTCGGCAAGGGCGGACTCCAGGAGGATCAGGTCCTCGGCCGAGGCCCCGTTGCCCAAGGCGGCCAGCGCACAGCGGCGCACCAGCTGGGATTCCTCCTTGGGGGGCTTGACGGCCAGGGAAGCCAGGGCCTCCCGCGCGACAGGTACGGGGCATCCGCCCAGGGACAGGATGACCAGGCAACGCCCAGCCTCCCCTTCCCGGCGTTCCATCGCGTAGCCCACCGCATCCTTCACCCCTTCGGGCTCCCGGATCAGGGCCAGACCCCGGGCGGCAAAGGCCTTCAGCGTCGGATCCTGCTCGGTCTCCAGGGTCTTTCGCAGGGCCGCGACGCCCTTCGTGGCTCCCAGTTCCCCCAGCACATAGGCCGCCTGGACCTTCTGGGGCAGAGGGGCCTTGGGGTCGGACAGGATGGCGGCCAGCGACTCGGGAGCTTTGGCGTTGGCCCTGAAGTGGCGCATGGCGGCCTCAAGGACCTGGTCGTCGAAGTGCCCGGAATAGGCAACCAAGGGCAGAAGCTCCTCCACCGGCTCCGGAGGGGCCTTGCCTCCCTCGTACTCGGCGAGCTCCTGCTTGGGGACGGGACGGAACAGGTCCTCAAGGCCCTGGCGGTCGACCCCCCAGCGGGCCTGGAAATCCCCAGGCGTGAGGGTCGGGCCGGAACGGTCCCCGGTCATGGGCGGCGGTGGCTGATGGCAGGCCTGGGCACCTTCGCCGAAGAGGATCAGGGCCGAAGCCAACAGGGCCGGAAGGAGGCGGAACCTCATGGGGAACTCCTTACTAAGCTGGGACCGCATGACATGATAGCACCTCCGTAACCTACATCCCGAAGGAGCGCTCCGGCAGGGGCTCGTCCGTGTCCATGCGGACCCGGATCCTGAAGCCGTTGCAGTCGCCGATCTCGAAGGGGGCATTGCCCGCCCGGAACCAGGCCCTGCGGCAGGGCATGAGGTGGAAGCCGTCGTTGCTTTGGGTGCGCATGTAGGGCAGATTCTCCAGTAGCACCGGACGGCCGGGATCCCGGGCGGCAGGCAGGAGGGTCAGGTCCAGCCCCCCGGTCAGGCCCCCGTCGAGGCTGGCCGAGGCCCCGTCCTCCGACGCCTCCCAGCCGATCTCGGCCTCGGTGGTCTCCAGGGACCTCCAGGGGAAGGGATAGAGGCGGTCGACGAAGGCCCGGATGCCCTGGCGCTGGGCAGGCGAGGTCTCCTGGTCAAAGACCAGCACGGCCCACTCCCGCTCCTGGGTCGTGCAGGCGCCGAGGTCCCCCGCCACCCAGAACTTCGCCCCGTCCAGGGAGGTCTCCCCCCAGCGGCCGCGGACGACGCGGAAGGCGGTGTTGAAACGGCAGTAGCAGTTCCCCGCGGCATCCTGCTTCGCCGGCATGCGGCCCAGGAAGCACTGGCAGAAGAGGGGGCAGGAGCATGCCTCGATGAGGTCGAGCTCCACTGTCAGCCGGGGGCCGGGAGGCGGCTGCGTGCAGCCGGTGAAGAGGAGCGCCATGCTGACGAACAGGAGACTACGCATACCCGTGCAGGCCCTTGAGGAAGTAGCTCGGCACGATCAGGGTGTACAAAATGGCCAAGAACCCGAGGCCCGTCATCCAGGCCGACCCCCGGGCCGCCAGGAAGCCGAAGCGGCGAAGGTGGAGGTAGGCCGCGTAGACGCACCAGGTGATGAAGGCGCCAGTCTCCTTGGGATCCCAGCCCCAGTAGCGGCCCCAGGAGGCGTTCGCCCACCAGGCCCCGGTCAGGACCCCGGCCGTCAGGAAGAGAAAACCCAACTGGCTCACCCGGTAGGAGGCCTGGTCCGCGGCCTCGTTCTTCGTCAGGAGGTAGGCCATGCCCGTCGCGAAGCCCAGGAAGAGGATGGCGTACGACGTGGCGATGGTGCAGACGTGGACCGTGAGCCAGTAGGAATTGTTGAGCACGGCCTGGACCTGGCCGATGTGGGGATCGAGCGGCAGAGGCTGGCCCATCACGCCTTCCAGAAAGGGAAAGACTGCGGGAGCCACCAGGCCGATACAGGCCATGGCGCAGGCGGGCGCCGCCGTGACGCCCAGCTTGAGGATGGCCTCGGCTGCGAAGGAGGACGCCGCCACCGCCCAGGAGACGTACAGGATGACCTCATACATGTTGGATACCGGAGGGCGTCCCGCCAGGGCCACGCGGGCCGCGATCCCGCCCCCGTGCAGGACAAAGGCCCCGATCATGAGCCAGGTCCCGGCCCGCTTGAGGCCGGGCCTGGATGCGGCCCAGGCGCCCAGATGGAACAGCAGGGCCAGGAAGTACAGCCCCAGGGCCCAGCGGAAGGGCTGGAAGCGGTAGTAGTTCCTCTCCAGGGAGATCCTCCCCCCCAGCTCGGCGCGCTCGGCTGCCGCGGCCTCGCCGCAGGCCGAAGCCCATTCCCGGGCAGCGGCCGAGAATCCGTCCCGGTCCTGATGCAGCCAGGCCCCTGCCATGGCGGCGAAGGCGTTGTTCGCCAGGATGTACGCCGCCGGGGCGACAGTCCGGCCGGGCGGGGACTCCCCCATGGCCAGCCAGGGTCCGTCCCCGGAGGGAAGCACGCGAAGGTGGCCGGGCAAATCCCTCAGCGTCAGGCCCCGGTCGGCCAGGTCCAGCACCGCCCTGTCCAGCGCGGTCCTCTCCTCCTTCATCCTCCCTTCGGCCTGGGCCATCAGCCGTTCGAAAGCCTCCGAACCGAGATCCTCCAGGGAGACCCTCTTCCTCTCCGGGTCCGCCCCCAGACGCCGGACCAGCTCGGGGTGGCCGGCCTTGAGGACGCGGGCGCGGTCCCAGAGCGGGTCGAAGCACATCGAGAACAGCGTGCAGACGGGGGACTGCCCCTCATGCGTCTGGGAGCCCAGGATCCTCCACAGCTTCTCCCGGGCAAAGGCCTCCAGGGGCTTCCTGCGCCCGGCGTCCTGGACCAGGACAGCACCGAGGGAGGCCCAGTCGGCTTCAGGCGTGAAGAATCCCTTCTCCGCTCCGGACAAGGTGCGGGCCGTGGGGGCGGGGCGGGCCTCCCCCGGCACGGCCTCGACATTGGGACCGGGACGGGGGGGCGGCGAAGCCCCCGTCAGCAGGACGGCCAGCACGACCGGCAGGAGACGTTTCACAGCAGGCCTTTCCGTCCCATCCAGGGCTTAAGATAGAACATGAAGACCACTCCGGAGACCACCAGGAGGGCTCCCGTATACACCACCGTCTTGCCCGGATCCCGGGAAACCTGTAGCACCGTGGCCTCCTTCCCGCCCGGCGCGGACGCAGGCGAAAAGGCCGCCTGGAAGAAGGTCCAGCCCCGGTGGATGAGCGGCTCGTTCATGCGGATGTGGAAGGGCCTGCGCGCAAGGCCGGCGCCGGGATCGTCCAGGGTCCCCAGGCTCTCGAAGGAGCGGGGGATGGCCGAGCCCTCGTAGTCCTCCTTGCGGAAATCCTCCAGGCTCAGGGAAAAGCCCAGGTCCCGCTTGGGGCTCCCGAAGCGAAGGAAGGCCGCCAGGCCCCCCACTTCGAGATGCACCGACTCCCCCCAGGAGGCCCAAAGGGCCCTCGATGCCCCGCCGTGGGAGACCATCAGCCTCAAGGCCTCCTCCTCCCCTCGGGCCGAGGCCGTGAACCCCTCCAGCACTGCGGCCGAGGGCATGCGCTCCAGGACCGAGACCTTGAGGGGGGAAAGCGTGCAGGCTGCCGCCTGTCCCACGGCCAGGGAATGGAAGACACGACCGCCCTTGCCGTTGGCCTCCCAGAAGCCGAGGGATCCTCCCGGGCCTTCCAAAAAGGTCAAGGCCTTGATGTCCGGGACCGCGATCCCGGCCGGTTCGGTGGGGACGCTGAGGTAGCGGGCCACCAGGCCGTTGCCGACCTCCCGCATCCCCAGCGCCGGATCGTCCGCCTGAAGCCAGTCCTCCACCGAGGCCACATTCATGCCCACGCGGAAGCGGAGCGCCGGAGGGAATCCTTGTGCCGCCTCGGCCGTCCGCACGCGGAGGGCATGGGGCAGGTGCTCCAACAGGCGGACCTCCAGCCCGGCCAGCGTGGCGGCGGGCAGGCGGGCGGGAGGCGCCACGTCGAAGCGGATCTCGCCCCTTCCCTGGGACGTGACCGCCTCGAGCTGGCGGGCCTGGTAGAGCCCCGCGGTGCGGTCCACCAGGAAGGAGGAGGAGGTCTCCCCCTCCCGGATCTGGACCTGCCCGTCCTCCCCGCTCCAGTGGGTCATCGCCCCCCCGGCCAGGCAGGTCAGGATGCCGATGTGGGTCATCAGGAAGCCGAGCTGGGTCAGGCGGAAGCGATAGCGGTCCGCCAGCACGCAGCCGATGTTGACCCCGAAGGCGCCCAGCAGGGTCAGGTACAGGGGACTCAGGAAGTACGGCTCGGGACCCTGGTAGCGTACGGTGATGAAAAGGGCTAGGCCCGCCAGGTTCAAGAGGAGGAAGAGCCCCACCCAGACGGAGGAGAGGACGCCCCAGACCCGCCGGATCGGGGCTGGCGCCGCGGTCATCCCCGGATCAGGGCCAGGACCTCCGCGCGGGCGGCGGGATCCCTGCGGAAATGCCCGAGCATGGCCGAGGTGATCATGGAGGCCCCCGGCTTCTTCACGCCACGGATGGTCATGCAGGCGTGGGAGGCCTCCATCACCACCACCACGCCCTTGGGCTTGAGCTCCCGGTTCAGCAGCTCGGCGATCTGGTTGGTCAACCGCTCCTGGACCTGGGGGCGGTGGGCCAGGGTGTCGACGATGCGGGCGATCTTGGAAAGCCCCAGGACCTGGCCACTGGGCAGGTAGCCGACGTGGACCTTCCCGATGAAGGGCAGGAGGTGGTGCTCGCAAAGGGAGTGGAAGGAGATGTCCTTCACCAGCACCACCTCGTCGCAGTGCTCCCGGAAGCGGGCCTTGAGGTCCTCGCGGGGGTCCTTGCGGAGCCCCTCACAGAGTTCGGAGTACATGCGGGCCACGCGGGCGGGGGTGTCCAGCAGGCCTTCGCGGTCGGGATCCTCCCCCACGGCCCTGAGGATGTCCCGGACGGCGCGGCGGATGGCGGACTGGTCGACTTCCTTTTTTTGGATCGGCATGGCCCCCTCCTCAGGGATCGGCATTATAATGGGGGCATGAAGCAGCTCCTCCTGATCTCTTCGGCCATCCTCCTGCCCCTGCTCCCCATGGCTCTCAGGGCCGACGAGGAGCCTGCACCCCCGCCCGAGAACCCTCCGGCCGCCGAGGCCCCGCAGGAGCCCGCCTACGACGCCGACGCCCTGCGCCGCTGGCTGGAGTCCCAGGCCCAGACCCACGGCTGGCCCATGACCTACAAGGAGGACGCCGACCTCGTGGTAGCCGGCACCTGCGACGCCAAGACCCTGGAGGACGGCTACAAGACCGCCCGGCTGGCCCTGGACAAGGCCCTGGCCCTGCTCAAGACCGACGCCCTGGACGTCCAGGACCGGAGCAAGCTCGTGATCGTCTATCTTTCCAAAAAGCAGGAATACATGGCCTTCGCCCAGGACCAGGCCAAGGCCCGCAACGAGGAGAACCTGGTCAAGCTCCTCGATACCGTGCCCGCCTCCGGGGGCTTCATCTGCCTGGATCCCTCCTATGGGGTCAACGATGCCGCCCGAAGCCATCTGACCATCCACAACGTGGGCCATCAGATCCTCTTCGGCTATGCCAAGCACCGCGGCGCGACCCCCGTCCCCGGCTGGCTGCACGAGGGCTTCCCGACCTGGCTGGAGTCCAATCTCCTCTCCTTCCCGGGAGCCTGTTGCGTGGCCAAGGTGGGTTACGACGGGGACCAGTTCCAGAAGCGCCAGACCGACGGACGCTGGGACCACGTCGCATACCGCATCGTGCGGGACTTCAAGGACAACAAGCCCGACCGCAAGACCGGGAAACCCGCCTACACCCGCCTGGGCAACCTCTTCATCACCAAGCTCGACCGGATGACCGGAAGCGACGTGGCGATCTGCTGGCACGTGGTCCGGGACCTGGCCAAGCGGCCGGACGCCTTCAAGACCTTCCTGGACGCCGTCCTGTCCGGCACCAAGCAGCAGGACGCCTTCAAGGCGGCCTTCAAGCGCTCGGTCGACGACTACGAGAAGGTCTGGATGAAGGGCCTCCTCGACAATCCACCCGAGGAACCGAAAAAGAAGTGATCCCCTGGAGCGAACTCGCGCGCGCGCGCGAGGAGGTCCGGCGCCGCTGGCCCTCGGTCTTCCACCTCCCGGTGGTCCCGAGGCGCTTCCCCTTCCTCGCCTCCTTCCTGAGGGAGGATTCCCGCCTCCTGGAGGTCGGCGCCGCCGAGAGGCCCTTCGACGACCGCCTGAAGCGAGACTTCCCCGGCGTGGTCCACAGGACCCTGGACATCGACCCTGCGGGCGGACACGACTTCCGTTCCCTGGAGGAGGCGGCCGCTTCGAAGCAGGCCTTCGACCTGATCGTCGCCTGGGAGGTCATCGAGCACCTGCCCCTGGAAGCCATCCCCGGATGGCTCGCCGGCCTCCGCAAGGTCGCCGTCCCGGGCGGGAAGCTGATCCTCTCGACCCCCAACGTCTTCCGCCCCGGGCAGTACCACCTCGACTGCACCCATCGGACGCCCCTGGCCTGGCAGGAGCTCGGCGCCCTGGTGCTGATGGCCGGTTTCGAGCTGGAATCCATGCACCGGACCCGGCACCGCTCCGCGGCCGAGAGCGTCCTGGGCCTGGCCCTGGACCCCTTGCGAAGGGCGCTCGGCGTGGATGACGCACGTTCCGTCGTCGCCGTGGCCCGCGTCCCCCACCCGTGATGAAGCTGGGCGCCCTCATCCAGGGCTTCGAGGTCCCCTCGAGCCGCTACCGCGTCCTGCAGTACTTCCCCCACCTCGAGAAGGCCGGCTTCACGTGCGAGGCGAGGCCCTTCCCCGGAACCTGGTTCGGCTGGTGGAAGACCCTGCGCTGGATCCGGGGGCTGGACCTCCTGATCTTGCACCGCAAGCGGCCGAGCGCGCTTCGCCTCCTGCAGATCCGTCGGGCGGCCAAACGCCTGGTCTACGACCTGGACGACGCCGTGATGTACCGGGACACGCTCTCCCCCGGGCGCCAGGAATCGCCGGGGCGGCGGCGGCGCTTCGTCGCAACGGTGAAGGCCGCCGACCTTGTGATCGTCGGGAACCGCTACCTCGAGGAGCACGCCCTCAAGCACACCCAACGGGTGGCCGTCCTTCCCACGGCCGTGGACGCCGGCCGGTATGCGCCGAGGACCTGGCCCCGCCACATCGGGCCGGTCGTCATGGGATGGATCGGGGACACCGGCTCGGTGGCCTATCTCGAATCCCAGAGGGATCTCTTCGAGACCCTCGGCAGGAACGTCCCCGGCATCATCTTCCGGGTGCTCTCCAGCCGCTTCCCCCATTTCAAGCGCCTGAAGGTCGAAGGCGTCCGCTGGACCCCCGAAAACGAGGTGGAGACCCTGCGCTCCTTCGACCTCGGGGTGATGCCGCTGCCGGAAGATCCCTGGTCGAAGGGGAAGTGCGCGCTCAAGCTGCTCCAGTACATGGCCTCGGGGGTGCCGGCGGTGGCTTCTCCGGTCGGCATGAATGCCGACGTGATCGTCGACGGAGTCAACGGCTTCGCCCCGAAGACGGTGGAGGAATGGTGCTCGGCCGTGCGCCGCCTGAAGGAGGACGCCGCGTTGCGCGCCAGGATGGGCGCCGCGGGACGGAAGACCCTGGAGGAGGGCTACTCCCTGGACGTCACGGGGCCAAGGCTGGCGGGGATGCTGAAGGCGGTCGTGGAGGGCCTGGCACCCGCTTCGTAGCGGCCCCTGTCTTCAGGGTCGCCGCGACTTCAACTTCTCCAGGCGCTCCTGCCACTGGCCGATGCCCCAGGCAAAGCGCGGGTCCATCCCGTGCCACTCCCGGAATCTGCCAAGCGCCTGCTCCAGGACGATGGCATCCCGTTCCTGATGGGCCCCTTCCAGCACCTCCGACAGGAAGGCGAAACGCAATGTGCTGCAGGGCAGCTTCCCCCCTCGGAACATCTCCACGCAGAGCCGCCTGAGATCCTGGGGCGAGTCGGCGCGCTGGCAGGCCTCCACGTACTCCGCCCCCGCCCTCAGTCCGGCCGCGGCCGCCGCCTCCCCGGCGTCCAGTCTTCCCAGTGCCGCGAGCCGCTTCTCCAGCCCCTGAGGGCCAAGATTCCAGAGCGCAACGTCGTGTTCCAGAAGCTCGAGGCTCGCCGTGCGGTCTCCTTTCTCGGCGAGTCCGCGGAGAGTCCCTTCCTTGTTCCTGCCGGCGTCCAGGGCAGCCTGGGCGGCCTGCTCGTCGAAGCAGTCCTCGGCATCATCCAGCCAGGTGCCCTTGGCAAGAACATGGCCCTCCGCATCCAGAATCGCCATGTGGACATACAACCACCCCCCGCCCTTCTCCTGCTGGAGGCGGGGATGGGACTCGTCCGGGAGGCCGCAACTGAGATGGTAGAGGAGCACATGGCCTTTCGCCCATTCCAGGAAGCGTGGGGCCTCCAAGGCCTTGGCGATCCGCTTTGGCAGACCTCCCCCCAGCGACTCGAAATAGACGAAGACGGACTTGCCGCTCTTCCGGGATGCCTCCAGGGCTTTTGCGTAGTCTGTTTCCCAGGGAGCCATCCTCAGAAAGGGGGCGGCCCGTTTTTCGTCGCGAAGCTTCCTGCTTCTCTCCTCTCCTTCGGGTGGAAGGAAAGGGCCTTCAGCCAAGCTGGGCCCGAACAGCAGAAGCCCGAATAAGGGGAGGAGTCGCCTCATCCAGGGCAGTCTATCTCTTGATCCTGTTGCTGAGAAGTGGTACGCCCGACGGGATTCGAACCCGTGTCGCCGCCTTGAAAGGGCGGTGTCCTAGGCCAGGCTGGACGACGGGCGCACAGCGGAGGGCATCCTAGCCGGGGCGGGGCGGAGAAGCCAATCGAAGTCGACGCATTTCCGAAAAGCGGCTATCCTTATCGCCATGCCTTGCTCAACCCGCCGCGGGCTTGTCCTCATCATCATCGTCGGCATCCTAGGCATCATGGGCGTGCTGGGCGTCTGCTTCCTCACCCTGGTCCGGCTCGAGCGCAAGGCCTCCCTGCAGCGCACGAACCGGACCAAGGCCTTCCTCCTGGCCCGCAGCGGGATCGAGGACGCCGTCGCCCGCCTCTCCGCGGGGCAGGACGTCCTGTTCCCCCAAAACCGCTACGGAGGGGAGAACTGGGACGCCTCCGCGGACGGCCTCCTGAATGCCGCCGAGGCGGCCGAGCAGCTGTTCCGGATCACGGCGGCCGGCACCGCCGCGGACGTGGAAACCTGTCCGGTCCGCCACGCGATGCGCCCCTCCTTTGCCGCGTCCGCCCCTGTGGCCGCCCCCGTCCCCCTCCTGGTCCGGACTGACGGACGCCAGAGGGGCTATTCGGGCCGCCTCGCGGGGGACCGCATGCCGGAGGGGAACACCTGGTCCCTCAAGACGGAGGACGAGTCGGGCAAGATCAACGTCAACGGCGGCTTTTTGGATTCGCGGGACCTGGACGCCGACGGCGTCCCCGACGTCCGTGACCCCGACGTCCGCCTGACGACCGTGGCATCGGACACGGGCCTCGGCTGGAACCGCCAGCTCTGGCGGGTCCTCGCCGTGCTGGGCGCCCAGGCCGAAATCGCCCTGCCGACCCTGGCCACCGACATCCGTCTCAACCGCCCTGTCGGGGGCTACCGCTCCATCCGCCAGCTCCAGGCCCTGATCCGGACCCCCAAGGACCTCTCCCCCTGGCTGACGGTCTCGAGCGCCTCGGACTTCACCGTCATCCATCCCAATGCCGTCGTGACCGCCCAGGTCTGCGTCAGCGATATCAAGCGCCAGCGGGCACCCCTGCTGAGGGAAACCGGGGGCAGGCCTCCGGTCAACCTCAACACCGCGAGCCCGCCCGTCCTCAGGGCCCTGCTCCACGGCCTCTCCGGACTGGTCTTCTCCGACCTAAACTCCAACAACCTTCCCTTCGCGCCCACCCAGGTCTTCGTGACCCCGGCCGTCGCCGGAGGCTTCCATACGGCGACCCGGGAGGCCATCGTCAATGCCCTCCTGACCCGCCGCCAGACGGCCCCCTTCGTTTCCTGGCCCGACTTCCATGCCTTCTGCGACGGCCTCATCCCGACCGTCCAGGGGATCCGGACCGCGGATGCGGCCCTTCCCGCCACGATGAAGGACCTCCTGGACGCGACCTACGTGATGGACGTCGTGAAATCGAACTTCAACCCCAATACGGGCCTCAACAAGCAGCTCCCGGACCAGATCCTGTGGCGCTGGATCGACAAGTCGGACCTCACGGACTGGTCCACCGAGGGGGACTTCCAGCCCACGGGGGTCTTCCGGGTCTCCGCCGAGGGACGGGTCCTGGGCAAGGGCGGCCGGGTGGAGGCCTCCTGCACCCTGTCGGCGGACGTGGAGGCCTTCGCCCTCCTGCGCCAGACCTCCCAGAAGGACTTCGTGGCGGGGCGCGCCCCCAACGCCTCCAACACCAGCTACCTCTCCCAGGCCAGCAGCCTCCTCCCGACCTCGGGGTCTTCGGCCTCCTGGAACACCTGGTCCCCGGGGACGGGACCGGCGGCCGTCACCTACCCCTGTCCCCTGCCTGCCTTGCTTCCTCCGGTGAACAACGCCGCCGACTTCGACGGCTGCATCGGCCTGGCGACCCTGGAGTACGGGAGCTCGGCTGCCGCATCCCTCCGCTTCCTCCACCGCATGAACAGCCTGAACGCGGACAAGGGCGGACCGCCCGTCCCGCCGATGGCTTCCGGCGCTCTCCGCATCCCAGGGCCGAACGGCGGGCGCCTTCAGACCAACCTGGCGACCAGCGTCTGGCCGGCGTCCGTGGAGCCCAACACCTTCGGGCCTGACGGGGCCTATGTCCAGAACGACCATTCCCTGGCCTTCCCGGCCCGGGGGAACCTGCCCGACACCACCTGGAATGCCGGCGCAGCCTTCAACCGTGGGGTCTTCAGCTATTGGTGCAAACCCTCCCAGATCAAGTATTGGATGTACGACTTCAGCGTGGACCGCTGCATCCCGATGGCCGGGGTCGGGCAGGGCAACACCCACATCCTCATCGCGGGAAGCCAGCCCTTCCAGAACCCCGGCTGCGGGATGGTCTTCGAGACGGCCAAGGCCCAGGAGACCGGCGCCGAACGCCACTGCTACGTCAAGCCGGACCTGGACCCTTCCCTCAGGCGGCATCCCCAGGCGCGCTGGCGCCTGGTCACCCTCCTGTTCGACACCAACGAGATCGGCTTCGACAAGGACGGCCGCTGCAACGTCTCCTCCGTGGCAGGGCAGTTCACCGTGACGCCTAACGGCACCTTGCCCATCTACGGGGAGCGCACGCCCGCCATCGCCGAGGACCTGCTCTACGACACGGCGACTGCAACGGATTCCCTCCTGGTCCTGGGCAGCCACGGCCCCCTCATGATCTCGAAGGCCACAGCCAGCAATTCGGTGATCGACGAGTTCGCCGTCTACGACTTCACGGACGTGGTCGACAACGCCATCAATGACATGAGCATCCTCGCTGCTGACCGCTTCAAGGACGGCCGCTACTACAAGGAAAACGACGCCCGCTTCCTTTCCGCGGTGCTCTCCCCCGGGATCGGCCCGACCCGCATCCTCTCTGCCCGCTGGACCGCCTGGCTCCCGAAGGAGGCGCGCCGGGAGCTCATCAACCCCTACGATGCCGGCGGCCCGCCCTGGACGGCCGCCGACCGCCTGATTGACGCCTCCCTGCTGGACGCCGACCTGGAGGTCTCCCTCCTCCCTGCCGCGGGGACCCTGGTTTCGGCTCCCGTGCAGGTCCTCTCCCAGGGGACCAGGATCGACCGCATCTTCAACGGCTTCCGCTACCGGGTCACCTTCAAGCCGACTCCGAACTGGCTCGCCGCGGACCGTCCCAACAAGCCCGTATTGGAAACGCCCTTCCTCGACGACGTCTCCATCGCCTGGCAGCCCCTCTCGGGACCGCGGATCCGGGCCTGGGAACCCTAGGTTGCAGTGGTGGGGGCGGAGGGAATCGAACCCTCGACCCGCGGCTTAAAAGGCCGATGCTCTACCGGCTGAGCTACGCCCCCCGTTGCGGACGGGCATCCTATCTTCCGTTCGGTCAAGGGCGCAAGGCCGTCCGGTGGCGGATCAGTCCCGCCGGCTCTGGAGCCTGGACAGCAGGCGCAGGATCTCCAGGTACAACCAGACCAGGGTGACCAGAAGCCCGAAGGCCGCGTACCAGGACATGTACTTCGGGGCCCCCTGACGGACGCCTTCCTCGATGAAGTCGAAGTCCATGACCAGGCTCAGGGCCGCGATGGCGACCACGAAAGCGCTGAAGCCGATCCCGATCAGACCGTTGCCGTGGATGTAGGGGATCTGCACGCCGAAGAAGGAGAGGATCCAGGTAGCCAGATAGACCAGGCCGATGCCCGAGGTGGCGGCGAAGATGCCGAGCTTGAAGTTCTCGGTGGCCCGGATGATCCGGGTGACATAGGCCACGAGCAGCATGGCCAGGACCCCGAAGGTCAACCCCACGGCCTGGAGCACGATGCCTCCGAAACGGGCCTCGTACATCGCGGAGATGGCCCCCAGGGCAAGCCCCTCGCAGAGGGCGTAGCCGGTGGCCGTGACGGGAGCCCAGGTCTTCTTGAAGCTGGTCACCAGGGCGAAAATCAGGCCGCCGATCACGCCGCCGAGCAGCCAGGGCATGACCGTCCCCGGGGCGGTCACGAACTTCTGCCAGGTGAAGACGGCCGAGCAGGCCACCCCCAGCAGGAGGAAGCCCGTCCTCAGGGCGGTACCTTCCAGGGTCATCACGTCCCCCCCGACGGCCGAGAGGCCCCGGAAGGTGTCGGCGCGGAGCGCAGGATTGGAGGATCGCATCATGAAAGGCTCCTTTCGATGTCCACTCTAGCCTCTCCGGCGGGCGGTCACGACGAGAATCCGGAGCCGGTTTTCTCTACGCGCTTTCGCGCTGGGGCTCCGCCTCTTCGTCCTTGGCCCTGCCCTTCGGCATGACCTGGACCGGCTTCTCCCCGCGCACCACCTGGGGGGTGATGCGGAAGCGGCCCGGCTCGGCCATGCCCGGCAGTTCGTAGAGGATGTCCAGCATCGTCTTCTCGCAGACGGAGCGGAGCGCCCGTGCGCCGGTGCCCTTCTTGAGGGCAAGACGGGCGATCTCGCGCAGGGCCGGCGGGGTGAACTCCAGTTCCGCCCCCTCCATCTCGAACATGCGCTGGTACTGGCGCACCAGGGCGTTCTTCGGCTCCGTGAGCACCGAGACCATCGCGGCCTCGTCCATGGGCTCGAGAGGCGCCAGGACCGGCAGGCGGCCGACGAACTCCGGGATCATCCCGAACTCCACCAGGTCCTCGGTCTCGACGCGGGCCAGAAGCTTGCCCAGGTCCTTCTCCGTCACCGCGCCTTCCTCCGTCTTGAACCCGATCTGCTGGCGCCCGATGCGCCTAGCGATGACCTGGTCCAGGCCCGTGAAGGTCCCGCCGCAGATGAAGAGGATGTGGGTGGTGTCGACGTGGATGTACTGCTGCTCCGGGTGCTTGCGCCCTCCCTGGGGCGGGACGTTGGCGACCGTGCCCTCGAGCATCTTGAGCAGGGCCTGCTGGACTCCTTCGCCGGAAACGTCCCGGGTGATGGAGACGTTGTTCTGGGTCTTGGCGATCTTGTCGATCTCGTCGATGTAGATGATGCCCTGCTGGGCACGCTGGACGTCCATATCGGCCGCCTGAAGAAGCTTCAGCAGAAGGTTCTCCACGTCCTCGCCGACATAGCCGGCCTCGGTCAGGGTCGTGGCGTCCCCGATGGCGAAGGGCACGTCGAGGATGCGGGCCAGGGTGCGGGCCAGCAGGGTCTTGCCCGATCCTGTGGGGCCGACGAGGAGGACGTTGGACTTCTCGATCTCGACCTCGTCGCGTCCGACGGACTGGATCCCGGCCTGGACGCGCTTGTAGTGGCTGTGCACGGCCACGGCGAGGGTGCGCTTGGCATACTCCTGGCCCACCACGTACTGGTCAAGCCTCTCCTTGATCTCCTTCGGCGGCAGAACCCTCCGGAAGGCCGGCGAGGGCATCTTGTCCCGGGAGGTCTCCGCCTGGAGGATCTGGGTGCAGTCGGAAACGCACTCGTTGCAGATGAAGATGTCCGCCGGGCCGCGGATGAGGTGCTTGACCGCGGTCGCCAGGCGCCCGCAGAAGGTGCAGGCGTCGGTGTCGCGGGTGCGGCGGGGCGGGGTGGGCGGCTTCCCGGGGTTCATGCCTGTCAGCCCTGGGAGGGCTTCTTCCCGGAGCCCTTCAGCGTCACCAGGGCCTCGTCCACGAGCCCGTACTTCTGGGCCTCCTCGGCCGACAGGAAGAAGTCGCGGTCCGTATCCTTCTGGATCGTCTCGAAGGGTTTCCCGGTGTGGTGGGCGATGATCTCGTTGAGGCGCTTCTTGAGGCGGATGATCTCCTCGGCCTGGATCTGGATGTCGGTCGCGGTCCCCTGGGCGCCGCCCCAGGGCTGGTGGATCATGATGCGGGCGTTCGGCAGGGCGTAGCGCTTGCCTTTCGTCCCTGCGCAGAGAAGCACGGCGCCCATGGAGGCGGCCTGACCGATGCAGTAGGTCGCGATGTCGTTGGGCAGGTACTGCATGGTGTCGTAGATGGCCAGTCCGGCGGTCACGGACCCGCCCGGGGAGTTGATGTAGACGGAGATGTCCTTCTCCTTGTCCTCGCTGTTCAAGAACAGCAGCTGGGCGATGACGAGGCCGGCGCTGATCTCGTCCACCCCCCCGATGAAGACGATGCGGTCCTTCAGCAGGCGAGAGTAGATGTCGTAGGCGCGCTCGCCGCGCCCGGTCTTCTCGATGACGGTGGGGACCAGGATGCTCATGCGGAGACCTGCCTTCCGGATGCGGCGCCGAGGACCTCGCCGTTGATGCGCTGGACGCCGAGCTCGTTGACCTTGACCCACTTCACCTTGCCGTCCTTGCCCACCACCACGGTAGCCCGGGCATGGATGCCCTTGTCCTCCAGGTAGACCCCATACTTCCGGCCGACCTCTCCCTTGGGGTGGAAGTCCGCCAGGATCGGCAGGCTCTTGATGCCCAGCTTCTCGGCGAACGCCGCCTGGGAGGGCTTGGCGTCCACGCTGATCATGACGAGGAGGACGTCCTTGTCGGCGAAGCCGGCATAATCCGTCTCGCAGGCCCCGGCCTCCTTGGAGCAGACCCCGGTGAAGGCCAGGGGGAAGAACATCAGGGCGACGTCCCGCTTCCCGCGGCAGGCGGAGAGCGTGAACTTCTCCTTCAGATTGGCCCCGTCCAGGGTGAAATCGGGCGCCTCGGTGCCGACGGTGATGGCGGCCACGGTCAGGCCTTCCTCGAAAGGGCTTCGGACACCTTGCCGACCATCTCCTTGGCGCTCTTGCCCGGATTGAGGGTCTTGGAGCCCTCCTTCCAGTTGGCCGGGCAGACCTCGCCGTGGGCGGCGGAGTAGACGAAGGCCTGGACCTTGCGGACCAGCTCGGAGGCGTTGCGGCCCACGTTGAGGGCGTTGATTTCGGCGCCGACCAGCTTGCCCTCGGGGCTGATGATGAAGGTCCCGCGGTAGGCCAGGCCGTTACTCTCGTCATAGACCCCGAAGAGGCGGGAGACCTTGCCGCTGGAGTCGGCGCCCATGGCGTACTTCACGTCCTTGAGCAGCTTCTCCTCGCGTTGCCAGGCCATGTGCACGAACTTGGTGTCCGTGGAGACCGAGACCACCTCGGCGCCGGCCTTGAGCAGGGCGGCATGCTGGGTGGCCAGGTCGGCCAGCTCGGTCGGGCAGACGAAGGTGTAGTCGGCGGGGTAGAACACCAGCACGGTCCACTTCTTGTTCTTCCTGGCGTCGGCCAGGGAGAACTTGCCGAAGTCGCCGTTCTGGAAGGTCTCCAGGCTGAAATCGGGGACGTCCTGGCCAATGCGGGCGGTGGGCTGGGTAGCGTCGGACATGAGTGGTCTTCCTCCTGAAATAATGTGGTGAGGGGTGAGCAGGCGATTCTATCAGAGGGCCTTCAGGGCTTCCAGGACCTTGGCCGGGTGCTCGGCGGCGTCCGGGACGCGCTGCCAGTGCCTGACGACCTTGCCGTCCGGGCCTATCCAGGCCGTGGAGCGGATCACGCCAATCTTCTTTACCCCGTACATCATCTTCTCGCCGTAGGCCCCATAGGCCGTCATGACCTTGCGGTCGGCGTCTGTAAGGAGAGAAAAATTCAGCTTGTACTTAGCAATAAAGGCTTTATGACTTTCCGCGTCGTCGGCGGAGACGCCCAGGATCACCGTCCCCAGCTTCTGGATGTCCTTGTGAAAGTCCCGGAAGCCGCAGCTTTCCTTGGTGCAGCCGGGGGTGTCGTCCTTGGGGTAGAAGTAGAGGATGACGTGCTTTCCGGCGAGGTCCTTGAGGGACACCGTCTTGCCGTCCTGGTCGGGCAGGCTGAAGGCGGGGGCGGGTTTCCCTTCCACGACCTTGCTGATCTTGCTCATGCGGGGGTCTCCTTGGGATGTGCGGAACTCTAGCGGACGGGGCAGGACCGGTCAACGCCGCACAAAACAGGATAGAATCGGAGAATGTCGTATCAGCCCACCCTCTCCCCGTCTCCAGGTAGATGAGATGACACCGACACGGGAAGAGTTCCTTCAGGACGCCGCCGACCGCCACGCCCAGGCGGTCTACAACCTCTGCCTGAAAGTACTGAGGAACCAGGCGGACGCCGAGGACGCGGCCCAGGAGGCCTTCGCGGCGCTTGCGAAGGAAGGCCCCCTGCGTGACGAAGGAGCTACAAAAACCTGGCTCCTGCGCACGGCGCTGAGGATGTGCTGGAGATCCTCCTCCCGGAAGCGAAACGAGACCCGGGCTCAACGGGAGGTGGCGACCATGAGACCGGAAGAGACTTCAGACCGGGGAAGCCTCATGGACTGGGTGAGCTCGGCAGTGGAGGCCCTGCCAGAGCCCCTGCGGCTCCCCATCGTGTTGCGCTACTACCAGAGCCTGGAATACGGCGAGATCGCAGAGGTTCTGGGTTGCCCGGCTGGAAGCGTCTCGGCCAGGCTTCGGGAGGGCCAGGACGCCCTGCGCAAGGCCCTGCCGGTCGCCCTGGCGACGATGACGCTGGCGGGAATGGAAGAGGCGATGGCTTCGGTGCCTCAGGCAACGGTGCCGGCGGGGTTGGGAGTAGCGTTGGGGAAGATCGCGACAGGATCGGTGGCGGGCACTGCTGCTACGGGAGGGCTGATCGTGACCAAAGGCAAAGCCCTGGCAATGGCGACCCTGCTGGCATGCGGCACCGGGACGACGGTTTGGTGGCTGGACCGACGGGCCCAGGCAGGGGAGATGGCCGGAACGCTGGCAAAGCAAAAGCAGGAGGAGAATACCTGGGCGTCAGAACGTCAGACCCTGACGGAGGGACTGGCTGGACTCAGGACGCGTTTGACCGATCTGGAAAGGAAGGAAAGGAACCTGGCTACTCAGACCCTATCGCAGAAGCCGGAAGCGCCCCTTCTCGAGAATCGCCGGGACCGGGCCCGAGAGATCGTAGCGCGGATCGACGAAGGCAAGTTCGGGAAGCCGGCAATGGTAGGCGAGGAAGGGTCGGAGAGAGCCCGGGAGGCCCAGAAGCTTCTTGGAGAACTCATCACGTTATGGGCCGACGCGGTTCCCGTGATCGAAGACTTCCTCTTCTCCTCGGAGGACGGCCTTCCGAACAGGATGAAACGGCGATCCGATCGCCATGACAATCAATTGTGGACCCTCTGGAACCTCATGGTCCCTCGACCTCTGGACGGGGAACGCTACATACATCTCTTGCAAGGCCCGCATGGCTGGAGGTGGGCCCTTGCGTTGCAAGGCGACCGCCGTGTCAAAGAGGAACCCTTTGGTCCGGGCCTGAAAATGGAGTTCCAGCGTCTGTCGCGGAATTGGGTGGAAAGTGCGAAAACCTCCGCGGAACTCGATGAAATGATCTCGGGCATGCAACGGATCCACGAAGACGAAGAAAGTAACGCCGAAACTCTTTGGGACGAGCAGATTGCGCAAGCACATGTCCGTCGTGTCACGCTGCAGGAGGAGGGGAAATAATGCGAAGGAAACTGGTCGCATCGGTTCTCCTGACGGCAGCAGTCACCGGAGGTATCTGGTGGCAGGGCCATCGCGGGAGGGCCAAAGCCCTGGAAGACACCCGTTCCAGGCATGCCGTCAAAATGGCGGCCTGGGCTCGGGATCGAATGGCCCTGGCAAGTGAAGCGGAACTTCTCCAGGCCCGCCTCGACAAGGCGGGGAGCCGGATCCGTTCCTCAGAGGAGGAGCGTCGCTCGACGGAACAAGAAGCCTCGTCCCAGCCTAAAACGCCTCCCCTCGATTCCGGGGAGCCCCGGAACGCTCAGGCCCGAGCGGCGGTAGCGCGGTTTGTGGAAGCCAAATTCAAGGACGGCGACTTAGAGGGAAGTCGTGGGAGTAGTCGACTCAAGGAAAGCCTTATGCTCTACGGAGAACTCATGGCTCTGGGAGATGCGGCCGTGCCTGCCCTGGAGGACGTCCTGTATTCCGAAAATATCTCCCCCGAAGAGGAGAGATTTCATGTCCTATCGAAGCTCTGGGCGATGATGGTCACCCTGCCCCTGGACGAAAGACGTTACCTCCCTCTCTTGCAGAGACCCAATGGCTGGCAGTGGGCGCTTGTGTTGCTACGGGACGCAGGCCGAAGGGAAGGGCGAAATGCCGCTTTCGGCCCCGCCCTAAGCGCTGAGATCCAGCGCGTAGCTGCCCGGGCCCTGGAAGAATGCTCCTCCCGCGGGGACGCCGAGAAGATCCTGCGCCTTCTCCAGCCGGCTGCGGGAGTTTCGGACCTCTTCTGCCGGGCTTGCCGAAAACTTCCCGCAGAAGAGCAGGAGCCTTTCCTGCGTGCCATTGGATCGTTTTACTCGCAGGATGCGATGAATGACCTCCGTCGGGAGCCCACACCCCAGGAGTGTGCGACATGGCTTGAGGAATTGAAACGAGTACGCTCCGCATTCAGCGACAAGGCTGGTTGTAATCCAGCCATTATCGATCTGGAGGCACGCCTGAAATGGCTAGGGGCGACCGGGAAATAAAACCGGCCCAGCACCTGAATCAGCCCTGCACCGCCGTCATCTTCGGTGCCCCGGGCATCTTCAGCAGCCGGTCCAGCCAGAGGTTGGCCAGCTTTTCCTGCACCGTGTTCTGGCGGAGCCGGGCGTTCAGGTTGGCCCAGTCCACCCGGTCCATGCATTGGTCCTGGTTGAAGCAGGTGAAGACCGTCTCGGTCTCCTTCCCCGTCACCGGATCGATGTGCTTCTGGAGGCACTGGGCGCAGACCTCCTTCATCATGCATTGCATCGGCGAGTTGAGGGATGCGATCCCCACATGGTCCGGATGCAGGTACGGCGCCAGCACCGTCTTCCTCGACTTGCTCACGGCCGCCATCATGCGGTCCGAGCCGATCGCGATCAGGCGGCTGGCCGTGTTCAGGGGATACTCGACCTTGCCCAGTTCGCCCTTGGCATAGGCTTCCATCGCCTGGACCACGTTTCCCCTGAACGCGCGGTCCTGGGATCTCCTGGGCGGGATCATGTCGCCCTGGTCCACGCTCCAGATCACCTGGTCGGTCGCCTCCTCGACTTCCTCGCGCTTGAACACGTCCCGAGCGCTCTTGTAGGCCGCGAAGTAGAGGACCTTGTTGCGCTTCTCGCGCATGGCCTTGGCGATGGAGAAGAGCACGGCGTTTCCCAGGCCGCCTCCGAGCAGCAGGACGGTCTGGTCTTCCGGAATTTCGGTCGGCGCACCGGTCGGTCCCATGACGACCACAGGTTCGCCAATCTTGAGGTAGGCGCAGAGGCGCGACGAGGCCCCCATCTCCAGCATGATGAGGCTGAGGAGGCCTTTCTCCTTGTCCACCCAGGCCCCGGTCAGGGCGATCCCCTCCACGGCCAGGCGGTGGCCGTCCACTACCGGCGCCAGGCGCTCGAAGTTCTGGAGGCGGAAGAACTGCCCCGGCTCGAAGCGGCGGGCCGCCATCGGCGCCCTCAGGACCACCTCGGCGATGGTGGGCGTCAGGCGGCGGACCGCATGGACCGTGGGCTTGAGCAGGTCGTCCATCGTCGCGAAGAGTGCCTTGAGCCTCGCGGGATCCCCGGCCTTCGTGTCGGCGGCAAAGAGGGCGACGACATGGCCATAGCCGTCGCGGGCCGAGGCCATGGCCTTGACCACGTTGCCGGCATACTGGGGATGGTTGTCCCCGTAGTAGGAGACGAATTTCCCGTCCTTGGCATAGGAGGTGAAGAACCCATCCTCCTTCGCAGGCACAGGCTTCCCGCCCTCGATCCGATGGGGAAGGAAGAACTGCTTCCTGGCGTCCAGGGCGAAGGTCCCCGGATGCTCCTTCTCGTAGATGGTGTTGGGGCTGGTGCCGGCCGCGACGAGCACGGTCCGGGCCGGCAGGGTGAGGTCCCCGAACTTCAGGGCTTCCACGGCCCCGTACTGGTCCGGCACGGCTTCGGTGGGCGTGAGGTTCTCGGCGAAGACGATGCCCTCTTCCAACGCCTTCTCCACCTCCTCGTGGTTGAGGCGATAGGCCGGGGCGTCCGTGAGCTTCTTGCGGTAGGCCAGGGTGACCCCACCCCAGGAGCGGCAGAGCTTCGCGAAATCCGGCAGTTCCCCGGAGGCCTTGGCTCGCGCACGCTCGTCCCGGACGGCACGGCCATGGGCCAGGAACTCCGCCAGCACGCCCTTCTCCTCAACGTCGAAACGGGCCAGCAGGGCCTCCTCGCCGAGGTCCTTGGCGAGGGCCTCGTAGCGGGCCAGGGTCTTTTCGACCTGGACGGGGTAGTAGGCCAGGGCCTCGGTGGCCGTGTCGACGGCCGTGAGCCCCCCCCCGATCACGATGGCAGGCAGGCGGAGCTGGAGGTTGGCCATGCCCGTCCTCTTTGCGGCGCCGGTGAGCTGGAGGCCCATGAGGAAATCCGAGGCCTTGCGGATGCCGCGGATGAGGTTGTTCTTCATCTCGATCACCGTCGGGCGTCCGGCCCCTGCGGCGATGGCCACGTGGTCGAAGCCCCAGGACCACGCATCGTCGAGGGTCACGGTGCCGCCGAAGCGGGTGCCCCCGTAGATGCGGAAGGCGGGACGCCGCGCCAGGGTCAGGTGGAGGAGGCCGAGGAAGTTCTTGTCCCAACGCACGGTGATGCCGTACTCGGCCACGCCACCGAAGCCGGCCATGACGCGCTCGTCGAGCGCCTGCTCGATCTCGGCGTAGTCCTTGACCGGCCGTGGGGGCCAGGCATCGGACCCGGCCAGGTCGGGCGGCAGGGGCTCGATCTTGAGGCCGTCGATGCCGGCCACGCCGAAACCCTCGTTGAGCAGATAGTGCGCCAGGGTGTAGCCGGCCGGCCCGAGCCCCACGACCAGGACGTTGCGGCCCCGGTACGGGAGCGCCACCGGGCGGTGGACGTTGAGCGGATTGAAACGGGTCAGGAGGCCGTAGAGCTCGACGCCGTACGGCATGCGCAGGACCCTCGTCAGGATCGAGGTCTCGATCTGGGGGATGTTGACGGGCTCCTGCTTCTGGTAGATGCAGGCCTTCATGCAGTCGTTGCAGATGCGGTGCCCGGTGCCGGGGCACATGGGGTTGTCGATCAGGATCATGGCGAGGGCGGCCAGGGTCTCGCCCTGGCCCTCCAGCGTGTGGGCCTCGCTGATCTTCTCCTCCAGCGGGCAGCCGGGCGTGGCGATCCCCAGGGGGTTCTTCTTCACCGCGCCGGTCTTTTCGAAGAGGCCGGTGGAGCAGGAGTCCCGGCCCCGGGGATGGCAGAGGATGCAGTAGTCCACCTCGGCGGCCGTCTCCGCGGAGGTCATGCGGGGGTCGGTCAGGCCGAATCCGTCGCGGCGCCGGCGGTGGTGCTCTGGCCCTTCCACCATCATGGCCAGGTCGGACCGGGGATGGACCAGCTCCACCAGGCCGCCTTCATAGTCCAGGGTCCGGGGGCGGCGGAAGGAGACCCAGGACTTGGCCCTCGACTTCGTGGCGGCGGCGTGGGGGAAGGCGAAGGCCCAGGCGTCCAATACGTCCAGTGCCGCAGCATCGTTCCGCTCCAAGACGAGCTTGGCCAGCTTCGCGGTGCGGACCTCTTCGTCCCCGGCCGGAATCCTCTCCTTCTCGATCAGGGCTCGACGCTGGCGGTCCAGGGCCTCGGCGTCCATTCCAGGGAGATCCGCGTCCTTGAAGCGCTTCTCGGCCCGGGATTGAACGAGCTTCTTCTTGAGGATGGACAGGGCCTCGATCTCGACGGCCCGCTCGGGGGAGTTTGCCGGGGATCCGAAGAGCCTCGCCACGAAGCGGGAGACGTGGGGCCCGACCTTGATCAGGAGATCGGCGGCCTGGGCTTTTGGCAGAGCCTCCGGGGAGGCGCGATGCGCCTGGTAGGCCTTGGCCAGCTCGCCGTCGGCGGCCGCCAGTCCCTTCTCGAAGAGGGTCAGGAGTTCCGCCAGGCGCTCGGGGCGGTAGAGGTCGGCGTAGCGGAAGCCGTCCACCCCCAGAGGGATGTCGCGGTCCTTGGCATAAGGGAGGCTGGAAGTCACGGGCGGAGGGATTATCAGAAGGCGAAGGTGGCCTGGCAAGGTCCGGGACGGCGGAACGTCGGCTTGCCCCCCACAGGATGCGCCTGATCCAGCCCCAGTCTCCTCTGCCAGAGCCTGAACTGGGAGGCGATCAGGCCCCCGCGCACCCCCCTGCCGGCGTGCTGGTCCCTCAGGAAGCCTTCCACCTTGGAGGCGGCCAGGGGGAAGTCCCGCCTCAGCCTCTCCAGGAAGACGGCCTCCCCGCTCCCGGTCAGCCTCAGAGGGGAATAGAAGGCGTGCCTGGCCCCGGCCTCCCGGGCGGCCTTCAGGATCCCCGGCGCCTGGTCGTCGTTCAGGCCGACGATGACGGGGGCCAGGGAGACCGTCACGAAGATCCCGGCGTCGGCAAGGGCCTTCACGATGCGCAGGCGCCGCTGGGGCGAGGGCGCTCCCGCGTCCATCCTGCGGGCCATCTCCTCGTCCAGGAAGGCCAGGGAGACGACCACATGCAGATGGGCTTCCCGATGGAGATCCTTCAGGACGTCCAGGTCACGCAGGATGAGGGGCGACTTCGTGATGATGCCGGCCGGGTTGCGGAATTCGCGGAGCACTTCCAGGCAGGCGCGGGTCAGCCCCCAGCGCCCTTCCAGGGGCTGGTAGCAGTCGGTATTGCCCGAAAGCACCACCAGCTCGCCCTTCCAACCGGGGCGCATCAGGGCTTCCCGAAGAAGCTCCGCGGCCCGGGGCTTGACCATCAGCCGCGTCTCGAAGTCCGTGCCGGAGCCGAATCCCCAGTATTCGTGGGAAGGCCTGGCATAGCAGTAGGCGCAGGCGTGCTGACAGCCCCGGTACGGGTTCAGGCTCCAGCGGAAGGGCAGGTCCTCGGCGTCGTTGCGGGAGAGGATGGCCCGGCTGTCGTCCTCGAAAACCTGGACCGTGGCGGGCGGGGGAGGCTCCCACCACCACTCCCGGGTCGAAGCCTGCCAGCGTCCGGGGGGATTGGAGACGGGGTTGAGAGGCACTCCGCCACTCTAGCGGGCGCCCGGGAACCAAACAAGCGTTTGGATGCCGTGTTAGGGAAGCTCCCTGGCCGTGACCTGGATCTTGTACTCCCCGGTGTTGTTCTGGCCGCAGTTCTGGGTGCCGATGCAGAGAAGGAGGTTCCCATCCCGGTCCGCGACGCCCTTGTAGCGCTCCCCCACCTTGAAGTTCTGCCCTGAGGGGCCGATGCGCCCGACCAGGGTCCCCACCAGGAAGGGCTGGACCTGGACGCCGCACTGCTGATTGCCCTCCGGCCCGCTGGCCTGGCCCCAGTTCGACAGGGTGATGGAACCGGAAGCCTTGATCTCGAAGGCCATCCCCCGCTTCAGGCGTATCCCCGTGTCCACGGGGTTGCCGAGCTCCCGGTTCCCCGCCAGGGTGACCGGGACGACCCGCTCGAAGGACTGCAGGACCAGGGCCCTCACGTGCTTCTTCTCGATGGTGAGCTGGCCATGCTTGGTGGTCACGGGGAAGCTGGCGGTCTGCAGGATCCCCCGGATGGTGAAGCGGGTGGTCTGGAGCTCGTCCTCCTGCAGCGGAAGCTCCTCCTCGTTGGCCTCGATCAATTCGAGCAGCCTCCCGGCGCGCTCCTGGACCTCGGCGTCCCCCGACTTGCGGGCGCCCTCCAGGGCCGCGCGGGCCTGGCCCCCCAGCTTCTCGAGGTCCTTGGTGGCCTTCTCGCGGGTGTTGAAGTCGGCGTCCCCGAGCAGCTTGACCATGGCCTGGATCCTTCCGGCCAGCTCGGGGTCCGAGACCGCGCCGAAGCGGATCCGGACCAGCTCCTGGGCGGGGACGGTCAGGATGCCGTAGGCCGTCTTCACCTCGAAGGAGGCCTGGGCGAGGTCCCCGACGATGCGGCTTCCGTCCTTCAGGTCGAAGCAGGGGTACTCGGTGGAGGCCTCGGCCGCGGGAGGAGGCGCGTCCACAACCGGGGCCGGAGGCTGAATCCTGATCTTCTCGCCGAGGCACTGCTCGGCATGAAGGACGGCGATGGCCAGGGAGACAACCAGCAGGGGCAGGGTCTTCATGGATCGGTTCCTCATGGATGTGGGCATCTCTTCATCCTATCCCCGCTTCCGGGGGAAGTCTAGGGGAGCTCCCGGACGACCAGGCCGACCCGCACGAGCTCCTCCGGAGCGGGATCGAAGGTGATGGGAAGGATGGCGTCGTACGACGCCCGGGGCATCAGATAGACCAGGCGCTGGCCCGGGGCAGTCAGGGAGGGCATCCAGATCGTGAGCAGGGCCATGGCTTCGTCGACCGTCAGGCCGGCGGCCTCCAGCGCCTTGGAGAGCTGGGCCTGGAGATCCTTGGGCTCGGTCTGCAGCAGGCCGTCGACCAGGGCATGGACCTCCTTGCCTCCGGCCAGGGCGGTGCGGACAGCCAGGATACTGCCCTTGGCGTCCGCCTCGATGGACCAAGCCTCAGCGACGCTATCCGAGGACAGGGCCAGGTGTGGCAAGGCAAGCCCACCGGGAATCATTGTGGCCTTGACGTCCCCCTTGTAATCCACCTCGCCCTCGTAAAAGAGGAAATGCTCGGACTCCCTGCGGGCGTCCGCCCCGATCAGGAGGTCGGAACCGACCTTGCGGAGGACCGAGATCCAGTGCTCCCCAGGCACCTTGGGCGGGATGGCCGGAGTGTTGATCGAGTCGTCCTGGACCCAGACGTCCCAATCCACACAGGGCGCCGCCTCCTGGCAGGAACTCCAGCCGGGTTCCGCAGGCGGCCAGGCCAGGGTGGGCGACCCGCCAGGAAAACAGACCTTCACCTTCAGGCGCACCGGGCTCGGGGCATAGACATGGAGGATGGGCAAGTCGGCCGCGACGCCTGCCCCCTTCCCCTGCCGGACCTGAGGGGGCGGAGCGGGCGGCAGCTTGACCTTCTGGAGGAAGGTCGGAGCCTCCCCACCGCCTGAGGCCACGAACTTGGCCCCGTTCATGCGGAAGACGCCCCATTCGTGGATCTTCAGGCCCTTCATAGGAGGCGGGGCGGGAGCGTTCCTGTCCGCAGACTCCTTGGCGTCCGACGGCCCGAGGGCCGGGGCGGCCAGCACGACGGCGCCAAGGGCCAGGACGGCGGCGGGGATCAGCACGGATGGACGCATGCGGGAACCTCCAAGGATTCGTGGGATTCTAGCGTCTGACGCCATGGAAGGCCGTCCGGTTCCGGAAAACATCTGAAAATCCGCAGGGGATCGACAACCTGCGGCATTTCATGCAGAATCGCGACATGAAGCACCTGTGCCGGGCTGCATCGTTGCGATTCAACATCCGTTGGGCCAAGTAGCAGATGAAAAACCATTTCCCACCCAAACCAGAGATCCTTAAGGAATTGGGCATCTCTGAAGACGAATACTTCCGATGCTGTTTCGCGTCACTCGATAAGTGGTCAAGGCGTAAGGATCTTCCGGAGGTGATGGAATTTGGCGAGATGCCGGTCGAGATCCGTGGGTACGTCTTTCAACTAAAGGATATCTCTACTTTGGAGCATCGTTGCTCCCCCGCACCGGAGCCGTACCTCGCTGCGTATCAGGCTTTCTTGTCCTCAGCCTTGGATGCAGCCCGCGACCTCTCTCATCCTCATGGCCCAACGACAAAAGAACAACTACACGATCTTTTGGAGGCGCTGCATAACATCCCGGGCTTCATCAACAACTACGGGGGTTGGTTCGTTCACGAGAACCTCCTGAAAGAACTCAAGAGATATGACGATAAGTGGGCTGATGAGAATCTGTCACTCACTCGAATGTTGGGCGACTATTTGAAATAACCACCGTGCACATACATCACGAAAGAGAGGTGTGCTTTCGGACAGGATAGTCCAGTTTGTTTTTTGCTCGGTCTCGTTGCGATTATCGTTGCTGCCATCGGTTTTACCTTGTGGCACGGCACGCTTGCAGTAGCTGCTTGTTCGGCACTGCTTGTGTTCGGATTGTTCTTTGCACTGATTCCGGGCCACGGCCTAACTCACATTGTCGTGTTGTGGCAGACCATGACCGGTCGAGGACAGAAGAGAGAAAAGTGATTTGAGACATTGGCGGCCTAACTTGGGTCGCTAAGCATCGTCAAAAGATCAATCAACGGAGGACGGTGAGTGGAAAACCATCAGAAGACTGCTCGTGCACATCGAGCCCTGTCGTTCCTGTATGCGCTCGTAGCCATTTTGGGCTTGCTGGCGATCATCTTTCGCGGCGTGTCCAAGTCCACGGGCCACCTCATCGCTTTGCTCGTCGTGTTCGGCGGCCTGTTTGCGCTACACCACTTTACAGCCAACGCGGCGAAGGAAAAGAAGCCATGGGCACGCACCGTCTCCATCGTCATCGGCGTCCTGTTGCTGCCGGGGTTCCCGGTTGGCACGATCATAGGTGTGTCGTTGCTGTCCTATGCTTGGAAGCCTTGGGATACCCATATCTGACAACACGCCCCAGTGCGACGCCCGCGTTGCCACTACGAGGCTCGCGGGTTCCCTCGCTACGTTCCGCGCGCGCCTGAGCTTGGGTCGTCCTCGTCCAGCACCCTAGAACCTACCCCCAGGCTGCCTCGATCCGCGCCAGGGTCTCCGCCGGCGGCGAGTGGTCCCCCAGCTTGGCCGCCCTCGAGCCCCCCACCCCATGGAAATCCGACCCCCCGAGGGGGATGAGACCCTTCTGACGGGCCAGGGCCTCATAGGCGGCGACCTGATCCGGCTTGTGGTCCGGATGCCAGACCTCCAGGGCCTGGAGCCCGGCCTCCAGAGCCCTTTCCAGGACGGCGGGATCCTTCAGGTGGGACGGATGGGCGATGCCCGCCACCCCTCCGGCCGCGCGCACCGCCGCCACGGCCTCCTGGGGTGAAGGGACCTGCTGAGCCACGTAGGCCGGAGCGCCCGGGACCAGGAACTGCTTGAAGGCCTGGTTGAAGGAGGGCGCATAGCCCCGGGAGACCAGGACCCGGGCCACATGGGGCCGGCCCACCGAGGCGTCCGAGGCCCCTGCGGCCTTGAGTTCCTCCCAGGTGACGACGATGCCGACTTTCTGGAGGGCCTCCAGCATGGCGTTGGCGCGGTCCACGCGCTGGAGGCGCTGGCGCTCCAGCAGGGCACGGAAGGCCTCCGGCGGTTCGGCGCGGAAATAGGAGAGCACATGCACCTCCCCCCCGTCCCGGGCGCTGAACTCCACGCCCCAGAGGACGCGGACCCCCGCACGGCGCCCCTCCTCCAGGGCCTCAGGAAGGGCCGCCACCGTGTCGTGGTCCGTCACGGCCAGGACGCCCACCTCACGACGGGCGGCCTCCTGGACCAGGGCCACGGGGGAGAAGGTCCCGTCCGAGCGATTGGTATGGCTGTGCAGGTCTATCCTCATCAGTATTTCGGCACCGAGGGATCGATGGCCTGGGCCCACTGGAGGATGCCCCCGGCCACGTTGGAGACGTCCTTGAACCCCTTCGCCAGGAGGAGATCGCAGGCCTTGCGGGAGCGGCCCCCGCTCTTGCAGTGCATGACGATGCGGCGCTTGGGGTCCAGCTCGCCGAGGCGGCCTTCCAGCGTGTTGAGGGGAATGAGTCGGGAGCCCGGGATGCGTCCGATCTCGAACTCGTGGGGCTCGCGCACATCGATCAGGTCGAAGTCGGCACGCCGGTCGATCAGGTCCTTGAGCTCGGTGACGGTGATGTCCCCCACGGCAAGGCCCTCCTCGTGTTTGGAAACGCCGCAGAACGCCGGATAGTCGATCAGCTCCCGGACGGTGGGATTGGGCCCGCAGAGCCGGCACTCCGGATCCTTGCGGAGCTTGAGCTCCCTAAAGCGCATGCCCAAGGCGTCGAAGGCCAGGAGGCGTCCGATCAGGGGCTCGCCCTTCCCCAAAAGAAGCTTCAGGATCTCCATGGCCTGGATGGCCCCGATCACACCGGGCAGGACGCCCAGGACCCCCCCCTCCGCGCAGGAGGGCACGAGGCCGGGCGGCGGGGGCTCCGGGTAGAGGCAGCGGTAACAGGGCCCGTCCGGGGTCTTGAAGACGCTGGCCTGCCCCTCGAAGCGGAAGATGGAGCCGTAGACGTTGGGCTTGCCCAACAGGACGCAGGCGTCGTTCACCAGGTAGCGGGTGGGGAAGTTGTCCGTACCGTCCACCACCACGTCGTAGCCCTGGAGGATGCCCATCGCGTTGGCGCTGGTGAGGGGGCCCTCGTGGGGGATCAGCGTCACGTGGGGGTTGATGTCCGCCAGCGTGTCCATGGCGCTGGCCAGCTTGGGACGGCCGACGTCCTTCGTGCCGTGCAGGAGCTGGCGCTGGAGGTTGGAGAGGTCCACGACGTCGAAATCTGCCAAACCAAGGGTTCCAACACCGGCAGCGGCGAGATACATCCCCAGCGGGGAGCCCAGCCCCCCCATACCGACGATGAGGACGCGGGAGGCCTTGAGGCGCTTCTGCCCTTCCATCCCGACTTCCGGCAGGATGAGGTGGCGGGAGTAGCGCTGGACCTCTTCAGGGGATAGGCCCGGGATCACCGTGCCCCTCCGGCGATGGAGGGGACGATGGAGAGGGTGTCGCCGGCCTTCAGGGTCGTGGCGCCCTTCTGGAGGTGGCGGATGTCCTCGTCGTTGACGAAGACGTTCACGAAGGAGCGGAGCTTGCCGTCTGGCTGGAAAAGGTGCTGCTGGAGGGTGGGGAATCTCCCCGTCAGGGCCTTCAAGGCCTCGTCGGCCGTGGCGGCCTCGACCTCCACGGCAGGCTGGTCCTGGGTGAAGCGGCGCAGCGCGGCGGGGATCAGGATCTGGGTGGGCATGGGATATCCTCCGGGAAGGGGCATTCTACTCGATGAACTCCGCCGCAAAGACGGCCCGGTCGTCGCTCAGGACGAAGCTGTTCAGGTCCTCCGCCCGTCCGGCGGCCACGCGCACGATCACGTAGGAGAGCCAGGGCCAGGCGTGGTCCTGGTCGTATTGGGATGGCCGCGCCGGATGATCCGGATGGGAATGGTAGAAGCCGACTACGTCCAAGCCTCTTTCACGTGCTTCGCGCTCGATCCTCGCGATCGCCTCCGGGGGGATCACGTAACGGTTGGCCTGGGACTCGCCGGACTTCTCGCGGAACTCCTCGACGTCCCCGAAGCGGTTGGCGGCCTCGATCGTGGCCTCCACGGTCTTGAACTCCCCCTTCGCGGTGCCCAGCAACGCCCCGCAGGCTTCCTGGGGATAGGCCTTCTCGCCATGGGCCGCGATGGCCTTGCGGTGTGCCTCCGACAGCCTCAGCACGAGGCCTCCCAGAACTCCTCGGAGAGGTAGCGGTCCCCCCCGTCCGGGAGCATGGCCACGACGAGGCCGGCATCCAGCTCCGCCGCCACGCGCAGGGCCACGGTGACGGCGGCCCCCGAGCTGATGCCGGCGAGGATGCCCTCCTCCCGGGCCAGGCGCCGGCACATCGCGTGCGCGTCCTCGGCGGAGCAGGCCAGGTCCCGGTCCGCCAGGCGGGCATCGTAGACAGCCGGCACCAGGGCCGAGGCCATGTGCTTCATGCCTTCCAAACCATGAAAAGGTCCATCGGGTTGGAACGAGATGCACTGGATCGCGGGATTCAGTTCCTTGAGCCTCCGGGTGGTCCCGCAGAAGGTCCCGCTGGTGCCGAGCCCGGCGATGAAATGGGTGACCTTGCCCCCGGTCTGCCTCCAGATCTCCTCGGCCGTGCCCTCGTAGTGGGCCAGGGGGTTCAAGGGATTGGAGTACTGGTCGGCGTAGAACCAGCGCCCGGAGGCGCCTTCCTTTTCCACGAGGGCCTTCACGGCCCGGATGGCCCCGTCCGAACCTTCCAAAGGATCGGTCAGCACGGTCTCGGCCCCGTAGACCTTCAGCAGGCGCTTGCGCTCCGGGCTGGCGGTGGACGGCAGGTAGATGCGGACCGGGAAGCCCAGGGAGGCCCCCAGCATGGCGTAGGCGATGCCGGTGTTCCCGCTGGAGGCGTCTACCAACGTGGTCGCCTGTCCCTTCCCGAGCAGACCCCGCTCCAGGGCGTCGCGCACGATGCGCCAGGCGGCGCGGTCCTTCACCGAGCCGCCCGGGTTGAAGCCCTCGGCCTTGACGAACAGGCGGACCCGGGAGTCCCGCGGCCGAAGCCTCTTGAGCTCCAGCAGCGGGGTGTTCCCGATCCGGGAGGTCAGAGCGTCTTCTTGCACAGGTAGAAGTCGACCTTCTCGTAACTGGCGTTCGCCTGACGTTCGGCCACCTCCTTCTCGGTCTTGGGCGGCGGGACGATGACCTTCTCGCCCGGCTTCCAGTTCACCGGGGTGGCACAGGCGTTGGTGTCCCCGGTCTGGAGGGCGTCGATCAGGCGCAGGAGCTCGTCGACGTTGCGCCCCACCGAGAGGGGATAGTAGACCAGGGCCCGCACGACGCGCTTGGGGTCGATCAAGAAGACCGCGCGCACCGTGGCGGTGGCCGCGGCGCCGGGGTGGATCATTCCATAGAGGGAGGCCACGTTCATGCTGAGGTCGGCGATCAGGGGATAGCTGATCTCGACCTGCAACCGCTCGCGGATGTTCTCCCGCCAGGCGAGGTGGGAGTGGATGCTGTCGATGGAGAGGCCGATGAGCTTGACGCCCCGCTTCGTGAACTCCCCGCTGCGGCGGGCCAGCTCCGTCAGCTCCGTGGTGCAGACGGGCGTGAAGTCGGCGGGATGGGAGAAGAGCAGGACCCAGGAGTTCTGGGCCCACTCCGAGAAACGGATCTCCCCCTGGGTGCTGGGGGCCGTGAAATCGGGGGCGGCGTCGCCAATCCGGGGGATGCCCCCGGTCGTGTTCGTCGTCATCGGAACCTCCTTTCCCGGATCCTGGGGAACCGGGTGCTGACCATCGCTCGGAGCACGAATGCGCTCCAATACCAGAACTGCTGCCATGCCATGTTCGACCTCGTCACCCGCCCGGTCCCTGAAACAAAAACACCCGGCGTCCTCACGGACCCGGGCGTTGCGTTGTCAGGGGTTAGGACTGCGGCGGGCGGTTCAGGCCGTCAGGCTCCCCCGGGCGCGGACGTCCCGGATCCGGCGGGTACAACACCCGCGGGAGGAGGCGACGGCCGGCATGAAAGGCTTCTGCTGCATGAGAGGGGCGGGAAGATAGCCGGGGACGGTGGGGGCGTCAACTCCTATACTCCCGACCCATGCCCCAGCGCCGCATTGCGGTCCTGACCGGAGGAGGGGACGCCCCCGGCCTCAACGCCGTGATCCGCGCGGTCGTGCGCACCGCCTGCGGCATCGGCTGGGAGGTCCTCGGCGTGGCCGACGGCTTCGAAGGCCTCTTCCGTCGTGACGGGGTGATGCCGCTGACGCCGCCCACGGTGAGGGGCATCCTGCCGCGGGGAGGGACCGTACTCGGCGCCGCCAGCCGGGGCAACCCCTTCGGCCGCAAGGTCATGAAGAACGGCAAGGAAATCCTCGTCGACGCCATCGACGAGGTGGCGGCCAAGGTCAAGGCCCTGAGGGTGGACGCCCTGGTCTGCATCGGGGGCGACGGCACCCTGCAGGACGCCCGGCGCCTCCTGGCCCTGGGCTGTCCCATCGTGGGCGTGCCCAAGACCATCGACAACGACCTTGCCGGCACCGAGCGGACCTTCGGCTTCGATACGGCGGTGGCCACGGCCACGGACGCCCTGGACCGCCTGCACACCACGGCGGAGAGCCACCACCGCATCATGGTCCTGGAGGTCATGGGCCGCAGCGCCGGCTTCATCGCCCTGCACGCGGGAATGGCGGGCGGGGCCGACATGGTCCTCATCCCGGAGATCCCCTTCCGCTGGGAGGCCCTGGCGGCCTCGGTGAAGCGCCGGGAAACCCAGGGCTCGAAGTTCTCCATCGCGGTCGTGGCCGAGGGCGCCTTCCCGGCCGAGGGCCAGCCGACCGTCCGGGTGGCCCGGGACGGCCTCAAGACGGAAAAGCTCGGCGGGATCGGGAACCAGATGGCGGCCCGGCTCGAGGCCCTGACGGGACACGAGTCGCGATGCACGGTGCTGGGCCACCTCCAGCGCGGGGGCACGCCGACGGCCTACGACCGGGTGCTGGCCACGCGCTACGGGGCGGCGGCGGTGAGGCTGGTCGAATCCGGGAAGATCGGGCATCTGGCGGCCCTGCGCGGGGGAGAGATCGTGGGGGTGCCCCTGGACGACGCGGCCGTGGCGACGCGGCGGGCGGACCCGGCCGGCGAGATGGTCAGGACCGCCCGGGGCCTGGGGATCTGCTTCGGGGACGCCTAGAACACCTGACACCCATGCGCCGCGGGCTCAGCCTCGTCCTCGTGGTCGGCGTGCTAGGGGTCATGTCCGTCCTGGCCGTTTGCTTCGTGACGCTTGCCCAGCTGGAGCGCAAGGCGGGCCGGCAGCGCACGGATACCACGCGGGCCATTCTTCTGGCCCGCTCCGGCCTGGAGGATGCCCTGGCCAGGATTTCAGCGGGTCAGGGATCGACACCCTACCCTCTGCGGGGCATCTCCGGGCTCCTTCACCCGGGCGCGGGGCGTGCCTACGTCCTGAAGGTGGAAGACGAGTCGGGCAAGATCAACGTGAACGGAGGTCTTCCAGGGCGCCCGCTGGAGGCGGGTTGGAATGCCCAGCTCCAGCGCATCCTGAACCTGCTGGGGTCCCAGCCGGATGTGAACGTCACGGACCTGGGGAACGCCATCCTGTCGGCCCGTCCCCCTGAAGGATACCGCTCCATCCTCCAGCTCCAGGCCCTCCTGGGCATCTCCCGGGACCTTTCCCCCTGGCTTACGGCGCGGAGCTGGTCGGACGTCAAGGTGGTTCACCCCAATCCGGAGACGCCCACGACCTGGCGCTCCATGAGCGACCTGAAGATGGGGCGCACGGCGCTGGCGCTGGAGGAGGGCGGCCGTCCTCCCGTCAACCTCAACACCGCCCCCCGCAGCGTTCTGGTCGCCCTGGCCCAGGACCTAGCCGGCTATTATTTCAAACCCCACCAGGTGGGGGCGACCCCGCCGCGCTACGCCCTTTCCGCCTCCACCGCGGCCGAGGTCGTGGATCAGATCCTGCGGAGGCGCCAGGCCACCCCCTTCCGGGACTGGGCGGACTTCTCGGCCTTCCTCGACGGCCTGGTGCCGGCTTCCATCCAGGGGATGAACCCGGACGTCTACGGCGCCGGCAACCTCTGCGGGGCCGATCTCCTGAAGGCCAATTTCGACCCCAACACCCAGCTGAACAAGGACCTGCCTGACCAGCTACTCTGGCGATGGATCGACAAGAGCGACCTCAGCGTCTGGAGCACCGAGGGCTGCTTCTCCCCGACGGGCTTCTTCCGGATCTCCTGCGTGGGTCGCCTGACGGACGCCGCGGACCGCCTCCTGGCCTCCGCGGAGCTGGTCGTGGACGTAGAGGCCTTCCGGCTGCTGAGGCAGACCACCCAGAGGGACTTCGTGGCCGGAAGGACCCTGACCCCTCCTGCGGGGGAGCCGCGCTATCTCTCCCTGGCCTCGACGATGACGGATCCCTCCCTGCAGGGCTACGGCGCCACCGCCTTGGAGGCCTGGTGGGGGGGGAACTCCCGCCCCGAGGGGCTTGCCGTAATGACCTATCCCTGTCCGATCCCCGCTTTGCCCTCGAACGCGGCGGACTTCGACGGGGCCCTGGGGCTGGCCACTGTGGAGATGAGGGATCCCTCAGACGGCACGCTGAAGTTCCTGCATCACTTCGACGACTCCTGGGATGCGGACCGGGGCGCCCCCTCGGCCCGCAGGGAGATCGGGGCCTCCGGCGCGGATGCCAAGCTCCAGGCGGATCTCAGGACCAGCACATGGCCGGATCCGCCCGGGGAACCCAATACCCTGCGTCCCGACGGCCTGCACCAGCAATGGCTGCGAAGCCCCTGCTTCCAGGCCCGCGGCAATATCCCCGGGGTCCAGCTGACGGACCCGGTGCCGAGCACACACGGCGCGGTCGGGGTCTGGCTCAAGCCCCTCTATACCGCGGGAGCCTCGTACGACATGACCTTCAGCTGCATCCGGAAGGAGGAGGCACGCACCCAGGCCCTCGGGATGGGCACGTTCGTCGGGGACAGGCTCTTCTGTGGCCTGGTCGCCGAGAGCTGGGCCACGGACCAGGACATGGAGTACGAGGCCCAGGCCTGGACCCAGTGGGACATGGGCCTGCCTCTCCGGCTGCCGGAGGCGCGCTGGCAGTTCCACGCCTGCGCCTGGGACACGAACGTTCCCTTCGGGAGCCAGGAGCTGATGCACCAGATGCGGGACTGGAGGGAGGGAGTCGTCGGACCGTATGCGACCCCCTTCCCTACCCCCTACCCTCCCCTCGAACTGACGCATAACCAGGACCTGGTCCCGGACGACGCAATCACCTTCGTCCTGGGGGGTGGCCACCCGGACTCCGAGCTGGAGGAGAGCCGGGAGGACGCCGTGGGCAGGGGCCTGCACGCGACCGTGCTGGATGAGTTCGCCCTCATGGACTTCGGAGACGAGGATGCCTTGCGGCTCTCAGCCTTCCAGGACGCCACAGCCTGGGCAGCGACCCGGTGGCGCTCTGGCCGCTACTACAAGGAGGGCGACGGGGCCTTCACCTCCGCTGCCCTCTCCCCCGCCGGCGGAGGCCGCCTGCGCCTGCTCCAGGCGTCCTGGACCCAGTACCTTCCTCACGAGGCCCGCATGGAGATGAGACACTTTCCCGGGGCCGACAGCGCCCCGCCGGCCCAAGGGGAGCCCCGGATGCTCGACCCTCGCCTGCCCGTAACCGCCGCCAGGCTGGAGCTGGAACTCCTGGACGCCTCCGGCACCTCTGTCCTTCAGCCCCTGGGCCCGGGCTCCCCCATCGACCGGACCCTGAGCACCTTCCGATACCGCGTGAACTTCAAGGTCAGACCGGTGGATCCGTCCACCGGTCTGGTGGACGTCCTCAACCAGCCCGTACTCGAGACCCCCTTCCTGGACGACATCACCTTTGCCTGGCAGCCTGCCTCGGGGCCCCGCCTCCTTGCATGGTGCGAGTAGGGTCCGATATCCTAATCCTTCGGAAACACCACCTCCACCTCGGCCGTCACGATGCGGTGCCTGTCGCCACCCTTGGCCAGCCGGGCCAGCGCCGCGTCCAGGTCCGCCTTCACCACGCCCTGGAACAGGGTCCGGCCGTTTCCGATCACCGTGACCGGCTTGGACAGGTCGAGCAGGTCGTCCGAAAGATCCAGGGTCAGCCTCTCCAGACCCTGGCCCGCCAGGTAGATGGTGTTCCGCGGGGAGATCCTAGCCTCCACCCAGGAGCCGGCCTTGGCCTCCCCGCAGCGGATCCAGGCGTGATGGTCGCCCGGCTTCAGGGCCCTGCGCAGGCGCTGCGGCCAGGGCACCCTGCGGCAGGCGAGGGCCTCGCGCAGGGAGAGGGCCGCCGTATCCGGCGTCAGGGTCTGGAGCGGGGCCTGTCCTCCCCCGAGCTGGACGGCCCCGGAGACGTTCCGGAGGCGGTGCATGACCTTGACCGAGGCCGGATCCTCGAACAGGAACAGCGGAAGATCCGCCGCGTTGGCGATGGCCGGGACGTCCAGGACCTCCGCCGCGCCCGAGATCACGATGGCCGCCGAGAAGGCGTCCGGCCTCCGCTCCAGCAGGGGAAGGGCCTGATCCGCCCCCCCTCCCCAGCCCGCCAGAATGATGCGGTTCGGATCGGGCAGGACCCCCCGGGCACGAAGGAGGGCGAGGGCTGCCTCCCACTGTCCGCCATCCGCAGGGCAGAGCAGCACGGCGCCCGAGGATCCCGCGGCCTCGCGCCAGCGGTCCATGGCCTTCGCGGGCCCCTCGCCGCCCGGCAGGAGCAGGATGCAGGGCACCTCGCCCGAGACACCCTCAGGGATCTCGGCCAGGGCCTGGACGGCACCGCCCTCCCCTTCGGTCAACTCCATGAGCCCGGCCGCAACGGGGCCGGAGGGCGGCACCGCACGGTGCAGGAGGACGGTCCAGACCCGGGAAGGAAGATCCATGGACTGGAGGGTTCCCGAAGCCAGGGCCGCGCGGGCCTTGGCCAGGAAGGCGGGCGCGAGGGACAGGAGGGTCTCGTCCTCGGCCCACTTCGCGTCCCAATCCCCCCAGCCTCGGACGAGACGGCAGTACCCCTGGCGCCTGGCCTTCTCCCCCGTCAGCCAGACCCCTCCCACCCTGCTTTCGCCCAGGAGGATGTGGGCGCGTTCCGAAGCCGGATCGATGACCAGCGCCTCGCGGGCCAGCTTGCGGACGGCCTTGTCCAGGCCCGGCTGGCCGGCTGCCCAGTCGGCCAGGTCCAGGATCCCGGGGAGATCCCCGCTTTGGAGGGCCTTGCGGCGTTCGAGATAGGTCTCCACGGCATCGGGCTTCCTCTCGACCGAGGCCACCCTCTCCTTGGGGACGGAGACGGTCGCCCCGCTGGGCAGGAGGACCTGGAAGCCGGCCTCGGTCCGGGAGACCCGGCCCTCCAGCACGCCGCCATCGACCAGGTGGAGCACGTCCGCAGGCGCCGTGCCGGTCCCCAGGAGCAGGACCAGCAGGAAGGCCCGCTTCACGGGGCGGTGGGCTCGCGGAGCTGGACCTTGGCCGACCGCCTCAGGCGGCCCAGGAAGCGGTCCAGCATCGCCTGGCCGGGAGCCTCCTTCGACAGGACCTTCTCCACCTCGGTGCGGACCTCCGCGTAGGTCCGGGAACGGGATTCCTGGCGCTCGTCCACGCGGGCCACGATGAATCCCAGCGGGGTGGGGATCAGCCCGGACAGCTCGCCGGGTTTTGCGGCGAAGGCGAAGGGCTCCAGCTCGGGCGGGAGCTCGCCCTTGAAGTTGGCGCCCAGGTCGCCCCCGTCCACGGCGCTTCCATGGATGGACTCCTGCTTGGCCGATGCGGCGAAATCGCCTCCCGCCTTCAGCTGGTCCAGCATCTTCAAGCCCTTGGCCTCGGTGCTGGAGACCAGGATCCTCAGGCGGACCCAGTTCCCGCAGAGGACGTCCATCACGGCCAGGCGCTCCAGGGTGAGGCGGGTGACGACCTGGGCGCGGAACTCCTCCAGCGAGACGCCCTGGGCCTTGAGGGCATCCTCCAGCACGATGTCCCGGCCGTTCATGCGCTTGAGCTCCTCGCGCGCGACCTCGATGCGGGCCTTGATCTCCGCCTCCCCCACCTCGACCCCGAGGCGATGGGCCTGCTGGTCGATCAGCCGCTGGAGCACCAGTTCACCGAGGATCTCCTGGCCGTGACGCTTCCACAGGAGGCGGTGGAGCTCTTCCAGCGGGATGGGCTCGCCGTTGACGAGGGCGGCGGCCTCCGGGGGAAGGGCCTCCTCGGCGCCGAGGGGCGCGAGGCAGGCGGCCAGGAGGGCGACACCCAGGATGCAGGCGGGTTTGAGCTTCATGGCGGGGATTATACCGGTGCCTAGGGGGCGGCCGGCAGGGGGACCAGGCGGACCTTGGGCGGCTTGGAGGCCACGGCCAGCCTGCGTTCGGGGGAGGTCCCGAGGTCCGTCCTCCCCTTCCAGAGGGTCAGGCGGATGCGAAGGTCCGGGATGTCCTGGACCGGAGGCTTCCAGTCGAGGCCTTCCCCCGAGGCCGCGACCCGGCCCACGCCCTTCCAATGCCTGCCGCCGTCGTCGCTGACCGAGGCCTCCACCTCCAGGCCCGCTGCGGCGGCGGGGGCCTTCCAGCGCAGGGCCAGGGGCTTTCCTCCCTGTACGACGCCCGGAAGACTCAACAGATGCAGGGATGCGGGCTCCACCGCCCCGGGCGGTGTCTGGGGGGCGGGCTTGGGCTCCGGCGTCATCTCAGGGACCTCGGGCACGGGAACGCGGGCAGTCTCGGGGATGCCCGGACGGACGGTGACCGGGTGCTCCAGCAGGGCCTCCCCGCGACGGCCGGCGGCGTCCAGCACCGCCAGCCTCAGCCAGAGCGGACCGGACGTGGCGGGCGCCTGCCAGTCCAGGTCGCCTTCGGCGGAAAGCCCTTCCGCCTCCAGCTCCCAGCTGGCCCCCGCGTCCCGGGAGCTGAAGAGGGCCGCGGGACGGGGCAGGAGGCTGGCATCCGAGCTGACCCAGGACACCCTCAGGCGCCCCGAGGCCGCGAGGAGCTCCCCCCCCTTCGGAGCGCGGAAGGAGGCGCGCGGCGGCACACGGTCCACCAGGACCCGGGCCATGGGACGGGCCATGTCCCTGGCCTGGGGGGCGGCCGTGGCGTTGCCGACCTTGTCCTCGGCCTGGAGCCAGAGGCCCCACGCGCCGTCGCAATCGGGAAGGAAACGTACGGGGTCCATGGGAGTGAATTCCCCGAGGCGTTCCCAGGCCTCTCCCGAAGGCTTGAGCCCCCAGAGGATGGTGCGCCGTATCCCGGCCGGAACATCGTCGGCGCGGACCTCCAGATCCACGGGACGGTCCTTCTCCCAGAGTGCAGGCGCGGAAAGGATGACCTCTGGGGCCTGGGCGTCCACCCAGGCCGGAGGCCAGAGCTCTCGCACCCCCCGGAGGCCCTCGGGCGTCAGGGCCACCAGGCGCATCTCGGACAAGGGGCCGTGGACGGCCGGGGTCTTCCAGGCCAGCTCCCCGCGGGCCTTCAGCCCTTCGGCCATGACCTCCCAGTCCTTCCCGGTGTGGCGTTCCAGCCGGATGCGCTCGTTGCCGTCCCCGGTCACGTCCCAGGAGATGGTCAGGGGATCCCCGGGACGGAGGACAGGACCGGGTAGCGCCAGGTCCAGGCGGCCGACCCAGGGCTCCGGCGTGCGCACCGTGATCCAGAGCTGGGGCTCGGTCCCCTCGCCCGGGGCCGCTCCCTCGTTGCCGGCGCGGTCCTGACCCGACACATACAGGCCCCAGCGTCCCCGGTGCGGTGCGGTCCATTCCAGGGGCTTCTCCGGAGAGGCGCCGGGCAGGGCCAGGGACCAGGTCTTCCCGTCCTGCGTCGACCAGACGGCCAGGGAGGCCAGGCCGGAAGCGGCATCCGACTTCTCCACCTGCAGGATCACGGAGCCGCCGACCGACTGGGTGGGACCGGTGAGACGGGTCCTGGGCGGCGTGCGGTCCACAAGGAAGTTGCGCTCGACGGATCCCAGGGATTTCCGGTCGGCGTCCTGAAGCTCCAGCCTCAGACGGATCCTGGCGCCGTCCGGGATGCCCTTGGGATCCCAGAACCAGATCCCGTCCGTGGCGGGGCGTTCGGCCAGGGGGATCCAGGAGGCCCCCGCATCCTTCGAGACGCTGAACAGGACGCTCCGGCCGGCGCCGGCCGTCCAGACCAGCATGCGGTCCCCGTAGCCGAAGGGGGTCCCTTCCTCGGGGGACAGCAGGTCCAAGCTTCCGGGACCGGCGCCGAGAAGCAGGAGGGCGGCCAGCGGCAGAAGGCGCTTCACCGCTCAGGCCCCCAGGAGCTTGCGGAGCTGGCGAAGCAGGACCTCGCGGTCCACGGGCTTGGTCAGGTACTCATGGGCTCCGGCATAGAAGCCGCGCAACATGTCGCCGGCAGCACGATTCCCCGACAGGAAGATCACGGGAGTGTCGAAGGTCTCGTCATCCTGCTTCAGGCGGGCGCAGAGGCTGTAGCCGTCGGACGCTCCGTCCCCCATGTTCACGTCAAGGACCAGGAGGTCGGGACGCTCCTCGCGGGCCAGCTTCAGGCCCTCCTCGGCACCGCCGGCCGTCAGCACGCGGAACCCGCTCTGCGAGAGGTAGGCGCCGAGGGCATCCAGGAAGTCCGCGTCGTCATCGACCAGCAGGAGGGTCTTGGGCGTCATTGCGCAGCCCATTCTACGGCGTTGCGGTAGATGCGCAAGCCGAGGCCTTCCTCAGGAAGATCCAGGCGGCGGAAGTCGGGGTGCTGCTCCCGGTACAGGAAGCGCTCGGGGTGGGGCATCATGCCGAGGATGCGCCCGGTCGGATCGGTGATGCCGGCGATCCGGCCTTCCGAGCCGTTGGGGAAGTCCGGATAGGCCTCCCCCCGGTAAACGAGGGCCACCTGCCCCTTGGCCTTCAGGGCCTCCAGCACCGCGGAGGAGGCGGTCCGGAAGCGGCCTTCGGCGTGGGCCACGGGCAGGGAGAATTCCGCCAGCCCCCTCAAGAAGATCCCCGGCGTCACGACCTGCAGCGGCACCCAGCGGCACTCGAAGCGCCCCCGCGCGTTCAGGGCCAGCGTCGCGGCAGAACCTCCGTCCGGGCCGATGATGCCGGGCAGCAGGCCGGACTGGACCAGGATCTGAAAGCCGTTGCAGTGGCCCATGACGAGGCCGTCGCGGTCCAGGTGGGCGCGGACGGCGTCGGCGAGGCGGGTCTTGAGGTGGAGCGCCGCGATACGGCCGGCACCGAGATCGTCGCCGTAGGAGAAGCCTCCGGGGAACATGAGGATGCGGGCGTCCTTCAGGGGGGTCGCATCGGCGATCAGGCGCTCCAGCGGATGCTCGGCCACGCGGGCTCCGGCCAGCTCGAAGGCGTGGGCGGTCTCGCGCTCGTTGTTGGTGCCGGGGGAGCGGACGAGGACGGCGAGGGGCTTCATGCGGAGGGGGCCTTTATCCCCGTTTTGGGGGGCCGATCAAGGACTTCTGCGCCGCCTCATCCCAGCGCTGCATGTTGGCCAGCGTGGACTGCAGGGGTCCCGAACCGACGGCCTCCGCCCCCGCGAAAGGGTGATCCATCGCCACGATGAAGAAGAACACCAGCCCCATGCTGGCCGCAAGGCATGCCACGAGCGTCACGCTGAATCGGCTGAGCGGAAGGACCAGGGTCATGGCGAAGGTGAGCACGCTCCCCGCCAGGACGACCGTCCACAGCGTCCCCGGCACCGAGGCCTGGCTCGCGTGCATCCGGTCGCGGCGCGAGCGGGTGAGGGCGTTGATCCTGGCCCAGATCTCGCCCATCAGGACCTCCTGGCGGGGGGATGTCGGCTCGATCCGCGCGGCCTCGCGGAAGATCTCGTCGAGCTGGTTCCAGGCCTCGGCGCTGGACTCCGCGCGGGTCAACAGGGGCCATTCCTTGTCCACCGCCAGGCGCAGGTACCCGCGCAGGGCCTCCCGTGTCGGAAAGGCCTCGGGTCCATAGACCGCCAAGTCCCGGGCCAGCTGGGCCGCCTCGTTGGCCTCGGCCGTGACGGAGGACTCCGCGGTGTTGAAGGATTCCCACACCGAGACGGCGGAAAAGGCGAGCAGGAGGGAGGTCACCGTGGCCAGGACGCCGAGGAAGGCCAGGGCGGCCCCCACCTGGGCGTCGGTGAAGACCGTGCGGATCCGGCGACGGATCAGGAGATAGCCGCCGACCATGACGCCCATGCAGGCGCCGACGATGAGCACGCCCATCATCCAGTTCGGGAGGTCGTAGAGGAAAAGCATGGCCGGGATGATAACACAGGCGGAATCTGGTTTAATCCCTCGCCATGACCCAGCCCATCGCACCTGCCGGAGCGGACGCCTGGATCCTGGGAACGCGCAAGGGCGCCTGGCCCCTGAGGCCGCCGACCCCCGGCCGCGGCTGGAAGGACTGGAAGCTGGAGGAGCCCTGGTTCTTCGGCTGCCAGGTCCACCACGTCGTCCAGGACCCCCGCGGCGCCGGTACCCTCCTGGCCGCAGTACGCACCGGCCACCTGGGGCCCACGGTCTACCGCTCCACCGACGGAGGCCGGAACTGGAAGGAGGCCGCCAGGCCGCCGGCCTTCCGCGCCAAGGAGGCCTATGCGGACTCCCCCCTGACCGCCGAGGATCCCCGCCGCCAGGGTCTGGTCGTCGACCACGTCTTCTTCCTGGCCCCCGGTCATGCCTCCCGGCCCGGCGTCTGGTACGCGGGCGTCAGCCCCATCGGCCTCTTCCAGAGCGAGGACGACGGCGTCAGCTGGGCCGAGGTGCGCGGCTTCAACGACCACCCTTCCCTGGCCACCTGGTGCTACAACTTCGCCCCGGGCACCCCCGACGGCCTCAAGTGCCACTCGGTCCAGGTCGATCCCTCGGACCCGAAGCGGCTGATGCTGGGGCTCTCCGGCGGCGGCATCTTCCTCTCCGAGGACATGGGGAAGGATTGGAGGCCGGTCAATCTCGGCGTGGCCATGGACTTCGCGCCGCCCAAGACGGACGGCAGCGAGTACGAGTTCGGCCACGACCCGCATGACGCCGTGATCCATCCTGCCAACCCCCGGCGCTGGTACCAGCAGAACCACTGCGGCATCTACCGCCTCGACTGGAAGGCCGGCGAGAAGACCCAGCGCTGGGAACGGATCGGGAAGAACATGCCCAAGGAGGTCGGAGACATCGGCTTCTCCATGACCTGCCATCCCCAAAAGGACGCCGTCTGCTGGGTGATCCCCATGGACGGCGGCACGGTCTGGCCGCGCACCAGCGTCGAGGGCAAGCCGGCCGTCTACCGCACCCGGGACGCCGGGGCCTCCTGGCAGCGCCTGGACAAGGGCCTTCCGGCGAGAGCCTGGCTCACGGTGTACCGTCAGGCCATGGCCCACGACGGTAAGGATCCCCTCAACCTGCTCTTCGGCACCACCTCCGGCGAGGCGTACTGGAGCGGGGACGAGGGCGACCGCTGGCTTAATCCGGTCCGGGGCCTGCCCAAAATCCAGTCGGTCACTGCGGCGCGTCTCGGGTAAATGCCGAGCGCCCTCCGGACACGCGTCCGCTTCGCGGCCCTGCTCCATTCCTACACGACGGGCGCTTCGGTCGTCGAGGTCGAACCCGGCACCGTGTCGTCCGTGATGGCCGAGCTGGACCGGCGCTTCCCGGGACTGGCGTTCCGGATCGTCGACGAACAGGGCAGGATCCGGCCCCACATGAACGTCTTCCTGAACGAGTACCTGATCCGGGATCCGACTACGCCGGTAGCGGCCGGGAGCGAGCTCTACCTGGTCGGGGCGTTGTCGGGAGGCTGACTACCCCTCCACCGCAATCCCCAGCGCCGCCGGGAGGGCCCCCCGCCAGGCCTTTTCGATCTGGTCGAGGCCCAGCTCCATCACTCGCCCGCCCTTGGGATTCTGAACCACGAGGCGTGGCGCTTCCTGGACCTCCCCCACCTTCAGGAAAGGTAGGCCCATCATCGTTTTCTCGAAGGCCACGGCCTTGGCCTTCGGCACTTCCACCAGCAGGCGGGAGGGTCCCTCCTGGAAGAGGTCCACGCCGTCCATTCCGCTGAGGCTCAAGGCCAATCCCAGACGCCCCGCAAGCGCAGCCTCCGCCGCCGCCACGAGAAGCCCCCCGTCCGAAAGGTCATGGCAGGAGGCGATCAGCCCCGCGACCCCCGTTCGGTGCACCGCTGCATACAGGCGGGGTGCCAGGTCCGCGTTCCACGGAGGGACCACGCCGTCGTCCACGCCCAGGACCTCGGCCGCCAGGGACCCGGTCATGCCGGAGGTCCTGGGTCCGACCAGGTAGACCGGGTTCCCGGCCTTCTTGAGGTCCATGCTCAGGCTCTTGGCCGCATCCTCGATCACCGAAACGGCCGTGACCAGGAGCGTCGGCGGGATGTGACGAAGCGTCCTGCCCTCCGCGTAGGTATTGTTGAGGGAATCCTTGCCGGAGACGAAAGGGGCCAGGAAGGCCACGGCCGCATCGCGACAGCCCTCGGCGGCCCGGGTGAGCTTCCAGAGCTGCTCGGGATCCGAGCAGGAGCCCCAGCAGAAGTTGTCCAGCAGGGCCGTGTAGGCCGGATCCCCTCCGGCGCAGACGGCGTTGCGCATCGCCTCGTCCACCGCCTGGACGGCCATCTGGTAGGGATCGGGATCACCCAGCCGGTAGCCCAGGCCATGGGCCAGGACCACGGCCTTCTTCGAGCCCAGCACCGGGGTCAGGACCGCGGCGTCGGCCGGTCCGGCGTTTCCTACAAAAGGCTTCCCGACCGTCTGACCCTGGACCTCGTGGTCGTACTGGCGGACCACGGCCTCCTTGGAAGCCACGGTCGGATGGGCAAGCAGCTTGAGCAGGGCCGCACCAAGATCCTTCGGGGCGGGCTTTGGGATCTTGGGCTTCGCAACAGGCGGTGCCTTGGCCATGCCGGAGAAAGGCGGACGCCCGTCGTGGAGGAAGCGCATGGGCATGCGGCCGACTTCCGTGCCCGCATAGGTGATCTTGAGCATGCCGTCGCCCGTGAACCTGCCAAGCACCGTAGCTTCCACGCCCTCGTCGGCAAAACACTTCACGAAGGCCTCGGCCTTCTCCGGCGGCACCGCGAAGACCATGCGCTCCTGGGCCTCGGAGAGCCAGATCTCTGCGTAGGAGAGGCCTTCGTACTTGAGCGGGACCTTTTCCAAGGAGACTTCGGCGCCCGTCTCGGCACCCATCTCCCCCACCGCAGAGGACAGGCCCCCGGCCCCGCAGTCCGTCACCGAACGGTACAGCCCCGCGTCCCGGGCCCTCATCTGTGCGTCGAGCACGCGCCGCTCCATGATGGCATTGCCGATCTGGACCGCACCCGAGGAGACCTTGGCCGAGGCCTTGTCCAGAGCGTCGGAGGAGAACGTGGCCCCCCCGATCCCGTCGCGGCCCGTGCGCCCCCCGGCCACGACGACGAGATCGCCCTTGCGGACGGTCTTTTCCACTTGGTGGATCGGCAGCAGCCCGAGGGTGCCGCAGTAGACCAGGGGGTTGGCCGCGTATCGGGGATGGAAGGCGATAGAACCGTTCACCGTGGGGATGCCCATGCGGTTCCCGTAGTCGCGCACGCCGGAGACCACGCCGGACAGGACGCGCTCGGGCGGCAGGACGCCGGGCGCCAGCCTCTTCTGGCCCGGCATCCCGAAGCAGAAGACGTCGAGGTTGGCAAAGGGCCAGGCGCCCATGCCGACGCCGAGGATGTCCCGGATCACGCCCCCCACCCCCGTGCCCGCCCCGCCGTAGGGCTCCAGGGCCGAGGGGTGGTTGTGGGTCTCGACCTTCACGGCGAGGTGGCTCTTCGCGTCGAAACGGATCACGCCGGCGTTGTCGCTGAATACGGAAACGCAGAAGTCCTTCGGGCCAAGGCGGCGACGGATGATGCGGGTCGCCTCGAAGACGGTGGCCTTGAGCAGGTTGGGGATGCGCCGGCCCTCGGCCTCCATGCGGACCTCGCCGCGGAAGGTCTTGTGCACGCAATGCTCGGACCAGGTCTGGGCCACGGTCAGCAGCTCCAGGTCGGTGGGATCGCGCCTCTCGCGGCGGAAATGGTCGCGGACCGCGGCCATCTCCTCGGCGGAGAGGGCCAGGCGCTCGCGCTTCGAGAGCACCGTCAGGGCCTCCGAGCCCAGTTCCCTGAGGGGGACGTGGAGGACCGTGAGCCTGTAGGCGGGAGCGGCCTCCGAGGCCTTCTCCACCCGGCGGCCGCTGAGGATCTGCTCCACCGTGGCGTTGGCCAGCGTCGCGTAGGCCGCCTCCTCCAGCGCCTCGGCGGAGACGCGGCCCGTCACCGCCAGGCGTCTCACCACCCTCACGGCGGTGGCCCGGCTTCCTGAAGCGGCGAGGGCGGCCAGGGCCGTCTGGGCCACGGGATCCATGACGCCGGGGCGCTTGGCGATCTCCAGCCAGGTCCCTCCGGGAGAGGCCGGGTCGACCTCGAAGGTCTCGACCACGCCGTCGCAGAAGAGGAGGGGGGCCACTCGGCGGGCCTCGGCCTTCGAGAGGCCGTCCACGAGATAGATCGTGTCGAGGCGGGCCGTCTTCAGGCCGGACAGGCGGGAGCTCAAGGCCCTGAGGGCAGCCGCGGAGGCGGGGTCGGCCTCTCCTGACCTGGCGGAGACTTCGATGCGGATGCTCATGCCGACGGAGGATACCGGCGGGCCGGGGGAGGCGGCAACTCCGGCCTTCCCGCCGGACGGACGGGACGGTACCATCCCCGGCTCAACTCCGGAGGATCCCATGCGCCGCCACATCCTGACCCTGGCCGCCCTGCTTGCCCTCCCCCTCGCAGCCGAGGAGGCCAAGCCCGAGGCTCCCAAGCCCGCCACCGCGACCGTGAGCAAGGCGCCCTTCCGGGTGGACCTCTCCCTGGAGGGATCCTTCGAGGCGGCCCAGTCCACCGAGGTCTCCTACCGCCCGGAAGCCTGGGGGGACCTCAAGATCCTCAAGGGGCTGGCCCACGGCACGCCGGTGAAGTCCGGGGACGCCCTGGTAACCCCGGATACCCGGGCCATCGACGAGGCCATCGGGGACCTCGAGCGCGAACTGGCCCAGGGGCAGGTCGCGCTCGGGAAGGCCGACCTGGAGCTCCCCCTGCTGGAAAAGGCGGCTCCCCTCGAGCTGGCCGCGGCGGAGCGGGCCAAGGGTATCGCCGACGAGGAGCTCGAGCACTTCACCAGGACGGGACGGGCCCAGGAGGAGGCCATGATCCAGGTGGAGCGGGACTACGGCCGTTTCCAGCTGGAGTCCGAGGAGGAGGAGCTCCGCCAGCTCGAGAAGATGTACAAGGCCGACGACCTGGTCGAGGAGACGGAAGAGATCGTCCTCAAGCGCCAGCGCCTGATGGTGAGACTCTTCCGCATCATCACCCCGATCCGGGATGCGATCGCCCAGCGCGCCCTGGACGTTGGCATCCCCCACAAGGCCCAGGATCTGGCGGAGGCGGCCACGCTGGCCGGGCTGAACCTGGAGAGGCTCCGTGCGTTTCAGCCCAAGGACCTGATGCTCAAACGCACGGAGCTGGACAAGCTCCGCACGAATCAGCAGAAGGGGGCCGAGCGCCTCGGCAAGCTGAAGGCCGACCGCGAGGGCATGACGCTCAAGGCTCCGGCCGCCGGCATCCTCTACCACGGCCGCTGCGACAAGGGGAAGTGGAGCGGGGAGGACGCCGTGACCCCCTCCGTCCAGCGGGGCGGGGCCCTGCCCCTCCAGCAAGTCCTGTTCACGGTGCTCCAGGCCAGGCCCCTGGTGGTCCGCGCGATCGTCCCCGAGGCTTCCCTGCACGATCTCAAGCCGGGGATGAAGGGCAGGGGGATCCCGGCAGGATGGCCGGATCTCCGCATCCCGGCCACGGTGCTGACCGTCTCGCCGTATCCCGAAGGCGGGGCCTTCACGGCCCGCCTGGCCGTGGAACTCCCGGTCGAGGCGGGACCGGTGGCCGCCGGCATGTCCTGCACGCTGCGCTTCTCCCCCTATGCCCGCACGGATGCGATTGCCGTGGCGTCCAAGGCCGTCTTCGACGACGAGATGGACGAGGATCGCCACTACGTCTGGGTGCAGAAGGACGGCAGGTCCCTGCGGCGCGACGTGAAGACGGGCCGGAAGTCGGCCGATCGCACCGAGATCCTGGAAGGCCTGGCGGACGGGGAGGAGATCCTCCTCGAGAAGCCCGCGGAGCCCGCCGGGAAGTGAGGGTCGGCGGCCTCCTGCTCCTGACCGCGGCGGCGACCGCAGCGGCATCCGGCTGTTCGCCGACCGCCTCCCGGAATCACGTCCCGCCTCCGGCGCTGGAGGGGGCCATCCGGAAGGGCCGGGAATTCCTGTTCTCCAGCCAGAATGCGGACGGCTCCTGGGGATCGGCACGCTGCACCAAGGACCTCAACATCAGCGCCCCGGTGCCCGGCGCCCACCTGGCCTTCCGGGCGGCCTGCTCGGCGCTCTGCCTCTCCTCCCTGATCTCGACCTCGGACGGCTCCGGAGCGGAGCGCGCGGCCCTTGGACGGGGGGAGGCCTGGCTCCTGGAGAACCTGCCCCAGGTGCGACGCCCCTCCACCGACGTACTTTACAACGTCTGGACCCACGCCTACGCACTCAAGACCCTGCTCGCACTGCGCCGCCTGCCGGGGGACGAAATCCGCCTCGCGCGGATCGAGACCGAGATCCGCCACCAGATCGACCGGCTGTCCCGCAACGAGTCCGTCGACGGGGGCTGGGGCTATTACGACATGCGAACCCGCAGCCAGAAGCCCGGCACCGACTCCACCTCCTTCATCACGGCCACCGCGCTCCTCGCCCTCCGGGAGGCCCGGGATGCCGGCTTCGAGGTGCCCCAGACCCTGGTGGACAGGGCCCTGGCCTCCCTCCGGCGCCAGCGCAAGCCGGACCTGAGCTATCTCTACGGGGAATACCTCAGGATGAGACCCCTGATGGGCATCAACGTCCCCGCAGGAAGCCTGGGACGCTCCCAGACCTGCAATGCGGCCCTGAGGTGCTGGGGGGATCCCTCCATCACGGACGACCGGCTCGAGGAGTGGCTGGACCGCCTCGTCAACCGCAACGGCTGGCTGGACCGGGGCCGGAAGTTCCCCGTCCCCCACGAGTCATGGTTCGGGGTGGCCGGTTACTTCTTCTACTACGGCCACTACTACGCCGGGTATTGCATCGACCTCCTGCCCGAGGACCGGCGCCAGCGCCACCGGGACGCCCTGGCCGGCATCCTGGTCCCCCTCCAGGAGAAGGACGGCCGCTGGTGGGACTATCCCCTCTACGACTACGGCCCCTACTGGGGCACCCCCATGGCCCTCATGGCCCTGGCCCGCTGCCGTCCCGCGGCGGCGCACGCCCCGTGAAGTCCGCGCCCCTCGGCGTCGCCGTCGCGGGACTGGGCACCTGGGGACCCAACCTGACCCGATGCCTGGCGACGGCACGGGGAGCCCGTCTTGCCGCCCTCTGCGACGTCGATCCCCGGCGCCTGGCCGTCGCCGCGACCCGCTTCCCTGGCGTGAGGACCTGCCCCGATCTGGAGACCTGCCTGAAGGACCCCTCCGTCCAGGCCGTCATCCTGGCGGTTCCTGCAGCCCTCCATGAACGTACGGCCCTGAAGGCCCTCCGCGCCGGACGTCATGTCCTGGTGGAGAAACCCATCGCGACCACCCTGGCCGGTGCACGGCGCATGGACGCCGAGGCCCGCAGACGACGTCTGGTGCTGGGGGTCGGACACACCTTCGAATACCACCCGGCAGTGGCCGCCATCCGCACCCTCCTGCGTCGCAGGGCCCTGGGCCGGATGCACTACATCCTGTCCCGCCGGCTCTCCATGGGCTCGGTGCGCACGGACGTGGATGCCCTCTGGAACCTGGCCCCCCACGACGTGTCCATCCTGACGGACGTCCTGGGCGGAGGTCCGCGCTGGGTCTCGGCCCGGGGAGGCGCCTGGCTGAGCCGGGGCCTGGCGGACCTGGTGACGATGGAGATGGGGTTCCCGGGGAACGTCCTGGCCCAGGTCCAGGTCTCCTGGCTGTTCCCGCTCAAGGTGAGGGAGACCATCCTGGTCGGCGAGAAGCGCATGATGGTCTTCAACGACGTCGCGGCCGGAAGGACCCTCCAGCTCTACGACCGCTCGGCCAGGGACCTCTATCCCCGGTCCTTCGGGGAATTCCGCCGGGCGTCCCGCTCGGCCGAGGGGCGCGTCCTGACCGTGCCGGCCGCCGAGCCCCTGGCGGTCGAGGTCCAGGATTTCGTGGACGCCTGCCGCACGGGCAGGCCGATGCGGGCCAATGCCGGCCGGGGAATCCTGGTCACCGCGGTGCTGGAGGCCGCCTCCCGCTCCATGGCCGCCGACGGCCGACGCATCCCCTTTCTGACCCCATAGCTTTCCGGGATCCCGGAGCTACTTCTCGCCGATGGCGTACTCGGACTTCGTCGAGCGGGCCAGGAAGAGGAGGGCGTAGGCCGTCTTGATGCGGTCGTCCTCAGGAAAACCCTGGCTGGCCGAAGGCCAGCGCCCGTCCTGCTTCTGGGCCCTGAGCAGGAGGTCGGCGCCCTCCTTGTACCAGGAGTGGCCGGCCAGGGCCCTCACCAGGGTCAGCATCCCGACCCGCTCGACCCCGTAGAGATGGTAGTAGTGGGCCGCAGGCGCCATGCCGCCGCCCGAGCGCTCGGAAAGGGGGTTCTTGTCCATGGCCCAGTTCTGCTGGAACCAGGCCAGGGAGTCCCGGACCGCCATCAGGATCTGGTGCTTCTCGTCGCCGCTCAGGTCGGTCACCTCGGACTGGGCCACGATGAGGGCCGTCATGCCGGCCGCGGACATCGAACCGTAGGCCTCGCCGCCGTCCCCGTAGGCCCACCCCCGGGCCCGGGGCTTCTGGGGCTCCATCTCCATCGTATAGTCCTCGGCCTTGAAGCGGCTCTCCTCCCGGGTGAGCTTGAGGTCCACCTCGGGGCCGTCCTTCTCCTGCCCCTTCAGGAAGTGGTAGACCACGGTGCGCCACATCAGACGGGCGTTCTTGACCTTCACCCCGCACAACGAGGCAGCCTTGAGGCCCAGCACGGCATACTGGGAATTGGAATGGTCGTGGTCGCGGGTGGCGTTCCTGGCTGCGGACTCGCTCACGAGACGCTCCAGTTCCGCGTTTGCCGCACCCGGATCCTCCCCTTCCCCGCCCCCTCCCTGATCGCCGATGGAATATTTCTTCTTGGGATCCTCCCCGAGAGGATAGCCGGCGCCGCCCGGGCAGACGTAGGTCCAGCCGCCGCCGTAGCAGCCCGAGGCCAGGTAGTCGGCCGCCTTCTGCATCCAGTCCCGGTCCTTGGAGTCCAGGGAGGTCACGCGCCTGCCCCCGTTGGAGGCCCTCAGGTAGGCCTCGGCAAACAGCAGCCCCACGCCCGCATCGTAGGTCGTGGGGGGAGGCGACTTCGACTTGAGCTTGTCCCAGATCTGCTTCAGCAAAGGATCGGCAGGAGGAAGGCCCGCCTCCAGCAGGGCAAGGCCCAGGAGGGCCGGACGGCCCACCGGAAAGGAATAGGTCTGGTCCTTTCCGTCCGGGCCCTTGTGCGTGATGCTCGTCCCGGCCGGAGTCGCCACCTCCTTCTGGGCCTCAGCCCTGAGCCAGGCGCGCCCCTTGGCGATGGCTGCGTCGATGGCCTCGCCGGTCTTGGCGTCGATGCCGCCCTTGGCCCCGCTCTTGTCCTTCTCGGCGGCAGGGGCTGCCGACATCGCAAGGGCCAGGAACGCGAACAGCGCCCGCCTCACAGGATGCCCCCCTTCACGCGGAAGCCCTGGAGGGCCATGCGCAGGGCCTCGGGATTGGAGGCCGCCTCCATGGCGACCTTCTCCTCCACGTAGCCGTCCTTGACGAGCCTGCAGAGCGCACCGGTGAAATCCTGCATGCCTTCCTCCTCTGCGCCGGCGACGATGTCGGCGATCCTGGGGACCTCGTTCTTGGCGATCAGCTCTCGGATGATGGGGTTCGCGATCATGACCTCCACGACCGGGATGCGCGGGAGCCCGGGCTTGATGCAGGGCAGGAGCTTCTGGCAGATGATGGCCTTCAGGTTGAAGTGGAGGCCCATGCGGATCTGGTCCTGCCGCTCGGCCGGGAAGAGGTCCAGGATGCGTCCGAAGCACTGGGTCACGTTCGAGGCGTGGAGGGTGCCGAAGACCAGGTGGCCGGTCTCGGCAGCCGTCAGGCCGAACTCGAAGGTCTCGGCGTCGCGCATCTCCCCCGCCACGATGATGTCGGGGTCCTGGCGCATCAGCGCGCGGATGGCGCTCTTGAAATCCTGGGTGTCGGTCCCGACCTCGCGCTGGTTGAAGAAGGACTTCTTGTCCGTGAACACGTACTCGATGGGGTCCTCCACCGTGACGATGTGGTAGCGGCCCCTCTCGTTGATGAAGTCCAGGAGGGCGGCGATGGTGGTGGACTTGCCCGAGCCCGTCACCCCCGCCAGGAGCACGATGCCCTCCTCGAGCCCGGCGACCCTGGTCATCGACTTCTCGGGAAGGTGGAGGTCCTTGAAGTTCGGAACCGTCATGTTGATGCGACGGGCCGCCAGGGCATAGCAGTTGCGCTCGCGGAAGGCGTTCATCCGGAAGCGGCGTCCGTCCGGAAGGAAATAGGCGAAGTCCAGGTCCCCGGTCGTCTCCAGGGTCCGGGCCTGCTCGGGGGTAAGCATCCCCCAGATCAGGGCACGGACGGCCTCGGCGGACAGCGGCGGGGCCTTCAGGGGGGTCGGGATCCCCGCAATCCGGAGGATGGGGGAGCAGCCCGCCTTCAGGTGCAGGTCGGAGGCGTTGAACCTGTGGGAGGCCTCCAGGAGGCGCTCGATCTCCGGGCGGCCTGCGGCCGCCTCGGGGAGAAGCTGCTGGGCGGACTCGGTCATCCGCAGGATTGTAGCTGACAGCCCCCTTGCGGGCTACCCCCCGCCCCGCTAGAATCCCCGACCCCTTCCGGAGAGACCATGCCCTACGCCGTGATCGAGACGGGAAGCCACCAGTTCCGGGTAGAAGCCGGACAGCGCATCTTCGTGGAACTCCTGGACCTGGAGGCCGGCAAGACTGTCGACTTCGACAAGGTCCTCCTCCTGGGCGGGGCCGAAGGCAAGGATCCCGCGGTGGGCCGCCCCTACCTGAAGGGCGTCTCGGTCAAGGCCGAGGTCCTGGGCGAAACCAAGGGCCCCAAGGTGGTGAACTTCCGCTTCAAGCGCCGGAAGAACTACTCTCGCAAGAAGGGCCACCGCCAGAACTACACCGAGGTCAAGATCCTGGAGATCCCCCATGGCGCATAAAAAAGGCCAAGGTTCCGTCAAGAACGGCCGCGATTCCAACGCCCAACGGCGCGGGATCAAGGTCTACGGGGGCCAGACGGTCACCGCCGGCGCCATCATCGTCCGTCAGTGCGGGACCAAGTTCAGCGCCGGTCGCAACGCCGCCCTGGGCAGGGACTGCACGGTCTATGCCCTCGTGGACGGGAAGGTGAGCTTCGACGGACGCCGCCGGGTACACATCACCCCGATTGCCGCGTCGGCAGCCGCATCGAACTAGCTTTTCCCTGGCCTGAGGCTATGCTCAGGGCCTGGTCCGACTAAGGAGCCTCCCGTGCGCAAACCCCTGCTTGCCGCTGCCCTGGGCGTGTTCGCCTGCATGACCGGGGCGCCCCGCGTTCTTTCCGCCGGCTGATGCGGCGGTCTTAGCGCCGGCGTGTCCGCGCGCATCACCACGACCTCTCAAACCGCCTCCTGCTCCCCGACGGTCGGGAAGAAGGTCCCCGGGCTGGCCGTTGAAGCCGCCGGGGAACAGGGACCTGCCATCGTCTGTTTCCTGAACAACGAGGACCATCCGGACCGCCGCACCGAGCGCGGCAGGCTCTCCTCCCTCCCGGCCCGGGATTCCCTCAGCGTCACGCAGATGATCACCGTCCCCCGCATCGAGGACTTCTCGGAGGCCATCAAGCTCTTCCGCGTGCTCTTCGTCGACGTGACGTCCGTGGATCCCGCGACCTGCCCCGAGGTGAACTTCGCCAAGGCCCCCTTCGTGGCCGTGATCGGGGTCGACGGGAAGGTTGCCAAGGTCTACGGCCCCGGCTTGCCGACCAAGGAGTGGCTCCTGGACGCCATGCGGACGGCCCTGAAGCCGAAGCTGGAACTGGAGAAGTTCCTGGTCCGGGAGCGCCAGCACGTCAAGGACCTGGCCAAGCACGACGCCTTCCTCGGGGACCTGGAGACCAAGCGCCAGAACCAGGTGAAAGTCGAGGGGATGCGTTCGGGATCCGCACCGGCCCTGGCCGAGGCCATCCGGAAACTGGAGACCGAGGAGGCCAGGCAGGCGGCAGCCCTTGCCGCCCAGGAGGCCGCGATCCAGGTCCTGCTCGATGCTGCCGGCCTGAAGCGCTACTGAATCGGGCGGGAGCCCTTCTTCCGGCGCATCCGCTCGGCAAAGAGGAACAGCACTCCGGGCCCGAAACTCAGGAGCATCACCGAGGTCCCGGCCACGATCCCCAGGAAGGTCCCCAGGTGGGCGCAGCAGTCGTTCCGGTGCCGAGAGGCGACATGGCAGGGCACGGCGACCAGAAGCTCCAGGATGGAGCCGGCCAGCAGGAAACGGCAGATCTGGGCCATCCAGTCCACGCCCCCTTCGGGCCTCCACATCCGGTAGAAGATCCGGGCCCAGATCCCCCAGACGCCCAGGGCCACTGCCACGGTGCACCAGAGGACGGCAGACGCGAGTCCGGGGACAAGACGGACGGTCCCCTTGCCCTCCCCCCCGTCGACGAGGACGTACAAGTCGATGAGGAAGAGCCAGGCCAGGAGGGCCATGCAGAAGCCCGAGGCCAGGACGGTGGTCCAGACGGACCGCTGACGGACCGGCCTCTGGCGTGTCAGGGCCACGGGCACCGCCAGCAGGAGGATCTGGGCCAGGAGCATCAGGACGATCCATCCGGCCAGCCAGGGGGCCCCCTCCCCGCCGAGGATGCCGAGGACCTGGGGCAGGCTCGCTTCATCCTTCACGACCCCAAACCAGCCCCAGCCGTAGCCGGTCCACAGAAGGGGAACCGACAGCCCCAGCAGGGCCAGGGCGTAGAGCCCAAGGACGAGGAGGTACCAGCACCTCACGGACGGTCGTATAAGGTTAGCAGGCTCCGGCCCAAGTCCAGGCCGCAGGCCTTGGGCTCGCAGAAGAGCTTGTCGGCGGTGACGCGGGCAACGTAGGTCCCGCCCTGCCGTTTGGTCAGGATGAAGTTGAACTCCCCCGAGGCGTCCAGGGGGGTCCGGACCTCCCGGGAGAGGCCGTGGGCCTTCTCGATGGCGGCGAGGCGGGCCTCGTCCAGGCGCATCCGGCCGCCGTCCTTGTAGGTGAACGACAGCCTCACCAGATCGCAGGCCATGTAGACCTCGGCGTCCAGGAGGGGACCCGGGAGCATCTCGCGCTCGTCGGGATCCGCCATCCCCTGTGCCGCCCGGGCCCAGCAGGCATCGGCGAAGCTTGTCGTCACGGAGAGGGATCCGCTTCGCCTCGCCCCAGCGACCAGTCCCCGCCGACCGGAGAGGGGTTGAGGCCTTCCCGCACCTCGGCGGTCTTGAGGTCGTACTTCCGGCGGTAGCCCCGCGGCGTGACCATGAGGCCCTTGTAGGTCACCGTCGAGGAGTTCCCGATCAGCACCGTCGTCAGCATCCCGATGTCGAACTCCTGGATGCGGTCCAGGGTGGTGATGTCCACCACCTGGCGTTTCCTCAGACAGGATTTCACGATGCCCACCGGCGTCTTGGGGTTGCGGTGCTTGAGGAAGATCTCCTGGGCGCGGGTGAGCTGGAGGGTGCGGCGGCCGGATTTCGGGTTGTAGAGCCCGGTGATGAGGTCGCTGGAGGCAGCGGCCTCAAGGCGTTTCTCGATCACCTCCCAGGGGGTGAGCAAGTCCGAAAGGCTGATGGCGCAGAAGTCGTGAGCCAGGGGGGCACCCAGCACGGAGGAGACCGCGCTGATGGCCGTCACGCCGGGGACCACCTCGACCTCCGGAGGTTCCCCAGGGGTCCAGCCGGCCTCCATCAGGACCTCGTAGGTCGGGGCGGCCATCCCATAGATGCCGGCGTCCCCGGAGGAGATCAGGGAGACGATCTTCCCCTCGCGGGCCTTCTCCACGGCGGTCACGGCCCGGGAGACCTCCTCGGTCATGCCTCCGCGCACGATCTCCTTGCCGGCCAGCAGTTCCTTGATCAGGTTGAGATAGGTCACGTAGCCCACCACCACGTCCGAAGCGAGGATGGCCTGCCTGGCACGATACGTCAGGTGCTCGCGGTGGCCGGGGCCGAAGCCCACGAGGAAGATCTTGCCGCCCCCTTTGGCGGGCTTGAGGGGCGCCGAGGCGGCCAGGGGCTCGATGGGGCTTTCCTCCGGCTCGGCACCTTCCGGCACTTTCAGGATGGCCAGGGACATATAGGGGATGTTCTCCCCTTTCAATTCCTTCAAGTCGTGGACGATGCGCTCGCCGGGCTGGCCCCCGCGGATCACGACCCGGACGTGCTCCAGGAGATTCCTCTCCTCCAGGTAACGGATCACATGCTGGAGGGAGCGGGAGATCTTCATCAGGATCACGGTCCCACCCATGGCGATGGCCTTGTCCATCTGCTCGGGCATCTCGGAGTCGGGCACGATGGTGACGCTCTGGTTGCCGGTGGCCAGGGGAAGGCCCAGGCGGGCCGCGCAGGCGGTCGGGGAGATGACGCCCGGCGTGACTTCGATGACGGCCTCGGGGTGGGCGGCCTTGAGCTCGCCGGCGATGTAGGCGGAGGTCCCGAAGAGGGAGGCGTCGCCCAGCACCAGCAGGGCCACCTGCTTGCCGGCCTTCATGCGCTGCCAGACGGCTTCCGCCGCCTCCTTCCACCGGGTCTCGAGCAGGGTGACGTCGTAGGACATCGGGAGTTCGAGGTAGAGGCGTTCTGACGATTTGGAAATGAACTTCTCGGCCACCCGCTCCGCCAGGGAGTGCTCTTCCGCCCTCGGCTGGGGAACGGCGACGACGTCGCAGGCCTGGATGCGCTCGACGGCCTCAAGGGTCATCCACTCGGGGCGGCCGGGGCCGACGGAGACGATCCAGAGGGGGTTCATTCCTTTGCCTCTTTCCCCTTCCGGTACCCGTGCGTGAAGGTCTTGTCGTAGAGCTTGGACTTGGTCTTGTGCCCGTCCTTGAGGGCCGGGCTCACGATCAGGAGCGCATGCCGCTCCACCTTCTCCTTCGTCACCGTCTCGGCCAACGTCGCCAGGGTGCAGAGGAAGATCTTCTCGTCCGGCCAACTCACCTTGTAGACCACCGCGCAGGGCGTCTCCGGCGGGTAGCCCCCCTCCAGGCACTCCGCCTGGACCTTCTTGGCCAGTCCGGCCGACAGGTAGATGCACAGGGTCGCGTGATGCCGGGCCAGGTCCTTCATCTGCTCGCCTTCCGGCATGGGGGTGCGCCCCTCGGCCCGCGTCAGGATCACCGTCTGGGTGACCTCCGGGATGGTGAACTCCTTCTTCAGGGCAGCCGAGGCCGCCTGGAAGGAGGACACGCCCGGAATCACTTCGAAAGGGATGCCGTGCTTCTTGAGGATCTCCACCTGCTCCTGGGTGGCGCCGAAGACGGAAGGATCCCCGGTGTGCACCCGGGCCACGGTCTTCCCGTCCCGGAAGGCCTTCGTGAAGATGGCCTCCTGCTCCTCCAGGTCCATGCCGGCCGAGCGGTGGATCTCGGCGCCAGGCTTTGCCGCAGCCACCAGGTCCTCGGAGACCAGGGAGTCGGTGAAGAGGACGACGTCAGCCGAGGCGAGGACCACGCGGCCCTTCACCGTGATGAGGCCGGGATCCCCCGGACCTGCGCCGACGAAGACGACCTTGCCGGTCCCCACAGCGTGCGTTACTTCGCGAAGCCCGAGACGTAGAGGGCCTGGACGCCGTTCAGCTCGGTCATCGTTCCGGTCACCGTCACGATGTCGGCCATGCGGGCGATCAGGGCTTCCTGAAGGGATTCCGTCTGCCGGTCCCGGCGCGGGTGATGTTCCTCGGCCATGAGCAGGTAGACCTGGCCGTTCTGGAGAAGCAGGCCCATGGGATTGCCGTTGCGGGCGCACTTCTGGCCGCAGTCCTTGTGCGCAGCCCCGTGCTTGCCAAGCTGGAGGTAGCAGGAGAGGTCGACGATCTCTCCGGTGAACGTCCCGACCTTGCCCTCGCGGGGCTTGCCGCCCACGGCAGCTTCCACGGTGGTGGGCGACCAGGGCTCGGCAGACGCTGCGCCGAGCTTGTCGGCAGGGGTCTCGTACGTGCCCTTCGCGGGCGTCATCTGGGGCTGCTCGACACCAGGCACCTTATGGCCGAAGGGGCAATCGGCATTGTGGAAGGGGCAACGGCAGGCGGCCAGGAGAACGGGCAGGGCGAGTAGAGGAAGGAATCGGCGCATGGGATTGGATCTCCAAATGTGGGTGGGGGGAGGGATTCTACCCGGACCGGAGGCTTCAGGGGAAGACGACCCGGGCCAGCGCGACGGTGATGCCCGGGGGGAACTTGCGTTTTTCCATCACGAGCGTCTTGGCGCCAGCCGAGCGCAAGCTGGAGGGCTCCGAAACCCCGGGCGTCCCGGTGTACTTCTTCACCACGGCCGAGGGGTTCGGCACGGCGACCGCGGCGAAGGTTTCCAACAGTTCGTCCTTGCTGAAGGTCACCAGGGGCCAGCCCTTGCGGGAGCAGAGGGCATTGATGGCGGGCTCGTTCTCCTTGATGTCGATGGTGGCCACGTTGCGCACGCACCGGGGGGAAAGACCGCGCTCCCTGAGCGAGGTCTCCACGGCGTCGAAGAGGTCGGCCTCCGGCACACCCCGGTCGCAGCCGGTCCCGACGACCAGGGACTTCGGCCGGTAGAGCACCAGCCGGTCCTGGATCCCCGCGGGAAAGGCCTCGCGGAGACGGTCCGATACGACCAGGAAGGCCTTGAAGGCTTCCGGATCGACGCCGTCCCAGTCTGGAAAGACCCGGATGCACTTCGGCAACGGCACGTCCCGGGTCCACCAGTTCCTCTCCCCGGTCTCCTGGACGAAGGCCACGGGCTCCTCGTTGACGACTGAGGCCGAGACCCGGGTGATGTTCTCGTCCCCCTCCGTGCTCCAGCCCAGCTCCCGGCCGAGGATGTCCACGGGAATGGTCTTTCCCACATCCGACGCCGTCGTGACCACGGACTGGGCCCCGAGCGCCTTCGCCACCCGCTCGCAGAAGACGTTGGCCCCGCCGACGTGTCCGGAGAGAACGCTGATGGCGAACTGCCCGCGGTCGTCCACGGCGACGACGCCGGGATCGACGTGCTTGTCCTTGAGCACGGGCGCGATCATGCGAACCACGGCGCCGAGGGAGATGACGAAGCAGATCTCCTCATAGTCGTGGAACCAGCGGGCGATCTCCTTGGAGACGGTCTCCTTCATGACGATGGCGCCGGGGGCGGCGGAGGCGAACTTCTCGGGGACCTTGAGCTCGGCTTCGGGCATGGCGGCCTGAAGCCTCTTGGCCAGCTCGGTGCCGTGCTTGGTGATGGCGACCAGGGCGATGCGGGGCATCTAGCGGGCCGTCCCGCTCAGCACGAAGATGGGGTTCAAGGCCTCGAAGCGGGTCATCTCCAGGATGGGGGCGGAGCGGGAGACGTTCAGCATCGTCATCTCCCAAGATGGCAGGCCGGACGTTTTGAACCAGCCCGAGGCCGTCGCGAAGCTCTCCGCCGTGATGGCGTTGACCACGATGCGGCCACCCGGTTTGAGGCGGGACTTCGCGATATCGAGGATGGTCGTCATCTCGCCTCCGGAGCCGCCCATGAAGACGGCATCCGGAGCGTCGAACCTGTCAATCCCCTCCGGCGCTTTCGCATTCACCGCAGTGACGCGATCAAGGACGCTGAAGCGCCGTAGGTTCTCCGCAATCAATTCGTAATCTTCCCGGTTCTTTTCGATCGCAAAGACCCGCCCCTTCGGGCCGACCAGGCGGGCGGCTTCCACGCTCACAGAACCGGAACCGGCACCGATGTCCCAGACCACGTTGCCGGGCCTGAGCGACATCCGCGCCAGGCTCACCACCCGGACTTCCACTTTGGTGATGAGGCCCTTCTTGGGCTGACGGTAGAGGAACATCCCGTCCGGAATGCCTACGACGGGGATGGACGCCGGATCCAGGGCGACCGGCGCGGCGGCCTCCTCCTTGCGGATCAGGATGAGGACGTTGAGGTCCCCGGTCTCGGCCTTGGCCAGGTCCTCCAGGCCGTCGTATCGGCTGGTCTTCTCGTCCGTCCCTCCCAGGCTCTCACAAACCACGGCCTTGAAGTCGCCACAACCAAGCCCGATCAGGTGGCGAGCGATGGCCGAAGGGGTGTTCTTGTCGTCCGTGAACACGCCGATCTTGGAAGCCTCCCGGGCCGCATCGTCTAGGTTTGCCAGCGGCTTGCCGTGCACGCTGACCAGGGCGGCGTCCTCCCAGCCTTCGCAGGCCCGGGCGAAGGCTACCTGCATGGTGCTGGGGGCCGGATGGATCTCGAGATGGTCCGCCCCCAGGCGCGCCACCAGGTGCTTGCCGATGCCAAAAAAAAGAGGATCTCCGGAGGCCAGGACCACGACGCGTTTCGTCGCCATACGGTCCTGGACCGTGGCCACGGCCTCCTTCAGGTTGGTGCGCAGGGCCAGCTTCTCGGCCTTCACGTCGGGGAAGAAGTCCAGGTGGCGCTGGCCGCCGACCAGGAACTCGGCCTCGCGGATGCGCGCGACGAGGTCGGCGCCGATCCCGGCGGGGCCGTTGTCATGCATGCCGACGACGAGGACCTTGGGGCTCATGGGAGGAGGTGGAGGGTATTGTAGTCGAGTTCCTCCGCCCCGCGCTTCCTGGTCGTGGTCTCCAGGTCCAGGATCGTCAAGGTCCAGACGCCGGCGGCCCTGTCGGCCACGACGTGAAGGCGTCCGGAGTGCTCCTTCCCTCTCAAGGGGATGAGGAGATCGGCGTGGCCGCCGTCGTTCACGAGGTTGACGGAGCCCAGGAGGTACCAGTCCTCCCGGACGGGGGCGCCGAGGGCCTGGAGCACGCGGGGGTCGGCCTGGGCACGCGCCATGGCCTGGGTGTAGGCTCCTGAGGAGCGGAGGGAACGGAAGATCAGGGCAACTGCGCCCACCCCGCAACCGAGCAGAAGGACGAGGAGAAGGCCTCCGATCAGGAGGATCTTCTTCCAGGGGACGCCTGGGGTGGGAGAGGTCATTTCGATCTCTCCCCACGGATGAACCATCGCTCGGCTGGTTCCTTCAGATCCGAATGGTAATCCATCACCTCCCCATCCGTGGAACCCATGAAGCTGACCTGATCGAGATGTCTCCAGGCTCCCCACCGCGAAATCCGGATCGAAAAATGACCTACATCCCTGCCAGGAGCTTCAGGCATCTTCCACACCACAAGGATCTCTCCACGCGCCCAGACACCTCCGCCGCTCACGGTGACGAGCTGCTTCTCGCAAACCGCACCTTTGGGGATATGCGCCATGACTTCAGGCTGGGAGCTTACAAACGCCACGATATCCTTCTCGTCGATCCTGTCCGAGAATCCGAAAAAGAGGCCGAACACATAGTTCCCCGCCAAAAGCCCGATCACCACGACAATGATCCGAGCCCCGGGACGACTTAGGATTTTGCCTATCTTCACGCCTCCGCCTTCCCCAGCAGCTTCCCGTCGAAATCCACCAGCAGGACCCTCACCGCCATCCCGCCCTTGAGGTGGGCCACCGCGTTCGCCGCCACCCGGGCGCAGACCGCATCAAAGAAACCCGCGACCCCCGCCGCGATCACGATCTCGCCGACGTGCCGACCCGTGTTGGCCTTGCGGACCTGTTCCACCACCTCCGGCGCTGCCCCGGCCCCGGCCGCGATCTCGGACAAGAGGCCCATGTCCACCTCGGAGCCCGCCGCGTGGGTCTGCATCTTGCCTTTGGCCATCTTGGACAGCTTTCCGATCATCCCCGCGATGGTGGCCCGGCGGAGCTTCTTCCTCTTGCAGGTCCTCAGCGTGAAACCCACGAAGTCCCCCATCTGCACGAAGGCCGTCTCCGGGAGGGACGGCAGATGCTGTTGGGCATACTGTTCGCTCTTGCCTCCCGTGGTGATGACCACCTCGTCCAGGCCAGCGGCCAGGCAGACGTCGAGGGCCTGCACGATGGACTCCCGATAGGCCGCCGTCGAGAAGGGGAAGACGATGCCTGTGGTCCCCAGGATGGAAATGCCGCCTACGATGCCCAGACGGTGGTTCAAGGTCTTGGCGGCCATGCCCTCGCCGCCGGGGACGGAGATCGTGACGTCAAGGCCCCGTGTCTCGTCCCCGAGCTCCCGCGCGAGATTGTCCAACAGATGCTTGCGGGGCACCGGGGTGATGGAGATCTCCCCGACCGGGATCCCAAGGCCTTCCTTCGTGACCTTGCCCACACCATCGCCCCGCATGAGATGAATCCCCGCCTCCTTCGACCAGGCCGCCGAGACCGTCAGCTCGGCCTTGTCCGTGACGTCGGGGTCGTCCCCGGCGTCCTTCACCACAGCACAGACGGCGGAAGCGAGCGTGAACTCGCAGCGCTTCACCGGGAAGGTCGCTTCGCGCCCGATAGGAAGTGTGATCGTCACCGAGGCCTGGGCGGCCTGGGTCCTGAGCGCCCTCACCGCCGCCACCGCGGCCGCCGTGGTGCAGGCCCCGGTCGTGAAGCCGGTGCGGAGCTTGCTCTTGTCCGCAGGGGGCGTGGCCATGGGCCGGGATCATAGCCACCCCCCAGGATCTTGACCAGCAGGCCCCCATGAGGCACCATGATGCCGGTGAGGACCACCCTGACCGTGGAGGATGACCTGCTTCGCATCGCCCGCAAGCGTGCCACGGAATCCGACCGCACCTTGAAGGACGTGGTCAACGAGGCCCTTCGGGCAGGCCTCCTGCGCCCGTCCGCTCCCGCGTCCAGGCGGCGCCACGTCAAACTCCCGGTATTCCGGGGGGGAAGGATCCAGCCGGGCGTGGACCTCTCCAGCAACAGCGCCCTCCTGGACCTGATGGACGGCCTGTAGGCCTTGCTCGCCCTCGATGCGAACCTGCTGGTCTCGGCGCACCGGGACACGGCCCCTTTCCACCGGGAGACCCGGGCCCTGATCGACAGCTGGGAGGAGCAGGGCACCCCCTTCGGGATCTTTCTTCCGACAGTCTATGCCTTCCTGCGTGTGGTCACGCATCCACGGATCTTTTCCCCGCCCACCCCCACCGGCTAGGCCATGACCTTCGTCCGGATCCTGACTTCCCTTCCCAATGCCCGCCTCCTGACCTATACGGAGAGACACTTGGGCCTTCTGGAACGCATCCTGGCCGAATCCTCGGCTTCGGGAAACCTCGTCTATGACGCCCACCTCGTGGCCCTGGCCATCGAACACGGCGTGGACGAGATCCTCACCTTCGACGGGGACTTCAGCCGCTTCCGTCAGGTCCGCTCCCGGCATCCGTTCCGGAACTGATCTATCTTCCGGAAGCTGCCTTGCGCCTGGGCCGGCGGACGAAGAAATAGACCAGGGCGCCGATCCAGTTCGTCAGGAGGATCACCAGTGCCCAGATGAGCTTGTCGTTCCCCTGGGAGGGCTCGTGCATCAGACAGTCCACGAGCATCCAGAGCCAGAAAATGGTCATGGCAAAGCCCAGGGCCGCGATCAGAAGGAACCAGAGACCGAGCCCTGCCGCTGTAGCCGGCCCCGCGATCGGTGCTGTTTCCAAAAGATACCTCCTTTGTGCTGGGATCTTATGCGCAACAGGAACAGCGCTCCAATGAGAATCCCCCCTCCCGTTTGGAATCGGCTCCGGATAGCATGCCTCCCATGAGGCGTCCCAGACTCGGCCCCGACGAGATCGCCAAGAGCCATGCCCTGGGAAACGACTACCTGGTCGCGGACCCCAAGACCCTTTCGAAACCTCTGACCCCGGAGCGCATCCGGGAGATCTGCCACCGCAACTTCGGGGCCGGCTCGGACGGCATCCTTACGCTGGAGGCGGGCAAGGACGCGGACTTCGGCCTTCGTATCCTCAATCCCGACGGCAGCGAGGCCGAGAAGAGCGGCAACGGGCTGCGCATCTTCTGCCGCTTCCTCTTCGACCACGGCTACACCACGAAAAAGGAGTTCACCGTCTCCACCCTGGGCGGGAAAGTGACCTCCAGGCTGGACGTGCAGGGTGACGAGGTGCGGTCCATCACCGTGGACATGGGAAAAGCCGAGATCGGCGTATTGGAAGACCTGGAAGCCGCAGGACGCCGCTTCCGTGGATCCGCGGTCTCGGTCGGGAACCCCCACTTCGTGATCGTCGACCCGGCGCTGACCCGGGACGATCTCCTGGCCTTCGGCTCGAAGATCGAACACCACCCCCGTTTTCCGAACCGGACCAATCTCCAGTTCGTCACGGTCGTGGACCGCCACACCCTCAAACTCCTGATCTGGGAGCGCGGAGCCGGCGAGACCCTGGCTTCGGGCTCCTCCTCCTGCGCGGCGGCGGCGGCCTGCAGGAAGCTCGGCCTGGTAGATAACGAAGTGAAGGCCATGATGCCCGGCGGGAACCTGGGGCTGATCTTCCTGCCCGACGGGATGATCCGGATGACCGGGCCGGCGACGCCGGTCTACGTCGGGCGGCTGTTGCTGTAGGACTGTCCGCGGATCCTACGCAGGACGGTCACGGAGCCGATCCCAGCCAGACCGAAGAGCAGGGTGAGGGCGCTGAAAAGCACCACGTGCTGGATCACGCCCTGGGGCTCGTACTCGGTGCCCATGATCTCGATGGCGATGTGGTGCGCGTACAGAATGCCAAGCATGGAAGCTCCTTAAGAGGCCTGCCGCATACTATATGCAGGAAGGCATGCTGAGCCAAGACAACCTGAGCAGGTCTGCCATGGTCGTAGCCTCCCTAAACCGCCGGCCCCAGCACGCTGACCAGCAGATGCCCATCCTCGTCCGTCGAGACCCGGGCCTTCACGCCGAAGACCTCCTTCAGGAGTCCCGGGGTTAGGACCTCGGCCGGCCTGCCCAGGGCTGCAGTCTTTCCCTCCTTCAGAACCAGGATGCGGTCACAGACCCGGGCGGCCAGGTTGAGGTCGTGCAGGGCCGCCACCGCCGAGGATCCCTTCCTTACCCGGGCCTGGACCAGATCCACCAGATGGAAGGCATGAAGCAGGTCCAGGTTGGCGTTCGGCTCGTCCAGGACCAGAACAGGAGCCGCCTGGGCAAAGGATCTCGCCAGGAAGACCCGTTGCCGCTCCCCGCCGGACAGCTCGGTTACGAAACGGTCTGCGAAGGGCTCGCTCTCGGTCTCCCTCATGGCCTCGGCGATGAGGGTGCGGTCCTCGTCCCCCTCGGGGCGGAAGCGCCCCAGCCAGGGGTTCCTCCCCATGGCCACGATATCCCTGCCCGTGAAGGCGAATTCCGTGCGGGCACCCTGGGGCAGGAAGGCCGCCCTCCGGGCGATCTCGGACCGGGACAGGGAGGAGAGCGGATCGCCTTTCAGGACCACCTCTCCCTCTGCCGGGGAAATCAGGCCCAACAGCAGCCTCAGCAGGGTGCTCTTGCCGGCGCCGTTGGGCCCCACCAGGCCCAGGAACTCGCCTGCAGCGAGGGAAAAGGAGATCCCGGAGAGGACCTCCCTCTCGTCGTAGGCGAATCCGAGATTGCGGACCTCCAGCAGGCTCATAGCGTCTCCGTCCGGCGGCGGTTCTTGATCAGGAGGTAGATGAAGAAGGGGCCCCCGATCATGGAGGTCACGACCCCCAGACGGAGCTCCTCGTCCTGGGCAAGGGTGCGGCAGAGGAGATCGGCCAGGACCAGAGCCAGGGCGCCGCCCAGGAAACAGGCCGGCAACAGCCTCCGATGGTCCGGCCCGAGGATCAGACGGAGGATATGGGGCACCACCAGCCCCACGAAGCCCACGGTCCCCGACACCGAGACCGTGGCGGCCGTCACCAGGACCGAGAGCATCAGGAGGCGGCGCCGGACCTTGGGGACATCGATGCCCAGGGACATGGCGCTCTCCTCCCCGGTCAGCATCACGTTCAGGTCCCGTGCGTACAGGCAGAGCCAGGCCGAGCCCATCAGGACGGGGCCAGCGGCCAGGCGGACGTGGAGCCAGCCCCGTCCATCCAGGCCGCCCATGAGCCAGAGCATGATCTGCTTGCCGACCTCGTAGTTCCTCAAGGCGAAGAAGAGGACCAAGGAGGTCAGGGACACGGCCATCCCGCCCACGGCGATCCCGGCCAACAGCAGGGTGGAAACCGGGGTCTTCCCCCGGGAGGTGGCGATGCCATAGACCAGGAAGGTGCAGATCAGGGCCCCGGCGAAGGCCGAGAGGGGAAGCCAGAGCACGGAGACCGCCGCCCAGCCCAGGTAGAGGGCGAGCACCGATCCCAGGGAGGCCCCGGCTGAGACCCCGATGATGCCGGGATCGGCCATGGGGTTCCGGAAGATGCCCTGCATCACGGCCCCGGAAAGGGCCAATCCCCCTCCGGCCAGGACGGCCACGATCACCCGCGGCAGGCGCACCGTCATCAGGATGACTTCCTCGTAGTGAAACCAGTCGCCCCGTTCGCCGAGTCCCAAGGCATGGGCCAGGATGCGCAGGGCCTTGGCGGGGACGATCGGCACGGCGCCCACGCCCACGGCGACGACGCAGGACACCAGGAGGAGGCCGGACAGCACGGCCATCACCGCGGCCGTCCTGGATTTCACGGCGCGTAGCATTCCGGATGCAGGATGCGGGCAAGATCCTCGGCGGTCCTGGTCACGTGATGGGAGGTGGACAAGATGTGGGCCCCGTTCAGGACGTGGACCCGTCCCTCGCGCACCGCCCGGGCGGTCCGCCAGGCGGGATCCTCCGTCAGCTCAGGCCTCTCACGGCTCTTCTTCCCGCCACGGTAGGAGGAGATCAGGAGGATGTCCGGATCCATCGCCAGGCCCTTCTCCAGGGGAAGCTGCCCCCGCTTGAGGATGCCGGCCTCGGAGGCGACATTGATCCCCCCGGCCGCCTCCACGAAGAGGTCGAAGTTGGTGCCCCTGCCCATGGTGTCCCCGTTCGTCCCGACATAAAGGATGCGGGGCCGGGGCAGGCCGGCCGTGCGCCGCCGGACCTCGGCCAGGGTCCCGTCCATCTCGGCCACCAGGGCCTCGGCCTTCTCCGGCTCGCCCAGGGCCTCTCCCAAGAAACGGAGGTGGACGCGGATGTCGTCCACGTCATAGCAGTCCGGCATGCGGAGGATCTCCATCCCTCCTTCCTCGAGCTGGGCCAGGACCTCTCGGCGGACATAGGGAGGCACGATGAGGAGATCCGGCTCAAGGGCCAGGACGTGCTCGGCGTCCAGAACGGCCCGGATCGGGATGGCCTTGGCCAGCGCCGTGACGCTGGAGATGGTCGGGTCATCGGCCAGGCGGGTGACGGCGAGAATGCGGTCGGGGGAGACCAGGGACAGCAGGATCTCGTCCGTCCCAACGTTGAGGGAGACGATGCGCCGGGCCTTGCCGTAACGGGCCACCGATGGGGTCCCGACCGTCCAGGGGTTCCCCCTCCTTCCGGGAGGATGCACGACGGCCCCTCCGGCCGACCAGCACGTCAGCCCGACGATGACCAGGACGCCCAGGACAGTGCCAAGGGTCCGCCTTTCCATCGCAGGATCTAGGCGTGTTCCAGCATCGGGACGTCCGCCGGGAGAGGCTGGGGGACCTTCTCCCCGATGTATTTCCTGCGCAGGTCGTTCCAGAGCTCAAGACGGGACCAGTCCGGCTTCTTGAGATGCTCCAGCTTGCCGCTCAGGTGGGGATTCGGCAGGAAGACGGTGGCCATCTGCTCGCCCTTGCCGTTCCAGAGGCGGATGCTCCAGGCCCGGGGCGTGCAGCCGTCCTTACCCACGGTCCGCACGAAGGCGGCCCGTCCGCACTGGCGGACCTTGGCCTGGGCCCTGGGGGTCTTCTGCTTCCCGAGGCCCCGGGTCTCGCTGAGGCAAAGATGGAAATGGTCCTTGGCGTGGGGCAGCTCCACGGTCAGGTAGCCGTCCAGCATGGAGAAGAGCTCGGGCTTGCGCCGCATGCTGATCTCGAAGACCGCCCCCTCGATGCAGGGGCCGAAGCGGATCTGATCCCAGTTCTCCACGAAGAGGTCGCGGCAGAGGGAGATCAGGGTGCCCAGTTCCTTCTCGGATTTCCCCTGGATGCGCTTGAGGGGACCGTTGAAGCCCTTGACCCCGCCCAGGGTTCCGGCCCGGATGGGGATCTCGTCGTACTCGGTGCGGGTGCCGTCCAGGTTGCGGACGATGCGGGTCTTCTTCATCTACCTGTCCTCCAATCGAAAGGTGACCGTATACGGGAAGGCCGCCCCGGAACCCCCGGGGGGAGCGAAACGCCATGCACGGAGTGAAGCCAGGGCCGAACGGTCCAGGAGAGGATATCCGGAAGAGGTCACGAGACGGACCTCCCGTACCCGGCCGTCCGGATCCAGGTCCAGCAGGACGTCGACGCGACCCTCCTGGCCCGCTTCCCGGGCCTTGGGCGGATAGGCCGGTCGGGGATTCCAGACCGCCGCGGGGAGGTCCCCCACGGAGCCCAGGGACTCCCCCGTGCCGCGCACGGGCCCGGCGGATCCTCCGCCGGGCGCGGGAACCGGCACGGGAGCGGAGGGCGGAGGCGACAGGGCCTCGGCGGATTGCGAGGAGGCGCTCACGGAGACCGGGGCGGGAGGAGGAGGCTCCACGACAGGGATGGGGATCTCCGGCCCGGCCGGCTGGTCCTCGGGTCCGTCCCAGACGACCATCCGGTAGTCCTGCCAGCCGCTGCCGCCTTCGCGGCTCTCCCCCAGCAGGGGCGGATGCCAGAAGCCAAAGAGCGCATACCCCATGGCCGCGTGGGCCAGAACGGCGATGACCACCATGCGCTTCAGGCGTCCAGGGCGGGGCGGACGCCTGAGGCGGCGCTCCAGCGATCCTGGCGGCGGGGCCGTCTTGCGCCGCCGCTCCACGATCACGTGGTCGGCGCCGGGGGGAAGAAGAAGCTCCTCTTCCTCAGAATACATAGGCGTACTCCACTCCACCCATCATGTTGAAGCCTGGGGAAGGGAACCCGATGATCTCCTGGTACTGGAGGTCGAGGAGGTTCTCGGCGGTCGCGAAGAGGCGCCAGCGCGCATCGGGCAGGGTCCAGGAGGTCGATGCGTCGAAGAGGGTGTAGGAAGACAGGTGCTGGCGGGTACCTGATGGCGACTGCCAGAAGTTGCGGTCCACCCGGGAGCCCATGTAGCGCATCCCCAGCCGGGCGTTCCAGGTCTCGCTGGGCTTGAAGACGGCCGAGGCGTTGGCCTGCCTGCCGGCGCGGCGCAGCAGCTCGTCGTTGGGCACGAAGGAGGTGCCCGTCGTCCGGGTGTAGAGGACGTTGGTATCCATCAGGGTCATGTCGGCGTGCAGGTGGAGCCAGGTCGCGGGATCCGCATCCAGGGTGAATTCGAAGCCGCGGGCCACGGCAGCCCCGCCCTGGGCGGTCACGCCCGTGGCGGTCTCGACCAGGTCCCGGTACTTGTGCTCGAAGAAGGTGACGTCGGCCACCATCCTCCCCCAGGCCTGTTCCAGGCCGGCGTCGAAGGTGCGGCTGCGCGTGACGCGCACCCCATCCGAAGTGCCGATGAGCCCGACCGTGGTGGTCGACCCGTAGATCTGGCTGAAGGTGGGGATCTTGCTTCCCATCCCGAGGCTGGCATGCAGGCGGGGCCCGCCATCGAAGGTCTTCCAGGACAGGGCGGTCTGCCCGGTGTCGTCGTCTCCGAAGGCGGAGTTGTGGTCCCTCCGGGCGCTGGCCATCAGGGTGAGTCGCTTGTCCACATCCCAGATGTCCTGAACGAAGAGGGCGGAATTGGTCCGGGTCTTGTCCACCGCGTTGGCGGCCGTGGGCGCGGTGCCGATGGTCGCCCTCAGCGAGTCGTAATCCTCGGCCTCATGATCCACGCCCGCAGTGAAGGTATGCCCCCGAGGCAGGATGAAGTCGTTCTGCCAGGCCCATCCCTGGCGGGCGAACTCGGTGAAGGAATAGACCTCGCTGGCCTGACTCACTTCGCCCGGGAACTTGGGGTTGCTGGACTTGACCGCGTCGAAGTAGCGGTACAGGGTCAGACGGCTCTTCCAGTCCGGCGAGGCGTCGCTGAAGAAGCTGAGCGCGGTCAGCGTGGAGGAGCGATCCTTCACGGCGTTGGCGTTGGGCGGCTCGTAGTCGGCCCCGGCGCTGGTCGTGTAGACCCCCAGGTGGCTCTCGACGGACCGGACCGAGACCATGGCCGTCATGTCGGGGGAGAGGCGCAGGTCGAAGCGGCCTCCGAAGTTCCTGTCGTCGTAGTTGCTGTTCACGAAGACCGAACCGCGCTGCTGGAGGTTGGAGCCGCCGATGCGGTAGCCGAACCTGTCGTCCCCCCCGACAAGGCTGAAGCGCTCCCGCATGGTCTCGAAGCTTCCGTATTCAAAGGAGGTGCGCAGGGTCGCCGGGCCATCTCCTTTTCTTGTGATGAAGTTCACGACCCCAGCCAGGGAGTCCGAACCGTAGAGGGAGCTTCCGGCACCCCTCAGGACCTCGACACGGTCGATGGCATCGATCCCGAAGTTCTCGAAGTCGAAGGAGCCGCCGTCCTTGTTCATGCGGACCCCGTCGACCATAACGGAGACGAAGTTGGCGTCGCCGCCGCGAAGGAAAAGGGAGGTCGTGCCGCCCCGGCCCGCGGTGCGGACCACCTGGGCGCTCGGGACGTCCCGCAGCACCTCCTGGGCCTCGCGTTTGCCGGAGAGCTCCATATCCTCCTCGGTGACCACGGTCATGGAGCGGCCGACGGTGGAGCGGTCCCGCTCGATGCGGGTATCGGTCACGACCACGTTCCCCCTGGGAATGGGCCTCGCCACCGGGATGCGGGAGATCTCAACCTTCGGCTCGGAGGACGGCTGTCCCTCCAGTTCGCGGATCCTCTGGTCCAGGGCCGCACGCTCCTTCTTCAACCGGGCCAGCTCCTGATCCTTCGTCTCTTCCGCCCAGGACGGGGTCATGGCCAGCACGACCGTCATCACCATCAGCCAGCCCGTTCCTGTCCTCATCGGCGCGATCCCCTTCCGCACAGGGAAGGCGTCGGCCGAGCCCCAACAGCATCGCCGCAAAAACAAAAAGCCCCGGACGCCTTGCGGCATCCGGGGCTCCGTATTTGCCCGCGGTCTCCCATCGCATGCCCCCTCACCCGGGGCGCGCACGCGTTCACGTCGAAGGCAGGTCTTCTGGCTTCCGGATCATCCTCCAGGTCCTACCTTCTCAGCCGTCTGCAGGCGGCCAATGGCGCTTTTCAGCAAAGGACCCTTCGTCCCCGGTCACAGCGGCGGTTCCGCTCCCGAATCGGAGGCGCATGGCCCCCTCACGGGATTCCCTATTCTTCCGGCACCGACGTGCCGGACACCCTCCACGCGGGATCAGTTGTCAAAAGAGCGAGAACAGGGGGACCATAGCCCCGCCCCGAGGAGGAGTCAAGCGTCGAAAGGCCTCAAGGTCCCATCGCCAGGGCCTTGCGGGTCCACTGTTCCAGGGCCTCATGAAGGCCAGGGGAAATGCCCTTCGTCTTGCGTCTCCAGGCTTCCACCGCCCGGGTCTTTCCCGGCTTCAGGGCCTCCAGCTGCCCCATCAGGCCCTGACGCTGCTTCGCAACCGCCGGCAGTCGGGCCTTGAACCGGGCGGCCTCCCCGGCGACCTCCTCCTGCTGCTTGAGCAACTGGGCGATGGCCCGTTGGGACTGCTCCTCTTCGGTCGCCGCATGGGCCCCGGAGCGACCGAGCCAGGCATGGACGAAGCCAATCTCCCGGCTGCTGCGCCCAACCTCGGCCTCCTTGCATCGGATCTTCTCCTCCAGCTCGTCCTGGCGGGAGCACGCGGCGGAAAGGGCGGCCAGGAGGGATCCCACGGCATGGATCTCCCCGGGCGTCATCGCTTCCGTCGGAGGGAAGCGGGGATCCTCCGGCACCGGGGTGACGCAAAATCCCGGGACAGGTCCGAGCATGAGGTTCAGATAGGCGACCATGCCCTCCGGCAGACGCTCGGGCACCTGGTGGCGCGCCCATTCCGCCAGGGAGGACAGGAAGGCCCCGCCTTCCCACTCCAGGGAGGCGCGGCACTCCAGCAGCCTGGCCTCCAGCTCACGCTGCTTGCGGGCCCCCTCCTCAAAGGCCGCGCCACAGACGCGGAGATCCTCCAGCATGATCTCCCGCTGCGTCCTGCACTGCTGCACGTATTTCCAGTTCGCCCCGTGGGTCCTGAGGGAGTCGTGGAGGGAATCCAGGGCGGCCTTCACGCTGTGGACCCTTTCCCTCCCGCGCTCCCCCAGGTCGCGACGGGTCTCCGACAGCTCGAACAGGCGGCTCAGCTCCCCGCAACGCGCCACGAGTTCGGGACGGAAGGACAGGATCCGTGCAGGAGCGGAGGGAGGCGGCACGGGAGCAGCCGGTTCGGGAGCAGGGGACGGGGCGGGTGAAGGGGATGGCGTAGGAGACGGCGGCGCGGCCGCCTCCGGGACCAGGATCATGAGGCTCTTGCCGCAGGAGGAGAGCAGACTCCTCAGGTCCTGGATCTCGTCCTCGAAGGCCTTGGCACGCTGGGGGTCCACCTGGGCGGCGATCCGGTACTGCTCGATCGCCTGTTTGAGCAGCTGCCGGGTCCTGGACAGGATCTCGTTGCGCTCCAAGGAGGGCGGCTTCCCCTTGGCCCCGGCGTAGGTGCTGCGCGCCTCGGCAGCCAGGCGGACGGCCTCCTCCAGGATCCTCGCCAGGGTGTCCGGAACGGGCTCCTCGGCCAGGGCTGGGGCCAAGAACGCCACCGCCAGGATCATAGGGATCGGGAATCTCATGGACGCCGCCGCTACAGCGGCCGCATCATCGGGAAGAAGAGCACGTCCCGGATGGAGGACTGTCCGGTGAGCAGCATCACCATGCGGTCCACGCCCATCCCCACGCCCGCCATCGGCGGCATGCCGCTCTCCATCGCCTCCAGGAAGTCCTCGTCGAGGGCCTCGGCCTCCTCGTCCCCCGCGGCCCGCTTCTCCCCCTGGGAGGCGAGCCGGGCGCGCTGGTCGTCCGGATCGTTCAATTCGCTGAAGCTGTTGCAGAATTCCGAGCCCCCGATGAAGAGCTCGAAGCGCTCCACCAGCCGGGGATCGCCATTGCGATGTTTCTTGGCCAGGGGGGAGAGCTCCACGGGATAGTCGGTCAGGAAGGTGGGCTGGATAAGGTTGGGCTCGATGAACTCCCGGGAGACCGCATCCATCAGCTGGCCGCGGTGGGCCTTGGGCGGCAGGGAGACCTTCTTCTCCTGCAGGAAAACCGCCAATTCCACGTCCTTCATCCCCAGCAGGTCGATCCCCGCGAACTCGCGGGCCAGCTCTGCCATAGGCCGTCGGGCGAAGGGCTTGGACAGGTCCACGGCCTGGCCCTTCCAGGTCAGGGACGTCGTCCCCATCACCCCGGCCGCCACGGACCGGAACATCCCCTCCACCAGGTCCATGGCGTCGGTGTAGTCCGCGTAGGCCCAGTAGAACTCCAGCATCGTGAATTCGGGGTTGTGGGTGGCGTCGATGCCCTCGTTTCGGAAGTCCTTGGAGATCTCGTAGACCCGCTCGAACCCGCCGACCACGAGCCGCTTGAGGTAGAGCTCGTCGGCGATCCTCAGGTAGAGGGGGATGTCGAGGGCGTTCAGGTGGGTCTTGAAGGGCCGGGCCGCCGCGCCGCCATAGAGGGGCTGGAGGACCGGGGTCTCCACCTCCAGGAAGTCGCGGGCGTCGAGAAAGGCGCGAAGGGCCGAGACGATGGCGGAACGCCTGCGGAAGACCTCGCGGACCTGGGGGTTCACGGCCAGGTCCAGGTAGCGCTTGCGATAGCGGAGCTCCTTGTCAGCGAAGGCGTCGAAGACCTGGCCGTCCTTCTCCTTCACCACCGGAAGCGGCCTCAGGGCCTTGGCCAGGATCTCCACGGCAACCGCTTGGACGCTGACCTCCCCCGACCGGGTTTTCATGAGCTTCCCCTTCACCCCGGCGAAGTCGCCCAGGTCCAGGGCCTCCAGCACCCCCCAGCCCTTCTCCCCGACCTCCTCCCTGCGGACGTAGGCCTGGATGCGCCCGGCGTCGTCCTGGAGGTGGAAGAAGGCGGCCTTGCCCATGTTGCGGAAGGAAACGATGCGGCCGCAGATCGAGGTCTCCTGACCTTCCAGCTCGGCGAAGCGGGCCAGGAGGGCCGAGGACAGGTGGGTGCGATCGAACCGGAGAGGATAGGGATCCGCACCCAGGGCCCTCAGGCGATCCAGCTTGACGCGCCGCGCGCGGAGAAGGTCATCCAATGGATGAGCAGGCTGCTCGGACATGGCTCAGGTCGGCTAGCGGACCGGCACTTCGAGCGTGAGGACGGCGTCCTCCGGATGGGCCGGGTCCGCGACCTCGCCTTTCAGGACAGCCTTGATCACGGGCTCGCGCTTCAAGGGCCGGCGGCTGATCTCGCGCGTGCCGCGCGAGAGGCTCTCCAAGGTCAGGCCCGGCATCAGGTCGACCTTGTACGGCCTGCCGTGGGCATCCTTGGCGTCCACCTCGCGCCGGCCGAGCACATCCCCCGGCTTGACCTCGAAAGCCTGGATCAGCCACTCCCCGTCGGTCGAGCCGGACGGCGCATTACGCCGGGGCATCCAGCGGCGCACCTCGACAGAGACCCCTTCCTCGGACCCACCTTTCAGGACAAGGGCGTATTCCTGGCCGGCATACATCTGCAGGGCCCTGATCTCGTAGAAGCCCGAGACCCGGTTCCACCAGCCCCGCCAGCCCGCCCCGCTCGGGGGAATGCCCCGGACGGCGGTCAGGTCCATGAGGGCCAGGTCGACGCCAGAGACGAGGGAATTCTTGGCGTCCCGGGCGCGGTCGTCCTCGGCGGCGCCGGGCTGCATGCGTTCCATGCAGGCGATGAGGGGCTCGACGACGGACCGGTCCTTGAAGGAAGCCAAGGCACGGGCCTGGGCCTCGGCCACGGCGAAATCGGTCTCGACACCCAGTGCCTCGATCAGGGAAGGGACGAAGTCCCGCATCTCGCCCGTGGCCACCCGTACCGCAGCACGGCGGCGCACGGAGGCCTTCGGATGACGCATGCCGGCCCTGAGCCAGTCCGAGGCGCCCTCGGCCTTGTGGGCGTCCCACCAGCCCCGCCAGGCGGACAGGGCATCCTGCCGGGCCTTGGCCTGTTTCTCCTCGCAACGGGTCCTCAGCACGGCCCAGCGGTCGGCGGCCTCGCGGCGGATGCGGTTCTCGCCCTCGCGGGGCTGCCTCTTGTCGACCTTGTGCTCCTTGCCGGTGGCGTCCTTGTAGGTGTAGTTTCCAGACTTCAGGAGTTCGAACTGCTCGATGCGCCACTGCTGGATGGCCGCCGACTCCTGGCTGTCGGTCTCATCGAGGGGAAGGTCCCGGGAGACCGCCTCGGGACGGTAGTCGAAGTCCTGGAGGGTGATGTCGCAGAGGGCCTCGTGCGCGGCCACACACACGGGCTCGGACTCGTCCTGCAGGGCCCTGAGAAGTTCCGGGATGGCCCCTGCGGAGCCCAGGGCGGACAGGGCGTTGGCCGCCTGCACCCGCACGAGCACTTCGGGAGAGGCCAGGGCGTCGCGCAGGAAAGACTCGCCGCGGGCGTCCCCCTGGTAGGCCAGGGCCGCCGCGGCCGCGAAGGCCACAGGGGACTCCTGGGAAAGGGCCTGGGCCAGGGCCTCGGTGGCCTCGGCTCCGTCCAACCCGGCGATGATGCGGATGGCGGCCATCTTGCCGGCAGGACTCCGGTGGGCGAGGATCTCACGTAGCTCCCCCAGCGCGCCAGGCCCCTGCGCAAGGAGGGCCTTGAGGGCCTCCTCCCGTTGGGCGACGTCGTCCCCAGCCATCTGATCGGCCAGGGGCCCGGCGCCCGCAGCCAGAGGGAAGGCCAGGGGCAGGAGAAGGAGGGCGGTGTTGAGCAGAGGATGCTTCATCGCAGGACCGGCCGATTCTAGGGAGCACCCCGGGGGAGTCAACAGGTAGAATTCAGGGGTGCTCGGCGCCCTGACCGACCTTCTCTATCCCCCCTCCTGCTGGGCCTGTGGAGCCTCCCTCAGGCGCCAGGCGGATGCCCTCTGCGCCAACTGTGCGCTCCAGCCGGCGGAGGACGCCTGCCGGGACCGGCCTCTGGCCTTCGACCAGGTGGTGGCGCTCGGACGCTACGAGGGTGGGCTGAGACGGACCATCCAGCGGGCCAAGTTCGAGGGGGAGCTGGGGGCCTGGACCTGGATGGGCGCCGCCCTGGCGGAGCGGGTGGCTGCCCAACCCTGGACGGCTGGTCTGGATGCCGTGGTGCCCGTCCCGGCTACGTGGCGATCCCGCCTGAAGCGCGGCGCCAACCCCGCAGGACTGCTGGGCAAGTCCGTGGCATCCCGCCTGGGCCGGCCGATGCGCACCTGGCTGGCCCGGAGCCACGCCCGTCCCCAGGTCGGCCTGGGACGCGCAGAGCGCCTGGCCAACGCCGAGGGCGCCTTCCTGACCCACCCTTCCGCAAGACCCTCGGGCCTCCGCCTCCTTCTGGTCGACGACGTCATGACCACGGGGGCCACGGCCGACGTCTGCGCGAGGGCCCTGAAGGCCGCCGGAGCCCTGTCGGTGGAAGTGGCAGTGCTCGCGCGATAAAGGTATGATCGCGGAATGATCCCTCCCGAAGCCGCGGCCGTCCTGGCTCCCGCCGCCGGCGTCCTGGGCGCGACCGCCGTGGGACTGTACCTGGGCGTCCTCCTTCCCCGCCTGGGACCGGAGCGCTCCCCCTGGAAGGTTCTTCGGAATCTGGAGGCCTTCCGCGCCGCCAGCGGCGGCAGCGCCCTCTGGGGGGCCTTCCTCCTGGTCTCCACGGTCGCCCTCTTGCTGGGACTGGGAGCCCTCTACGTCCTGACCGGCCGATTGACCGCATGGTGAGGGCCGAAGCCCTCTGCGTCTTTTCCTGGAGACGGGTTCCTGTCCTGGCCTGGGCGCCGTGCGGTAGGCCGCCGGGCGGCGGCTGGCCGGCCGTCGTGGCCCTCCACGGATACGGCCTGGACGAGGCCTTCTTCGCCCGGGTGATCCGCCTGCGCTTCCCGAAATCCCCCTGGGTCTGGATCGTCCCGAGGGGCCCCTGGCGGGTGCATCCCGAGCGGGGACGGGTGGGCTATGCCTGGCTGGTGGGCTCGAAGGAGCATCCGGATCATGAGGGGATGGCCGGGACGGAGCGACTGATGACGGATGCGCTGAAGGCTGCCGCGCGCCGCTTCCCGATCGACCGGCGCCGGACGGCCCTGATGGGCTTCTCCCAGGGCGGTTTCGCCGCAGGGGTGGCGGCCCTGCGGTCCCCCCGCCGATGGCGGGGTGCGGCCGTCTTGGGGGGCTACGTCAATCCGCTCCTGGTGCCGGGGGGCGTGGCGTCAGGGCGGGGGGCGAGGCTGGCCTTCCTGCACGGACGCCAGGACACCGACGTGCCCCTGGAGCGCGCGCGGACCAGTGTCTCCCTCCTGGCTGGGGTCGGGATCACGGCGTCACTCAGGACCTTCCCCGGGGGACACAAGCTCTCACGCCCCATGGCCGACGCCGCGGACGACTTCCTTCAGGAAGCCCTCGGCACGACCGCTCCCTGACCTCCCTGCCACTCTAGTGCCTGCCGTTCGACGCGCTGGATCCATGCATTTTTCCCGGCGCTGTAGGCCGCGATGTCCGCGGGATGCAGGGCATCCTCGCGAACGATTGGAGGAGTCCGAAGAGGGCGCTTGGGATGGTCCTATCCGAGAGTGGATTGACAGTTCACGCTCCTACGATCCTCTCCCCTCCGGCGTAGACGTTCCCCTCCCCGCCGCGCAGGAAGCCCACCAGGGTCATCCCCCCCTCCCGGGCCAGGGACACGGCGAGGGAGGACGGCGCCGAGACCGCTGCCAGCACCGGGATCCTGGCCGCCAGGGCCTTCTGCACGATCTCGAAGGATGCCCGACCGCTGACCATCAGCACCGAGCCGGTCAGGGACTTCCCCTCCAGGAACAGCTTCCCGATGACCTTGTCCACCGCATTGTGGCGTCCGATGTCCTCCCGGGCGACAAGCAACTCCCCGGCTGCGTTGAACAGGCCGGCCGCGTGGAGCCCCCCCGTCGCCGCAAACGTCGGCTGGGCCCCCCGCAGCCGTTCCGGAAGGGCAACAAGCAGCGGACGGGGGATCCGTACCTCATCCGAAATCGCCGGGGCCGTCGCCATCACCGCATCGAGGGATCCTTTCCCGCAAAGGCCGCAGGACGAGGACTGGAAAGCCCTCCTGCGGGACCTCTCCACCGGGACTTCCAGGCCCGGCGCCAAGGTCGCCCGGACGATGTTGCGGAGTTCGGGATGCTTGGGGTCCAGGCAGTAGCCCAGGTCCTTGAGATCGGACCTCCTGGAAAGGAGCCCCTCCGTCAGCAGGAAGCCGGCCACCAGTTCGTAGTCGTCCCCGGGGGTACGCATGGTCACGGTGACCGGATCGTCCCCGATGCGGATCTCCAGGGGCTCCTCCACCGCCAGGAGATCCTCCCGCGACGCGCCCCCCGAAAGGGCGGAGACCCGGAAGGCCTCTGACCTCGGCATCAGAGCGCCTCGATCTCGGCCCGGGCGTTGTAGTCCGGCTCCCCGGAGGAGGGATCCACCCGGCCGGGATCCAGAAGCGCGTTGGACTCCGGCCAATGCACTTCCAGGTTGCCCGGCTTGAGCGGCGCGAACTTCAGGCGGCCCTCGTAGGTCCCCGACGCCGAGCGCAGGCGCACCCGGGCGCCCTCGGAGAGGCCCAGGCGGACGGCATCCCCGGCATTGGCCAGGATCTCGTCCCTCGCCGCGCCGTTCAAGGGATCCACGTCGCGCTGGACCATGGCGTTGAACTGCTTGCCGCGCCGGGTGGAGACCCGAAAGGGCCCGCCCTCCCGTTTTGCTGGGAGCGGCACGAAAGCGAAATGCGCCCTGCCGTCCGCGGTGGCGAAGCGGCCATCGGCGTAGAGGGAGGCTCCTCCCCACTGGAACTGGTCGCCCTGCCTCTCCAGGGCTTCGATCCCGCGGTACAGCGGCATGGCCACGGCGATCTCCCTTCGGATGGCAGCCGTGTCCCGGAAGCGGATGCGGCCGGCACGCTCCGGCCTGGCCCGGGCGGCCGTCTCGCAGAGCACCTCCCACTCCGGCCTGGCCTCCCCGATGCGCCGCCCGGGGATCTCGGGAGAGAAGATGACCCGGCGCTCCGTCGAGGTCTCGGTCACCCCGCCGGGGATCTCGTAGCGCGTGACGGCGGGAAGGAGCAGGACCGCGTCGGAAGGCTCCACCATCATGGCGCTGTTGAAGAAGATGTCCTGGTGGATCCTGAGCGCGGGACGGCGCAGGGCCTCGCGGCAACGGGCCTCCCCGGGAAGCGTTTCCAGGAAGTTCCCGCCGAGGATCCAGAAGACCTCCACCTTCCCCTCGGCGGAGGCCTGGACCATGTGGGCGGCCGAACGGCCTTTTGCCCGTGGGACCGGAAAGCCCCAGAGCCCCTCCCAGCGCGCAAGCGTCTCCTCAGGGGGAGCCGGCGTGCAGCCCATCTCGGCGCCGCCCTGCACCCCCGAATGACCCCGGATGGGCACCACGCCCCGGTTGGGGCGGCCCGGGAGCCCGGCCGCCAGGGCCAGGTTCATCAGCGCGCGGACCGTGTCCACCCCGTGGGCGTGCTGGGTGAGGCCCATGCTCCAGATGAAGACGGCGTCCGGGCGCGCGGCGATCAGGGCGGCCAGGTCCTGCATGTCCCTTCGGGACGCCCCACTCCCGGATTCAAGCGCCTCCCAAGAGAGGCCGTCCAAGGCCATCTTGAGCGCTTCGAAGCCCTCCGTCCTCTGCTTGACGTAGTCCTCATCGACCTTGCCCGCCTGGATCAGGGCCTTGAGCACCCCGTGCAGGAAGGCCAGGTCCCCTCCGGTGTCCACTTCGAACCAGCGCGTGACCAGCTCGGTGCCGAAGAGGGCGCTTCGGGGAATGGAGGGGATCCAGTAGCGCTCCAGGCCGGGCTCTCGGTAGGGGTTCACGCCGACGATCACCGCGCCGTTCTCCTTCGCGTGATGCAGGTACTTGGTGGCCACGGGCTGGTTGTTGGCCAGGTTGGAACCGAAGAGGACGATGAGTTTGGCGCTCATCCAGTCCGTGTAGGAGCAGGTGGACGCTCCGTAGCCGAGGGCGGCGGTCATGGCCACGGTGGAGGCGGCGTGACAGAGCCGGGCGGCGTTGTCCACATGGGGGGTGCCGAGGAAACGGGCCACCTTCTGGGCGGCGTAATAGGTCTCGTTGGGGATGCCCCGGGAGGTCAGGTAGAAGGCCAGGCGGTCCGGGTCCGCGGACCGGATGCGGGAGGCGGCCAGGTCCATGGCCTCGTCCCAGGAGATGGGCCGGAAGCCCTTTTCCCCTTTTTCACGAAGCATGGGAACGGGTAGGCGCCCCATCTCGCGGAGCGCCTTGGAGTCCATGCCGTTGAGGCTGTCGAGATCCTGCAAGCGGGCGGGGTCCAGGGCACCCATCGTGTTGAGCTTCATGAGTTCGAGACGGACCATGCAGAGGTGGGTGCCCTCCACGGTCCAGTCCTTCACGCCGGAAGTGCCGAGGGCGCAGCCGTCGCAGACGCCGCGGGTCAGGATGCGCCAGGCGTACGGGAGGTCCCCGCGGTTCTCCCAGACGATCTTGAGCATCTCCCGGAAATGACGGGGCTTCTGGGAGAAGAGGCCGAAGGGGACGCGCATGGGAAGGAGTATAGCCGGACCCCCGCCTTTGACACCCGGCTCGGGCATCTGCTATCTTCCTCCGTGCACCGGATGGGTACGGCGGTCGTGATCCCCGCACGGTTCGGCTCCCAGCGCCTGCCGGGCAAGCCCCTGCTGTCGAAGACGGGCAAGCCCCTCATCCAGCACGTGTACGAGCGGGTCCGGAAGGCCCGCCTGCCCGATGTGGTGGTCGTGGCCACGGACGACCGGCGGATCCATGACGCCGTCCGGGCCTTCGGAGGACGCGTCGTGATGACCTCGAGCGCACACGCGAGCGGCACGGACCGGGTGGCCGAGGTCGCCAGGACCCTCCCCCACGCCCGTTTCATCAATGTCCAGGGGGACGAGCCCGAGATCGACCCCGCGCTCATCGACCGTGTGGCCAAGACGTTGAGGGACGACCGGTCGGCGGACTGGGTCACCGCCGTGCGCCCCGTCCGCGGAACCACCGAACTGGGGAATCCCGCCACCGTCAAGGTAGTGGCCGATAAGGCGGGCTACGCCCTCTACTTCTCCCGCTCCGTCATCCCCCACGCCCGCGGCAGGGGGATCCCGACCAAGGCCCTCCTCCACGTCGGCATCTACGGCTTCCGGCGCGAGGCCTTGCTGAAGTTCAGCGCCCTGGGCCCCAGCCCCCTCGAGCAGGTCGAGAAGCTCGAACAGCTGCGTGCGCTGGAGAACGGCATGCGCATCCGCCTGGTCGAGACCCGCCGTACTTCCGCCTCTATCGATACCCCCGAGGACTACCGGGCCTTCGTAAACCGGTATAAGAGGGCTCGGCCATGACCAAGCACCTCTTCGTGACCGGCGGGGTGGTCTCCTCCCTGGGCAAGGGCCTGACCGCCGGCGCCATCGGCCTCCTGCTGGAGAGCCGGGGGCTCACCGTGGCCATCCAGAAGCTGGACCCCTACCTGAACGTCGACCCGGGGACCATGAGCCCCTACCAGCACGGCGAGGTCTACGTCACGCCCGACGGGGCCGAGACGGACCTGGACCTGGGCCACTACGAGCGCTTCACCAACGCCCGCATCGACCGCCACTCCAACTACACCTCGGGACGCATCTACCTCAACGTGATCGAGAAGGAGCGCCGCGGCGACTACCTGGGCAACACCGTGCAGGTCATCCCCCACATCACCGACGAGATCAAGGCGGCCGTGAAGTCCCTGGACCGCCCCGACGTGGACGTGGCCATCACCGAGATCGGCGGCACGGTCGGCGACATCGAGTCGCTGCCGTTTTTGGAGGCCATCCGCCAGTTCGCCCTGGACGTCGGGACGGCCAACGCCTGCTTCGCCCACCTGACGCTGGTGCCCTACGTGAAGGCCGCGCAGGAGATCAAGACCAAGCCCACCCAGCACTCGGTCGGGACCCTGCGCCAGATCGGCATCCTGCCCGACTTCCTGATCTGCCGCACCGAGGTCACCCTGGAGGAGGATGTGAAGCGCAAGATCGCCCTCTTCTGCAACGTGCGCCGCGAGGCGGTCATCGAGGAGAAGGACGTGGAGCACAGCATCTACGAGGTGCCCCTCGTCCTGCGCGACCAGAACCTGGACGGCCTGATCCTGGAGCGCCTGGGCCTGAAGGGCGGCACGCTGCGGCTGGAAGCCTGGGAGGGCATGCTCCGGCGCCTGATCTCCGCCGAACGCACCGTCGAGGTCGCAATGGTCGGCAAGTACATCGACCACCAGGACGCCTACAAGTCCATCTACGAGAGCCTCACCCATGCCGGAATCGCCCACGGCGTGAAGGTGAAGGTCCGACGCGTGGAGGCGGAGGAGGTGGAGAAGCGTGGTGCCGAGGCCTGCCTCAAGGGCGTCTCCGGGCTGGTGGTCCCCGGCGGCTTCGGAGCGCGCGGGAGCGAGGGCAAGATCCTGGCCGTCCGCTACGCCCGGGAGCGCAAGCTGCCCTATTTCGGCCTCTGCCTGGGCATGCAGATCGCCTCCATCGAGTTCGCCAGGAACGTCTGCGGCCTTGCCGGCGCCAATTCCGCCGAGTTCGACGCCGCCACTCCCCACCCCGTCATCACCCTGATGGATGCCCAGAAGGGGACGACGGCCAAGGGCGGCACCATGCGGCTGGGCGCCTATCCCTGCGCCCTGGCGGCGGGATCCCGGGCGGCCGCCGCCTACGGAACCGCTACGGTTGACGAGCGCCACCGCCACCGCTACGAGTTCAACAACGCCTACCGTCCCCAGTTCGAGGCCAAGGGCGCGGTGTTCAGCGGCCTCTCCCCCGACGGCGGCCTCGTGGAGATCCTGGAGCTCAAGGACCACCCCTGGTTCCTGGCCGTCCAGTTCCATCCCGAGTTCCAGTCCAAGCCGACCAGGCCCCATCCCCTCTTCGCCGGCTTCGTGGGCGCGGCCCTGGCCCGCACGGCATCCGGAGCCTCCGCATGAGCCACGACCCGCGCGACCCCGACCCGGAGCCCGAGAAGCCCAAGTTCGACTTCCAGAAAAAGGTCGACTCGGACTGGAAGAGGAAGATCCAGAAGGAGAAGGAGAAGCTGGCCTCCAGCGCGCCCATGCCCCCCTCGACCCAGGATCCCAAGGCGCCTCCGCCTCCCTCCGCCCCCAAGGCCCCCGAGGGCGACCCCCGGCGCGCCCAGGCGTCCAGCATGGCCTTCCTGGCCCTGGTCCAGCAGCTCGCCGACCAGGCGGCCCTTCTCATGGGCCTCTACCCCGAGCAGCCCGAGCGCCACTGCGAGCAGGCCGCGGCCGTCATCGAGATGATCCGTGTCCTGCAGGAGAAGACCAAGGGCAACCTCAGCCCCCAGGAGTCCAAGGCCCTGACCGCCCTGGTCTACGAGCTCCAGATGCGCTATGTGGAGGCCTGCGGCGCCGGCGGAGGGAACGGGACATGAAGGACCTCAAGGTCGTCGTCGAACGCATCGAGGAGCTGCCCACCCTGCCCCAGGTGGCCTCCAAGGTCATGAAGCTCATCGACGACCCGAACTCCTCGGCCCAGGACCTCACGCGGGTCATGTCCCGCGACGCCGCGCTGGCCGGCAAGATGCTCAAGCTGGTCAACTCCGCCTTCTACGGCCTGCCCAACAAGGTCTCCACCCTGGACAAGGCCATCGTCCTCTTGGGCTTCAACACCATCAAGAGCCTGGCCCTCTCGGTCTCGGTCTTCGGCGTCTTCGGCAAGGGCAAGCCCGGCGGCAAGTTCGACCGCGAGCGCTTCTGGCGCCATTCGGTGGGCTCGGCCTGCATCTACCGGGTCCTGGCACGCAAGGTCCAGGGCGTGGATCCCGAGACGGCCTTCGTGGCCGGCCTCCTGCACGACATCGGCAAGCTGGTCCTGGACCAGTATGCGCCGGAGGAGCTGGGCGCCGTCCTGGCCGAGGCCGAGAAGCGGAAATCCTCCTTCGTGGAGGCCGAGCGCGCCCTCTTCGGCACGGACCACAGCATGGTCGGAGGCCAGCTGGCGGACCGCTGGGGATTCCCGGACGTGCTGGCCACCTGGATCAAGACCCATCACGCGCCGGGGATGGAGGAGAAGGACCCCCGCGTGGCGATCTCGGTCTTCTCGGACTACCTGGTGAAGGTCAAGGGGATCGCGGCCAGCGGGTCCTACGACCCGGCGGTGCTGAGCAAGACGGCCTGGACCTGCCTGAAGCTGGAAAAGACCGACCTGCCTCCCATCATCGCGGAGGTGAACCAGGAGATCAAGCTGGCCGACGAGATGCTGGCCGTGGGGATGAGCTAGCCTCCGGGACGGGCGTCACTCAGACGTGTCCGGGTCAGCTTCGGAAGTCGCCTCCTCCTCCGGCCTCAGGTTCGCCAAGTGCTCACGGTAGGCTTGCTCCTGGCGAGCCTCCGCCTCCGCGACGGCCTCGGGTGCGGCATCCGCGGCCTCCTGCATCGCACTCAGCCTGCTGCAGGCGGCGTCCAGCTCCTCGTCCAGCCTATTCTCCTCCGCCTGAGCCTCCTCCGCCTGAGCCTCCTCCGCCTGAGCCTCCTCCGCCGTGATCTCCCCGCGCTTCCGGCGAGCCTTCAAGGAATCTATGGCAGCCATGCAACCATGTATCAGCGCCACGCGTTGCACTTCCGGATCCAGGCGCCGTTGTTCCGCGCGCCAGACCGCCATGGCTGATTCGCGGGCGGCCTCCCGGACCTTGCGGGAAGGATCCTGTGCGATCACCTCCTCCAGGCTCTTCTTCGCGAGATCCAGTACGGCTGGGTTGCCGTCAAAGCTGGACTCGGCGGCCTGCAGGCGCAAGGCTTCCGGAAGGCGGGGATCGAAACCCACCGAGACGAAGCGCCGGAGGCTCTCCTGGGAGTCGTCCAGGCTCTTCGAGAGGGTGCGGATGGCGGCGGCACGGACTTGGGCATCCTCAGCAGGATCAAGAACCAGTGCAGCCGCGAACTCCCGGTTCTCGGGAAGATGCTCATCGAGCCACCAGAGGGCTCTACCTTTCAGGTCTGGATGCTCCCGATGCTGGGCGATCCACTCCCGGAGTATCGGATTCGCCTCTTTCAGACGGCACTGGCCGAGGGTGTTCAGGATGGCCTCCATGAAACGCGGATCCTGGGAACCCTCCAGGCGCTTGGAGAGAAGTTCAAGCCCACCCTTAAGACCCAGGCTCGTCTGATGGGCGAGGAAGGCCCCGCCAAAGGAACTGATTTCGGAGGGATCTTCCGTACACCAAGCCAGCTCCTCCATCTTGTCGATCAGGGAGGGGCTCGTCACCCAGAGACCACGCAGTTCTCTTCGCAGGTCGCGGTCAGAGTCTGGCGTTCTCAAATATGCCTCGTAGAATCTCTGTGCTAACTGTGGATCCTTGTATAGTCGGTGCGCGGTAACGAGGAAGCACATCTTGGAAAGCAATTCCTGCCGCTCTTTCCCCGGAGGAAGCGCCTGGATGCTTTTCCATAGTTCAGGGACCTCCTTGGCCGCTTTCTCATCGGCTTCCTCGAAGGACCGATCAGGGGCTGGCAGAAGACCCGGTGGCCACACATGATCCGACGGAGGCGGCGGGGAAACCGGGATGGGTCCCGGGCGCTGGGCTCTGGGCGTCCTTTCCACATGCGGGAGGGGGCTGAGAGACGGTATGGGTCTTGAGGCTTCCACCTCATGGGACGGGACATCCTGAGGCTGTTCCCGCCGCCACAGGGAGAACACGGTCACGCCCCCTACCGTCAAGGCAAGCGCCGCGAGCCAGAAAGCCCTAGCGCCGTGGTTTTTTAAGCGGAGGCTCATAGTTCACTCCCAAGGTGACGTTGTCCGCCGTTGGCACAGTTCCCTCCATACCTGGCGCATTGCGGTCTTCACGCCTCCCCCATCAGTTCAGGATGGCATCAACGGACTTGATCGGGAAAGGAGCCAGAACCTGGATCCCATACTTGCCCACTGCGCCGTGGCCCGTCAGGTTGTTCAGGTCGATCAGGATGTTGGGAGACAGGAGGAAGTTGGACACACGGATCACATTCGTATCGAAGCGGATGCCGGTTACTCCTCCGGCGATCGTGTTTTCCTGGATATGCATAACATTCTGCTTTCTGGGATTATCCAACTTGAACACATCCCTGAGATCGTCGAGCCCAAGGACACCGATGAGGATCAGGGATGGGCGCGGGCCCGGCGCTTGCGGATGCCGGAGATTACGTCGTTGATCTCCTGGCGCCCCTTCTCGAGGGGGATCTGTGCTTTGTAAATCTCCAGGGAGTGAAGGATCTCCGGACCGCCCTGCTCCTTGAGGAGGGACAACACGGCCCCACGGGAATCGATCGAGGACTTGCCCTTCTCCGGAGCCTTCTGGAGCGCATCGAGCAGGGCCTGGTCCCTCCGGATACGGAGGTGTTCCGGGAGAAGTTCTCCCCGGACTCCCCGCAGGCCCGCCGTCGCTGCAACTCCATAGTCCGGATCCGAGGCGAGGCGGCCCAGCAGGTCGATCACACCGGGATCGTCCAGGAAGTAGCGGAGCGAGTAGAGGGCTCTATGTTTATACCAATACGGCACCTGGTCCGACTCTCCCTGGGCAGCCCGGAGAGCGAGCAGCTTGGCTCCAGGATCTCGGGCGAGCGACAGCGCTTCGAGCGCCTGCGAAGAGAATCCATCGTTTGTATCCCCCGCAATGCGCGAGAGCATAGGAATCAAGGCCCTGGCCAGGGCGGGATTGTGGACGTGGGATTCTCCGTAGGCCAGAAGAATCGCCGCATCACGCACTTCGGTGTCCTCGGGCCGGCTGGATAGCAAGGCGACGATCTCCTGGATGGCTCCGGGGTCCTGGACGTCCTTTAGTGCCATCAGCGAAAGCGTGCGGATGTTTGGATCGCTCTCCTGCCTCAGGATCGCGAGCATGCGAATGGTCAGTACGGGGTCTCGGAGGCTGGAGAAAACACCCACGGCATGGAGTGCCGCGATCCTCATGGCAGGATCATCGTCCGCGGTCAGCGCCAGCAAGTAGGGGAGGATGGGACGCATCTGGGCGGCACGCTCCACAACGCCACTCCATGAGGCTTTGTAGAACACCCTAAGGAGGTCGCACCTCGCCCCCGGGATATCTGAAGGGGCTCCGAGCAGAATCCGCCGGGCCGCATCCGGATGGGGCAGCCGCAGGATCTTCGCAAGGGCTTGACGGTTCCGGAGATCCACCGTGCTGTCGACAAGGAGATCCGCCGCGGCATCGAGGGCGCCCTGCGTCTCCAGAAACTCCTCCAGAGCGGACTCTGCTTGCTGGATCGCTTCGTTTTGATCCGTAATTTCGTCGGAATCCGGATCCCTTAGGTCGACCTTGGCAAGGTAGTCCATTACTTTTTCCAGAAGGATTCTGCGGCTCTCTGCCGGGTCGACAGAGGGCAGCACGGCTTCAGTCGGGGCAGGAAGAGGAGGAAGCTCTGGGGTCGGGGACTCTCCCGTGTGGGTGGACCGGGGGAGGAGGGGCGCCGGAGTCTTCGGGACAAGGGCGGGACGGGAAGAAGTTGGCACTGGAGCGGGAAGGGCATACCGCTTGCTCCCCCAGAACAGCATCCCGGCGACGATCCCCGCCGCCAGTGTCAGAAAAACCAGCGGTCGTCGTCGAATGGCCATCATCGATCAGGGGATGGGGCGGGGCGGACGGGCCAAGTGGATGAAGAGCGAGCGCTTGCAGGTCGATTTGTTGGCCTTTACCGTTGCAGTGACAATCACCACGTCGCACGCGACGCAATCCCGAAAGCTGAATTTCGCAGTTGCAGTATGCAGATCAAGGCCGCTTTCAGGATCCCTCACGGGTCCATCCACACTCCAAGAAGGCGCGATACTGGCTCCGCAAACCGATGTGACTTCAGGAGCCCCGAAAACAACATCCGTTCCCGGAAGGACAAGCACGGAAGCGGTGACCACGGCAGGGCCGCCGGGAGGGAGCAATGGGCGAACAGGATGGTCATCGAAAAAGATATCGTCCTCATTCGTTACCCCGAAGATGAACACCTTGAACTTTCCGAACCAAGTTGAATTAAAGAATGGCAACATCTCGATCGCCCTGTCCTGAATGTTTTTGATCTGTTCTTCAGAAACTGAAAAGCGCTCGAGGTAATCTCTGGCCTTCTCCTTGAACTCGTCGACCTCAGCCTTCCGTCTGTCCTTGTCTTCCGGAGTTAAATCGCGATTTTTGTCGATCTTCTTTTTCAGGTCCTCAACCTCCTTGCAAATTTTCTGAAACGCCTGGGCCTTGAGTTCATCGAGAGCTTCTTTCTTCAGGTTTTTCTCGGCTCCTTCGGCTTCCGCAAGGAGGCCGTCGAATAACGCCTGCCCCGCCGCTGCCACGATCCGATTCTGTTGAGCCAGCAGCAGGTGCTTGACCGCCCCCAGCTGTTTTGCGGCCCTATTGAATGCCTTCTCCGCCCGACGGAAGTCTCCCGCCTGGCTCGAAAGCTCCGCATCCCCTGCCGCATTCAGGGCCGCACGTAACTGATGGATCAGGGCGTTCTGGATGTGCCGTGCCGAGGCCGGCAGGGTTTCCACCAACAAGAGCAGGCGCTCGATCCGCTGGCTGGGCGTCAATCGAGACGACAGCGTGAAGCCCGAAAGGACCTGGAAGCCCGTCATCTGGCAGCCGTACTGGTTGAGCTGCACCCGGATCTCGTTGAACTGTACGTTGCCCAGCAGGACCCCCAGCTCCAGGGTGGCCACCGCGCCGCTGGCGACATGAGTGACGGGGAACTCGACCGGGTCGCTCCCGTTGACCCCGTTGGGGGGATCGAGGGCGCGGATGACCTGGGTCTGCCCCACCTGGGCGCCCAGGAGGTAGAAGCTCAGGTGCATGGAAGTGGTCACATACACGCCCGTCTGCCCCGCCTCGTAATAGAAGGAGAGCAGGGTCTGTTGGGCGGAGAGGGGCTGGGACAGGGGAAAGCTCCGGTTGGCGTGGGCATTCTCGCAGAAGAGATCCGTGCCCCCGAAGGCATCCTCCCTGACTCCAGGGCCGACCGGGGTCGTCACGTCCGTCAGGGGCAGCATGTGGGGGTTGTCCGGTGGAGGATTGGTGACTTCCCACATGGAAGCGGGCTGAACGCCGACGATGACGGGAGGAGGTTCCGGCGGAGCGGCGAAGGAAGGCCCACCCACAAGCAGGAAGGCGACAGCGATCATCACAAGGCGAAGTTGCATGGAGGATTCTCCGGGGGATGAACGGACTACGCTACAGCCCCCCCCCCCCCTCCTGTCAAGCGGTGCACTACAGCCCCAGGCTTCTTCAAATCGGCCTCGCCGGAACGCCCACCACCCGGGCGCCGGCCCTCACGTCGTTGACCACCGCGGCCCCGGCCCCGATCAGGGCCCCCGAACCGATCTTCGAGCCCTCCCTGACGGAGGCTCCGATCCCCACCCAGGCCTGACGGCCCACGACGACGTTCCCGGCCAGATGCGCGCCGGGGGCGATGTGGGCGAAGGCCTGGATGCGGCAGTCGTGATCCACGGTGGCGGCGGTATTCACGATGACGCCCACGCCGAGGCGGGCGCCGGTGACGATCACGGCGCCGGCCAGGACCTGGGAGCCGGGGCCTACGACGGCACGGGAGGACACCGAAGCGTCCGGATGGACAAGCGGAGGCAGGGCCAGGCTGTGCTTACGGGCCAAGGCCGCCAGCGCGGCGCGTCTCTCGTTCTCTCCGTAGCCAAGGGCAGCCTGATCGGCCGTCCTGGCGAAGGAAGCCAGCTTATTCACCCCGCCGAGGACCCGGCAGCCGTCAAAGGATTTCCCCCAACGGGTCTTATCCCCGTCGACCTCGACGAAGCCGAGCACATCGGCACCCCGGCCCATAGCCCTGAGACAGTCGAGGACGACACGGGCGTGGGAGCCGGCGCCAAGAATGAGGAGCTTAGTCATGGGTCTTCTCCAGGAAACGATCATCGATCCTCACGGAAGCCAGCAATTTCACGACCTTCGGCGTCGTCTTCCCATCCCCGTACGGAGAACGGCTACGCTCGATGCGGTTCCGAAAGGCCTGGGAGAGCGCCTTGCGGATCGCGGACTCGATGGAGGCGGCTCGGTGAGGCGCGGGAATCACGTGTGCACTGCGCTCCCGGCCGGCCTGGCGGATCCCGATGTCCACCGCAGGCGTCCCGAAGGCCGGCGCCTCGATGATCCCGCTGGAGGAGTTGCCTACCAGGGCTGAGGCCTTGGACAGCAGTCCCAGGTAGTCCCGGTGGGGAACACTGGCGACCAAATGGAACTTCGGCATCGAAGCTTTTTTGAGCTCCCTGAGAATGGCAGCCCCACCACGGTCCGTGCTTGGCGCAAAGGCAAGGGTGGGAAGACCCACTCTGCGGAGCGCTTTCAGGGTCTCTTGGATCTGGCGTTTTGCTTGGGCGGCTTGATGCGGAACCGCATGCTGGGCCAGAAGGAGAAAGTGTCCGGTTTCAGGAAGGCCATACTGTCTGCAGAGTTCCGGTCTCCGCTCCTCCTGCCTTTCCAAGATGCTGTCCAACCCGGGTGCGCCCACTTGGCGAATGCGCAACCTGAGATCCTCTCCAGAGTTTTGGAGGAGTTGAACGCTCCGAGACGTTGCGGCCAAGTGGAGGTGGGCCAGGGCGCTCAGAAGCCATCGCCTCTGATCGTCCTGACGGTGGCCCGTCACCTCACCGCCGTGCAGGTGGGCAATGGCGATGCCGCCCATCTCGGTGGCGGCCAGGGCCGCGGCCAAGGGCTCGGCGCGATCGCCCAGGACCAACAGCCAGTCCGGACGCTGTATAGCAAAGAGACGGCTGAAGCCCGCCGTCATTACGCCAAGCGCCTCCCCCATCCAGGCCGGGGAGCGGGTGGGCTCCGGAGCCCGGACTTCGGCGTCGATGCGGAAGCCGGCCTTGGGGATCTCCTTCCAGGTACTTCCACGATTCGCAACGAAATGCTGCCCCGCGGCGATGATCTGGAGCCGGAAGCGGCGATCGGACCGGATCTCCTTGAGGATGGGCGTCAGCAGGCCGAACTCCGCCCGGGTCCCCGTGACAACGGCAACAGTACGGCGGTTCACAAGTCCCTCCCCTTATCAGCGGTGCGGCTGGCGGCGTGGCCGGCTCCGTCCGGGGAGGATATCAGCTTCACCAGGGAAATCCCCCTGCAGTCCGCGCAGACGCCCGTTTCAAGCACATACTGCTGCGCGCACCGGGGACAGAAGGTCCGGGTGCCGCCCCGGCTCTGCGGAGGACCGGTCAGGACCTCGGGATCCCCACCCTCCTCCCGGACGAACCTCGAGAGACGGATCCAGTCCTCCTCCGAGAAGGGAAAGCGGGCCTGCCTGAGCTGCCTCTGGGCACAGGCGAGGTAGGCCTGCTCGGTGCACAGCACGCGGGCCAGGGCCAGCGGGTGGAAGCCTTCCAGCGCCTTGCGGAGGAGGGCGTCTCCCGCATGCACGGCGTCCACAGGGGACACCACGGAGAAGAACAGCAGCGTGAGCCGCTCCGCCTTCCGGTCAGGATGAAGCCGCCGGTGAGCCCGCCAGAGCGAGACCCAGACGAGGACCAGGTTCGCCAGCCCCGCGAGGACGAGCCAGGGAAGGGGCGCCGGGATCTTCAGCAGGAACACCAGCGGGACGAGGAGGAAGAGCTGCGTGAAGAGGGTTGCGCACGCGGCCCTCAGCATTCTGGTGTGCCCGAGGACGGCCTGATGGAGCCTGCGGACCTCCCCGGCCTTCAGATGCCCGTCCAGAAGGCAGAGAAAGGACGCGCCGAAGGGCGTCAGGTTGAGGAGGAGAAGGCCACGTCGTTCCAGCATCGCGATGCCGCACCCCTCCCCCACATGGGAGCGGTACAGGACGGTCCCGGAGGGCTTCCAGGCCAGGCACATGCCCACATGTATGCCCAGGAGGAGCAGGTAGATCCAACCCCAGGTGCTCATGGCGGCGCGGTCAGCGGCCGGATTTCTTCTCCCCGAAGAAGAACTTCTTGATCGCGACGCCCGCTCCCACGACCCCGACCAGGATGATCTTGAAGAAGGCCGCGATGAACTTGCCGAGCTTGGCGAACAGGCCCATCTTGGCCGCGGCCACCCCGGCGCCGCCGGCCACCAGGGCCACAAGCCCGAATTCGGCCACCTTGTCCCCGGACGTGAACGCCTGGTAGGTGCCGTCCGCGGGATAGGCGAAGGCGGTCAGGAGCTGGTTGTAGCGGGGAGTGACGGCCTCCAGCGCGGCAGGCGACACCGCAAGGTTCGCCGACACGTACCCCCGCCGGCCCAGGAGCCTGGAGTTGTAGTTGATCCACTCGCCCCCCTCCTTGGAATGCAGCTTCAGGCCCCAGGTCAGGCGGTGGGTTTGAGTGTCGTAGAACGGCTCCTTGACCCACCCCTCCAGGGTCGTCTCCCCCCAGCCGCGCTTCTTGCGCTCTGCATTGGCCTCTTCCTGCCCTTCCTGCATCGCCTCGAGCATCTTGGCGGCGTCCAGCTTGGACTTGTCGTCGTCCTTCACGAATCCGACCGGGTCATACGAGAACCAGATCACCCAGTCCTCCTCCTCGCCGGCCGGCAGGAGGGCTCCGACCATGTCGTCGCTGGGAAGGTTCTGCGTGAGCTCCAGGAACCTGGGCATGTCCTTCTTCTCGACGAAGACATAGCCCTCCGGAACGTCGATGGTGGCGACGTCGCCCAAGGCCCCCTTGCAGGGACCCCGCTTCAGATCGAGCTGGATCTCCGGCGCCGGCGGATCGTCCGCACGGGCGCTCGGGAGGGAAAGGGCGGCCAAGGCGAGCAGGAGAAGCTGGGTGAGTTTCATGGGCTCAGTCTAGCGGTCGACGTTCCGTGCGCCAGCGGAAAGTCAGCGGGCGGGCATCAGCATCCGGGCCTGGGCCAGGTCCATCGGCTCGTCGATATCCACCGAGCACTCCCGCGGCATGAGCACGAACCGGCTTCCCGGCGCCACGAAGCCCCGACGGGCCAGGTGTCTCGCCGAAGCCACGTACACCGCCCCGTTCAGGGCGACGGCCACGGACCCCGCCCCTTTGGCGACCGGCTTCCCGAGGCGTCCTCCTTTGCCTATGCGGTACATCCATTCGGGCTTGGGATGGGCGGGCGTCACCGTCACGACGGAAGGCGCCCGGGTCCGGATGAACGCCGCGAGACAGGCTTCCACATCCGAATCCCGCCTCAGCGGACTCGTGACCTGAAGAAGGACCACCGTGCCCTCCAGGCGGAGATGGCGGATCACGGAGAGGGTGGACGCACAATCCGTCGCGAGGCGGCGGGGGCGTTCTGCGATGTCGGCCCCGGCCCTGCGCGCGACGGCGGCAATGCCGGCATCCTCGGTGGAGACCAGGACCCGGTCCAGAAGGCCCCGCCGCTTCAGCCTCAGGGCCTGGGCCACGGCCAGTTCCAGGAGCGTGCGTCCTCCGATCCGGACCAGGGCCTTGCGCGGGAGGCGCTTGGATCCCCCCCGGGCCGGGATCACGGCAATCACGGGCCTCAGGCTGTCGGGGATCCTCACGCCTTCCGATTCTAGGGAACCAAACGTCTTACGCAACGTGTTTGCCATAGGGGATTTCCGTTGCCGTCCCCCGGAGGGATCCTTAGGATGGATCGCATGCGGAGAGTCGCCCTCATCCTCGTCGCCGGAGTGCTCCTGACGGCCTGCGACAAGATCCAGCGCATCCACATCGGCCAGAAGGCCGACGGTTCGCCGCGCATGCAGATCCCCCTGACCCCGGAGGCCCGCCGCGAGGCCGCGGCCGCCCGGGCCGCCGCCTACCAGGCCCAGGCCGGCGCCGGCACCGCCCCCGGGATGCCCATCCAGCCCAAGGCCACCCCCGAGGTCATGACGGGCCCCGTGACCGTAGGCCTGCGCCATGAAGGCGTCGCCGTGATCGCCGGCAAGGCGGTGCCGGATGAACAGATCGCCGACCGCCTCTCCTGGGTGCGCGCCGAGCGCACGAAGGCGGGATCCGCCGACGTGGCCGTGATGACCGTCCTGGCCCCCTCGCTGGAATCCCAGAACATGAGCCGCGTCATGCACGCCATGTCCTGCGGGTACCAGGCGGGATTCACCAAGATCGGCTACCAGGTCGTGGACAGCATCCCCCTGCCGCCCGAGACGGAAGGCTCCTTCCCCGCCGCCTCGCTGCCCTCCGGAGAGGGCCGCCTCATCGTCTCCGTGGCCCCGGACGGTGCACTGCGGCTCGACACCGAATCCTCGGATCTACAGGCCCTGCAGGGGAAGCTCCAGGAGGCCGTCTCCGCCCGCCAGGCCAAAAGCCTTCCGGCACCCGCGGTGACCGTGCTGGCCGACAAGGACGCCCCGCTGGATGCGGTGCAGGCCGTGCTGACCGCCTGCAAGACGGCCGGGATCACGGCCGTGACCCTCGGCTCCCCGGTGCCCGTCGCGGCCGCCGGCATGGTCCCGAACCTGCCGCCGGACGTCAGCGAGGCCTTCCGGAACTGGCGCCTGGGTCTGGAGAGCCGCGACGTGGACTTCAGCGAGGGCGCCCCGGGCTACTGGTACGGGGCCCTCTTCCACGCGTGGATGGATGACGCGGACGACGCCTCCAGGGAGATCGGCGCGAAGGTCCTCAACCGCGAGCGCGTCCGCTTCCTCGGCGCCAACGCCTTCAAGCGCCTCGACCAGATGGCCCACCTCCTGACCGGCCTGGACGCCGCTCGCGGCGGCGAGTTGAGGAAGCTCTCCTCCGACCTGAAGGCCATCCTTGCCGAGGCCCTCTCCGGCACGGCCAGCCTGGACGCCGCCCGCTTCCAGCTGGGGGGCGCCCGGCGCCGCGTCGCCCAGGAATTCGGCCCGGAGACCGTGGTCTTCCCGCCCGGCTTCAGGATCCCGCCGCCCGAGAAGCCCGAGGACAAGAAAGAGGAAGAGAAGCACGAGAAGACGGAGAAGACAGAGAAGAAGGAGTAGACGCCATGAGTGGAACCGCCGACACCGCCCCCTCCAACCTGACGCCGCCCCCGGGCATGACGCGCTTCATGGTCGACCCGGTCAAGTGTATCGGATGCGAGGCCTGCAACAACTCCTTCCCCAAGGCCTTCAAGTTCGACCGGCCGGCCAACGTGGCCTTCACCGAGATCCCGGTGCCCTCCGCCGAGTACAACAACGAGGAGGTCGTCGGGGTCTGCCCGACCAACGCCATCTACGTGGTCGGAGCCCCGCCGCCTACCCCCGAGGAGCTGGCCGCCAAGGAGGCGAAGGCCAAGGAGCATATCGAGGACCTGAAGAAGAGGTCCCGCACCATCGAGCACCGCATCGAGGACTACAAGCGCAGCATCCGCGAGCATGGGGAGCCCCTCCTCGCCGAGGACCCCAAGGAGAGGGACCGCCGCTACGGCCTGGTCTTCCGTGTGGAGGAGACGCCGTCGGCCTACGCCGTGGTCCTGGACCTGCCGCGCCGGATCCCGGACTCCCACGTCCGACGCAGGCTCGGACTCGGCCTCGAGATGCCCCCGTACGAGGTCTCCGTGCGCGCCCTCGACGCCGACACGATCGAGATCCATGGCCGCCTGACCGACCCGGCCTTCCTGAAGCTGGCCTCCGGCGATTCGCCGACGGCCTCCTTCCCGCCCCAGTTCCTCAGGTCCATCCGCTTCCCCCGCCCCATCGGAGGCCTGAGACACTCGATCGCCGAGAAGATCCTGACCGTCACCGTCGACAAGAGGTGAACTGGCTTCCCCGCCTGGGAGTGGCCCTGGCGGCGGCCATCTGGGGAGGGGCCTTCGTCGCCCTCAAGGTCCTGCTGGCGCCCGCCGGTCCGCTGGACCCCTGGGAGCTGGCCTGGTGCCGCTATGCACCGTCGGCCCTGGTCTTCCTGATCCTGGCCCTCTGCCTGGTCCCGCGAGAGTTCCTCGGCCTCGCCCGCCTCAGGCCGGGCCTGGCCCTGATCACGGGACTCCTCGGGGTCGCCGCCTACAACGTCTCCCTCCACCTGGCGGAAAGCAGGCTCCCGGCCTCCCTCACCCTTCTCATCGTGGCCGCCAATCCCGTCCTGACCCTGGCCCTCTCCGGGGAGCCCTTCACCGCGCGGCGCATCCTGGGTTCCGCCCTGGCCCTGGCGGGCCTGGCGGCCGTGCTGCTCTGCGCGCCCCACGCAGGAAACGGCGGGTGGGGCCCGGATCCTCTTTGGGGCCTCCTCGCCGCGGTGGCGGCGGGCTTCTGCTGGTCAGGCTACAGCCTCCTGAGCGGAAGACTGTCAAAGGAAGCCGGTCCTCTGGCGGTCACGGCCCTCACCACCGTGCTGGGCACCCTGCCCCTTCTCGTCATGGCCCCGCGCAGCGCGGCCCTCGTCGAACGGATCTCCTCGGCCGGGAGCATGGCCTGGGCCTGGGTGGCCTACCTCGTCCTGTTGAGCACCCTGGCCGCCTTCCTGCTCTATGCCTGGGGGATCAAGCGCCTGGGCGCCGCCTCGGCCTCGCTCTGGCTCTATCTGATGCCGGCCTTCGGCCTGCTCTGGGGCCGCAACGTCCTGGACGAAAAGGTCAACGGCGCCCAGCTCGCCGGGGCCGCCGTCCTGATCGCCGGGGTGGCCCTTGCCACACGCCGGAAAGCGGGCTAGAGTCTCAGGCATGAGACATCCCATCACCCTCCTGTGGTTGGCCTTTCTTCCGGCCGTGGCCGTCCTTGCCGGCGACGACAGACCGTCGGCGGCCAGGCGCCTCGAGGACCCCGACTGGGTCGTCCGCGCCCTGGTGGCGAAGAACATCGGGGACGACCATTACGTCTTCGGGGCCCAGTGGCTCCGGGACCGCCTGGGCCGGGAGAAGAACGAATATGCCCAGGCCTTCCTCCTGCGGGCCCTGCTCTGCTTCGAGACGCCCGAACTGGCCCAGAGCGGGGGCAAGGAGCTCTTCCCCTGTGCCCTGAAGGCCCTCAAGGCCCGCTCCCCCTACGTGCAGGCCCAGGCCACGGCCCTGCTGGAGAAGCTGGCCGGCGGCAAGGCTGCCACGGGCCTCAAGGGCTGGGAGAAGTGGTGGGAGGAGCAGGGTCCCGCCTTCGCCTTTCCGGCCTTGCCGAAATCGGACCCGCCCGGCGGGATCGAGGAGGTCAAGACCCACCAGTCGACCGTCTTCGAAGAGTTCATCTACGATGCCCGCCGCAAAGGACTGGAGGTGGTCTTCGTCCTGGACCAGACGGGGAGCATGCAGGGCCCCATCAATGCCGCCAAGGCCCAGATCCTGGAGATCTGCGAATACATCCATCTCCTCATCCCCAAATACCGTGTCGGCCTGGTGACCTACGACGATGCCGCGGCCCTCCAGATCCCGCTCACCGGGGAATACCTAGCGATCCGGAAGCGCCTGGATGCCCTGAAGGCCGCCGGGGGCGGGGACTTCGAGGAGGGCGTGGACAAGGGCCTGAAGAGCGCCCTGGACCCGAAGATGACCTGGTCCCAGGCCTCCAAGAAGGTGCTCATCATCATCGGGGACGCTCCGCCCCATGCCAGCGACCTCGCCTCGACCCTCGAACGCTGCAAGGACGCCGCCGCCGGGGGCTGGACCGTGAACGCCATCAACGTGGGTGCCGCACCCCAGACCTCAGAGGCCTTCGCCCAGATCGCCGCGGCGGGAAAAGGTGCCTCCGTATCGGGGGCCGGGGACGGCCTCGTCGAACAGATGCTCATCCTTTCCTTGGGCAAGGCGCACGAGAAGGCCCTCTCGGGCTTCGTCGGCATCCTGCGCAGCATGAAGAAGGCCGACGCCGCTCTCCCCAAACCCTAGGGACCCCGCGCGCCGGCTGGCGCCGTGACCGGCTACAGGTCCGCAAGCACGACGCCCCGGGAGGCCAGCCGGCTTGCCAGCACGCGTTCCGAACCGACCGCAGCAAGGGCCAGGAAGGCGATCAGGAGGCCTGCCTGCCCCGGAGTGGTTACCAGGAGACCCTGGAAGAAACCCAGGGCCGTGAAGGCCCCCATCACTGTGAAGGTCACGGCCATCCGGGTGCCGGTGTCGCCCTTCATGTAGCGGCAGGCGAAGGGGATGGGCTTGCGCCACATCAGGGCCACGTCCATGAGGGCCAGGGTTCCCAGGAAGGGCGGCAGGGAGTGCAGGAGGGCGTGGAAGGGCGAGCCCCAGCGGATGGCGAAGAATCCCCAGGTGATCAGGAAACAGGGCGCCAGCAGCAGGAGGACCGAGGCCCGCTTCAGGGCCAAGGCCAGGTCGGCCAGGGTGGCTCCGGGCGCCGCGGCGAAGATCCAGCCCGCCTCCCACTGCTCCGAGAACCGCATGAGCAGGGGGATCCAGGCGCAGGTCATGGCCGGGTAGTAGACGGCCGCGAAGGCCCAGGTGTCGGCCTCCCCTCCGGCCCATGGATCAGCCCCCTTGCGGAAGGCGTACACGAGGATGCAGGCCAGGGAGAGCCCGAACTGGGGGTAGATGCGGTTCTTGGTGGCCCGGTCCCGGGCCAGGTAGGCCAGCACCAGTCGGAACACCCCCCAGGAGGCGGGGCTCGGAAGAAGCACCCTCATCCAGGCCAGGCGGTCCGGGCTGGGCGGACGGGCCCCGACGGCCGACTCCGGGGCAGTGCCCTTCCCCGTTCCGTCCGACCGTTCCGAAAGCGTGAGCACCCCGGTGGCCAAGGCCCAGATCCCGGCCAGGATCCCGGCCCCCAGGAAGATCGAGGCCCTCCACGCCAGGGTGCGGGTGAGCGGGTCATCCGCGCCGAGGAGACGGTCGGCCAATCCTCCCATCCAGACCGGAGGGAGCCAGGCCAGCCAGGCATGGCGCTCCACATCCAGGGAAACCGAGGTTCCCCTCCGTTCCATCCAGCTGCGGGCCATCATCAGGACGACAGGAACCAGGACGGAAAAGGCGATCGTCACCCAGTTGAGGAGGTCCCGGGCCCGGTCCAGGCGCATCCGCCTCAACACGGCCCCGTACAGGGCCAGCACACCCCCCGTCCAGGCCAGCAGGCCCAGCGGGATGAGCAGGGCCAGGCAGACCGAGAGGCGCAACCCGCCGCCGGGTGCGGTGAGCCCCATGAACACGGGAAAGGTGGAGGCCGCCACGGCGTAGAAGGCCACGAAGACCGCCAGGGAGGCCAGCTTGGCCCAGGTGTAGGTCACGGAGGAAACGGGCCTGGAGCCCAGGACGACGAGGTCCTCCCCCTGCATCACGGTCAGGGCGAACTCCGTGAGGATCAGCATGCCCAGCAGGGTCAAGGTGGAGCCCAGCACGATGGCGGCATAGGTCCTGCGGTCGGCCGAACCGGGCGCCAGGAAGCCGACCATCAGGCTCATCAGGACGTAGAACAGGCAGGAGAACAGGGTGCGGACGAGGGGGGACAGCTCCCGCTGGCGGACGGATCCTCCCCAGGACCTCGGACGGCGGAAGTCCATCCGGAGCTGGGAGGCCAGGATGGCCCTGAACTGGGCCCCGTCCGGGATCATCTGGCGGTGACGGCGGCCGCGAAGGCCCTGCCCGTGGCGGCCAGATCGCCCTGCCCGGGGTGGCTGGTCAGGCTCTGGAAGACGGCGTTCAGGGAGGTCTCCCGGGCCCGCTCGCGAAGCTGGGCCACCGGGCCGTCGGCCACGACACGCCCCTTGTCCAGGATGATGACGCGCCCGCAGAGCTGTTCGACGACCTCCAGGACGTGGGAGGAGTAGAAGACGGCCTTGCCGGAGGCGGCCAGGCTACGGACCATCTCCCGGAACAGCAGGGCCGCGTTCACGTCCAGGCCCGAGAGCGGCTCGTCGAAGAAGAGCACCTCGGGGTTGTGCAGGAGGGCGGCGGCGATCAGGACCTTCTGGCGGGTGCCCTTCGAAAGAGACCCCACGCGTTCGGTCCACTTCTCCTCCAGGCCCAGGAAGCCGGCGTAGGTCAGTGCCCGCTCGCGGATCTCCCCGTCGGCAAGGCGGTACAGGCGGCCGATGAGAAGCAGGTGCTCCTCTACGGTCAGGCTCTCGTAGAGGGCCCCGCTCTCGGGGACGTAGCCCAGGCGGCGCTTCACTTCCAAGGGCTGTGTCGCCACGTCGAAGCCGCAGACGGTGACGGATCCGGAGGTCGGGGCGTTCATGCCGCAGAGGACCTTGACGGTGCTGGACTTGCCGGCGCCGTTGGGGCCGAGGTAGCCGAGGATCTCGCCGGCATTCACCTGGAAGGAGACGTTCTCGACGGCGACCTTGTCCCCGTAGGCCACGCGGAGGTCGCGGACGACGATGACGGGGCCGGGCATGGCAAAGAGTATACTCGGGGATGCAATGCTAAGCCGACGCGCCGTCCTCCTCGGTGCCGCCGCACTCCTCTGCCTCGGGCTTTCCGTGCTCTGGAAAATCCGGCATCGCGCGGAAACGGTCGACCCTGCTCCTGCAAGCCCGGTCCCGAAACCTCCGGCAAAGCCTGTCGTGGCAGCCAAGTCTCCGTCCCGGCCAACCCCACCCGCCAAGGACACTGCGGCGACTCCCTCGACATCCCCAACAACAGCACCTCTCCCACAGTCAGGCCGGACCGCGGCCGAATGGCAGGAGCTTCTGGCCCGCCTCGCCCCGGAGGGATACGAGGCAAAGCATCCGGGCAGGATCGCCAAGCTGGCTGACCTCCTCGTCCTGCACGCCGGGGATCCCGGCTGGGAGGCCGGGACCCTCTCCTACCTGCTCTCCGATGCGCCCACGGAAGCCCGTCTGGACCTCTGGATCCGCTGTGCCGAAGCCCTTCCGGCCAATCCGGCCATCTCGGAGGCGCTGGTCCGTGCGATCCTCAACCGCACGGAGGGTCGCAGCGACCTGGATGCCCTCCTCCTCGCCCAGACCGCCCGGATGCCCGAAGATCCCTTCCTGCTCTGGGTCCGCTCCGCGGTCGGCTTCCGCAAGAGCCGGCCCGAGGAGGCCCTGGCCCTCCTGGCGGCCGCCGCGGACCTCCCTGCTTGGAAGGACTGGTCCCTAGAGGCGGCCCTGCGCGCGGACGAGGTGAAGGAGGCCATCGAAGGCCCTCTTGGGCCTGTTCAACGCTACCTCTCCGCATCTCAGGCGGCATCCTCATCGACACGCCTGTTCTTCCTTCTCCGTGGAGCCCCCCGGTTCGCCCTGGCCCAGGCGGAAGCGATCGGAGCCGGCGATCCTGCCAGGGTCCGCGGGATCCTCCAGTCCGCGGCCCACATGGGGCGAGCCCTGTCCCAAGGCGCCCGGGGAAGCCGGGAGGCCGAGATCGGACTCAAGGCGGAGTACGAGGTCCTGTCCACATTGAAACGCCTGGCCAGGGACAGTGGCGAGACCGCCGTGGCCGAGGAAGCGAGCCTGCGCCTGGCCCACATCGAGGCCGAGAGGGCGGCTTTGCATGTCTGGACCCGCAAGAGGTTCCACGAATTCGAGCGACGCCTCCGTTCCTTCCAGGGACTGCGGCAACTCGAGCGGGGGCTCGACACTCCCGGCATCCCGATGGAGGACCAGATCCGCGCCCTGGAGAACCTGCTCACCGCGGAGGACGCGGCGTATCTGCGCGCCCTGAGTGCCGAGACCGGCCGGGAGATGACCGTCTATCGGTCTACCCAGCCGCCTCCAGCAGCGCCTTCTTCGCCCTAGCCCTTGCCTTCGCGTCCACTTCCCGGCCCATCATCGTGACCAGCCGGTGTTTGGGACCTCCGGAAAAACAATCCAGGAAGACGCCCCGGACATCGTCCTTCTCCCCGGAGAGCGCTTCGGCCAGGGTCTCCATCGGAACGCGTCCCAGGATGCGAAGGAGGACCTCGCGCTCGGACTTCGCGAGAGCCTTGAGGGATTTCGGCGCCCGGGACTTTGCCGTCCGGGCGTTCTTCAGGCGGGAGGCCAGCAGGTCCTTCAGTTCCGCCGTGGGCGCCCTGGCTGCCAGGGCCTTGGCCCTGTCCTTCTTCCCCGCCTCCAGGTAGGCGTCCACCGCCGCCACGTACACCGCAGGCGAGAACTCCAGCTTGAGGTGGCTGACCAGGGCCTCGGCGGCCTTGTCCGGATGCCCCTGCATCGTCTCGGCCTGGGCCAGGTAGCCCCAGAGCACCGGGTGCTCGTGAAGCGCCAGGAGCCGGCGCAGGACGGCCACGGCCTCGGCCGTCTGCTGCCCGCGGAGCCTGAAGGCCACGAACTCCAGCACCGCCTGCAGGGTGCGGGGCCTGGCCCCCTCGGTCTGCCAGCGGCGCAGGAGCTCCTCGGGCGCCGCCGGGATCACCGACGCCTCCAGGCCACGGTCAGGCCGTCCCTCAGGGGAATCAGGGAGGACAGGTAGCGGCGGTCGGCCGCGACACTCCGGCTCATGGCCCGGATGGCCTTCGTGGAGGCGTCCCGGGCCTTGGGATCGGCCACACGGCCGCTCCAGAGGGTGTTGTCGCAGAGGAAAAGGCCTCCGGGCCGGATGCGACGGGAGGCCTCCTTCCAATAGGCGGGATACCCGGCCTTGTCCGCATCGCAGAAGACGGCGTCGAAGGTCCCGGAGGTCCTCTTCAGGGAGGCCAGGGCCAAGCCCTCCAGCATCGTGACGCGGGAGAGCACGCCGGCCCGGCGGAGATAGCCCCGGGCCTCGGACAGGCGGGCCGGGTCCGTCTCGGTATAGAAGACCCTCCCTTTGGGGCCGGCTGCTCGGGCCAGCCAGATCGTGGAATAGCCGATGGCCGAGCCGCACTCGAAGATCCGGCGGGCCCCGGCCATCCGCAGAAGCTGCTGAAGAAGGGATCCGACGAGGGGCCCCACGATGGGGATGCGTTCGCGGCGGGCGCGGGCCTCCATCTCCCGGAGCACGGTGTCCCGGGGGCGCTGGAGGGACGAAAGATAGGCCTCGATGGCCGGCGGGGTCACGGGTTCCATGCAGAGGAGGATAGCGTCGCCGGCCATGCATTGACATCCGAAATCGGAGGGCCTATCCTTCCGATTCTCCAATGACGAGCACACCGACGATCAGGCCCAGGCATCGCACGCTGACGGTCCCCGTGGGAGCGGTGCCGGTCGGCGGCGAAGCCCCGGTCCGGGTCCAGTCCATGACCAACATGGACACGGCGGACGCCAAGGCCACGGCAACCCAGTGCATCGCCCTGGCCGAGGCCGGCTCCGAAATGGTCCGCATCACCGTGAACACCCCCGAGGCCGCCGCCCAGGTGCCCGAGATCCGCCGCCGCATGCTGGATGCCGGGGCCGAGGCCCCTCTCATCGGGGATTTTCACTTTAATGGCCACCTCCTGCTGAGCGAGTTCCCCGGCTGTGCCGCCGCCCTCGACAAGTACCGCATCAACCCCGGCAACACGGGGAAGGGCAAGCGCAAGGACCTCCAGTTCTCCACCATCTGCGCCATCGCCCGCGACCAGGGCAAGGCCGTGCGCATCGGCGTGAACGGGGGCTCCCTCGACGGCGAGCTGGTGGACGAGGAGATGGAGAAGGGCGGGGGCTCCGCCGAGGAGATCCTGGACCGCTGCATGGTCCTTTCCGCCACCCGCTCCGTGGAACTGGCCCTGGCCGCTGGCCTCCACAAAGACCGGATCATCCTCTCCTGCAAGGTCTCGTCCCCCTCCCGCCTCATCTCCGTCTATCGGGAGCTGGCCCTGCGCAGCGACCAGCCCCTCCATCTCGGGTTGACCGAGGCCGGCATGGGCATGAAGGGCCTGGTCTGGTCCTCGGCGGCCATGGGCGTACTCCTGTCGGAAGGGATCGGCGACACCATCCGCGTCTCCCTCACGCCCCGCCCCGGAGGGGACCGCAGGGAGGAGGTGCAGGCGGCCTGGGAGCTGCTGCAGGCGATGGATCTCAGGCACTTCTCCCCCAGCGTCACCGCCTGCCCCGGCTGCGGACGGACCACCTCCACGACCTTCCAGGAGCTGGCCGAGGAGGTCCAGGACTGGATCCGCGAGCGCCTCCCTTCCTGGAAGGAGGAGCACGAGGGGGTGGAGAACCTGACCCTGGCGGTGATGGGCTGCGTCGTCAACGGCCCCGGAGAGTCCAAGGCCGCCTCCATCGGCATCAGCCTTCCCGGCACCGGCGAGGCCCCCCGCTGCCCGGTCTACCTGGACGGCAAGCTCTTCACCACCCTCCAGGGCCAGCCGAAGGAGCTCGCCGCGTCCTTCCGCAGCCTGGTGGAATCCTACGTGAAGGCCAAGTACCCCCGGCGGACCTCCAGGCTCGACCCGGTCAGGGTGCCCGCATGATCCGCCTCGAGAAGGTCACCAAGCAGTACGGAAGCCTCACCGCCGTGGACGGCGTCTCCTTCCACGTCGCCCCCGGGGAGATCGTCGGCCTCCTGGGCCCGAACGGGGCCGGGAAGTCCACGACCATGCGCATGCTGACGGGCTACCTCTCCGCCACCCAGGGCACGGTCCGCATCGCGGGCCTGGACGTCTTCGAGAAGCCCGTGGAAGCCCGGCGCCACATCGGCTACATGCCCGAAAGCGTGCCGCTCTACCCGGAGATGCGGGTGAACGAGTACCTCAACTACCGCGCCGCCATCAAGGGAGTCCCGGGGTCGAAGCGCCGCAAGAGGGTGGAAGAGGTCATGGAGCGCTGCTGGCTGGCGGAACGCTCCCGCACCCTGGTCGGCCACCTTTCCAAGGGGTACCGCCAGCGCGTGGGCCTGGCCGACGCCCTGGTGGCCTCCCCCGACCTCCTGGTCCTGGACGAACCCACCATCGGCCTGGACCCCACCCAGATCGTTCAGGTGCGCGACCTCATCCGCGGGCTGGGCGCCCAGCACACCATCCTGCTCTCCAGCCACATCCTGCCCGAGGTCGAGGCGGTCTGCTCCCGCGTCATCATCATCCGCAGGGGCCGCATCGCCGTGGACGATCGCATCGACGCGCTCAAGGCCAGGCTCCAGCGCGAGGCCGCGGTCGGGGTGGAGCTGAAGGCCCCCGCCGGCAACGCCCGGCCGGCCCTGGCCGCCATCGCGGGCGCCAAGGAAGTGGAGGAGCTCGGGGGATCCGAGGGCTGGTGCCGCTTCCGCCTGAGGGCGGAGGCCGGGCAGGACCTGCGCGAGCCGGTCGCCGCCCTGGCCCGGGAGAGGGACTGGCCCCTGCGCGAGCTCCACCGGGACGAGCGCACGCTGGAGGACGTCTTCCTGGAGGCGGTGCGCGCGGAAGACGTCCCGCCGAAAGCGGAGGCGAAGCCATGACCGTCTTCCTCGCCCTTCTTAAGCGTGAGATGCAATCCATCTTCCTCTCCCCCGTGGCCTACGTCTGCGGGATCCTCTCCCTTTTGGGCACCGGATTCTGCTTCATGATCCTCCTGGCCAACTTCCTCAGGATGGGCCCCACCTTCAGCCTTCAGAGCCTGGTCCACCTCTTCTTCGCCGGCTTCATCGTGATCTGGTTCGCCCAGATCTTCCTGGTCTCCGCCATCACCATGCGCATCTTCTCGGAGGAGAAGCGCTCGGGGACCGTCGAAGCCCTGCTCACGGCCCCGGTCACCGACGTCCAGGTGGTCCTGGCCAAGTACTTCGGCGCCCTCCTCTACTGGCTCCTGCTCTGGCTGCCCACCCTGGGCTACTTCGCGGTCCTGGGGCAGGACGCCTTCGCCTGGCGGCTCCTGGGTTCGGCCTACCTGGGCGTCGCCCTCGTGGGCGCCATGGCCGTGGCGGTCGGCTGCCTGGCCTCGGCCCTCTGCAGCAGCCAGATGGTGGCCGGCCTGCTCTCCTCGACGGCCCTGACCGCCCTCTTCTTCGGCCCCCCCATGCTCCTGACCTTCACCCGGATCGAGTGGCCCTGGCTCCGCGGGACCCTGGAATACTTGAACGTGCTCCCGATGGGGAACCACACCCTGCTCGGGGAGCTCTGCAGCGGGCTGGGCAGCCTGGCCCACGTCTTCTACCCCGTCTCCGTGGCGGTCGCCTGCCTCTTCGTCACCGTGAAGACCCTGGAATCGAGGTCATGGAAATGAGTTGGACATGAGCCGCTCCCGCCGCATGGTCTCCGGCCTGGACGCGGGCTTCGCCGCCCTCCTGGCCCTGGTCCTCCTCGTCATCCTGAACTTCCTGGCCCACCGCTGGAACAGGACCTGGGACTGGTCCGCCCGGGGCGAGCACACCCTGAGCGACAAGACCCTGACCCTCCTCAAGGAAGGCGTCGCCAAGCAGAAGGATCCGGTGCGCATCGCCACCTTCTTCCATCCCGGCAACGGCTTCGAGGGCGAGCTCCAGACCCGCGTCCGGGGGCTCCTGGACCGCTACAAGGAGGCCTGCCCTTCCCTCAGGATCGAGCACGTCGACCCGTACGTCGACGACCAGCGTGCCAAGGCCCTGGTGCGGGAGCTCCTCGACACGGGGAAGGTCGAGATGAACTCCGTGGTCCTCGCCTGCGGGAAGCGCCGCAAGACGGTCTCGGAGTCCTCCCTGGCCGTCGCCGGGGATCCCGATGCGGAAGGCGCACCGCAGAAGATCCAGTCCTTCAAGGCCGAGGATGCTCTCTCGTCGGCCCTGGGCAGCGTGCTGACGGCCAAGCAGGCCCGCATCGCCTATCTGACCGGGCACGGGGAGCAGTCGATCTCCGACGAGAAGAACCCGAGGAGCCTCTTCCTCTTCAAGGACCACCTGGACAATCAGAGCCTTAAGTTGGAAGAGACGACCCTGAGCAGCCCCCAGCCCCTGGAAGGCCGCTTCGACCTGGTCGTGGTCGCGGGCCCCACGGCGAGCTACACCGCCGCGGAGCAGGACATCCTGGACAGCTACCTCCGCCACGGAGGGCGCCTCCTGGTGATGATGGACGCCGAGCCGGGGCCGGGGAACAAGGGCCTCCTGCAGAACGGCCTCGAACCCCTCCTGGCCCGCTGGGGCGTCGCGGCCCGCGACGAGCTGCTCATCGACCCGGCGCATGCCGTCCAGCTCGACCGGAACGCCCCGCCCCGCGGGGAGTTCTTCTTCACCGACGGCTTCAAGCCCCACCCCATCACCCGGGGCATGGACTCGCGGACCCCCGTCGTCCTGATCGGGGCAAGGCCCGTGGAGCCCGCGCCCGGGGATGCGCCGTCAGGCATCCGCATCTCCCCCCTGTTCGAGGCCTCGGCCTCGGCCTGGGCCAAGCACGACCTGAGGGACCTCGCCATCAAGCCGCTGGCGCCGGACAAGCGCCTGGACCGCCGGGGGCCCCACTGCCTGGGCGTGGCGGTCGAGCTGGACGCCGCGGACGGGGCGGCCGGGACCGGTGCCAAGGCCGGGCGGGCCGTGATCCTGGGGGACGCCGACATGGCCGCCGCCCTCTCGCTTTCCATCAGCCCCTCGAACAAGGACTTCCTTTCGAACGCCATCTACTGGCTCCTGGACCGCCAGGAGTCCATGGGCATCAGCCCCCGGGCCGATGCCGCGAACCTGACCATGGCCGAGACGGATTTCCGGAAGGCCTGGCTTCCCGTGATGGGCCTGGCCCCGGCAATCCTGGCCGCCATCGGGCTGGCGGTCTGGATCTCCCGCAGGTTCTGATGCGCTCCCGGACGACCGCAATCCTCCTCGTCCTGGTCCTGGCCTTCGGGACCTATGCCTGGCTCTTCGAGAGCGGGACCTCCTCTCGCCAACAGGAGGAGACGGGACCGGCCTTCCCGGACTTCAGGGCCGAAGAGGCTTCCGGCGTCGTCCTCGTCCAGGGGGACTCCCGCATCTCTTTCGAGAAGTCGGGCGGGGCCTGGCGCATGACGGGCCCCCTCAAGTCCCTCGCCTCCAAGGCCCTGAGCGACCTCCTGGTCGAGCTGGAGACCCTTCGGACCCCACCCCGCCTGGACGGAGGGAAGCTCGGCCCCGTCCTGACCTCGGTCTTCGTCTCCCGCGGGGACACCCAGGTCGCGGGCCTGCTCCTGGGGGAGGACACCTCCGACGGCCAGTCCGCCTTTGCCTGCCGAGCCGGACAGAGTGAGGTCCGCCTCCTTCCCAAGGAGACGGCCGATAGCCTGCGCAAGGGCCTGAACGACTGGCGCGACAAGAGCCTGCTCGATCTCCGGCGGGAAAAGGCCGTCCGATTCTCCCTGACCTACCCGGACCGCCGCCTGCTTCTGGAAAAGGGCGCCGGGGGATGGCGGATGAAGGAGCCCTTGGAGGCTGCGGCCGGGACGGGCGAAGTCGAACAGGCCCTTTCGGCCCTCTCGATCTCCGTCGACACCTTCGTCTCCGAACTGGTCCAGGACTTCTCCCCCTACGGCCTCGACAAGCCCCGCCTGGAAGTGCGCGTCTGGGACGATGCCGAACACGAGGAAACGCCTTCCGGCTATGCCATCGGGGACAAGATCCCGCCCAAACCGTTCGAGAATTTCGAGACCCGCTACGCCCGCCCGCTCGACGGATCCAGCGTGATGACGGTCCACCTGCGCCGCATCGAGGACCTGGTGAGGGAGCCGCGCCAGTTCCGCTCCCGCCGCATCCTGGATCGGGACTGGGATTCGGTCCGCAGCCTCCGCATCGAGACGCCCGCCGCATCCTGGACCTTCGAGCGCTCCGGCAGCGGCTGGGAGTGCCTCAAGCCCCACCGCTGCACCCTCGAACCGGAGGTCTGGGACCGCCTGATGGCCGGCCCCCTCAAGGCGCTGGAGGCCAGCGTGATCGAACCCGCCCTGCCTTCCACCGTCCAGCCCTGCGCCGGCCGCATGGTCTTGACCCTGGGAGACTCGGGCACCCTGACCCTGGAGATGGGGAGGCCGGATCCCCAGACCCACCAGATCCCCCTGACCCTCCCCGGAGAAGGGTTCCTGTTCTGGCTCCCCCCTTCGGCAGGCGCCCTGCTGGCACCCAGTCTTGAGAACCTCAGGACCCTGTCCCTCCTGTCCGTCCCTTTGGGCAGCTTCCACGGCATCGAGGTGAGTTGCAAAGGGGTCACCCAGGCCTACGAACCCGCACGGGGCTGGTCGAGGGTCCACCCGGAAAGACGGGAGGGCCCCCTTCCAGGGGCAGCCGCCCTGGCCCTGAGCCTGTCCACCCTGAGGGCCGAGCGCTGGGTGGCCATCGGCGGCGTCCATTGGCAGGACTACGGCCTGGAGCCCGCCGCCGCCGAGATCCGCTTCCGCATCGCCGAGGGAAGTGCCGAGCCGGCAACGCGCGTGCTTGTCCTGGGCCGCCGGGAAGGCGCCTCGGTCTACGCACGGCTCGACGGGACCGACGAGCTGATGCTCCTTCCGGGGAGCCTCCTCGACCGGGCCCTCTCCGTTGAAGAAGATCCTGAGAAGGCCCTGAAGCCGTGAACGGCCCGGGGAGCGTGCCGGCGCCGGCCTCACCGGGAAGAGGGCGCCGGCGCCTGTTCACGCTCGCGGGCGTGCTGGCCGGACTCCTGCTGCTGGCCGTCGTCCTGCTTCCCCTGCTGGCCTCCACCGAGGGCGTCCGGGCCGAGGCCGAGCGGCGGGCCACGTCCGCCCTGGGCCGCCCCGTGACCATCCGGTCCATCCGGATGGGTCTGCTGACGGGTCCCAGCATCACCCTGGGCGGTCTCAAGGTCAGCAATCCGTCCGGATTCCAGGGGGATCTGTGCGCCATCCGGGAGATCGGGCTGAACCTGGCCCTTTCCTCCCTGTGGAGCCGCCGCGTCACGGTCGATGCCCTTCGGGTGACGGGTGCCGACATCCGCTTGGTCCGGCGCGGCGACGGGCGCATGAACCTGGCCTCGGCCGGGACCGAACGTTCCGGAACGGCCCAGTCCGCCCTGCTCGCGGCCGCCTCGGCTCCGCTCCTCCTCCAGGTCGACCGCATCGTGCTGGAGGACCTGAAGGTCTCCCTGGAGGACCAGGCCGCTGGGAAAAGCATCCAGTCCGAGGGGATCTCCCTGGACGCCCGGGTCTCGGAACTGCCCTTGGAGCTGGGCCAGTCCCTCCTGACGATCCTCCAGCATACCGCGTTGGAAGGCGCCCTCCGTGTGGCTTCGGTACGCACCGAAGGCCTGGCCCTGGAAGGCCTCCACTGCCGCCTCCTCCTCGACGCCGGCCTGGCCCGCCTGGACGGCGGGGAGGCCCTGTTGAACACCGGCCCCCTCCGGTTCCAGGCCACGGCCGATCTCCAGGACGCCGACCTGCCCGCCTTCACCCTCCAGGCCGATCTGGAACATTCCCGGGTGACCCCGGAGTGCGTCCGCTTCTGGATGTCCCCCCTCCTTCCGGCCAAGGGGGAGATCGTCCAGGCCCGCCTCGAGATGGCCTGGAAGGGGACCTCCAGACCGGAAGCCGTCGCCTCCCTGGCCGGCAGGGGGGACCTGACCCTCACGGCCGAGATCGATGTCGCGCCCCTTCTGCCGCGCGAGATCCCCATCCCCATCCCTCCCGAGCTGGCCCGATTCTCCCGGGCCTGGATCCACGTCACCGTCGGTGCGGGCATGGCCCAGAATGCCATCCGACTGGAAGCCGACGGAAGCGCCGCCGACCTCTCGGGAACCACCCGCCTGAGCGACCTGGAATCCGACTACCGCCTTTCCTGCTCCGGGAAACTGGGAGGCTGGATCCCGAAATGGATCCCCATGCCCATCCCCCTGAGGGGCCCCCTGACCCGCCTCAGGCCCGACCTGGTGGGCATTCTGGGAGGGGACATCCTGGACATGCTCAAGGACAAGCTGACGCCGTAGATGGGCCGGATCCGCGATACGCTCGAGCTGGTCAAGTTCTCCCACACCCTGTTTGCCCTGCCCTTCGCGGCAGCGGCGGCCCTGACGGCGGCGGGAGGCCTGCCCTCCGGAAGGATCTGTGCGGGGATCCTGATCGCCATGGCAGGCGCCCGGACTGCGGCCATGGCCTTCAACCGCATCGCGGACCTGAAGTACGACAAGGCGAATCCCCGGACGGCGTCCCGCCCCCTGGCCTCCGGAGCCTTGAGCCCGGCCTGGGCCTGGGGGGTGACCGCGGCGGCGGCGGGACTCTTCGTCGCATCCTGCGCCTGGCTCCTCAATCCGCTCTGCCTGAGGCTCTCCCCCGTCGCCCTGCTCTGGGTGCTGGGGTACTCCTATGCCAAGCGCTTCACGTCATCGGTCCACCTCTGGCTGGGGGTGGGCCTCGGCATGGCGCCGGTCGGGGCCTGGGCCGCCGTCGGGGGGGATCTGGGCCATCCGGCCCCGTGGATCCTGGGAACGGCCGTCGCGCTCTGGACGGCCGGCTTCGACCTGCTCTACGCCTGCCAGGACGCGGACTTCGACCGGAAGATGGGCCTGCACGCGGTGCCGGCCAGGTTCGGGGTGGCCTTCGCGCTCAGGCTCTCGACCTTCCTGCATATCGCGGCAGCCGGACTTCTGGCCTGGTTCGTCCACGCCGCGGGGCTGGGGGCCTTCTCCTGGATGGCCGTCGGTATCGTCGGAGCGATCCTGGTCTGGGAGCACACCCTGGTCAAACCCGACGACCTCTCGCGGGTGAATGCGGCCTTCTTCACGGCGAACGCCGCCGTGAGCTTCATGGTCTCCGCCGGGGTGGCGGCGGACGTCCTGCTTCGTTAGCGCCAGTTCCTCAGGAAGCTGACCATCATGCGCAGGCCGTTAGCCGTGGGCCCCTTGGGCGCCCAGGCCTTGTCCTCCTGGCCCCAGGCGCTGGCGGCGATGTCCAGATGGCACCAGGGGGAATGCTTGGCGAACTCCTTGAGGAAGGATCCCGCCGTGATGGTCCCGGCCTCGCCCCCTCCGGTGTTCTTGAGGTCCGCGGCCTCCCCGCGCATCAGCTCGAGGTAGTCGTCCCAGAGCGGCAGCTGCCAAAGGCGCTCGCCCGTGGCCTCCCCGGCCTCCTTCAGACGGTCGATCAGGCGCTGGTCCGTGCCCATGGCCCCAATCGCATGACGGCCCAGGGCGGTATTGACGGCCCCCGTCAGGGTGGCCATATCCACGAGGGCGGCGGGCTGGTAGCGCTCCGCGTAGCAGAGGGCGTCGGCCAGAATAAGACGGCCCTCGGCGTCCGTGTTGAGGACCTCGATGGTCTTTCCGTTCATGGCGGTGACGATGTCCCCGGGCTTCTGGGCCCTGCTCCCGGGCATGTTCTCCGTGAACGGGACCAGCCCGACCACGTGGAAGGGAAGCTCCAGCTCCGCGCAGACCTTGAGCAGGCCCAGCACGATGGCCCCTCCGGTCATGTCGTCCTTCATGTGATGCATGTTCAGCGCGGGCTTGAGCGAGATCCCGCCGGTGTCGAAGGTGACGCCCTTGCCGACCAGGACCACGGGCTTCTTCGCCTTCCCCGAGCCCTTGGCAGGCTTGTGCTCGAGCACCACGAAGACGGGCGGCTCGGCCGAACCCTGGGCCACGCCCAGGTAGGAGCCCATCTTGAGCTTCTGAGCGGCCTCGCGGTCGATCAGGGTGCAGGAGAGTCCGGCCTTCCGGGCCATCTTCCTGGCCTCCTCCCCGAGCTGGGTGGGGGTCTTGAAGTTGGAGGGCAGGGAGGCGAGGTCGCGCGCGAAGGCCTGGGCCTCGGCGATCACGAATCCGGTCCGGCAGGCCTTTTCCAGGGCCTCGGCCCGGGCGGAGGCGGAGACGGCCACCGTGCAGCGGGAGACGGCCTTGGAGCCCTCCCCCTCCTTCTTTTCCTTGAAGCGGTCGAAGGTGTAGGCGCCGAGCCGCGCGCCCTCGACGGCCCCTTCCACCACAGCGGCGGAGGCGCCCGCTTCGGAGGGCAGGACGAAGGCCATGCGCTCCACGCCCAGCCTGCCGGCACGGCGGACGGCGGTGGCGGAGGCCTCCATGGCCTGGCGGGAGCCGAAGGCAGCCCGCTTGCCCAGGCCCACGGCCAGGAGGCGCTTGGAGGAGGATTCGGGATAGAGCACGACGCAGTCGTTGGCCTTGCCCTTGAAGTCCCCGCTTTCCAGCAGGCGCCCAAGCCCCGGATGGGCCTTGAGGACTGCGGCATGGGAGGCCTTCTCCTCGAAAAGGCCGACGGCGAGGTTCTCGCGCTCGGCGCCGGAGAGGTCCTTCAGGGGCTTGGCTGAGAGCTGCATGGGGGCTCCTTGGGGGTGAGGGGTCTGGAAGGCGCGGGATTCTATCAGTACTGGCGGCGCTGGCGGGAGGACGGGATCCTGAGGAGCTTGCGGTATTTGGTGACGGTCCGCCTGGCCACCTCCAGCCCTCCGGCACGGAGCTTCTCCTCGATGTCGCCGTCCGAAAGCGGGGTGCGCTTATCCTCGGCGGCCACGCACTCGAGGACCTTGCGCTTCACCGTCTCCCAGGACGCCATCTCCCCGGTCGAGAGGCTCTGGGTCCCTCCGGTGAAGAAGTACTTCAGGGGGAAGATGCCGCGGGGGGTCTGGGCGTACTTCTCGGAAATGGCCCGGCTCACGGTCGAGACGTGGACGTGGACCTCGTCGGCCACCTCCTGCATCTTGAGGGGTCCGAGACGGGAGGAGCCGTGGTCCAGGAAGGCCCGCTGGCGGCGGAAGATGGAACGGGCCACCTTGAGCAGGGTCTCCTGACGCTGGCGGATCGCATCGATGAGCCAACGGGCCGACTCCACCTTGCGCTTGAGGTATTCGCGGACCTGGGGGTCCTCTCCCCCTTCCTTCTTCATCCGATCCCCGTAGAAGGGGCTGATGCGAAGCTCGGGCAGGGCCGATCCTTCGACGGAGACCTCGTACTCGACCGGCGCGTCCTCAGGCCTCCCTGCATCCCCTTCGACGGCCTCCACGATGACGTCGGGGTGGATGGCCGGAGTCGCCTCTCCACCGAAGACCATGCCCGGCTTGGGATTCAGCGCCGCGAGGGCCTCGACGCCGTCCTTGATCTCCTCAAGGGAGCGCCCCGTCTCCTTGGCGATCTTGGGGAAGCGGTTGGCCTCCACATCCTCCAGGTGATGCTCGATCAGGATGCGGCCGAGGTCGCCGGGCGGCGTCGGACCCAGCTGGAGCAGGAGGCATTCGCGCAGGTCCCTGGCCCCCACGCCGGGCGGCTCCAGGGTCTGGATGCGATGGAGGACCTCCTCCACTTCGGCGGAGGACGGCTTCTCCTCCCCCTCTTCCGTCTCCATGGACTCGATCACCTGCTCCAGGGTGTAGGGAAGATAGCCGCTGTCCTCGATGTTGTAGACGAGGTTCCGGGCGATCATGCGCTGGCGGTCGGTGGACTCCAGCAGGAGGAACTGCCCATAGAGGAAATCCTGCAGGCTCATGGGCCGGGCCGCCGTATTGTTCATGGCCTCCATCTTGGGATCCTCGTCGCCGCCCATGCGGGAACGGGAGGCCTCCCGGGACTCCTGCCAGTCGCGCTCCCAAGCGGCCTCGCGCGCGGCCTCGATGGGGTCCTGCTCCGGGGGCTCGGCGGGAGGGGCCTCCAGAACCGGCGCATCGGCAGCCGCCGTCTCCTCGGGCGTCTCGGCCGCAAGCTCCAGGACGGGGTTCTCCTCCAGCTCCTGCTCGATCTTCCGCCTCAGCTCCAGCGTGGCGAGCTGGAGGATCTCCATGGACTGGATCATCTGCGGCGCGAGACGCAGCTCCTGGGACATCCGGAGGTTCTGACGAAGGTCCATTTTCATGGCGGACGGCGATTATAGCCTTGCCGCGCCCAGGGCCTCCAGCATCCCCCGGGCCTTGTCGAGGGTCTCGAGGTACTCGGCCTGGGGGTCGGAGTCGGCCACGATGCCGGCGCCGGCGTGCAGGGTCGCCCTGCCCTCCGCCACGGACAGCGTCCGGATGGCCAGGTTCAGGCGGCAATCCCCCCCATACGCCCATCCGACGGCGCCGCAGTAGATCCCGCGCCGGGTAGGCTCCAGGGAATCGATGACCTCCATGGCGCGGATCCTGGGGCATCCCGTGACCGATCCGCCGGGGAAGGCCGCCTTCAACAGGTCCACCAGGCCCTTGCCCTCCCTGAGCGTGCCGGAGACCTCGGCCCAGGCGTGATGGACCGTGGGGATGCTCATCAGACGGCGCGGGACCTCTACCCGGATCGAACCGGGGACGCACACCCGTCCGAGGTCGTTGCGCTCCAGGTCCACGATCATGGCCAGTTCGGCGCGGTCCTTCCGGGAAGCCTCCAGTTCCGCAACAAGCCCGGCATCCTCCTCGGACGTCCTCCCTCTCGGTCGGGTGCCCTTGATGGGCCGGGTGAGGACCCGCCTTCCCGTCACCTCCAGGAAGAGCTCGGGGGAGGCCGAGAGAAGGGCCCCCTGTCCCCAGTCCAGGAAGGCGCCGTACGGGGCAGCCGCGATGCGCCGCAGCCTCCGGTAGATCCCGAGAGGGTTTTCGGCAACTGCCATCCGGAAGCGCTGAGCCAGGTTGGCCTGGTAGATCTCTCCGTCGAAGATCAGCCTGAGGATCTCGGCCACCGCGGCACGGAAGCCCTCGTGGCTGAAGTTGCGCTCCAGAGCCCCCGGCGCCGGGGAGGGAGCGGGTTCACCGGGATCCCGGGCCGTGAGCAGGACCTTGAGGAGGTCGACAGGGGGATCGCCCAGGGACCACCAGGCTTTCCCGTCGTGCAGCAGGGCGCCGGGGTACAGGACGGCCTCCAGCTCGGGCTCTCCGAGGTCGTCGAGCGCCCTGCGGGGAAAGCGGTCCATGCGGCCCCCCAGATCGTATCCCGCAGCCAGGAGGACCAGGCCCCGCCCGAGGAGGGCCTCCAGGGCGGGCAGGGGATCACCCTGCGAAGGCCTGGAGACCCGCTTCCCTGCGGGCCAGGCCGTGAGCAGGTCCCTCCCCCATCCGGACCCGTCCAGCCATGCCAGGCCCGGGGCACCTTGGGCCTGCAGGGCGCAGGCGACGGCCTCGGGAGAGGGGCCGGGCCCGAGACGAAAGGCCTCAGGCGCGCGGGCGATAGCCGGGGGCATCCGGAGGGGGCAGGCCAAGGCTCCTGCAGATCCGCACGGTCAGGAAGGCCAGGAGATCCTCGATGCTCTTCGGGCGGGTGTAGAAGCCGGGGCTTGCCGGGAGGATGGTGACACCGCAACGGGCCAGCGCGGCCATCGCGTCAAGATGAATGGCCCCGATCGGGGCCTCCCTCGGGACGAGGACGAGCCTGCGTCCCTCCTTCATCGTGACGGATGCGGCCCGGTCCACCAGGTCCAGGGAAAGGCCCGCGGCAATGGATCCCACCCGGCCCATGCTGCAGGGCAGCAGGACCATGCCCCGCGTCTCCCTCCCCCCCCAGGCGATGGATGCCCCGATGTCCTTGATGGAACGGCGGTGCACCCCGGGGGCCTTCCCCCCGCAGAGGCCCTCGGGGGTTGCGGGAGCGTCCAGCTCGTCGCGGATGAGACGGGCGCCGGCCTCGGAGACCACCAGTTCCACGGGGATCCCCAGACGGACGAGATGCCTGAGGAAGTGCCTCGCATACGGGGCTCCGGAAGCCCCGGTCACGGCCAGGATGAGGGGAGCCGACGCGGGTTTTGGCTGGGGCATCTCTGGGGGGGGATGATAGCCGATCAGGAATGCCTCAGCAGGCAGATCGCGAACAGGTTGTTGGCCATATGAAGCACCATGCTGGGGAGCAGGGAGCCGGAACGCTGGGCCAGCCAGCCGAGGAGGAACCCCAGGCCCAGGAACTCCGGAAGCCTGAGCAGGGGCGCCATCAGGGTCCTCCAGTCGCCGGCCTCCAGAGGAGGCTCCAGGTGGCCCACCGCGAAGAGGAAGGTGGTGACCGCCAGGGCCCATCCTGAGCCCACGTACCGCCTGAGGACCTGGTAGAGGAAGCCGCGGAAAAGGAGCTCTTCCAGCATGGGTAGGACGATCCCGCCCGACAGGTACACCAGGGCCCGGTCGGCCGTGGAGCGGGCCGTGGGAATGAGCTGGGCCAGGAGCTGGGAGCCTGGGATATGGAAGGCCTCCAGGAGCATTTCGTACTGCCACCCGACCAGGGCGAAGAGCCCGGCGGCCACGAGGGGAACCAGCAGGGACTCCCGCCAACCGGGGATCCACAGACCCATCTCGCTGAAGGACATCCCGTGCCCGAAGCGGCCCCTGCAGATCACGAGGGCCCCCAACCCCATCTGCACGACCAGGGTGAATCCCAGCGCCAGCCTCAGGATGCGGACGTCCCGGAACAGATGGAAGAAGGAACCCGGGTTCTGGGCCCAGACGTCCGTCATGCGCAGCATCACCAGAAGGGGCAGGACGAGGGCCGGCAGGACCGCCAGGGAGATCCCCATCAGGTCCCCGATGGTCCAGGGGACGTCCGGGAAGGGCAGGCTGGGCCGCGCCTTCACCTTGCGCACGATGCGGGAGAGAAGGAGCATCTCCAGCAGGACGACGGCGACCAGCACGCCCCCCGCCAGCATCAGGCGCTGGATCTCCTCGTCATCCGTGAGGCGCGACCCCGTCATCGTCGGGCGATCCAGAGGACCGCGATGCCCCCGGTGAGGGGGACCGGCCTGACGTCGACGCAGCCGGCCTGCAGCAGCATCCCCCCCACATCGGCCTGCCGGTCGAAGAGGTCGACCGAGGCGCCGAGGTACTCGTAGGCTCCCCGCCTCGACAGCATCCCGGCCAGACGGGGAAGGACGTGGCGGAGGTAGGGGCGGTACAGGACGCCGAGAAGGCCGCCGGGCATCCCGAAATCCAGGACGCCGACCGAACCGCCGGGGCGGACCACCCGGGCCAGCTCGGCGGCCGCCCGGGCCCAGTCGGCGGTGTTGCGGAAGCCGAAGGCCGAGGCGGAGGCGTCGAAGGAGGCGTCGGGAAAGGGCAGGGCCAGCGCATCGGCCAATACGGCGGCGTTGAGGCCCTTTGCACGCGCGCGCTGCAGCATGGGCCCGCTGAAGTCGCAGGCGACGGGTCTGGCGCCCCACCGGCGGAACGCCAGGGCCAGATCCCCGGTCCCGGCGCAGACGTCGAGCAGGGACGCTCCGTCCGGCAGGGCCATCTCGCGCACCATGCGGGCACGCCAGAGAAGATCGAGCCCTCCGGAGAGGAGATGGTTCAGGGCGTCGTAGCGCGGGGCGATGGCGTCGAACATCCCGCGCACGTCGCCGGGCGCCCGTTCGGCTGGGGAGGGGGCCGGGGGGGTGGGGCTCACGGCGGTCATGCGGGCATGATAGCCCGAAACATCATGCTGCCATCACCCGTCCAAAGGGTGGCGCCAGCGCAGTCCGGGAAACCTGGCGTAGTCCCGATCCGTGGTGATCCATTCGCAGCCGTTCTCGATGGCCAGGGCGGCAAGATAGGCATCCGGCACCAGATTCCCCTTCGCCCCGGCACGGACGCAGAGGTCGCTGAAGATGCCCCAGTGCCTGGGACCGGGGACGAAAACGGGAGGCGAACGCCATCGCCTTTTCCATCGTATCCAGCTCCCGGAAGGCCCTGACGTTCGTGACGATACGAAGGAAACCGCTCAGCACCAGGTCGGACATCCCGTAGGCCTGCTGCCCGTTGATCAGGGTTTCCAACCAGGCCTGGAATTCCGCGTGCCGGGGCTGGGCGGGGCGAAAGGAGGAGATCAGGACATTGCCGTCAGGAAGGAGCATCCTTGCCTTCCGTCCCCGTCGGACCTACCAGGATGTCGAGGAGGGCGGCAGAGTTGTCCAGGTCCACGCCGGGCTGGGTTCCCGACTTGCATTCCGAAACGGGCAGCTTGATCCACTTCCTGCCAGGGAAGCCCTGACGACGACCCAAGACCTCCCTCAGAGTATCCTCCAGCACTGCCGTCAGGGTTCGGTCCGTCCGGGCCGCCAGCTCCTTGGCGCCACGGAGCAGATGATCGTCCAGGTTGATCGTGGTTCTCATGCATCAAAACATACCATGTACGCATATAGATGTCAGCCCTGGGAGAGGGGCCTCAGGTAATAGGACCAGAGGGCGGCGCACTCCCTGAGAAGGAACCAGGGCAGGGCCGTCAGTTTTCGGCGCTGGGGGGAGGGCACCGTCCAGACCTCCCGGCCGAAGCGGCGATAGGCCATCTTGATCCTCGGTAGATGGTAGAAGTGGCTGACGACCAGCACCCGTCCGGGAAGTGACGGCAGGCTATTCTCCACTGTGGCCTCCGTGGTCAGTCCTGCCGGATCCAGCAGGAGGGACTCCGGAGGAATGCCCTGGGCCAGTGCGAAGGCCCTCATACCCTTGACCTCCTCAGCACCCCCGGACAACAGAAGGCGGGGTGCCAGACCCTGTCGCCAAAGCTCGCAGGCCGTGCTCATCCTGTCCCCCAGGGCATCCGAGAGCGTTCCATCTGGATACACCTTGGCCCCGAGGACCACGGCCACATCCGCCGGACGACGGTAGTCCGTGTTCCCGAAACAGAGGATCTGAAACAGGGGGAAGAGGAAGGTCAGGACGGCCGCCCCCCCCAAGAGCCAGGCCCAGTGAGTCGTTCCATCGGAAGGGTGAAGAATGTCCCACAGGAGAAAGGCCAGGCCACCCAGTACCAAAGCTGAAAACGGGACCGGACATCCGGCCGGAAGTCCGCGTCCCAACAGCAGGTAGAACTGGCTGGTGTTCGCCGCAGCCACGACTGCCAGCAGCCCGACAGGGACGGCGCTGACCTTGCTTCTCCACCCGAACCCGTGGGCCAGCAGGGCCGCACCGGAGAGGAGCAGGAGCCCCCAGCCCGCCGGACGCGGCAGGGGGCGGAGATCCAGCCAGAGTTCGGTGGCATCGAAGCCCGGGCGCAGGGCCTCCCCCGCCAGGTTGAGAAGGGTGAAGATGCCCAGGCAGAGGGCCAGGGCCCTCCCCGCTACAGGCCGAACTCTTTCCACCGGTCCGTCACGCGCCTGCGGACCGCCTCGTCCATGACGATCTCCTCGGGCCACTCGCGCGCGTAGCCCTCGGAGGCCAGCTTGCGGGTGGCGTCGATGCCGACCTTCGAGCCCCAGTTCGGCATGGGGGACGCGTGGTCCAGGGAATCCACCGGACCCTCGGAAAACATGAAGTCCCGCTTGGGATCGATGGAGGCGAAGGCCTTCCAGGCGACCTCCTTCAGGTCGTGCACGTCGACGTCATGGTCCACGATGACCACGGTCTTCGTGAACATGAGCTGGCCCAGGCCCCAGACCGCGCTCATGACCTTGCGCGCGTGCATCGGATAACGTTTCTTAATGGAGATAATGGCCAGGTTGTGGAAGACCCCCTCGAAAGGCAGATTCATGTCCACGATCTCGGGCAGGACCTGCCTCACGAGCGGCAGGAAGATGCGCTCCGTGGCCTTGCCCAGATAGTCGTCCTCCTTGGGCGGAGCGCCGACCACGATGGTCGGATAGACGGGGTTGCGACGATGCGTCATGGCGGTGAGATGGAAGACCGGATAGGGATCGGCGGCCGAGTAGTAGCCGTTGTGGTCCCCGAAGGGGCCCTCGACCTTGAGCTCCCCAGGGTCCACCCACCCCTCCAGCACGAACTCGCAGTCGGCCGGGACCTCCAGATCGAGGGTCCTGCACTTGACCATCTCGACGGGCTTCTTGCGCAGGAAGCCGGCGAAGAGCATCTCGTCAAGCTGGGGCGGCAACGGCGCCGTGGCGGCGTACGGCAGGCAGGGGTCCCCGCCCAGGCAGACGGCCACCTCGATCCTCCTGCCCTTCGCCTTGGCCTCCGCCGCATGACGGGCTCCGTCCTTGTGGATCTGCCAGTGCATCATGGCCGTCTTCCCATCCACGACCTGGATGCGGTACATCCCGACGTTCCTGTTCCCGGTGACGGGATCCTTCGTGAACACCATGGGCAGGGTGATGTAGCGCCCGGCGTCCTTGGGCCAACAGGTAAGAATGGGCAGAAGGTCGAAGGAAGGATCAGCAACGACCACGTCCTGGCAGGCCCCGGAACCGACGGACTTCGGCGCCCAGGAGCCCATGTCCAACAAGGTCGGCAGCATCTTCAGCTTCTCGATCAGCCCCGAGGGCGGCTTCATCTGAAGCAGGGCCTGGATCTGGACCGCGACCTCCTCGACGTCCTCCACTCCGAGAGCCCAGGCCATGCGCTTCATGGATCCGTAGGTGTTGATGGCCACGGGGAAGGCGGAGCCCTTGACCTTCTCGAACAGGACGGCGGGCCCACCCGCGCGGACGAGACGGTCGGCGACCTCGGTGATCTCCAGGCGGGGGTCGACTTCCGCCTTGACGCGTTTCAGTTCGCCCGCGGCCTCGAGCCGCGCAAGGAAGTGCTGGAAGTGGTCGTAGGGCATGGGCGGAAGGCTAGCGTCCGGCCCCTCCAGAGACAAGCCCGGGATTCCCGCTTGACGCTGCGCTCCATACATGTTACTTATAAGTCACATATGAGGAACGTCGACGACCTGGCTCCCGTCTGGAGGGCCCTGGCCCATCCGGACCGGCGCAGGCTGCTCGACCTCCTCAAGGAGGAAGCGAGGACCGTGGGACAGCTCTGCAACCAATTCCGGGTGTCGCGCTTCGCCGTGATGAAGCACCTGAGGATCCTTGAATCCTCCGGGCTCGTCGTCACCGAGCGCCGGGGCCGGGAGGCCTGGAACCACCTGAACGCCATCCCCCTCCAGCGGATCCACGAGCGCTGGATCAGTCCCTACCGCGCCCATTGGGCATCCTCCCTGCTCGCGCTGAAGCGGGGGGTCGAGGGCAGACCCGCCAATCCCAGAAGAAGGAAGCCGAAACCCGGAAAGGAGAGCCCGTGACGACCCCCCTGCGCCACCGCTACGAGATCTACATCCGCACCACGCCTGCACGCCTATGGCAGGCGATCACGGACCCGGCCTTCACCCGGCGGTACTTCTACCGCAGCCTGGTGGAAAGCGATTTCAGGAAGGGATCCCCGATCCGCTACCTGGATGCGAAGGGCTGCGTCCTGATCGAGGGGAAGATCCTTGAATCCTTGCCGCCACGAAGGCTGGTGACCACCTTCGCGAAACGCTGGGACTCCGGCAGAAAGCCCGATCCCCCCTCCCGCCTCACCTGGGAGATCACTCCGATGGCAGGCCGGCTCTGCAAGCTCAGCCTGGTCCACGACCGCTTCCCCATCAAGACCGCGACCTACAAGGCCGTCCAGCTGGGCTGGAACCCCGTCCTCTCCGGCCTCAAGACCCTGCTCGAAACCGGTAGCTCCCTCTTCCCGGCGGTGCGCACGTGAGCTTCCGACGCATCTGCATCGCCCTGCCGATCGCCCTCGCCGTCCTGATCCCGGTCCTGATGCCCGCCCCCGGGCAAGGAGAGGAAATGCCCCCGCCTGCAAAACCGCCCGTATTCTTCGTGATGATGCACGCCCCGGGCCCGAAGTGGGTCCCGGGAACCCCCTTCCGGGAGCAGCCGGGGATCCCCGAGCATGTGGGCTACATGCACGGGCTCCAGGAAAAAGGCCTCCTGGAAATGGGCGGCCCCTTCCTGGACGACAGCGGAGGCATGATGGTGTCCCGCGCGGCCTCGCGGGAGGAGGTCGTCCGCCTAGCGGAGGCGGACCCGGCGGTGAAATCCGGGCTCCTTGCGGTCACGGTCAAGCCCTGGATGCAGGTGATGCGGGCGGACCCTCCCCAGGAGACGGGCGCCCTGATCCGCCGCGTCGTTACCGTGGAGGTGTCCCTGGCCGAGGCGTGGAAGGCCTGGACAAGCTCCGAGGGATGCCAGACCTTCTTCGCCCCCCGAGCCCAGGTGGAGGCCAAGGTCGGGGGCGCCTACGAGATGCGCTTCGACCCGAGCCAGCCGGAAGGGACGCAGGGAAGCGAAGGGTGCCGCATCCTGGCCCTGGAGCCGATGCGCCTGCTGAGCTTCTCCTGGAACGCCCCTCCCCACCTGCCCAACGTGCGCAAGGAGCGGACCCGGGTGACCCTCCGGTTCGAGGAACTGGCTCCGAACCAAGTCCGGATCATCCTCACCCATGACGGCTGGGGCGAGGGCCCGGAATGGGACGAGGCCTTCGCCTACTTCTCGAAGGTCTGGGGTGTGGTGCTGAAGCACCTGGCCCTGCGATTCAGGACCGGCCCGATCGACTGGGCGAAACTCATGAAAGGGGAAATGGAGGCCAAGCCATGATCCAGCGCCAGGTCTACACGCTCTACATCCGCACCACCCCGGCCAAATTGTGGGCCGCCATCACCCGAGGGGAGATGACCCGACAGTACTACTTCGGCATGGCGCTGCAGACGACGCTCAAGCCCGGTGCACCCCTCCAGTACGTCGACGCCCAGGGGAATGTTTGCATCCGGGGCAAGGTCCTTGAGGTCAAACGCCTGAGGCGCCTGGTCCATACCTTCGAGTTCCGTCACCGGCACTGGAAATCCACCCGGGTGGCCTATACCCTGGAGAAGGACGGCCCTGTCGTCAAGTTGACCCTGGTGCATGACCGCCTGGCCAAGAGCCCCGCCACGGCGAGGGACGTGCACAGCGGCTGGCAGCAGATCCTCAGCGCCCTCAAGACCCTGCTGGAGACCGGGAAGCCTTTGTTCAAACCCTGATCGAAAAGGAGCCTCTGATGAAACCCGTCCGCACCGCCACGCTTCTGTTGCCCGGCATCGCTGTCCTGGCCCTCGCAGGGATCTGCATGGGAGAGGACAAGCCTCATCCCAAGGAGGACGTCATGGTGAGCATCGACAAGATCGTCATTGCCGTCGGGAAGCCGGAGGCGATGGCAAAATTCTACACAGAGGTATTCGGGGCCAGGCTCAAGGGCATCGAGATGCAGGGCTCCACTCTCTACAGCGGATCGCTCGGGAACCTTGAGCTCATCCTGTGCCCGAAAAGCATCGCCGGGATCAAGGCCGAGGAGAACACCATCCAACTCCGTTTCGTGGTCCAGGACGTCGCCAAGACGATGGACGCCGCAGTCAAGGCCGGGGGGAAGAGGATCGACGAAGGATCCATCCGCGATCCGGACGGGAACTCCATGGAACTGATCCAGAAGGGATCCTAGGCCATTAGCCTCCGCATCGGCCCCGGATAATTCGTGATGATGCCGTCCACACCCAGCTTGGCCAGGCGCAGGGCCTCCTTCGGAGCATTCACCGTCCAGGGGTAGACGGCCAGTTTCGCCGCGCGGGCGCGGCGCATGAACGCCGCATCCACCAGGCGGGAACGGGGATCGATGGCCGAACACCCAAGCCGCTTCGCCCGGGCCAGATCGGAAGCCTTCTCAGCCGTGAAGGAGGTCCTCAGCCAAGGATGCCGGCGTCGCACGGTGGCCAGGAAGCCGTCGAACTCCGAGGCCACCAGCACCGGCAGGCTCCTCAGGATGGGCTCGTACCGCCCGATCCAGTCCGTCCCCGGGTCCTTGGTGTCCAGGATGAGGATCTTCTGGCGGCATCCCATCGCCAGGACCTCTTCCAGGGACAGGATGCGCTGGCGCCGGAACGGCGCGTCGAACCAGGAACCTGCATCGAGCTTCCGAAGGCGGTCCATCGTCATGGATCTCACCCGACCCGAGCCGTCGGTCGTGCGGTCCACCGTAGCGTCATGGAGGATGGCGACCCTGCCCTCCTTCGTGATCCTCAAGTCGAACTCCAGGCCGTCGCAACCGGAAGCCAGGGCCTTGCGGAAGGCCGCCGGGGTGTTCTCCGGGGCCGCGCCCGAGAAGCCGCGGTGGGCGATCACCAGGGGATGCCTGGTCACTTCACCGGCTCTCCGGCCCTGGGGTCGAGCGCCATCCAGCGGCGGCGCGCGTCCTCGGCCTCCCGCTCCAAGGCCCCCCTGCGCCACCAGGCCACCGGCAGGGTGAAGGCCGTACGGACGGCCCTGCACGGGGCCACCACCAGGAGGTCGGCGGCAAAGGCCAGCCCCCCCAGGCAGCAGGTCCCCGTCCCGGCTTCCTCGGGCTTCACGCCGGCCTGGGCCCTCCTGGAGAGCGGCAGGGGTTCGGATTGGACCACCAGGGTCTCGGCCAGCTTCGCGCAGACCGCGTAGAGCGCCTGGGGAACGGCCGCGACGGCCGGATGGGTGCGCTCCTGGGCCTTCAGCTCCTCGCGTTCGTGCTCAAGACCCGGGTCAGGCCGGTAGTACGGAAAGCACCCGGCCAGCAGGAGGAGCGGCAGGAGGAGGGGCAGGATCCGGCGCAAGGCCGTCAGCGGCCCTTGCCCTGCTCAAGGCGTTTCACCACGGCCTCGGCGTACTCCCGGGTCCCGACGGCGGAGGGGTCGTCCTTGCTGGGCTTGAGGTCATAGGTGACCGACTTACCCTCCTTGATCACGGCGGCCACGGCGGCCTCGAGCCGCTGGGAGGCCTCGACCTCGCCCAGATGCTCCAGCATGAGGACACCCGAGAGGATGACGGCGGTGGGATTGATCCTGTTCAAGCCCTTGTACTTGGGCGCCGAACCGTGGGTCGCCTCGAAGAGGGCCGTGCCGTCGGAGCCGACGTTGGCGCCGGGGGCGATGCCCAGACCGCCGATCAGGCCCGCGCAGAGGTCGCTGATGATATCTCCGTAGAGGTTGGGCAGGACCAGGACGTCGTACGTCTCGGGGAACTGCACCAGCTGCATGCACATGTTGTCGACGATGCGGTCCTCGAAAGCGATGTCCGGGTAGCGCTTGGCCACCTCGCGGGCGGTCGCCAGGAAGAGCCCGTCCGTAAACTTCATGATGTTGGCCTTGTGGACGGCGGTGACCTTCTTCCGCTTGTACTTGCGGGCGTACTCGAAGGCGCAGGTCACGATGCGGTCGCTGCCGGAGACGGAGATGGGCTTGATGGAGAGGCCGGAGTCGGGGCGGATCTTCTTCTTGGAAGCCTTGGAGATCTCGTCGAGGAAGCGGACGGCATCAGGCGTCCCCTTCTCGAACTCGATGCCGGCATAGAGGTCTTCCGTGTTTTCGCGCACGATGACCAGGTCGATGTTCTGGTAGCGGCTGCGGACGCCGGGGTAGGACTTGCAGGGCCGGATGCAGGCGAAGAGGTCCAGGGACTGGCGCAGGGCCACGTTCACGGAGCGGAATCCGGAGCCCACGGGGGTGGTGATGGGGCCCTTCAGGGCCACCTTGTTCTTCCGGATGGAGGCCACCACCTCGTCGGGAAGCGGCGTGCCCCGCTGGACCATGACGTCGGCCCCGGCCTGCTGGACGTCCCAGTCGATCTTCACGCCGGTGGCCTCGATGCACTTCACGGCCGATTCGCAGATCTCGGGGCCGGTGCCGTCGCCGGGGATCAGGGTGACCTTATGTGGCGTGGGCATGATCGGGTGAACCTCCGAGGGGGTGGAGCGGGGATTCTACTATACTCCCGGCCCTCCATGCGCATCTTCGTGACCGGCGCCTCGGGCTTCGCCGGACGCCACCTCGTCCGGGAGCTGGCGCGCCAGGGCTGGACCGTGTACGGCCTGATCCGCCGGCCCCAACAGGCCCGGATGCTCAGGGCCCTGGGTGCCATTCCCGTCCCGGGAGACATCACCCGTCCCGCCACCCTGCATCGCGCGGTGCGCCTGTCCCGCCCCGATGCCGCCGTCCACCTCGCCGCCATGGCCTTCGTACCGGACGTCCAGAAGGACCCGCTACGCGCCCGTCGGGTCTTCGTGGAGGGCACAGAAAACCTCCTCAAGGCCCTGCCCCCCTCCTGCCGCATCCTGTTCGTGAGCTCGGGCATGGTCTACGCCCCGGCCTCCCGGACACTGCCCGACGAGTCCACCCCGCCCATGCCCGCGAACCCCTACGGAGCCCTCAAGCTCGAGGCCGAGATCCGGGCCCTGGCCTTGAGGTCCGACGTCCTCATCGCCCGGCCTTTCAACCATGCGGGACCTGGCCAGGATCCGCGATTTGTCGTGAGCGACTTCGCCCGCCAGATCGCCCGCATCGAGGCCGGCCTGCAAGAACCCGTCATGACCGTCGGCGACCTGAGATCCCGCCGCGCCTTTCTGGACGTCCGCGATGTAGCCAGGGCCTATGCCCTCCTCCTGAAGAAGGGCCGGCCTGGCACCGTCTACAACGTGTCGGGGCCTGAGGTCTCCATCGAAAGCCTCCTGCAAGGGCTTCGCCGTCTCTCGACCGCAAAGGTGCGCGTGACATCCAGCGCGGACAGGCGCCGCGGGACCTCCCGCTTCGCCGGCTCCGCAGCCCGGCTCCGACGGGAAACCGGCTGGAAGCCGCGGATTCCGCTTTCCAAGACCCTAAAGGACGTGCTATCCGAATGGCGAAAACAGGAGACCCCACGATGACGACATCCCTGGTCACCGGAGGCGCAGGCTTCATCGGAAGCCATGTGGCCGACTGCCTGCTGGCGGACGGCCAGCGCGTCGTCGTACTGGACGACCTGAGCGGAGGCTTCCGCGAGAACGTCCCGGGGAAGGGCGAGTTCGTCCAGGGCTCCTGCACGGACGAGAAGCGGGTCGACTCCCTCTTCGCGAAGCACCGTTTCGACACCGTCTACCACCTCGGGGCGTATGCCGCCGAGGGCCTCTCCCACTTCATCCGCCGCTTCAACTACACCAACAACGTGATCGGCAGCGTGAACCTGGTCAACGCCGCCGTTAACCATGGCACGAAGTGCTTCGTCTTCACCTCCTCCATCGCGGTCTACGGCCCGGGCCAGTCCCCGATGCGCGAGGATATGACGCCGGAGCCGGAGGACCCCTACGGCGTGGCGAAATACGCCGTCGAGCTGGACCTGGCCGCGGCCCGGCGGATGTTCGGGCTGAACTCGGTGGTCTTCCGCCCCCACAACGTCTACGGGGAGCGCCAGAACACCTCGGACCGCTACCGCAACGTGATCGGGATCTTCATGAACCAGATCCTGAGCGGCGAACCCTGCTCGGTCTTCGGGGACGGCGAGCAGACCCGGGCCTTCACCTACATCTCCGACATCGCGCCGGTCATCGCACGCGCGCCCTCGGTGCCGGCGGCGATCAACCAGGTCTTCAACATCGGGGCGGACAGGCCCTACACCGTCAACCGCCTGGCGGAGGTCGTCCAGGAGGCCATGGGCAGGAAGACCGGCGTGAAGCATCTGGAGGCCCGCAAGGAGGTCGTCCACGCCTTCTCGGACCACTCGAAGGTGGAGAAGGTCTTCGGGAAGACGAAGGCGGTCAGCCTGGAGGAGGGCGTGGCCCGGATGGCGGAGTGGGTGAAGAAGGTCGGACCGAGGAAGCCCACCGTCTTCGACGGCATCGAAGTGGAGCGCAACCTGCCCCCGAGCTGGCGGGCGGCGATGAGGAAGGGGTAGGCGGTGCCACTCCAACGAATCTGGTCCCGCTGGCCGATCTGGATGCGCGTCCTGGCAGGTTTCACCTTCATCCTGGCGCTTCTGGTCTCCTCCTGCCTCACCTACTTCGTACGAACCGTTAGCAGGATCCGCACGAACGATCTGCAAGCCGCCCAGATCCGACTGGGGGACAGCGAAACCCAGGTCCGCGCCCTCCTCGGGGAGCCGACCCTTATCCACGACAAGAGGATCTACGATACCCTCTGGTGGGAAGACCGCGTGCTCGAGGGCGACCCGGCCTGCATCACCCGGGAACTCTGGTACAGGGTCAAGGGTCTGCCCGTCTCGGTCACCTGGCTCATCGCCTTCGACAAGAACAGCAAGGTCGTCTCCAAGCACCGCTTGGACTGAGGGTCTTAATGCCCCATCGCCAGGCGGTCAGCCATCATGGCCGGAAGCCCCGCCTCGCGGATCTTGCGACCCGGCCGTCTCTTTCTCCGAGATCTTCATCGCCGTCCACGCCACCGCCGCGCGGGCGTAGGTGTTAAAGTCGTCCAGGGAAAGGCCCACCACCACGGCCAAGTCGTGGTTGCCCACCACGATGGAGGAGATGCGAAAGGGGTAAGCGTGTTTGGAACGTCCAGACAGGCCTAGCGCCCGTTTTTCTTCGGCGGACGGTCCCGGATCGTCACGGTGGCCGAGGCCTCCGGCCCGACGTCATAGTCCGACGAGAGAACCAGGGTCAGGATCACGCTCTCGTCCGGCTCCGCATCCAGATCCTCCAGGGCGCGGATACGGACCGAAGCCTCCTTTTCCCCTTTCGGAATCTCCAGCTCTCCGGAAAGCGCCTCGTAATCTGTCCCATGGAGGGCGGAGCCCGTCAGTGCATAGCGGACCTTCAGAGCGCTTCGGGGCTTGCCCGTCCTGGAGAAGCGGATCTTCCCCTTCCCATGCCCTTCCTCGGCAAGAGAGTCCTTGGCCGAGACGGAGACCCGGATGGTAAGGGGCGTCACGGTGACCGCCACACGGCTTTCCACAAAGAGCCCGGCCGGATCCTGGATGCGGACGGTCAGGACATACTCCCCCGGCGCAACGAAACGGGCCGTCGTCGCTGACGCTTCGGGCACCCCGTTTGTTTCGAAGGAGACCGCCGCAGGGCCTTCGCCACTCCACAGGTAGGACAGGCTACCCTCCGCATCGTCGACGTCCTGCCCAAGGGCCTGGACGGCCACCTGACGGCCCGAGACCGGATTCTCCCCGACGGCGGCGGCCTGGCGAAGAGTCGGGGCATCGTTCACCGCCGTCACGGTCAACGTGAAGCTGCGGCTGACGGAAAGGCTTCCGTCGGAGGCGACCAGGGTGACCACCGCCGATCCGGAGCGGTCCGGCAGGGGCGTGAGGTCCAGGTTCTTCACCCTTCCCGCGCCCGCGGTCCTGCCTCCGTCGGAGATCAGGATCCGGGAAGGGGGCAGGAGATCCGCGTTCGAGCTTTCGACGGACAGCAGGAGCCCCGCGTCAGGGGTGTCCGAATCCTTCACGGCGAACTGGGTCCGGAAAGTCCCGTCCTCCAGCATGCTCCGGGAGCCGATGGCGGTGAGCGAGGGTGAGGTGTTGGCATGCCCTGCGAAGTCGGCGACAAGGTCCGCTCCCGAGACCGTGACCCTCAAGGGATCGGGAGCGAAAAGGTAGGGGCTCTTCAGGGCCCTCAGCTCATGAACGCCGTCCTGCAGACCCGACAGGACATAGTGCCCGGCCTGGTCCGTGACGACGGACAAGGTCCCGTCGGAAACCCGGACGCCGGACCAGGGCTTGCCGGAGACGGTCACGGTCCCGCGGACGGAATGGAGCCCATCCGCCAGCAGGTCGAAGTCCGCCCCTGCCAGGTCGGCGAGGATCTCAACCGGATTCGAGAACCCCCGGGGCTGGAGGTCCCGCCCGTCCAGCACGGCGCGCAGGCTCCAGAACCCTTCCGGCACTGCAAGGCGGTAGATCCAGGCGCCCGATGCGTCGCGGGCCGAAGTGACGCTCCGCACCCCGTCGCTGACCGTCGCCGGACGGTCCGCACCCAGGACGGCACCTGTGACGATGCGCTTGGGACGGTAGAAATTGGCACCCCCTCCCCCGCCATCCACCACGATGGGGTTGGCCCATCCCGCCGGACGGAAGGCGTACCCGTCCTGGGTCGCCGTCAGGGTGTGAATGCCCCTGGGCACCCCGTATAGAAAGTAGCGTCCTGCGGCATCCGTCACGGAGCTCCGGATTCCGTCGCTCACCAGGACCCCGGGGACAGGCACGTAGTTGTCCCATTCATAGCTGTACCCGGGGGATTCGTACCGCGTGACCCCGTCGTAAGCCTTGATGGATCCCGTCATCGCGAACAGGAGTTCGCCCACTGCGTGGAAATCGAGTCCGGAGCGGTCAGGACCCAACGTCGCGGAGCCGTCCCCCAGGTCGGGCGCGAAGCCGGAATAGGGATGCCTCGAGGCTCCCACCGCATAGGTCCCGTGCGGAAGGCCGACCAGTTCATAGGTTCCGTCGCTGTCGGAGAAGGTCCGCTGTCCCGGAACCGACAGGCGGACCCCCTCCAGAGGAGAACCCGCGTAGGTGACCCTACCCCGGATGCGGAAGGTCTCCGGGATTCCGACCACGACGGTGAGCGAAGCCCGGCCGACCCCGCCCTTCATGTCGGTAACGGCGCACTGGACACGGTATTCCCCAGGCGAATCCCATGCCCTGACTGCGCCGGCAGCGTTCGTCCCGGACTGTCCATCCCCGAATGCCCAGTCGTAGGCTAGGCGATCCCCGTCCTCGTCCGTCGCGCTCATCGTGAAAATAACGGGGTCCCCGGGCAGGACCGCCAGGCGATCGGCCTCAAGCAGGACCCTTGGAGCGCGGTTCCCCGGGAAGGCTCCGAAATTCACGACGATGTCCATGGATTCAGGGACCGTCCCTCCCTTTGCGACAGGGGTGACGTGGACTCCGGTGATATCGTCCGAATAGGTCCTCCCGATCCGGAGGACGCCGTCCCTCACGTCGGAGACCCCGGCCTGGCCTCCGGGCTCGGACTTGGGGGTCATGTCCAGCAGCATGGAATGCTCCGGAGGCGAGGCCTTCCAGAAGACCTGGATGCCGTTCATCAGCCCGTCGTTATCCGTGAAGCGCTGGCGGAATCCGAGCCAGTACGTGTCGGGAGTGTGGTCCAGCCACTTCTTGATCTTGAGGGCCACCGGCCTGCCGGGCTCCAGGACAGGATGATCGAACGCGTGCAGGCGGTAGGTGCCGCTGGCGGCGACGGTCAGGACATTCCCCTCGGGAAGCCACTGCCAGTTCAACGCCGGGTTGAACTGGCCGCGCAGGTCGGCTCCCGACCCCATGACGTCGTAGGGATCCCCGTATTCGCTGCGGATCCCCGCACCGACAGGGGAGTCGCCCCAGCTGTACCAGGAGGAGGCGTGGATGAAGGCGAAGTTGTGGCCCAGCTCCTGCCCGACCAGGGCCGCTCCGGGGTACTTGATCCAGCAGCCCCGGCCGCCCAGCATGCCGAGGCCGGCGAAGTAGCCGGGACCCTGCTGGACGTAGCGGACGCAGTCGAGATCGTAATCCCTCAGGACGAACCCCGCGGCCTCCGCCGCGGCCTGGGCATCCTGGTACAGGGTGAAATGCCCTGTGGAGCCCTGGTTGTACTCGTGCAGGGTCTTCGGAAGGGTGATGAGAGGGGTCACGGTGGTCTCCAGGGAGACGGCCCCGTAGGAGCAGGCGGCCATGAACTCCCCGACCTCGTGCATCTTCTCCACGGCCTCGTCATAGGGCTCGGGGTCGATCGCGAAGTCAGGAAAGATCACGCGCATGTAGAGCACGCGCTTGCGGCCGGGGCTCCAGGGCCCCCCGAAATCGGTCAGGCCTTCCTGGAGGCTCCCTCCACCCCCCTCCCCACCAGAAGCGGCGAAGGTCCCGTGCGCGGGATCCATGTCCTGGACCGCCATCCACCCGTCCAGGGCAATCCCCTCCAAGGGAAGGGACTTTCCGGAAAGCTGGGTCAGCCGGCGGCCGTAGACCGAGGCACGGTACCGAGATCCGTCGAGGATGGCCCAGCGCTCCATCCGGGAGGTCTCCTGCCCCCCAGGGGCCGGCGTGGCCACGGTCACCTGGAGGTCGCCCCGGCCGCAGATCGGGGTCTCGATCTCGCAACGGATCGAGGCCGGAAGGGCGGCGCACAGGCCGGCCGGAAGCACCAGGCCCAGGGCCGTCTCGGGATCGGTCCGGAGAAGGGCGCTCATCACGTTCCGGCGTGCCCGGGCCAGGACCTCTCCCTCCTCGCGCAGGGACTCGCGCGCCTCGGCGGAGGCAGTCGAGAATCCTTCCAGCCAGGAACCGAAGCGGAGGAACTCGGGGGAAGGGACCTTCCGGGTGGCCCTGGTCTCCGCGAAGTGCTGGAAAGATGCTTCTGCATGCGTTGCCCGGACGCCAGTCGCCCCGAACAAATCCCTCTCAAGTGTGTAGCGGGGGTGAATGCCGCCTGAGGAGACGACCGGCGCGTCTGAAGGGCTTTGGAGGAACGGGAGCAGGAGGGCGGCAACGGCCGCGGCCATCCACGCCAGGCTCCTGCGACGGGAAGGAGGCTGTTTCGAACGGCTCAGGATCACCATCCCATGGTAGCTGCAGGAGGCGTCGGACTCAACGCACGAAGAGCCGCCTGCCTAACGCCCCATCGCCAGACGGTCGGCCAGCATGGCCGGAAGCCCCGCCTCGCGGATCTTGCGGCCCGTCTCCTTGAAATCGTAGGCGAGCCGGTGCAGCACCGCCTCCCCCTTCTCCGTGTCGTAGAGGCAGAAGACCGTCCGCGGATCGCCGTCCCTGGGCTGCCCCACCGACCCCACGTTCACCAGTACCGGACGGGACGCCTCCACCGGGACCTTCGCGTCCTGGCCGACCTCGAGCCCGTCCCCGCCCGTCTTCAGGCGCACCCAGACCGGCAGGTGGGAGTGGCCCAGGAAGCAGACCGGGCGGTCCAGGATGGCCAGGGATTCCACCGCGTCCGCCTCCGTCATCAGGTAGTGGAACTCCTCGGGCTTGTGCAGGGTCCCGTGGGAGACCGCATAGGCCTCCTCCCGGATCGTGTACGGCAGGGTTTTGAGGAAGGCTGTCTCTTTCTCCGAGATCTTCATCGCCGTCCACTCCACCGCCGCGCGGGCGTAGGCGTTGAAGCCGTCCAGGGGAAGGCCCCCCGCCACGGCCAGGTCGTGGTTGCCCATCACGATGGAGGCGCCCAATCCCCCCAGGATGTCCAGGCAGGGCGAGGGATCTGCGCCATAACCCACCACGTCCCCCACGCTGACGACCCTGTCGAAACCCAGCCGCCGGGCCTCGGCCAGGACCACGGTCAAGGCCTCCAGGTTGGCATGGATGTCCCCGAGCACCAGCACGCGCATCAGACGATCTCCCGCCGCTCGAAGAGGCGCACGGCCACGGCCAGGGAGGCCGCCGCATAGAGGCCTCCGTACAGCAGGCCTCCTACCGCATAGGAGGCCGGGATGGGGATGCCCCGGGCCGCGGCCTCGCTCAGGTCGTAGAGTTCCAGATCGGGAAGAAGGATGCGCAGGACCAGAACCCAGGGTCCAGGTGGGAGGGACGACGCCGCATGCCCCAACAGATAGACCCCCAGGCAGGAGGCCAGGGTCGCCAGGGGCGTCAAACGGATGGAAAAGGCCACCGCCAGGGCCGAGAGGGCGGCCGCCTGGGCCAGGCCCAGGAGGACCCCTCCGGCCAGGTCCCAGCGGACCTGAAGGGCGGATGCCTCAGGGACGGCATCGGCCACGCCCTCCAGCCAGAGATCCAGGGGGGCCGTCAGGACCTGTCCCTCGGTCAGCCAGGCACAGAGGAGGAGGACGGAGGTCAGCAGGACGGCCGAGACCGCCAGCGAGCCGAGGATGCCCAGGTAGCGGCCCAGGAGGTAGTCCCGGCGGGAGAGGGGCTTGGCCAGCACCGTCATCGCCGTGCGCTGGGAGATCTCGTCGGTCAGGAAGGTGGCCGCCGGCCAGAGGCCCAGGATGCCCAGGCAGAGGGCCGTAGACGCCAGGCCCACGTCGAGCAGGAACTTGAGGTCCCCCTGCGTGCCGTCCAACGTGAAGGAGGGAAGGAAGGAGGACAGGAAAAGGAGGCCGGCCGTCGCGGCCAGGGCCGTCCGGGTGAGCGGCTGGGCCAGGAGGTCCCGGGCCGTCAGGCGCGCCAGGGTGAACGCGGGAGGCGGTTTCATCGCCGGGGCCTCACGCGCTTGCGGACGCGGCTGGTGATCACCCCGCCGTCGCTGATCCGAAGGACGACCAGCTCGTGCCCGGTGCCCTTGCACCAGGCCTTGAGGTCCCCCGGCACCCCCGGATCATCGGCCCACAGCTCCACCTCCTCGCCCTCGGCCATGCGCTTCATCTCGTCGGCCGTGCGCACGATGGGAACGGGGCAGTAGAGGCCGCGGCAGTCCAAGACCCGTGCGGCGACCGTCATGCGACGGCTCCCGCCGCGGACGGCGCAAGGGACCTGAGCCGCGCGACCGCGCCGGCCACGATGGAAAGGGCCCGGTCGACCTCCTCCTCCGTGATGTCCGGCCCGGCCGAAAGACGCAGGGATCCCCGGGCCAAGGGCTCGGGGATGCCCATGGCCGCCAGGGCGGGATCCGCCTTGAGGGCCTGGGAGGCGCAGGCCGAACCGGTGGAGGCGAGCACGCCCCCGGCGAGAAGGGCCGTGACCAGAGCCTCGCCGTCGAGACCCGCCAGCACGCAGGAGGCGTGGCCGGGGATGCGGCGCTCCGGATCCCCGGTGAGTCTCGAGCCGTCAAGCCGGGCCAGCCCCCTGCCCAGGCGGCGGCCAAGAACCGCCAGCTTCGCGAAACGGACAGGGCCGTCCTTTGCGAGGATCCCGGCCGCCTCGCCCAGGGCGGCGACGGCTCCCAGTGCCGGCATGCCGGGGCGCAGTCCCCCCTCCTGGGTCCCACCCTCGATCAGCGGACGGAGGGACGTGCCCGGCCTCAGGATCAGGGCTCCGGCCCCGGCCACGCCGCCGAAGTGGTGCCCCGAAAGGGAAAGAGCATCCACACCCAGGGCACGGAAGGAAACGGGGCCGAACGGAACGGCGAGGCAGGCGTCCGTATGGAAGAGAGCGCCGGCGGCACGGGCAAGGCGGGTCAGGGGCTCCAACTCCTGCCATGCGCCCATGGCGGGATGGGCCAGGACCACGCTGACCAGGGCCGTATCGGGTGTCAACACGGCGGCGAGGGCCCGGGGCGTCACCCGGCCGAGGCCGTCCACCGGGATGCGGCAGAGCGTCCAGCCCTGACGCTCCAGGGTCCTGGCAGGATGATCCACGGCATAGGGTTCGATGGCGGAGATCACGAGCCGGCGGCGGGAGGATGGCGCGGCGGCGCAGAGCCCCTTGATGGCCAGATTGTCCGCCTCCGTGCCGCCGGAGGTGAAGAGCACGCCTTCGGCCGTGGCCTCGACCAGCGCCGCAACGCGCTTGCGGGCCTCTTCCATCACGGAAAAGGCCCGCTCGGAGAAGGGCCCCAGGGCAGCGGGATCCCCCCAGGCCTCGGCCTGGGCCAGGGAGGCGGCGCGAAGAGCCTCCGGAAGGGGGGGCAGGGTGGTGGCGGCATCGAGGTGGATCACGCATCCGAGTGTATCCGAATCCCGCCCCGCGTGACGACTCCCCCCCTTGACGCCGCCCCAGGGTGTGCTAGAGTCCCTTCCGGAAGAGACCACGGTCCCGAACGGGCAAACCCGCCGAAAGACGGGGACGCAAAGCCAGGAGCCTAACGCCCTACCACCAGGGCCATGGCCGTCCGGTTGCCGAAAGACCCGTCGCGGGGCAGTGGGCAAGGAGCGTTCATGGCCCCAGACCCGTCTTTGCTTCGACCCCTCCCAGGCGTAGAATCCGCGCCTTCCCCATGACTCGCGCCAAACGCCTGCTCGGCCTCGATCTCGGGACTTCCTCGGTGAAGGCCGTGGAATTGACGCGCGAGGGAAACGCCCTGGCCGTGACCGCGGCGGCCCAGGCTCCGGTGACCTCCCCCGCGGAACTGACAGCCTCGATCCGGGAGGTCCTCAGGCGCGGGGCCTTCCATACCAAGCTCACCTGCCTGAACGTCTCGGGCCGTCTCGTCTCGGTGAAGTACATCACCCTGCCGGCCATGGAGGATGCGGACCTGAAGAAGGCCCTCCCCTTCGAGGCCGACAAGCACATCCCCTTCGAGGTGGGCGACGCCTGCCTGGACGGCCAGCGCATCGGGGAGGCGTCTCCCGGGGCCAAGGAGATGACCGCCGTCCTGGCGGCCGCCAAGCGCAACCTGGTCCTGGAGAGGTCCCAGCTCGCCACCTTCTGCGGCCTGGCGCCGGCCATCGTCGACGTGGACGTCTTCGCGATCGGGAACGCCTTCTCCCTCGGTGCGGGAGGGGATCCGGCGAAGGCGGCCGGGCAGGACGCCTCCGTCGCCATCGTGGATCTCGGCGCCTCAAAGACCAGCGTGAACATCCTGGGAGGGAGGACGGACACCCGATTCACCCGCGAGATCTATGTCGGCGGGAACGACGTCACGGAGGTGATCGCCAAGCGCCTCTCCCTGCCGCCGGCCCAGGCAGAAACGACCAAGTGCGCCCCCGGCGGGAGGGAGAAGGACTGTCAGGATGCCCAGGCCACGACCCTGGAGGATCTGGCCAACGAGGTCCGCATGTCCCTGGAGTTCTACGAGAACCAGTTCGAGTCCGCCGTCGCCGAGGTCTGCCTCTGCGGGGGCGGCGCCCTTCTTTCCGGCCTTGCCGAGACCTTCCAGCACGCCCTCGGCAAGCCGACCAGGGTCTGGAACCCCTTCCAGGGGCTGCCCACGGGACCTGGGATGGATCCCGCCGCAACCGCGTCGGGCGTGGGCTTCGCCGTGGCCCTGGGTCTGGCCTCGCGCCTGAGGTCCCTGTGATCCAGATCAACCTGCTCCCGGAGGAGATGCGCCACCAGGAGAGCACCCCCTGGCCGCGACGGATGGCCATCTTCGCGGGGGCGGGCATCCTGACGGCCCTGCTCTCCATGGTCGTCATCCAGCGCCTGAAGACCCTGCCTTCCGCCCGGAGGACCCGGGACGACCTCCAGCAGCAGCTGGCCACGGCCTCGGAAGCCGTCCGGACCAGGGTAGACCCCCTCAAGCGGGACCTGGACCTCCTGGACAAGCGCCGGACGCTCCTGACCAAGATCGGATCCGGGTACCTGCGATGGACCCCCCGCATGGACGCCCTGCACCAGGTCCTGCGGGGCTCCCTGGACGGGGTCTGGATCACCGGACTCTCCTACGAGGAGCGCATGTCCAAGGCCGCGGGCCGCCCCGGTGGCGGTGCAGAGCGGATCCTGACCATCGCATTCGCGGCCAGCGACTTCTCGGACTCCCCCACCCTCTACACGATGTCCAACGAGGAGAAGATCGCCGAGGTGGTCCGGGAGCTTTCCCAATCGGAGGAGTTCCGCAAGGATGTGCTCGGGATCGCCGTCGCCTCCTGGTCCCTCAGCGACGACTTCCGCAAGCCGCCCTGGAACGTGCGTGCGATCACCTTCCCGGTGAACGTGCTGCTGACCCCGCCGCCCGCCCCGGAACCCCCGAAACCGCCGGCCCCGCCGACGAAGCCGGGCTGACCATGACGGAAAAGCACCGCCTGATCCTTTCGCTGGTCGTGGTCCTGCTCGCCACTGCCGCACTGGGCACCGTCTGGGGGTTCGGATACCGCAGCGAACGGGCCTTGGACAACGAATCGGAGGGCCTGGAAAGCCGCCTGAAGCAGGCCCAGGCCGACCTCGACGGCCTGGACAGCCTGGAGCGCCGCCACCGGGAGAGTCTCGAGCAGGCCAACTTCCTCGCCGGACAGATCCCTGCGGAGGAGGACCGCGAAGGCGTCTTCGAGATCCTCCAGCAGACCAAACGCCAGGCGGGGCAGTCCGGCGGCGGCGAGGAGTTCACCATCCACGTGGGCAAGAAGGTGGATGACAAGGTCAAGGCCATGAGGAAGGCCCTGCCCACCACCCATGAGGAGGGAACCCTGGAGCTGACCGTAGCCGGCACCTGGGCCGGCTTCATCTCCTTCCTCGATGGACTGGAGCATGCCGACCGCCTGATCGCCGTCAAATCCTTCAAGACCGAGGCCCCCTCCAAGGAGGATCCCCTCACCTACCAGTACCGGCTCACCCTCTCCTACTACTGGCTGAAGGCCCCTGCGCCGTCAGGCCGCCCATGAAGCTGCTCGGACCGGCCCTGCTCGCCCTCGCCTCGGCGGTCGCGGCCCCCGAAGCCATGACCGAAGGGGAGGCCAAGGGGAACCTCTGGCGGGAGGCTTCGGCCCCCTTCCGCCACCGCGCCCGCCCGGCCCGCCCGCCGGGACATCTGTCCGTGGCCGACGGGGTCCAGCGCCGACGCTCCCTGCGAAGCCCCTTCTCCCCGCCTTCGGGGGACGCCCCCCTCTACACGAAGGGGGCTCCAGCCCGGACCAGGGTGATGAGCCTCGCCGAGGGGTCCCTCCTTCTCGATGAGATTTCCCACCAGATCCAGGCCCTCGCGGAGTCCGTGGATTCCTCCCCCCCGGACCGCATCCTGAAGTCGGCGGATGCCTTGCGGGCCCGACTGGCCTCCGCCACCCTGACCAGCAAGGCCCAAAGAGCCAAGGTTGCGGCCCTGACGGAGACTCTGACCAAGCTGATCGGGCGCCTGGAGCGCCGTGCGGCCTTCGCCGCCCTGAACCCCCGGGTCCGCTTCATCATCTGGTCCCCGGATGTCGATGCAGGGAAGACGAAATCCCTGGCCGTGATCAACCAGCGCGTCCTGCACGAGGGGGACGTCCTGGTCCCCGGAGTGACGGTGTCCGCGATCTCCCAACACGAGGTGACATTCGATCTGGGCGGCGAGCAGGTTGCCGTCGGACTCAAGTGAGTCGAGAAGGAGGCCTTTCATGAAGACGACTCCCCCTTTCCGGACGGCATGGCTTGCCCTGCTGGCCCTTCCGCTCCTCGCGGCGGACGCGCCCGTGCCCCCCCCGGCCCCGGCCGGCGCGGCCAGGCCCGTCCAGGCCGTGGACGGAGCCAATCCCCTCATCAGCCTGAACTTCCAGGACCGCCCCCTCGGCGAGGTGACCGACTACCTGTCCCGCCTGGCCACCGTCACCATCGTCCCTGCCCCGGAGATCGCCTCCCGCAAGGTCAGCATCCAGATCCACACCCTGGACTGGAAGAAGGCCCTGGCCCTGGTCGCCGAGCAGGCCGGAGGCTACGTGGAGCAGGCCGCGCCCAACCTCTTCAAGATCACCAACCCGCCGCGGGTGACCTATGCCACCATGACCGACGGCAACGACATCAAGGAGGTCCTGGCCGTCATCGCGGAATACGCCGGGGCCAATATCGTGATCTCGGAAGGCGTGAAGGGGAAGGTCAACCTCCGCCTGAAGGACGTGCCCTGGAAGCACGCGGTCCAGCAGGCCGTGAAGGCCGCCGGGGACTACGCCGTCGTGCAGGAGGACTTCAACCTCCTGCGCGTAGTTCCCGCCTCCACCCTGGCAAGCCAGGCGGAGACCCGGGTCTTCATGCTCAAGTACCTGCACGCCCCGGCCAACTACAAGGCCACGCTCAAGACCAACTACGCCCTGGCACGGGACTACACCCCCGCCGGCAAGCCCAAGGACATGAAGCCCGCGATCGAGGACTTCACCCTTCTCAAGGCCCTCAGGAACTGCCTGAGCCCTTCCCTGGGCAAGCTCGAGTACGACTTCGCCTCCAACGCCTTCATCGCCAGCGACGTGAAGCCCCGCCTGGACGAGATGCAGCGCATCATCGAGCTCCTCGACGTCGAGCCGGTCCAGATCCAGGTGGACGTGAAGTTCGTGATCACCGCCAACACCGACCTCTTCGACTTCGGGATCGACTGGGGCACGGCGGGCAACACGGGCCCGAGGCCTTCCATCAGCGGCGGTTCCATGCTCCACAAGCTCCCCTTCGACCTGGGAGAAGGCGGCTTGGAGGACAGCCTGACCCTGAGCAAGCTCCCGGACGGCAGGGCCGGAGGCCCCAACGCCGCCGACCTCGCCACCGCCGGCAACCACTTCACCTTCGGCACCCTGGACTTCACCAGTGTCCAGGCCATCCTCAAGTTCTTCAAGCGCGACGTCGAATCCAAGGTGGTCCAATCCCCCAAGATCATCACCATGGACAACGAGGAGGCGACCCTCTTCGTCGGGGACACCATCCGGTATGCCAAGACCGAGGCCTCCTCCAGCTCCAGCGGGACCTTGACCTACGTCCTCACTGAAGTAGACACCCCCGTGCGCACCGGCTTCCAGCTCTATGTCCTGCCTCACGTCGTGCCGGGGACTGGCAAGGTCCTCATGACCGTGATCCCGGAGGCCAACGAACTGTCGGGCACCGGGGCCGGCATCACCGGCTTCGACCGTTATTCGAACGGCACCCAGACCATCGACCTGCCCCGCCTCACCAGCCGCACCCTGGTGACCAAGATGCTCCTCGAGGACGGCCAGACCGCAGTCATCGGCGGCCTCCTGCAGGAGAACCAGTCCAAGACCACCAACAAGCTGCCCTTCTTCGGGGACATCCCCCTCATCGGCTGGCTCTTCAAGAGCGAAGGCCGAAGCAACGTGCAGAACAACCTGGTGATCTTCATCACTCCCCACGTGGTGAGGAACGCGGCGGAGACCCAGCGCATCCTCGGAGAGGAGCTCCAGGCCAGGGACAGGCAGCTGAGAAGCGAGTTCCCGCGCCCGGAGAAGGCTGCAGAGGAAAAGCCGGCGAAGTGACGGACTCCTTCCGCCAGCGCCTGAGGCTCCGCTTCGCCAAGAGGGGGGACGCCCGCTTCCTCTCCCACCACGATCTCATGCATTCGTGGGAGATGGCGCTCAGGCGTTCGGGCCTCCCGGTGAAGTTCACCGAGGGCTACAACCCCCGCATCCGCCTGTCCATGCCCCTGGCGCTTGGCCTGGGGATCGCGTCCGAGGACGAGATCCTGGAGATCGACCTGGAAGGCTGGACCCCGGCCGGGGAGATCCGCACACTGCTGGATCCCCATCTTTCCCCAGGCATCGTGCTCATGGACCTGGACCTGGTCCAGCCCGGCCAGAAGGGGCAGGTGGAGTGGGTGGAGTATGCCGTCCGCCTGTCCGATGCCGACGGGGAGAAGCTCCGGGCCCTGATGGATCGGCAGACCCTGATCGTGGAGCGGATCAAGGAACAGGAAAGGAAGCAGCTCGACATCCGGCCCTACCTCATAGAGATCCGTCGGGAAGGGGATCAGGACTGGCGGATGAAGCTCCGGGTCACGCCCGCGGGCACGGCAAGGCCTGACGAGCCGCTCAAGGCCATCGGGATCGAGGGGCCACAGGTGGCGGGGATGCTGACGAAGATGAAGACGAAGATGGAGGGGGCCAAGCAGGCAACTTGACAGGCCTCCGCGCCCGGGATTATAGGGAAGCCCGTCCCGAATCCCCCAAGGGGAAAACCCCCCGAACTGCCGAATACGGAGGACCCGCATGAAGCCCCGCCTTCTCCCTCTCGCCGCCTTCGCCTCCCTCCTCGGCCTCCTGGCCCTGGCCGGGCCGAACACCAAGCCGCTCTCCGAGCAGCGCTACATCGAGGTCTCCGCCCTGGGTAACCTTGACTACTTCTACGACCACCAGCTCGGCATGCGCCTCGCCGGCGAGATGCTGGGCGTGAAGACCGAGTACGTCGGCCCCGCCGACTACGACATCGGTGCCATGGTCACCGCCTTCGAGCAGGCCATCGCCAAGAAGCCGGCGGGCATCGTGGTGGTCGGCTTCGAACCCTCGCTGAACGCCATCGTCGACAAGGCCGTCGACGCCGGCATCCCCGTGGTCACCGTGGATGCCGACCTGCCGGGCTCCAAGCGCCTGGCCTTCGTCGGGACGGGAAACCGCCTGGCCGGACTCGCCGGAGGCCGCAAGCTGGCCCAGCTGATCGGCGGGAAGGGCAAGGTGGCCCTGCTCACCAAGCCCGGCCAGTCCAACCTCGAGGAGCGCATCGAGGGCTACCGGGACGCCCTCAAGGAGTTCCCCGGCATCCAGCTCGTCCAGGTCGGGGACACCCAATCCGACGTGACCCAGGCCGCCTCCGTCGCCGCGGCCCTGCTTCAGAAGCACCCTGACCTGGCCGGCTTCGGCTGCGTCGAGGCGGCCGGCGGGAGCGGCGCGGCCACCGCCGTGCGGGAGGCCGGCAAGGCGGGAAAGGTCCGCATCGTCGCCATGGACCGGGGCAACGAGGTCCTTGAGCAGATCCAGAGCGGCCTGATCTCCGCGACCGTGGCCCAGCAGACCGCGCTCATGCCCTTCTACGCCGTGCAGATCCTGATCCAGCGCAACAACCACCCCCTCCCCATCTCCTCCGACAACGCCAAGGCGGGGATCACCGGACTGCCCGCGGCCGTCGACACGGGGGTCGTGATCGTGGACGCCTCGAACTGCCAGTACTTCCTCCGGAAGTAGCCGGGGCGCTCGAGGCATGCCCCCCCTCCTCGAGGTCAGGGACCTCGTCAAGACCTTCCCGGGCGTGCGCGCCCTGGACGGGGCCCGCCTGACGCTAGCCGCCGGGGAGATCCATGCCCTCCTCGGAGAGAACGGGGCCGGCAAGAGCACCCTGATCTCCATCCTGGCCGGGGTCCAGCGGGCGGACTCCGGGACCCTGCTCCTCGACGGGAAGGAGCTGACCCGCGCGCTGGGGATCAGCTTCGTCTTCCAGGAGCTGAGCCTGGTCCCCTCCCTTTCCATCGCCGAGAACGTCTTCGCCAACCGCCAGCCGGGCCGCTTCGGCATGATCGCCAGCGCCCGCATGGGAGCCGAGACCTTGAAGCTCCTGGACCTCTTCGAATGGAGGGTGGACCCCTTCACCTCCGTCCGCCGCCTCTCCGCAGCCCAACGCCAGCGGGTCGAGATCCTCAAGGCCCTCTCCCAGGACCCCCGCATCCTGGTCCTCGACGAGCCGACCTCCTCGCTCACGGCGGTGGAGGCACATCAGCTTTTCGGACAGTTGAGGAAGCTCCGCGAGCGGGGCCTGGGCATCGTCTACGTCTCCCACCATCTGGGCGAGATCCTGGAGCTCTGCGATCGTGCGACCGTGCTGAGGGACGGCCGGACCGTCGCCACCGTCCCCCTTCCCGCCACGGGCGAAGCGGAGCTGGTCCGTCTCATGGTCGGCCGGGAGCTGAAGGACGTCTACGGACGCCGCACGGCAGCCATCGGGCCTCCCCTCCTCGAGGTCCAAGGCAAGAGGCCCTTCACCCTGCATCGGGGAGAGATCCTGGGTCTGGCAGGCCTGATCGGATCCGGACGCACCCGCCTGGCGCGCTGCCTCTTCGGGCTTGCTCCGGCAGGGACGGGACCGGAGATCCTCCTGGAGGGCCGTCCGGTCAGGTTCCGCAACCCCCGCGAGGCCATCGCGTCCGGGATGGGCTACCTGAGCGAGGACCGCAAGGAGGAAGGCCTCTTCCAGGACCATTCGATCCGTTTCAACGCCCCGGCCCCCCTGCTTTCCCGCTTCGCCTCCCGCCTGGGCTGGATGCGGGATGACGGCATCGCTGCCTTCGCCGAGGACTGCCGGGAACGCTTCGCCATCAACGCCCCCTCCACGGAAAAGCGCGTGCGCCTGCTCTCGGGCGGGAATCAGCAGAAACTCCTTCTGGGGATCTGGGTGGGCACTTCCCCGAAGGTCCTGCTGGTCGACGAACCCACGCGCGGAGTGGACGTCGGGGCCCGCAGCGAGATCTACCGCCACCTGCGGGCACTGGCGGAGTCCGGGACGGGCATCCTCCTCGTCTCGTCGGACCTCCCGGAGGTGCTGGGGATGAGCGACCGCGTCCTGGTGATGCGCCAGGGAGGGATCGCGGGTGAGCTGTCCCGTCCGCAGGCGACGGAGGAACGCGTGATCGCCCTGGCCGCAGGAACGGGGAGAGGACCATGAGCAGACTCTGGCAGGCCCGGGAGTTCCCCCTGATGCTGATGATCCTGGCCGGGAGCCTGGCGATGAGCCTGCTCTCGGAGGTCTTCCTCACGCCGGAGAACCTCCTGGCCACCCTCCTGGGCCTCTCCTTCGAGGCCATCGTGGCGGCGGGGATGACTCTGCTTCTGGTCTCGGGCGGCTTCGACCTCTCGGTGGGCTCGACGGTGGCGATGTCCGGGGCCGTCGCCGCGCTTGCCCTGAAGGCCGGACTTCCCGTGCCCGTCTCCATCCTGATGGGCCTGCTGGCCGGCGCCACGGTGGGTCTGGCCAACGGCCTCCTCATCGCGCTGACCCGGGTCAACGCCTTCATCGTGACCTTGGGCATGATGGGGATTGTGCGCGGGATCCTGATGGTGGCGACCGAGGGCAGGAACATCTCTGGCCTCCCTCCTGCCTTCAACGCCATCGGCCAGTCCAAACTGCTGGGTGTGCAGTTTCCGATCTGGGCGGCGCTGGCGGTGGTGCTTGTGGGCGACCTCCTCCTGAGGAAGTTCCGCTTCTTCCGGCAGAGCTATTACATCGGGGGCAACGAGCGGGCGGCCCTGCTCTCCGGCATCGCGGTGAAACGGGTGAAGGTCGTCAACTATGCGCTGACGGGCCTGCTGGCCGGCCTGGCCGGGGTGCTGATGACGGCCCGGCTGGGGGCGGCGACGGTCACGGCCGCGACGGGTCTCGAGCTCAAGGTGATCTCGGCAGCCATCATCGGGGGCGCCAGCCTCCAGGGAGGGGAGGGGACGGTGCTGGGAGCCTTCCTGGGCGCGGTGCTGATGGCCCTCATCACGGGCGCGCTGACCCTGCTCGGGGTCAGCATCTACTGGAATACGCTGGTGATGGGTTCGACGCTCCTGCTGGCGGTGATGATCGACACCTGGAGCCGCCGGAGAGTCGGCTAGTCCCGACGCCTGCGGAATCGCGCCGAGAGCGTGAACGCCGCGGCCAGAACCCAGGCCAGGAAGAGCCCCGCCAGCGCCATCCAGACCCCCATCGACGTGGACGGGGGGACGTTGCGGTTGGCCTGCAGGAAGAGGGCATGCATCCCCACCAGGAGAAGAGCCAGTCCCGCACCCGTGGCCAGGGCATGCCTCTCCAGGAAGTCCAGGGTCCTTCCGTGCCGCTGAGGGGAAAACCAGAACTCCCGGTGGGGAATGTCCGCGAAACGCGGACGCCAGCGGGGAAGCCGACCCAGGGCCAGGTACAGGACCAGGGGAACGCAAACGGTGACGCCCGTCATGAAGCCCCGGTAGACTGCCCGGGGCATGCGGCCGGCACAGGCGCCCGAGGCGGAGAAACGGGAGGCCATGGGATCCGGCATGCCGGACGCGGTGCTCCAGACGAAACCTGCCGCCACGACCAGTCCCCCCAGGAAAAGCGCGCGGAGCAAAGCCCTCACCCCGTCACTCCCGGAGGCGGGAAGCCAGGAAAACGGACAGGGGAACCCCCAGGGGACTGCCAGCGTTGACTTCCGTGCACCTCGACTCCGAAACGCTCCCGCTCCAGACGAGCCTTCTCGGCGGAGGGGCCATCGCGAAACATCCACCTCAGGACAACGAATCCGACCAGGAGCAGAGTGCCGACGACGAGGGCGCCGGCGGCCAGCGGGCTCACGGCAGGAGGGTGCCGGACTCCTTCACTTCCGCGGCCTTCGCGCCATCGCCTGTTACCCAGGCCCGCTTCGCGCGCCTCAGGTCGTTGCCCACCAGCCGGATCCCCCGGCTGGCGTCCCCCGTCACGGAAAGGAAGGCCCCTGCCCCCTCCCCGGAGCGGCAGTTGCGCACGACGGCGTCGTCCACCTGGTGCAGGACCACCGCCGGCGCCGACTGGGCCCCCGGGGCAGGGCCCCCGCGGAAACCGTCGAGGACCAGGCCCTGGATGTCCTCCAGGTGGAGGGCGCTTTCCCATTTCGTGGACTCCGGGCTCCCCCAGACGATCTCCACGTCCTTCAGGGTCAGGTTCTTCGCCCAGCGGATGCTCATCGCGTGCTTCGCCTTCTCCAGGGGGTTGTCCGGGGTCGCCGTCAGGAAAAGCCTCACGTTCTCGAGCTTGACGTCCTCCAGCCAGTGGTCGGGGTGACCCATCAGGTTGCAGGCCCCCTGACCGCGCATCAGCACGTTGTGCAGGAGGACGTTGCGGATGATCCCGGCCGGGGCGCACTTGTCCGGGGTGATCGAGGCGTGGATGTCCGAACGGCGGCGCAGGTTGACATGCAAAGGGTCGCCGTCCCCCCACCAGAACCAGTCGTAGCGTTCACACTCCACCACCAGATTGGAGAAGACCACGTCGCTGACGATCCCGCCGTCGAAGTTCATGAAGGCGATGCCCCGGTTGGATTTCGAGACGACGCAGTTGTCCACCGTGACCCGCCGGATGGCCGCCGAATTGCCGTCGCAGAACTTGAGTGCGCTCGAAGCCGAGGAGATCCGGCAGTTGGTGACCGTGATGTCCTCGCAGGGTTTCGGCGTCCCCCAGCACTGGGAGGAATAGAACACGATGGCGTCGTCCCCGGTCTCGATCGTGGAGTTGGAGATCCTCACGTCGCGGCAGCCGTCCGGGTCGATCCCGTCGGCCCAGACCGCCTCCTTGAGGCTGCTGAAGATGGACACCCCGTCGATGACCACCCGGTCGCAGTCGTAGGGGTTGATGTTCCAGCTCCGCGACCGGATCATGGTCAACCCCGCGATGCGGACGTCCTTGCAGCGCAGGAGAAGGAACATGCGCGGGAAGACGGTCTCCTTCGGCAAGCCCACCGGGAAGGCCCGCATCAGGGGCTTCCCGCCCGCCTCCCAGAGGCGCTGGTTGGGGCGGATGAAGTCGTCCTCCCAATCATTCAGTCGCCACTCGTACTCGGCCTGCCCGTCCAGGGTCCCCCGGCCCTCGACGGTGACGTTCTCCAGGTCCGTCCCGTAGAAGAGGGCCGCGCAGATGCCGTTATGGCCCCGGTCGAACCGGGAGGTGTCCTTCGTCACGAAGATCGTGGCCCCGCCCTCCACATAGACCCTGACGTGGCTCCTCAGACGGATGGTGCCGGAGGTGTACTCCCCCGGGGGGATCAGGACGGTGCCCCCGCCTGCCGCGGCGCAGGCGTCCACCGCGTCCTGGAGGGCCTTCGTGGCGTCCTGGGCCTTGAGCCCGCTGGCGCCGAACTCCCGGACGTTGAAGGTTTCCCGGACATGGCCGGGAGCACAGCCGGCCAGAAGCAGGAGCGCGATCAGGGCGAGGATTTTCTTCATGGGCGGGATCCTAGCCGCCCGCCGCGGCTGGCGG